>OCGZ01000003.1_pt1 | contig 466172 bp, 334 predicted proteins | sample 1538711 | NCBI WGS metagenome assembly OCGZ01 (sample SAMN04571720, study PRJEB22368) | human gut metagenome | biome: human gut; material: stool | host: Homo sapiens | place: Luxembourg | collected 2012-08-17
CAATCTGATATTCAACGTATTAACCCGGAAATATACGGTTTGGACAGGACCCGGAGAACCAATTATGCACTGATGACTTCGCCGGTCATTGGGCTCATAATGCGAACCTTTCGGTAAAAGCGATCATGGGTGTAGCCGGATATAGCGAAATGGCGCACATGCTTGGCTTATATGATGTTGCAGAGAAATATGCAGGTATAGCCAAGAAAATGGCGGTGAAATGGGAAGAAATGGCAAATGAAGGTGATCACTATCGTCTTGCTTTCGACCGTGAGAATACCTGGAGCCAGAAATATAATATTATTTGGGATAAAATGTGGAATTTGAATTTATTCCCGAATAATGTAATCGACAAAGAAATTAACTATTATTTAATGAAACAGAATCCTTATGGATTACCATTAGACTCTCGCAAAGAGTATACTAAGTCTGACTGGATTATGTGGACAGCTGCTATGTCTCCAGATTTAGAAACTTTCAAGAAATTCATTGATCCACTCTATAAATATATCAATGAAACGACTTCACGGGTACCTATTAGTGATTGGCATCATACAGATAGTGGTGAATGGGTTGGGTTTAAAGCGCGTTCGGTTATTGGAGGATACTGGATGCAAGTGTTAATGGACAAAACTCGATGAAATGTTTAATTAACTATACATTTATTATTAACTAGAATGAAAAACATGAAATGTAAAATGAAAAAAGTATTGAAGGAATGGCGGTGGATATTGCTGGCATTATTCACGATTTGCATTTGTAGTTGTAAGGACGATGACAATGTAGAGACTGGAGCCTTTGATCCATCAAAACCTGTAGCAATTTCTGATTTTACTCCGAAAGAAGGAGGAGCCTATCAGAAACTATTGATTTATGGTGAAAATTTCGGAACAGATGCTTCGAAGGTAAAAGTGAAGATTGGTGGCAAAGATGCTATTGTTATTAATGTAAAAAGTACTTATGTTTACTGTTTTGTTCCTTCAGGAGCTTTTAGTGGTGAAATTGAAATCACTGTAGGAGAAGGAGAGAATGCAGTAACAACGACTGCGAGTACTACTTTTAGCTATGAGAAAAAGATGGTGGTAGGTACGCTTTGTGGCTATCGCAATAATCGTGATGATCAAGGTTGGAGAGACGGACCATTTGATGGACCGGAAGGTGTCAAATGCTGTGGCTTTAGCGATAACGGACGATTAGCTTTTGATCCGTTGAATAAGGATCATTTGTATATTTGTTACGATGGACATAAAGCTATACAGTTGATCGATTTAAAAAATCGTATGCTTTCTTCTCCTTTGAATATCAATACTATACCTACTAATCGTATACGAAGCATTGCTTTCAATAAGAAGATAGAAGGATATGCTGATGAGGCGGAATATATGATTGTAGCTATTGATTATGATGGTAAGGGAGATGAAAGTCCTAGTGTATATATTATTAGACGTAATGCGGATGGTACATTCGATGATAGATCTGATATACAATTGATAGCTGCTTACAAACAATGTAATGGAGCTACTATTCATCCAATCAACGGAGAATTATATTTTAATAGTTATGAAAAGGGACAAGTATTTCGTTTAGACTTGGTTGATTACTTTAAAACTATTAAGAATGGTGGAAGTTGGGATCCTATAGTAAAGAACAATCCTAATACTTTTAAGCAGTTATTCACTATTGCTGACCCAAGTTGGGAATTTCAGATTTTCATTCATCCTACTGGAAAGTATGCTTATTTTGGTGTGATTAACAATCATTATTTCATGCGTTCCGACTATGACGAGATAAAAAAGGAATTTATCACACCGTATAATTTTGTCGGGGGATATAAACAGACAGGTTATAGGGATGATGTAGGAACTGAGGCCCGTATGCACAATCCGTGTCAAGGAGTATTTGTGAAAAATCCGGATTACACTGGTGAAGAAGAGTATGATTTCTATTTTGTAGATCGATTAAACTTCTGTGTGCGTAAAGTAACTCCAGAAGGTATCGTATCGACTTATGCGGGACGAGGAGCGTCAACTTCCTTAGCTGACGGAAACCAATGGGGAACTGATGATGGTGACCTACGAGAAGTGGCTCGTTTCCGTGATGTAAGTGGACTTGTTTACGATGATGCGAAAGATATTTTTTATGTACATGATCAGGTGGGACATACTATTCGCACTATTTCAATGGAGCAAGAAGAGAATGTAGCCGGTGACGAGAATATGCCGGAAGATGAATCAACAGTGGAATCTAACGAATAAACACATTTATCAGATTATGAAAAAATATTTAGCCATTTTTTTGTTGATGCTAGTTGTCCCATTGACGATTTCAGCACAACAAACAATTACCGTGACTGGTACGGTTACCGACACACAAGATGAGCCGATGATTGGTGTTAATATCACTGTAAAGGATGTAGCAGGTTTGGGAACCATTACAGATATCAATGGTAATTTTTCTATAAAGATGGAACCTTATCATCGACTAGTCTTCTCATACATCGGATATGATGATGTGGAAGTACTTGTAAAAGAACAGCATACAGTTAATGTAAAGATGAAAGAATCAGAGGCCAGTGTACTGGATGAGGTTGTGGTAACTGGTATGGGGGCACAGAAAAAACTGACAGTGACGGGAGCTGTAACCAATGTGAATGTGGGAGATTTAAAACGTTTCCCTACTTCCAATATGTCTAACGCCTTGGCCGGTAATGTTCCGGGTATTATTGCCCGACAAACTTCTGGACAACCGGGAAAAAGTACTTCTGAGTTTTGGATACGTGGTATTTCTACTTTTGGAGCCAGTTCAAGTGCTTACATTCTGGTGGATGGCTTTGAACGTAGCAGTTTGGATGAACTTAATATCGAGGACATCGAATCATTCACAGTATTGAAAGATGCGTCAGCTACTGCTATTTATGGTTCTAAAGGTGCAAATGGTGTAGTATTGATTACAACAAAACGTGGTAAAGCTGGAAAAATCAATATAGATGCCAAGGTAGAAACTTCTTATAATACGCGTACCATCACTCCGGAATTTGTAGACGGTCTTTCTTACGCCAGTCTGATGAACGAAGCATTAGTGACTCGAAATTTAGGAATGGCCTATCAACCGGAAGAATTAGAGTTATTTCGTACACAAATGGATCCGGATTTCTATCCGAATGTGGACTGGATGGATTTGATCCTAAAAAACGGAGCATGGAGTTATCGCGCTAACTTGAACATGAATGGTGGCGGTAACACTGCTCGTTATTTTGTTTCTGCAAGCTATACGGAAGATCAAGGTATGTATAACACAGACCAAACGTTACGTGATGATTACGATACAAATGCCAACTATAAAAAGTGGAATTATCGTATGAATGTTGATATAGATATCACCAAATCGACTTTATTGAAACTAGGTATAGCAGGTTCATTAGCCAAACGTAATAGTCCAGGACTGGCTGATAACGAGATGTTATGGGGTATGCTTTTCGGATACAATCCTATTGCAACGCCTGTATACTATTCCAATGGATACGCGCCTATTTCCCACCGGGATAACGTAAACAAACTTAATCCCTGGGTTGCATCTACGCAAACTGGATACAATGAAGATTGGCAGAATAATGTACAAACTAATGTTACATTAGAACAAAATTTTGATTTCATTACCAAGGGATTGAAGTTCGTAGGGCGTTTTGGTTACGATACAGACAACAGTAACTGGATTAATCGTCATCGTCAACCAGATTTGTATAAAGCGAACGGACGTAGACAAGAAACGGGAGAGATTATTTATGAGAAAATGTTTTCCGCATATGACATGACACAATCAAGTGGTAGCTCTGGCAAACGTCGTGAATTCCTTGATTTACTGTTAAGCTGGGAACGTGCTTTCGGAAATCATCATGGAGGAGTTACTTTCCGTTACACACAAGATAGTGAGAAGCGGACAGTAGACATTGGTACGGATATCAAGAATGGAGTATCAAAACGTAATCAAGGGTTAGCTGGACGATTTACTTATAACTGGAACTATCGTTACTTTGTTGATTTTAATTTTGGTTATACCGGATCGGAAAATTTTGCACCAGGAAATCAATTCGGTTTCTTCCCGGCTTTTTCTCTTGCATGGAACGTTGCCGAAGAGTCATTTGTTAAGAATAACCTGAAATGGATGAATATGTTTAAAATACGTTACTCTCATGGTAAGGTAGGTAATGATAATATTGGAGATAATAACCGTTTTCCATACTTATATACTATAGCCACTACAGGATATAATAGCGAAGGAAAGCCTAATTATGTATATAACTGGGGATTTGGTGATTATGGAAAATCATTCATAGGAACTCATTACACTCAGATGGCTTCTAATGGTATTACCTGGGAAGTTGCGACCAAGGATGACTTGGGTATTGATCTTTCTTTATTTAATGACAAATTTACAGCGACGGTTGACTATTTCCACGAAAAACGTACAGGTATCTTTTTGACACGCGAGTTCTTGCCTGAAATTGCAGGTCTCGAGAGTAAACCAAAAGCGAATGTAGGTGAAGTGAAATCTCAAGGTTTTGATGGCAATTTTGCTCTTAAGCAGAAACTGGGTGAGGTGGATATGACTATTCGTGGGAATATAACTTATAGTAAGAATGAAGTGCTCGAAAAGGATGAAGAGAATCAAGTCTATTCCTATTTATATCAAAAAGGGTATCGTGTAGATCAAGTTAAAGGATTGATAGCTGAAGGATTGTTTGCTGATTACGATGATATTCGTACCAGCCCGAAACAAGAGTTCGGTACAGTGCAGCCTGGAGATATCAAATATAAAGATGTAAATGGTGATGGTGTTGTAAACGATAATGATAAAGTTGCTATTGGTGCTACTACCACTCCAAACTTAGTATATGGTATAGGGGCATCTTTCGCATGGAAAGGAATTGATATAAATGTTCATTTCCAAGGTGCTGGTAAATCCACTTTCCCTATTTATGGTAAGTGTGTATATGCATTCAGCGAAAGTGACTGGGGAAATATCTTTAAAGATATGATAAGTGATCGTTGGGTAGATTCAGAGACTGCTGCCAAACTGGGATTGCATGCTAATGAGAACCCCAATGCAACATATCCGCGTTTAACTTATGGGGAAAATAAAAACAACCAACAAACCTCTACTTATTGGATGCGTGATGGTCGATATATTCGTTTGAAGAATCTGGATATCGGTTATACTTTGCCAAAAAGCATAGTCAATAAACTGCATTTCAATAATATTCGTATCTATATTGCAGGATCAAACCTGATTACATGGTCTAAGTTCAAAACATGGGATCCGGAAACTGGCAATCCGCGGGGTGAAGCCTATCCGCTAACAAAATCGGTTACTATGGGTTTATCTGTTAACTTATAAAAATACTAAGAGATTATGATAAAGAAGATTTATATGTTATTATTAACCGTATTAGGGATGGGAGTAATTTCTTCTTGCTCTGATTACCTGAATTCGGAGAAATATTTTAAGGATCGTCTGACACTGGAGAAAACTTTCGAAAGCAAGGATCATGTGGAAGAATGGTTAGCTTATGCTTTTTCATTTATAAAAAATGAAAACTATGAGGTGACGACTAAAGGACCAAGTGAGAATTCGTTTTGTTTTTCAGACGATATGTATTATGGTGACCGCGATAAGACAATCGATGCAACAAAGAATGAATTGTCATATAATATGTTCAAGTTAGGAGAATATGATGAGAATACTTATAATGTTGGGGCATGGGGGGCATGTTATAAAGGAATTTTCCAAGCATCAGTATTTATCCATAATGTTGACCGGTGTCAAGAGATGGCTGATTGGGAAATACTAGATTATAAGGGGCAGGCTCGTTTTGTTCGTGCTTACTATTACTGGTTGCTCTTACGTCGTTATGGTCCAGTGCCTATTATGCCGGACGAAGGAGTGGATTATACTCAAAGTTATGATCAAATAGCTACTCCACGTAGCTCATACGAAGAAGTGGCACAATATATCAGTGACGAAATGGTACAGGCTACTAAAGAGTTACAATATGATCGTCGTACTGATAATTATGCTATAGGCCGACCTACTCGTGGAGCTGCATTGGCAGTTCGTGCTTATGCACTGATTTTTGCAGCTAGTCCGTTTGCTAATGGAAATAATGATGAATATGCGCAGCAATTGGTAGATGATGAAGGGCGTCGTTTGCTTTCTTCCGAATATAGTGAAGAAAAATGGGCAAAAGCTGCTGCCGCTTGCCGTGATGTCATCGATTTAGATGTTTATGAGTTGAATATTGTAAATAAATCCACATCTGATAATGGACCTTCTGAACGTCCGACTGTTACTCCACCGGCTGATGGCGAGTTTTCCAATCAACCCTGGCCAAAAGGATGGACAAATATTGACCCGCTCAGATCATATCGTACTATCTTTGATGGTACTATATTACCTGCAAACAATAAAGAACTGATATTTACACGCGGGGCAACAAATATAGATATGTTGGTACTTCATCAGATGCCCAAGGATGATGGCGGCTGGAACTGTCATGGTATGACACAGAAAATGCTGGATGCATATTATATGAATAATGGTAGTAATGAGCCGGGTATGAACTCTATGTATCAAGGAGTAGCTAATTATCAAGGTATTGTAGATACTCGTGAACGTAGAACCGGATTTACTGATTTGCAAGACTTGAAGGATAATAAATATCCGGAATTAGGTTGGAAATATGATCCGAAGAAAGGAGATAACGATCAGGCTAAAACTGGGATGAATGTTTCTTTGCAATATGTAGAACGCGAACCACGATTCTATGCTTCTGTTGCTTATAATGGCTGTACCTGGTATTATTTGAGCCAGACTGAAAGCAAACCTGCCGATGTAAATCAACAGGTTTGGTACTACTTTGGAAGTTCCGATGGTTATCGTAATGACGGTTTCTACTTGCGTACAGGTATAGGAATTAAAAAGTTTGTTCATCCAAACGACTATCCTGGCAATTATGTTGCGAAAGCTGAAACTGCAATTCGCTATGCGGATATTCTACTGCTTTATGCAGAAGCATTGAATGAGTTGACTGGAACATACAATATACCTTCTTGGAATGAGGCGACAACCTACACTATTAGCCGTGATAAAGAACAAATGGAAAGAGGTATTCATCCGGTACGTATTCGTGCTGGGTTGCCTGACTATCCAGACGAATTTTATCTGCAGAGTGGGGTTGATGATATGCGTAAAGCATTAAAACGTGAACGTATGATAGAGTTGATGGGCGAAGGAAAACGTTACTTTGATATTCGCCGTTGGAAAGATGCACCAGTAGAAGAATCTCTGCAAATATACGGTTGTAATGTCTTTGTTGGTGAAGCTAAGAGAGACGAATTCCATTCGGCAATTCCTGTTTACAATCTCCCGTCTACTTTCTCGGAAAAGCTATGGTTATGGCCTATCAAACATAGTGAGTTGAAACGTAATTCACGTTTAACACAGAACCCAGGATGGACAATGTATGATTAATTCTAAACATAAAGACTTATATATGAAGAAAATATATACTTTGGCAGCTTTGGCTGCAATGACAATGTTGGGAACTTCCTGCAATTCGGAATGGGAAGATGAACAATATGAGCACTACATTTCTTTCAGTTCACAACTGGATAGTAAGGGAGTGACGAATATATATGTACCTTATAGCCGCCATGATGCAGAAGGAAATTATGCAGAAGGAGGAGAAGGGAGGTCCAATTATCAGTTACCGATACTTGTTAGTGGTTCTACCGATAATCCAAGTAATGTCACTGTACACGTAGCACATGATGCTGATACATTGAATATTTTGAATTACGCTCGTTACGCTACACGTACAGAACTATATTATGAGGATATGGGAGCAGAAGGATTGGCATACGCTTCATATCCAGAATCTCTACAGATAAAAGCTGGAGAAAATAAAGGTTTACTGGATCTTAAATTTGATTTTCGCAACATTGATATGTCAGAAAAATGGGTACTTCCATTGCAGATTGTAGACGACGCGTCTTACAACTACGTAGCTCATCCGCGTAAAGACTATGCTAAGGCGATATTGAGAATCTTCCCATTTAATGATTACTCTGGCGATTATTCTGGTACAGGAATAACCAACAAGGTGGTGACGGGATATGATGGAGATGGTAAACCGATAGAAACAGCAGAATCTATCACAAAATCGTCAATAAGAGGGTATGTGATAGATGAACAGACTATTTTTACGTATGCAGGAATAGTAGATGAGGATTATACAGACCGTAGAAAGTATAAAATCAAATTTGCTTTTAATGGTGAGACGAATGGTTCGGTTACTATTTCCTGTGATAATGCAGAAGAGATTGGATTTGAATTAAACAAGGACGTGACTCCTTCATTTCGTATTTCTTCATCAATGGATGACGCGAAGCCTTATCTGGAACACCGTTATGTAATAATTAATAATGTTGATTATTATTTCAATTATATACCAGTGGAAGGTACCATCATTCGCTATCATGTAAAAGGTACATTGACATTATCACGTGATATCAATACTCAGATTCCAGACGAAGATCAAGCAATTGAATGGTAGTTCCTATTAATCGCTAATCTAATGATTCAAGAAGAGGGTGAAGTTCAAGTATTGAATTCACCCTCTTCTCTTATTTTGAAAAGTTATTTTAGGATTGATTGTGTGCCGTTTATTGTCAAATATCCTAAAGCATACTATTTCGTTTCTGCAACTGTAGAATACGTCACGCTCCCTAGCTTCCCGTCATTACTCAGTGTCTCAGCTTGAATAATCAATGGCGTGGAATACTGATTATTGTAACATTCGATCACTGCCTTACCATTCTCATCCGTCTGCACAGTCGGATTCCAGTAAAGAGTTCGTCTTTTGTCTGCTTTATCTATGTATAATTCTTTATCTATATAAGCAGGAGAATAATACTCTAATGCCGGTGTATATCCCTGCATAACAGTCTGCCGGGTACCAAGAGCTGCAGTCTCGTGTTTATTCAGAACATCATGTTTGGGCAATGGAATGAGGTAGAAAATACTATATTTGTCCAGTTCCGATACATCTACATCATTGGAATTAGACATTTTGGTATTCTGGATAATTTCATCATCTACTCCTCCTGTGCCTTTACTGATGATAATAGAAGCCAAACCGTCTATTTCAGTCAGCATCATGTTTACTTCTGTTGACGATAGAATTTTGTTATCCATAATATAACAGATCGGTTTCTGGCGGTAAGTACAGTTATCATTGGAACGGTCCCAGTAAAAGAGTGGATTTAATTTTTCCATCACTTCCGGGATAGTGGTGACAACTTTGCCATTATCGCGAAGCTGATCGACAGCCTGGCGTATATCATAGTAGGCATCAATACTTTGCTCATTAATTTTAGTCGCCATATTCGTACTTTGACGGCGCCGCTTACTTTTGATTTCAACTTCGTCCAAAAGATAAAGCCCGTCTACCCGACGGATGGAATCTATATATAAAGAGTCGAATTTTTCAGCTTCCTGTTGCCAGTGGGCAATGTTGCTCCACTCCGGGTGCAACTCTCTGTAACCGTAAGCACGCGTAGCAGGCGAGAAATGCCGGTCGATGAGAATAGAAGCGTCCTTATTTCGTTCTTTTCCCACTTTGCGAGTCTGGATCACAGCTTCCATTGATCCCTCGAAATCTTCCAGCGGAATGCTGAAATGTCCGTTCTCATCCGTAACGGTCTGACCGGTAATAATCTCTGCATCTCTCTTCACCATTACGCTGAGAGCTATATCCTTCAGCTTGTTTTTGAGAATCGTAGATTTGACTTGTCCATAAAGTACCAGTTGGCTTTCTGGCAACTGAAGTGGGGTGAATGGGCTGATACCGATCTGTTGTGTCATATCATATTTACGCCATCCGTGTACCATTAACAGTATATCCAGTTCCTTCTGTTTCCGGAGAGAACTCTCTGTGAAGTAGTAGCCGGGTTGATGAATGTAGCCTTTCAAGTCCGATGTAAGTAGAAGGTCGGTGAAGATATTGTTATCATATTCCATATAATCAGAGCGGACGGCGTCACGGATACTGACTGATAATTTGCCGGGTATCGGTTCTCCTATGGCGTTGTTCAACTGCAGTTCGCAGCGGATGGGAGCATAAGGAGCGTAAATCTCTTTTAAACCTTTGGGCGAGATTTGTAAAGGAGCCCGTGGAGAAGCAAAGATAAAGCGGTCGCATAAAGTATTTCCGGCACGATTGAGCAGACTGATTTGTAAGACTCCTGCCGGTAACTTGCGCGACAATACTGTAAATTGCTGAGGCTTATTTGCCTGACAGTGGATAAGCTGATAGGCATGGGGACGTCCCTGATGGCTTATAAAAACGGCTAATGTATCCTGCGGGGTCGCTGCATTACATGATACCGTCACAGAAATAGCCCCTGCATTATTGCCTACTTTCAGAATATACCCGCTTGGCAGTGCTTTAGGGAGGGTAAATTCATACTGTTTTCCTTGAAAGTTTACTTTAGCGATTGCCGGCAGAGCAGAAGGCGTATACTCAAAAGCTCCCATTCCATCGTGTAAAGTTTCAAAAGACGTGATTTCTTGCCCTTCTTTGGTATAAAGTGTGCCTGATAATTGAATATTTCCTTCATTTTTGCTTTCTGCTTTGAAAGCAACCTGCGAAGTTACCCCTTCGACTAACTGTCCTCCTTCCGGAAAGAAACGCAGACTCAGCTTCTCTCTTGTTTCTTCCGGCCTTTTCTCCATAGACGGACTCAACTCATAGGTGCTGATACTACGCTCCAACTGGTCGCTATGAGAAAGCTGATAGACAGGGAAAGTACGTGAAAAGTACTGCGGATCACTGAATGCAAGCATCCAGCGGGTGTAAGCACGTACTTCGTAATAACCGGATAGCATTGACTGGGGGAGTACAAACTGCCCGTTGCCTTCTCCTTGTGATAGTTTAATGATCTGTTTATCAGTAACGTGCCCTGCCTGATCTACCAGTTCCACATACAAAGGACGGCTGATTGAACTGAAAACTTGTTTTTCGGCAAGAGTGACATATGCTTTGAACCATATCGTGTCGCCCACATAATAGCTTGTATTATCAAAATGCAGATATGCTTTTTCACGCGGATAGTTATCGGCAAAAGTTTGAGCTTGATTCATGTACTGTTCGAATATCACTTTAGCGGGTGGATTTTCTCCACGTGCAGATATTGCTAAAAGTCCGCATACTGAGAGTAAAAATAATAACGGTTTATTTTTCATATTAGTGCTGTCTATTTTTAGTTGTCTATTTTATTGTATGATTTTTATGTTCAGCACTTTCTCTGTGCTATTTTAGTATCATGTGAACTACTACAAAGATAGCGGTTTCGATGAATAAAGAAGGAAAAAAAACGTTCAATCTAAGAAAGAAACTGTTCATTACTCTATAAATACTAATCGGATTGCTGTTTCATGTTGATAATTCTTTTTATCAAAATTCGTTTGTACTGAATGAGAAAGGCTGCCTTATTTTTATTGTTGAATAGATTTTATCATTTTTTGAATAGAAAATGTTCGTGTTTTCATTGTTTTTTGTCGTTCTTTGTGTATCACATTAAACAAAATCTAATCAATGATAATAAATAGAATTATGAGAACACTTATTATTTTGCTTTTATGTACGAACACGAGTTTTGCGATAGCTCAGATTTCTCCCAAAGCAGTTGAGAAGAATAACCAATCAGTGAAAACTGCGGGTTTCTTTAATGATTCCGATTCTTTAAATAAGGCAATTCATCTTTCAGATGAGGCGATAGCTTTGGAGCCTTCATACAAACTGGCATATGCAAATAAGGTGAAATACTTAATGGCGTTGGGACAGAAGGAGAAAGCACTGCAAACCATGTTGCAAATGGAGAAATTCTCTCCGGATGATCCTTACTATATTTTAGGTAAGGGAATGATGCTGGAAGAGAATGCTAAAAAGAGTCTGGCTATGGATGCTTACAAACAAGCTGCCTCTCTTTTTGAAAAACGCTTGAAAGAGAAACCAACTGAAGCAGACCTGATGAATTATGTATTCGTACTCTTTTTGAGGGATAACAAGAATTATTCTTTGGATGAAATCGAAAAGGAGTATCCCCAAATCTTCAGTCCAGCAATAAGACAACACACGAAAAAGTTGATGGATGAACTTAGCAATAAAAGAGAGGATGTAATTCATGAGATGCTGGGTGGTAAATGAAAACATAGGGATGACTGTTGTTTCTGGTCGTTTCCCGCTTGGGAACCGTGGTTTCACCTATGAATACTTACTGTCTCTTGTAGAAACAGAAATTATCGGGCTATTTATGTGTTGCAGATAAAGTATCTGCAACATATCTGCAACAGGTATCTGCAACGCTGCAAGTAGATGATAATCAATACACTATTTCGATTTTGTTGCAGATGGCAGATGTTTTTTACTTTTGCAAACTTTTGTGTAGTGCAGGATGCATGCAAGTTTTGCTCCGTTTTTTGGGGTCAAGGTGTATAATGTAAAAGGCAGGGATAGGTACTTTCAAGGCTTGAAAGGTAAGTGCTGTAACAATGCTTGTTATATTGCGTCCCAAGCATTGATAGCTATCATAACAAGCATTGTTATTTGATTTCTCAGCTGTTAATAGTTGATTCCTCAGGTATTAACGGCTGTCGCGTTGGATATTAATACTTGTCAACTCAGTTGTTAATGCCTGACACGCCGATGTGGAAAAGATTAATGTGTTGCTATAATTTGATTTTAAAACTAATATTCATATGAAGTATTATTTTATTTTTTTGTTTCAGCTTATTGTGCTTTCTTCCTATGGGCAGAAGAATAAGGAAGCTGAGATAGATTCACTGGAATCGGAAATGATGAATTTTTTTCAAGCAACGTTGGAAAGAAATTATGGTCGAAAAGATGCTCTTGACTTATTGGTAAAGGGCTTGGAACGATATCACTTCAACTATCTGTTGGATGTAGACAAAGCTCGGCTGAAACAGATTAATGAAAAACTATATGCGGGTGGTTTACTTCATTCCTATTTTGTTGATGGAGCTATTCTGAATGATTCTTGCACGCTGTTTGTTCCGGATGGTGTTTCTCCGTCAGAATATCGTCAGTCTGATGCTTATCAACAAGCGCATCCAAGAATCAGCAGGAGCATGGTGGCTCTCTTAGCCTTGTTGCCGATTCACTACAATATGCGTATATGAAAGCTCAGGTTGAGTATATAATATTGCCGTTTAAGAAACGGTTGGATGGCTTCACATATTGGCAAAGAGAATTGGAACCGGCCATTCATCCGGCCTTGAAAGCGTATGTCAAAGCGGAAAATGCGACAGGAGGAGTTTCTTCGGTTATGATATTTTGGGAAATTGCCAGGAACACGGATCATTTTTGCAGTGATTTTAAAACAGATCGTGATGTGCGAATGTTCCTGACGCTTTATTTCTGGAAATATTTGTGTTATTTTGCAAATATAGATTTTTATACCGGTCAGGATAAAACTGAAGAGATTCTGAAGGGGGAGGCTGATTAGTTTGGAAATCTGATTATTAGTTTAAAACAAGAACCATTAATGTTATGAAATTGAGAATTGTACATTTGTTATTATTGCAGTCCGTAATGCTTCTTCTTTCCTGTTCCAATCAGAGCCGGAAGAATATGGATACATCGGCAGAACCAGCTGACGTACAGGCGAATGTGTCGGACAGTAGTAGAATTGAACAAGAAGCCATCAGCATGATTGAAGACTTTTATGAGGCTTATGCTGCCAGTTTCATGTCCACCGGTAAAGAAGCTCTCGCACTTGGGGATTCAATTAAGCAAAAGTTTCTGACCAAAGAGCTGATAGAGAAAGTTGATAGGCTGATAGAGGCGACAGATGCCGATCCGATCATTCGTGCGCAAGATTTAGGTGAAAATGACATGAAAACATTGTCGGTGAAACATCTGAATGATAATTGGTATGAGGTTAACTATACTTCGGCTAAAGGCAGCCAGTATGAACGTGCCGTGAGTATCCCGGTCAGAGTGGTTAACGTTGACGGGCAATATCTGATTGATGATATAACTCCGGAAAACTGATCGTATCATTAAATGATATGAAAAAAGACAAACAGCATCTTTTACGCTAGGCAAAAGGGCTGTTTGTCTATATTCAACGAGGAAAAGAGTATTCGTTTTATTTCTGTTCTTTGACTTTTTCCATCAGTAGCTTCATGTAGTAGCCACCTACTACGGAACGTGCCTTGAAATTCATCATCTTTCCTGTATTCGTATCATGCCAGTCGCTGATAGGCACACGGGAAGTTGTTTCGTTCGCATAAGTATAGATCGGGTCGATGAACTTTTGGAACGTAGCATCGTCTGGAGACATACAGGCACTCCATAGTACCCAGTCGGATTTGGTATATTGTGCGCGGGAGTCCAATAGCAAACCATATTTATTTTGCTTGGTCAGATAGAAAGGAATTTCCGTATCAAATACTTTCTGCGGGAAAATGTTCATGTTAAACACTTTGTCCCATATCAGATTGTATTTCTGACTCCACGTTCCCGGTTTGTCAAATGCCAGTTTGTAGTGATCGCCGTCAAATGCCATCTTCTCCCATTCTATCGCCAGTCTTTTGGCGGTTTCGATGTATTTGTTCGCGGTCGTTTCTTTGCCCAGCATACGTGCCATTTCTCCGTATCCGGCGATTGCCATGATCGCTTTGGCGGAAAGATTGGCATTGTGTGCCAGATGTCCGGCAAAGTCATCTGTACAAAGTTGGTTTTCAGGGTCCAGACCGTTCTCAATCAGATAGTTTGCCCATGTTGATAATGTTTCCCAGTATTTGGAAGCATAGTTGGCATTGCCTTCCATCATAGAGATGGCTGTAGTTACCAGAATCATGTTTCCGGCTTCTTCGATAGGCATATCTTCACCATAAAGTTGCCCGTTGGCTATTGGATAAGTTCCTAAGTCATGAGCGGGGTAAGGCTTGTTCCAGCGTCCGCTTTCGCTGTAGTAGAAGATAGAGTTGAGCATTCCCTTCATCAGTTCCGTATTGTAAATAAGGTATAGTGGAGCGGATGGATAAGTTAGGTCTACTGTATTGATGCAGCCGTTACTATGGTTCTCTTTGGATAAGAAAAGCAGGTTGCCTTCCTTGTCGGTAAGGAGTTTATGGGCGGTAATGGAGTGGCGGTAAGTCAATGCGAGTAGTTCGGCATATTTCCTGCCTCCGGCTTTTTCTGCATCAGCCATCAGTTGTTGGTCGAAGGCACGGCAACGTTTCATCAATGAGGGATAAGAAGCCTGCGCACGTTCGAAAGCATCAAAGATGCTGACTTGACCGTTGTGTTTCCAGTATGCCATGCGGCGTTCGTAGAAATATTCGATAGAGTAGATATCGTCGTAGCCTAACATCACATATCCGCTTTTCCCTTGATTGTCTACCTTGCCTAAGTTTTCGGTATAAGCCATAGCGGGCATGTCGCTTTCGCTGCGGGTAATGAAATCCTGGGAGTTGGGCAATAGTTTGCCGTTGGTGATGAAGGCTTGCTTCATGTCATAGTAGTTACCTATGCTTAAGTCCTTGTTGGGTGCGCTGTTACTTCCCAGATAAGCATATCCCCAGTCGATGCGTACACCGTCTCCTTTACGTTTTACGTAAGGCTGGTCGATGGTACCTGCCTTGAGGTAATCCATTCCGTTTTTGCTGACCTTTTCTGAGATGGTTGGTTGTGACGGTTCGTGTACGGCAAGTTGCGGGGTTGTTTCGATATACACTTGCACATCATGTTGTTTCTTGTCGAGTGAACGTACCCGATAGGAGATGTAGTTGATAGGAGTCGAGATAAGATCAAGATCTTCCATCAGCAGAGGTGCTGTGAATACAAGATCCAGTTCTACCGGACCGCAGGTGAATGTATAGTAGGTCTGTGTCGGTAATACATCGACAGACTTCTGGATAGCAGCTTCCTTGAAGTTGCTGAGCTGTTTGTTCTCACGGAACAGGCCGAAATCAACGTATGCTCCGCCGGTTGTGTTGTGACAGTGTGCTGCAATAATGTTTGTTCCTTTACGGAGCTTGGCTTTAGCTGATGCGGATAGTTCGATGGTAACATCGTCATTCCAGGAATAATCGGTTGCCACCAGTTTTTCTCCGTTCAGATAGAGCTCGAATACATCGTCGTGTGAATAACGTAAGTAGATAATGTCGTTTGTCAGGTCTTGATTGAGGTTGAAACTACGGCGTACCCAGATGTCTTCGGTGTTCCACTCTGTGCCGATGCGTTTCATGTCTTTGGTGCCGAAAGCGGCTTTGCCCTTGGTCCATCCGGAATCATCGAACTGGGGCTGTATCCAGTTGGCCGCCGGTTGGCTCATGGTGAACTTTGCTTCCCAACGTTCGGTGTTTGTCATCGGAAGGATTGTTTCGAGGTTTAGCTTGTCCTTGCCCATGAAACGATATACTTTCCCGTCCACCCGGAGCGCGCCCAGTAAAGGATGGGTGGCGGCTGTCCAGTGTTCGGTGTTCCCTTCGTTCAGTTCGTTGTAGGGAGACCAGATAGCAAGATAAGTATCGGAAGTGATCAGAGGTACGGACGGTGCGCGCAAAGCGATATCCTGACTCGTTTTAAACAGGTCAGTTGCCTGCACATTGCATGCGAGGCAAACTGACATGATTGTAGAGAATAGTTTATTCATTAATATGAAACTTTTATTTATTTAGCGAGTTACAAATTTTCTGGTTGATGGCTTTGATTTTAGGCTCGTCTACTTTGATCACTTTCCGGTCGTAAGTAACCAGACCGTTCACTTCTTCTTCCACATCTGTGATTTGTGTGTATACGGCAGCCGAGAAGCCTTTCTCGATCAATTCCAATAAATGGTCTGCATATTTTATGTATTCATTAGTCACTTCTTCTGGCGTGTTGAACTTCACGTAGCCCCAGTTCTTGTCTGCCAGCCACAGATGTCCTTTCAGTGCCATACCTATACCGCCATATTCGCCCAGTACGGTAGCGCGTATCGGATCGTAGAGATAGAGGTTCGGTCCGGGATAGTTATGAAGGTCGAGAATATCTCCGCACGTGTAGTGGTTACCTCCACTGGCAGGGTTTACCAGACGGCTGGGGTCGTATTCTTTCGTCCATTTAGTGATTTCAGGAGTCTTGAATTGTCCCCATGCTTCGTTGAAAGGTACCCATACGCCGATGCTCGGATAAGAATACAGGTAGTCGATAATTTCTTTCCATTCTTTGCGATAGTTAGCTTCTGATGCTGCGGAGCGGATGGCGTCTGCGCCGTCATAGTACTTGTGCATCTGCCATTCGGCAGGACCGCGGCCACCGTTCGGCATATCTTGCCATACGATCAGTCCGAGTTGGTCGCAATAAGTATACCAACGTGCCGGTTCTACTTTTACGTGTTTGCGCACCATGTTGTAGCCGAAGTCTTTGATCTTCTTCAGGTCATATACCAATGCTTCGTCTGTTGGCGCTGTGTATAAGCCGTCCGGCCACCAACCTTGGTCGAGCGGACCAAACTGGAAATAATCTTTGTTGTTGAGTTGCAGGCGTGTAATGCCATTCTTGTCTTTATGAGTTGAGAATTTGCGGAGAGCGGTGTAACTCTTCACTTGGTCTATAGCCTTACCGTCTTTATAAAGAGTGACTTCCATATCATAAAGTGAAGGAGACTCGGGTGTCCATAATTTAACGTCTTCCGGCATTGTTAATTCTACCGGTACGCCATTGAGCGCTGCTCCTTTGGCTACGAGGTTTTTGCCGTCGAATACTTTCACTTCCACTTTGTCCGGAGAACATACGTTGGTAGCTACTTCCACTTTGACGGTCTTCTTGTCGATATCCGGAGTTGTTTTCAGTTGGGCGATATGCTGGGCAGCTACCGGTTCCAGCCATACAGTCTGCCAGATACCTGTGACTGGTGTATACCAGATTCCTCCCGGTCTTTCTACTTGCTTTCCTCTCGGCTGTTCGCCACGGTCAGAGGGGTCCCACACTTTCACAACCAGCTGGTTATTGCCCTTATTCAATGCGGAAGTAATATCAAAGTAGAATGGAGTGAAGCCTCCTGTATGTTGTCCTACTTTTACGTCATTTACCCAGACGTCGGCTTTCCAGTCCACAGCTCCGAAATGCAGTAGTATTTGTTTGCCTTTCCAGGCTGACGGTACATCAAAAGTACGCTGATACCATAATTCCTGATGTTCGTTAACAGTTTTGCCTACTCCTGACAGGGAAGATTCCACTGCAAACGGAACTAATATCTCTCCTTGGTAATTGCTTGGTGCCGGTTCTCCTTTTTTAGTAATTGCATAATTCCAGCTACCATTCAGATTTTTCCAATCCTGGCGTTCCATAATGGGGCGTGGGTACTCTGGTAATACGTTTTTAGGATTCAACTGCTCACCCCACGGAGTCTTTATCTTATCACCGGCGGGCTTCCATTGAGCGAATGTCGGGCTACAAAGAGCCAATGCGAATAGCACTGCTAGAAAATTCTTTTTCATGGTAATTATCTTTATATATGTTAAATAGAAGAAGTAAATCTCCTTAAAAGGAATATTGCAAAGAAAAGCCAATCAGAGAAGAATGAAGGAAATTTGCTGTTCAATAAATGATAAATGCTCGTCATTTTATAGTGAATGACAGCTTTTCATGCGATAATGGTTATTTTTTATCCTTAATTGAATAATAAGTAGCTTATATTACCGGAGATAATTATGACTTTTGGAGGGAGAACAATCGTATGTTTCCGCGGATAGTAGTAAATAAACTGAAAAACAACTATAATAAACTTTATCAATGAGAATCCTTTTTTTATTAATAGTATTGTCGGTTACTTCTGCCCTACAGTCGCAGGTAGTCATTAAAGAGAATGCTATTCAGAGTAAGTATGCTTTTCCCTTGGTTACTTCGAAAGCGAAAGCTGTAGTAGTTTATGATACTGATGACTATCTGGTGGTACATAAGACTGCGGAGCTTTTTGTTTCGGATGTCGAATCAGTGACCGGACAACAATTACGGTTGACGGACAAACTGAAAGGCGACAAAGAGATTATTATTGTGGGTACAGTTGAGAAAAATCGGCTGATCCGCCAGTTAGCTGAGAAGGGCAAGCTAGATATCTCTTCTTTGGAAGGGGCATGGGAACGATTCCTGATTCAGACGGTTTCCCGTCCATTCCCCGGAGTCAGCAAAGCGCTGGTAGTAGCGGGAAGCGACAGGCGGGGAGCTGCGTACGGACTTTTCTCTCTTTCGGAAATGATGGGAGTGTCTCCTTGGTACTGGTGGGCTGATGTTCCGGTGAAGAAACATAAGACGCTTTATGTCGATGCTCCCGCCACTCTGTCCAAGACTCCTTCGGTGAAGTACAGGGGGATTTTCTTAAATGACGAAGACTGGGGATTGAAACCTTGGGCTGCCAAGACATTCGAGAAAGAAAGAGGAAATATCGGCCCTCGTACCTATGCCAAAATATGCGAGCTGTTGCTGCGACTGAAAGCTAATCATCTGGCACCGGCCATGCACCCCGTTTCTACCGCATTTTATAAGATACCGGAAAATAAACTGGTAGCTGATACCTTTGCCATTGTTATGGGGTCCAGTCACTGCGAACCGTTATTGCTGAACACTGCCAGCGAATGGGACAGCAAGACGATGGGACCATGGGATTATAACAAGAACAAAGATAAGATCAACGAGGTATTGAGTAATCGTGTGAAGGAAAACTGTGCGTATGAAAATGTATATACGCTGGCTTTAAGAGGCCTGCATGATGCAGCTATGGGTGGTGGAGATGTGCCGATGCGGGAAAAGGTTAAAATGCTGGAAAGTGCACTGAATGCTCAGAGAGATATCATTGCCCGGCATATCGACAAACCTGTTGAAACAATCCCACAGGCATTTACGCCTTATAAGGAAGTGCTGGAAATCTATTCGAACGGACTGGAATTGCCGGATGATGTTACAATTATCTGGGCGGATGATAATTTCGGTTATATGAAACGTTTGAGTGGTCCGCAGGAACAAAAGCGTTCCGGACGTGCAGGCGTTTACTATCATATATCTTATTTGGGCGTTCCTCATAGCTATTTGTGGTATAGTACTACCCCTCCGGCATTGATGTATGAAGAACTTCGTAAGGCGTATGATACCACTGCCGATCGTGTCTGGCTGGCGAATTGCGGAGACTTGAAAGGGGCTGAAACACAAATCTCCCTTTTCCTCGATATGGCTTATGATATAGACAGCTTCAATGCGGATAATGTCGCCACTTATCCGGCACGTTGGCTGGCAAAGATGTTTGGTGAGGAGTACTACGATACATTGGAAGATATTACTTGTTCTCATATAAATCTGGCTTTTTCCAGAAAGCCGGAGTACATGGGCTGGGGATATTGGAATAACTATTGGGGAGGCGGAGAGAAACGTACGGATACGGAGTTCTCTTTTGCTAACTATAATGAAGCGGAAAGACGCTTGACTGAGTATAGCCGTATTGGGAAAAAAACGGAGGACTTGTTAGCTTCATTGGACGAAAAGAGTAAACCGGCTTTCTATCAATTATTATACTATCCGGTGAAAGGGGCCGAACTGATGAATCATATGACCATCAAAGGACAGTTTTACCGTCAGTATGTCCGTCAGCAACGTGCTGCAGCCAATCTGCTTAAGGCTCAGGTGAAATGCTATCATGATAGTCTCGAAATCATAACCGATGGATACAACTCTCTGCTGGATGGAAAATGGAAGCACATGATGTCTTTAAAACAGAACTATGATGGTACGAGTTCCTATTTCATGATCCCATTGATGGAAGAGGAATACACACCTGTTGGCGCTCCTAAGCTAGGACTTCAGGCAGAAAGCGAAAATTTGGATAAAGGAGGAATGAGTTTTCATACATTGCCCGCCTACAGCACTTATTCACGTAAAAGTCATTGGATAGATATATATAATCAGGGGACCGGAGAACTAAGCTGGAGCATCACGCCTTCGGAAGACTGGATACTGATCTCTCAGAAAAGTGGTAAGACGTCTGCGGAAAACCGTATCTATATATCTGTTGACTGGGATAAGGTGCCGGCAGGAGAAAAGGTGAAAGGACAAATTGATATAACTTCCGGCACCCAGAAGGAGACTGTACTGGTTTCTGTATTCAATCCTGAGTCTCCTGCACGCACAGAAGTACAAGGATTGTATGTAGAGGAGAATGGTTACATTTCTATTCCGGCAGCCGATTTCCACCGGAAGTTTGAGAGTAATGACATTCGGATGAGTATCCTTCCGGGACTTGGTTTTGAGGGGCGCTCTTTGCAGTTGGGGAATCCGACAGCTCCCTTACAAATGTATCGTGCAGGTGATGTCCCCAGAGTGGAATATGATTTCTATACATTTAATGCCGGGATTTATGATGTATATACGTATGTTTTGCCGACATTTCCCTTGCATGCTGAGCGGGACTACAAATTGCCGGAACATACTAACTCGGATACAAAGTATAGTGTCCGTATAGATGATGGTTCCATTTCTACTCCTTCCACTTCGGCTATCGAATATTCTCAAATCTGGTATGATAGCGTATTAAAGAATTGCAGAGTGAATAAGTCCACTTTATATGTAAAGAAGCCCGGTAAGCACACTTTGCAGATACGCTGTGGTGATCCGGGCGTCGTTATTCAAAAGATTGTCATTGACTTGGGAGGAATGAAGCGTTCTTATCTCGGTCCTCAGAGTACAATCTGTAATTAGTTCTGTTTTTTATGAATAGGGGAACCGGATGGCTTTGCCATTGGTTCCTCCTCTTTCTGAGGAGTTCCCAGCACGGGCATTCCGTCTTTGTCCCAGTCTATCTTCTGTAAACGGGGAGAACGGGAATCGGATGCGCCAGGAGCGTCATTCGGTATCTGGCGGGCATGATATAGCATATACCATTCTTTCCCATCCGGAGACGGAGTGAAAGATATTCCGCCGGGACCGTATACATTGTTTTCTGGGTCTTGCTGTAGTACCGGAACCGGAGACTTCTTCCAGGAAGCCGGATCGAGTAAGTTGGCTTTTGCGTCTGCAGTCAGTAATCCGACACAATAATAAGGAGTCCAGCTACCACTGGCTGAATAGAAGATGCATGCTTTGTCTTTATTCTTTGATTCAAAATATTGGGGTGCTTCGTTTACATGTATCGGATAGGCTGTTTTGCTGCCATCCGGATTTACCCATTGGCATTCCCATTCGTATTCAGGTTTGGAGATGAGAATCCTGTCAGAAGATAGTGTCCATGGATTTTCCATAGTAGCGATGTAGATACATTGGGTTTCACTGTCTATCCTTCGTTTTTGCCAGCCGCACCATATCATATAGCGTTGGCCATCATGTTCAAAGGTGCTGGCATGGATTGCCCAGTTGTTGTCTTTATCTGTCTGTATGCGCCCTTTCATCACAAATGTTCCTTCCATGGGGTTGGCGGCTTCATTCTCGACAACATAAATCTGGTGATTATCCATATTGCCGTCGTCTGCGGCAAAGTAAATATACCATTTGTTGTTTATACGATGAATTTCGGGTGCCCACAGATGATAGGAGTTGCTGGGATCGGTGGGTATCCATACATCTTTTTGAGTAGCATGTGAGAGGTCTGCTATATCATCGGTTTCCCAAAGTATGACTCTGTTTTCTGAGCCTTGTGTATAATAATATTTGCCTTCATGAAAAATAGCCCATGGCTCTGCTCCACGTTCAAGTAACGGGTTTGTATAGGTATCTCCAGAGGCTACAGTTTCTTTTTCTGTTGTAGCCTTCTTATGCTGGCAAGAGACACCGATTAATAAGATAATGGATAATAAAAACAATCTGCTTCTCATGATACTTCTCATTTGATAATGACAATGCAAAGTAAGCATAAAATATTGATAAATCATGCAAATGGAAGTAGAATGGTCAGTTTTTGTTGTTAAATGAACTGTAATTTCTGAAACTTTTCTTTGTTTTTTCTCATCTTTGCGAAGTGAACTTTTAAATAAATAATATATGAAACTTAGACATCTTTTTCTTTTCTGTGTAATTTGCTGTTCTGTATCTATATTTGCCCAAAACAAAAGTAAGCTTCCGAAAACGAGTGGTAATCCTATTTTCCCTGGTTGGTATGCCGATCCGGAGGGGATTGTGTTTGGAGATGAATACTGGATTTATCCTACCTATTCTGCCGCTTATGATGATCAGATATTCATGGATGCTTTCTCATCAAAAGATCTGGTGAACTGGACCAAGCATCCGAGAATACTGGAAAAAGAAAATATCAGTTGGCTTCGTCGTGCTTTGTGGGCACCGGCTGTCATACATGCGAACGATAAGTACTACATTTTTTTCGGAGCCAATGATATCCAAAATAATAATGAGTTAGGCGGAATTGGCGTTGCTGTAGCAGACAATCCTGCTGGACCTTTTAAAGATGCGTTGGGAAAACCGTTGATTGATAAAATAGTAAATGGTGCTCAGCCGATTGATCAGTTTGTATTTAAGGATGATGATGGACAATATTATATGTATTATGGTGGTTGGGGACATTGTAATATGGTGAAGATGGCACCGGATTTATTGAGTATTGTACCTTTTGAGGATGGTACTATCTATAAGGAAGTGACTCCCCAAAATTATGTGGAAGGGCCGTTTATGCTGAAACATAATGGGAAATATTATTTTATGTGGTCGGAAGGTGGCTGGGGAGGTCCGGATTATAGTGTAGCCTATGCCATTGCGGATTCACCGTTCGGTCCGTTTGAAAGAGTCGGAAAAATTCTGCAGCAAGATACTAATATAGCAACCGGTGCTGGTCATCATTCGGTAGTTAAAGGTCCCGGAGCAGATGAATGGTATATCATTTATCACCGTCGTCCGTTGGGCGAAACTGCAGCGAACAGTCGTGCAACTTGTATAGATCGTATGTATTTTAATAGAGACGGAAAAATAGAGCCTGTCCGTATGACTTTTGAAGGAGTAGGAGCTAGCCCTTTGGCAACACCTGTTCGCGCTAAAACATATGCTAATCCTGTAATAAACTTTAGTTTGCCCGATCCTACTATTATAAAAGGAGACGATGAATATTACTATCTATACGCAACTGAAAGTATTAAAAATGTACCTATTCATCGATCAAGAGACTTGGTAAACTGGTATTATGTAGGTACTGCTTTTACAGATGCTACCCGTCCAAACTTCGAACCTAAAGGGAGAATATGGGCACCGGATATTAATAAAATCGGTGATAAATACGTAATGTATTATTCTATGTCCACTTGGGGAGGTGAGTGGACATGTGGTATTGGTATTGCTACTGCTGATAAGCCGGAAGGACCATTTACCGATTTGGGTAAATTATTCCGGAGCAATGAAATCAATATACAGAATTGCATTGATCCTTTTTATATTGAAGATAATGGAAAGAAATACCTTTTTTGGGGGAGCTTCCACGGAATATATGGTACGGAACTGACAGAAGATGGTCTCTCTTTGAAGAAAGGTGCTCCAATAGAGCAAATAGCCGGTACTGCTTATGAAGGTACGTATATTCATAAACGGGATGGTTATTATTATTTGTTTGCTTCCATCGGCCGCTGCTGTGAAGGTTTGAAGAGCACATATACTACAGTTGTGGGGCGTTCGAAGAATCTGTTCGGCCCTTATGTTGACAAGAAAGGGCGTTCAATGTCGGATAATCATCATGAGATATTGATTCAGAAGAATAAAGCATTTGTCGGTCCGGGGCATAATTCAGAACTGGTGACAGATAAGAAAGGAAACGATTGGATGTTCTATCATGCGGTAAGTGTTGCTAATCCCGAGGGTCGTGTATTGATGATGGATCGTGTACAGTGGAAAGGTGGCTGGCCATTTGTGAAAGGCGCTGAACCTTCTTTGGAGGCTGTCGCTCCAAAATTCTGATCAGAATGATAATCTAAAATATACGGAAATATTGTATATAAATTCCCCTTATCCGGTACGCCGGGTAAGGGGAATTTATATATATACGCTGTTATCTGATACTTTAAAAGGGCGTTTTGGTCTGTATTTGTTCTTTATTGAATAGAGATTATCGTTCTTTTTCGTCTATTTCTGCAATCTTTGTAACAGGAAAAATATTAAAACTTATCAACTATCATGAAAAGCAAAATTCTTTTGGCGGTAGCTTTACTGCTGGCGATATCAACTACTACTGTATGGGCGGCTGATAGCTCAGAAAAAACGAACCAGAAGACAGGGTCTTACACCAATGAAGATGTATGGGCGGCATACGAAGGATTTAATAATACGCTGCTCGACCCGGATAAATATATCTATAAGACAACTTCATCCTATGAACAGGCGGTAGACCGTGGTCATGGCGCAGCGGCTATCTGGTGCCAGCCTATTTACTGGGATATGTCAATGAACGCCTATAAACTGGCGAAGGCTCAGAAAGATAAAAAGAAAAGAGGCTATTACAAAGAGCTCTGCGAAAAGATATTTGCTGGAAATAAAGCCCAATATTGTCACTTTGATTTCGATAATAATAATGAAAATACCGGATGGTTTATCTATGATGATATCATGTGGTGGACGATCTCTTTGGCACGTGCATACGAACTCTTTGGTGTGGATGAATACCTGAAACTGTCTGAAGAGAGCTTCAGCCGTGTATGGTACGGTTCTAAGAAAGTAGGCGATACAGGATCATATGACAAAGAGAACGGAGGGATGTTCTGGCAATGGCAGCCGATCCATAATCCCAAGCCGAACAGACCGGGTGACGGAAAGATGGCTTGTATCAATTTTCCTACCGTGGTAGCAGCACTTACACTATACAATAATGTTCCGAAGAAGAGAAAAGAATCAACCGAAGAATCACCCAAGTATCAGACAAGAGAACAGTATTTGGCTAAAGGTAAAGAGATTTATGAATGGGGAGTAGAAAACCTGTTGGACAAGAAGACGGGACGGATAGCTGATAGTCGTCATGGCAATGGTAATCCAGCCTGGAAAGCGCATGTATATAATCAAGCTACCTTTATCGGTGCTTCCGTATTGCTTTACAAGGCGACTAAAGAAAAACGCTACCTGGATAATGCAATCCTTGCAGCAGACTATACAGTCAATGAAATGTCTGCGAAGCATAACCTGCTGTCCTTTGAAAGAGGAATCGAGCAAGGTATCTATACGGCTATTTTTGCAGAATACATAGCTATGCTGGTATACGACTGCGGACAAACACAATATATCCCGTTCCTGAAACGTAATATCGAATCCGGTTGGGCAAACAGGGATAAGACACGTAATGTATGTGGTGGAGAATATGAGAAAGTATTACCGGCCGGTGCTGAGATAGACAGCTACTCGGCTTCCGGTATACCGGCATTGATGCTTCTGTTTCCGGCAGAAAAATAATCCGAAGAGAAACGGGGTAACGACCAGATATAGAAATGAAAATACACCTGAATATCATGAACAATAAACATTTGCTGATTGCTCTCGGCTTGCTTCTTGCCTGCAATCATGCTACTTATGCGCAAAAAGGAAAAAGCAAAGAAGCAAAGACCACGTTTCAGACTGCTGAACCCTGGAAACCCGAAACAGACGTACGTGCTGATGCCACGATGGTATATGGTACACTGGATAAGCCCGGAGTAACTTTTGAACAACGCATTCAGTCATGGAGAGACAAAGGTTATCTGACGGAATTTATGACCGGAGTTGCCTGGGGAGACTACAAGGACTACTTTCTGGGGAAATGGGATGGAGTAGACGGACATCTGAAAGAAGGACAGCGCGACCGTAATGGAAATGAAATAGCTCATGGTCATCTGATCCCTTATATCGTACCTACCGAAAGTTTTATCCGCTATATGCAGGAAACACAGATCAAACGGGTGATAGACGCCGGGATAACATCCATATATCTGGAAGAACCGGAGTTCTGGATGCGTGGCGGATATAGCGAAGCTTTTAAATCCGAATGGCAGAAATATTATAATTTCCCCTGGAGAGCTCAGCACGAATCTCCCGAAAACACATACCTTTCCAACAAACTGAAATATCATCTGTACTATAATGCGCTGGATAAGATATTCACTTATGCCAAAGAATACGGAAAATCGAAAGGACTGGACATCAAATGTTATGTGCCGACGCATTCTTTGATTAATTATACTTCTTGGCAGATTGTAAGTCCGGAAGCCAGCCTGGCTTCATTGGATTGTGTAGACGGCTACATTGCCCAGGTATGGACAGGGACTGCCCGCGAACCGAATTTCTATAACGGCGTGCAGAAAGAACGTGTATTCGAGAACGCGTTTCTGGAATACGGGTGTATGAAGTCGATGACTGCACCGCTGAACCGGAAAATGTATTTCCTGACAGACCCGATCGAAGACCGTGCGAAAGACTGGCTGGACTATAAAATCAACTATCAGGCCACTTTTGCAGCACAGTTGATGTATCCTATGGTAGATACCTACGAAGTAATGCCTTGGCCGGACCGTATCTATCAGGGACTGTACCGGATAGCGGGAACGGATCAGAAAGAACGCATTCCCCGTTCTTACTCCACCCAGATGCAGACAATGATTAATACGCTGAATGATATCCGTACTTCCGATAAAAAGATTACAGGTACACAGGGCATCGGCGTACTGATGGCAAACTCACTAATGTTTCAACGTTTTCCTAATCATAACGGTTACGATGATCCGCAATTTTCCAGTTTCTACGGACAAACTTTGCCTCTGTTGAAGCGTGGTATTCCGGTAGAGCTGGTACACATGGAAAATACTCCTTTCAAAGAAACATTCAAAGGACTCCACATACTTGTCATGTCTTATTCAAACATGAAACCGATGAAACCGGAATATCACAACTATCTGGCTGATTGGGTGAAGAAAGGCGGAGTACTTATCTATTGTGGAGAAGATATCGACCCTTACCAAACGGTACTGGAATGGTGGAATACAGAAGGAAATGGATATAAAGCGCCTTCGGAACACCTGTTCGAGAAGATGAATCTGTCCCGTAATCCGGGTGAAGGAACTTACCACTATGGTAAAGGAACGGTGATTGTGATGCGTGAAGACCCCAAACATTTTGTTTTGAAAGCCGGAAACGATCAGAAATATTTTGAAACGATCGCATCTGCTTATCAGGAAAAGCAAGGGATAGAGATAGAAACCAAGAACAGCTTCATTGTAGAACGTGGCCCATATACCATTGCTGCTGTCATGGACGAAAGCGTTTCCAAAGAGCCACTGACGTTATCCGGATTATATATCGACCTGTTCGACAAAGATCTGCCGGTACTGACTTCCAAACAAATCCAACCGGGTGAACAGGGGTATCTTTATGATCTGAATAAAGTATCCAATAAAATAAAAGCAAAAGTACTCTGTGGAGCTTCTCGTATCTATGATGAGAAAGTGGGCAAACAAAGTTACTCCTTTGTAGCCAAAAGTCCGATAAATACAACGAATGTATCAAGAGTCCTCTTGCCTCGTAAACCAGAGAAAATACGTGTGAATGGAAAAGAGGAACAACCGGAATGGGATGAATCATCCAAAACTCTTCTGTTGAGTTTCGAGAACGATCCTGCCGGTGTGAATGTGTCAATAGAATGGTAAATAGATAAAATAAAACAGGTAATTAAATTATGAAACAACAACTGATGACGCTGTTGCTGGGAGCAGCCTCTGTACTTTGTAGCTGTGGGACCCAGATGGAACAGCATGTGAAGAGCGAGTTGCGTGCTCCGGCTTATCCGCTGGTGAGCATAGACCCGTACACCAGTGCCTGGTCTTTCACGGACAATTTATATGATGGTTCGGTGAAACACTGGACCGGTAAAGATTTCCCTTTAATCGGTGTGGCTAAAGTCGACGGACAGACTTACCGCTTTATGGGAACGGAAGAACTGGAATTGAGACCTTTGGTGAAAACTTCGGAACAAGGTAACTGGACAGGAAAATATACAATTCAGCAACCTGCCGACGGATGGCAAAATGTCGGCTTCAATGATGCTGCCTGGAAAGAAGGTGAAGGTGCCTTCGGAACCATGGAGAACGAACATGTAGCCAAGACCCAGTGGGGTGAAGAATTTATCTGGGTACGTCGTGTCGCTGATATTCAGGAAGACTTGACTGGTAAGAATGTATATCTGGAATATTCTCATGATGATGATGTGATTATTTATATCAACGGAGTGAAGGTGGTAGACACAGGAAACGCTTGTAAGAAGCACGTACAGGTGAAGTTGTCGGAAGAAGTGGTAGCGTCCCTGAAAAAGGGAGAAAACTTGATTGCCGCTTATTGTCACAACCGTGGAGCAAATGGCTTGCTGGATTTTGGTTTGCTGGTAGAATTGGATAATAACCGTTACTTCAATCAGACTGCACAGCAGACTTCTGCCGATGTTCAACCTATGCAGACTTATTATAACTTCACTTGTGGTCCGGTAGACTTGAATTTGACATTTACGGCACCCCTGTTTATGGATAACCTGGACTTGATGGCACGCCCTGTCAACTATATTTCTTATGAAGTCATTTCTAACGACGGACAGGCGCACCAAGTTGAACTCTATTTTGAAGCTGCTCCTCAATGGGCACTCGATCTGCCTCATCAGGAATCCGTAGCCGACAGCTTTACTGACGGTGATCTGTTGTTCCTGCGCACCGGCAGCCGTAATCAGGACATCCTGAAAAAGAAAGGTGACGATGTACGTATTGACTGGGGACACTTCTACCTGGCTGCTGAAAAAGAGAACAGCACTTATGCTATCGGTGACGGAAAGAAACTTCGCCAAAGCTTTACAGAGAACAAGCTGGAAGCTCCTACCACCAATGGTTATGACAAACTGGCGCTGGTTCGCTCACTGGGTGAAACAAAGAAAGCGAACGGACACCTGCTGATCGGTTACGATGATATTTACTCTATCCAGTACTTTGGTGAAAACCTCCGTCCTTACTGGAATCGTACAGGCAGTGAAACAATCGTATCGCAATTCCAGAAAGCAGAACAGGAATACAAGACTCAAATGAAAAATTGTGCAGCTTTCGATAATAAACTGATGACAGAGGCCGAAGCGGCCGGCGGACGCAAGTATGCCGAACTTTGCGCTCTGGCTTATCGTCAGGCATTAGCTGCCCATAAACTGGTACAAGCTCCGAATGGTGACCTGGTATTCCTTTCCAAAGAAAATTTCAGTAATGGTTCCATCGGAACAGTCGATCTGACTTATCCGGGAGCTCCGTTGCTTCTGCTTTACAATCCGGAACTGGTCAAAGCTACCATGAACCATATCTTCTATTATAGTGAAAGCGGAAAATGGACCAAACCGTTTGCTGCTCACGACGTAGGTACATATCCGCTGGCTAACGGCCAGACTTACGGAGGCGATATGCCGATCGAAGAATCCGGCAATATGGTAGTCCTTGCTGCAGCGATTGCTGCTGTAGAAGGAAATGCCGACTACGCACAAAAGCATTGGGAAACTCTGACAACCTGGACGGATTATCTGGTTGAGTACGGTCTTGATCCGGAGAACCAACTTTGTACGGATGACTTTGCCGGACACTTTGCGCACAATGCCAATCTTTCTATCAAGGCTATCATGGGTATTGCTTCTTACGGCTACATGGCAGATATGCTGGGCAAAAAAGACGTTGCTGAAAAGTACACGAAGAAGGCGAAAGAAATGGCTGCCGAATGGGTGAAGATGGCGGATGACGGCGACCACTACCGTCTGACATTCGACAAACCGGGAACCTGGAGCCAGAAGTATAATCTGGTGTGGGACAAATTGCTGAAACTACAGATTTTCCCGGAAAAAGTTGCTGAGACAGAAATTGCTTATTATCTTACGAAGCAAAATAAATACGGCCTTCCGCTGGATAACCGTGAAACTTATACCAAGACTGACTGGATCATGTGGACAGCTACCATGGCACAGGACAAAGCTACTTTCGAGAAGTTTATTGAACCGGTATATCTGTTTATGGATGAAACGACTACCCGCGTTCCGATGTCCGACTGGGTATTTACGGACAATCCGATTCAGAGAGGTTTCCAGGCGCGTTCCGTAGTTGGCGGCTATTTTATAAAGATGCTTGAAGAAAAACTAACTAAATAAAACAAGAACACCATGAAAAAACTCGCTCTATTAGCTTTTACTTTATTTAGTGCGTGGAATATGGATGCTAAAACGATTACCGGACCAGTGGACTATGTCAGTCCGCTGGTAGGTACTCAGTCCAAGCACGCCTTATCTACCGGAAACACTTATCCCGCTATCGCCCTTCCCTGGGGAATGAACTTTTGGGTTCCCCAGACCGGAAAAATGGGGGATGGCTGGGCATATACCTATGATGCCGATAAAATCAGAGGTTTTAAACAAACCCACCAGCCCAGCCCCTGGATCAATGATTACGGTCAGTTCTCCATCATGCCGATTACCGGTAAAGCCGTTTTCGATCAGGATCAGCGTGCCAGCTGGTTCTCGCATAAAGCAGAAACGGCTACTCCTTACTATTACAAAGTATACCTTGCCGACCATGATGTAGTAACCGAGATTGCTCCGACAGAAAGAGCGGCAGCATTCCGCTTCACTTTCCCTGAGAACGATCACTCTTATGTGGTTGTAGATGCTTTCGACAACGGTTCGTTTGTGAAAGTCATCCCTTCGGAAAACAAGATTATCGGTTATACGACCAAGAACAGCGGCGGTGTTCCTGCAAACTTCAAGAATTACTTCGTACTGGAGTTTGACAAGCCTTTTACTTATACGGCAGCTGTTGCCAATGGTAACATCGATACCAATAAACTGGAAGCCAACGATAAGCATGCCGGCGCATTGATCGGCTTTAAAACCCGTAAAGGCGAACAGGTAAATGTACGTGTAGCTTCTTCTTTCATCAGCCCCGAACAGGCGGAACTGAACTTGAAAGAGTTGGGCAAAGATAACATAGACCAGATTGCGGCAAAAGGCCGTAAGGTATGGAACGACGTTTTGGGACGTATCGAAGTGGAAGATGATGATATCGACCATTTGCGTACTTTCTACTCCTGCCTGTATCGTTCGGTACTTTTCCCCAGAAGTTTCTACGAAATAGACGCGAAAGGAGATATCGTTCACTACAGTCCTTATAATGGTGAAATACTTCCCGGCTATATGTTTACCGATACCGGTTTTTGGGATACTTTCCGTTGTCTTTTCCCTTTCCTGAACCTGATGTATCCGTCTATGAACATGAAGATGCAGGAAGGATTGGTAAATACCTACAAAGAAAGCGGCTTCCTGCCGGAATGGGCAAGCCCGGGACACAGAGGCTGTATGGTTGGCAACAATTCGGCTTCGGTAGTTGCAGATGCTTACCTGAAAGGTCTGAAAGGATATGATATCGAAACCCTTTGGGAAGCTGTAAAGCACGGAGCTAATGCGGTACATCCGCAGGTTTCTTCTACCGGACGTCTGGGCTATGACTACTACAATAAGCTCGGTTATGTTCCTTACAACGTAGGCATCAATGAAAATGCAGCCCGCACACTGGAGTATGCATACAATGACTGGTGTATCTATCAGCTGGGTAAGGCCTTGAACAAGCCTAAAAAGGAAATTGAGATCTTTGCAAAGAGAGCCATGAACTATAAGAATCTGTATGATCCCGAACATAAACTGATGCGCGGCAAGAATGAGGATGGCAAATTCCAGTCTCCGTTCAACCCGTTGAAGTGGGGAGACGCTTTCACCGAAGGAAACAGCTGGCATTATACCTGGTCCGTATTCCATGATCCTCAGGGATTGATCGACCTGATGGGCGGAAAAGACGGCTTCAACCAGATGATGGACTCTGTATTTATCCTGCCTCCTGTCTTTGACGACAGCTATTATGGCGGTGTCATCCACGAAATCCGTGAGATGCAGATTATGAATATGGGTAACTATGCACACGGTAACCAGCCTATCCAGCATATGCTGTATATGTACAACTACTCCGGTCAGCCGTGGAAAGCGCAGCACTGGATTCGTGAAGTGATGGATAAGCTTTATACTCCTGCTCCCGACGGTTATTGTGGTGATGAGGACAACGGCCAGACTTCTGCGTGGTATGTGTTCTCTGCCATGGGCTTCTATCCGGTATGTCCGGGTACGGATGAGTATATTCTCGGTACTCCTTACTTCAAACAGATGAAGCTGCATCTTGAAAATGGAAAGACAGTAACCATCTCCGCTCCAAATAACGGAGACGACAAACGTTATATCTCTTCCATGACCTTGAACGGCAAAGACCATACAAAGAACTACGTGACTCACGAGGACCTTATGAACGGTGCTTCCATCACTTTCAAGATGGATTCCAAACCCAATGAGCAGCGTGGTACCAAAGAAACCGATTTCCCTTATTCTTTCTCCAACGAATTTAAAAAGAAAAAGTAATTTATGAAGAAGCAAGTAAAATATATCAGTGCGGGTATGCTGGCAGGCATGCTCCTTTGTGGCGGTCAGATGCAGGCTGCAAATACGATGTCCGGAATGCATGTATGTGTGACGGACGCTATTCAGAAAGACAATCGTCCGGAAGTTTCCAAACGTCTTTTCCGTTCGAATGCGGTAGAAAAGGAAATCATCCGTGTGCAGAAACTTCTGAAAAACGAGAAACTGGCATGGATGTTCGCAAACTGTTTCCCCAATACCATCGACACTACCGTACACTTCCGCAAAGGCGCGGATGGCAAACCGGACACATTCGTTTATACGGGCGACATTCACGCAATGTGGCTTCGTGATTCGGGTGCGCAGGTATGGCCGTATGTGCAGTTGGCAAACTCCGATCCCGAACTGAAAGAGATGCTGGCAGGTGTTATCCTCCGCCAGTTCAAATGTATCAATATCGATCCGTATGCAAACGCATTTAATGACGGTGCCGTTGAAGACAATCACTGGATGAGTGACCTGACCGATATGAAGCCGGAACTGCACGAACGTAAATGGGAAATCGATTCACTTTGCTACCCGCTGCGTCTGGCTTATCACTACTGGAAAACAACCGGAGATGCCAGCATCTTCTCAGAAGAATGGATTCAGGCTATCACCAATGTGCTGAAAACATTCAAGGAACAACAACGCAAAGACGGAGTTGCCCCGTATAAATTCCAGCGTAAGACAGAACGTGCATTGGATACATTGAATAATGACGGACTCGGAGCACCTGTGAAACCGGTAGGTTTGATCGTCTCCTGCTTCCGTCCTTCGGATGATGCGACGACTCTTCAATATCTGGTACCTTCCAATTTCTTTGCCGTATCTTCATTGCGCAAAGCAGCCGAAATACTTGATAAGGTAAATAAGAAGACTGCTTTGGCTAAGGAATGCAAAGACCTGGCAAAGGAAGTAGAGACAGCATTGAAGAAATATGCGGTATACAACCACCCGAAATATGGTAAAATCTATGCTTTTGAGGTAGACGGCTTCGGAAATCACTTCCTGATGGATGATGCCAATGTACCGAGCCTGCTTGCCATGCCTTATCTGGGTGATGTAGATGTAAACGATCCTATCTATCAGAATACCCGTAAATTCGTGTGGAGCGAAGACAGTCCTTACTTCTTCAAAGGCAAGGCAGGCGAAGGTATCGGCGGACCGCATATCGGTTATGATATGGTGTGGCCGATGAGTATCATGATGAAAGCCTTCACCAGCAAGGATGATGCGGAAATCAAAACCTGTATCAAAATGCTGATGGATACCGATGCCGGAACAGGCTTTATGCACGAATCTTTCCACAAAGACGATCCGAAGAACTTCACCCGTGCCTGGTTTGCCTGGCAGAATACGCTTTTCGGAGAACTGATTCTTAAGTTGGTCAACGAAGGCAAAGTAGATTTATTGAATAGTATCAATTAATAGAATACCATGAAAAAGTTATGTGTATGGGCAGTTGCCGCCCTCTTAATGGCAGCTTGTACACCGAAAGCCGAGAAAACAACGGATTCCGGTTTATTGCAAAGTAACTTCCAGATGGAAGTGGATGGAAAGAAAACAGATTTGTATACCTTGCGCAACAAGAACAACATGGAAGTTTGTGTAACGAACTTCGGTGGTCGTATTGTTTCAGTGATGGTACCCGACAAGGACGGACAGATGCGTGATGTAGTGCTCGGCTTCGATTCGATTCAGGATTATGTCAGCAAGCCTTCGGACTTCGGAGCAAGCATCGGCCGTTATGCTAACCGTATCAACCAAGGTCGATTTACTTTGGACGGTACTGAGTATCAGTTGCCTCAGAATAATTACGGTCACTGCCTGCATGGCGGTCCGCAAGGATTCCAGTACCGTGTGTTTGATGCCGTTCAGCCGAATCCGCAAGAACTGGAATTGACTTACATGGCAGAAGATGGCGAAGAAGGTTTCCCGGGAAATATCACTTGTAAAGTGTTGATGAAGCTGACAGACGATAATGCGATCGATATCCGTTACGAAGCGGAAACTGACAAGCCGACCATTGTGAATATGACTAACCACTCTTACTTCAATCTTGACGGAGACGCAGCCCGTAATGAGGCGCATCTGCTGACAATTGATGCTGACTATTATACTCCGGTAGACAGTACCTTCATGACTACAGGCGAGATCGCTCCGGTTGAAGGAACTCCGATGGACTTCCGCACTCCGACTCCGGTAAGCGCACGTATCAATGACTACGATTTCGTACAGTTGAAGAATGGTAACGGTTACGATCATAACTGGGTATTGAATACCAAGGGCGACATTACCCGTAAGTGTGCTACTCTCGAATCACCGCTGACTGGTATCGTACTCGATGTATATACTAACGAACCGGGTATTCAGGTATATGCAGGAAACTTCCTGGATGGTTCGTTGACCGGAAAGAAAGGTATCACTTACAACCAGCGTGCTTCCGTATGTCTCGAAACTCAGAAGTATCCCGATACTCCGAACAAACCGGAATGGCCTTCGGCAGTACTTCGTCCGGGCGAGAAATATATGAGTCAGTGTATCTTTAAGTTCTCTGTAAACAAGAATTAAAGATAAGTTATATCATTAGTTAACCCAGGGGTGACTAAGAAGTCGGTGCTATCTCCAATCTCCTCCTTCCCGAAGGAGGAGATTGGAGATACTACCAACTTTTTAATCAGTCCAGATACTATTTTAGAAGCATGAAAAACAACCGAAGCAGATGGTATGCCCTTCTTTTAGTCGTATTATCTATCATGACACCGTCAGTTGCACAAAATACAAAGTATGTCAACTTGTTTATCGGTACTTCCGGTGATAACGGACAGGTAGCTCCGGGCGCTGCCGCTCCTTTCGGAATGGTTTGTGTGTGTCCGGATAATGATCCGCGTAGCCATGCCGGTTATGATTATGCAGTGACGAAAGTCTCCGGTATCTCTGTCAACCGCCTTTCCGGAGTGGGATGTAGCGGCGGAGGAGGAAACCTGCGCATTCGTCCGGTAGCTCCTTCACAGGAATTGCATATTAAAAAGTCCCGCGAGAAAGCAACTCCCGGATATTACTCGACAGCTTTTACCAATGGTATCAAAACTGAATTGACAGCGACCAACGCCATGGCGGTGGAACGCTATAAATTTCCCCGAAGCCTTTCCGCTGCCCTTTGGATAGACTTCGCCTCTACGTTTGAAGACGTAGCTACCTGCCATTATAAACGTATATCGGAAACTTGCATCGAAGGCTATGTACAGGCAAAGAACGTCTGCGGACATGGACGCTACAAACTCTATTTCTCCTTAAATACCAGCCATCCTTTCCAGTTGGAAGAACAGAAAGAGACGACTGCCTGCCTTACCTTTGGCAAAAAGGTACGTTCGGTGGAAGTCCGTATCGGACTGTCTGCGTTAAGTTCCGAACTGGCGAGCTGGGAATGTGCCCGTTGGGAAAAGATGGACTTCGAAGAAGTGAAATCCCGGACCGCTGATCAGTGGGAAAAACAATTGTCAGCTATCGACGTCAAAGGAGGCAAGAAAGATGACAGGGTCATTTTCTATACTTCCCTGTATCGTACTTACCTGAGTCCGGCGGATGTCAGTTCTCCGGACGGAGCTTATCTGGGTACGGATGGAAAAGTGTATATCTCAGAAGACTTCCGATATTACAGTAACTGGTCGTTATGGGATACCTTCCGCACTAAATTTCCTTTGTTGGTACTGACCGAACCTGCGAAGATGCGGGATATGGCGACTTCCCTGATTCATCTGTATGCAACGGGAAAGAAAGACTGGTCCACCGGATTCGAGTCTACCCCGACAGTACGTACGGAACATGCTGTGATTCTCTTGCTGGACGCTTACCGGAAAGGAATTACCAACCTTGATTTCCGTAAAGGATACGCTGGTATGAAGCAGGAAATGGAGCGGCTGCCCATGCGTTCGCCCGACCAGAAGATGGAATCGGCATATGACTTGTGGGCAATGGCAAGGATAGCGGAAATCATCGGTGAAAAGGCGGATTCCGAACAATACCGGCAACGTTCGGTCTCTCTTTTTGAAGAAACATGGAAAAAGGAATTTATGAATGTGACTCCCGCTTTTGAAGTGATGAAGAACAACGGACTCTATCAGGGAACCCGTTGGCAATACCGATGGGCGGCTCCACAATACATTGATAAAATGATAGAATGGGTAGGGCAGGACTCTCTTCGTTTGCAACTTACCTATTTCTTCGACCATCACCTTTATAATCAGGGAAACGAACCGGATATCCATGTTCCTTACCTGTTCAACCGACTTGGGGCACCGGAGAAAACCCAGCAGATAGTGCGCAGTCTGATGACCGAACCGATGATCCATAAATATGGAGGCAATTCGGAATTTAAGACTCCTTATCTGGGTAAAGCATTCAAGAATGCCCCCGAAGGGTATAGTCCCGAAATGGACGAAGATGACGGTACGATGAGCGCCTGGTACGTGTTCGGGGCAATGGGTTTCTACCCTCTGCTTGTGGGAGATGAATACTATGATCTGACCTCTCCGCTTTTCGACAGGGTACTGTTGCGGTTGACGAATGGAAACGTACTTACTATTCAGACAGAAGGACGGAAAAAGAAAGACGCACCGATCAAAAGCATCCATTTCAATGGGAAAAAGATTGCTGACTACCGTATATCTCACAATGAACTGATAAAAGGCGGAGAATTGATTTATAATTATAAATAAACCGAATTAAAACAAGGCTGACTAAAAAGTCGGTAGTATCTCCAAAAAAATATTCAAAATGAAACAGAAACGATCTTTTAAAATAGGTGTTGCGGGTACGCTGCTGACTGTCGGGTTACTGACAGCAGCTTTTACCACACGTACTGCCGGTGAGTCTGTAAGGGTGATGGACCGCCCCTACACAGAATCGACGAATGTGAATTATGTGAGCTATCGGGCCCCGCTTCGTCCGTTGAACTTTATTAAGCTGCCTGTCGGCAGCATCCAGCCGGAAGGCTGGGTAAAGAAGTACCTCGAACTGCAACGCGATGGGTTGACCGGACATCTGGGAGAAATCAGTGCCTGGCTGGAGAAAGATAATAACGCCTGGCTGACAACCGGTGGTGATCATGGCTGGGAAGAAGTACCTTACTGGCTGAAAGGTTATGGCAACCTTGCCTATATCCTGAATGACCCGAAGATGATTGCAGAAACAAAAACATGGATTGAAGGTGTATTTGCCAGTTGCCAGCCCGATGGATACTTCGGCCCTGTCAACGAACGGAACGGCAAACGTGAATTGTGGGCACAGATGATCATGCTCTGGTGTCTGCAATCTTATTATGAATATTCTCAGGATCAACGGGTTATTGACCTGATGACGAACTACTTCAAATGGCAGATGACTGTCCCCGACGATAAGCTTCTGGAAGACTATTGGGAAAACAGCCGTGGCGGTGACAACATCATCAGTATCTATTGGCTTTATAATCATACCGGAGATGCCTTCCTGCTGGACCTTGCCAAGAAGATTCACCGCAACACAGCCGACTGGACAAAATCAACCTCCCTGCCCAACTGGCACAATGTGAACATCGCCCAGTGTTTCCGCGAACCTGCCACTTATTATATGCAGACCGGAGATTCCGCTATGCTCAAAGCCTCTTATAATGTACATCATTTGATCCGTCGTACTTTTGGCCAGGTTCCGGGCGGTATGTTCGGTGCCGACGAGAATGCCCGTCTGGGATATATCGATCCTCGTCAGGGAGTGGAAACCTGCGGATTGGTGGAACAGATGGCTTCCGATGAAATCATGCTCTGCATGACAGGTGACCCGATGTGGGCTGAGCATTGCGAAGAAGTAGCTTTCAACTCTTATCCTGCCGCTGTGATGCCGGACTTCAAGGCTTTGCGCTACATCACTTGTCCGAATCATACTGTCAGTGACTCAAAGAACCATCATCCGGGTATTGACAACCGTGGTCCGTTCCTTTCCATGAATCCGTTCAGCAGCCGTTGCTGTCAGCATAACCATGCACAAGGCTGGCCTTATTTCTCGGAACATCTGATATTGGCAACTCCCGACAACGGTATTGCTGCCGCCATCTATGCTGCTTGCAAAGCAAAGATCAAAGTGGGTAATGGAAAAGAAATCGTCCTTCACGAAGAGACTAACTATCCTTTTGAAGAAGGCATCAAATTCACCGTTTCTACCGATGAAAAGGTCGATTTTCCGTTCTACCTCCGCATTCCTTCATGGACTGAAGGAGCCGAAGTGCGTGTCAACGGAAAGAAGATCAGTGTGAAACCCGTATCCGGTAAATACCTTTGTATCGAACGCGAATGGGCGGATGGTGATAAAGTAGAAATGATTCTTCCGATGTCTTTGTCCATGCGTACGTGGCAAGTCAATAAGAACAGTGTAAGTGTGGATTATGGTCCGTTGACTTTATCTCTGAAGATTGACGAGAAATATATAGAAAAAGACAGTCGTGAAACGGCTATCGGTGACTCCAAATGGCAGAAAGGTGCCGACCCGAAGAAGTGGCCTACCACTGAGATTTATGCTAACAGTCCCTGGAACTATTCGTTGGTATTGGATAAGAAAGAGCCTTTGAAGAACTTCAAAGTCGTTCGTAAGTCCTGGCCTGCTGATAACTTCCCGTTCACGGTGGCCAATGTGCCTTTGGAAGTGAAAGCTACCGGCCGGATGATCCCCGAATGGCAGATTGACGAAACCGGACTTTGCGGTGTATTGCCCGAAGAAGATGCGGTGAAAGGCGCTAAAGAAGAGATTACATTGATTCCGATGGGAGCGGCCCGGTTGAGAATATCGGCTTTCCCGAATACAAAGGAGTAACTGGTGATGGAATCAGTTTACTTGCATTTGCTATAAGATAAATCATTTTGATTTAGAAAGATATAAGTGTTTATGATTGCATCATTGGCGAAATGACTGATTTGTGCTATTATTTGGAAAGAATGTTGCCTCCAAACTATCAGAATTTCGCCAATTTTGCAATCTAAATAAAAGATGTTCGTTGAACTAATTTATAATAATACTTATATCAACCATGAAGAATTTAGCATTATGGGCTGTTTCTGCCCTTTTTGTAGCTGCTTGTACCCCGAAAGCCGAGCAACCAACCGACTCCGGCCTGTTAAAAACTAACTTCCAGACTGAAGTAGGTGGTAAGAAAACCGATCTGTACACCCTTCGTAACAAGAACAACATGGAAGTTTGTGTGACGAATTTTGGTGGACGCATTGTTTCTGTGATGGTCCCCGATAAAGACGGTAAGATGCAGGATGTAGTTTTAGGTTTCGATTCTATTCAGGATTATATCAGCAAACCTTCTGATTTTGGTGCCAGCATCGGTCGTTACGCAAACCGTATCAATCAAGGTCGATTCACATTGGACAGCATTGAATATCAGTTGCCTCAGAATAATTACGGTCATTGCCTGCATGGCGGTCCCAATGGATTCCAGTATCGTGTGTTTGACGCTGTGCAACCGAATCCGCAAGAAGTGGAACTGACTTATGTCGCTGCGGATGGCGAAGAAGGTTTCCCGGGTAACATTACCTGTAAAGTCCTGATGAAACTGACAGACGATAATGCAATTGATATCCGCTATGAAGCAGAAACGGATAAGCCGACTATCGTAAATATGACCAATCACTCTTATTTTAATCTCGATGGTGATGCAGCAAGCAATGCAGACCACTTGTTGATGGTGGATGCCGATTATTATACTCCGGTAGACAGCACATTCATGACAACCGGCGAGATTGTTCCGGTAGAAGGTACTCCGATGGATTTCCGCACTCCGACTCCGGTAGGGGCACGCATTAACGATTACGATTTTGTACAATTGAAGAATGGAAATGGTTATGACCATAACTGGGTATTGAATGCCAAAGGGGATATTTCCCGTAAATGTGCTTCACTCGAATCTCCCAAAACGGGTATCGTACTGGATGTATATACCAACGAACCGGGTGTTCAGGTATATGCCGGCAACTTTCTGGATGGTTCTCTGACAGGAAAGAAAGGTATCACATATAATCAGCGTGCTTCCGTATGTCTTGAAACTCAGAAGTATCCGGATACTCCGAACAAACCGGAATGGCCTTCGGCTGTGCTTCGCCCGGGAGAAAAATACATGAGTCAGTGTATCTTTAAATTTTCTGTAGATAAGGAATAATCTGCTCGCTCCCAAGAAATAAAAAAAAGATTTTAGTCTCACGGTCTCACTGTCTTTCTGTAAAGATCAGATAACTAGATGAATAATGAATGAGAGATACCTTCGGAGCAGGGTGTCTCTCATCGTTTTATCCCATAATATGCTCCCAAACAGTGTATCTCTCATCCTTTTTTAAGTTGTCTCTCATCATTCTTTCTGCTACAGACTACAGCTGTATTGATTTTACTTTACCTATCATTTGTATGTTGTGACACTTATGTCCTTAGCATATCTCCCTTACATTCTTATATTATCTTACCGACATCTTCATCGTTCCACCCGGGTGAACTGATCATTGCACCTGGGTAAACCGATCGTGTCACAGACGTAGACAGTTCGTTCTACCCGGGTGGAACGATGAAGATGTCCCTACGAAAAACTGATAACAATAAGTGAAAATCAAGCGATTATAGGGTTGCTTGGACGAAGAGAAACGGTAAATCAGACAATAATTGCCGCAGTTTATAATTATGTCCGTTATTTGTTTGTATTCTAATAATAATTAGAGTATATTTGTAAGAATGTATAACACAATGAAGTTAACTTGACTTCATCAACAAAACTATTATATGATGAAAAAAATCCTTTTCTTAATGGTGATCTGCGTAGCCACATCGCTTACTTCTATTTTACCGGCTTCGGCTCAGAATTCAGACCAGACCGACGAGTACAAAACTTTACTAAAAAAGATCATGACGCTTTCCGGCAGTTCGGCATCCTCTGAAGCTATAATGTCTCAATTGATGTCGAGTATGAAAAATGGGCCTTTCCAACAAGATGAGGCTTATTGGAAAGATTTTGCTTCAAAATGGACACGGAAGATTGAAGATAAAGTCATGGAAGTATATGCTCCTATTTACCAGCAACACATGACATTAGATGAACTGAAAAAAGTGGTTGCTTTTTATGAATCTCCTGCGGGTAGAAAACTTGGGGAGACTGCAACTGCCGTTGCAACTGAATCAATGCCGATGATACAACAACTGTCAATGGAAATGGTGCAGGAAATGCTGCCGAAGCTTCAGAAATCAAGAGAACTGGTAAGGGATGATGCTGCCGAACAGGCTAAAGCACGCGATCAAAAGTTATTTGATGCGGCTTATACAGCTCCTAAAGATAGCATAGAGATCGTTGTCGATAGAACCTATGAGCATGGCATGGGTACAATGCCTTTATTGCATTCTATTGAAAGAAGGAAAGATGATACTAAAGTTACGTTCCTGCAACCCATCTATTTCGACTGGCAATGGCTGTACTATAGCCCGGGATTTAAAATAGTAGATAAGAGAACCGGTGATGAATACATGGTGAGAGGATACGATGGTGGCGCACCTATGGATAAGTTGATGATTATTAAAGGTTGCAATCGTAAATACATATATGTCAGCCTGTTGTTCCCCAAATTGAAAAAGAACGTGAAGGAAATCGATATAATAGAGGCGCTGACTGATAAAGAGGAGTTGCCTTCCAATGACGACGGTAAAGCTAAGTCTTATTTTGATGTAAAAGTGGACGATTATTTGGTACTTTCCAGAGAAAACAAGAAAGTCTATTATTGATTGGACAGATTTATCTATCATTGAAAATGAATATAACTATAAAAAACACAATGGTTTGGATCATAACCATTGTGTTGATGTCTATTGATATATGTATAGTATTCATGGACCCTTTGGAACGGCAATATGATTTGACGCAAGTCGTAATAGCTTGGTATCTTGTAACGTTGCTGCTTGACTTCCTTTTTCGTCATAATAAAATTTATGGGGTGATAAGGAACATTATAGCCACAGTGCTTCTCTGTGTATTCTATTTTGTATTTCCTTAAATGTATAATAATATGAGATATGCAGTTGTTTTGATAATCAATATTATATTGGTGTTGGCAGGCTTCTTTTTACTTTTTGGTGATCCTTTGAATAAACAGCTTCCGACGAAAATGATAGCTATTTGGTTCATTGTTTTGGTGATATTAGATTATCCTCTCCGTCATAATAAAATATACAAAGAGATAAGAATATTGGTATACATTATTTTTCTAACTCTTCTATATTGGTTGTTTCCGACATAGGAAAATCATTGTTTTATTCATATTCATGCTCAAATAAAATAGCCTGTTAATGGATTTGTATAATGGGAATGTTTTATCTTTGCAGTGTTTAAAATAAGATACGATGAATAAAAGAGTAACAATACAATTCGCTGACTTTATAAAGAGTAGGTTGGCAGGTGGTTTGCTCTGTTGCCTTGTATTGTTGGCTGCTTATCTGTTTCAGATGTTTTTCCCAGGAATGTATGTTGATGCATTCTCGTCATCTTTTTATCTTTTTGCGTGGTTGATTCTCTTTGTGGGCGCACTCCTATGGACACTCCGTGAGAAAGGAACATCTGGATTACCCTCCGAGATAACTGATTGGCAATGCATTGCTGCCTTTTTGTTGATTGTTGGAGATCAGATTTATGTTATTATGCCTAAGGAGATTCACGTTGAGTTGGCTCCTGTACTATCTGCTTATACTTTACCTGTGCTGGTCATTGTCGGTTTGGCAATAGCAGGGATAGTTAAGTTGTCTATCTCATTCTATCGTTCATTGGAAATTGAACGGCAAAAAACAATTCTTCAAGAGAAACGGCTTCAAGAACTGCTGTCTTCTCCTCCACCTGTGCTGGAAGGTATTGTATTTGTACGCAGACTTTTAGAAAATCAATCTATATATCAATTGACTGCCTGTGAGTATCTTACGTTAATAGAAGGATGTCGTGCGATTGATCCTGACTTTTTTGTTTGGTTGAAAGAAAAGCAAATTGGCATGATTCCACGATATATTGTGTATTGTGTACTTATTAGGATGGGTAAAACTAAAGAAGATATGATGTCTATTTTCGGTATTAATGATGGTAACTACCGTGCTCTGAGATCTCGTGTACGAGGGCGTTTAGGTATTGAAGATGAGGATATGGAAACTTTCTTGAGGGAGTTGCATTAGTTATATATTTATTAATCCGATGAAAGAGTGAATTGCTGCTATAAATCCCCCCATAATGGCGTAGTAGAACCATACGCGTTTATTCGAATATTTGTCTTGCGGGAATGTGTCGATGGCTCCGATTATAAGCACAATCCATGCTAGAAGTTCAAAGAAAGTAATAAGAAAGTCCTGAAGCGAATAATTTATGTTACTAATAAAACGATCTAAGTAGCACATCGCTATACTGATGCACCACATTAAGTTGTACAGAATTATATATCGGATTATTTTCACACTTTATTTTTTATACAATTTTCATACCCTCTGTCCGCAATCCTTTTGTTTCTATCATATCTTGCAGCTGCCTGTGTTAAGCAACCAGATAGAACTGAACCTTTCTTACAGTTGGTGACAGCAGCATCATAATCAGCTTTTGCCTGCCTATATGCTGCTTGTTTTTGTTCTTCACAGCTACTAGTACTTCCTCCTTCTTCGCGTGTTTTCAGGGGTTTTACTTTTGTAAGTTCGTTGCTTTCTGCATATAGTATAAAGAGTTGTGTCCGTTCATCTGCGCTTAATCTTAGAAATCCTGTATGTTGAATCAGGTTTTCTTTAGCTTTTGCCAGTTGCTGTAGTTCATTTTCTAGATTGGCTTTCCTCATGAAGTCTTCCACGTAGTCATCATCATTCAGATTTTCCATAAGTTTGTCATATTCTTCTTCACTTAAAGTTGAAGTGTACTCATGAAACTTATCAGCTAAAAGCTCGGAGCTCATTTCGAATTCCCAAAACTCATCTGAACTGGCGATGGAATCAATAAGAGTGCTTCCATTATTTATCATTCTTGATGAAAGTGCACGTGTATTAGTTACCTCGTTTTTTTCTATTTCGTCAGAGTAATATCCGTCTGCGCTACAACTATAAATAAAAAAGGAAGCTACCAGTCCGCAGGCTAATGCCATTACATAATACAAGGTGTATTTTTTCTTTTTTGTGATCATATTCTGTTTTATTTAAATGTGTATGCAAAGTAACGAAAAATAGACTTATTCTGAGGATAATATTTATTCAAAAAAAGGATAATATTTGATTCGCGAGAGTTCTAACAGTCTTATCTATGTTACAAAATGAAGGAAAATAAGAGAACCAATAGCTGCTAGAAGTACTTCTACACAGGTATAATAGCTTTATAGATGTAACACTGATGGACGAGAATGAATATCTGCCGGATAATTTCCGGGCATATAAGGACAATTTTCGTTCATAAAGGATAATTCCCGGTCAAATGTGCCAATCAGACGGATTTGAGATGTTACAATGTGAGGGGAGAATTAGAAAATATCCTTGCTGTAACCCTCCTGTGGCGCATTCTTCATGCTATAGGGGTGTAACGCCTCCTTGTGCTATGGCAAAAGAATCTGTAAATTTGCAGAAAAATAACACGAAATCATTTATCTCTATTTTTCTGATAATTATGAAAATATTCACAAAGTTGGTATCTGTCTTTTTGCTCGTGGCAATTGGTAGTCTCTTTTTCTTTTCATGTGCTGAAAAAGAAAAATGCACTCCAATGGTTTCATTCCTTGAAACCGCTCTTCAGCAGGCAGGAGAGAACCGTGTGGAATTGGAAAAGGTCTTATCTCATTATAAAACTGATCCGGCAGATAGTTTGAAATATAAGGCCGCTTGTTTTTTGATAGAGAACATGCCTTATTACACCTATTATAAGGGCAAGCAGTTGGACCGATATCTTACTTACTATACTTTGCTACAGGAAACACGTGGATTGGGGATTTCTCCCCAAGTAGTGGCTGACTCTGTTTGTCACATGTATGGGGCATTGTATTTAGATTCTTTGCAATCCTATAGAGATATTGAAACTGTTGATTCTGCTTATTTATGTAATAATATTGAATGGTCATTTAAGGTGTGGCAGGAACAACCATGGGGGAAACATGTTTCGTTTGCAGATTTTTGTGAATATCTTCTTCCTTATCGTATTGGTGACGAGACCTTGACTAGCTGGCGTGAATCTATTTATCAGAAGTATAATCCCTTGCTCGATTCTTTACGTGCATCCGGAGTACTTGATAAAGAAGACCCGATTGTGGCAGCCCGTTGTTTGCTCGATTCAATTCGTAAAGGAGGAGCGGTATTTACTACTGCCGTTCCTGCCAACCTTCCCCATGTAGGACCGGAAGTTGTACAACAGAGAGCCGGTAGTTGTCGTGAACTTACGGATTTTGTTATTTATGTCTGCCGTGCGTTGGGCATTCCGTGTGCCATAGATTTTATGCCGATTCGGGGGGATGAGAATGACAGTCATCAATGGGTAGCATTTTCAGATAAGTATGGCATACTTTATTATCATGAATTTCCTAACGGTGTGAGTGAAGTACGGAAAGACGCAATGTGTGGAATGCCCAAGATAAAGGTTTATCGCAATACCTTTAGTCTGAATCGTTCCATGCAGGAGGAAATGTTGAAATTGGATACGGCTATTGTTCCTCTTTTCAAAGATCCTCATATTGTTGATATAACTTTCCCTTATACAAAAGATTTTAAGAAAGAACTTCAAATACCGGAGACTGCTCTTTATAAAGGTAAACCACGTTCACGAATAGCTTATCTATGCGCCAGCAAACGAATGGATTGGGAGCCTGTTGCATGGACAGAGTTCGATGGTAAAAACATTGTCTTTACGGATATACAAAAAGGACCCGTCATGCGGGTTGCTACTTACGAACGAGGACGACTTCGTTTTTGGACCGATCCTTTTGAAATCAATGTTTCCAATGAGTTTCATTTCTTCACTCCTTCGGATAGTGTACAGGATGTTACTTTGTTCGCAAAATATACTTTGCGGGCAGATGAGATGTTTTTGAATCGTATGATAGGCGGAACATTTGAAGGAAGCAATGAACCTGATTTTCGTGAAAAAGAAGTCTTGTACTTGATAAACGAGAAACCGAAAAGATTACAAACTGTTGTTCAATCGTATTCTTCAAAGCCGTATCGCTATGTTAGATATGTAGGTCCAAAAGATTCACACTGTAATATTGCGGAGGCGGCTTTTTATACTCCTAATGATACAACCCTTTTAAAGGGTAAAGTAATAGGTACTCCCGGATGTTTTCAAAAAGATGGTTCGCATGAATATACAAATGTATTTGATGGAGATGTTACAACTTCTTTTGATTATATCGAACCTTCCGGTGGTTGGTCAGGACTTGATCTTGGTACTCCTAAGCAGATAGGAAGAATTGTTTATACACCTCGGAGTTATGATAATTATATTCGTTCGGGTGATGAATACGAACTGTTTTACTGTGTAAATAAAACAGGATGGTTCTCTTTAGGTATACAGTTATCTGGTTCGGATTCACTAGTCTATAGAAAAGTACCTGCTAATGTTATGTTCTTATTGAAAAATTATTCTCGGGGAAGACAAGAGCGAATATTTGTTTATGAGGATGGAAAACAGAGATGGAAATAAGTAGTTTTTTGTGAGATTTAGGGATTTGCAGATTATGCTATGACATGTTTTAAATATTTTAAATTATATCTCAGAGAAAATTAAGAAAAATACATCTGTTGCTATCTTTGAGAAAATGCTGGAATGAAAGATTGATTAAATATAATTAGATTATTATGAAAAAGTGGAAATTATTCTTTACTATGGCTATCTCAGCCTTTTTAATTGGCATGTCTGTGTGTAGTTGTCAGATGAATGATGATGACGGTTACTATCAAGAGGCGGCAGTAGATGTGACCCCAGCTGACCTCTTTATTGCTTCGGAAGCCTATCAGAATCTAGAAAAAGAAATTAGAAAGGATATTAGGCGGAGGCAAAATGCAATCGAAAAGTTATCCCGGGAAGAAAAAGAGATGTATCAACAACTCATGGAGCAATTGTTAAATCCGGAAACTCGTATGGATGCGCGGGAGCAACTAAATAGTCTGTTGGGATATGACGAGCAAATTGAACGTAATCGAATTTTGGTTATGGCACGAAAGGTCTACGAAGGGGTCAATGTTTCTCAATTAGAACTATTAAGGGCTTGGCAAAGACGCCAAATGCAGCAAGTTGTAATTAGTACACGCGCTAAAGATCCTGAAGCACTTGAGGAATGTAATAAAAAGTGTACTCAGAACATGGAACGAGAAGTAAATGAATGTTATGCAGAGCTCAATTATTGTCTTGAAAGTGTACCTGCAGATGAAAAATTATATCAAAGTGGACCTCAATATGATGCTTGTATTAATAACCTTAACTACAGTTTGGATTTTTGTTACTTTGTATTTATAACGTGTAAAGATAGCTGTAAGTTCTCTCATGGTGGATAATTGTATCGATACAAGATTACAAAAGGTTAAAAAAGAATATATTTAAAATGAAATATAAAAGTGTATTGCTAATTGCTGTATTTGTTTGTATTGCTCAGTTATTTTATGGGCAAGAAAGGTACACAATCAGGGGTGAATTTCCAGATCATTCTTTAGATAATGAATATGTTTTGCTATATGACCGATCAGCTCTTCAGGGTGAATCTGAACGTTTGAAGGAAGCATTCATTGACAGTATATTAGTGGTTGATAAAGTGTTCCATTATGAAGGTACGATTGATCGAAAGCCTTTTTTAGCATCAATTTATTGTAGTAAGGGGAGGCATCTTAAATATAGTACGACTTTCATCATAGAACCAGGGAATGTTCGGATTCGCATTACTGACTGGGAGAATGAAGGGGATGTATTAGGCACCCCTATAAATGATGATTATAACACGTATATAATCGAACGTGGAAAACAAATAGGCGGAAGGCGTTCTTTGAAAACAGGACGAGGTGAAATAAAAAAAAGTGGTACTTATACGAGAGATGATAAACACGTATCTTTCCAAGATGCGTACAAACACACTGAAGAAGGCAGACTTAGATTTCTAGAAAAATATGCCCAATATCCGGATGTTGTTCGATACTGGCTGGCTTTGTATATAGATCCTACTACTGATTCGGCGGCAAGAGAGTCTAATTTATCACAATTATTGCATATTGTAGATTTAATGCCTAAGGCAGATCGAGACATTCTTTTGGCTTGGAGAGAATACAGAATTAAGTTGAAGGAATATCGAGAAAAGGCCAAAATTCTGAGAGATAGCTTGAATGCTAATGAACCTCGTTTCATTGAAACTATGTCAAATAGCTCATCAATAACAACGAAAAATGAATAAAATTATAGGTTTTATTATCATTCCAATAGTGTGCCTATCATGCAAACAAGATAGGAAGGCGGAGGTGTCTCTGTCTTCCTATGTATACGATTTTGGAATGATTAGCCCGGATAGTATTTACTGCGACAGCATTATATTGACGAATGTGGGCGATGCCAAACTTGATATTGGTGAGATAGAAACTGGATGTGGGTGTACATACGCTTCGATAGACAAGTATGAATTGAATCCTAAGGAATCTTGTGCACTTCACTTTTCTTTTAACCCGAAAGGGAAGGGGACAGGACCAAAAGAAGAATTAATCATAATCAATGCGAATACGGACTCTCTCTTCTATTTTTTGCAAATCAAGGCAACTATTCGGTGACGGTACCGTGCCTTTTGCTTTTTTAGTTATTACCACCCTATTCTTATCGGCAGATTGGTTTATGGATAGGTATATATTGCCTAAGAACATGGGATTTATTTTTGGTGTAGTGCTATGGGGAGGAGTTTATCTGACGAATAGGAAGTTAAAAACTCATCTTATGATAGATCTTTTGTCCGTATCTCTCACAGCTTTTATGGGATGCCTTTTTGTTCGTAGTCTTTTTACTCCTCAATATATTCAGTGTGTATACATTGGGACTGCATGGATTCTTTTTGTGTTGCTTCGCAATAGAGAGGCTTCCACAGAGGTATTTAGTCTTATTATTTCTGTTGTTGGAGTATTTCAAGCGCTGTATGGGCTGTTACAATACACAGGATATATGGAAACTCAATCTTATTTTTCTATTCTCGGTGCTTTTGATAATCCTGCTGGATTTGCCGTGAGCATATCTCTTTGTTATCCATTTCTCTTGCATCAGTCAGCTCTTGGACAAAGAAGAAAAATAAAGTTGTTTGCTTGTGTCTTTTTGGGTATAGTGGCTGTTTTATCAGGTTCTAGAGCAGGCATACTTTCATTGTTCATTGTAACGTTTCTTTTTTATATGGCTCGTCATAAAGAAATGATTATCAGGTGGAGAATCTTGTTTATTGGTGGTGGAACATTGATTCTGGCAGGCTTATTCATCGGTTTGATTTATATAAAACCCGCCTCCGCATCGGGACGTATGTTGATTTGGAAAGTATCGGCCAAATTGTGTAGTGAACATATTCTTTGGGGGAATGGAGTAGATTCTTTTAAAGCGGATTATATGTCGGCACAAGCTAACTATCTTTCTTCCTCTCAGGCCAGTGATGCAGAATTGCAGCTGGCAGGAGATACAAACCATCCATTCAATGAATATCTGTTGGTACTGATAGAAATGGGAATTCTAGGAGTCGTTTTATTGCTATTTTTGTTATTCACCATCTTTCGGTGCAAAATGCGCTTCGATTCTCCTGAATTATTGGCTCTTGTTGCTATCGCTCTTTTTTCCTGTTTTTCCTATCCATTCAAATATGCTTTCGTTTGGTTTATGTCCATATATTGTTTGTCGTCGTTGGCTAAAAATATGCTTGTGTTGCGAAAAGTAGATATCCCTTCTATATTATTCTTTCTTCTCTTTTCTGGTGCTTTATGTGTAGTGTGCGTCTTTGCTATTCGAACAATGGTGTTTGAGCGCAAATGGAAACAAGTAGCTCCTGCATTGGAAGAAGATGTGGGATTGTTAGATAAAGAATTATCCATCTATGCTCAACTGGACAGCACTTGGAATGGCAATCCATATTTCTTATATAATTATGGAGCGGAATTGAATAGAAATGAGTTGTATGAAAAAAGTGTCGACATATTTTTGCGTTGTGAATCGTATAGCAATACATACAACTTGCAAATGCAATTGGCAGACAACTATTATCACTTGGAATGTTGGGCAGAGGCTGAATCTCGATATCAAAAGGCATTGGCTATGTGTCCTAGTCGGTTTCTTCCGTTACAAGGTTTGTTAAGACTGTATGTAAAGTGGGGCGATCTTCTTTGTGCAGAGCAAATTGCCTTAGAGATTCTTGATAAACCAGTAAAGGTGCCATCTTACACCGTTGCTATCATACAGGAAGAGGCAAAAACTCATTTGCATAAAAATCCATTTATTAATAGTAAAAATATGAAATAGCTCACTTTGGTTCAAAATTAGAATTTAGTTTAACTCCATATTTCTTTAAAAAAACATGATATGAAAAAAAAGATTTTTATTTTATTTTTATTTCTTCCTGTAATTTGTTTTGCTCAAAAAGTAACTTATGGCGATAATAGTGTTCGTATCGAAGGTAAAACCTTCTTATACTTTGATGCTGAAGGGAATCCTATCACAGACCAGGCTCATAGGGATTCTCTAGAAACTCATAAATATGTCATTTCTATTAAAGGAACAGATGAAATACCAGAAATCCATCTAGTTTATAAACACCCTAAACTTGAAACTTTGATAGGTGAAACTCTTCCTAAAGTTGATTTAAGTGATATTAGCGGAAAGTCGGTTGACTTTGATGAATCCGAGTATACAGTTATATGTTTTTGGAACAGGCATTGTAGTATTTGCATTCGGGAACTTATTGTTCTCAATATACTTGCTGAAGATTATCCGAATGTTCAGTTTGTCGGGTTAACTCCTGACTCTCCTGAAGAAGTACAGAAGTTGATGAAAAAACTGAATTTAGAGTGGGAGGATATAAGAATTGTTCCTAATTATAAATGGGAGTTTACTGATATACTAAAGATTTATATGTATCCTTCTAATATTATAGTTGATAAAAATATGATAGTAAAAGCGGTAAATGTTGGAGGAAACACTCGTAAATTATTAAGAACATTAGAGCAATTATCTGGCGAGGAATAAATATTCGACGTTAATGCGTGTTGTGTTTGCACGTATTTTATGTGATTTCGAATATGTTACATATATACTTTTATGGCAAGGCTGAGAGACTATATAGGACTATTAATATTTAGTATTTTATGCGTGAGTGCATTGTTTATGCAGTCTCATTCTTTTACTGATTCATATATTGTACCGAAGTGGTTAATTACTTTGTTTGTATTTGGAGGATTTGTATTGTACTGTACTATTGCGATATGGTTTACTAATTCAATAAAGGTAAATATGTTTTTGGTAGGAATAGTTCTTATTGCAATTTGTTTCTTGCAAGCTGTGTTGGGACTACTACAGTATTTTACCGTATGTTATTCTCCTTCAATCTATAAAATTACTGGTAGTTTTGATAATCCGGCTGGTTTTTCTGCGTGTTTATGTATAGGGTTACCTTTTATCGCTTTTCTCTTGTTGAAAGATAATAAAAGATATATTCATCTTATAGGATGGATAATGGGGATTATTATAATAGTTGCAATTATTTTGTCGTATTCAAGAGCTGGTATCATTAGTTTGGCAACGATTAGCACTATATTCCTATATCAGAGGCTTGATCATAAACGTATGTTGAGATTCTTTTTATTAGCTGGCTTAGTCGCTTTAATCTTAGGTTGTTATTGGATGAAAAAGGACTCAGCCGACGGTAGATTGCTTATTTGGCAATCTTGCATAAATATGGTAAAAGATTCTCCTTGGATGGGACATGGATTAGGTAGTTTTGAAGCTCATTATATGGATTATCAAGCTGAATATTTTAGAATATACGGGCAACAGAACCGTTATGCTATGCTAGCCGATAATGTGAAGCATCCTTTCAATGAGTATATGGGAATACTCTTAAATTTCGGGATTATCGGTTTGTTGATATTGTGTGCATTTATTTTTCTACTGATTTATTGTTATAAACTAAACTCCACTATTGAAAAGAAAATAGCACTTTATACATTAATTTCAATAGGAATATTTTCGCTATTCTCTTATCCATTTACTTATCCTTTTACGTGGATTATAACATTTTTATCCGTCTTGATAATTATTAGGGAACCTATAGAAGTCTTTTTTACGGTGTCTTGGAGGAAAAATATTGCATGTGCTTTTGCTATAGTTTGCTCAATGATTGGCATTTATAAATTGGTTGAACGTACACAAGCAGAATTAGAGTGGGGACGAATCTCCAAACTAACGTTCTCCGATTCTTATAATGAAGCACTTCCCGTATATGAAGAATTGGAGAAAGTACTTGTAGATGATCCTTATTTCCTTTACAACTATGCAGCTGTCCTATTAGAAAAAAAACAATATAATAAGAGTTTGGAGATCGCTTTACAATGTCGTAAGTATTGGGCAGATTATGATTTAGAATTGCTAATTGGAGAAAGTTATCAGCAGCTTAATAACTTTGATATGGCAGAAAAATATTATAATAGTGCATCTATGATGTGCCCTTCGCGCTTTCTTCCTCTTTATAAATTGTTCTATCTATATAAAAGCAACAATAAAATAGAAAAAGTGCTTGATGTGGCAGATCTGATTATCAATAAACCAATGAAAATTAAGACATCTTCTATTTTGATGATGAAGAAAAATGTAAAGAATGCAATAGTACATATTAAACGTGGTGAATATACGGTAGATCCTTAATTGGTCAATAATGAGGCGGATTAATGAAGTGCTGATAGTAGGCTACATTTATAACGTTAATAGATTATGAGTAATTATTTTAAGATGTTGGTTTTTGTGGTGATAATTTGCTTCTTTCTAGGTTGTAGTAAGAATGCAGAATTGTCATTAACTCAATTATTAGATAGGACTATTAGTCAAGAAATGCCGACTTTATTGTTTCTTTCTGACACTTCTTCATTTAGGTATAGAAGAGTAAAAGAAATGCTTGATAATAAAGAGGCAAGAGATATACTGAAACAGTTTCGCTTTTTGGAGATAAATGTTTCAGAATATCAATATTTTAATCAACTATTATACTCTTTTGCTACCAATTACTTTATTATAATGGATAATAGAAATATAGTATCTATTGTGCCATATTCATTATCGAATGATTCTATATTAGATAGAATTTGTAACTATAAGAATCATCCATTAAAAGATTGTATAAAAGATATATCTTTATTAGATGGTGACGAACAGTTAATTAGTTCTACCATTAATCAGATATTTATGGTACAGTATCTACATACAAAACATTTGATCTCTGATAAAGAATATACGGATTCTTTATACAGCTCTATAAAGGTACTTCCATATTTCTATAATCAATATTTGTTATGTAAAATGGATAGTTTTGGTGAAACCAATTATGCTTGGCTTGATAGCTTGAATATATGGGAAAGAAAATTGTACGATTTACCAATGAAAGAATTAATGTTGAGAAGATTTAATGTGGATTCTTGTGCAAAGTCTAATATTAAATTTGAAAATGAAGTTGCTAATTTGGGGAAGATTAATTTAAATGAATCAATTGAACATATATTTTATTTCTCTAATATCTCCAATGCACCATCTGTTATTTATAACGTGGAAGCAACATGTGGTTGTATGGTGGTAAGTTGGCCACATGCTCCAATATTACCCGGAGAAAAAGATTCCATAAATGTAGTTTTTAAAGGTTTGTCTATTGGATATTTTAATAAAAATATTTGGGTTAATACAAATTCGTCAAAAAAAAGATTAGTTCTTAAAATCTGTGGAGAAGTAAATGAAGAAAAGAAAGTATCATTATAATTTTTATGTTTAACATTTTAATCAATTGTAGTTATGAAAACTTTTTTTGTTATTATTGGGGCATTATTTGCCTGTATTATTTTCAATTCGTGTGGAAGTGAGGATGTCTTTCCGGAAAAAATGCAAATGGATGGAATGTCTGAATTTGAATCTAATTCAGAAGAAGTGGTTAATTCAGAAGTAGCTTTAAAAGAACAACTTGTTGATGTGCTTCCCAAAATTATGACTCTTACAGAATCACCTACGACTAGAGGCTCTGAGAGTAATATCAACGAGGAGCAAATCAAACAAGAATTGGCTGCTTTATCAACTCCGATTGTTAATATGCTAAAATCCCATGGATTTACTGATAAGGATTGGGAAGAATTTGAAGGAACAGATGATCCTGCATTTATTTTGTCTGGAATAGTTTTTTTAGGAATGCTTGAATCTAATGCAAATTCTATTTCTGCTGTAAAAACTAGAACCGAGTCTGAAAGTTGCTTCGATCCGTATAAGGTATTAGATTGCATATTGCAGGCTACAGGTGTAACGACCGTTATGGACGCATTTTTAGGAAAGTGTGTAACGAAAGCAATAGCATATGGGTTATGTAAAGAAGCTTTAAAAAAGGTGGTAGGCCCAATAGCAGTAGCTATCGCATTAGGGGATTTTGCTCATTGTATGGGATGGCTAGACTTTTCTTTTTAATAACCCGTTAGTAGCCTTCGGTTTTGCAATAGATTAGAAATAGTAAAGGCCCTATTGGTAGATTTTAATATTCACTAATTTAGCTCTGCCAATGGGGCTTTAATAACATTGAAGTACAAGTTTGTTGTAAATAAAAGAATTATATATGAAGTCTAAAAGTGATATTTGTTTTGATTTGGCTTATTTAATTGGTATTGTTTATCTAGGATTGTGTTTATTTAACGGTGAAAATGTATTCACTCACCTTTATTGGACGAGGTTAGGGATCCTTATTCTTATGGGGATATGTGCAATTTTAGATATCGTTTCATTTATAAATAAAGTATTTATAAGAAAAGTGAAACCTACTACTATTTCTTATATTAGAATGGCAGAAAGAATTGCCTGTATCATATTATTGGTATTGTGTGGCTTGCAATGATTTATAGGATAATGGATAAATGTATTATAGATATGACAAAATATCTTATTAGTTGTTTTTTTGTTGTACTATTGGCAGCTTGCAAAAGTACTCCTTACTCTGATGAAACTACTAAAAGTGACCTTCGTGCGCCTGCTTATCCGTTATTAACTTTGCATCCGCATGTGAAACTTTGGTCTATGACGGATGAACTGAACAAACAGAATATGACTTTTGGCGGCAGCACACAACTTCCTTTTGTTGGCTTCTTACGGGTAGACGGTGCTATGTATCGTTTTATGGGTAGTAAAGAACTGCCGATGCAAGCTATCGCTCCGATGGCGCTTGACCATGAAAAGTGGGAAGGAAAGTTCACTTCATTAGTTCCTGATGAAGGATGGGAGCAACCGGATTTTGATGACAAGTACTGGCAATTGTCAGAAGGGGCATTTGGCACGCCTGGCATGTGGGAAGCAAGAACACAATGGACTTCTTCTAATATTTGGGTACGAAGAGAGGTTGAAGTTGATCCGTATCTTCTGGAGCATAAAAAGATTTATTTGCGCTATTCTCATGACGATGTATTTCAATTGTACATCAATGGGAAGCAATTGGTGAATACCGGATATGACTGGGGAGCAAACTTTAAAGTGGAAGTCCCGGACTCAATTCTGCAAACAATGAAAAGTGGAAAAGCGTTGATTGCCGCTCATTGTGAGAATCGTGTGGGAGGAGGATTGGTAGACTTCGGACTCTTTGCCGAGGAACCGACTATGCCGGTGGAAAAGGTAGCCCCCATCTCTTATGAAAAAGAGTGGACGGGAAGATATACTATGGAGCAACCTCAGGAAAATTGGGAAGCCAAAGAGTTTGACGATACAACATGGACAGAAGGACAGGCGGCCTTCGGCACGGATGATCAGCGAAATGTGCATACTCCCTGGTTCTCACCTAATATATGGGTGAGGCGCGAACTGACATTCGACCCGGCATTGGCGAAAAACAAGCAACTGTATTTACGCTATTCCCATGATGATGTATTTCAATTGTATGTGAATGGAATGCAACTGGTCAGCACGGGATATGAGTGGAAAAGTGATCTCAGAGTAAATATCCCGGATTCTATTGCAGAAACTATGAAAGATGGGAAAGCCGTGATTGCCGCTCATTGTGAGAATCGTATGGGAGGTGCATTGGTTGACTTCGGACTATATGCAGAATTGAGGGAAGCTGAACAAACGTCTGTCGATGTGCAAGCAACCCAAACACATTATACCTTCGAATGTGGAGATGTAGAACTGAAACTTAGCTTTACCGCTCCTTATCTGTTGGACGATCTGGAGACACTTGCCCGTCCGGTCAATTATATCTCTTATCAGGCTAAAGCATTGGATGGCAAAGAACATGATGTTGCTGTTTATTTTGAAATAGACCCGCACAAGGCATTTCGTGCCGGACAATCTACACAAATATATGAAAAGGATGGACTGGCTCTGATGAAGACCGGACAGGAAAATCAGAAATTATGGGTGGATAAAGAGAAAGATGGACGGTCATGGGGATATTTCTATCTGGGAACAAAGGATGACGTGACCTGTGCACAGGGGGATGCAGCCGAAATGAGGGCATACTTTATGAAAGAGGGAGATCTGAAACAAATGAGAAAGTCTGCCGAGAAACGCTATGCTGCATTTGCACAGAAGCTGGATATGAACAGCGATTTCCCGCAACATCTCACTGCAGCCTTTGACGGACTGTATACAATGGCTTATTTCGGCGAGGACTTAAGACCTTATTGGAATAAAGACGGAAAATCAAGCATAGAAGATTTGTATGCAGATGCAGAGAAAGATTATAAAGAAGTGATGGCAAAATGTTATGCTTTTGACCGTCAATTGATGGCGGATGCTTACCTTGCCGGAGGAAAAGAATATGCTGAACTCTGTGCTTTGGCTTATCGTCAGTCTGTATCCGCTTTCCAGATGTCTGAAGATTCGGATGGAGAATTGCTTTATTTTACTCCGCAGGTAGGTCCGGTGGATGAATATTATCCGGCTTCACCGCTATATCTTCGCTACAATCCCGATTTGGTAAAAGCGATGCTTAATCCGTTCTTTTATTATAGTGAAAGCGGGAAATGGGGAAAGCCATTTCCTCCGCATGATTTAGGAGGATATCCTATCGTAAACGGGCAGACGATAGGTGGTGATATGCCTGTAGAAGAAGCAGGAAACGGATTGATAATGACTGCTGCTATTGCTAAAATGGAAAAGAATGCTTCGTATGCAGAAAAGCATTGGAAGACATTGACTCAATGGGCTGAGTATTTATTGGAAAACGGCACGGATACCGGTGATCAGCTTACTACAGATAATTTTGCAGGAGACTGTCCTCATCATGCTAATTTATCCGCCAAAGGTATTCTGGGTATTGCAGCATATGCACGTCTGGCAGAAATGCTGAATAAGAAAGAAGAAGCTAAGAAGTATATGAACGTTGCCGGTGAGATGGCTAAAGAATGGGAAATGGCTGCTTATGCGGGTGACCATTACCGACTGGCTTTTGACCAACCGGATAGTTGGGGGATGAAGTATAATCTGGTGTGGGACAGGCTGCTTGGCTTGAATCTTTTCCCGGAGAGAGTTATTCAGAAAGAGACGGATTTCTATCTTACTAAGATGAATGAGTTTGGATGTCCGTTGGATAGCAGACATAGTTATACGAAAGTGGATTGGACAGTATGGACTGCTTCGTTGAGTGCTGACCGTATGCAATTCCGTAAGCTTATGTTGCCGCTTCATAAGTTTATGAATGAGACTACAGATCGCACACCAATGGCTGATTTGATAAATACGGATGGGAAAACTATAGTAGGATTTACGGGGCGTACTGTAGTAGGTGCCTATTTTATCAGGTTGTTGGAAAAGGAATAATTAGAATCTTAATGTCTTTTAGAAGGTATATTCGGAGCAATATGATATAGTTGATTTATTATTTTAAATAAAAACATTATGAATATGAAAGGTTTATTTTATTTAGTTGTTACTATGGTAGTAATAATTGCATGTACAAATGAAGAGTTTGATGCTAATTCAGAAGTTAAGAAGGAAGAAGTTAAAACAAAGATTGCATCATTAGCTGAAAAATATGATGTAAACGTCGATTTCTTTGAGATTAATCCTTCAGAAAAAACTGAAAATGAGATGTCATTAGAAGAAATTGAAGAATTGTTTCGTGATATAAAACAACTTAGAGAACACCCTGTTGAATTAAAGATGTATAAGGATAAAGAAGAAAATGGCTGTATGTTTTATTCTACTAAAGAGCAGAAACCTAGTGTGCCGCTTGCTAAAACACGTAGTGAAATTTATTCATTCAGTGATTGGATTTGGAATCTTACATGGTTTAGTGTAACTTTGATCGAAGATAACAAAAATGTAACAGTAATGACAGATATAACAGGATTATCAGTTTATACGTATTCTCAATCTTATGCGAGTGGCTATGTATCAGGAAATGCTATATCATTTAATAGTACGGGGAAAATTAAGGCAACTATAACTCAGGTTGTTGGCTTTAACCTTTCTTATGTTATTAATTCTTCAGGGACATACGATAAGAGTGCGGGAAAGGGAAGTGTTACAGTTTCTGCATATTAATGATTATTGAGAATAAAAATTATGATTATGCCTCCAATGTTTTTTGAAATTGTTTATGTTCTGATTTTGTTGATTGGGATATTGGTCGTGTTGAAAAGTCATCAACTTACTAAACCATATAAATATTTATGGGTCATTTTGGTTTTGTTATTTAATCTGTTAGGCATAATTGCCTTTTTGATATGGAAACAGTATCTTAACAAAATGAGCAATAGTGGATCGCATGGAAATGTCTGATTTGATATATAATATGAATCGGGTAAACTTTTTTCTCTATGCTCTTTGTAAATCCGGGATGGATTGAATAGACCATTGAAACTGGTTGTTTTTCTTTGATTTAGCCACCGTTATTATGATGGTGGCTAAATTTCTTATCTTAGATAAAGATACAGGAGGTGCCCCTTTTTTCATAAATGCCATTGTCGTTTCTGTCTATAACCATAAAACATACTTGAAATCGGAAGTTTTTAGGGGTATACCCCTAAAAACTTCCGATTAATTATTTATATTTGTGTCTATAACCCTAAAAACTTCAGTTGTATGATTAATCGTGAACTTTATATGGAGCAAATCACTCCTTTTATTGATAAGCCATTTGTGAAAGTTATCACTGGTATTCGTCGCTGTGGCAAGTCGGTCGTGTTGCGTTTAATTCGTGAGGAACTTTTACGAAGAGGAGTATCTGAGGATTATATTATTTATATGAACTTTGAAAGTTTCGAGTGGATAGACATGAAGGAGGCGAAGGCGTTATACGCTCATATTCGGGAAGCTACGAAAGCCTCGGGAAAATATTATATTCTCTTGGATGAGATTCAGGAAGTTACAGACTGGGAAAAGGCAGTGAATGCCTTTTTGGTTGACTTGGATGTAGATATTTATGTGACAGGTTCTAATTCACGTTTACTATCTTCCGAGTTTTCGACTTATTTGGCAGGAAGATACGTTGCCTTTCACATTATGACTTTATCCTTTAGAGAATATCTATTATTTCATGATCTCCCGCTGACAATTTCTGTATCCGACCGTAAAACGGAGTTTCTGAAATATCTTCGTATGGGAGGATTTCCGGCTATTCATACGGCAAACTATGATTATAATGCTATCTACAAAATAGTGTATGATATTTATTCTTCTGTCATTCTTCGTGATACCGTGCAGAGGCATAGCATTCGTAACGTAGAAATGCTTGAAAGAGTGGTGAAGTTTGTTTTTGATAATATTGGGAATAAACTAAATGCGAAAAATATTGCCGACTATTTCAAAAGTCAGCAACGGAAAGTAGATATCAATACGATTTATAATTATCTCAATGCTTTAGATAGTGCTTTTGTCATTCAACGTATACCACGTTATGACATCAAGGGCAAAGAGATTCTGCAAACCAATGAAAAGTATTTTGTAAGTGATCTTTCATTAATTTATTCTTTGATGGGATATCGGGACCGCTTAATAGGGGGAATGCTCGAAAATTTGGTTTGCATGGAGTTGAAACGCCGCGGATACGAAGTATATGTAGGTAAACAGGATGAAAAAGAAGTTGATTTTGTAGCCATTAGGCGTGAAGAGAAAATATATGTGCAGGTTACTTATCAACTTGGCTTGCAAGCAACCATCGATCGTGAGTTTGCCCCTTTACTGGCAATTGATGATCATTATCCTAAATATGTGGTTAGTATGGATGATCTATGGCAAGATAATATTGAAGGGGTTAAGCATCGGCATATAGCCGATTTTCTACTTGATGAGTGGTAAAGACGGACTAAAGCTTTAGTCCGTCTAACAAATCTAAATAAATCCCGATAGCCTCTTCTATCTCTTTCAGCATAATATACTCTTCGGCTGTATGTGAACGTGAAGAGCGTCCCGGACCGATCTTTACCGACGCAAAGGACATCAATGCCTGATCTGACAAAGTCGGGGAACCGAAAGGTATGCGTCCCATCTTCACCGCTTTCTGTACGAACGGATGTTTCTCATCAATTCGTGAAGAGTTGAGGCGGAACGAGCGGGCTTTCGCATCGCAGGCTATATGCTTTCTGATCTCTGCAAATAAATCTTCGTTGGAGTAAAGTTCGTTGCTTCGGATATCAACAACAAATGTACATTTATCGGGAACTACATTGTGCTGAGTGCCTGCATTGATGACCGTAACGCTCATTTTTACCGGTCCGAGTAAAGGTGATTCTTTCTCGAAACGATAATCACGGAACCAGGCGATATCGTTCAATACCTTATAAATGGCATTATCTCCTTCATCGCGTGCGGCATGTCCGGCTTTTCCCGTAGCAGTTACATCCAGTACCATCAACCCCTTTTCGGCAATGGCAGGTTGCATCTCCGTAGGTTCGCCTACGATAGCGAATGAAACAGGGGGTAACCCCGGTAATACACTTTCAATTCCCTCCTTACCCGAAACTTCTTCTTCGCAGGAAGCCAGATAGATGAGATTGTAATTTTGAGAAGTGCGACATAGTTGCAGGAACACCTGTAAGAGCGAAACAACACTGGCTCCGGCGTCGTTACTGCCCAATCCGTATAATTTACCGTTTTCCTCGCGGGGTGTGAAAGGGTCTTTGCGCCAGCCATTTACGGGTTTTACCGTGTCGATATGAGAATTGAGCAGGATTGTCGGCTTTTTAAGGTCGAACATAGGACTGAGGCACCAAACATTGTTTCCCTTGCGTCCGGTCTGCATCCCTTCGGCTTCGATATAATTTTGCAGGAAATCAGCGGCTTGCGTCTCTTCCCGACTGATGGACGGAATGCTGATTAGCGATTTCAACAGGCTTACAGCTTCGGCTGTCATGGTTGGAATATCGTATTTCATATACAAACTTGTTAATTTAGAGCTTAATATTTGCACAAAGATACTCGTTTTGCGCAATAGTTTCAAATAAAACTAATACATTTGTACCATATTTATCAATACAAAGAGTATGACTTATCATCATTTATCTGTCTTGGTCCACCGTCAGGCTGAAAAGTATGGCGACAGGGTAGCATTGAGATACCGCGACTATGAGACAGCACAATGGATTCCGATTACCTGGAATCAATTCTCCGGAACTGTACGACAGGCTGCTAATGCTTTCGTTGCGCTAGGAGTGGAGGAACAAGAGAATATCGGTATTTTTTCACAGAATAAACCTGAATGGTTCTATGTCGATTTCGGCGCATTTGCCAATCGTGGGGTTACTATTCCGTTCTATGCAACGAGTTCACCCGCACAGGCACAATACATTATCAACGATGCGCAAATCCGTTATCTTTTTGTAGGCGAACAGTATCAGTATGATTCTGCATTCAGCATCTTCGGCTTTTGTTCCTCGTTACAACAACTGATTATTTTCGATCGTTCGGTAGTAAAAGACCCGCGTGATGTCTCTTCCATCTATTTTGATGAGTTTATGGCAATGGGCGAAGGATTGCCGCATAATGAGGTGGTGGAAGAACGTACCGCACGTGCTTCTTACGATGATCTGGCTAACATCCTTTATACTTCCGGTACGACGGGAGAGCCGAAGGGAGTAATGTTGCATCATTCGTGCTATCTGGAGCAGTTCCATACGCATGACGAGCGTCTGACGACAATGACCGACAAGGACGTTTCTATGAACTTTCTTCCGTTGACACACGTATTCGAGAAGGCATGGTGCTATCTTTGTATTCATAAAGGAGTACAGATCTGCATCAATCTTCGTCCGGCAGATATCCAGACAACCATTAAAGAAATTCGTCCGACACTGATGTGCAGCGTACCCCGTTTCTGGGAAAAGGTATATGCCGGTGTACAGGAGAAGATCAATGAAACGACAGGATTGAAGAAGGCGCTGATGCTGGATGCCATCAAAGTCGGCAGAATCCATAATCTGGATTATCTTCGGTTGGGAAAGACCCCTCCGGTGATGAATCAACTGAAATATAAGTTCTACGAGAAGACCATTTATTCTTTGCTGAAGAAGACGATCGGTATTGAGAATGGAAATTTCTTCCCGACAGCCGGTGCAGCCGTGCCCGATGAAATCAATGAATTTGTTCATTCGGTAGGAATCAACATGGTGGTCGGCTATGGACTGACAGAATCTACGGCTACGGTATCATGTACTTTGCCGGTAGGTTATGATATCGGTTCGGTAGGTGTGGTATTGCCGGGACTGGAAGTGAAGATAGGCGAAGACAATGAAATCCTGCTCCGTGGAAAAAGTATAACCAAAGGATATTATAAAAAGGCGGAGGCTACTGCCGCTGCTATCGATGCTGACGGCTGGTTCCATACAGGCGATGCCGGTTATTTCAAGAATGGGCAGTTATTCCTGACAGAGCGCATTAAGGATTTGTTTAAGACATCGAATGGTAAATATATTGCTCCGCAAGCATTGGAAACCAAACTGGTGATAGACCGTTATATTGACCAAATCGCTATTATCGCAGATCAGCGGAAGTTTGTTTCTGCTTTGATCGTTCCGGTGTACGGGTTTGTCAAGGACTATGCGAAGGAGAAAGGAATCGAATACAAAGATATGGCCGAACTGTTGCAGCATCCAAAGATTGTCGGTCTGTTCCGTGCACGGATAGAGACCTTGCAACAGCAATTTGCGCATTATGAACAGATCAAACGTTTCACATTACTTCCTGAACCTTTCAGCATGGAGCGTGGAGAATTGACTAATACATTGAAGTTGAAACGCTCAGTGGTTTCTGAAAACTACAAAGAACTGATTGAGAAGATGTACGAAGAATAAGGCTTTTCTCGGTCTGGCCTGATGATAAACGATAAACGGTGAACAAGCTGCATATTTGGCAAGCTGTTCACCGTTTGTTCTTTGTGTATCAATAGGCTATGTGTCTGCTATTTTATGGAGAACACTATGCTTTAGTAACCGAAGATTTGTTCCTGAGTGAGTTCCTCGATAGGGCCTACTGCTTTCAGCTTATTCATGTCAAGGTCTTTCTTGTCTCCCAAGATGCAATACACATACGTGCGTCCTTTCACCCATTCCTTTTGGAAATCAACGATATCTTTCAATGTCATAGTCTGCACGTCATTATAGAGTTTGATGCGTGGATCTACGCTTTGTCCCAAATCCTGTGCATTGATATAAGTCCAGATAATATCGCTTTTGATGATGCGGTCGGTACGCATGCGGTTGATTAATCCTTCTTTTGCCAATTTGAAGGCTGCTTCGGATTCCGGCATATTGTTGATAATATCGTTGAACGTATTGACGGCATCAATCATCTTGTCATTTTGAGTTGCAATCTGGGTACGTATTGTATATGGATACTTCAGATAGCTTGGCGGCATTATGCCGGCCCATGCGGAATAAGCCAGTCCGCGGGTTTCACGCATTTCCTGGAAGACGATGGAGTTCATACCTCCGCCGAAATATTCGTTATATAATTCGCGGGTAGGTTCGATAGCCGGATCATATTTCTTATCAAGATTGGAAATTTGCGCCATATAGATCTGTTTGGCTTCATAAGGAGCTACCAGTACTTTGGTCGCCGGTGTTTCAAGATAAGAAAACTCGTTTCCTGCAGGAATATCTTTCAGAGTAGCCGGTACCTGGTGATATTGGTCGATGGTAGCCAGCAGGTCTTTGCTGCTGCTAGGACCATAATACAGGATACGATGTTTGTAGTTGTTCTGATTATGAATCCGGTCAACCAGTTCCTGTGGATTCATGCTGGCGAGCTCTGCTTCCGTCAGTAAATTGGTGGTGGGAGACTTCGGACCGTACATCGCATAATTCATCAGGCGGGAGAAGTTCTGTCCTTGATTCAGTTTGGCATCTGCACGGGCTTTCAGTATATCTCCGACCAGATTGTTGTAAGCTTCCTTATTTACTTGTGCGTCTGCCAGTAACTTTTCGAATAGTTGCATGGCAGCCGGCATATTCTCATTCAGACCGGAAAGAACCACGTAGGTGCGTTCGTTGCCCGGAGAAACGTAGAAAGTACACGCCAGACGATAGAACTCGCTCTTCAGTTCTTCCGGTGTCATGTCGGAAGTGCCCAGATATTCAAGGTAGTCGAAAGCCGTTCCCAATGCCTTGTCGTTGTTGTTACCCATATCGAATACGTAGATCAGTTGGAAGAGATCGTTGGTAGTATTCTGCTTATAGAGTACCGGAATGTCGGATTTCGCTGTCAGCTGGCTCATATCTTTCTTGAAGTCGAGGAATACAGGTTCGATGGGCTTTACTGCATTCTCCTGTATGGAGGTAAGGAATGGACTTGCCACATCCCGGTTGGATACGATGGGAGTAATCTCCGGTTTTGTCATCTTCTTCTCGTTTGGGTCTTTGCCTTGTTTCTTGTAGACAACGGCATAATTATCCTCCTTCAGATATTTATCGGCAAAGGCCACGATATCCTCTTTGGTCAGTTTAGCCATGCGGTCGATGGCGGTTACTTCGTCCTCCCAGTTTGTTCCGTTAATGAATGAGTTGACGAATATGTCGGCACGTCCTTCATTGCTTTCCATGCTTTGGAGCTCGTAGAGCTTGAAGTTGTTGATATTAGCTTGCAGCATCTTCTCATCGAACTCTCCGGCACGAAGTTTCTTTATTTCGTTCAGCAAGAGGTCTTTGACTTCTTCCAGCGTTTGTCCCTGTTTGGGAAGTCCGCCCAATATGAAGGCTGAGTAATCTGCCAGTCCCATCGGGTAACCGTAGCTGTTCAGCACCTTCTGCTGCTGGTTCAGATCAAGGTCGATGAGTCCTGCCTTTCCATTGTATAATACTTGCGAAACAACTTGCAGAACCTCGAAATCCTTGCTGGCCAATCCGGGGAATCTCCATGCCAGTGCAACGCTTTCCGCATCCGGACCTAATACTTCTTTAACTATAGGTGCGGTGATCGGATCTTCTTTCGGCAGATTCAGTTTGGGAAGTTCCGGATTCGGCTTCAAGCCTCCGAAGTATTTATCTATCAAGGCAATGGTTTCATCCGGGTCTAAATCTCCGGACATACAGATCGCCATATTATTGGGAACGTACCATTGTTTATAGTAATTCTTGATATTGGTGATGGAAGGGTTCTTCAGATTCTCCTGTGTACCCAATACGGTTTGTGTTCCATAAGGATGCTTGGGGAAGAGAGAGGAGAAGATCGCCTCCTGCACTTTGCTGTTGTCCCGGGTCAGAGACATATTTTTTTCTTCGTATACAGCTTCCAGTTCCGTATGGAAACCGCGGATGACATTATTCTCGAAGCGGTCTGCCTGAATCTTTGCCCAGTTCTCTATCTGATTGGAGGGGATATCTTCCTGATAGACAGTCTGGTCATACCATGTGTAGGCATTGCTGCCGGAAGAACCGATAGCAGCCATCAGCTTGTCATATTCGTTGGGAATGGCGTATTTGGATGCTTCGTAAGAGAGGCTGTCGATGGTGTGGTAGATCGCTTTGCGCTCTGCTTCGTCCGTCGTCTGGCGGTATATCTCAAATTGCTGTTCAATTTGGTCCAATAGTGGTTTTTCGGCAGCATAATCCTGTGTGCCGTATTTGTCGGTACCTTTAAACATCAGGTGTTCAAAGTAGTGTGCCAGTCCGGTCGTTTCTGCCGGGTCGTTCTTTCCGCCCACCCGCACGGCGATGAATGTCTGAATGCGGGGAGTTTCCTTGTTTACAGTGAGGTAAACTTTTAATCCGTTGTCCAGTGTGTAGATGCGGGCTTTCAGCGGGTCATTGGGCACTGTCTCGTAGCTATACTTCTTTTGTGAGCTACAACTGCTCATCACTAATGCAAGGAAGAGCGATAAGCATGAAAGTTTCAGGAGTTTGTTCATATTGTGACAACATTTTAGTGACAGAAACAAAGGTAGCGGAATTTTTCTTACCTTTGCACCGAAAAGAGAAATTTGTAAATTGTAAATGATAAAATTGTAAATCACATGATTACTATTGAACAACTTAAAGACGTGAAAGAGCGCACTGATGCGCTGAGGAGGTATCTTTGACATCGACGGGAAGAAAATTCAAGTCGAAGAAGAGCAACTAAGAACGCAGGCGCCGGGATTCTGGGATGACCAGAAGAAAGCGGAAGCCCAGATGAAACTGGTGAAAGACCTGCAAAAGTGGATTGACGGCTATAATGAAGTCAAGACACTGGCGGACGAACTGGAACTGTCGTTCGATTTTTATAAAGAAGAATTAGTGACTGAGGGAGATGTGGACACGGCTTATGCGAAAGCCAGTGAAGCGGTAGAAGCACTCGAACTCAAGAATATGCTGCGTGATGAAGCTGACCAGATGGCCTGTGTGTTGAAGATTAACTCCGGTGCGGGTGGTACGGAAAGTCAGGACTGGGCATCTATGTTGATGCGTATGTATCTGCGCTATGCTGAAACGAACGGTTACAAGGCTACTATCGCCAACCTTCAGGAAGGGGATGAGGCAGGAATCAAAACCTGTACCATCAATATTGAGGGAGATTTCGCTTATGGTTATCTGAAAGGAGAGAACGGTGTTCACCGTCTGGTGCGTGTTTCTCCGTACAATGCGCAAGGCAAGCGCATGACATCGTTTGCTTCCGTGTTCGTCACTCCGTTGGTGGACGACAGTATCGAAGTGAATATTCTGCCTGCCTGCATTTCATGGGATACATTCCGAAGCGGTGGTGCCGGTGGTCAGAACGTTAATAAGGTGGAATCCGGCGTTCGTCTGCGCTATCAGTACAAAGACCCTTATACGGGAGAAGAAGAGGAAATCCTTATCGAGAATACCGAAACTCGTGACCAGCCGAAGAACCGTGAGAATGCAATGCGCCAGTTGCGCTCTATCTTATACGATAAAGAATTGCAGCACCGCATGGCAGAACAAGCGAAAGTGGAAGCCGGTAAGAAGAAAATCGAATGGGGATCGCAGATTCGCAGCTATGTATTCGATGACCGTCGCGTGAAAGACCATCGTAGCAACTATCAGACTTCGGATGTAAACGGAGTGATGGATGGTAAAATCGAGGAATTCATCAAAGCCTATCTGATGGAATTTTCATCGCAGGAATCATAAAAACAAAAATTAGCGAGTGTTATTTTTGGAAAGTTAAAAGATTTGTTTTTACTTTGTTAGCGTTGAACTTTAAAGCTAACATTATGGGTAAAAGTAAGAGAAAAGTAGCACATAGTAAGAAAGAGGAGGAGCAGGCCCAGCGGGTAGTCAAGATAGTATTTGTTTCACTCATTATTTTGGCGCTGATTATGCTGATCGCATATTCCTTTTTCGGCTGATTGATTCACCACAGGTTACACAGTTTTGCATGGACGGGGACACGTTGATTGTCGACGGTGAATATCCATGCTGACGAGGGTAGTCCGTGGTGAATTCTTTTTTTGTAACCCCTTTGTTATCCGTGTAACAGTATTGTAACCATTCTGTAATTTCACCGTATCTCTTTTGTAATCTCTCCGTATCTTGCTCATTGTACCTTTGCCGCGAATTAAGTAGCAAACAACTGAATGAGTAGAATTACAACAACCGTCGCCCTGCTTTTGATGGCGACAGCAGCCTGCGGACAGGCTAAAGAAGATGCCGGGGATGGCAAACAGCTGGATAAGCAGACCATGGAACTGAAAGATTATTTGCCTGAAATTCATGGGACAATCCGGGGAAAATATGAGTTTCAGACAGAAACCAACGAAAGCCGTTTTGAAGTGCGGAATGCCCGCTTCAGTGTTTCGGGAAATGTACATCCGATTGTTGCCTATAAAGCGGAGATCGATTTGTCCGACGAGGGTTCCATCAAGATGCTTGATGCGTATGCCCGTGTATTTCCTGTCAAGGACCTGAATTTTACGATTGGTCAGATGCGTGTACCTTTCACGATTGACGCCCATCGTTCTCCCCATCAGCAGTATTTTGCCAATCGTTCTTTTATAGCCAAGCAGGTGGGCAATGTGCGTGATGTCGGCTTCACCGGTTGTTATACACAAAAAGAAGGTCTTCCTTTTATCCTTGAAGGTGGATTGTTTAACGGCTCCGGACTGACTAATCAGAAGGAATGGCATAAGACCTTGAATTATTCGATAAAAGCACAGTTGCTGCCTAATAAAAATTGGAATCTCACTTTGAGCACTCAAATGATAAAGCCGGAACATACCCGTATTAATATGTATGATGCCGGCATCTACTATCAGAATAATCGTTTTCATATCGAAGCGGAGTATTTGTATAAAATGTATGGACACGAAGCGTTTAAGGACGTTCATGCGGTCAATAGCTTTGTGAATTATGATTTGCCGTTGAAAAAAGTATTCAATAAGATTTCTTTTCTGGCCCGTTATGATATGATGACTGACCACAGTAATGGGCTGGCGGACAGTGAGACAGGTGTTTTGAAGATAAACGACTATGCCCGTCATCGTGTGACAGGCGGTATCACGCTGAGCCTTTCCAAAGCTTTTATTGCCGATCTCCGTCTCAACTTTGAGAAGTATTTCTATCAGAAGTCCGGAGTTCCCAAAGAGTCGGAGCGTGATAAAATCGTTATTGAGTTTATGACGAGATTTTGATTTTTAATTATCTTTGTGCTATGGCACAAGAAATAGAACGTAAATTTTTAGTTTCCGGTGATTTTAAATCCTTTGCTTTTGCGCAGAGCCGGATTATGCAAGGATATATTTGCAGCGCCCGTGGTCGGACGGTGCGGGTTCGTATTCGTGACGATAAAGGTTATCTCACTATCAAAGGTGCTTCCAACGAATCGGGTACCAGTCGCTATGAGTGGGAAAAGGAACTTCCCCTGTCCGAAGCGGAAGAACTGATGAAACTTTGCGAACCGGGAATGATTGATAAGACCCGTTATCTGGTACGTAGTGGCAATCATGTCTTCGAAGTAGACGAGTTCTACGGTGAGAATGAAGGACTTATTGTGGCTGAAGTAGAGCTGGGCACGGAAGATGAGGCGTTTGTCAAGCCCGGGTTTATTGGCGAAGAAGTGACCGGGGATGTACGCTACTATAACTCTCACCTGATGAAAAAACCGTATAAAACGTGGTGAATGTTAACAAATAAGCTGTATATTTGTTCCTAGTACTAAAAGAGCAGTATATGGAACAGTTGTACAATTATCTACCGAGGGAACTGATAACTTTCGTTCTGGTTACTTTATTTTCTTTACTTATCGGACTGTCACAACGACGGATCAGTCTGAAGCGTGAAGGGGAAACAACTCTCTTCGGGACTGACCGTACATTTACTTTCATTGGTATTCTAGGCTATTTGCTCTATATACTCGATCCTACGGATATGCGTCTGTTTATGGGTGGTGGTGCTGTGCTCGGTTTATTGCTGGGCTTGAACTATTACGTCAAGCAGTCTCAATTCCATGTTTTTGGTGTAACGACCATTATTATTGCACTGATTACTTATTGTCTGGCTCCTATTGTTTCTACCCAGCCTTCCTGGTTTTATGTGATGGTGATTGTGACGGTGCTTTTATTGACGGAGCTTAAACACACTTTTACGGAGTTTGCCCAGCGGATGAAGAACGATGAGATGATTACGCTGGCAAAGTTCTTGGCTATCAGTGGTATCATATTGCCTATGTTACCGCACAAGAACCTGATTCCGGATATTAATCTCACTCCTTATTCTATTTGGCTGGCGACGGTTGTTGTCTCCGGTATCTCGTATTTGTCTTACTTGCTGAAACGCTATGTGTTTCATGAATCGGGAGTATTGGTTTCCGGCATTATCGGTGGATTGTATAGTAGTACTGCCACAATTTCGGTATTGGCCCGTAAAAGCAGAAAGGCTTCCGAGCAGGAGGCGAACGAATATGTAGCTGCTATGCTGCTTGCGGTCAGCATGATGTTTCTGCGTTTTATGATATTGATTCTGATCTTTAGCAGGGAGATATTTACATCTATCTATCCTTATCTTTTGATTATGTCTGTGGTAGCTGCCGTTGTTGCGTGGTTTATCCATTCCCGTCATCGACGCTCCAAGGATATGGCCGATGAGTCGGAAGATGAGGACAGCAGTAACCCGCTCGAATTTAAAGTTGCTCTGATTTTTGCCACTCTCTTCGTTGTGTTTACAGTGCTGACACACTATACTTTGGTTTATGCGGGTACAGGCGGATTGAATCTGCTTTCTTTTGTATCCGGACTTAGTGACATTACTCCTTTTATCTTGAACCTTTTGCAGAATACAGGGAGCGTAGCTGTACTGGTTGTTGTGGCTTGCAGTATGCAGGCTATTATCAGTAATATTCTGGTGAATATGTTTTATGCTTTGTTTTTTGCAGGGAAAGGTAGTAAGTTACGTCCCTGGATTTTGGGAGGATTCGGGACGGTGATCGGGGTAAATCTTGTGTTGCTTCTGTTCTTCTATTTGTAGAAAAGGGGGGAGCATACTTTTTGTTGCCGAATACATTCAATGGAACTGGCTTATATTTTGTTTTTTTGAATAAAGAAGCTATCTTTGTATTTAGATATAATAGTATCTGAATAGTACTGTTTTTTAATTAATTGAATACAATTGTATGCCTTTATTTTATAATTTTGATGTAGAGAGACCCGAAGAGTTGCTGGCAATTCTGGCTCAGAATCTGCAGAAACGCAGGCTTGAGAAAGGACTTTCCCGAGAAGCTCTTACCGAACTTAGCGGAGTTCCGACGCCTACTATTGCCAAGTTCGAACAAAAGCATACTATTTCATTGGCATCCTATGTGGCATTAGCAAAAGCACTGGGTTACTCTAAAGCTATCAAGGAACTTTTATCTGAACCGCTGTTTAGTACAATGGAGGAGTTGGAAATGATTAATAAGAATAAAAACAGAAAGAAGGGGCGTAATGAAATCAGTAAATAAACTGATAGTAACCTATCATAGTAGAAGTGTTGGAACTCTCAGTATGACACCTGATAATCGGCTATGCGCATTTCAGTATGATAGAGAGTGGTTGGCTAATGGGTTTTCTATCTCTCCGCTTGACTTGCCTTTAAAACCTGATTTGTTTATTGCTAAACCACAACCTTTTTGGGGAAACTTTGGTATTTTTGAAGACAGTCTCCCTGATGGATATGGGCGTTATTTACTTCATCGTTTACTCAAAAAACAAGGGGTGAATGATAGCGAGCTAACTCCCTTGCAACGGTTGAGTATAGTCGGAACATCAGGGATGGGAGCTCTTTGTTATATACCGGAGACATACATTGGCGAAGAAAAATCTCTTCCGACACTGGATTGCCTTCAGCAAATGGCATTGGACATACTGTCAGAGAAATCGTATGAGGATGAAGAGGTACTTTACTTTAATAGTGGCAACTCAGGTGGATGCCGCCCTAAATGTTTACTTCACGATACAGAAGGAGCTTGGTTGGTGAAGTTCAGGCATACATATGATCTGAAAGATATGGGAGCGATGGAGTATCGTTATAATGAAGTCGCTCGTAAATGTGGCATAACAGTACCGGACTTTAAATTGATGGACGGAAAGTATTTTGCTACCAAACGTTTTGATATTGAAAATGGTATTAGGTATCATATTGCTACGGCAGGGGCACTACTTAATGAATCTATTATGCAACCCAGATTGGATTATAAGACTTTACTGCACTTGGTTGGTTATCTTACCCAAGACCCTAAACAGGTAGATGAAATGTTCCGGCGTATGGTCTTCAATGTCTTAACGGATAATAAAGATGACCATGCCAAAAACTTTAGTTTCATTTATAAAGAGGGGAACTGGGCGTTAGCTCCGGCTTATGACTTGACCCGATGCAATAACGGATATAATGGAGAACATGCTACCTCTGTTAATAATCATGGTAATCCTACTATAGAAGATATGCTGATTGTTGGAGAGAGCATTCGTATTCCTCGGAAAAAGGGAAAAGAGATGATATTGACTATTGCAGAAGGGTGTGCTGAGTTATTATCTAAAAAAGGCATCTGAGAAACAGATGCCTTTTTTAATGAAGTTATTTAGAAATCAATATCGTTCATGCTATTAACCAATAACTGATATTTAATATATCCTCCACTTTTAGAAGAATATTTGGTATAAATAGCGGTGATATTACCTTTGGCACCATCTGCAGGCAGAGGCTGAAGTGCGAAGTTTGAATATCCGCTGACACGCAGGATATAGTTGCCACCTGTAGATGTCGCATTGTCATAAGCAAACCAGGAAGAACCATAATAGCGATTACCTCCATAGCTGTAAGCATAGGTTGGAGTCAATCCTTCTTCTGCATAATATTTGTTTTCATATACAGCGGTGGTTGAACCGTTCGGGTAAGTTGTTTCCAGATATTGAGGATACTTGTCGCCGTCGTATGTGCCTTCTTTGTAAGTCAGTCCTTCGAAACGTACCAAACGTCCTAATGCATCATCATTCAATTCTGTTTTATAATTATTTTCATTGATAACCAATATGTCGTCTTCTGTCAGACTGCCGAGTTCACCTTTGAATACATGTTGATCTACAAATAAGGTATTCTCGAGATTACGGTTTGCATAACCTTTGGAAATGTCTTCTGCTGTCGGCATTCCACCTACACTTAACATATAACGATAGCTACCGATAGCCAGACCTTTGGTTTTAACAAAGAGAGTCTGCCCTACATGAAAATAAACATAGTTGCTAACCATCAATTTCAGTTCAATGGCTGATTTGGATGATTCATCATAGATGTATACTGATTTGTATACATTACCGGCTTGGTCGCTTGAGATGACTTTTCCGCTGATGACATAGTCTTCTGTGATTTCCAGAGTTTTTCCCAGACTGGCTGCACCGTTTCCGTATTCTTTATAGAAAAGTTGCTTAAAGTCCTTGATGGAGATTAGTTTGCTATTTGAGAAGTCTTCTTTTGTCCAGACTTTGGCTGGAGCAGGCTCTTCAAATTCGTTGTAGCAGCTACTGAAACCGAGCACTACTACCGCAAGCATAAATAATTTAAATATTTTGTTCATAACTGTTCTTTTTACTTATGATGTCCTTAGAAACGGAAATAAATGTTCATGTAATAGGTTGTACCGAACATATAGAAATATTTCGAATCAAACGGTTGGTAAGTTTGATAACTTTCATCCTTGTTCTTCAGCAGACGAACTTGTTCATAACCGCCGGTCTTGATATTCTGGTTGTTGAGCAGGTTCTTTACCTCCAGGCTGAAACCAAGAGTATAGGCACGGTTAATGTACCAGTTCTTACCAACACTTGCATTTAAAACGCAAGCAGAGTTGAATTTCTCCTGATTACGTAACGTTGCGATATCTTCTTCAGTCATTCCCGGTGTCAGTACGGCATCTGTACGATAGAGCGGACTCATAGATAAGTACATATTATTATAATAGTTCATATCTAATGACGCAAATATGTTTTTAGGACCACGGTAAGACAAGCCTACGTTCAGTGCTGTTTGCGGAGTGCTTTCTACACGGAAGTTCTTCCAGTATACTTTACCCTGGTTTTTGATTTCTCCACTATTATCCTGAATCTGTACATAATCCGGGTTATTGTCATAAGTGAATTGTCCCCAGCTGATGGCTGCATTCAGAGAAAGTCCTGCATAGATAGGTACAGAAGCTGCTGCTTCAAGTCCGAAGTGACGTTTGTTGATACCGCTCATTGCAAAGTTGGAGAAGGTAGCTTCTACGTCATCATAATAAGAGAGAACTTTGGACTGATCCATAAACTTCGTATAGTATCCGGAGATACGTGCTTTAACATCCCCCCAACGCAAGTTATAAGAGGCGTCTACACCAAATACCTTCTCGCTTGAAATACCCGGAGTCGCAGAGTTGCGGGTACGGGGAGAAACAAATGAAGCTTGGAAGGCAGGAGCATCCTGCATATAGATGATGTTGGCATCAATAGAATGAGCAGCAGAGAACTTATAGCTGAAGTTGGCTTTCAGTTTATAAGTCAGGTAATTCTGCTTCTTAGAGTCTCCTTGAGAATTGTCAAGGAACAACCCTTTTTTCCAAATACCATGACGCCACAGAGTAGTATGTCCGAGTTCTCCACCCAGATTGACTCCAAAGTTGCCGAAGTTTCTGCTATATTGTGCCCAGGCGCGTGCGTTGATAATATTTCCGTAGTAGTCGTAGCTGTATTTATCACCCTTCTTGACAGCTTGGGCATGACCGTACTTATCATAGTACTCCATGTTGTTCTGGTAAAGGATTGGGTTCATACCACCCATGTCACGTTCGGCAAACTTGTCTACGTCTACCCAGTAATCACCACCCAGCAAATCTTTCACTTCGCTATAATATTCTGTGCGATTACGACGCAAGTTCAATCCACCGTTAATTTTAGAATTGTCACGGAAGATATGAGAGAATTGTGTGTAGAGATTCCAGTCTATCTGATCGGCATGGCGTTCTTCAATCATGTTGATGGCACGATGACCGGCTCCATAGGTCGGGTTCTCTTCCTGGCTTTGGTTGATATGATACAAGTTGTCCCAGTTGATGTGGCGGATGTTATTAGTATTTCCTATCCATGCTTCATACAGTTGTGCTCCGACGTAAGTGTTGTTATAGAAACTCGGTAAATAACGGTAATAGTCGGGACGTGGGTCGGGACCACCGTACCAAGTCAGCGCAGAGTAACCGTTCTGTCCGAAACGTACAGAGGTTGCAACGTTTAATTGTGAACGGTCATTGATGTCGAATGTATAATTCAACATCGTAATAGGTTCATGATAGCTGCGCACACGTGCGTTGACACGCTTTCCATTCAGCCAACCCCAGTTTGGATTGTAGTAGTTGTTGCCTACTAAGTCGTAGACTTCCTGAGTAGAAGCTTGTTGTGCACCACGTTCTGTGGGAGCACCCAGGATGCTTAATGCCAAGCGGTGTTGTGAATTGAATTGCTTTTCTACAGCGGCAAAATATCCGAAGGCATTGTAGTACACACCGTTTACATAAGAGTTTCCTCCTTGGCGGGTTGATACGGAGAAGGCATAAGACCAGCCGTTATCCTGTAATCCGGATGCATAGGTCAGCATACCACGGAAGCGGTACATGGAGTTACCGTTAACTACGCTGGCGCGAAGGCCTTTGCGCATCTGTGAAGGACGGGTATTGATATTTGTTGTACCTGCGATACCGCCGATGCCCATATCCCCCATGTTCAGTGCAGATGTGACTTCCTGATTACGAGTCGCATCATTCAAGCCGCTCCACAAAGACCAGGGAGTATATCCTGTCATTGCGTCATTCAGTTGAATACCGTTCATATAAACGTCGGAGTATTGAGAATCATAACCACGTACATTGAAACGCATTTCACTGAATTTGTAGGAAGCGATGTTATTGAATACGTCTTTTGATGCGGACAGAGACGAGGGAAGTGATTGTGCATCCTCCAGCGTTTCTGTGTCAAATTCGGCAAAGATAGCATCGTCCATCGTAGGAGCAACGTTTTCAGGGATCAAAATGACGTTATTGATATCTCTGATCAACTTATCCACACGGACAGCCAGAGTTAAAGGTTCGAACTCTGCAGCTTCGAAAGACAGAGTGTATTCTCCTTTTGCCAGGTTTTCGATAACGAAGTTACCCGACGCATCAGTCTTGGTTGTTACATCTCCCGGGGTTAATGTCACTTTTACGCCGTCTATGGCCGCACGTGTCGTACGGGAAACGACTTTACCTTTGACTCCACCATTGTTTTGTGCAAAAACAGTGAATGACATCAAAGATAATACCATGAATAGGATTGTTTTGATTTTCATATAAACTTATTTTTTTATTTACCTATATAGATATATACGGGGAAGTGGTCACTGTAACCTCCCTGGAAGTTATTACCTACGTATGTGCGCAATGGATATCCTTTGTATTGTCCTTCTTTCTGCACCATGTAAAGTTGCTTGAAGATATTTCCATAGAATTTAGATCCGGGAGCTTGCTGCAATTTCAGCTTTCCTGTCGATCCTTTTGCTAAATTCTCGGATACTACAATATTATCAAAGATATTCCAGGCATCTCCGTAGGCTAGTGTTCCGTATCCTGCTTTGAGCATATCGGCATAAGGAGCGAAGAAGTCGCCTTCCTTCAAATCTTTCAGTTTGAATTTGGCTCCTAACCCTTGTGCTATACTTTTGTCGGTCGGATCATCATTGAAGTCTCCCATCATAACCACTTTCGTGTTAGGATTGGCCTTCATTACAGAGTCTGCAATGCTGCGCATCTGTTCGCCTACAGCGATACGTTTAAATTCTGAAGCTTCTTTTCCTCCCAGGCGTGAAGGCCAGTGTGCTACCATAAAGAAGAAGGGTTCGTTTTCAATCGTTCCCCAAAGCGTCAGGATATCACGGGTCTTGAAGTCCGGAAGTGAAGGGATGACTGTTCTTACAGCTTTTTCTCCTTCTATTTTAAACACATCGGGACGATACAGAAAAGCAACGTCTACACCGCGGGCTTCAGGAGAGTCGAAATGTGAAATCCGATAGTTTGCCGGAGCCAGTTTGCGGGTTGCGATAATATCTTCCAGTACACTGCGGTTTTCTACTTCCGATACACCGATAATTACCGGATAATCCTTGTTGATAGCTGCAATATCGAAGAATACACGTTCTGTGTTAGCCAACTTCTTATTGTACTTGGCTGAGTTCCACTTCTTAGGACCTTCGGGAGTAAATTCATCATCGTGAACTTCCGGATCATTGATTGTATCGAAGAAGTTCTCAAGATTGTAAAATACAACCTTATACGGTTTCTGCGCAAAGCTGAACGATATCAGCAGCGCAAAGAGCGCGGTTACTAATAACAGTTTTTTCATAAGCTAGCTTATTAGTTAATCCCCCATTGAGTGGGATTATTTTGTTGTTTTACACTGTTGGATACTTGTGGGAAGAAGGTAAATCCTGTCATCTTTTCGATGTCTGCTACAGAAGTACAGATAGACTTAGGAGGTTCAATGTTTCCATACGATTTGTGATCTACCCAAAATCCTATTGATATCAGTTCACTGTCTGAACAATCTTTGATGTTCTTTCCTGTTTTTCCACTCTTCGTACGCAGAAGTACTTTGAAGTAGTTCGTAGGAACCGGAACTGTATTCCTTGCTCCATCCGTAGTGGTGGTTGCACCTGCCCCAAAATATGCGCCGGTAACTACATACAAGGTATCAGAACAGTTATTTGCCCGAACTTTTGTTTCAAGTTTAGCCCACATATCCTGATTCAAACGATTAAGCTGTGGGGTCATATTGGACATATAGAAGGTTTGAGCATTCATTTCGTCTGTTCCTAGGCGATCGGCTGATGGAAGCTGATGACCACGGTCATAAGATCCTCCATAAGATCTTAATGTACAATCAGCCTGATAACTTTGAGGAATGATAGGGTCGAAGGCCCAACGGTCTGTACGTTCTCCTGAACCTTTGAGGTATGCGTTATGTATCGGATAGGCTACCCATAAAGCTGCTTTCTTTGTTTTATCAAAACAAATAGAATAATTACGTATTGTTTTATTATTCAATAGAGCATAATGAGTTACATACTGATAATTAGCATTTTCCTTGAAATCAGGAACTTCAGCCCACAGTTTGAAAGCTGGCAAGTTCTGCTGTGATTCAGATAATTGTACTAAATCAAAGACTTTCGCCTCTTGGTCTGCAAACTGGAGTGAAACTTTTGCTACACGTTGTTCTTTACCTGTATTGCTATTATAATACACGTATAAAACATTGAGTCCGTCTTTTATTTCTCCGGATTTAGAGGATAAGGTCAGATCATTGCTACTGAAAGAACACCATGTTGTGCCCTCAGTGATTTCTGCATTCCATATTGTCCCAGGAGTACCTGTGATGATTATGGCAGACGATCCGGATGCCGATTTTACAGTGGAGGAAATTTTCCAGTAGGCATCACCTGACTGTGACGAGCCTCCACCGTTGGAGTCATCATTGCTACATGCAGCTATAAATAGTATAAGTGCAGTTAACCATATTGATTTAGAAATAAATCTATAGTATTTATTGGGTGGCATTATTAGTTATTATATGGGTTTAAGACAATCCAGTCTTGATAGAACATTTCTACCAAGACTGGAATATCATTATTCTAGAAGGATATTATTCTGTTAATCTGTAGATGGTTACGTCTACTTGAGTTCCTTTATAACAAGCAAATCGATATTGATTGTTATTATTATTCCATTGTAAATTACGGGCAGCGTATTTTACTGGAATAATTTTAGTACCATCAAATTTCCATTGGAATCCATCTTTTATAGAACTATCGAAGTGTAAATTATTACCATCTTTTGTCAATCCCAAATAGGTTGATCCAAGTAGAATAGTATATTGATCTTCACTACCTTCTACCTTAGCTATAGTACATGCATATTGATTGGTCTCATCATTTGCCGCTATAGTTTCATTAGATGAATTATAGGCTGATAAAATATCTACATATCCGGCATAATCACCTGCGCCTTTTCCTGATAAAACATTGACTGTCGTTCCATCCTCCTTAGTATATGTAATCAAATACTTCCCACTCCAATCAGAAGGAGCCGATGTTACTTTTTCATATACTTTTGTTACGGCTCCCTTAGCATCTTGTTTTACAACTACATTTACTTTGCTATTTCCAAGAGCAATTACCAGGGTCTGTTCAACGGCTCCACCGTTATTCTCTATTGCAGTAACTGTAACAACATTGCCTTCAACGGATGAGGATAAGTTACCGCTTAAGCCTGTAGCTGTAATAACATTTGCTCCTTGATTTGCAGTGGTAACTGTAATTGTTTTAGTACCACCAGTTGAAAGGAAGCTTAATGAAGATGGATCTACTTCAACAATTGTTGGTTCAGTGACTTTGAATCCGCTCACGTCTTCAAGATTACGAGGTGCTAATTGTCCTGCACTTTGGTAGATGGAAGCAATACCCGTCATTGATGCAGTTGTTGCTGCATATGGCTGATTATCGAACGGAGTTGCGTTCTTGTTTATATTGACAGTGAATGATGTCCCTGCAACATTGAATGTGTGATTTTTGCCAGCATCAGCATCTTTCCACACTCCTCCTGTTGCAATATTGACATTTTCAACTGTAACAGGCATACATACAAATGCTGCTAGTTGGGATAAAGTGACTTTTACAGGTGTTACGGCATTGTTTGCAGAAATAACCTCAATATTATCTGCGCTGAATCCTTCAACTTGAGGTACATCATAACGTTTATATATTTTGGCTACATCTTTTTGTAATGTTACTTTGATCTCTTGACCTAATGCATATTGAGTTACATCTATTTGGTTGTTATATAAAGAAAGTGCATTACCCGCTGTGGTAGCTCCTTTGCTCATCAGATAAAGAGTACCATAAGAGTAGTTCTTGCCTGCAGGGTCACCACAAATAATACCTTGAATTACATAGTTTTCATCTACAGCTGTGGAAGTACTTGTCATTTTTGTTACTAAGTCTGCTATAGAAATAGGAGTTGCAGTAGACTCGATAGCGACAAATGTTTTAGGCTCACCGTAAATAGTACTAGAAGCAGTTGTTGCATAAGCACGGAATGCATATTGATTGTCTTTAGTCAGATTAGTAACAGCTACTGTCCAAGGATTTTCTTTTACCGATGCGGCTGTTTTAGTCGCTTTTGTCCAATCAATATCTGTTACAGTTCCAGTACTGAATTCAATATACTGTACACCAACTTCGGTGGCTTCAGAAATCTCAATATTAGCAACTGAACCACCTAATGTTGCAGTGGTAGCTGTGATGGCTTTTGCATCTGTTGTTGTTACTTTAGGTTCTCCTGCTGTTCCAAAATCAATTTCAGTACCACCAGCACCTGTTGCCAAAGTGATATCATCTAAACGAATAGCTGAAGCATCTAAAGCTGTGAATCTGATATATAGGTTTTCAGGAACTTGTTTTAATGTGAAGTTTGCTGTTGCAAAAACCCAATAAGGATAATCGGCATCGCCATTATTCTTAGTATATGTAATTGGTACCCAAGCCGTACCATCAGCACTTAATGCAACTTCAAATTTGGAAACATCGAAGGTGTTGTCGTATGTTCCGTTATTGTTCACAGAACGGCTGGCTCCAAATGTCAATTGCAGATTCTTTTGTTCGGAAGTAAGCGTGATCGTATTAACATTGAAGTTTGTAGGAGTTTTGCCGAAAAATACAACGTTAGGTCCTGATGCACCTGCATAAGCATCTGTATTTGCTAATCCACTATTACGGACTGAAGCATTTACGCCTGTATAAGTAACGGATTCTGAACCGACCCCTGTTTTATTCCATCCTTCGTATTTATCAACAAAAGGCCAATTCGTTTTATCAAGCTCAATTGTACCAACATTGTCGTTATAGATTACTACAGATGGCTCTACGCTTCCACTGCTAATCTTAACAGTCTCTGACATCAACACACCCACTTTATTTGAAATCTCAATAACAACGCTGGCTTCATCATTAACGTTTTCCGGAATGCTAACCTGAATAGTAGCAGAACCTTCACCTTCATATTTTGATAGAGTAACCCATGATTTGTCATCCTTTACTGTAGCTTTCCAACTACGGTTGGTTGAAATGTCAAAAGAAGCTTGGCTTCCGTTGGCTGGTTGACCGTCTAAGCCGAAAATCAAGGTTGTAGGCGAAACTTCGAGGTATGGAGCCTCGGTATCATCATTGTCGTCAACGCAACTTACGAAAGCTGTGCTAACCATTACAAGCATAAGCCCGTAGAATAACTTCAGAAAGTTCAAATTTCTCATTTTGTTGCTTTGTTAATTAATTAATAAAATTTTTGTGAATCATTTATCATTTTGTTCTCTCTCGATAATAATAGTTTAGCAAAGTTATTTTTTTCTATGAAACGTGCAAAGTTTCTAACGTCTTTTTCATATTACAACTGTGTTAAATTTTAGTGACTTAAGAACCGGCAATGAGGTGATTTTCGACATTGACGAATAGATTGATTCTTTTTATCTTCAATATATAACATTGTGAAAGAATTTAGAGATGTTTGTTACTTTTTTGAAAGATTTGCATTATGCCTTTATTGGACTTGGCCTTGTTAGCAATTGCACTGTTTACGGAGTATTAATAGAAATATTTTTGAATGGACTTCATTTATAATTTGATAGATAGAATCCTAATGGTATAAATTTATTTTAATATTTGGATGCTGAAATACCGTATTGGGAATGAATGCGTCTTTTTACTTTCATCTTGATGGTGGAATCTTATTGTATAAACTATTTATTTCTTCTTTTGTGCTCTGATTGCCGAATGTTTTGTGATGATCTTGTTGCTTTGATCTTCATCCACAATTTCTCCCACCATCCACTTTCAGCTTTACTTAGCGTATCAGAAGTTATCGTGATTATCTTTTCTCTCAACTTGTTCTGTTCGGTTGCCATCGCATACTGCTTTTCCAACACTGAAATTCTACGCTTTTTGCATTGAAGGTCTTGCTCTTGTAGCTCAATGACTTCAAGATAAACTTTGCATACTTCGGATTGGTTATTGCAGAGTTGTTCCAGCGTATGAATGTAGTCTTTGGTGGGAAGGGTTTCGTGCCAACACAAGAATTTCTGAAGGCTCTTTTCGTCAATGATAAGAGTAGTCTCTGTGAAATATGCGGTGATTGCTTCCATTTCTGCCCACAAACAGATGTCTTCTTCTTTGACTCCGTACTTGTGCGCCGCTTCGTCTATGCTAATCCATTTCGGCATAGTGTTTCTTTGTTTATGCGTTTAACAAAAAAGAGCGAATAACTCTTGCCAAGCATGGTGCAACAAGCATCCCTGCATTTTGCTTTCTAGTCGGAGGGTTATGGGGTATGGGGATTATGTAGGGGAACCGACCGGATACAAAAGAGGCATGGATGCTGTTGAACCATTATCTGATTTCGAGGCCTAGCAAAACCCTTGCAAAAGATAATGATAACAACAGACATCCACGCCAATCGTTTATATATAACACATCTTTAACTGATATGTTGATATACAGCCATCCACGTGGAGTATCTGTTGTATCATCTCTCTTTGCATAGAAAATTGCTAGTTTTCGAAATCGAGAGACAATACATTATTAATACTCCTATTTAAGGAATAAAAAACACTACCCGCTTATTACATCTCGCTGATGCGCAGAAAGTGTACAGCAAAGATATATGTTTTTTCGGAATAAAGTGGGAGAATGGGAATAAATAAAAGAAGTCTGGTATTTAGAATGATTTTTTGTGTTTAGGTGATGTTATTTCAAGGTGTTGTTGCCATTAATATCACTTAGCACATTTATCTCCTTCGTAAAGCAATGCTTTGTATCTTCAAAAGCTATGCTTTATGGTTGCTAAAGCATTGCTTTAAATAACCATACAGCAGATGTTACGAGTGTCGCCTTCACCTTCACTTTTTCCTCTCAACCTTTTATTTATCAGTGATCTCGGGTGAAGGGACGGCTATTCACCTAGTGAGTGGAGAAAACATTGTAAGTGTTTGAAATAAACTATCAATGGTTTGAAACAAACATTGGGAAGAAAAAAATAATCTATTAGCATCTTTTTATTAGGTTATAGCTAATACGAATATCATTATAGCAAAAACAAATTAGCTTATAGCAAAGTGAACGATGTCTTTATGATTACATATGAAAATTGGGTGAAGGATCGGTGAAGGGCGATATGCTTCACCCGTTATCACTTATGAATAAAAGGTTTCGAAGAAAAGGTGAAGGCTACCCTTCTATTTGAAAATTTATAGTATGGCGTATAAAAGCATCTGGCTTTGATGGGAAGGGGGCGTTTCAGCGCAAGAATTTCTGACATTATACAACTCATACCTCATACAAGTTACTTGGTATATGGTTGATGCAAGCTCAAGAGAAGGGAAATCAAGGTGATGCCTGCATGGAAGTGGATGTGCAATAAAATGAAAAACGATTCTCTGATATATCAGGAATTACTTGATATTAATGGCAAATAAAATATGGGTTCTAAATATAATACCTTTTAGTGTACAACTTAATCTCTTTTAGTGAATGAATTAATTCGTCCGCCTATAGGCAAAGTTGCGTTTGCCTATAGGCAACCTTTCGTCCGGCTATAGGCGGACGAAAAGATGCCTATAGCCGGACGAATTAATTTATGAATGCGGTGACGTTATTTTCTACAGAGAAAACCTTTATTCAATTATGCCGTTGTTCTTAAGATTTTGAAGATGTATTTATAATGTGCAGCCAAGAAAGAACTCTGCTATTTTATGGCGTAGAAATCAGTTTCTCTTTTCGTATAATCTTTTTTATCTCTTCTTTTACGATTCTTAACTCCGAAGATTTCGTAACCATAAAGAAACCATCTACTTTTACCCCGTATTTGTAAGAAATTGAAAGAAACTTCGTCTAATAAACTAAAAACTAAAACGGTTCCAAACATGAAACACAGATTGTTGCTACTATTACTATTCGTGTTCACCGCAGTGATGACAGGTTGGGCACAAAACTCCGCTACGCCGTCCTATACTGTCAAAGGGGGACTTTTGGATTCACTGACTCAGGATGGAGAACCATACGCTACTATTAAGATTACTAAAAAAGGAGCACCGGACAAGGCTGTCAAGATGGCGGTGACGGGTGCCAATGGTAGGTTTCAGGAGAAACTGAATGTAGGTGCGGGAGATTACGTCATTACTATTTCTTCGATAGGCAAGGCGCCCGTCACGAAAGAGTTCACTTTGAAACCATCGGTTAGAGTCATTGATTTGGGGACAATGCTCTCCGCTGAGGCTAATAATGAATTGAAAGGAGTGGAAGTCGTGGCGCAAAAGCCTTTGGTCAAGGTGGATGTAGACAAGATAGAGTATAATATTGAGGATGACCCCGACTCGAAATCGAACAGTATATTGGAGATGCTTCGAAAAGTGCCTTTAGTGACAGTAGACGGAGAAGACAACATACAGGTGAATGGTAGCAGCAGCTTTAAAATACACGTCAACGGGAAGCCCAACAATATGATGAGCAACAACCCGAAAGAGGTGTTGAAGAGTATGCCCGCCAATTCCATTAAATATATCGAGGTGATAACATCGCCCGGAGCTAAATATGACGCTGAAGGAGTGGGAGGTATTTTGAATATCGTAACAGTAGGTGGTGGATTCGAAGGATATACGGCAACATTCCGGGCAAATGCCAGCAACTACGGTGCCGGTGCCGGCGGCTACGCAATGGTGAAGCAGGGGAAAATGACTGTCTCTGCCAATTACAACTTTAATTACAATGACCGGCCCCGTGGATATTCGGACAGCTACCGTGAGAACTATGAGTCGGATACGGAAAAATATCTTGAATCAAATAGCAGTTCCAAGTCGAAAGGCAACTTCCAGTATGGAAACCTGGAAGGCAGTTATGAGATCGACACCTTAAGGCTGCTGACGGTGGCTTTTGGAATGTATGGCAGCAATAGTAAAAATTATGGTGATGGATTTACCACCATGTATGGTGCTAACCATGAGGACATAGCCTACAGCTATCGGACCGGCAATCATGGAGATGGCTCCTGGTATTCCATCAATGGAAACATCGACTATCAGCGCACGTCCAGAAAGAACAAGCAGCGGATGATCACTTTCTCCTATAAGATCAATACGCAGCCTCAGACAAGCAATTCTAATACTGGCTATGAAGATATTCACGCCAAAGAGGAGGTGGACGACCTCGTGAAACGGTTGCTGTTGAAAAACAGCCAGTCGGACGGCAAAACGAATACCATGGAACAGACCTTCCAAGTGGACTATACAACTCCGATAGGCGAGTTGCATACCGTGGAGGCAGGTGCGAAATATATCTTCCGCCGCAATACCAGTGACAACAAACTATATGAAGCAGCCGGAGGAAGTGACGATTATTTATATAACGAAGACCGCAGTAGCGACTATCGTCATTTGAATCATATTTTAGCCGCTTATCTCGGATATACATTGAAATATAAGGATTTCACCTTCAAGCCGGGAGTGCGCTATGAACAGACTGTGCAGCGGGTGAAATATATCGTTGGACCGGGTGAGAATTTTCACACGAACTTCAGCGATCTGGTGCCATCCGTTTCTCTTGGCATGAAGCTCGGCAAGACTCAAAACATGCGTGTCGGTTATAATATGCGTATCTGGCGTCCGGGCATCTGGAATCTGAATCCTTATTTTAATAATCTGAATCCGATGTTTATCACCCAAGGTAACTCGAACCTGAAAAGTGAAAAAAGCCATGCGTTCGACTTGTCTTATAGCAATTTTAGTGCGAAGTTCAATATCAATGTGTCGCTGCGCCATTCTTTCAACAATAACAGTATTGAGAATATAAGCCGGTTGATTACGGCGCCCGAAGGGGAGATGTTTGACAATGATCCTACACACATAGCACCGGAAGGAGCTTTGTACAGCACTTATGCCAATATAGGAAAGAGCCGGAACACAGGAATGAGCTTGTATCTGAACTGGAACGCGTCTCCTAAAACGCGCCTGTACGTCAATGGCCGTGGAAACTACAGCGACTTGAAAAGTGAAGCGCAGGGATTGCACAATTATGGATGGAACGGTTCTTTCTATGGTGGCGTCCAGCATACTCTTCCGTTGAAAATACGGTTAAGTCTGAATGGTGGTGGTAGTACTCCTTATATTAATCTACAGGGAAAAGGTTCTGGCTATTATTATTATAGTTTGGGTGCGAGCCGTTCTTTCCTGAAAGATGAGCGTTTGAGCCTGAATGTGTATTGCAGTAATATATTTGAGAAATACAGAAGCTATAACAATCATACGGAAGGCGTAAACTTCCTGTCGAAGAGCAGCAGCAAGTGGCCGAGTCGTAGCTTTGGAGTCAGCATCAGCTACCGGATTGGTGAACTGAAAGCTAGTGTGAAGAAAGCTGCCCGAAGCATCAATAATGACGATGTGAAAGGTGGTGGCGGCGAAGGTGGGAATACAGGTGGAGGAGGTGGTCAGTAGACCACTTCCACGCACGCTGTGATTTCTTTATTTCTGCCTTACATCCTGCTTATTGGTATTGAAACCTAACTTGGTAAGTCCTGCTTGTACATCGGGATGACTCATGAAGAGTTTCCATAACAGCCCTGTCCGGTAATTCTCGATCATGACTGCAATTGGTCCCTGGTCGATGGCAAGGTAACGTTGCGGATACCAGTTGTCTGTTTCGCTGAAAGCATCGTAGAATCCGAAAGGACCGAAGACTGTGTCCCCCATATTATACAGGTGGCGCATCACTTGCATCGAATATTCCGGTGTATAGACGATGGATGAAAGGGCGGCGGTGGGAGAGATGACCCCTTTGTCATCCTGTTCATTCGGTGAATGAGCAGCGTATCCATCGACGGAATAGCTGGCAGTCAGTCCCCAGCAGTCCGGTCCGAAACCTTTGTAGTGTTTGGGGTTGCGGATGCAGTAAGCACGGTTCACTAATGTCAGATTGCGCATTTCGTGGAAGTAGCTGGGACAGTATTCGTCTTTCAGACCGACGGGGTCGAGTCCGAGGAAGGAGTATTGTGCCCAGAAAAGCGGTCCGGCTTCCGTGCCCTGATAGCGGAGATGCAGTTCGATGCCTTCCACTTTATGTGGGGAGACGATAGCTCCGTTCTGCGCCCAGCCATCGTGATAGACAGCTGCCGGTACTCCGTGGGTAGGAGAGGCTGCGGCAAGGATATACATAATCATACATTCGTTGTACCCATGTATGGGGAAGTCCATTTCCCAGCCATAGGTGGGGCTCCAGTGCCAGTATAGCACATTTTGGTCACCGTTGCGGTACCAGTTCCAGTCAACGTCTTTCCATATTTGGTCAATGCGTGCTGCCAGTGCTTTTTCTTTCTCATTACCGTTGATGTAATACTGGTGTACGGCGAGCAGTCCTTGCATCAGGAAGGCAGTTTCTACCAAGTCACCTCCGTTATCCTTCTGTCCGAAAGGTTTCACCTTTCCCGTATCGCCATACCACCAGTGCGGATATGCTCCGTGAAAACGGTCCGCTTTTTCGAGGAAGGAGACGATGCGCTCCATTCGTGCCAGACCTTCTTCGCGGGTGACGTACCCCCGGTCTATTCCGGCAAGGATAGCCATGATGCCGAAGCCGCTGCCGCCGGAAGTGACTACATTGGCATCATTCTGCGGATATACCCCGTCTACATGATACCGTTCGGGGGCAAGTCCGCTGTTGGGCTCGGCACCTTCCCAAAAGTAGAGAAAGGTGCGGCGCTGAACGGTGTCCATCAAGGCATCGTCCGTGAGCTCGGAACTGGCGGTGGCTGGTCCGCCGGTCTTGTTTTTGCAGGCTCCTGCTGTCAGTATCAGGCAGAGGAGCGAAATATAGAGAGATAGTTTTTTCATTGATTGTGGATTTAAATGAGAGAATAAAATTTAGGCACGGATTACACGGATTTCACGGTTTTAAGAGATTTCGCAGTTAAAGACCGTGTGAATCCGTGTAATCCGTGCCTATTGTACGATTTTTATTTTAGCGTGAATCGTGCGGATTTCACGTCCCGGCTGTTTGTTCCGATCATTACTTCGAACTCTCCCGGTTCTGCCACCAGTTGCAGGTCGTAGTTGTAATATCTCAGCATTTCCGGTGCAATCTTGAACCGTACAATTTCCGACTGTCCCGGTTCAAGGAATATCTTCTGGAAGCCTTTCAGCTCTTTCACCGGACGGGTAGTGCTGCCGACGAGGTCACGGATATAGAGTTGTACTACTTCCGATCCCGGCCATGTGCCGGTATTGGTGACCATTACTGCTGCCGTCAGTTCTCCCGTCATGTCGATGGTAGAACGGCTCAGGTCGATATCACCGTAAGAGAAGGTAGTATAAGACAGTCCGTATCCGAACGGGTAAAGCGGCTCATTGTCCACATCCAGATAATTGCTGCGGAACTTTTCGAACCACTTGCCTTGTGCCAGCGGGCGTCCCGTATTCTTATGTGCATAATACAGCGGAATCTGACCGACATTCTTCGGGAAACTCATTGTCAGTTTTCCACCCGGATTGACATATCCGAAGAGTGCGTCGCCGATGGCATAAGCAGCTTCGCTGCCTCCGAACCATACGTTCAGAATAGCAGGTACGTGTTCCTGTTCCCAAGTCAGCGTCAGCGGGCGACCTGTGAATAATACCAGTACGACAGGTTTTCCGGTTTTCAGCAACTCCTTCAGCAGGTTTTGCTGTACATCCGGAATGTTCAGGTCTGTACGGCTGCTGCTTTCTCCGCTCATCTCGGAAGATTCTCCGAGAGCCGCAATGATAATATCCGACTGATTGGCTACCGTCAATGCTTCGTTCAGCAATTGCTCGTCTGTCCGGTTGTCACGGTTTAGTGAACGTCCGAACATCGTGGCGCGTTCTTCGTAAGAGGCGTCGCTGATCAGATTGCTCCCTTTGGCATATAGGATGTTTGCTTTTCCGGCAGTCATCTCTTTCAAGCCTTCTACCAGTGACGGACAGCGGTCGAGTACGGCAGCTACGCTCCATGTACCCGGCATGTTTGTCCGGCTGTCGGCTAACGGACCTATCACGGCGATGTTACCTTTCGGGTTAAAAGGAAGAAGAGGTTCGGCAGGAGTTCCCGGACGCAGGGTCACGTTGTCATTCTTTAAAAGAACAAAGCTTTCTGCGGCAATTCTGCGGGCAGCGTCTCGGTGCGCTTTCGTAAAGATATCACGTGCCGGACGTTTTAAGTCGCAGTACTTGTAGGGATTGTCAAACAATCCCAGTTTATATTTTGCTTCCAGGATACGGCGGCAGGCAGTATTCAGTGTTTCCATAGAAACTTTGCCTTCCTGAATGGATTTCTTGAGTGTGCTGACAAAGCCTTCGCTCACCATATCCATGTCTACTCCGGCATTGATGGCACGTGCGGAAACCGTTTGCAGGTCGCCGATACCGTGGTCGATCATTTCGGAGATTCCGGTATAGTCGGTTACCACAAATCCGTTGAACCCCCACTGACCACGCAGTACATCCGTCATCAGCCACTTGTTGGCGGTAGCGGGCACACCGTCTACTTCGTTGAACGAAGCCATTACACTACCTACACCGGCTTCTACAGCCGCTTCGTAAGGCAGCATATATTCATTGAACATCCGCTGGCGGCTCATGTCTACCGTATTGTAGTCACGTCCGCCTTCTCCTGCGCCATACAGTGCAAAGTGTTTTACGCATGCCATAATTTCGTCATTCCGTTGCATGTTCTTTCCCTGATAACCGAGTACCATCGCTTCGGCAATCATGGCTCCAAGGAAGGGATCTTCACCGCTGCCTTCGGAAACACGTCCCCAACGAGGGTCGCGTGAGATGTCCACCATCGGGCTGAATGTCCATGAGATACCGTCGGCACTGGCTTCTATGGCTGCGATACGTGCCGATTCTTCTATGGCGGTCATATCCCAGGTGCAGGATAATCCCAGCGGGATAGGGAACATGGTTTCGTATCCGTGAATGACATCCATACCGAATAGCAAGGGGATGCCCAGACGGGATTGTTCTACCGCCTGTTTCTGCACATCGCGTATTTTTTCTACTCCTTTCAGATTGAACAAGCCTCCTACTTCGCCCCGTTTGATTTTGGCGGCGATGTCGCTGCTTTTGGCTTGTCCCGTAGTGATTTCTCCGGTGACAGGTAGGTTCAACTGACCTATCTTTTCTTCCACCGTCATCTTTTTCATCAATGCGTCGATGAAGCGGTCCATGTCTTGTGGCGACTTCTGCGCTGCCGCACTCAGGAAGCCGGCAGCGAGCAGCAGAAGTGAAAAAAATATCTTCTTATTTATCATATCGTTCTATCAGTTTGATTTGAATATTAATTAATAATCCGGATTCTGTACCAGTACTCCTTTGGACTTGTCAATTTCTGACTGAGGCAAAGGCAATAATGCGTTCTTATCCTGGTAGTTTACTTTCCCGGCAGCGTGCAATACTTCCGAGGCGATTCCCCAACGGACAAGATCGTAGAAACGGTCGGGCTCCAGCCCGAGTTCCACGCGGCGTTCGTGGCGGATGGCTTCCCGCAATTCTCCCTGATCGTTGGTCGTTATTTTGGGTAGTATATTCGTATTGGTGCCTCTGGCACGTGCGCGTACCATTTCCAGATAATCCACTGCTTCTCCGGGGATATTCTTTTCGTTGGCAGCTTCGGCAGCCATCAACACTACATCCGAATACCGGATCAGGCGGATGTTGACCCAATATCCTTTGTTGGTGTATTCCTTACGCAGTGCGGGGTCGGTATAAGCTTTTTTGTTGAAGTAAGCTCCCATAGCCGGAGAGACGGGGGATTCACCATAAGGTTCGTTGGTGTTTTCCGGGGTGATCGGTTCATCGTCCGTTTTGCGGAAGTAGAGCAGGGTGGCGTTTTTACGAGGGTCACCTGTCTCGTAGGCGTCGGCCATCAACTGGGTTGCCATGTGCCATCCCCAGCCTAAGTCCCACTGACCGGCTCCGCGAACGCCTTGCACTTCGCAGAATTGGCTGCCGATAACGTCACTCTGTGGAAGGGCGGCAGTGGCGGTACATTGCAGTTCGAATATAGAACCGCCGCTGTTCTCTCCGTCGTCGGTGAATATTTCGTTATACGGAGTTTTCAGATTATATAAACCTTTGTTGATAACGTCTGTAGAGGCTTTGTACATGTTGTCCCAGTCACTGCGCATCATATAGGTGCGGGCATGAAGTGAACGGGCAGCTCCCCAAGTCAGGCGTCCGGTATATTCGGTGCTCCATGTTTCGGGCAATGACTCTTCCGCAGTTTTCAGGTCGGTATCGATCTGCTCGTAGATTTTATCGGCGGTAGTCTTCGGGATGTTGGCTTCCGAGGCATCGTTGATCTTGTAAGTCACCAAAGGTACTTCGCCAAAAGCTCTCACTAGATTGAAGTAACAATAAGCACGGAAGAAAGAAGCTTCCCCTTTGTTGATGATATCTTCGGTTTCTGTTTGTCCGGCAGTCTCTTTCTCGGCAATGGCGTCGAGGATATCATTACACTGGTAGATGATGGCGTAATTCTTTCCCCAGTATGAACCTAGCAAACCGTTGGTCGGGGTGTATAAGAAGTCATCGTACATTTCGGCTACATCCGATCCGTCACTCGGGATACTTCCTTTCTCGGAGTCTTCGGAGCGTAGATAATGGATAGCAATGGCGGGAGTACCGGCGGTGATGTCGAAACTACGCATCATGGTATAGACATTGTAGATTTTACCGTTGACCAGCGCATTGGGATTATCGTCTTCGGTGAATTGTCCCTGCGGACTCCGGTCCAGAAAGTCGCTGCAACTGCTTATCAGCAGAGTGGAGGCGGCAATAAAGGTGGAAAAAAGATATTTATTTAGTTTCATACAATTATAGATTTGATTCATTAAAGTTATATTCCGCATGGAAACCTGGCTGTGGCACCTTGTCACCCGCATGGAAACTTGGGTGTGGTACCTTGCCACGCCACTAGAAGGTCAGGTTGATGCCGAAGGTGTAGACAGCAGGTACGGGGTAGCTGCCGTCGTCTACTCCGAAGGTGGTGGCGCTACCTCCCAGTTCCGGTGTGTAGCCGGTGTTGTGCTTCCATGTCTTCAGGTTCTGTATGTTGACATAGACTTTCAGTGCCTGCAAGCGTATTTTAGCAAGGAGGGCCTTGTCGAACGAGTAAGCAAGTTGCACGTTACGGATACGGAAGAAGCTGCCGTCTTCGATATAATACTCCGAATTCAGGTTGTTGATAGAATGTTTGGAGTTCAGCAACGGCTGGCTGTTGGAGGTACCTTCTCCGTGCCAGCGGTCCATGCGCTGTGACAGATAGTTGAACTGTGCAAAGTTATAATTGTCCCAGGTACGGAAAATTTCGTTACCGTGCTGTCCCATCATATCGATGCCCAATGACCAGTTCTTGTAGTTTACTCCGAGAGAAAGACCATAGGTGAAATCCGGTGTCGGGTTACCTATCATTGTACGGTCTTCCGGGGTAATCTTACCGTCTCTGTTCACGTCGGCGAATTTCAGGTCACCGGGAGTGACTGTGGCAAGGGTATTTTCGGGTGATGCATCGATGTCGGCTTGCGACTGGTATACGCCTGCCACCTTGTAACCGTAGAAGAAACCGATAGGATAGCCCGCCATCGTGTAACTCTGCTGTTTGTCTCCGGCGATAATGGAGTATCCGTCCTGAACGAGGCTCTTCACCTTATTCTTGATGGTGGTCAGGTTGGCGCTGACAGAGTATCCCCAGTCACCGATCTGGTCACGCCAGCTGGCTGCCATTTCAACACCCATGTTTTCGATTTCTCCCAAGTTGCCGATGCCGGGTACTGTTCCGGAGATACCGGGCACTTCGGCAAGCAAGTCTTTGGTCCTTTTCTTATAATATACTCCTTCGAAGTGCAGACGGTTGCGCAGCACGTTCGTTTCGAAACCTGCTTCCCAAGCTTCTACTTTTTCCCAACGCAGATTGGGGTTGGGCAGATAGGAGAGCTGGTAACCGGGATAGATAATGGACGGCTTGCCGAAAACAGCCGAGTAAGCATTTGACAACAGCGGTTCGGCGGGATAGGCCCTGTCCAGATTCTGATTGCCTAATGTACCGTAAGATGCTTTGATTTTCAACATATCGAGCCATTTGATATCCTTCATGAACTCTTCTTCGGTCATCAACCAACCGCCGCCTAGTGAGAAGAAGTTCTGCCACTCATTGCCGGTGTATGAGAAGGCGGAAGAACCATCGCGACGGAACGAACCGTTGAACAGGTATTTTCCTTTGTAGTTGTAGATCACACGTGCCAGCATGGATACCGTAGTCCGTTCCCATTGGGTACTTCCGTTGGTAGCTGTTGCGGCATCACCGATGCTGACAAACCATTTGTCCGGATCGTCAGGAATCACCAGACCGACACCTTGCTTGCGTGCTCCGTCCAGTCGGCTCAGTGAATTGTAATACGTCGTAAAGCCGGCTGTAGCGGTCAGGTTATGATTGCCGTGATCAAAACTATTGGTGTAAGTCAATAGATAGTCACTCTGCACTTTCGTTTCATTTTCCTTGAACTGGCTGACTTCTGTCTTGCCGGTTCCCAATGTAACTACATCTCCTGCGGCAGTATCGTCATACACCTTCATGACAGGCAAATATGTCCGTCCGTTGTTGGAAGCATAGTCCATGGAGAACATCGCTTTGAAGTTGAAATGTTTCAGGAAGTCCACTTCGCCATAGATATTACCCGATGCCCGGTAGTTTTCGGCTTTAGTCGTATTGGCTTTCAGATCGACGTCTACCATCGGATTGTTGATCTGTGCTTTTTGAAATTCGGGCAGAACACTGTATAAGCCATATTCCTTATTATATACCGGTGCGATAGGGGCAGCACGAAGAGCGCCGAGCACCTGTTTGGAGTCTGCCGGAAGCGTGCGTGCTCCGTTGAACTGGAAACCGACTTTCAGAAAGTCCGTGATCTTATAGTCATTACTTGCATTGATGGTCACTTTACTGAACTTCTCATGCTTGATGTTTCCCTGTTCGTGAGAGTAACCTACGCCCAGATAGAAACTGTGTTTCGGCGAAGCTCCGGTAATACTGATATTATTGTTGGTGATGAATGCAGTCTGGAAAATCTCATCCTGCCAGTTGGTGTTCGCGTTCCAGCCGCTGAAGTCGAACGGAGTGTCCTTCTGATTGGCAAGCTGTTCGCTGTATAGCTCCTGAAATTGCGGACCGTTGACCAAATCAACCTTATCTACTACTTTCTTGAAACCGAAAGAGGTATTAATGTTAACCAGTGTCTGTCCTTCTTTGGCTTTCTTGGTGGTGATGATGATGACACCATTCGCACCGCGAACACCGAAGATAGCCAGTGATGACGGGTCTTTCAGGATCTCCATAGATTCGATGTCCTCCGGATTAAGGAAGTTGATATTGTCATTGAATAGTCCGTCTACCACGTACAACGGTTTGTAGCCATTGATGGAGTTTGTACCACGGATACGGATTTCGGGGTCGGCACCGGCACGTCCGGAGTTTACGATTTGTACACCTGCCACTTTTCCTTGTAAGGAAGATAATGGGTTCGTTGCAGGTTTGTTGGCAATTTCTTCTCCTTTGACGTTGGTAATAGAACCTGTCAAGTCTCTTTTCTTCGCGCTACCGTATCCGATAACGACTGTCTCGGCTAGTACCTGCGAATCTTCTTTCAGGGTGACGTTGATCACATTCTGTGCTCCTACCTTGACACTCTGTGTAGTCATTCCTACATAGGAGAATACCAGTACGTTTTCTGGTGTGACAGAGATTGAATACTTACCGTCCATATCGGTGATGGTTCCGGTGGAAGTTCCTTGTACGAGCACCGATGCACCGATCAGCGGTTCATTGGCGGCATCTGTTACCGTACCGGTCACTGTCTTTGTCTGTGCAAAGGCGGATACGGAGGTCAGCAATAAGCAAGTGAGCGCCACTATGCTCTTAAACCTGATGGTTTTCTTCTGAAGATCTTGTAAAAGTCTAGTCCTCATTGCATTAAATTTTTCCATTCGTTACTATTTAGGTTGAAGTTTATTCTGCCGTCTTCCGGCGAAAGTAACAAAGTGAACAAATGAAAGGCAAAAAAGATTAGGGAAAGAGAGAGAAAGGGCAATTTTAACATTGTGGGGGAAATGTGGAAAGTTTTTATTTGTCTTTTTGTTGCTTGTTTACTTTTCTTTATGTACATTTGTTGGATAAAACAAACTATGAAGCTACATATTTCTTATACTGTAGGATTGTTTCTGATTTTTTCTCTCTCTGCCTGTCATGGTGGAGGCAATGAAACAACTCTTTTACATCAGGCAGACTCACTGATGCAAGAGTTCCCCGATAGTGCCTTGTATCTCCTCGAATCCATTCCTCATCCTGAAAAGTTATCCAGCTCTGAAAGAGCTGATTATGCTATATTTTTGACACGGGCAAGGACTAAGTTGTATGTTCATGAGTCAAGTGATTCATTGATTCGGTTTGCAGTAGATTATTATAAAAGAAGTTGGAATAATGAGCGTAAGATGCAGGCCTATTATTATCGGGGTTGTGTGTATCGAGACATGCGGTGTATGGATTTGGCAGTGAAAGATTTCTTGCAAGCATTGAAAGTAATTCCTAAAGAGAGCGAATATCTTTATTTGGGGGCGATTTATGAGAACCTGGCTGGGTGTTATGAGGAGCAGGATCTTTATGAGGATGCTATGCGTGCTCATTATAAAGCGCATGAAATTTATAGTAAGCAAAAGAAGAATGATGGTCTGTTTTATGCTGTCAGAGGAATAGGTTATGTTTTTATGCTTCAACATCAACTGGATAGTTCTCTGGTCTATTACCAAAAGGTGTTGGATATTGCTGAAGCCATGACGGATGATTATTATAAGTCTCTCATATTGGGGGAATTGGGAATTCTATATAGCGAAAAAGGAGAATTTCAGAAGGCAAATCAATATATATCTGCTTCTATATCTTCTGCACCTGTAGGTACTAGTTTATTCACAGAACACCTTTGGAAAGGAAGGATTCTACGAAATTTGCATCAAATAGATTCTGCACGATATTATTTGAATCTTAGTAAATCTTCTTCTTATATCTTTAACCGTGGAGGAAGTTACGGAGAATTATATAAATTGGAGAAAGAGGAGAAAAATTATCCAGCAGCTATAGCGGCAGCTGATTCCTTTATTTATTATCTCGATTCAATTTACGATACAACAAAGGCAGCAGAGACCACCCGTTTGGCTGATCAATATGAAATCGAACTTTATCAGCAGAAACTTGCAGAGAGATATAAAATTGAAGTTTTATCTATTTTGCTGTTCTTTATTATTGTAGGAGCGGTTTATCTTTGGATTGATAAGCGTCGAAAAAAGAAGTATCTTGAGTTACAAAATCAATTAATGAAGAATCGTACAGATATTCTATCTGGGGACCTTGAGGAGCAGGATAATACTGAGTCTGATTTTATGGGGATGTTGGAGCCGAGTTTAGAACTTTGTCTTCAGCTGTTTCGAAGGACGGAAACCTATGAGAAGCTTCTTTCTTTGGAGAAAAAGATGGGCGTTGCTACCTCTTTGAGTATTCATGAAGGACAGATGATTTGTGAAAGCATTTATGAAACTTTTGGCGACATTATGCTTAAATTGAAAATTCAATATGCTGATTTAACTAAAGAAGACTTACTCCATTGCGTATTTTTCTTATTGGGTTGCTCCAAAGAAACAATTTTATTATGTACACGTGCTTCTGAAGGGGCATTTAAAAGTCGGAAAAGTCGCATGAAAATTAAGTTAGGAGAAGAATTCTTTGAATGGATGACTACATGCCAATATCTTGTTTCATAGGCGCTTATATTTGATTGCGACATTTCTGTGACTTTTCTGTAACTTGTAGTCGAGATCCATGTTTAACTTGTAACTTTATTGTGACTAGGCATCTGAATTTATTTAAATCTTATCCCTTACATTTGTGCCATAACCAATAAATACAAGTGTTATGAGAATGAAACTATTATTACTACTTTGTAGTTTGTTTGTAATAGGAAAATGGGCATCTGCACATGATATTTGTTTGCAAAGAAAAGCACGTCCCAATCCTATGGAAATACCCGTTTTCCCTCCTGCTGAGAAATGTACTATTCTTTCTAGTATTCTAAATATTAGTTTTGATAAAATAGAAGACTACGCTACCGTTGCTATTATGAATAAAAAAACAGGTGAAATAGTGCATTCCAAAATTTATCACAACACTAGCATTGTCATAATTGATATGTCATCCTGTGAAAAAGGAGAATATACTATTCATATAACTTTGGATGATTGTTTGTTGGAAGGTACATTTACTGTGCAATAAAAGAAGTGTAAATCATTAATCTCCATTTGAAGATAGATCTGTTGTAATTACATTAAAGAGACTTTTATAGCGTTCTTATATAATAAAAAGTGTATTACCTGATTGTTAAACCTAGAAATTAAAGAAAGGAGCCTCTTATTCCACTATTGGCATTCATGTTTTTTCAAGTTTCGTGAATGTTGTATTTTTAAAACTGGCGAATTATAATTAAAAAAGTTCTAAATCTAAAAAATTATGAAGACAAAACTGTTATTCATGCTATTATTATGTAGCTTTTATTGCGTTTCATGTTCTAATGACGTAAAAACAGACGCAAAAGAGAATGCTGTCGTTGAGGCGAATTATGCGAAATTGAATGAGACATTAGATCTCTATAGTCAAAACTTTGTCGCTTCCCATCCTACATCTGTAGCCACAAGAGGACGATTCTGGAATTGGTTCAAAGCTGTTTTATTATGTGATGCTAGTGGTGCAGCTTTAGGTGGTATTGTAGGAGGAGGTGGAGGTGCACTAATTGGAGGTATCCTGTTTTCTGCATGTGCTGGATCGTGTGCTTATGTTGTTCCTCGTCCGCTATTATCTGACCAAATGGAAATGGCTATAATTACTGAAGCTCCATGTTTGAGCTTAGAGGATGATAGTGTAGGTTTTTTACATAATTCGATAATTAGTGAAATTGCAGAAGAAAATGAAGGTGTTTTTGAAGACAATTTGACTACTGAAGAATGGATGAATCTTATCATTCCCAAAGCAGAAAAATATGGTTGTTCTGTGTCAGAAAGTGATAAAAACACCATAATAAGTAAAATGAATGAGATGCCACTTTCATCTGAGCTTGTACAGAATGATGAACAGCTGGTTGAATATTATAAAATGAAAATGCCTGAACGAGCTCAACAATTGGATGTTATTAAAACATATGTTTCAACAGCAAGCCAGATTATGAGTAAAGACGACTTGAAAGAATATACAGAGGGGTGTACGAGGATCATATCTGAAACTCAATTACCTGTTGAGGAACAAAAGGCTTTGTCTTCTTCTGTAATAGTTGCAGAAAATAGTGCATTATTATGGGTAGAGTCAGATGAGGCTATCACTTTGAAACCGTGATAATAATAAATATAAATTGTAATAGTCACATGAATTGATGATATCTTTAATCATTATTCATGTGGCTATACCCATAAAAAATAGTGCGATGAGAAAACTTATTCTGTCTTTTTTGTTTGTGCTTTCTTCCATAGTAGGATTCGCACAAAGTTTTTCCGGAGATAAACTGTTTATTTCGGTAGATGGTGGAAAAGGTGTATTGTTCGGCAAGTCAAACTTGTCACCTTTTGGTGTTAGTTATCGTGGAGAATATAGTGGCGGGCTGACGTGTAATGTGAAGGCACTCTATCGAATTGATAAATTTTGGGTTGCTGGATTAAAGTTTAATCTCTCCGGTACTTCTGCCAATTATACAATTGATGATAAAACGAATGTAGCTGACAATGTAGAACTTTGGTATTTAGGACCGCAACTTGGATTCAAAATTCCAATAACCGAAAGAACTTTAATTAGTTGCGTATTGGGAGCCGGATATCTACATTATCGGGATGAAGGTCGAAGTAATAGTGAATTTAAATGTACTTCCGGTGCATTGGCTGGGAATATGGACTTTCTGGTAGAATATAAATTGACAGACCACCTTGCGGTAAACGGAGGCTTTTCTGTTTTAAGCGGAGACTTTAAGAAAATTGAAATGACAGCTGATGAGAAAAAGGAAACACTACGTCCAAACAAATTGGATAGACTCTATATGAGACGTCTTGATTTTCAGTTAGGACTAGTTTTCTGCTATTGAACATCTTAGGTCAAAAGATTAGCTGAATAGAGTGAACCTTGAAAGATATTTATTACTTTTGAGGTAAAGCTTGGTTTAGCTGAAAGGTATACGAACAGTCTGAATAACAAATAAAAATAGAACAATGAAATTCATGAAAAAAAATAAGGCAGATGTGATGATTATTATACTGTTTATTCTTTTGGGAATATATGAGATATTCGTAGTACCCTTTGAATATGATACTTTGGTATCTATTTTTATTGGCTTTAATTTGGTGTATCTTTTTCCTTGGTGCTGTAAAGAAACAAGTGCTGAATATTTAAAGATAAGAAATGCTGCCTTACAATATGCTTTCACATTTATCATTGCAGTACTTTGTGCTTTAAAGATTGTCGGAGTTCTGTGTGAACGTATGTTTGATGTTGATGGTCTGAAAATGATATTTATTGGCGTCTTCTTTCAAAGTGTCTATTTCCTGATTGTTAAATTTAAACGTTCGAAGATACATGAAAGGTAATATTAAATTGGCATTATTCTTTGTTCTATTATTGGGACTCTTTACCATTCTTTTATGTACGGAAAGTAGTCGTTGGTTCTCGGCTTCCATTGCAATGATTTTCACAATGAGTGGTGTTTTTCTAGGGCAACTTATTAAGAACAGGAGAAAAAAGTAGTTAATAAACAGAGCGCTGTTTTATCCTTTTTCAAGATAAAACAGCGCTCTGCTTATTGATATTAACGCCTGTATGGCTCTCTTTTAGTACATCTGCTCCGCAGTCTCCATACACCGAATAACATCTTCCTTACTTCCACAGAAAGGACCGGATTTCTCGATCTTCAGCGTAGACATGGCGGCAGCAAATCGTCCTGCTTCTTCGATGCTCGCACCCGATACCCGTTGATACAAATATCCGATAGTATAAGTATCTCCACAGCCGGTTGCATCTACTACTTGTCCGGGTTTATAAGCCGGAATGCGATAAAAATCCGTACCGTCGTAAATGAGAGACCCCATACTTCCCAGGGTGACTAATACTTCTTTCACTCCCCATTCGTGCAGTCTATGTGCAGCCTCATGCGGATCGGAAAGTCCTGTGAGTACTTCCATTTCGTGCTCATTTACTTTAAGGAAATGAATATATTGCAGAGCTTCCCGTTTGTCAATCCAGTCTACCGGATATACGTGCGTATCACGTACTTCACGCAAGTATCCTTGCGAATCGACAGCTATCAATCCTTTCCGGGATAACTCCTTAATTACTTCTAAAGAAAAATCATCTGCTAACAGTGAACCAAGATGATAAATTTCCGCCTCTATCTCCTGAAGTTGGGAAGCGGTGAAAGGATCGGCTTTGGCCAACACACGTTGTGTACGGTCATCCGGATTTTCTCCATAGATGTTCTCGAAGTATACAGAGTGCTGGCTGGGTAATGCGGTTACGCTGATGCCTATCCCGCGCAGCTGGTCTACGACTTTCATTTCCGTAGCGCCGACTGCTGTCACTAATGCATAATCTATGTCGTTGAAATGGCGGATAGCGTGTGAACAATAGAAAGCAGTGCCTCCAGGCATATAGACTGTGCTTTGAGGAGTGACTACCTTATCCAAAGTGATATGGCCGATGCAGCAAAGTTGATGTTTCTTCATATATGTAATCAATTAAAAAGCCCTCAAGATATTTCTTGAAGGCTTTCTAGTTTATATAAATGTGTGCGGATGATAGGACTCGAACCTACACGCCTCACGGCACCAGATCCTAAGTCTGGCGCGGCTACCAATTACGCCACATCCGCATGCGTCGCTTTTTGTTTAGCGGTGCAAAGATAGGAAGATTTTCTGATTTGACAAATAATTGGGCAATAAAGTTATTCACTTAAGATTTCAAAAGCCTTTTCAATCAGAGTGTCCCTATGTTTAGATTGGTCATCCTCAGTCATATCGATAGCTATATCAGGCAAAATACCTTCTTCCAGCGGCTGCATATTTTTGTCGAAATGAGGACTGGCGGAGAAGCGGATGCTCCATCCGTTCGGCAGTTCCGATGTGAAAGGAAGTCCCGAACCGCCACCTGTCTGGTCACCGACCTGGATGATCTTGCCATTGTCTATGCTGCGCATCAGATTGACGAAATCATTGGTTGCACTGTAGCAACGGCGGTTGGTCAGTATAACGACTTTCTTCTGCCAGCGGATGCTGTTGGAAGGTTCCAGGTAGATCGGTTCCGGTTGGGAAAAGTCACTATGTCCTGTTCCCGTTTTATGCTGTATGAATCCGGTCAGGATTTTACTATTGGTAAATCGGGCGGCAATGCGGGAAGAATTAGTCAGATTACCTCCTCCGTTGTCGCGTACATCGATAATCAGTCCGTTGCAGGTTGCCAGATAGACAAGGATTTCATCCAGATTGCCATCGCCGACCCCGGAACTGAAACTTTCGTAGCGGATATATCCGATATTATTGTCGAATATTTTGTACTTCATCCCCGCCGATGTATAGTAGTCCTTGCTGGCACTGCCCAGGTAATACTGGTAAAGAATATCCTCCCGATAATTCCACGGATACCCCTGATACCATGCGTCGTAATAAGAGACACGCTTGGCAGATGAAAGATTGACATGACCGTCTTTCAGGATATAGAGCATCTCGCTGAGTTTATCGAAAAGGTCGTCATTGGACATACCCGGTACAATCAGTTTGCTGTATTTCTCATGAACCGCATCCCAGTCAATACCTTTCGAGTCCAGAAAGCAATACCGTTCGTCAATGATCTTCCATAGTTGCTCGAAGTTTCCTACGGGATCATCAGCGTAATCATCTTCTCCGATGCACCCCGTCTGTATCGGGAGGCAGCAGAGCAGTAAAAGTAGTTGTATAATTCTATTTCTCATTCTTAATCTTTCAGTTCTTGTCCATAAATTCTCCACTCTCCACTTCTCCTAGTACGCCCTCACCGACGGAGGCAGATTCGCTCCTTTTTTGTTGGAAACCCGATACAGGTCTTTCACAAATCCTACCATAAATACATGAGAGTAGGTATGTGTCTTGATTCCGTTAACATTGGATTGTTGCAAGTCTGCCAGATAACTGAAACGCATCTTGGTATATCCTATCGGCAGATCGACAGAAAGCATCTGACGGAGAGACGGTTGATTGTGGAGAGAGGTAAATTGGATAACTCCGCTGGAGTTGCCCAGTGAGAAGATTTCGTAATAAGACTGTCCGTAGTGCGGTGAGAACATAAGTCCGATCATCGGCATGTTGACCTGATAGCGGAGTACCATCGGATAGCGCTTGATTTTCAAATGCCAGATAGCCATTCCCGAAGCGTCCAGATTGACGTATGCCCGGGCTGAGGCCGGATTGTTTGAATTGCGGAGATTGTAGACAAATCCTCCGTTGACGTCAAACAGTCCTCCTGCCAGTAACTTGAAGTTCTCGGTGAGGCGGAACTGGTAATGGAGGCCATAGTTCCAGTTGACGAGTCCGGAGAAGGTATTGTTGTTGTCTGCGCGGTTGTGTGTATAGCCGACGTCTGCCTGAAAGAAGTTCTGCACAGAAACATTCCCGTCGAACAACTTTGTCATCCGGATCGTCTCGCGGGAAATACGGAAATCTATTCCTTTATATTCCTGAGGCGAAAGATAGGTGTCGAACACATTGGTAAATCCGACTCCGTACATGGTGGCACGTGTTACGTAGCGATGTGCTTGCAGACTGTCGGTCTGCGCCTGTAATCTTGTGCAGAGGGCGAACAGGAGGTATCCTGTCAGCCCTAAGTATAATAAGTTTTTCTTCATTGGCACATTGGGTATTTTTTTACCGCATGTATACATTAGCTAAAACAGCTTCATCTGTCCCGTAATCTCATCGATGATGTCCCCTTCGCTCTTATCGCTGTCCGGGTCCAGATTTTCCGGCTCTTCTTCCGGTTGTTCCGGTTGTTCGTTAGTCGGTTCCGGGAAACGGGTCGGTTCAAGCTCGTTGATGGTATCCACCGTATAGGTAGTGATACGCTTTCCTTTTGCCTTGAAGCCTTTGACTGCAATAAATTCTTCCGCGTCAATCACCATCGCTTCACGGAAACTGTCGTGTCCGCCGAATATGACTTCCAGACGAGGATAGTACTCATCAGTCAGCAGGATCAGACGGGTATTCTTGTTGTCTCCCAGATAGTTCTGCTTGCGGTTGGAACCTTCAAAACAGAAACGTTTCAGATACGGATAGTTCTGCTGGTCGGCATCATAAAGCGCGGCAGTCCATATCTTGTTCGGGTCGAACTTCTCGACGATGCTGACATTATCTTCGTAATGGTTGCTCAGATCGAAGTTGCTGGTGTAGAACTCGCCATTGTTGAGCACTACCAGGATGGTGTCGTCGCTCTGGAATTCTCCCAGATATTCACCCCGTCCGTCGTAGTTGAGGCGCAGGATATCGCGGTCGAACCATACTTTTCGTCCTCCGAGGGTAGAGCCTCCTTTCTGTTTCAGGGTTATCTTATGCACTGGCAGTCGGGTGAGGATCACTCCCTGTGCCTGACGTCCCTTGATGCTGATTTCACTGAAATCACGTTCGAAGATGATGCGTCTTACACGCGGGTTCGGCTTTAATGTCACTTTGATGATTTCGGCTTCTCCGTTCGGGTTGGCGCTGAAATAAGTGATGCGTGAGTCCGGCGTTCCTTGCGTGACATCGTATTCACGGTCGCGGACCACACCTGTCACGGCAAAACGTTTGATATACGTCGTTCCTTCTTTGCCGTCCCGGTAAGTGATATTGTAGATGGTGCGTTTGTCATTCTTCTTGAATACATTGACGTAAAGTATGTTTTTGCCCACAAACTTCTTGTCGGCTACCGGAGTGACGATATATTTACCATCCCGGAAGAAGACGATCACGTCATCGATATCCGAACAGTTGGCTACGAATTCGTCCTTCTTCAGTGCTGTTCCGATAAATCCTTCATCGCGGTTGATGTAGAGTTTCTCGTTGGCTTCTACCACTTTGGCGGCTTCGATGGTGTCGAAGTTGCGCAGTTCGGTGCGGCGCGGGAAGTTTTTTCCGTATTTGTTTTTCAGCATCTGATACCAGTTTACGGTATAGTCCACGATGTGAGCGAGGTGATCGTCGATTTCGGCGATCTCTTCTTTCATACGGGCGATCAGTTCATCGGCTTTGTCGGTGTTGAACTTCAGGATGCGCCCCATCTTGATTTCCATCAGTTTGAGAATATCCTCTTTGGTCACTTCACGGATAAAGCTCGGGTAGAAAGGAGTCAGGCGGTCGTCGATATGTGCGCAGGCGGCGTCCATGTCTTTGGATTGCTCGAACTCTTTGTCCTTATAGATGCGTTCTTCGATAAATATTTTTTCGAGGGAAGCGAAATGGAGTGATTCCAGTATTTCCCCTTTCTTGATTTCCAGTTCCTGTTTCAGCAGTCCCAGTGTGTTGTCTGCCGACTTTTTCAACACCTTGCTGACGGTGAGGAAGTGAGGCTTGCTGTCATCGATCACACAGCAGTTGGGTGAGATGCTTACCTCGCAGTCGGTAAAGGCGTACAGTGCGTCGATTGTTTTGTCCGATGAAGTTCCGGGTGCCAGGTGTACCAGTATCTCTACGTTGGCGGCTGTGTTGTCGTCTACTTTGCGTATCTTGATTTTTCCTTTGTCAACAGCTTTCAGGATGGAGTCGATGACGGTAGAGGTGGTCTTGCCATACGGAATCTCCGTGATGGCGAGTGTCTTGTTGTCCAGCTTGTTGATCTTGGCGCGTACTTTTACCGCTCCGCCGCGTTCTCCGTCATTGTATTTGGCTACGTCGATGGAGCCGCCTGTCTGGAAGTCGGGATATAGCTGGAACGATTCTCCACGCAGATAACTGATGGAGGCGTCGCAAAGTTCGTTGAAGTTGTGAGGTAATATCTTGGATGAGAGTCCGACGGCGATACCTTCCACTCCCTGTGCCAGCAATAGCGGGAACTTCACGGGGAGGGTGACCGGTTCCTTGTTTCTGCCGTCGTAAGACAGCTTCCATTCGGTCGTCTTGGGATTGAATACGATATCCAGCGCAAACTTGGAAAGGCGTGCCTCGATGTAACGGGGAGCTGCCGCACCGTCACCGGTGAGTATATTACCCCAGTTACCCTGACAGTCTATCAGCAGGTCTTTCTGCCCCAACTGTACCAGTGCATCGCCGATAGAAGCATCACCGTGCGGATGGAACTGCATGGTGTGTCCCACAATATTTGCCACTTTGTTATACCGCCCGTCGTCCAGACGTTTCATGGAATGTAGAATACGTCGTTGTACAGGCTTCAAACCATCATTGATGTGGGGAACGGCACGTTCCAGAATCACATAAGAAGCATAGTCCAGAAACCAATTCTGGTACATGCCTGTTAACTGATGCTTTACGTTTTCGTCCCGCGCGTCCGCCGGTTTGTAGTCTGAATGTCCTTCCGTTATCTCGTTGATTTCGTCACTCATATATCAATCTTCGCTTTGCTTTAACAACAAATTTTCTTCTATCCATCAAAAAAAGGAGGATGTGCACGCAAAAATACGAAATAAATTCAATATGAGGACGAAAAGAACTCACGTTTTTTATGATGCTGACAGCTTCAGTAATCCTTTGTTTTCTTGTGTAAACTTCCCGAAGACTTGACAAAGCCCTTTTTATGTTGTATATTTGTAGTCGGCTATCCAGCTTTAATTAAAACCTGAATCAATGAAAAAAGAATTGTTTTTTGCTGCATCTGATAGGAAGTATATGCCTTTAATTTGGTATGATATACTGACAATATAACGAATAGAAGTCTGAGAAAACAGACTCTGTGAGACTCATTTATCATTGATGGGCTGCGAATTCTTAGCGGGTTTGCAGCCTTTTTTGTTGCATAAAATTAAAGATTAATCTTTGAAAAGGGGAATTTGAGTTTATAATAAACTGGGGGGACGTTTATAATAAACGATGCAGGAATTTATTAGAAACGTTTGTCTGGTTTATAAATAAAAGGTTGAAGTTTTTCATGGGAGCTTGGTCGGGGTGTTGCAGTATCTCTGCCACGGATGTGCTTATATGGTGAAATATGATAACATAAACTCTGTTCGCTTTATGATACAAAGAAGGAGCGTGTGTCAGAGTCAATAGTAACAAAATTCTCCTCCTTCAGGAAGGAGGAGTCCCCGTAGGGGGAGGTGGTAGGTGAATACATAAACTATTGATATTCAATTGTAAAGTACACCTACCACCCCGGCTTTCAGCCACCCCTCCTTCCCGAAGGAGGGGAGTTTAGTTACTTTTGACATACCCTCCAACAAAACTATAACCTAATGAAAAAACGAGGAAGAGGGGGCGGGGTTATACCCGTATTTCCCAACCTTTTTCGTATTCTCTGCCCCAAAGCTTGTTAGCTTCCAGATCGTTCAGAATACGTCCGCTTCCCGGATCAATATCTAAAGAATGACCTACGCGCTGTGCGATATTGCCTAACTGTACTAACTGAGTACTGATGCAGGCATCTACAATGCCGGAATTCAGCTTACCGCCTTTGCGGATGGCGTCAAACCAGTTTTCGAAGTGATAAGCATCCAGCTTTTCCGATGGATTTAGCAAATTACCAGTTTCAAACTTCAAGTTACTTTTTACATCTTTGATTACTTTCCCTTGTAAGTCTGTTATTTTGTACTCATTGCCTCCACTGATGAAAAGGGTGCCTGTTTCTCCGTAGAAAGCGGTACCTACTCCGTATCCGTCTACCGGTGTGCTGTTGCAACTACGTCCTTCCCAAGAGCAGGATGCTTCGTCGCCGAACTGGAAAGTAATGAGTTGTGTATCCGGAGTTTGCCAGTCGTCCTGAAAGCGATAACGTCCTCCGACAGAATCTACCTTTGTCGGATAATCAACGCCCAGCCCCCAACGGAGGATATCAACGAAATGAGTTCCGTTATTCAATGCTTCACCGGTACCCCAGTTCCAGAACCAGTGCCAGTTATAATGAATATAATTGTCTTTAAAATTGGGTACCCGTGGTGCAGGACCTTGCCATAAATCCCAGTCCAGATAGTCGGGTACAGGAACCACTTTTCCTGTGCCGATAGAAGGACGGTTGTTGACATACCAAGACTTGGCATATCTTACTTTCCCGATTGCCCCAGACTTAATCTCTTCTATTGCTTTGATAACATTCGGCCACGAACGACGCTGGTTGCCGACTTGGACAATCCGGTTATATTTAAGCGTCGCCCTGACTAACATTTCATTCTCTGCCGGATTGTGGCTGGTCGGTTTCTCCAGATAAACATGCTTTCCTGCTTGCATAGCCATAATGGCTGCTTTGGCATGCCAGTGGTCAGGCGTGGCAATGACTACCGCCTCAAAATCGTCCGATTCCAGCATTTTGCGGATATCTTTTTCTCCTTTGGGAGTGCGTCCGCTTATTTTATGAATATCTGCCTGACATCTTTCAAGTGCTCTTGAATCAACATCACAAAGGTAAGTAACTTCACAACCTTTCATCTTGGCAAATCCTTGTGCCAAGGCATTACCTCTGGAGTTTACACCAATGACTCCGATTCGTATTTTTTCGTTCGCACCCAGGATTTCCTGATAACTATTTGAACCGAAGCCGGGAATAATGCTTCCCAAGGAAAGGGCGGCCGTGCCTGCAACTGTTTTTTTGATAAAATCTCTTCTTGTTGTCATAGTGTTTATTTTTCCTCAAAGTTAAGCTGTTATTAACTGATATCAGACTTCTTTTCCGTCAATCAATCTTCAAAAAACGTAAAGCTGTTACTTCTTTTTTCGAAGGAGATGGCGTAACCCGATAATGAGTATACGCGGAATCCATAGTATGAAATAGATGAAAAAACTGATAACGAGCACATACCCCAGTTGAGTGAATATTTCAATCCACGGACGTGTATAGACAAGGATTGCAATAATATTGATTGCAAAAGAGAGAAGAAAGCATATCAGATAAATGTTTCTTTCCCTTTTAATTTTTTGGGAGGTGATGATGATATCTTTCATAATTTAAAATTTCATATATGGTATTTTATATTCGTCGGGGAAAAGGATATGTCGCTCTTCCTCCATTGCTTGATTGCCAAGCAGGCAAAGTACGGTGGAGCAATAGGCTTCTTCTACCACATTTTGTGCTTTTTCTCCAGTGATACATGATTGGCAGAAAGAAGAGAGAATGATATCGGAACCATCTTTGTCGGCTCCGATCATGCTCAGCCCGTTGTTGACGTTAATGTCTCCTTCAATAACAAAATGTGGCGTGTATTCCATTTTTGTTTCCGGTCTCCAACTGGGTCCGGCTGTCGGGATAGCAGCGAATACTTTATCCTTAACCTGTCCGATAAGTTGCCGGATGCCCGATGTTGAATGGTCCTCTTCCAGATAATAGATACCTTTTGCCATTTCCATAGTACCTTTGTGCCCGAGGATCTGGTCTTCCATACCGTTGAATTTATTGGAAATCAACGATTCGTAGGCAATCTTGGTTCCGTCGGAGTATCGGTAAGTCACATTTACGCTATCGTATACTTCGCGACCGTCTTTCCAGTAGACAATGTCACCCATACCGATGATGCTTACCGGCATTCTTTTAGCTGCCCAGTTGCATACTTCCAGTTGGTGACAGGCCAGTTCGGTCATTAATCCGCCTGAGCTTTCTTTGTACAATCGCCAGTTGATTTTATGTTCCAGTTCCGGTGAGGGGACGGGACGGCGCCAGTCTGCATTTCTGAACCAATGGCAGCGCATTCCTACCACATCTCCGATGAGTCCGGAATGAATCATTTGCATTCCTTTGATATACTTCTCGTCATACATACGCTGCATACAGAAGTAGAGAACCTGGTTGGTCGTTTGATAAGCATCATATATAGCTTTGCATTCGTCTAAAGTCCGTGCCATGGCTTTTTCACAGAATACGTGTTTGCCGGCTGCCAGGGCATCCAGTACGATGGGGGCATGCCAATTCAACGGAGTAGAGATGATTACGCCGTCAATATCTGCCGATTCCAAAAGCTTCCGGTAGTCAGTGTATGCTTTGGCACCCGGACATAACTCTACTGCTTGTTGGAGGTTAGGAGCATAATTGTCACAAACGGCAACAATCCGGGCATGGGGAATCTCCTTTAGATTGTGGATATGATACTGTCCCCTGGAACCTGTACCAATTAAAGCGATCCGGGCTTTCTCGTTGCGGATTTCTTTAAGCTTTTCGGGTGTGCAGGAAGACAGCCAGGGTGTGCTTGCCAGCAGTGCAGTTCCTCCTGCGATATATCCCAGACTTTTGATGAATTGTCTGAGATTCAAATCGACTCCTTTTTCTATTTTGTTTCTCATTTTATAGAGTATATATAGTTCCTTTTATATGTTTGAAGTTCTCGTTGATCTGTTCCCGTTGTTGGTCGTCGGCAATCATCCAGACTGTACTGAGTATTTCTGCATCCAGCGGATTGTCTGATAAGATACTCGTAACTTTTTTTTGTTCGTTGTAGATTCCTGTAAGCGGATTTATAATATGTCCGGTGTACTGTTCCGTATTCCCGGAAGTGGACAACGTATTGTCAGTAAGGCAAAATTCGTCAAGAGTTTGTTGAGTGTAAGGATTCTGCAAACTGACTTTCCAGCAGTCTCCATAAGGATGGTGTCCTATTCCCATAATCGAACTGTTGCCAAAATCGACGAAAGCATTCTCTATATTTCCCCGCAAGAGGATTTCTTGAATCTTTTTTAAGGCGTATCCCTTCGCGAAACCTCCAAAATCAAGTGTTACGGAAAAGTTGCTAAAAGAGATATGGTGATTGCCGTGAATTTGTATTTGTGAGAAATCGTTTAATGTGATGTCGAAAAGATGAAGAGTCTTTTCATAATAATATTGGCATGACCGTAGGATATCTTCCAATTCCGCACTGACAGAAACTGAATCTTGTTGTGTATGGCTGTTTAGCTTTGATACTTCACTTGTGGCATCAAATCGATTCAACATCTTATCCAACCTTTCTAACTCGTCGGTAATATGTGCCCAAAGCATGTTTAGGAGGGGAAGGTTGGAGTGAATCATCAGGATATCAAGACGTGTCCCCATAACATGAGGAATGAATCCATGAAACATGGATTCATCTGCATAATATTTTATTTCACTTCTTAACACGTGTCTGCGGTCTTTCTTATTTCTCTTTCTTTGCCAGCTCTACAGCTGTAGTGGTGATATAATATTTAGATATTGTATTCTCGTTTTCCCATTCCGGCATATTTTTATCATGCAAATAGCCAAGGAATGCTTCTGCTACTTTACTGAAGTGAGCTTCATGTCCCAGTCTGTCCGCCTGTGGAATATCAATCAGATAAAGTCCTTCATTCATTTTTTTGACGGATAGGAACGGATAGGTCGCTTGCAGTTGTTTGATTGCCTTTTGCAACTGGCTCTCAAATTCAGAGTGATCAGAGTCTGCAGCTCTTTGGATGTAGAGTTGTTTCACAAAACCACTTTCTTTGTCCTGAATTGTTTTCAATGTAGCCTTACTTCCTTTCTTAAGGGAGGTAAAAGTGTCGCCACCATCACTTGGAGGAGTGTAATTCCAGATAACCTTCATACCTATATGAATCCCCTTTACTGTGTAATTTAGGCTACCATTCGCTAAAACTTCCAGCACATTATTATTGATATATTTGTTCAAGAAGGCGGGGAAGGTGTCAGCCTGCGTCGATTGCGAAAATTCAGGTAATGTAATGCGGGTAGGCCAATGTCTGGCTTTCAATACTTCTACATCCGACTGATAACGGATGGTTTCGTTGGGGAAACATTGCCAGTTGACCAGATCGATAAGATGAGTGGTTACATCTGCAATACCTTCTCCTTGTTGCTCTGTGTCATAATACCATACCGGACGAATCAGTGGCTTGCCTGATACATTCTTAAAGAAATGATGAACACTTTCCATAGAAACTGACGGATCATTCAAAGACCCTTTTTGCAATTCACCAAAAAGATCCGGATTGTTCAGTAATGCTTTTTCGATGATATTCAGGATGTCATATCGTTCAGTCATCAAGTCGTAAAGGAGTAATTTCCTTTCCTTTGCCAATTGATATGCTTGAATCAGTAAGTCGAAATCCTTCTTGTTAATGGCCAAAGGCTTGTCGGAAAGCACATTGTATCCTGCTTTGATAGCTTCCAGAATATAGTTTGTTTTTTTCTGGTTGTTTCCGGCAAGCACAACTACGTCCCCTTGACGGTCGGAAAGCATCCTGGAAAGATAATCGCCCCCAATATATATTTCTTCTTTCCAGGATGTGGGATTCTCCGCCCGTTGATTATAGCTATTTATGTCGTTCAGATATTGTTTGACTTCCGCTCCTTCGGGAGCATATACCCGAATGGTGTCGTTCACTGAGGCCAGCGGATTCTTTTGTAACAGACTGGCATGAAAATGTCCTGGGTCGAGGACCACTATTTTTACGTTCGGATTCATATCTTTGTCATGATTGTTGTTTGCCTGCTTTGGGGAAAAAGAGCAGGAAGCAACTATTAATGAGATGGTCAGGATCCCGATGTGTCTGTATGTGTACCTCATGTGCTATTTTTATTTGTAGGTTTTAATTAGCTTCTGTGCATCTTTCAGCCCTTTTCGGTATGCCTCCTCCATGGTAACGATTTTGCCATTCTGCTCTTTGCTCATATTGGAAGCTTTCATAAAAGTGAATATCTCAATTGTTTCTTCTTTCGAAATCGGAGCTACTCCGGTCTTGAAAAAAGTGAGTATTTGATCGAGCAAAACTTTGTAACCTTCATATCCTCCTGCTGCTATTGCACCTTTGGGAGTATAAGCTGTACCGCCATAAATGGCCGGACCTTCTTTGATTCCCCTGAAAGTACCTATCCGCCCGTCTTTCCAACGGCCTACCACTACATCAGCATCTTTGGAAGACATACGGTTGACTGACTCGCAACCGGTTCCCATAAGAGTATAAAGCGTTTCTACTCCGTGAATGCCATAAAAACCGAAGTCGGGGTGAGTCGGTTCTACCTTGTGAGGAGAATAACAGTCAGCTCCCAGAATTTTGCCGAACTCTCCGTTTCTCAGCTTTTGATTCTGTGGAGAATATCTGAGTGCAGAAGAAGAAAAGATAGGCACATTGTATTTCTCCGCCATTTCGTAAATGGCAATAGCTTGTCCCAATGTCGCTCCAATAGGCTTGTCGATATAGCATATTTTTCCGGATTTGAATACTTCCATTGCTTGTTCGAGGTGGATTCTACCGTCGTTTGTTTCAAGCATGACGCAATCTACCTTGTCAAGCAATTCCGCTATGGAAGATGTAATCTCCACACCGTGTTTCTTGACCTCTTCTATATATCCGGGAATTCGTTCGTAACTGGACTGGATAGTCTTTGAACCATAAGGGTAAGCTGCTACGACTTCGAACTCTTTGACAAACTTATCGTCAGAGTCTCCGTTCAGTAGCTCGGTGAAAGCTGTAGAATGGGAAGTATCGAGCCCGATAATTCCTATTTTAATTACATCCTGCGCATATAGTCTGAAGCTGACAGACAAGAAAGCAAGGAGGATAAATAAGATATTTTTCATATGTATTTATAAGTTTATTCGTTCTGCACTTTCAGGATCCAAATATAAACAAGAATTTTCTTTTTTGCGTAATATACTGGCCGGACATTTTTCGGAAATTTCTCCATAAAGAGTGTTGTATACTGCATTGGCTTTATTTTTAAAAGGCACAATGCAGAACATCCAGTCCGCTTTTAATAAGGCTGGAATGGTAAGAGTCAGTGCTTTAGCAGGAACAAGGTCGAATGCTTCAAAGCATTTTTCATTCACTTGTTGCTGCCGACATATCGGGTCGAGTTCTACTACTTTAACTAAATGGGAGTCGTTGAAATTGGCTACATCCGGATCATTGAATGCAATATGACCGTTTTCTCCAATTCCCAGACAGACAATATCGACAGGATGACGAAGCAGCAATTCGGAATAACGTTTGCATTCTTCTTCAAGGTTTTCTGCTTGTCCGTTCAGATAGTTTACAGTCTTGAACGGGACTTTGTCGAAGATGCGCTGACGGAGAAAATTTCCGAAACTTTGTGGGGCTTCCGGATGAATGCCGATGTATTCATCCATGTGGAAAGCGTTGATTCTGCTCCAGTCAATCTGTTTACTGTGAATAAGATGACTTAAGAATTCATTTTGTGAAGGAGCTGCGGCAAAAATCATATTGATTTCAGCTTTCTCTTTGAGAAGTTCGCATATTTTGTTAGTAACTTCTGTCGCAGCACATTTCCCCATCTGTTGGATAGAAGGGAACATTTTGACTGTTAATAGATCTTGTTGAAACAGGTATGTTTCATTGATTGTAGATAACATGGCCTTTTGATATAGTTGTTGTTACGTTAATTTGATTGTCGAAGATGACGATGTCGGCATCTTTACCTTCCTCCAAAGAACCCTTTTGGGAATCCACATGCAGAATGCGGGCGGGGGTAAGGGTTATCATTCGGATAGCATCGATTAGGGGTATGCCGGCTATATTTATCATGGTTCTTACCAAACGATCGGCGGTAGCTACGCTTCCGGCAAATGCCGAACGGTCGGGAAGCTTGGCTACTCCGTCTTCAATAATAACTTTCTGACCGTTGGTCAGGCTGCCTAATATGGATTCACCGTCCGGCATTCCCGCACCTCGCATGGCATCTGTGCAAAGTGCTGTTTTATCGGCCCCCTTGAACTTATATACGAATTGTAGTAAAGGTTTGGGCAGATGAATGCCGTCCGCAATGATTTCTACTGTCATACCATCAATCAGATAAGCTGCCTCTACCACACCTGCATAGCGATAGGCATTTCTACGGGTGATGGTTGACATCGCTGAATATAAATGAGTGATATGAGTATACCCTGCTTCGTATGCTTTTACCACTTCTTCATAAATGGCATCGGTATGTGCGATGGATGGGAGAATGTGACAGCTATTGAGCTTTTCCCCCAGTTCAATTGCTCCTGCCAGTTCCGGAGCAATACTCCATCGTACAATATCTTGTGAGGCTTCCAGTATTGCGTTATATTCATCCGGATGAGGCGTTTTCAAATGATTGGGGTCTTGGGCTCCACACTGCTTAGGCGAGAAGTAAGGTCCTTCCAGATGCAACCCGATAAATTGGGCACCTTTTTTATTAAGACTTTTGGCTTTTTGATAAACGGCAAAGGTCATCATTAGCTCTTCGTTTGTGCTGGTCAGTGTTGTAGGTACCATGGCTGTTGTTCCATATCTGGCATGAGTTTCGGCTACTCCCAGAAAGGCTTCTACGGTTCCATCCATAAAGTCATGACCTCCGCCGCCGTGAACATGTATATCGATAAATCCTGGGGAGACATATTGTTGGTTGGCATCTATGATCCGGTCGTCAGCTTGAGGAATATATGCTTCGGATGATACAATCTGTTCTATCTTACCATTCCGGCAAACCATTATTTTATTGGTTTCGATGCCGGTAGGGAGTACTAGTTTCCCATTGATAATAATCAGTCTTTCCATTTTTTTTATTTTTAATGTCTTACGTTCAGTCTTATCTCCAGGAGTTGATTTTATGCCCTTTGATGGCAAAGAATACCAGATAGATAAAGCAAGGAATAAGTACCCAGTAACCGATGCGCAAACTGTATTGATCGGCAAAGTGACCATATACCAAAGGTAAAATGGCATTGCCGCATAATCCCATAATTAGCAGAGAGGAACCGGTTTTGGTGAATTTGCCTAACCCATGAATGGAAAGAGGCCATATTCCTGCATAGATCAGAGCGTTGGGAAAACCTAAAGCATTCAGGAAGAAGATGGAAGCATTGGCTTGATGACCGAATAATGTCATATCGAAGTCTGCCCATACCACTCCGAATGAGAGAGCCAAACCTAGTAATGTACACCCTATCAGTGCATTTTTCTGGGAAATGTATTTAGGGATAAGGATGATGCCAAGTATATATCCTATCATTGTGCATCCCAGTGTGTAAGAAGGGAATACTTTTGCTTCCAGCAAATCCATCCCCATAGAGTTGGCGTAATTGATTATAGTGTCAATGGCTATAACCTGTGTACCTACATGAAAGAAAATGGCCAATGCACCTAATATGAGGTATGGAAAGTCGAGAATGCTTTTTTTGTCAGTATGTTTATTGTCCTGTTCATCAGTGGCATTCTGCTCGTCAGTATTTATTTCCGGTAATACGGAGTAGCGGATACCGATACCTGTCAGCAGTAAGATGATGCCCAGGATAATGTATGGGATAATGACACGTTGTATCAATTCATTGAGCATGGCGTTCTTTGTTGCTTCGTCCAGTGCACTGGATTCAATTAATGCAAAGAGTTCACTGTCGTTTGCTTTCAGAATAAGGGCAGCGAATATGAGCGGGGAGATAATTCCTGCCACTTTATTGCAGATTCCCATGATGCTGATACGTCGTGCAGCACTATCTATCGGACCGATAATGGTGACATAAGGATTGGCGGCTGTCTGCAAAATAGCCAGGCCGGTGCCAATAGAAAACAAGCCGATGAGAAATATTTCAAATTGCCGTGCCAGAGCTGCCGGAACAAAGATAAAAGCTCCCAAAGCAGTCAGCATAAAGCCATACATGATTCCTTTTTTAAATCCAACTTTCTTCAATAGAATGCCCGAAGGAATGGCCATGACAAAGTAGGCTATATAGAAAGCAAAGGCTACAAAATAGGATTCAAAATGGGTAAGCTCGCAAGAAATACGGAAGTATGGAATCAGTATGGAATTGACCCATGATACGAATCCGAATATAAAGAACATACCGGCCAGAATAGCCAGAGATATATAATAAGTTTTTTTTCTTGCCGAAGGTTGATTGTTTCCCATAAATTGGTCTTTTATAGTATGTATTTATATAATTGATAAAACAAAGGTAGGACATTCGATTCCTTTCTTCTCTGTGAAAAACGAAAAGCTACATTCAAAAAACGTATCTTTTGAAGCGCCTGTTTGTCGAATGTCCGCCTCCATTATTGTGCTTTGGTAAAGTACGTATCGTATTTTAAGATAAGACTGTCTGCTATTTGAATCGGGTCTTCCTCTGAAACAATAGGGAAAGAGTCTTTCTGTAATGTCCAGTTGTATTCAAATTGCGTAATGTCCTGGTGGAATTTGTCTTCGTCAAAAGGCTTATTCTTCGAAACGGCAGCGATGACTCCGTCTGTGAAACGTTTCCAACGTTCCCGGTAGAAGCTTTGGGTAAGTCCTCCCCAGCCTCGATTGGCATAGTCATTCAGTTGGGTGTCCTGTTGCCCCCATACGGTCAGGATACAGCGTGCATTTTCTTCATAGTAATCCTTTTCCGATGCGGTTGCGCCACAGTCTCTGGCGTCTTGTAACCATTTCCCGATGGATAGAGTCGCGTCACAGGAAAGGAGGCGGTCTACGTCAAGCAAGAGGTTGTCCATACGGGTACTCCATTCTCTCATACCTGTTGTATCTTTCCGGTTATAACAAGCGGTAAACTGATCTCTATATTCGGAGAACAAGTTACCTAGTACTTGTCTTCCGATATTGATTACGTCAAAGCGAAAATCACTATTGTTGATGTTCCGGGCCTTTAGTAGCTCTTTCCATATTTGCCATAAGTCGTTATTTGCGTAATGTATGCCGGGGTTTGTATTCCAACTTTTAGTTCCCGTTAGTCTGGGCCGTGCGTTCATTAACACCGATTGGCCGCATGTGGCATGTTCGGTATAAATTTTCTGATGCAAGGCTCTCCACGCTTTGATTATATTGGCATCCTGATTTCCTCCTCTGCACATGGCCCAGTTGGTTATCCATTGGTCGGTAGTGACAGGATAATCCCATGCCTGGTCAAAAACAAATTCGTACATAAGAGGGTTTACATCAAAGCCTTCAAGAGTTGCTCCCAAACCGTAGACATTGTCTCCTCCCTCCTTGAAGAGTCGTTTAATCTTGAAATCAATATCATTCAGATTGCCTGCTATCATCGTATTGCCGCCAAAATTACCCAGATAACACCAAATATAGGGATTACCGTAATATTTTTCAGTATTTCGCCAGATTTCTGTATGATCGCAATAGTAATCGAGTAATATCAGTTTGTTATCCGGTACTGCCTTTAGAAAAGAACGGATACGGGGTTGAGTCCATTTCTTCTTGTCATAGAAGAACATCCAGGTCATTTGTAACCATTGGGCTGCTGAGTCTACCTGATGAATCGACTCGTAAATCTTGCTTGAGACATTGGCTAAAAAATCCTCGCTCCAGTCCGGAGAGTCGACTTCATTGAAAGGATCGATTCCATAAATATGGTCAGTACCATATACTTTGGTTTGTTCCTCTAGAAAACGGCGCTGAATGATTGAGTATAATGAGTCCATCGGATCGATAAAATGACTGCGATATTTTTCGTCGAAGCCGCCCCACTGACTCATCTGATAGATTTTTGCATTCGGATAAATTGTTTTTAATTCGGCTGGTACATGACCGGCAAATGCTGGTAATACAGGAGTCATATCAAACTCACGTTCTCTTTCGAGAATACGTTTTTGTAATTCCTCCTGATCCTTTAGCCAGGATTGAGGTAGTGGGCTTTGCCAGTAATCAACATTGGACATCCGATGCCAGGGGAGATGGGCTGGCCCCGTAAAGTATGAGCGAACCTGTTCGTCGCTCAAACCCATGTCTGTCCATACTTTGTACCAAATGGATTCTTGTCCGGTAATGGCAAGAGGCATGGTGACTCCGTTTAATGCCATCCAGTCTATCAGTCGTTCCCAGTCCTGCCATTTCCAATAGGGCATGGTATAGCCGAATGTACAATAGTTGAGAAAAAAACGATTGTCACATTTGGAACGGATATATACTGGCTGAGGTATTTCCGGTAGTACATCAGGCATTTCCACTGTCTCTGAGGCATACCAGGAAACATGGGTATAACAGTAGTTTTTCAGATAATGATTCAAACCGGCAGCCAATGAGTTACGGTTGTTTCCTTTTATCCGTATTTTCCCTTGGGCCGATTCCAGTATAAAACGGTCTGTATCAATAGAATCTGTCAGTAATTCAAATAGAAACGACTGGGCATGCCGGGGAAATAATCTTTGGCACATTTCTTTTAATGCAGGAGGCCCTGTTTCTACATTGCGTTGGCAACTGACTATCAAAAATAGCAGGAGTAAGTATAGGTATTTATGATTCATAGAATGGTGATGATTAAACTGTTTATACTAATGTGAACTCCGGATGGGGCGGCTGATGACAAACTTACAGAACTCATGATAGAGCTGGGTATCGGCTGCGTTCCCTGATTTTTTTAGCGCAAGCAGGGATGCGCTTCCCTGATAATAGGCAAGGCGCTTTTTCTCCCATATACCATGTTTCTTGAATGCACTCATATAGTTCTTCAAACGATAAGCCTTTCCTCTGCTATTCAGAGCATTGTCATCAAATTCCAGTTCCATGTGCATATCATACGTGAGTGCTTTCTGGCAGGCATCTTCCAGACGAGAATCGGGGACGGATTCGTTGAAGAAATAATTAGGCTGGAAATAAGCATAATTAAATCCTAGTGATTTCCACTGATTATATCCATCTGCTCCATAATAGGGGATCCAGTTGAAACTATATTTTAGTTTATTCAGGTAGATGGCAACCGCATTTAAAATGTCACGGGTGTCGGTCGCTTTCTCGGCAAGCCAATAAAATCCCGCTAATTCTACATGTTGATAGTTCTTTTCATTGAACTTGGCACGTACCTGATCGATATACCATTTGCAGGCTTTAATTCGGTCGGCAGAGTTGGAAAAGTCAAGCGTCTGGTTATCAATTTTCCCCCAATACTTGGTTGATGAGGATGCTTGTTCCGGGTGTTGGTAGACAATGGGCTCTGGTATACTGATCACAATCTGACGTTTTTGCCGTGGGGTTCCCAAAATGGTAGAGGCTTCTTTGACTGATGCGTCTAATGCTCCGATTCCTGTTTCAGACTGGAAGTAATAGTCTATAAGTTTCATCCAGTCTGCTTGGTTGGCTGATTCCAGATTATAACCTTTGGCGAACATTTTATTAGCGCCTCCTGTGCCTGTGTCCATGATTTCCAAAAAGAGGAAGCTGTCGAATAGCCAGTGGGATTGATTGTCGGTATCTACATATCTGATATAAGAACTTACACGTTCTTTATCCCATGTATAGGGAGTGCGATGGTGTCCTCCGCCATAGAGTAACACCATATCTGTAGATGTCAGTAACTCGGTGCGGTTCTTTTCCCAATCATAGAATTCTACGACTGGATCGTTTATTTCCGGATCATTCTCGGATGGGAGGGTAGGGACCGTGTGGTCTTCGTCTTGGCAAGCAGCAAGACCACTACCTATACAACAGAGAAAGAGAATAAATAGACAACGTTTCATATTTGCTTTTATTTTATAGGTGTTATTTTAATACTTTCTTTATAACCGGACAAACAAGATCTGCATATCTCATCATTCCTAAGTCTGTGAAATGAATACCGTCTACTGTTGCTTCTCCATCTTCTCCAAGCATCTTTTCGGAAGAAATCATGTATATATTCTTTTCACCTTTTGTTTTCAGAGATTTGAAGACACTGTTGACGGCTTTATTCTTTTTGTTTATTTCGATAGCTATTTTCTTGTCGAACAGAGCATGAGTGAATACGGGGTCCTCAATAAATATAATCGGAGTGCGTGGATGCTTATCCCGAAGTATGCGATAGAAGGTTTCCATCTTCTCATATATCTGATCGGAGGAAGCATTAGGGACGAAGTCTAGTACATACACTCCTGCATCTACTAAAGACATTACTTCGGCTATTTCGTAGTCTAAAAGTGCATTTCCACTGAATCCCAAATTGATGATCTCTCGATTGAGACGGCGGGAAATGATATTGGTATGTGCCATTCCGGGACGATTGGCACAGCCACCTTGAAGAATACTTGTTCCATAAAAAACGATTGGTTTAGTCCGTACTGGAATTACCTTTCGAGGTGCTGATATGGATGCTTGTTCATCTATTCCGATGGACAATGAAACTACTCCATCATAAAGAGGTAAATATAGCATATATTCTCGCTCGACCGGTTCCATATTTGCTATAATTGTAGCTTGATTCACTTTTCCGGTAGGGCGCCCACTATTCACAAATCTCCATGCTCCGTCTACCCATGTGTATAGATCGAGTCCTTTAGTACCGGTAGGTGTCATGTGATTCATCAGGTTATTATTCAAATTCTCCCATTTGGCGGCTATTGTTGTTGAATTGGAACAAAATCTGATTGCTAATCCTGCGGAGTTTCTGCTTAAATTCCATACCGGTTTACGAGAGACATGCTTTAATGAATCCGGCAATCGTTCGTAGCGATTTTCTGTATTCTTTGTGGCTTTACCATACAATGGAAACTCGGCAGCATCATAATATTTTAATTGAGCTTCCAGATATTCCGGTAAACACAAGAATGTAATGAGCAAAATGATGATATGTCTTTTCATAATAAATGGTTGTTTATAAAAGCAATGCAATATACATAAAAAGAAACTTACTATGTATATTGCTATAGCTTTTATGAATATCCGGATTGGGCTAATTTTTCTTGAAGAATCCAATTGTAGAAACGACTGCCCGGTTTCCTCCGGTCATGTCATTCAAGTGTTCGTCTCCTACAACCATTCCGGTAGAACCTCCGCCGTCAAGATTAATAGCTCCTACACAGCCTAATCCTTTCATTATTTGTGCCAGTTCTGTTAAAGTAGCTCCACCACTGGCGGTAATACGTCCGTCACAAATGAATATGACTACTTTCCCATCTTCACGATAACCGATTGCCGTACGGTCAGGGGTTACATTCGCTCCGAAAATGTCATACGGAATGATTTCATAGTTACTGAGATAGTAATCTGTGCCCTTTGATGTCTCTGTAAAATCGAATGGGATTTTTTTGTCTTTCAATAATACAGGCCCTGCACTCAAAGCATATTTAGGACTCCAATTAATTGCGGTAGTCGGATTTTCATTAGTGACAATTCCGTATTTATTTTCTCCTTTGACAGACGGCAAAGGACGGTCGAAATAGAAAACATTGTTGGAAGCATCCGTACCTGTCCAAACAACATTCGGCTTACCTGAAGCATCTACGCCGAATGTTCCTCTTGTCACATTATACATACTGTTGTATTCTGTATCGCCAGTTTTTAGTGACCCCCGAACGGCTGAAACAGAGCCCGATTTTATGGAATTGATAACAGCTATTCCTGTATGGTTGCCATTATAGAAATATCCTCCATTGACCAATAAATAACAGTCTCCATTGAATGATGCAGATTGCGTGTCGATGGTTGCGGGAGAAGATGGTATGTGGACACGTACTTCTACCTTACCGGTAGAGAGATCACCAATGGCGTACCATGCATGGAAATTACTACCATTTAAGTTACTGGTGGTTTTGTACAGTTCGATTTCTGCCGGCAATGTAGACTTAGTCAGTTTATTCCATGTCAATTGGATTGCTTGTGGCTCAGTTTCCAAGGAAACAGTCGACTCTGCACTGTAATAAGTACCGGTAGAGGTTGTCAGGAAGGCACGTACTTTATAGGATTTGCCATAGTCGAGTAAGGTATTCGGAATCACTTGAAATACTTTTCCGTCTTCAGCAACTTCCGGTCCGTTTTGTTTTTGATCATTGATAGTGGGTGTGTTTTCGGTACTCCAGCATAAACCATATTTTACGTTGGTTTGTCCAGCTATGTTTGTCACTTGATAAGAGGAACTGATACAAGTTGAGTTTGCTTTGATACTTCCTATGATTGCGATGCTTGGCTCGTCACCGAGGGCTACCAACCGATAGAGCTCGTAAATGGCACGTGAAGTATTCGTAGCCGAGAATGCTCTTACTCCGAAATAGTATATGTTTCCTTCTTCCAGACCATTTTCGATTGTATATTCTGTGACATTTGCGGATACCTTGGCTATTTCTATATTTTCACTGGTATCTGCTTTTCTTAATAAGATGCTGAATCCGGTTTCATTATTACTATTGTCTTTCCAACGTAGTAATACTTTGGTTTTTCCCATTCTTTCTATGGTTATGTCTGAAGGTGCTTGTACGCTTGCAGACTGTTCGTCGCCGTCATTGTCACTTGAGCAGGCTCCGAAGGCACATGTTAATAATATTGCTATAAATATAATCTGTTTCATTTTACTGTACTATTTATTGTTTGATTACAAAGACTGTTTATTTACTGATTCTGATCGCATCAAGTGCTTTGACGGTTATTTGTTTTTTATTAGGCAGTGTAACCTTGTGTTCTTGTTCACTCATATTTACTATAAGGTATACGTGTTCGCCTGATACACTAGCCCATTCTGCCGCTAATACTACCGAAGTTATTTCATAGTTGGGTATCTCTTGCGTTGGGTTATCACCAGTTGGAATTATTTCCTGTATAAAACGGCCTCCCAAGAATAAATCATGTTGTTGACGGCGGAAATCTGTCAGATTTTTCAGAAATTTAGCTTCCCTTTTCGCATCTGGGCGCATCAACAGACTGGGCTCTACCCATCCTAACTGAGAACCCCATAACAGACTACGCATACTCATGAAATTCAAAGAACCGTCTGTGATACGCCAAGGGATGTAGGTGTATCCGCTATAGATGCAACGGTCAGAATAAATGAGCGGAAACAACGGAACCATTTTTGTATAGCTGTTGTGCGGAGAATTGACAACTAACATCATGTCAAACAGGTCAATATAGCACTCTGCATTTTCTTCTGTTGTCATGGCTTGGTTCTCTTTGTATAGATTTGTGCGCATTTCGGTGAGTAAACTGCGGTAGGCAAAAGGCCACCAATCACCACCGCCAGGTGCATGTCCGTGGTTGGTTGCATAGCAGGGTTCGCTGTTGGCGCAACCTATCTGATCCATATATACACCGTTCGTTTTTAGTTCAGTTAATATCTGTTTGTTGACTCCTTTCAGCACATCTCTCCAAATATAAGAAGCTGGGCAGGTTACAGTATTTAATACCTTTGAGCTATATACTTCTGTATATAATGTTCCATCAGCTTTGCGACAAGAGGCATCTTTACCATTAAGCGTTTTATAGCTGTCTGTTGCTGGATCCCATAGACGACCGTTAATATATGGAGTAATAAATCCTCCAAGTTCCTGTGTTTCTTTAATCATTTCTTTGAATCCTGCTTTTTCGGGAAAGTATTCCGGATATTTAGTATCGAAACGATGATTGTGCCAATAATACCAATGCAATCCGACTCCTTTTCCATAGTATTTCATCGCTTTACGTACTGCTTCCATTGTTTCAGCATTTACTTCTCCCGGCCGTAGCCACATATCAGCGTTTTTGATCCATTCTGCTATAGGACGTTCTGAAATAGTTTTTGCACCCCACAGTGTTTCGAAAGTAAATGGACGATACCATTGTACTGCAGCGTCCTGCCATCCCTTTTTGGTAAATCCCATCACTGTTTCCCAAGGAATGCTGAACTTCTTGTTTTGAGTCCAGGCATAGGATGTTGTCACGTTCTGAATAAATACAAGACTTTTTCCTTCACTTTTCATTCTGAATACTTTGCCAGATCCCCCTTTGTCTTGTGCGGCAAAGTAGACTGTGCCTCCTTTATGATGCATCAGTACTAACTGCATTGTGCCTGTACACGAAGGATAACGTGATTGCAGTTGTCCTTCATTACCGATTGTGTATTCGGTCCCGAATCCGACAGGAAGAATTCCTTTTGCTCCTTCCGGTCTGTTTACAGCAATACGGGGAAATTCAGATTCTGTAATCACCCATCCTTCCGGCATTTCTGCTTCAATGCGCCATTCCGGTAGTTCGGCATCTTTACCTAATGTGACTAATATGCGTACCGGACACGTCGGTCCTGCATCTATAACCATTTGCCAGGTGAATATTAATGTTGAGGCATCTTGAGTTTTTTGTATCTCGCCTCCTTTATATTCGCCCCATCGGGGCATTAAGGTCGGGTTCTCTCCGTTGGGACCCCGATAGATTAGTTGCCACGGATGTGTTGTACTTCCATTTACAGGCAATATGTTCATGCCATCCATGCGGAATTTCTTGAATAAGAATTCTTTTCCGTTGGCAAACACTAATTCAACATTCTTGTTTTTTAATACAAAGTTTCCATTTTCATTTTTAGCAGTCACTGAGGCTGATAAAGTTCCAAAACATTGTAAATAGCATAATATGCTAATAATACCGGTTATCATATTTCTCATATACAAAAGATTAGGATGAATAATTTCTATTTAATAATTTCGATGCTTTTTCTGAATAATTTTATTACTTCCTCTTGTGGAAGAGCGGTTTCCAATATGAGACGCCCTGCTGCGGGGAGGATACTTTTGCTTCCTGCTGACCGGATAGGTATTCTTTTACCACTCTCATTCATCAAAGACAGCTTGTTTTTTTCTATATCAAGAGTGAGTTGCCCTGTACCGTTCATATGCCAATAAATGATACAAGTCCTTCCTGCTTTCTGGAAAATGAATGCCCGGATTGGCTTTTCGTCATCCTTGGTTATTTGACGATAGGGGTATAACTGATAATTTCCTTTTTTATCTTTCATCAGAAGATATTCTTGTTCGGGATTTTTGAGTAATTCTTTCTGTTTGTCTGTCAGGACACCTTGAAGTTTTACTTCTTCCCACATTTTGATAACTCTCAGGTTATCTTCCGTACGAGGATGATTCTGTAACTCTTTTAAATTACCAACTAATGATATGGGAGAATTCCATGCGACAGCTTTGCTGCAAATATATTCATACATGTCTGGTTGCATGCCTATTGTCTTGTCGTTGGGAGCCAAGTAATTCACCCATCCGAAATTGACAGAAGTAAAATCTTTGGCTATCTGCTCTGCACATCGAAGTGTATACTTCTTCATTGCCGGACGGATACGTTCCGGAGGGAATATATCGAAAGCATTCCCACGACTTAAAATATGCCATCCATAATGTGATTTCAATGCTCCTTCTGCAAATAATGGAGTTGGTTTCATTTCGTTGTATACTATCATCTGAGAGCGGGAGACATTATACCAATAAGGCATCGGTACATCTTCCGCACCATCAAAATAGACAAAACGAAAGCCTGCTTCGTGGTAGATTTTTCCTAAACGTTCGGCAATCTCTTTTTGGATTCCTGTATTTTGGTTGACACGGATAAACAGGGGCCAGTCATCTACATCCAATAGTCTGAAATGTTGTCCTTTGTCATGTGAGGCTGCTTTTGAGTTAAATACTCCCCGTACACATCCCGTAAATTGATATGGTGGTTCGGTGGTATAGTTCTCATAAGTGACAAGCTCGTTGTCAATTTGCAGGAGACGTCGTCCTTTCTCCATACGTACGCCTTCCGGATTACCTTCTATAGTGATGATAGTACTTAAATCATCTAATGGTTCCGAGAGAATAAATTCGCGTATATGGTTGGTGCGGGAGTCCGGTATGCCGTTGTTGATATATGGGTCATTCACTGCTACTTTGGAATAATGAATATGAATGCCGGGTATCATGTCTGCTGCTTTGATTTTATTAGTGATTTCCTGCAAATCTTTCATTCCATTCGGATATTCTTTTCTCCATTCATAATGTCCGCAAGCTTTGGCGAAATCAACATAATAGACGACAATGGATTTGAAACCACCTTTTTGAGCATATGCAATATGTTCATCTATATTTTTAGTCGTGACATCACGTAGCTCATAATAGGAGTACTGATATTCTTTACGTTGGCGACTTTCTACTCCTAAAGGCATATGATAGTCACGTTCTACTTTATCAATACAGGTTAGCAGTTTTTCTTTTGAAGTAGTAATCAGTGCTGCACCGGAATTGAATAGTTTCACTTGAAAATCAAGTCCTGCATACATCGTAGTATATTCCTTGTTTGCAAAAGCATCGATATAGGTGGTCGGATGGGTGCCTAGCAGGCATATGGCTGTCTGTTCATCCCATGATACATTCAGCCACTCACCAAAGTTCTCACGTTTACGTACTGGTAATTGTAATAATGAGATTTCATCTATTTCAGTTTTGCGTTTTACCCCAAAATCTTCGATACGATAATCAATTTGCTTCAGAGTGAAACCTATATAATAATCTGTGATATTTAACTCTATGATGGCAATGTCATAGGTATCCTGAAATTCTATACGTAATTCATTTCCGTTATGTTCAATTTTATTGGCTGGGAAGGTGCGTGGCTTTGCAGGAAACATTAGGAAGTTTTCATTATCGTAAGGACGGTATTGGGTAATAGCGCATAAAGGTACATCTGCATTTGTTATCAGACATTCCTCTCCCGTAGCTTTGTGTATCAGGCTGCGTGCTTTTCCGTCATTGCTAATAATTAGACGCATTTCCGCGTTCTCTATGACCACATCATTGTTTTCTTTCTGTTCATTAGGCATAGCTATACAAAATTGTGGCAACAATGTCGACACAAGCCAGACTAATAAAACCGGATATGTATAATATATTCTTTTCATCATTTATTTTATGTTTTTATTACCACTTATCTGTGCGAAATGGTCTGACCGGCAGATTGCGTGTATTAATCAGATTTCCTTTCAGGAAATTCCGAAAACAGTAACGAACGGCAACGGGAGATTTGACTGTTGGGGATTTGACAATTACTGTATGATCCTTCTGATTTAAAGAGGCCTCTGCCGGATAAAAGACTTTATCTGAACCTGCAACCTCAAATCCGGAGATATTCATCCAGGGGCTTAATCCTTTTTCTGCATGGGAAAAGGAGATTTCAATTGTCTCTCCGTTGATTTTCATGCTTTTATAAGATGGATATTCGGATTCTATTCCCTGATATCCGTATGTCTTATTCAAGGACATATATGCGAGGCGTTCTCCAATCCCTTTTTTATTGTGAGGATGCACTTGAGGAGCTTCGTATGTCTCTACTAAGTCGTTTGTTCCGATCATACCACTATTGGGAATGAGTGAAAGCGCCTTTTGTTGAGCTTCCCGCAATAATGCTCCTATGTAGCCATCTTCTTTATATTCACAGGCAAATGGGACTGTCTCAACATAGTAGAAAGGCAGGTCTCCTTGTTTCCATATTGATCGCCAATGTTTTACCATCGTAGCTAGGCGTTCGGCGTATGTTCTGCTACTTCTTACATTACTTTCTCCTTGATACCAGATAAAACCTTTTATTGTATATTTGTGACAGGGGTATAAAATTCCATTATACATTAACATCGATTGTAAATAGACTGGTGTCTTGTCACTTCCTATTAAAGTCAGGTCTTCATCCTTGTAGGTTTGTAGTATTTCCTTAGGTAGCCAACCTTCTACTCTTGAGCCTCCCCATGCACAGGTGATAACTCCTATAGGAATCTGTAAGGTCCGTTGTAAAGTTAATGCATAATGATAGGCGGCTGCACTAAACTTCGGAGCATTTTCCGTAGTTGGTTGCTGCCAGCTTCCTTCTGCATACTCCTGCGGAGATAGTTTTACTGTCGGCTTTATGGTTACCATTCGTATTCCCGGATGATTGGGAGCATCTGCTATGACATTATTGGAGTCGCTTATGGGACAATAATCAAATCCGTTCAAAGGCATTACCATATTTGATTGTCCAGCACATAACCAGACTTCTCCGACCAGGAGGTGCTGCAAAGTGACAGATTGTTCTCCATCCGTCAGTGTTAATGTATATTCTTCGAAACTGGCAGCAGGCGTTGTGATCTGTAATTCCCAACACCCCTTTTCGTCAGCATGGGTTTTGACTTCCTTATTTGCCCATGAAGGAGTTACTACAACAGTAGAATTTGGAGTCGCTTTTCCCCAGATTCGTACATTGCTTTTTTGCTGTAAGACCATATTGTCACTAAGTAGTGGAGGCAATTTGACTTTTGCCTCCATATTGATGCTCCACAGTACAATTATTAAAAAGTAGATAAGAATCTTCATGTAGCATTTCTTTTTTTAGTCACGGAAATCCATTTGTATTTTTTCTTTCTTTTTGATGACAGGACCAGCCGGTTCCGGATGGTGCTGAGGATTACGATAATCAAAGTAATAAATATTCAGCTTATCAAATAAGGTGAATGCATCTTCCATACGTGACAGGAACTTGTCGTAGTCTTTGACTGTCGGTGCGGACCAAGCTGATTCTGCCAGTGCGCAGAGGCGGGGAAAGATCATGAAATCTACCCGATCTTTAGTATGCATTAGTTCCGTCCATGTATTGGCCTGTATGCCTTTGACATGTGAGAGGTCAGAGGCTGACACTCCCCATTCGGCAAACCATTTGTCGGGGAAAGCATATACATCTTCTATTGGGCAGAATCCGTCCCAGATTCGTCCCCATTTGTGGTCTTTATATTGTACGAAGTCAAAATAAAGCGGTTTGCGCGGACACATGATAGTCGAATATCCTTTGGTCAGTGATTTGCGCAGGTAATCGGGTTTATCATGTCTCCACCACATAATGATAGTATTATCTTGCTTTACATTCAAGTCGAGAAGTTCATCCCAACCGACTAAAGTTTTACCTAGTGAGTTTACTACATCTGTCATTCTATGCATAAAGTAGCGTTCTGCTTCCTTTACAGTTTGTAACCCTTCGCGTTGTAATAGTGCTTGTACATGTGGGTCTGTTTCCCATGCCTTGATTCCGTAGGCTACTTCATCGCCTCCGATATGTAAATATGGAGAAGGGAATAAGGCAGCTATTTCTTTTAGTATATTAGTCAGATAAGTATAAGTTTCTTCTTTGCCGACGTTAAAAGTGAATTCCGGATGTTCTTCCGTTCCTCCGCCTGAGTATTCCGGGTAAGCTTTATTGGCTGCTGTGGCATGTCCGGGCATGTCTATTTCGGGTATAATTTCAATATGACGTTCTTTGGCATATGCTATGATATCACGGATCTGCTCTTGTGTATAATATTGTGCCGGTGTATCTGGATCACTATGGCAACCTTCTCCTCCTATAGTTGCCAGTTTAGGGTATTGTTTAATTTCGATTCTCCATCCTTGTGCGTCTGTGAGATGCCAATGGAAGCGATTCATCTTATAATATGCCATCAGGTCAAGGATTTGTTTTACCCTTTTTTCGCCGGAAAAGTGACGTGCTTCATCAAGCATATATCCTCTCCATTCATAACGCGGGGCGTCTTCTATCGTTCCACATCTTAGATCTCCGTAGGTTAACTGCTGTAATAGCGTTTGAATACCATAGAAAACTCCAGCTGGACTTCCTCCTTTGATTAGGACCTGTTTGGGGGCGATAATCAGCTGATAGCCCTCTTTGTTTTGGAGTCTATTGTCTAATGATAAGTTGATTCCTTTCGCAGCTTTTTTGCCGGGGATTACTTTCATTTTATAGTTTAAATCAGCGAGTTTCTTTTCAAGGAATGCTGCTTCTTTATATAAACTGGCATCCAGATAGTGGATTTTCTGACCCGATTTGAGTTTACACGTTTCTGCTTGCATGGTGACTTCAGCAGGATAGGGGATAACCCGTACCTGTTCTTGTGCTTGCAGGCTCATGAACAAACTTAGATAGACTATTGCCAAGGTTGTAAGTAATAGTTTCATGTTTCTTGGTTTTATTAGTTATTTAATAATAATTATAGGATTTTCTCCATGTAAATCCTCTATGGATACTGTCGCAGTGATGGTACGGGTCTCATTAGGGAACAATGAAATGAAGTTATCACTCCAAAATACCGGATTTACGACTTCTTTTGTTTTTTCTCTTTGTATCATTAAGTGGTTGAAAAAGGATAATTTATCAGAGTCATTCGTTAAAGTAAGCGTGATCTGATACTCTTTTTCTTGTTTTTGAAGTTTTAAATCTTGCTTTAATGTAACTTTAGGCATATTTACCAGCCAATAGAAATTTTGATGTTGCGAGTAACGCCAATATAAGTTTTCAGAAATAAGATTTCTGTTTAAGTCTTCTAATTCCAGCTTTATATAATATATGGCAGAAAGGTCACCTCGTTGAGGTACGGTTTCTAATTCTTTATATTGGTCGGCGCCCACGGATATGGTATCTGTGTATGCCCAGCATTCTTTCATCGAATAGTCTATGATTCTGGCTTTGGCTATAACAGATTTAAGTTCTTGATGAGTAGCGTTTATCACAGAAATCCGGTTCGTATTTGCATTCATTTGAATATGAATGGGTTCCATTGCTTTCTTTGAGAAATAGTAAGAAGCATTGGGTGACAGATACCAATCATAAATTTGCCAGCAGACATCGGGCCAACAAGAGTTTAGTTTCCAGATCATTATCCCTGTTGTGATATCCCACATCCGGTGGTTGGCTGCCTCAAACATGGCACGATACCCTTCTGAACTTACTAGCTGGCCTTTATATGCATAATCCTCGCTACTGACTGGGTCGCTATAGAAGGTTCGGATTGCATTGTCGTATGCACGATAGCAGAAGTTATTGGTGTCCCATGCTCCGTGTTCCGCCCATATACTGTCTAATGGATAAATCGGATTTCTCCGGTCAAGTGGCTTATCAATGGTAGGTATAAACTTTTTCAAACTTTCGTATACAGGTACGGAAGGCATGCCTAATTCGTTTCTGAACATTTGCAGATAAACCTCTTCTACTTTGTCGAAGTAGTAATCGGAGGGTGCCCAGTTATAGTCGGGAGCGCCATCATCGGTAGTACCGGTTGGTAAGTCCGGTTTTAAATAAGGAGTTAGTTTGTCTACGTCCCAACTGATACTGGTAGTCGGTATGTAGGGGCGTGTCGTGTCGAGGCTTAATACGGCTTCTTTGGTCGGATGATACAATTCTTCATCTACCAACACTTCATTAACTCCGAACCATGCAATGATACAGGGATGATTACGGTATCTTTTGACCATGTCTTTCACGCAAGCGATAGCTAAGTCATTGTTGAGAGGATTATGCTGGTTGTCACGTCCCGGGAACATTCGGTAGCATTGATAAAATACATGCCAGTTCATCAGTCCGTATTTATCCCAGCTATCTAGCCAATCTTCGGAAGGGGAAGGCATATCTTCACTGCCGATCAAAGTAATGTTGGCATTTGCCATTAATCGTGCCTGGTCATAAATTCGTTTGGGTGAGTCGTCGAGAAGTACATCCGGTTGTATCCATCCCCCTTTACAGAAGATGCGTTTGCCATTGATAAAGAATACACGACCATATTCTTCCCCGTTTTTCATTAATTCCGAAGTTACTTCGCGAATTCCGAAGTTTACCTTCTCCCGATCGGACGATTTCCCATTATTCATGTCGAATGATAAATCGAGACTGTGCATATATTGCTCTCCATATCCGTTTGGGTACCATAAGTATGGGTTCTGTATAGATAAGACGGAAAACTTCTGGGGAGATAATATTATTTCTTTACTTTCATTGGGGAGCATTGTGACAGGCAGAGTTACGCTTATCGGTTTCATGCTTCCAGCCAGTTTACGTGTGTAACTCGGATAAACTAATTCGTTGATAAGGCGAATTGTTGCTTTAACTTTACCGCTTATCATCTTATCCGAATGATTGTGTACAGTCGCTTTGATTGTAATGTCAGCAACTGTTGTATCTTTTTGGGGTAGAGTAGTGATAATATATGGGTCTTCAATAGTGACCTGGCTGGTTGCTTCCAGGGTGACGGACTGATAAATACCCATATTCCGGTCACGCACTACAGGGGCGCAATCCCAACCACCTGTGAATTTTAATGTTTCATCTTTGAACAAATCGGAAGCCGTACCACGGTTAGGCCCAAAGGCTATAAATTGTGTTCCGGGGTTAGGAGTTCCGGGATGGTCCACTTGATATATTTTTATAGCAATACAGTTCTGTGTGGGCTGGATATAATCGGTTATATCGAATTTGAAGCGGCGGAACATGCCTACTACATCTTCTTTTTTCCCTATTTGATGTCCATTAATCCATACGTCTGCACGATAGTTAATTCCATTGAGGTTCAGCCATATTTTTTTGTTTTTATATTGCTTAGGCAAAGTGAAGGTCGTGCGATACCAATAAGGTTCCTGCCAAGGATTTTTTCCATTGCCCAGGTAACTGTATTTAGCTAAGTCCATTTTTTTATTAAACTCATCAGAGACATCAGGAATTAGAAAGTTGTTCATGCCGATTCTGGGATCAGGATAAACGTTCTGTTTCACTAATGCATTCAAAACAGTAGTCGGTACTGTGGCTTCATACCAGTCGGTAGCTTGGAATGAAGGCATAGATACTTTTTCCGCATTTTCGCTTATTTCGGTTGTACTTTTTATTTCCCAATTGGTTAATTTCAACTGGTTATCTGCTTTGCTTATCAAGCAAAACAATAGAAACGGATAGAGTATAAGTAATTTTTTCATAACAATTTATTCTACAAACATTAAAGCTGCTGCACCCATAAATCCGGCATTATCTTTTAAACCTGCTGGCTTTAACTGGATGCTTGCAGCAGTTTGCGGACAAATGTACTTTTTAAATAAAGATACCATTGAATCCCAAAATATATCTGATGAATGCATAACTGAGCCTCCGATAATTACGACTTCCGGATCAACGATATTAACAGTCCAGGAAAGGGCATAAGCTAATGCCTGGGTAAACTCTTTCCATGCTTTTAATGCGTTGATGTCTCCTTCCCGGGCTAATTTACTGATTTCTTCTCCTGAAATCTTTCTTTTTGTAATTCTCTGATATAAATTTGATATTCCAGTTCCCGATACATAATCTTCTATCATTCCTTCTTTGTATGGAGACAGCCAGATTTCTCCGGCACAACCGGTAGCTCCACGAATAATTTTTCTGTTTACCACTATAGCTGCTCCTAAGCCTGTGCCAAGAGTGATTCCTAGTATTGAATTTAGGTTTCTTCCGGCTCCCCATAGGGCTTCTCCTAACATCATTGCATTTGCATCATTATCCAGTTTGACCGGAAGTCCGAAAGTTGATTCTATTTTTTTGTGTAAAGGGTAATTGTGTAACGTTGGAAGGTTATTGCATTCGAGAATGATGCCTTTGTTGATATCTAATGGACCGGTAGAACCGATGCCGATGCCGATTAATTCTGCTCCATCGGCTTGTTGTATCATTCTTCGGATTAATAGAGTCAATTGCTCAATAATCATTTCACCGGGTTCGTGCGCTAAAGTCCGGATAGATTCGGGGATACCGATTATCTGTCCGTTAATATCGACAAGTCCGGCTTTTATTTTAGTCCCGCCAATATCGACTCCAATTGCAATTTTCTTTGGATACACAATTCTCATAGTTTATTCGATTGATGTTATTTTGGCACCATGTGTAAATTCTCCTGGTATTATTCCGCATTTGGTTGCCCATGTATTTATAAGAAGTTGTACAGGAACTATACAGGGGATTGTAAATAACTCAGCATTAGTGCTTGGGATAGTAATGGCACATAAATTATCATTTTCAAACACTAAGTTTGAATCGGTGATAAAGATAACTTTTCCTTCATATTTAAGGATATCTTTTACTAAAGATAGTGATTGTTCGTAGGTTTCTGATTGCGAGTGTGCAAATAGAATGGCTATGAATCCTTTCTTTACCATTTCTAACGGGCCATGCCTGAATTCACCACCTAATAAAGCTGATGCAGGCGTATGCGCTGCTTCCATGAACATCAATGCACTCTGGCTGGCAGCTGCAAAAACTGGTCCCCGTCCTATTAATTGCACAAAAGTGGAGCCGTCTATCAGTTCAATAGCTTTCGACATCCATGGAGTATTTCCATTGACCATGTTCTCAATAATTTTACTGAGTTTATGCCATTGGGTGCTGTCGATTTCTTGATTGCATAACTTCATTGCCAGTAAATATGCTACTTGATAACAGGTTATGAATGTTTTTGTTGACGTTTTTTCTTCCTTTCCAGCTTTGCACAATAGGCTATAGCGAGAGAATTTGACTAAACTGCTATCTTTTTCATTACAAATAGAAAGAACTGTGATGTTTGAAGATAACTTTTCTATTAGTTTGATTACTTCATAGCTTTCTCCTGATTGCGAAATACATATAATCAACGATTCTGGACTAATTAATGAAATTTGATAATGCAATAATTCTCCTGCGTTCAGAGCATATGCCGGGATTTTATATGAATTAAGTAGAGAAGCAGTTGCGTTAGCGATGAAGTAAGAACTGCCCATACCGGTTAACAGAATATTTCTATATTTGCCGGAACACCATAATTCTGAAATTTGTGACAAAACGGATTTTCCTTCTACGCTTTTGTAGAAGTTTGCCGTCTGCAGAAGTGCTTGCGGTTGCTCTTGTATTTCTTGGAAAAATTGTACCATCGGATTTTTTTAATTATAATCTAGTGACTTTAATAACTACTTAGCAACAGTTGTGCAATTATTCATATGTAATTGCCAACTGTTACTGAGTAGTTTATAGATGATCTTAAATGATATTTAAATTTTCATTTATAAATTGAATCTGGTAATTTCATAAGCAAATAGTCCCTGATCCGTAGTCAACATATAGACCTGAACGGCATTGCCATCAGCACTTCGACCGAATACAACATCTCCTGTTTCATCAACGTTGGTACCAAGTACCTGTTTGCCAGAAACGAACGAGGCTGAAGATGTCATACCAGTTACCGCATACCCCGTTCCGGGGATACTGCCTGTTCCTGTTGTACTTCCTTCACGTGAATCGAAGATAAAGCCATTAGCCATTGCTGAAGTTCCGGGATTATTCGTGATGTTGGATACATATAGGCGGTGGGACCAAACCCCATTGCTTGACAGACCATTTTGAACGCCTAACAAACATGTACCGTTAAATTCAACATATCCTATTCCCCGGACATTCTTATCATATGTAGCGCTACCGGACCACCAATGTGATGTTGGAAGTGAGAAATCTATGGCGCGTGCGCCTGTGCCTATAGGAGTGTAATTAATTGCTTGCCGGAAGTTGGCACTGGCCCAAATATATCCTAGTGGAGAAGTATTTGTCAATGGAATGACTTTAGTTGCGTTCCACATGGAGACTGATGCTCCTCCGCCCCATTCTACATAAGCGTTGCCTTGCATTGCACCATCTTTGAACATAAGGAAAACCGCACGTGGTACATTTTTGGTTGATGTGGCAATAATTGCATCCCCTGAAGTCAGATCACCTTTGACGCAGATTGTGCGTCCAAGCTCTAGTTTTTTGACTCCATTAATGCCTACAGGAGCATTGGCGAATGTACTCCCATTAATATTTGCATAAACGATGCTCTTAGGTGCATTCTCGATGCCGTTAGGCCAAACCCAGGCACGTACGTTTGGGTCGGTAACATTGGCGTCTAAAGTACTAGTGTATGCCATAGCTACTAAATGTCCAGCATCATCACTGGTAATAGCATGGATGGAGCGGCCTGCATCAATACCTGTAGTGTTGACTTTTACATCAAGTACTTTGCCGTTATAACGATCCATTACAATCATTTTATTGTAATCAGTGCTATTACTGATAATTAGATAGTCGTCAATAACAGCCATTGTACGGTTCGCTCCAACCTCAAATCCATGTGTGTCATCTGTATAGATTTGGAAACCAAATAATGAAGCTGTATAGCCCACTCCCTGAGGTAATAGATCCGGGAGTTCCAGACTAGTCTGATAGACTGTTTTGTCTGTTCCATTTTGTGCAATAACGGTTATAGTCGGTTGGTTACTTAAATCTATAATGCCGGTTGCCGGATCCAATGATGATGATTCGATAGTAGCCCATGGAGAGACTGTTAATGCCGCAGACTTCAAGGCTGCATCAATAGCTGAAGAGGTTTTATAGATGATGATTTTTCCTGTACCACCCGTACTCTCAGGTTCGACGATACGTATTGTTGCACGTGAATAGTCTGTCAGTTCTACTTTACTAATACTGGCTAATTTTGATTTCACATAAGCAGCCTTAAATGTATAAGTAATTTTGCTTCCATCTTCTTTGACTAATGTTGATTGGAAACCACTGACCAGATCACGAATGCCGGAAATGCTGGGGGAGAATTTTGCTCCTACAGGCAGGCTGGCTGAAACTTTCATTTGTGTCAGGTCACCTTGTATTTTTTCCGTATCTGAAATATAATAAGGAACTTGTATGGTAATTGTATTACTTGCCTCGTCTACGATAGCACTATATGTGGTACTTTCATCAGAAGCTAAGCATCCGGTTATGGTTAGTCCTGTAACATTTTCGCTGCCTGTCCTTGCCAGATCGTCAGGGTCCTCGCAGCTCATGAAGGCTAGCATTGATATTAGTACCCCGGTGAATAGATATTTTATTTTCATAATTTTTCTCTTATTAAATAATTATTATTTCCACAGTTCATTTTGTTCACAGAGTGTGTTATCTTGAAGTTCTGTGTATGGAATAGGGAAAATTGTATATTTTTCAGGGAATAAACGGTCTTGTGTATCGCATTCTACTCGTGCGTAACTGAAACTGCCACCGGCCTGTGTTATCTTAACGCCGTGCAGACGTTTATGATCAAGTGTTCTTACGGCGATTCCCCAACGGATCAGGTCGAAATATCGGTGTCCTTCCATTCCAAGTTCACAAATACGTTCTTTAGACAGATCTTCCAGATAATCACTCCAATTATTTTGTTGGGCGAGTTCCGGCAGTCCGACGCGGTCACGGATCGTTTTCAGATCAGCATAGGCTTTTCCAAACTCGTTTTGTCGTGCATATGCTTCCGAACGAATCAAGTAAATTTCAGCTAAACGCATTTCTATCCAGTATTGTCCACTCAAAATGCTGCTAAAGTTGATATTGGTATCATCAGAAGCGAACTTACGAATCAGATAACCTGTTGTTGATTTGTGCACATTATCTTGTCCGGTTGTAGCAAAATCCATATATCCGTCATTTCCATCTACATACAACTGGAGAGTACGTCCTTTCCATGTTGCTCCATTATAAAGAATGGAGGCGTAAAAACGTGGTTCGCGATTGGTAAATGGAGCATTGTTGTAGGAACTGAGATTACTCCAGTCAAAAGATTGGTAGCTACCGTTTACTTTGATATCGAAAGAGGAAGCGTATTCATCAGATGGAGTGACTGCCGCACCTACACTTCCTTCTGTAACACCGGCTGCTTTCCAGTCGTATGGTGGACACACGTAGATGTCAAAAGAATGTTGCTTGGCGTTCTTTCCCTGTTGGAAGTAAACCGGAAGGATTAGCTCACTATTATTGACTGAGGTGAATATTTTGTAGTAATCATTGGCAGTCGTTCCTTGCAATAAACTGTAATTCAATTTTAATACTTCATTGCAGGCATCTATCGCATCCCCCCAGCGTTTAGCATAAAGGGCCGCACGTGCTTTCATTCCGTAAGCGGCTCCTTTGGTAATACGCCCCACATTGGTACCTGTCCAGTTTTCCGGAAGGTCTTGTACTGCCTGGGTGTATTCGTTGATAATGAAATCCCAGCAATCTGATTCAGATGAACGTGCTTTAGCTCTTTCGTCAGGTCCGTCTACATAATCTTCATCAGTACGCAGGATAACTCCGCCATGACGGAGCACCAGTTCCTGGTAAGCAAATGCACGTAAGAAACGAACCTCTGCTGTACGCTTTTTCATTTCATCCTGATCTAAGTTATCTCCATAACCTTTGCTTCGGTCATAGAAATATTCGTTGAGTTGACGGATACGGGTATACATACCACTCCAGTTGGAGCGGAAGTTGCTCGTTTCGGTGACATAATTCGTCTGATAAAAGAATTTATTCATGGCACCTCCGTTCACTCCATACCAAGAGTATTTTAACAGATCTGTAGCTCCATCGTCCATTAAGCAGTAAGAATCTATATTGATAGTAGCATTATCATATAGCACGCTATATAGCCCTTTGACGTAAAGGTCTACATTTTCCAGTGAGGAATATGCTACATTCTCGCTGTACCAGCCAGTAGGATCTACGTCCAGTACATCACATTGTGTCAAGCAAATGCTAGCTGCTATGCCTATAATGTATTTTTTTATATTTTTCATATTAACTATTTGTTTTAAAATCTAACATCTATACCAAAACTGAATGTACGTTGTTGTGGATAATATCCTGTTGCTACATTTGTACTTTCTGGATCGATATACTTGAAATCGGTAAATGTCAGTAGGTTAGTCCCGTTAGCATAAACTCTGATGTTTGACAATCCCATCTTGTTGGTCCAGGCTTTAGGAAGCGTATATCCTAAAGTCACGTTCTTCAAACGTAAATACGCACCATTTCTTTTCCAGAAATCCGATTGTTGGGCATTGTTTGAATGAGATACACTGCTGACAGTCAGACGAGGATATTCCGCATTTGTATGATCGGGTCGCCAACTGTTTTCTACCAGATAAAGAGGAGCGTTGTCCCAATTTGCATACCAGGGTCTTGTCATAGGGGTCATATCTGTTGCGCCATTTAAGTCTTGCCATGAGTATTGAAGCATTTTATCACAAAGTGCCGCTCCTTGAAACTGAACAGATAAATCGAAGCCTTTGTAATTAGCGTCAGCCATTAGTGCAAACATCATTTCCGGGCGGATGCCACGTGATATTTTGATTCGGTCGTTGGAATCGATCTTTCCATCGCCGTTAATATCGGCATATTTAATGTCTCCTACTCGTGGTGTATTCCATGATACTTGAGGTGAATTAGCAATCTCTTCTTCACTCTGATACAACCCTAATGCTTTTAATCCCCATAATTCACCGACTGATGATCCGAGAACACTTTGCCAGGGTAATGTGTTATCCGCCTGTGTTCTGCTTAAGATACGGTTATGAGCGTAAGATAAGTTGCCATTCAAACTATAACTGAATTCTCCTATACGATTGCGATGTTTCAGTGCAATTTCAAATCCGCGGTTATCAAATGTTCCTGTATTTTCAGAACTTGGGTAGTGTCCACCTAAAGAAGGAGGATAGATATTACTAACACTTTGAAGAATGTCGTATGTATATTTGTAGAATACATCAAACTCAACTCCCAACAAACCGTTCCAGGCACTAAGATCGAAACCTAAGTTATATGATTTTGTTTTTTCCCAAGTCAGTCGTTCATTTGGATAAGCTACTGTGTTGCTAAGTGTTCCTTGAGTGTTAGGTGTACTGCCAAATACTACTCCATTATTAGTATAAGAGTAGGATTTTCTGTACAAGAAAGCACTAACGTTGTCGCTACCTAGAATACCAAACGAACCTCTGAGTTTAAAATAGTCTATTTTAGGAAGTGCGTCTTTGAAAAAGTCTTCTTCCGACATCACCCATCCTAAAGAAACTGAAGGGAAGAATCCCCAACGGTGTCCTTTGGCAAACTTATAAGAACCGTCGTAACGGAAAGATGCTTCGGCCAGGTATTTATTGGCGTAGGCATAATTTAGACGACCTACATAAGCGGCGTAAGCACTTTTCCCAGAAGAACCGCTATTAGTTGCAGTTTGGGCATCTCCCAAAGATATTTCGGGTAAATCGAATAAGTCGTAATCCGTACGACTAGCATTCAGTGCAGAGCTTTTTACCTGAGTTTGTTCGTAGAGGAAAAGGGCTCCTACATCATGAAGTCCGAATTTGTTGTTATATGAAATAGTCGGACGTAATATTACTTGTTGTGATTTTTGGTCACCCTGATATAGGTTACCATCTGCCAGCAGATTTGCACTTTGTACATAGCTGTAGCTTTTGGTGGAAGAATCATAGGCATTGACAGAATATGCATAAGCAAATGTTTTACTTGCCAGGTCTTGCCAGTCCCAACCGATGAACATATTTGCTTTCAAACCTTTCAGGAATGGGGCTGTATATTCGACATTTGCGGAACTTTCTATTCTGACTCTGCGAGATTCCTGGAATCCTGAATTTGCAGATCCATAGATCGGATTGGCTGCGCTGGTTGCGCCTCGGTATGCCGAAGTAGGATAACCTTCATACTCTTTCGGAACAAAAGGTATAGAGTAAAGCAACTGATGGAAAATACTATAGGCTTGTTGATTGCCATAAGAGTATCCTCCCGGCTGATAATAATCTTTGATTAATGCTGCGGTATTTAGTGACACTTTAATGTCTTTGGTCGCTTGTACATCAATATTTGAACGGAAATTGCTGCGTTCGTTTTTGTTGCCTTTAATAATACCATCTTGATGTAAATAGCCGCCGCTGATGAAATATCTGACCTTATTGCTGCCTCCGTTTATAGACAGATTGTGTTGGTGCATAAGGGTAGTCTTATATAAGTCGGAGGTCCAGTCTGTATTTTCAAATCCATCGGTAGGGTCTCCGTTATAAGTTGCCGCAATTTCTTCGTCGGTAAAATATGGATTATCTACGCCATTATTGTCTAGTTTGCGAGCCAGATTATACCATTGCATATATTGGGTTCCGTTCATCATTTTAGGCAGAGTGGTAGCGTGCGATAGAGTCATACTGCCTCTGTAGGTGATATCTGTTTTACCTTCTTGCCCATGTTTGGTTGTTACCAGCACAACTCCGTTGGCTGCCTTCATACCATAAACGGCACAAGATGCAGCGTCTTTTAGGATGGTAACAGACTCCACGTCATTCGGGTCTACTTGTCCCATAGCTCGTTCTACTCCATCAACTAAAACAAGTACCGTACCTGAACCGCTGAATGAAGAATAACCACGGATTAATATGGAAACATCATCCGATCCTGGTTGTCCGAGTGATTGTTGGGTAATAAGGCCGGGCAACTTACCGACTAATGTTTGTGACATATTACTGGCAGTTGTTTTCAACATATCTTTTTGAGATACCGTGGCTACAGATCCGGTTAAGTGAGCTTTCTTTTGTGTTCCATAACCTACTACTACAACTTCGTCCAAATTAGCGACATCTTCTTTTAAGATGATGTTGATCGTACTGCGTCCGTTCACTTTTATCTCTTGTTTGTTCATACCGATGTATGAGAATTCAAGAGTGGCAGTGTTGGATGCATTGATAGAGTATCTACCGTCAATATCGGTAGTGGTACCTGTGGTCGTACCTTTGACAACGACGCTGACTCCTGGCAACGGATCACCGGTCACGTCTGTGACGACTCCCCTAACCATGTTCTGGGCATAGCCATTTGTGGCATACGCAAAAAGCATCGACAATGAGAATAGTATGATTCTGATTGTTCGGAAACTACTTTTTTGCTTAAAGCATTGTTCCATCATAAGATAAAATTTAATTGGTTAATAAAAAAGTTTTTGGGTATTAGATTTATTGTAATTCTTCTAGTACTTTCCAGCATTGATATAAGCCCCTGGGGACATGGAAACAGCCTTTCCATTTGCCTCCTTTAAGTGGCAGAAGTACTTCTCCCTGGCGGTTTAAGTAACCGAACCATTCAGGATATTGAGCATCTTTGAAGTGCGTCCATACATACTCATGTATTTTCTCGAACCACTCCATACATTGTTTGTCACCTGTCAATTGGTAACCTTTTAGTAGGGAAATAAGTGTTTCAATGTGTACCCACCAAAGTTTTTGGTCCCATTCCAGTTGTTGGGGAGGGCAACCTTTGCGGTCCATAAAATAGTAGATGCCACCATATTCTTTGTCCCATCCGTAGTTAATCATCGTCAAGGTTACATTTTTTGCCTTTTCGATTAGATCAGGGCGATTCAGGCGTTTTCCTAAATCCATGATAAACCACATCGCTTCGATGTCGTGTCCGGGAGTCACTTGCCGTCCTTCAAAACAGTCTACGAGATTGCCGTCCACTCCTATGTTTTCAACAATAATTCCTCCTAGCTCCGGGCGATAGAATACTTCCATCACTTCATGGATACAAGTCTCTATTGTTTTTTCCAGATACTCTTTGTCCAACAAGTGTTCTATTTCAAGTGCCAGATTACAAAGGATCATCGGGAGGGCGAAATTTTTCAGATTACGTGTGCCCGGATGGATTTTGTTCCATTTACCTTTCGGATTATCTGCCTTTGAGAGAATAATATCGAACGTTTTCTTTGCAATGTCAGCATATTCCTGATTGCCTGTAGCCAGACTGAGTTGCCCGAAAGCCATTGTAGCAAATGTATAGGAAAAGATGTTGTATGGTTCTACCAGAGGATTACCTGCCCGATCCAAAGAAAAATACCAATGATAGTTTCCATCATGTCCGTATTTCTTTAGAAATTCACTGCCTTGAATAGCGCAATCCAGCCATTCCTGTTTTTTCTCAACTTTATTGTAAAGCATTGAGAATAACCAAACTTCGCGTCCTTGCAGCCAAATAAATTTATCTGTATCGAATACGTTGCCTTCACGATCCAGACAAGTGAAATAGCCACCGAATTCGTGATCCTGAGAATGCTCTAACCAGAATGGAAGAACATTATTCAGTAGTTCGTCTTTGTATTGGTTTGCTAATTTTTTTAAATCCATAATTGTTAGTTTTTTATTTAATAAGGTCTATTTTACCGTTCCGAACGGGTCCAGTATCTTTCAATCTCCTCCAGAGACTTTCCGGTAGTTTCCGGTACGAGTTTCCAGACAATGAGCATATACGGTACACACATGATGGCGAACAGGAAGAATGTTCCGGCTGGAGTAAGATTCTGGAGCATCCAGGGGGTTAGCTGTCCGATCAGATAGGTACCGATCCAAAGAGCGAATCCGGCAATGGACATTGCTAATCCGCGTATTTTGGTAGGGTACATCTCAGAGAGAAGTACGAATATCACAGCGCAAATGGAAATGGCGCAACAAAAAACATAACACAGAAAGAAGGCTAACAGAAACAGGCTGGAAATATTCCAGGCATTTCCGAAGAGGAAATAACTGCCAATGAGTATCAATGAAACGACCATTCCGGATACCCCATAATATATCAGTTTCTTGCGTCCTACTTTGTCAATGATGAGAAGTGCCAGGATAGTGGTCAGTGTATTCACAAGTCCTACAAGAACCTGATAGAACAGAGAATCCCCTCCTGAAAGACCGGCATTCTCAAAAATGGAAGGCCCGTAGTAAAGAACTGCATTAACCCCCATGAACTGTCCCAGAATAGCAATACATACACCGATAATGACTGCTTTCAGAATACCTGGTTTCAGAAGGATAGACCATTCTGAACGGGTCTCGGAAACAAGGACGGATTTTGTCTCGTTTAGCTGGAAATCAGCCTCTTTAAATGAATTGTAGATCTTTTCCAGAATATAAGTGGCTTTCCTTTCTTGTCCTTTTACTATCAGCCATCTGGGGCTTTCGGGTATGAAAAAGATAATAATAAAGAATATTATGGCTGGTAATGTCTCCATGCCTAACATACCTCTCCACACTTCTGTAACTACTATTTTTTCTAACCAGGCGATAGGTAAGTGGTTTCCACTCTCTGAATATGCCAATAACTGGTAGTTGACAAGATAAGCTCCTAGAAAACCGACAGTTACGGCCAGTTGATACAGGGAGACCATCCTGCCTCTGAATTGTGCGACGGAAACTTCGGAAATGTAAAGAGGAGATACAATAGAAACAACACCAATTCCGATGCCACCTATGATTCTATAAACAACTAACTGGTTAAAGTCAATGCAAAAAGCACAGCCGATTGCTGATGTAGAAAACAGAATGGCAGAAAGTATCATTGTTCTTTTACGTCCGATGCTGTCGCTCAATATTCCGGAAAAGAGAACACCGACAATCGATCCGATCAATGCGCATCCTACATACCATCCTTGTTGCAAGGTGTCCAACTGAAACAGATGTGTCACCTGAGCTATTGTGCCGGATATGACAGCTGTGTCATAACCGAACAGAAAGCCTCCTAAAGCAGCAACGACTGAAAGGAATATGATATAACCCAGATTAATTGTTGTTTTCATATAGTTTATTTGATTTCAAAGTATTCTCTGTATCTGTCATATAAATGTCCTGCCTGCAGATAAGCTGATTGCGGACTTAAAAAGTGAGAAAACTCAAAAGTGATTGCTTTATCATATCCGGCACGTTTTGCCGCTTCCAGTTTCATGCGGAGTTTGTCGAATTTGATCGGCAGGAACCGGATGGGCATATCGCGGTCGAATGTTTCCGCGTTTGTCCAACATTGCATTCCGTATTTGTCTGCCAGTTTCTTGTTCACAGTGAAAAAAGCATCCAGTTCGTCGTAGTCAATGTGTCCGTCTTGAAAAGCACAAGCGTCTACTACATCGTGTATACCATCAAAAATTTCATTCCATTCTCTCTCATGTTGTTCTACGGATACAGCATCCTCCCTTGTCATTTTTCCGGTTCCCATGACTGCCTTTTTACCATCAATCCAAGGGGATATAAAAGTAGGGAGGCCATTCGATACATCTTTGCATTGTTTACCCATGGTATGAAATGCACCGATAGCTCCTTTGGTATTGCGGCTGATTTCCGTGCTAATATACCAGCCTCCGAAACTCTTATACTTTTCACCGTAAGTATTCCATACTTCGTCAATCACATATTTATTATATTCCACTTCCCACGACATATCACGTGTATCCCAATAATGACCGGTGTCATACAGCCCAAAATAAAACTTCATGTTATATTTTTCAGCCAGTCGTAAGTACATATCTACTAAATCCACGGAAGGCATATAGCATCCTTTTCCTAATAGATATTTGGACGGATAAGTGATGAACTTGCGATATCCGGAACGGATCATAATAACGGTATCGATACCAATCCTTTTCATGTGCTGAAAGTCGAGATCCCATTCTTTTTCTCCCCAGTTCTGGTGTGGAATATCGTGAGATATTTCATCTAGAAAAGTGCCTGTGATTTTCAGACCATTATTCTTCGGTACAATTAATTTGCTGTCCGTCCTTTTGCTCGGAGAGAGAACGAATTCACTTCCATCTTTGCCTTCAGCGGCCAGTAGTGTGGGAGCCATTAGGGCGGAGGCTCCCGCTAATGCGGCTTTCTTTAAGAAATCTCTGCGATTATTCGCTTCCATAGTTTACTTTTTTTAGTTTCTACTCTTTTTAGTATATATTTAACCTATTGAATTTTTAATAGTTTAATATTTATTACTAACTCGGAATCATCTGCTAGCTTTATTAATCCCTTTGAGCTAGCACTTTTAATTTATTAATTATGAATTTATTATTGTGTTATTTATTAATTGGGCGATAATTTATGATTAGTTTTATTAATATGGCATTAATATTGCCCCATTCGCAGATGGGGCATTTTATGTTTTCTAGTGTATATTTTTCATAGGCTAATCATTTTAGTCAAGTAATTTAGGTTACTTGGATGAATTGATAGAACAAAGTTAGGCATCCAGAGTTGATTTTTTGCGCAAAAAAACGAAAAAGTGTATTCAAAAAACGCATCTTTCTACTCTTTGGTAGATTTATTTGCTGAATGCAAGTACCATTTAAAAAAATCATATATAATTTCGTTTGATTCAGGGGTTGGGTCATGATTGACTCTGTTGCTCATCGCGACATTATTACGGTATCCTAAGAGCCGGTTGACCGCTATTGTATGGTTTAGCGCTATCCACCGGTCTGTTCCGTCAGAGTATCCTCCGGAAACAAGAAATGGGCGAGGTGCCATCAGCGTATGCAATTCATGCAAATCATATCCTTCTTTGCGGAGCTTCGGATAAATGCCTTTAGCATAATCATGCCCATTTTTACTCCATGTATTTTCCCATGGTGGCGGATAATATCCCAAATACCAGGGTTCCCAGTAATTGATATATCCCTCTTTTGTTTCGTCGAATACAATTCCGGGGTCTCCCCATGCCGCACAAGCGAACTTTTCGTATAGGCATGAGGCAAACATTGCCCACTTCCCACCATAAGAATGCCCTGTGATGCCTATTCTTGTAGAATCGACGTCCTGTACTTTGGCTAATACTTCCCATGCATTTGCGGCTGCATAAGCTAATGCTGAAAGTGGTTGGAGAGTTGCATTTTCAATGGTGGGGTAATAAATGGAATATGTCTGATTCTCTGTGGTCTTCGTTGTTCCTATTGATAATGTGACAAATCCTCTTTTCGTCAATTGATATGCAAAGTCTCTATAAGGTTTTCCACCCAATCCGATAGCCGTTTCGGGTTCATAAAATGTAGTGATAACGGCAGGCTTTTTGCCTTCTTTGTCCGGAACCAGCAAATAACCTTCAGTCTGTTCGTTGGGAGTCCAGTAGAAGCGGACACGGTATTGCATGAAGTTTTCACGGTGGAGAGTATCCAGAATTTCAAATGTTTGTCCGGTAATGACAGGCGGCCATTGTCCTAACAGGCTCATCCATCTGTCCTTGATTTCAGTTCGTCGTCTTTGCCAGTCTTCAACGGTTCTGACTGTATCCCCATTATAATATAATAAAGGAGAGCGAAAATTCCCATATACATTTTCGTATTCTGCGGGCGGGCGGAAGTAGCTCGATAACTTATTCCATAGATCAGAGGAGTCATTGTTTCCGCTATTTTTGTTTCCGCTGCATCCTGCTAGAAATGCTGCCAGATGAACGATCAGGATGAATAGCACGATTTTCTTTTGCTCCATAAGTTGTTGATTGACTTTAAGAGTTAACATTTACCGAACAAAGATATGCCACTTTAGTAATGCCTCCGGTACTAAAAACGAAAAGCTATATTCGAAAAACGAATAATTTATTTTTTATCTGTTCGTGATTTTTTTCTCCCGATATTCCAAAGGGGAACATCCTTTGAACTTTTTGAAAATCCGGGAGATATTATTATAGTCTTTAAATCCGGCTTCCGTTGCAATGTCTGCCAATGAACGATCTGTAGTAAGAAGTAAATCGGCCAGATGGTTGACCCGGCAGTTTAAGATATACTGATAGATGGAAGTATGCATCGCATTTTTGAATTTCACTTCAAAATTTCTGCGTGAGAGCGGAATCTGTGCCAACAAAGACTCTATGGTCAGGTCGGAATTGTAATGACTCTCTATGTATTTTACAACTTCGAGAATGTAAGGGTCCTTTATATTATGCTTTTCTGTGGATTGCCGCAATTCTATGCGGATAGGGTTGATGACGATATTGAAGGTCCCTTCATGTTCCTTTTTGATTTGTTGATGAATGAGCCTGCCTATGGAATATCCTCCTCTTTCTACTTCCAGTTCTATGGAGGAGATGGGAGGATCGGAAATATTGCAGATCAAGTCATCATTGTCGACTCCTAACAGGGAGATTTCTTCCGGTATGTGTATGTTACTTATCTTGCAGGTTTCCGAAATGAATAGTGCGTGTGAGTCGTCGCAGCAGAACAACGCTATGGGTTTAGGAAGCTCTTGCAGCCATTGGCTTACTTCTATTCTGATTTCGTCTTCATGCTTATCGGATTCGAAACAATAAAAGTTGCCGCCTATCCGTTTAACTTCCTGACGGAAGCCTTCGCAACGTTCGTCAGACCAGACAACTCCGTTTATGCCGAAATAAGCAAAGTTGTGGAACATCCGCTTGGCGAAGAATTGGGCGGCCATTCTGCCCGTTCCTTTGTAGTCGCCCGTCAGATTGGAGTAAGTAGTGCTTCTATGGTGATAATTCTGCAATACAATCGGAATATTCAGTTCTTTCAGTAGATTGACGGTGTCATTGTTCCATTGTCCGATGATGGCGTCAGCTTTCCATTCTTTTGCCCATTTGAGAATACCTTTTTCTCCATACATGCCGCTGTAATAGGATGGAAGCCGATAGAAAAGCCAAGGTCCGTTTTCTTTGGAATATTGTACAAGTCCGCGGAGCAATTTTCTGTCAAATTCACTGGAATAATCGATCAGCAGTAGTATTTTTATCATAGTGTGTGCGGGTATATTAAAGTTTATGGAAACAAATATATAAATATTAGTTTGTTTTCTTTCTATAATAGTCTAACTTTGTTGCGAAGAAGATATGTATGACACCCGGGGCTCGTGCTGTACGACACCCGGGTGTTGTGATGTCTGACATCCGGGTGTCATACGTGCTGACACCCGGGTGTCGTACAGAATGAAAATATAAACGAAACAAGAAAGGAGTATAAGACATGGCAATCCCTTATGTAGTAAGAAAGAAAGCGGACTTGACGTCCGGAGAAAGAAAAGAGTTATGGTATGGTGTACCAAGTAAAATACAGGATAGAGGCGGAGTACAGAACAAAGAACTAGCCCAAGTGGTGGAGCTGCGGGGAGGTTTCCACCGTGGTCAGGTTGAAGGCATATTGGTGGAAGTAGCGGATGCCATCCGCTATTTGCTTTCTATGGGACAGTCTGTGACGATTGATGGGCTGGGTACATTCCAAACGGCTCTGACCAGTCCTGGCTTTGAACGTCCCGAACAAGTGACACCGGGACAAGTATCGGTATCCCGCGTTTATTTTGTGGCAAACAGCGTACTCCGTGACCGCATGAAGAAAACAAAGTGTATGCGCATCCCTTTTAAATATTATATGCCCGAAAGTATGTTGACTAAAGAGATGAAGAAAGCAGATCAGGAGCAGGAACAAACAGAAGAATAAGATAAATTAATACCCTCCCTGTCTTATTTATGAGATAAATGCCTATCTTTGTGGCACTTTTTACGAAAAAAGGTAATTCAAATTAATAGATATAGAAAAGAAAATGGCACAAGAAGACGTTTTTAAGAAACTTGTATCGCACTGTAAAGAGTACGGCTTCGTATTTCCTTCAAGCGATATCTACGACGGACTAGGCGCAGTATATGACTACGGTCAGATGGGCGTTGAATTGAAAAACAACATTAAAAAATATTGGTGGGACAGCATGGTGCTGTTGCACGAAAACATTGTCGGTATCGACTCTGCCATCTTTATGCACCCTACCATCTGGAAGGCTTCCGGACACGTGGACGCATTCAATGACCCTTTGATTGACAATAAAGATTCTAAAAAACGTTATCGTGCTGACGTATTGATCGAAGATCAGTTGGCAAAGTATGACGATAAAATCAATAAAGAAGTAGCAAAAGCTGCCAAGAAGTTTGGTGACTCATTCGATGAGGCTCAATTCCGTTCTACCAACGGACGTGTGTTGGAACATCAGGCTAAGCGTGATGCACTTCACACTCGTTTCTCAAAAGCACTGAATGATAATAATTTGGATGAACTTCGTCAGATTATTGTTGATGAAGAGATCGTATGTCCTATTTCCGGTACTAAGAACTGGACGGAAGTCCGTCAGTTCAACCTGATGTTCTCTACGGAAATGGGATCGACTTCAGATGGTGCCATGAAGATTTATCTTCGTCCGGAAACGGCACAGGGTATCTTTGTAAACTATCTGAATGTGCAGAAAACCGGTCGTATGAAAGTACCTTTCGGTATTGCCCAGATTGGTAAGGCTTTCCGTAATGAGATTGTTGCCCGTCAGTTCATCTTCCGTATGCGTGAGTTCGAACAGATGGAGATGCAGTTCTTTGTAAAACCGGGAACGGAACTGGATTGGTTCAAGAAATGGAAGGAGATTCGTCTGAAATGGCATAAAGCGCTGGGCTTCGGTGATGCCAGCTACCGCTATCACGACCACGATAAATTGGCTCACTATGCTAATGCTGCAACAGATATCGAGTTCCTGATGCCATTCGGTTTCAAAGAAGTGGAAGGTATCCACTCCCGTACAAACTTCGACTTGTCTCAGCATGAGAAATTCTCCGGCAAGAGCATCAAATACTTTGATCCTGAATTGAATGAATCATACACTCCGTATGTGATTGAAACTTCTATCGGTGTAGACCGTATGTTCCTGAGCATCATGAGCGCTGCTTATTGCGAAGAGCAACTGGAAAACGGAGAAAGCCGTGTTGTGCTGAAATTGCCTGCTGCCCTTGCTCCGGTGAAACTGGCTGTTATGCCGTTGATCAAGAAAGACGGTCTGCCTGAAAAGGCCCGTGAGATCATCGATGCTCTGAAGTTCCATTTCCACTGCCAATATGACGAAAAAGACAGTATCGGCAAGCGTTATCGTCGTCAGGATGCCATCGGTACTCCGTTCTGCGTAACAGTGGATCATCAGACATTAGAAGATAACTGCGTGACATTGCGTAATCGCGACACCATGCAGCAAGAGCGTGTAGCTATCTCTGAACTGAACAATATCATTGCAGACAGAGTGAGCATCACCTCATTATTGAAAACTTTACAATAAACCATTAACGAATGAGTAAAAAAATCTATTTATTCTCCTTAGTATTACTGGCTTTGGCTTTTGTTTCTTGTAGCGAAACCGAAGAAGAGGGAAAGTTTGCCAATTGGCGGGCGCGTAACGAGGCCTTTTTAGATTCTTTGCAGCAGGTGTATGATGCAAAAACTGATCCTGAATTGGAATTCTTTGTACCTTTTACGGATCCGGGAATGAAGATTTTCTATAAGAGAACGGTGAAAAATGACGAGGGGAGACGTCCTGTAATACCGAATGTTGTATCAGCGTATTATCGTGGATCTTATTATACAGGTGAGGTGTTTGATCAGAACTTTACCGGAAAAGATCCTGGGGACTTTGATTCTCCAACAGAATTCTGGGTGAATCCTATTTCAATGTCTAATCCTCCTCATATTATACCAGTGGATGGATGGATCGAAACATTGCAGAGGATGAGGACAGGAGAGAGATGGACTGTTTATTTACCTTGGGATATGGGATATGGAACTAGTGACCGGGATGGTATGCCCGGATATTCTGTTTTGGTCTTTGATATAAAACTGGAATCGGTAGTTTCAGATTATTAGATTGTTGAAAATAAGTATGTTTATGAGCTGATTACAAGTAAAGTTTGGTAGGATAGAAATTTAGTAGTCCTTGTAATCGGCGTACTTAAAATATTAAAATTCCCTTTATTTTAGTTGATTCTATTGAGAATTATACTAAAATAAAGGGAATTTTTATTGGAGAGTGATCTAATAATTTTCAATATTGAGGAACTTGTCTGGAAACAGCATATTATAAGTTCATTATATCGATATAATAAGTTGTGTTATTGCCTGTCGTAATGCCCCTAAATGTTTCACCGTTTAAATTACGACTAGATATTTGTGGAACAAGAGGTCCTGTTGGACCATTCTTGATAGCTCTATATGTCCACAAGATAGCTTCATTTCCGTTCTTTCCATTTTCGTCGTCTATGTATATGCTGTTTATTGCATTAGGAATAGGTGTTGAACTAGCTTTTCTTAAAACTCCATGTTGAAAGCCTAATTTTTGTGCAGGCTTGTCACTAAATCTCCAGTAAAGAGTTGTATTATGCCCGAAATTAGATAAACCAGTGGATACTAAACCTCCGTTATCCTCTAAGCTGTTTTTATTTTTATGATCCTCATTGTCATGATATCTCTTTACAAGATCTACATCACCTTCATTGATATTCCATACATAATCATATAAAATCAGAGTACCTCCACCATAATTACCTGGATCTACTAAGCAAAATCTAAATCTTACATTTCCATCAACGGTTGTAGAACCAACATTGCCGGTTGCATGTGTATCTCCTCCATCTTCACAGTCCATTCGGTATACAAATTCTCGATTACCACTGCAAGTACCATACTTAAATACTCCAACTTTGGGGGCATTTCCGCCATAAGCTCTTGTGTCAGTTCGTGTTTTACTGTCATAAGCTAAGATTAGTTTGTTTAATGAATCTTGGATAGCCTTGATTAATTCGGGTTCCGCGCATGTTTCTTCTTGTGTAGTAGGAGTTAATTCATCTTTCTCTTTGTTTAACTCATCAAAAGAATATCCTTTTAATGTTAATTCGTAATCAGCAACTACACTTTCTAGTTCGTCAGATAATTGTGTGTTTTCACTTGCACTCATCGCTCTTTCTTCTTCATTTAGAGAACAAGAAGCTAATAAAATGCTGAAACAAAAAAAAGTAACTTTTTTCATAATACAGTTTTTAATAAATGTGGATAAATAAAAATTATTTTGATAGTTCTTCGTCAATAAGATGACAAATCTCTCGTTTTGAGTTGGAATTAACAATCAAACGTCCATTTACGATAATTGTTGGGGTTGCATAAACACCGAGTAGTACTAATTGATTTATCGATTTTTCAATTAATTTTTTCCCTGCATCATCTTCAATATCTTTCTTGAATTTGTTAATATCCATGGATGTACTATGTGCTATATTATATACAGTTATTGAATCTATGTATCCTTTATGCGTGTATAATGAGTCATGGAATTCCCAAAACTTATTTTGTCTATTGGCTGCTTCACTTGCTATTTGGGCAAAAGTTGGTGTTGCCGAATAGTGGATATAGCCAAATTTGACTTTTTCTTTGTATTTTTGATATATTGTTTCATATAGATTGTGAGCATTAATACAAGATTCGCAATCAAAATCAGATATAATGATAATAGATACTTTTGATTGAAGATTTCCTCTATAATAAGTGTGCAGATTGCTTAAATCAATGGATGGACTTTTAGGAGGATAAATATATTGCACTATTCTTTTATTTTGTTTTAAAGAATCCAGCAAATTATCTATAATAAATCCTTTCAAGCGATATAATCCTGATATCTTTCCAGTGGGAGAGTTTGTGGCTACATTATACATATTAGCATCACGAAATTCTATAATTGATTTCAGATTATAACGTTTTGAAAGAGAATCTATTCCCAATCGCTGGATTTGATTATCTGTATAATTATCAATATATTGCTGATAAGATAGTTGTTTTTTATCAGCCTCTTTCTGTAGTAACTTAACGTTTATTAATTGCTCAACTGCCTTCTTCTTTATTTCATAAATTTTGTTTAGTTCGTCAAAGAGTTCTTGTTTAATGATCGTATTTAATTCATCAGTATAAAGTACTTCTTCTCCTAATTCTGCAATTATCTCTCTGTCATTATGTGATGATTTTTTTCTAGAGTTGCATGAAGGACAAAGTAATGCAAACAGTATGATAAATATAGAATATTTGGTACGTTTCATAACTTTATTATTCTATGGAAATTACTCCTACAGCTACCCATAAAGGAGAGGATACTTTAAGAGTATATTCTGTAGTTTTGTAGTGTTTATCTAAGTTGATGAATTTGATTTTCTCGAAAGATGTTGTTTTTTCATAGTAAACTGTTTCACCGGTAGTTGAATTAATTATGAGTATTGTTACATCATTGCTAGGATGTTCGAATTCTATTTCTAATAATGAGTTATTTACATAGGCTTGTACAGGAGATGGTAAATTTGCAGAGCGGTGCTCTATCTTTACTCTGACCTTCATCTTGATTTGTTTTCTTGTATCTAATGGCATTGCAAAGATAAGATTTGAACAAATAACCATAAGAGAGAATAAAAGTAGATTTCGTTTCATATTGATTTTATGTTATTGGTTTGTTGCAAAATTACGATGTTTGCGTATGCGGAACAATAACATGAAATAACAATATGAAAGATAATCGATCTTGATAATCAGGGTGTTGCGTTTTTGATATAACAAAAATGAGATAATGATAACACTTTCTTTTGCAGGACTATCTTTTATCGTTTTTAAGATCAAATATTACAGAGAAAGTTTGATTGGATAGTTGCTTTCTTATGCGATACTTTCTTTGGTTGAGCGCATATTGACTTTCAACCCTCATACATTTTTTGATAGTATCATTAGAAAGTTGAAGATAATTAAGTATACAGTAATAGAGATCTTCCTGCGTTAGATTTGGATATTGGTTAAGAAGCTCCTGCATTGCTTCCGTGAAAACTTCATTTATTTCTTGATAAATTAATGAAATATCTTCTTGGGATACTCCTTTTTCTCTTTTTATTTTAGATGTTTCAATTAATTGTATTTTCTTATAGGATGTGGTGGTTTTGAATAGACGTACACATGTTTGAAGGCTTTGATGCCATAATTCAAATCTTTTATTTACTATATCTATGTACTTTTGTTCGTTAATTTTGTTAGTGTGTGATATTGTTTTAATTTCTTCTTTTAATACAGCTTTTTCTGTTTGGTTTTTCATAAGAAGTTGCTGTAGATATATGTATTTTATTTTATTGCGGTTGCTGATGTACATTAGTATAAATATGGCAAAGGATATTGTCAATAATATGCAAATGATTAATACTGCTTTATCTTTTTGGTACTGACTTTCTACGCGCTGTTCATACATTTCTGTAGAGTGTTTTTTTATGAGACTATTAATCTCTGTATGATGAACCATCTTTTGTATAGAATCATAATAAACTAATGCTGTATCATTGTATAAAATAGCTTGCTCATATTTTTTTCTTTTTTTATCTATTTCGTATAATGTTTGGTAGATAGATGCTTTTGCATAGATATCTGCATTGATTTTAGCTTTGGATAAATAACAAATAGCAGAGTCTGTTTCTTCCAAATTGCGTAAAATAATCCCTTTCCAAAAGTAAATGGAAGAAAAACTTGTATTATAAGGTGCATATTTTAATGCATGTTCTATATTCTTTTTTGCTTCTATATGCATTCCTAAATTATCATAAACTTTTGCTATATCACATAATATGGCAGTCTGCCATATGGAATCATTGATAGATTGTGCTATGGCTAAGGATGTTTGATAATAAGTTAGTGCGCTGTCTTCATCGTCTTGTATTGCATAAATGTTACCTAAGCCTCGCGTCGCATGAAGAATACCATATTTATCTTTTAATAGTTCAGCAGTAGAATAAGATTCTTTATATGTTTTTATTGCCTGAATATAAAATTCTTGATTTTCGTAGCACATCGCTAAATTATTGTAAACCTGTAATATAAAGGTTTTATCAGTCGGGGTAGATTTCAGAACTGTTAAATACGCCTCTGTTGCTTTTACATATTCTTCATTATCTTGGTATACCCTTCCAAGATAAAAATATGATTTAGCTTTTAAATTGTTGTTATCTTTATTTTTATAGTAGTCGATTGCTATCGATATTATAGAGTCATTTTGATGTTGAATGTAATTTTTATCTAAAGCTTGTGTTAAGAGCAATGCATACATTGCTTTAGCTGATTTACTGGGTATTTCTTGAATAGAAAAACTTCTTAATAAGTTTAAAGCACTATCAGGTTTACTAAGCATTAATGAATCTGCTAATTGGAGTTGAGGGATAATATCAGATTTATGACATGCATTTAATGTAATGAATAGTACTATTAAAAAGATTGTGTAGTTTGATTTCATAAAGTGTTTGTTTCTACAAAAATAACTATTTCTAAATGAAATATAGTTAATTAGGAGGATAAAAAATCAACGGTAAAAAGTAAATGATATAAAATACAGGACTTATTTTTCTTTTATGCTGCTCTCCCTTATCTGCAAATGTGTCGGAATCACCACTTGCTTGACCGTCCTGTCTCCCTTAATCTGATCAATCAGCAGTTGACAGGCTGTTTCCCCCATCTTATAAGTCTGATGCGATACGGCAGATAGCTTGGGTTCCACATAATTGGCGTGCTGCTCATCCGTGTATCCGATGATGGCGATATCGTCGGGAATACGAAGTCCGTGCCTTTTGATTACTTCCATAGCGGCAAAAGCCAATGTGTCATTCATGGCAAGGATGGCATCGGGAGGCTGGGGGAGAGATAATAATGTTTCCGTAGCAATCTGTCCTTCCTCATAATCAATTTTCCGGCAGACAACTAATTCCTTTTCAATCGGAATCCGATTATCGCGCAAGGCTTCCAGATAACCGTGCTTCCTTCTTTTTACAATATCCAGATGATTGGCACCGCCGATAAAAGCTACCCGTTTACTTCCATTGTCCAGCAGATGCTGGGTAGCCATTTGTGCGGATTGTGCTCCGTCTGCTATTACTGACGAGAATTGATCGGTCAGGCAAACACGGTCGAACAGAATCAGCGGCATATTGATCTCTTTCAATGCGGCAAAATGAGAAAAGTCAGTTGTTTCCTGAGACAGGCAGGCGATAATCCCCTCTACCCGCATATTGACCAGATTCTCTATATTCCTTTTTTCATGCTCGAAAGACTCGTGCGATGTCGTGATAATGACGAAATATCCGTTATCGATCGCCATGTTCTCTATCCCGTTCAGAATGGAGGCAAAGAAATGAGTGACAATATCCGGAACGATCACTCCGATGATGCGCGGCGCATTCTTTCGCAGACTCATAGCGAAAGGATTGGGACGATAATTCATCTCTTTGGCCAGCTTCTTGGCTTTGGCGCAAAGTTCACGGCTGATTTCCGGGCTGTCTTTCAGTGCTCGGGATACAGTAGGGATGGATACGCCTAATGCTTGGGCGAGGTCTTTGAGTGAAGTATGTTTCCGGTTTTCCATCTGAAGGTCTCCAACTTAGATTTATCTGCAAAGAAAGCATATTCCCTGATAAATCTCCGCATTTAAAGAAAGATTTTTTACGTAAACCGTTACGTAGCTTTTTCGCCCCTCTCTTGTCCGTTGAGAAGGGTTCACCCCTTACTTTTGTCGCATACAAAATAATTTAAAACCCTATACGTATGCAATACCATGAAATCGGAAAGACAGGGATGAAAGTATCGTCTCTCAGCTTCGGAGCTTCCTCTCTGGGAGGAGTTTTCCATGATTTAAAAGAAAAAGAAGGCATTCAGGCTGTGTTTACAGCCATCGAAGCCGGAATGAACTTTATCGATGTTTCCCCTTATTACGGACATTATAAGGCAGAGACTGTTCTAGGCAAAGCGCTGAAGGATATTCCTCGCGACCGTTATTATCTTTCTACGAAAGTCGGACGCTATGGCAAAGACGGAGTCAATACATGGGACTACTCGGCAAAGCGTGCGACGGAGAGTGTATATGAAAGTATGGAACGTCTGAATATTGACTTCATTGATTTGATCAATGTGCATGATATTGAGTTTGCCGACCTGAATCAGGTGGTTAATGAGACATTGCCTGCTTTGGTCGAACTGCGTGAGAAAGGAGTGGTAGGACATGTTGGAATCACTGATTTGCAGCTCGAAAACTTGAAATGGGTGATAGACCGTTCGCCAAGCGGTACCATTGAATCTGTTCTTAGCTTCTGTCACTATTGCCTGTGTGATGATAAATTGGCTGACTTCCTTGACTATTTCGAATCGAAAGAAATCGGTGTCATCAATGCTTCTCCTCTCTCGATGGGCTTGCTGAGCGAACGTGGTGTTCCGGTCTGGCATCCGGCTCCCAAACCATTGGTAGATGCCTGTCGCAAAGCGATGGAGCATTGTAAAGCAAAGAATTATCCGATAGAAAAGCTCGCTATGCAATTCTCGGTGAGTAATCCAAAGATTGCGACTACCCTGTTCAGCACCACTAATCCGGAGAATGTGAAGAAAAATATCGGCTTTATTGAAGAACCGGTCGATTGGGAACTCGTGCGTGAAGTGCGGGAAATTATCGGAGAACAGCAGCGTGTAAGTTGGGCAAACTCTTAAAAAACGATCGATTCTATGGATTATACGATTATTGATGCGCATGCCCATCTGTGGCTTCGCCAAGATACGGTGGTCGATGGTTTTCCTATCCGTACTTTAGAGAACGGACGCTCCCTGTTTATGGGGGAGATTCGGCAGATGGTTCCTCCTTTTATGATTGACGGGGTGAATAGTGCGGAAGTTTTTCTGTCCAATATGGATTATGCCCAAGTCTCGGCTGCGGTTATTACACAAGAATTTATAGACGGCATTCAGAACGATTATCTGATGGAGGTTGTTTCACGCTATCCGGACCGTTTCTTTGTTTGCGGAATGTGTGAGTTTCGCAAGCCGGGCTATCTGGAACAGGCGAAAAAACTGATCGGGAAGGGATTTAAAGCGATTAAGATTCCTGCCCAGCGCTTACTTCTGAAAGAGGGACGGGTAATGTTGAACTGTCCTGAAATGATGCAGATGTTCCGGTGGATGGAAGAGCGGGGAGTGATCTTGTCAGTCGACTTGGCAGAGGGGGCGATACAGGTTCCGGAGATGGAAGAGATTATTCAGGAATGTCCTCGATTGAAGATTGCTGTCGGACATTTCGGGATGGTTACTCTTCCGGATTGGAAAGAGCAGATTAAGTTGGCACGTCATCCGAATGTGATGATTGAGTCCGGTGGTATCACATGGCTGTTCAATGACGAGTTTTATCCGTTTAAAGGTGCCATAAAGGCTATTCGTGAAGCCGCAGAGCTGGTTGGTATGGAGAAACTGATGTGGGGCTCGGACTATCCGCGCACGATAACAGCCATTACTTATAAGATGTCTTATGACTTTGTGGTGAAATCCCCGGAATTGTCGGAAGCGGAGAAAACGTTATTCCTGGGCGGGAATGCGCGGAAATTCTACGGGTTTGCAGAACTTCCGGAACTCCCATACATTAAAAATATGTCGGAATAGAAAGGAAACAGCCACTATACCGCTAAACAATCACTGTACACATGAAAAAGAATACATATACCATTCCTCTCGCACTGGTTTTCAGCCTTTTCTTCTTGTGGGCGATCAGCAGCAATCTGCTTCCCACAATGATCCGGCAGTTGATGAAAACCTGTGAACTGAACACCTTCGAGGCCTCTTTTACGGAGACCGCTTATTGGCTGGCTTACTTTATTTTCCCTATCCCGATAGCTATGTTCATGAAGCGTTATAGCTATAAGGCGGGAATCATCTTCGGGCTGTTGCTGGCAGCTGTCGGCGGATTGCTGTTCTTTCCTGCTGCCATGCTGAAAGAATATTGGGCTTATCTCTGCATCTTCTTCATTATCGCTACCGGAATGTGTTTTCTGGAGACAGCCGCCAATCCTTATGTCACCGTGCTGGGAGCTCCCGAAACGGCTCCGCGCCGATTGAATCTGGCGCAATCCTTCAATGGACTAGGCGCTTTTATCGCAGCGATGTTTCTGAGCAAGCTGATTCTAAGCGGTACCCATTATACACGCGAGACGCTTCCTGTTGATTATCCGGGAGGCTGGCAGGCTTATATACAACTGGAAACGGATGCGATGAAACTTCCTTATCTGATATTGGCTCTGTTGCTTCTTGCGATAGCGGTCGTATTTGTTTTCTCAAAATTGCCGAAGATTGGAGATGAAGGAGCGGAACCTGCATCCGGAAAGAAAGAAAAACTGATTGATTTCGATGTGCTGAAACGCTCGCATTTACGTTGGGGAGTCATCGCGCAGTTCTTTTATAATGGTGGGCAAACAGCTATCAACAGTCTGTTTCTCGTTTACTGCTGCACCTATGCCGGTTTGCCGGAAGATACGGCTACCACTTTCTTTGGACTGTACATGCTGGCCTTCTTGCTAGGGCGCTGGATTGGTACGGGATTGATGGTCAAGTTCCGTCCGCAGGATATGTTGCTGGTGTATGCTTTGATGAATATCCTTTTGTGTGGTGTCGTGATGCTATGGGGAGGAATGATCGGACTGTATGCGATGCTCGCCATCTCTTTCTTTATGTCTATCATGTATCCTACACAGTTCTCTTTGGCACTGAAAGGACTCGGAAATCAGACAAAGAGCGGTTCGGCCTTTTTGGTAATGGCAATTGTCGGTAATGCCTGTCTTCCTCAGTTGACAGCGTACTTCATGCACGTTAATGAACATATTTATTATGTCGCTTATGGCATACCGATGATTTGTTTTGCGTTTTGTGCCTATTACGGTTGGAAGGGCTATAAAGTAATTGATTAATAAATTTATCTCAAACAAATAAAATGAAAGCAGTTCAAATTGTCAACCCCTCCGAAATGAAGGTGGTTGAACTGGAAAAGCCGGCCGTCGGTGTCGGTGAAGTATTGGTAAGAATCAAGTATGTCGGCTTCTGTGGCTCCGATTTAAACACTTTTCTGGGGCGTAACCCGATGGTGAAACTCCCTGTAATACCGGGGCATGAAGTAGGAGCAGTGATTGAAGAGATCGGTCCGGATGTTCCGGCTGGCTTTGAGAAAGGGATGAATGTAACATTGAACCCATATACCAATTGTGGTAAATGTGCTTCGTGCCGTAACGGGCGTGTCAATGCCTGCGAGCATAATGAGACATTAGGCGTACAACGGAATGGAGTGATGTGCGAATACGCCGTGCTTCCTTGGACGAAGATTATCCCGGCAGGTAATATCTCATCCCGTGACTGTGCTCTGATTGAGCCGATGAGTGTAGGATTTCATGCTGTTTCCCGTGCTCAGGTCATCGATAATGAGTATGTGATGGTGATTGGCTGTGGTATGATTGGGATTGGCGCTATTGTACGTGCTGCCTTGAGAGGAGCGACGGTGATTGCGGTCGATCTGGATGATGAAAAACTGGTACTGGCCAAAAGAGTGGGAGCGTCTTACGCAGTAAACTCTAAAACAGAGAATGTACATGAGCGGATACAGGAAATCACCGCAGGGTTTGGAGCTGATGTCGTGATTGAAGCTGTCGGCAGTCCTGTGACTTATGTAATGGCTGTGGATGAAGTTGGCTTTACCGGTCGTGTGGTTTGTATTGGCTACGCCAAAAAAGAAGTCGCTTTTCAGACCAAGTATTTCGTCCAGAAAGAACTGGATATTCGTGGTTCCAGAAATGCATTGCCTGCTGATTTCCGTGCGGTAATCAACTATATGAAAGAAGGTAAGTGTCCGGTAGAAGAACTGATCTCAAAGATTGCAAAACCGGAAGATGCTTTGGAGGCAATGAAAGAATGGGCAGCTGATCCGGGAAAGGTATTCCGTATCTTGGTAGAGATGTAGATCATTTGTTTTACAGAGGCAATCGTTAATTCTATCCATTCTTTACATAACGGTTAGCGTTAAAAGTTTAAAGTATAATTAAAACTCTTGCGGATATGCCGGAGAGTTTTAATTATACTTTTAGTCTTTAGGATGTTCTTCTTCTATTATATTAAGGATGGAATGATAATTGGCTATGATATTGAATCAATCCTTCCATCGGACTTTGGAGAATCTTACCTATCTGAATACCTGTTTGTCGGGCAGCATCCTGTAGAATCTCTTTGTAACAGTAGGCTATCGATCCGATGAAGTGTACCGGATATTGCTTGTAATCATACTGCATCACATTCCTGCGAAAGAAAGCTATAAAGCTGTTCAGAACTAATTGGCGGATAGCCGGTTCTTCCAAATGCTGTGCGATAAAAGGAGAGAGACTGGCCAAAAAACGATTGGGAAAGGGCTGGCGATAAACCCGGTCGATGATTTCGGGAGGCGTCAGATCGAACTGCTTCAGAAACTCTTCTTTCAAGGTGGCAGGAAGTTGATTTTTCAGAATATCTCCTACCAGCAGTTTTCCAAGTACGGCACCGCTACCTTCATCTCCCAAAATAAATCCGAGAGGAGAGATGTTACTGACGATCTCTTTTCCATTGTAAAAACAAGAATTGGACCCCGTCCCCAAAATACAGGCGATACCAGCCTTCTGGCCACATAGCCCGTGGGCGGCAGCCAGCATATCCGAATTAGCTTTAATATTCCCGATAACGGGCAGACTGTCTGCAATAGCCCGTCGGAGGACGGGAGCTTTCTCGGGTGTACAACCTGCTCCGTAGAAGTAAACTGCATTGAATTTCCCTTCCGGCAGTTGAGGCAGAAGGGAAGCTGTCAGCTTCTGTTGGATTTCTTCTTCCGACTGGAAGAAAGGGTTGATCCCTTTCGTTCCAAGTCGCTTGATAACTGCGCCGTTCAGTACGACACACCAGTCTGTTTTGGTAGAACCACTGTCTGCAATGAGTATCATATCTTAATGTATATTTTCTTTTTATATAGAATGTAGCCTATTGCCCAGTTGAGAAGGACAAAAAGCAGGGCAAATACAAGCGAGCCTCCTTTATCTCCGAAGACAGGTTGTAGGAGTGCGCTGTAAATATAGCCATGTAAAGAAGTCGCTTCACCTTGGTAGGTCATAGGAATGACTGCCAGCGTAATCGCCAGAATATCTGCCAATACATAAATAAATAGCGGATTTACTCCAAACGATTCGAAGAAACGGCTCCAGTTTTTATAACCTTTAATGTCAATGATCCATACGAGTAATGCCAGAAAACTGGAACCCAGACCGCAGGTTACGAGTACGAAGGAAGGAGACCATACTTTCTTGCAGATAGGAGAGCCATAACTCAGTAAGAAACCTGCGAAAGTAAGGATGGTACCTATCAGGAACAAACGTTCCAGCTTCTCATGAATATCTTTCACTTCCATCAATAGCTTTCCGGCACAGAAGCCGATTAGGACGTGGGCGATGGCTGAAATAGTACTAAGCAGTCCTTCCGGATCAAGTATCTGACCGCCATAGATATGAGCTTGTCCTAATACTGCACGGTCGACGATGGAAAGAATATTTGTTTCGTCGTAGACATATCCATTGCCGAGGGCAAGGATTGCAAAATAGCTGATGAGAAGTACAGCAATTAAATAAGGTATATATTTATGCTTCATGAGTAAAGCGACTATGGCAGTAACTCCATATCCCAAAGCAAGCCGTTGCATGACTCCGAGAATGCGAATCTGGTCGATAGGGAAGGGATCGTGCTGGAAGCAGAGAATGGAAAGCCAGCTGATGCCAATTCCAATCAGGAAAATGATCACGGTCCGTTTGAGAATTTTTAAACCCGCGGGAACACTGAAGGTGAAATTGTACTTTCTCAAAGAGATGTACGTGGAGATTCCCATAATGAACATAAAGAATGGGAATACCAGATCGGTAGGAGTTAATCCAATCCACTCGGCATGTTTGAGGGGAGCATACGCATGTTGCCAGGAACCGGGCGTATTTACTAAGATCATACCTGCGATGGTGATGCCCCGCATCACATCGAGTGCCAATAGGCGTTTGTTACTTGTTGTTACATTCATGACTGTTACTTTTTAATGTGTTAAGTTATAAGTAATTCAATTTTATCTCTTTTTTCCGAAGGAACTGTCCAGTCGATTGCGGATCATCCATGAAGCAAGGATGCCGGGAATGGTGCATACGCATACCCAGATAAAGAAGTTGGTGTATCCGAGATGTTCCTGTATCCATCCTGCCGGCATTCCCGGAAGCATCATGCCAAGTGCCATAAAACCTGTTCCAATGGCATAATGAGCTGTTTTGTGTTCACCATCTGCAATATAAATCAGATAAAGCATATAAGCAGTGAAGCCGAAGCCGTATCCCAACTGTTCGATGGCTACACAAATGGAGATTAACAGGAGGTTGTCCGGAGTAGCTGCTGCCATCCAGACATATAAAAGGTCGGGGAGGTTGATGGCCAGCGCCATGGGAATGATCCATTTCTTAAAACCGTCACGGGAAACGAGGAAACCGCTGATGATGCCGCCTATCAGTAGGGCGGCGACGCCGATGGTGCCATAAATGACTCCGACGGATGCGGTTGATAATCCCAATCCGCCTTGTTCGGCACCATCCAATAAGAATGGAGAGGCTATTTTAGCAAGTTGGGATTCTCCCAACCGATAGGTGAGCAGGAAGAAAAACATAAGTCCCAGGTTTTTCTTCTCAAAGAAAGTGACGAATGTCTTAAAGAAATCTTCCAGTAACTTACCCGGTGTTAACCCTGGTCTTTTGACATCTGAAGCAGGGTGGGGGAGAATAAAGCGATGGTATAGTGTCAGTCCGAGGAATAATCCTGCCATCAGATAGAAAGTGATGCTCCAGGCCATTGGAACATTGCCATGCGATGTTTCCAACCAGCCTGCCAACATAACCAGGATTCCCTGCCCGAAGATATTGGCGAAACGATAGCAAGTGTTTCTGATGCCTACGAAGAAGGATTGTTCTTTGTTGTTGAGGCCAAGCATATAAAAGCCGTCAGCCGCAATGTCATGCGTGGCAGAACTGAATGCCATCAGCCAAAAGAATGCCAGAGTGAGTTGCACATAGTGTGGAGTCGGGATAAAAAAGGCAATACCGGCGAAACCGGCAGCAATCAAACCCTGCATGGCAATAATCCAGGAACGCTTTGTCTTGACCAGATCTACGAAAGGACTCCATAATGGTTTGATCGTCCAAGGCAGATATAACCAGGAAGTATAGAGCGCTATTTCTGTATTCGACAATCCCAGGCGCTTGTACATGATAACGGCAATCGTCATCACAGCCACATAAGGCAGTCCTTCCGCAAAATAAAGAGTCGGAATCCAGCTCCACGGATTTCGATTGTTTCTTGGTATTATGTTCTTGGCATTTCTTGTTGATATCATGGCATTAGTCTCAGATGTTATTCATATTGTTTTTCAAGTCTGCTTCCGGGATAATAGTGAGCTAAAATATCTTTGTAATAATAACCTCGCTCTCCCATTACTGCCGCACCGATCTGACAAAGTCCTACTCCGTGTCCCCAACCGGCTCCGGTCAGTGTAAAGCGGGTTGGAACATTTCCCTCTTCTCCTTTTTCCTTATCCACAAGGAATGCTGAACTATAAAGATGGGAAGGCGACAATGTACGTCGGATCTCTAATTCTTTTCCGATGGTCAGTGTCCGTAAAGTACCTACTATCTTTAATCGTATCAGGCGTCCGGAAGTTCCTCGCTCTACAGGGATTAAGTCTATGATTTCCCCGAAATCAATTCCCGAACGTTGATGGATTAACTCAGCTAGTTCCTGTTGGCTATAACTGATTTTCCAACGGTAGAAATCAGTCGTTTCCTGATCGTAGTTATTAAGAACCTGACTCAGAATCTTTTTATCCTGCGTATTACAAAAAGCATCCGGAGAAGTTCGTATCCATCGGTCCGCTTCTTCTTCCTGCGTCAGATCGGGAAGCTGTATTGCCGGACCTGTTATTTGTTTCTCCGAATCAGAAGCATGGGATTCCGGTATGTAATCCCGTTTACCGGTCAGATAAGGATGCCTCACATTCTCCCAACAATTCTGAAACTCTTCCATTGCACCGCCACAACATTTGGAGAATCGTGCATCGCAAATCTTTCCTTCATACATCAGCACCTTTCCACGGGTAGCTGAAACAGCTTCGATAGCTTGTGGAGTAGAAGCACGGGTAATTCCCTGATAGCGCTGGCAATGATCATCCGCACAAACATCAAAATGCGTATGCGCTTCATGATCATACCATTTGATAAGTTGAGAGTGGAGAGTGAAAAGTGGAGAGTTGGCTGCGCTGTCCGGCTGTATAGTAGCTTTCCATTTTTCATTCTCCACTCTCAATTTATTGATCAGCCAGCTTCTGGAAATGACTGCATGCGCTTTCAGTAGTTCCAAAGAGGCGGTGGCACTCATTTCTGATGAGATGACACTTGTCAGGTAATCTTCTATAGAGATTACATTGATGGCGGTCAGTGTCTCTCCTTCGACAATGATTTTCAAAGCTCCCTGGAAGCGTTGTACTTCTTTGCGTTCCCAATGAAAATTGATGCCGATGGTGACATCCTTTAGCTCAAAGAAGATCCCGGCATTTGGCTGAGGGTAGAATATCAATTCATCGTATTCTTTCCCTGACCAGTATATCTTTTCTTTTTGATAAACAGCCTTTTGTGCCCCTGAAACCTTTGTGCCGTCAGGAGTAGTGAAGCTTTCGGGAAAAGAAAATTCAATTTCTTTTCCCGAAAGGATACCGACTGTAATCTGAGGTTCTTCCATTTCTTCTTTACTAGGATGTTTGATCGGTGAGTGCTTTTAACTGTTCCTGTGACAAACTGACCTCCTTGTAAATCTGAGTGATTTTTTTAGCTGTTATCTTATCCAAATCTTCTTCTCTTACAATGGGGAATACGCCACACATCTCCGCAATAGCCGGGCTTATCAATAAGCCTTTTTTCCCTTGGGCATAATAACATTCCGGCCGATGTTTAGAACGTAGGAAAATAATACAGTTCCACTGTTTTATTTCATCGCCTCCAGTGCGGTTTACTGTTTCGAGTCCATACCAGGCAATCACATTGATTAAAGGTTCTTTGTCATGATAAATAGAAACTATCTTATCGTAAAGATACTCAAACATTTCAATGATCCCTCTTCTGTTTGGAGATGAAATGCCAATGCTCGTGGTGAACCCGTTTTCTAGATGACTATGTACGCTATCTTCAGAACTAAGCATGTCCGATATGAAAGTCATCCCAAAAGGATTGGCAATCTTTTCCTCTTTTCCTGCTGCCTGAAAGTGCATATGGTCAGGGGCGGAAGCTCCGCATTCCGGTCCGTTATATAAGATGAGGAACTCGTTCATGTTTTCGGCAAGGAAAAGCATATCCTCAAAACGGTTTTTGATGGTTTGCGGGGTATGTTCCTCTTCAATTATAGTCAGATGCCGGCGGAAAATCGGATAGGGATTGAGGCATATCTCATAATGTCCGAGTGACAAAGACGTTTGTTCTGCCGGGCGATTGTCATTGCACAGAAAACAAGGTCTTTCTTGTATGGACTGAGAGTCGGTCTGGGCCATTGTAGAGATTGCCCGTTGTGGATTTGGGAAGAATCTGACTCTCTTGGTGTCCCCTCCTAGTTTGAGTTCCAGCGTCTTTTCTTTTTTAAGATTCTGTTCTAATTCCTTATAATTCTTTTTTGCCAGCTTCCAGTCTTTTTTCTGTTTTTCTATCATCTCGTTGACGAGACGCTGAAAACTTTCATCGATGCTGTGCATCCGGATTCTTGCCTGTAACTCCCAGGTTCGGATACTGTCTTTGTAGAAATTGTTCCGGTTAATTTTTTCGATATCTAATGCTGCGTCAGAGTTGCCTTCCCAACGGCGGCAAAGATAGATTACATCATAAATACGACCGATCGTATATTCACGAGAAATACTCAGACCTATGGCATAATCTTCTCCATAACTGGTATTGGGGAATTTGATCTTGCGAAGGATGGGAGTGTAGAAGGCCCGTGGGGCACCCAACCCATTGATACGTAAAGCATTGTTGGGACCGTCCTCTACTGTCCACTCTTTATGGTCAATGACACCGGGAGCTATCTCGTTCATCTGAAAATCCGTCATTAGGTAAGTCCCTATCACCATTGCACAGTTCTGCTGATAGAAGGTATCGACGATTTTCTGTAAGGTATGCTCATCCTTATACAGGTCATCGCTATCCAGTTGCACGGCAAATTTACCGCATTTCTCATGGTGTACTCCTACATTCCAGCAACCTCCTATACCGAGATCATTCTCCTGGGGAATGATATGTATTAGTCTATTGTCCGCACTAAATTTCTGGAGGGCTTCGGTGGTACCGTCCGTTGAGTGATTGTCGATCACAATCACATTAAAGGGAAAAGTCGTTTGCTGGCTCAAAGCAGAATTTACGGCGTCACGAATGGTCCGGATACGATTACGGACAGGTATGATGACAGATGCTTCAAACTCAAAAGCTTCTCTGTCCAGGTTTACTGTTCGGGAAGAAGGTCTTACATAGGCATTGATTTCTTTCAGATGCTTGATACAAACTTTCTCCATTTCGATCTGTACTTCCCGATTTTTAGGATTTACGTAGTCGAATTGTTTTTCTCCGCTTTTCCGGGTATCTGTTTCTATTTCTGTGTAAAGGAACTCATTGATATGGATGATTTGAAATAGATTACCTAGCATCAGACGCATTTCATAAAATGCAGCATATTGGAAAACTGTTTCCTCCAGAATACTTGAAGCAAGGGTGAAAATTTCGGAATTGAATAAAAGCACCGAACCGAAATCAAAATCATCCCGGAGGCTTCCTTGTTGATAATCAATAACGGGAGTTTGTTTGAGAACTCCGTCAACCAGTTGGTAATGATCTGCGTATACCATTGCATTTTCTGAGGAACTCTGTATAATCTGTGTCATGCGTTCCAGTGCGTACAATCCTAGTTTTAGCGGGGTCTGTTTCGTGTAAAGCAAAAGATAGCTGGCATCATCTGCGTTGTCAGCAATTGTTTTAATCGTACTTGTAGAGTAGAGACCGTTAATGAGGAGACATTCACACCCCGGTAAGCACTCTTTGTTGGTATCAGCGCTTAGCAGGTAGATTTTGTTCACTAATTCTGAAGCTTGCAATTCTTTTACAGTTTGTATCGTATCTTTCGGATTGCCAAAAGGTATGAAGCAATTGATTTTCTTTTTCATTTTAATGTTTTTTTATTAAAGAGCTGTTGATAGGGGCGGCTGACGATTTCCTTTTGATGAGCAGGCAAAGCCCCAGAAAAGTAAACGCGGCATTCAATATCAGTAACTCGTAGCTAATTTGATATCCATCGAACCAGGCTTCCGAATTTCTTTGCAATACGTAGCAAAGTGCAGGAGAAAGAATGGCTACTAACGGAATATATGGATCATAAACTTGTTTTTTAGTAAAAATGCCGAAAGCGAATAGTCCGAGAATTGGACCATACGTATAGCTGGCCAGCGTATAAATCGCATCAATCACACTTGTATTATTCAGCAAATTGAATACGAAGATGACGATTCCCATCACGAACGTCATCCCGATGTGCACGTGTTTCCGTATTTTGCAGAGTGCCGCTTCGTCTTTCTTGTGCGCATTCAGAATATCTACGGTGAAAGAAGTCGTCAGGGCTGTCAAGGCCGATCCGGCAGCGGAGTACGCCGAAGCTATCAATCCGATAATGAACAGGATACCGACTATTCCCGGAAAGTAATTGCCTGTGGCGATCATTGGGAACAATTCATCGCTCTTGCCGGGATTCTCGATTCCCTGTCGGGCGGTGAAAGTATAGAGCAATACACCCAGCATCAGGAAGAGCAGGATCACGAAGAACTGTGAAATCCCGCTTGTAATCATATTCTTCTGTGAGTCACGGAAGTTCTTGCAACTGAGATTCCGTTGCATCATATCCTGATCCAGCCCGTTCATGGCGATAACGGTAAAGACGCCTGCCAGGAATTGCTTGAAGAAATATCGCTTGTCGTTGACATCGTCAAAAAAGAACATTTTGGAGAGATCGCTGTCTGAAATCGTTGAGACCAATCCGCTGAAATTCAGATGCAGGCTGGAAGCTATATAGTAGATACAAAGTACAACGGAGACTACCAGACAGAATGTTTTCAGTACATCAGTCCATATCAATGATTTCACTCCTCCCCGGAAAGTATAGAGCCAGACAATGAGTACTGTCAGTATGACATTGATTATAAAGGGAATATGGAAAGGCTCGAAGATGAGTAATTGCAAGGTCAGACATACTAAAAAGAGCCGCACGGCAGCTCCGAGCATTTTGGAAATAAAGAAAAACCAGGCTCCTGTCTTATAGGAAGAAGCTCCGAAGCGATTTTCAAGATATTCATAGATAGAAACCAGATTCATCCGGTAGAAAAGCGGAACGAGTATGAATGCGATAATGAACTGTCCGACGATAAATCCCAGTACCATCTGCAGGTAGGAGAAGCCGCTGGCTTGTACCATACCCGGTACGGATACAAACGTAACTCCGGAGATAGTGGAACCAATCATGGCAAAGGCGACAATATACCATGCCGATTTGCGGTTGCCGACGAAGAAGCCTTCGTTATCTGCTTTATGTCCTGCTATATAGGAGATAGCGAAAAGGATCATAAAGTATGCTATGATAGTAATAGATAAGATAATTGGACTCATATCTGTTGCTTAAAATTCGTTCGCGGGTGAATATATTCAAATATGCTTTTCCTACAAATTGTACAAATGTAGGGAATTTATCAAATAAATGCATCCTTCTTATGAGTTTTTTATTCCGGGTGTGCCACCTGTATCATTTCTCGATGAGTGCCAGTTTTTGTTGAGAGAGGGAAGTTCAGGAGATATCTTCTCTAATGAAATGCCTGTAGTGACTGAAGTGTCGTGCATCCAGTCTATGAAACGGCAGGTATCAATTGTGCGGGGATGTTCTTCATCAGTTGCCAAGGCAAGGTAACCTCCGTCGTTGCTCAGTTGCGGAAATTTGGATATTTCGGTTATACTTTTGCCGTCAACCTTATGCTTTCTGATCAGTGTAGTTGCGGAGTGAGTAAAACAAATATATCCTTTGCCGGGAATAACAAGGTTTGTATTTTCATCTTCCTGTTTGAGTATTGTGGTACTGAATATTTCTCCCGTTGCTCTCATTTTAAACAGACGCAGAGACTTTACAGTGATATCCTGATCAGCAGGATTATAGAATTCGATGTATTCGGCACCGTCTTTGGCATTGTCATACATCACTTCGTTGAATAGTAACATATTTCTCACATTGTCAGGATATTCCGGCGATTCCGGTGTGTCAGGCTTGTCCGGTTCATCCGGAACGTCCGGTATGTCGTCCGGTTCAGTACTTGTTATTACATCATCAGACAACTGTATATGATGGAAAGTGAAACCGTCACAGCGGCTTTTTGTATAAACGCAGTATATGCCGCAGCAGATTGACTTTGTGATACTTGCGTCTTTTATTTGTTTCTCCTTCGTATATTCGGTTTCCGTTTCCATGCGTGTCCAGAAAGTCCAGTAGCCGTTGGCGTCGCATTCTACTTTGATAAATAATTTCGGAGAATTATTTCCTTTCATGAGTTCTCTTCCCGAAGCCAATAATTTGGATTGATTCCCATTTTGCCGGTAAAGTGCTACATTGTCTTTTGTTCCTCCTATCTGAATGTAATAGCCGTTCAGATCTCCGGAAAGTATTTCCGATGAAGAGGCTAAATAGAAACGGGCGTAATTATTGGCGGAAGGATTAAAGGTGAGCCGTACCCCGAATTCCCATCGGGTGCTTCTTACAGAAGAAGAGGGGATCGTGATATATGCTGTTCCTGCATCTTCCTGCGGATCATTCAAGTGTACGCCTTCTTTGGTATTAATCGTGAATTTCTCGGTTTCTCCTGTCCAGGGAAGTTCTGATGTTGAACTGTCCGGTTCAAGGCTCTCTTTTTCATCCTCAGGCGGAAGCGCACAACTGTATAATAATATAATGAGGAAACTCAGAAATGTACATGCCTTGCAAATTTTCATACGGCTTTAAATTAGTGTTGTTATCTACCGTATTTGTTTGTGTTCAACGCAGAGGCAATTGCGGATCGGATAATGTTCATGCTTGCAAAGGTACAGTTTCTTGTTGAATAAATGCGAAAGGTTCTTTATTGTTTTCTGTGAATGTTAGAAATAAAAGATACGGATTATACGGATTAACACGATAGCTTTATGCTTTCACAACGCTAAAACCGTGTTAATCTGTGTAATCCGTGCCTAAAAGTTATTATTCCTGTTATTACTCAAAGCGCGGCATCACATACTTGTCCGTATAAGAAGTGAAACTGATGCCGGGCATATAATGAGTATTCGAATTATTTTCCAGCTTCTTTATCAGTGAATAATCATCCGCGTTCAAAGCATAGTAATTATCGGAAGACGGACTCGTCACCCGTACCGTCCAGTCGAACATATTTCCAATGATGGTCAGCGCGTCCGTTTCGGGATTGAATGCAGGAACTCCTGTTTTCACCACATCATACGTGCGGCTTTTCAGCACATATAAAGCATTGTTGATATCTGTCAGGAAAGCAAGCGTCTTTTTATTTCTGAATTCCGTCAGATAAAGGTGCTCTAATGTTAATCCTTCCGGCAAAGTGATAGCACGAACGTAGGGACGCCCTTTCACCTGTTTCAGATGGAACAGACGACGGTCGGCATCCAACAGAAGGTATCCTTCGTCATACTCCTTCTTCACCGTCGGGTTTCCTGCGATCTCAATGGCCGGAAAGCGGAAATTCTTCTTGGTCATAGCTTCTGTAAACAAGAGGCTTTTTTCTGCATTCACGCTATTGGAAGCCATATCGATAAACTCAATGCCTTGCGAAGTAATGCGGAAAACATCATCCGGCATCTTCAGGTCTACACGCCCGGACATCGACTCCAACAGAGGATAAAGACCGATGGAAGGAGCGTTGATATCCGTAGGTACGCTGCGGAAATTGAAATTCTCCGTCTGCACGATCTTCGGAGTGACAGCTATCCCGTTAATCGTATCCGGAAAACGTTCGTCGGACATCAACTGGCGGAAATAAAACATAGGCAGAATACTGTCGAAAGCAGCTTCGGAATAAATGTTTCCGGCAGCGTCGCGACGTACGGTTCCTTTTCCCTCTTCCTGTCCCATCAAGGCGAAATCGCCGATCACGAAACTATATAGAGTGAAAGGAGTCTTCTCCGGCTTTACGACAAAGAAGTTGTAACACCAAGGCAACTGCCAGAGAAGCAGGAAGGCGATGGTGACATATAATAGTAGGGTACTGAAACGTTTCATCTTTATTTAATTCTTCATTTTTAGTTCTTCATTCTTCATTATCCTAGTCCTGCTTTCCCGCTTTGAACCGTACGATGGAGAGCCAGGAGAAAGACGCGGTCAGCAACGTATAGACCAGCAGATACGGGAGGAATTTGTTATAAGCTTCCGGCGTGGGCGACAGGAAGAAGATTCGCAGTAACAATACGGTGATAATGAGATTGATGATTCTGCGTTTCCATGCCGGTTCGAGGCAGATCCATGCGATGAGCAGGTAGCCGGAAATACCGGCAAGATACCACGTGAGGGCGGTCAGCAGTATATGATTCTTCAGTTCGTGAGCCAGTACTCCGCTCAGATAGACCTCCATCAGAAGGAAGTTGGAAGCGAAGCAGACAAGCAACAGTACCAAACCGGAGAACAACATATTGCCGGTCATTTTCAGTTCGGGATAGGGCAGGTGCAAAGTCAGTTTCAGACATTTGCGCTGCATCTCGGGAACAAACTGCACGATGGCCATCAGCACTCCGGCAATCAGGGGGATGTATTGTAACATATCGATGAATATGGCATCCCGCTGCATCATGACTTCCCATACATGCGCGGCGCCTTTCATTTCTATCACCCGGTTGATGCGAAGCATACAGTAGCCTGTAAAACCGAGTGTAGTGACTACGGCAAGCAGAAAATACCACCGTGTCTTGATCCATTCTTTATAAAATATAGCGTACATGAGACTTCTAATTTACTTTTTAATCTTTAATTATTTTATTGAATCAGTATTTGCCGGTCAGACCGATGAAGGCATCTTCCAGATTCACATGTTCGCTATGCAGGTCCGTATAGGGTACTGACATGGATTTCAGTTTTGCTTCCGCCTCTGTGAGGGGGAGGAAGGAGAATGTTTCCAGTGTATTCCGCATCACGGAAGGATGATAGAAATCATCGGATGCGGGCAGTTCGTAACCTTCGGGAACAGTACAGGTATAGCGGCGTCCTTCTTTCAGTAATTCGTCAATTGGCTTCTGAATCAGTATCTTTCCGTAGTCCATTATGATACAGTCGTCTACCAGTCGTTCCATATCCTGAATGATATGCGAAGTCAGAAAGACAGTCTTGCCTTCGGAACGTGCATAATCGCGGAGATAGTCTACAAACAGGCGGCGATAACCGGGGTCGAGACCGAGGGAGAAGTCGTCTAATACAAGAAGCTCGGGATTCTGTGCCAGAATCAGTCCGAGTGCTACTTGTGAACGTTGTCCACAAGACATACGGGAGATGCGCTGTCCGGTAGCTACTTTCAGTTTGTTCATCAGTTCATAATAAGCCTCTTTTTTCCATTGATTGGGGTAAAAGGCTGCGTAGAACTTCTCAATCTGGGTGATGCTCATGAATTGATACTGTACGTGCCCTTCTATCAGCAGCCCGATGTTGCGGCGCAATGCCGGAGCCATCGTCTGTATCTCTTGTCCGAAGATACGGCATTCTCCGGAACGTGGTTTCAGATATCCGCTCAGGATGTTGATGGTCGTGGTCTTGCCCGTACCATTCTTGCCCAGTAGTCCGAGGATGCGGCCTTTGGGGACTGTGAAACTAAGATTTTCGTAAATCAACCGTTTGCCGTAGTAGTGCGTCAGGTTGTTACATTCTATGATTTGTTCCATTTTATTTTATCAGTTATTCTGTTCAAAAGAAGAGAAGAAAAAGGATGGGAATCACGATTCCGACAATCATTTCTATTCCTCCTCTGCCGATAATACCTTTGCTGCCTTTCAGCATGATGACTCCGGAAAGGGTGATGATGATGAGGCCGACTGCGAAAATATCCGCAAAGTAAGTCCACCATTGTCCGGGGTTGTAGTGCAGGCGTGCCATTGCTCCGATGAGCGGGCGGCGGGTGACAGATTCGTAGACTGCCTCTCCCGTACGGACGTTTACCTGCAAGTTGGACCCGCCTTTCAAGAACACTTTCATGATGTCCGCTTTCGGGAAATAGTGCTTGGTATAGTTACCTTCCTCTCCCAATGGTTGCAGCAGAGTCAGTACATTTTCCCTTTTCATTCCCTCTTTGCCCGGCAGTTTTTCGGCAATCTTATATTCTTTCCGTTCGATGGAGAAGTTCGGGTTGATGGTGTCACGGTGATTCATCACAATGCCGGAAATGGCATAAATCAAGACCATTCCGGCAAAGAAAAAGGATAAATCACGGTGTATCAGCCTACTCCATTTACGGATGCTGCTACTCCACTTCATACGAATTAGCTTCCATGAAATAGAAAGACAGATACTCTTTGCCGCTGCTTGCTTTTCGGTCGGCTATCTTCGCGCGGAAGTCGGCGATACGGGCTTCGGGCGTGTTGGCTGTCTCGCCGCGTGCTTTCTTCTCTGTGTCACAGCCGGCTTCACCGGTTCCGTGTTTTTCGGCAGCTTGCGCTTTGAGTTGTGCTTCCCAGTTTTGGAGGTAGGCTTCGTCAATGCGTTGTTCTTTCAGTGTTCCGGTGACGCGGACGATGGAGTTCACACATTTCGGGTCGAATGCTCCCAAGGTGCCGGCTTCTACGCGGATCACTTGTGTGTCGTCACTGCCCATCAGGAAGATTTTCTTGGCGCCATGCTTGCAGGTATGTGTGCAAACGCCTTCGATGGTTACTTCTTTTCCTGCAAGGTTTTCTGCATTTGCAAGAAGAGAGTCAATTTCTAAAGCAGACGAAGTGGTCTGTTCTGTTGTTGTGTCCGAGGAACTTTTCTGCTGTTTGTTTCCACAAGAGGTTCCGATAACGGCAACCGCCAGTAGAGCGATTGCGATGCTTAGCTTTTTTGTTTTCATTGTTACTTTTTGTTTTTATGTAGTTTATATTCTTTTTTATGAACTTGCAAATGGCTTTTAGTTCTGGTTCTTTACACAACGAACTGTTTGACCACTAAGTACACTGATATAACTCAGAGACAATCTGCCTTCCGGATACTTCGCCATTGAGAATGTGCTCATTAGTCCGAAGAACTGAATATTGGTCAGGTCGCCGGTGCTTGTACTATAAATAGGCTTATATGCAGTTGAAGTCATGTAATAACTCATACTGGGTTTTCCAAACCATTCGGTTACCGTACTGTTGCTGCTGGTTATTGCCGTTGCCTGATATTTGGGGACGGCTGAATAACCGGTTGACATACGTACTCCCGAGAATTGATAATTAAATTTAGCCTCGTTGAGTGTCGGGATTTTACCACCGTCATATGCTGTGTCATAGAAAAGAGCGTCTTTTCCGTTTTCCAAACTATTGCCGTCCGCATCTTTGGTCGAATTACCTACAAGGCTGAAATATTCGGCGCGAGTCGGGATGTGCCATCCCTTCGGACAGATGCCCTGTGCTCCTTCAAAGTCGTAGCAGTTTTCCGGAGTAACTGCTTTGCCGCTAAGTGCGGCATGGATGTCGTAGAGATAACCGTACTGCTTGATAGAAGTTGCGTCCTGCAATGCTTTTGCAGTAAGTGTACCGTCAACTGTAACCAATTCGTACGGATACCAGATGTGAGAATCTGCAGCCGGATCACTTGACGGAGTATATCCATCCGGTACATAGCGTAATGGTTCCGCCATCCATGTTGTTCCGTTGGAGAGAGTTACCGTATTGTAGGTAATGCCGTCGTAGATGAAATATCCGTCATGCTCTTCAAAAGGAACTTCCGGCTCATCTCCCTTGATCTCTCCCTCGTCTGTCCAGTTCTCGATCTCACCACTGAGTGTAACGATGATATTATCGGGTAATACACGTATATTGACACTGTATTGTCCGCCTTGAACTAAATCTGTGGATACGAGCTTTTGCATCAATGTATTGTTATCTGAAGTTGTTACTGCAAGAGTGAACGCAGCCGTCTGTGGGACTACAATGGCACGAAAAGTCTTATTCTTTGTCACTTGTTGTGCTGTGATGTCTGTGGCGGCGGCGCTCTCGTTTACGGTTGTCTTCATGGTTGCCAAATTGATATTGGCAGTAGGAACAGAGCCTTTGAGCACTATAGATGAAATATCCAAATTCGTTTCGTTTGTCACATTAATAACCAGTTTGGTCAGCATGTGCTTGAAGATCATGCTGATGGAGTTCACCGAAGGAAGTACGTCGGATTTGCTTGCCGCCATAAAGTCGGAAATTCCGTAGTTGGTGGTCTGGTCGGCATGCACGGTGAATGAAGTCGGTACACCGGTTGCGCTGTAAGGATAGTAAGCCACGAATGAAGACTTGTCTGCTCCTTCGGGATACCATTTCAGACTTCCGGCGAAAGCTCCGTCATTGAAAGTCATAAGCTCGTTGGTGGCATATACAGTGCCGTCTTCTTTAGTGACACTCAATCCGATCTGATCCTGATCTTCGAAATTAACCTCTGTGGCACGTGTGATAATAGGAGTGATGGTCACCCGGTCCACAGATGCTACTCCCTCGTTTTCCTCCTGCTGGCAAGATGCCAGAAATGCTGCTGTCAGCACAAATAATATCCCCTTTTTCATCATTTGATAGTTTTATATTATGTAAATGAATAATTTTAAAATGTATAACCTAACTTAATCGTCTCATTCCAACGGCTCGAACCTGCTATATATTCAAGGTTGAAACCGTGCGTATATCCGCCCTGTATTTCGGCATAAATTCCCCGATGAAAGTGATAGCGTAATCCGACGTTCACTGTCGCCCGTGGGGCAGTTGCATACTCATTCTGCAGATGGTAATAATCTGTCAGGCGGTATGGAGGATCGCCCGGTTCGGCTGTCGTTTCAGTAGTCCTGCTCTTCTCCGTGAAGTCTCCTATGGATAAACTTGCGGCAGCTTTCACATCGAACCTTCCGGCATGAAGTACGCCGGATGCGTAAACCCGTCCACAAGTCATTGTCTGTGACGCGACATAAGGGTACATTTGGGTAGTCATGCTTTTAAATGACGAAATCTCGGCTCCGACACGCAATTCTCCTTTAGGAGCGATCAACTCATATTCGGGCTGAACGGATAAAGCCTTTCTTTCGAAAATCCGGTTGGAACCGTAAACATGGGTAGTCGTGATTCCGTTGGATATCTCCTGTCCCAATACATTCTCGTCATTTGTCTGGCGTGACCATGAGAGGTTGATCCGCAGGAAATGTTCGGTACTACCTTTGGCGAAACGGTATCTCAGATGCGATGTAATCCGGTGTGCCGGAAACTTAAACCAGATAACCTCTTTCTCTCCGGCGGTACCGGAAGAATGCAGATACTCCACATCTCCGTAAAGCGATCCCCATTGAGCCTGAACTGCTGCTCCGTGAGACAGTTCCTTGATGGGGAATCCGTTGATACCCGATTCGCTCAGATGGACTCCGCTTCCCGACCATGCTTCGTAGGCACCGTACATCAGTCCTTTATCAAGGAATGCGTAATAAGGTGTAGCGGCTGTTCCGATCTCTTCTGCTGAAACGGATTCGCTGTTTTTGCTGAAAATATAAGAGAATCCGATCGCATAATGGTCCGAATGATACATGATGCCGGGAGCGACTTTTAAGTCCAGTCTGTAGTTGGTATGCCGCAAGTCCTTGCGTTTGGAGTAATTGGCAGAGGTGAAATCGATCTTTCCGCCGATGCGCCAGTTGGTGCCGGCATCTGCTGCTATACCTCCCATAAACGCATAAGTTTGCAAATCCTTTCGGCCGGGGGTAAACTCCAGCAGGTCTACCGGATAAAATCCGGGATGAATGAACATGGAGCCGCTCATATCTTTGCCGGAAGTGTGGTCGAATGAGAACGAGCCGATCAGAGAATACTTCTTTAAGTGTGTGATGGACTTGGCTACTGCACCGGCACTCCATAATTTGTCGGCTTCGTAGTAGTTGCGGAAGTCACCGTGATTGTTCTTGCCGTACAGTTCGGCGTAGGAGACGGTGACGCTGTCCATCATGATTCCCGTTACGTTTGTTCCGGCATTCCATGAATTTCGTCGTTCGATAACATCGTAAGTCTGTGCCGAGCTTACGGCTGCTATACACAACAGCATACATCCTATATATATTCCTTTCATATTACTCATGCAGGGATTGTTGTTCTCTTTCATAAAAATCGGCGGAAGAGTTGTTCGTATCTTCCAGTATTTCATAACCGGCCTCCTTCGATGCTTCCTCGTCTACCCGACGGTGCAGGCTGCGTCCGTCATACAGTGCGCTTTGACTGACATATCCGGCATCGATGGAAGGCGAAATGCGTTTTTTGTTGCTCGACGAACCGCCATAGTACACCTCTACTCCGTCAATCACCCAGTCGAGCGGAATCTTGATGACCTGATCTACCGTGCTGCCGGGCTTTTGTATCACACTGCCTGTTTGCTGTACATACTCCTGTATCGTAGTGTCCTGAGCCTTGAAGATGACAGTGGCGGGAGAAAATATGGAGAATGTATAGGCATTCGCCTGTCCCAGTTTGATGACCACATCCAGATAATGGTCGCGGCTGATCTGGTCGCCTGGAGCAGGATGATACATCGTATTCCAGTAATAAACATTGTTGTAGCAGGCAAAATATCCCGGTTTGTTCAGATTGACCGACAGCGGGTATTGCGCGGCATGATCTATGGCGCCGTTGACGGCGATGACTGCATCTGCACCGGGTGCCAGCGGGAAGGAAGTGCCGTTACCGCCGAATTGCCAGATGCACTGGACGATAGGAGCGAAATCGGGGAAAATGGTTGCTCCGGTTGCTTCGTCCTGCATCACCCATACGTTGGTGGACTGGGAGTTGTAAGGATCGAGTGTACCTAAGCATAAATGGTCGAGATACTGCGTCTGGGAATCATTGTTGTGCAGGATAATGTATTTATCAGCCTGATAAGTACCTTCCTGCGGCAGCTTGGTACATCCTCCGCAATAGATTTCCTTGATAATGATGGCACCGGCTTTGGAGTGTGTGAGCGGAACGTTGAGTGTGATATCCCCGTTTACGAGTTTTACCTTGTCTGCCAGTCCGTTGAATATATGCTGGTCGGCTTTATCACTGATTTGTATGCGGTATATGCCGTTGGTCAGGGCGAATTGCGCTGTACCGTTCTGGTCGGTTACCGTCTTGTAGGAATTGCCGCGGTCGATGTCTTCGATTTGGACGGTGATGCCTTCCCGAAGGTATTCCGCATAATCGTCCGGATAGACGGCAGTCACCTGCAAGGTGTGCAGCTGGTCTTCGTAAGGATTGCCTTTGTCGATGTCCGTACATCCTCCGAGTAAGGATGTGACGCAAAGCAGTATGATATAGATTGACTGTTGTTTCATATTTCTAAAGTTTAATGCGGCAGGTTAATCCATAATAAAAGTTCGGGGTAAAGATTGCACTGGTTCCGGTTGCGTATGATTTCACATACGCCCGTGAGTTCGTGAAATTAATCGCGTTGAACGACAGCGAAACATGATCGCCTATCTCCTTGGTAATGCTGATATTGGCAGAGAAATACGGATCATATCCGTCGGCTGCGAAAGTATAGGCATTGCCCGATTTACGTATCAGATGCGCAAAGTCCGGATTTTCGGCTTCGGCGGCGGTGAACGGATGTACCTCGTTGTTCAGGTCGAGGTAGGCAACCGGATAAATGGCCGTATAAGAATTTCCGTCGTAGATGCTGCCTCCTGTTTTCTCGTTGCTGTTCTCGCTGACGTTGAACGCGTAGGACGTACCGTTATATTCGGAGAGATTCTGCGACCGCTTAATGAGCGAGGCTTCCAGTTTGCAGGATATGATCAGCCTTGCCTTCGGGATACGGGTGATCGCTGTGATATTGGCATCCAGCGAGTGAGTGCGCTTGCCGTTGGCGGTCGTGGATGAGTTGTCGCCGTTGGCATATATACCTACATATTGGTAGGAACGGTTGGCGAGACTGGTGTGCGACCATCCGTTCTGGTAGTAATAAGACAAGGAGTTGTCTATGTATTTGGTATATGTATAGGCCGCATCCACACGGAACTGCGTACGGAGGGGAGTAATCTCCGGAAAATCGATGATCATTTCTGCTCCTCTGCGGGTGATGTCCGGTCCGTTATCGGGAGAGGTTGACCTGACGAAAGTCTGGTCTTTCACCTTTACGTCCAGCGGTGTCCAGTAACTGTTCTCATCGTCCCGTATATATCCCATGCCCGTCTGATTGTCTACGGTAATCTGCGGATTGGCGGACAGCTCGAATCCTTCCGGCAACTGTAGAACATTGTATGCGAACGGAGTATAGGTACTTGTATATTTATAAGGCATCTTCGTACGGTTAAAGTATCCTACCAGTGAAATACGGGTGCGGGCTACATTGATGTCAACTCCTATTTCGGCATTCTGATTCTTCTGCCAGCGGAGTTTCTCATTGTGTAATAAAGTATATGGCTGACTGTAATAGACGTAAGCCGACTCATTGTTATTGTATGAGACTCCGAAAGTCTGAATATCCCGATACTCCTGTCGGGGATAGAGCACATAGTACGAAGGCAGCTTCTCGGTCACTCCCCATCCGCCCCGAATCGCTATGTTTTCGTTCAGCTGCCATCTGGCGTTGAAACGTGGCGACAGTGTGTTCAACTTGTCGTATTGCGTTCCGCTGATGAACAGATTCTCCCAACGCAATCCCGCCATCAGCCTCAGCATGGTGCTGCCGACAGGTACCGACAGGCTTTCTTCCGCATACAACGAAACATTGTGCATATACGGATAAGCCGAGTAAGAACGGGGACGATACCCGTTGGGAGCCAGCGAAGGATTCTGATAATACTCTCCGTCGCCCACATTGCCTGTTCCTTTCCATTGCACGCCTGCTTTCAGATTGCTGGTAACGTTCTTGAAACGACGGTTCCATTCGTACTTCAACGAAGCGGCATAATCCAGTTCTTTGGAATCGACAATCTGATCGGCAAAGAAATGGTAAGGCAGTTTGCCTGCAATGAAATAGCCTTCCTGTTCGGCGTGGACTGCCGGCTGTTCGGATGCATAAGAATAAGGTGTATGTGCATGCGACTTGTTATCATTGTAATACACCGATGCATCCAGTTTGAGGTTGGTAATCCATGACTTGTTGAGCAGCCATGCCAATGACGTGTTTGCACGGAAAACGTTGTCTCTGACTTTGGTATATTCTCCCGTATATGCGTCGGGATCATCCTTCGTATTCATACCTCCGATGTTACCGGTCAGTCCGATGTTGAATCGGAGCACTTTCCGGAACGTATTGCTGTAACTTGCGGAGAATCCTCTGCGGGTATAAGAAGTATAGGGTGAATTAAGCTTTTGAGTAGCCTTGGTCCATTCACCGCTTATGTTGACGATTCCTTTATCGTTGCCGAGGTCCAGCCCTTTGGAAAAGGATACCTGTTCTGTGCGGGGATTGATGGATAGCAGTACATTCCACGGAGTCTTCCCTTTCTTCGTATGGATTTTGACCATACCGCTGTTCAAGTCTCCGTACTCTGCCGAAGGTACTCCGGTGATGACTTCTACCGATTCGATATCGGCCACAGAGATGCTGCGGGTATCTATTCCGGTCATATTGCCGAAAGAAGAGTTGTTGCCGATGCGTACTCCGTCTACTTCTATCGCCGTTCCGAAAGCCGCGTTGCCTGCGGATGAACCTCCGTCGCGCAGAGAGAAAATATTGTTGCTGGTCAAGTCCGGGACTTTCGTCTTTCCTCCCGGAAGAAGGGCGGAAATATCGCTTACATTCGATATCTGCAGATGTTCCAGTGCGTTACTCCCGATGTTGAGCGTGGTGTTCAGTTCAGTCTTCGGAGCTTGTGCGGTAACGATTACGTCGTTCAGGGCAAGTGTATTTTCCTTCAGTTGTATCTTTAATCCTTTGATGCTGTTGTTCACATTCACCGGAACCGTTGCCGGAACATAACCGAGGAAGGAAACTTCCAATTGATACTTGCCTTCCTGTATTCCTTGTATCGTAAATTCCCCCTTCTGGTCGGATACAGCCCACAAATAGGTACCTTTGATTAAAATGGATGCGCCGGGCAACGGCGAACCCGTCCTTTCGTCGGATATACGACCGGAAATAGAATAATTGTTAGTATTGGCTTCAATTCTGGAAATGATCAAAGAAAGAAGCAAGCAGAGCATTATTTTAAGTGTAAGAAACCTCATAGAACAAATTTTGTGCAAATTTCGTTCTATATCGTTAATACTACAATCGCAAATAATAGCTATTTTCAGGCGTACGGATACCCATAATTAGGTACGGTGCTTTTGCCGCAAAGGGTAATCGTAAGGATACAATAGAAGATTTCTCTCCACAGTGATTTGAATGCAGTTTTGCCCTCACGGTCTAACTGTTCGTTTGTATCCCTTTATTCATCGGCGTTTCAGACGTGATAGCAAGCGTGGTGGCAGAGTGAGGGCAAACAGTTGCTCTCACTCTTGCTGATCGCGTTATATGTCATTCTACTAATATTATCATCTGATATCCAATGTGTTAACATCTGATGTGTCAGTCATTAACAATTGATCTCCCAGCTCTTAATAGTTGAGAAATCAGGCCTTAATAGCCAATAACTCATGCATTATTGACTGGTAAATGAGTTGTTGCTGACTGAATGAATAGGTTGATCGGAACAGCTGATGCAGTCCGGTCAATACATCGTGCGGTCAAGTCAATCAGATCTACCGTATCTTCGAAGAGTTTCAACCGCTTGAAACTTTAGTTTCATCAGTGAGAAACTCTAGTTTCAAAGGCTTGAAACCAAAAGTTTCACTACATGAAACTGATTTTGGAACTACTTCTCTGGGAATAACTGAACGGATTGTGACAGATGTGACCGCTAATTTTCATTCAATAAAGATAGAAATTTGATCAAAAAAAGTATATAGTTGATATTTTGTGCTTTATGATTGATAAATCGACCTGCTTTTAATAGGAAATGGCTAATTTTGAACTTATATTAATGACTATATCCTATGTATTCGTGTTATACTGAAGCGATTTTTAGAAGCTATTTTTGAACGAATCTTAAATGTAATATTATCATGGATAATTTGATTTTTACATCCGAAAGTGTTATTCTATATGAGCGTAAGAGAATACATGCTTTAAAATATGAAGAGATTATTTGTATTACAACTGATAGACCTTACCTTGTTATTACTACTGTAGAGAGTCTGCAAATGTTTATACAAATGTCATTGTCAAAGGTAGGCGAATTATTACCAGACTATTTCTGTCTATGCAATCAGTCGACTATAATCAACCTGACTTATGCTTATTTATATGAAGAACATAATGGTCACTTTTTCGTATCTCTCTCAGCGATGTTGGAGCCTTTTGAAGTTTCTAGAAGATGCAAGAGAAATATAAAGAATAAAATGCTATATATTAATAAGAATAGAGGCTTATGACAAATAACGAACTCAAACTCTTGCAATCGGCAATGGACCATTCAAAAAGCTATTTAGAATTTGGATCAGGAAATAGTACTTATATGGCTGTAGCGACCGACAATATTAAGAAAATAACAGTCGTGGAATCGGATGTAACTTTCTGGGAAACGCACCTTATGTCTACGCCTGCCATATATGAAGCTGTTGAGAAAGGTCGGCTGCATCCTTATTTGGTAAATATAGGAGTAACAGGTAAGTGGGGATATCCTATGAATGACAATAACCGTGATTATTGGCCTGCATATCATTCTTGTGTGTTTCAGTCTAATCATTCGTATGATACGGTTTTGGTGGATGGGAGGTTCAGAATTTCCTGTATTCTACATGCTTGTCTATATTGTCCTCAAGACACTAAAATCCTTATACACGATTTTTTCAATCGACCTAATTATTATGTAGTTCTACCTTTTCTTAAACTGGAAGAAAGAGCTGATACATTAGGACTTTTTTCAATAAAGCAAGATACTTCATTGAAGCATCTTGCCAAAGAATACATTTCTATCTATGAGTATCTTCCCGGCTTTTAAACCGTATTATTGGGTTTCATTTCTTGAACCTTAATGTTTTTTCTAGCTCTTGCTCATATTTCCATTTGTTTTCGTACCCTTTGTCTGTATAAAAACAATAAAGATAAAAATGTCCGATATTGTTTTTTTGAAATAGCCATACGTCACAATAATAGTATTTTTTTCTAAAACATTCGCTTCCCAGCGATAGAGGATATGTTATCACAGTGTCGGCATTGAATACATCTTTAGCATAACTTGCCGGTTTATATTCAATGTAATGTTTTATTTCATCAAAGGAGATGTCTTCTCTTTTTTTATTTAGTGACATGGCTAATTCGGCTCTAACGACAAACAAATAGCGATATACTTCTTTTCCATCATACTCTACTTTATCTTTGAGGATAAATGGCGGACGATTATTATTGGGCTGGATACTGAAGAATGCGATAAAGTCTTGGTCATCCGATTTGATTGTCGGGCTTAGAATGCCTGTGTGCATTTGAAATCCTGGTAGTGACTCAAAATCCTCGGATTCATCGGTTAATTTGATAAGTTTTGATTTTTTGTGCTTAAGTCCTATTTTTTTTAGCCACATTTGTAATGTCATAGTTTTAATTGGTATTCCTGTCAGAAGTGGTACATGTCCTGGGATAATTCCGTTTTTCAAACAAATGGAATCGCTGTCAATGTCCCTTTTTGGGGAGACTGTGTTTTGGGCTTTAAGTTGAAAGCTGATAAGATAGAACAGAATAAAATATAAATATTTCATATTAGTAGAGTTTAACCGTAATAAATCCCGTCACTTCCCGTTATCGGATAAGATCCGAAAGAGCCATAAGAATCGTAAGATCCCGATATAGGACTATCGATAAAGGGAACTGTATTTATATCGAAAACACCTCTCAAACTTTCGTAACTATAGTCTCTTTCACTTTTTAGTGTAGGGTCGTAGCACCTTAGCATAAGGTTCCCATTTGCATCTCTATATGCTGCTTTTGGTATCGCGAAATGTAGTATTCCGCTAGAATCTAGTTGAAAGGATGCCCATTGGGTTGTACTGAAACTATTCATGGTTCCTCCTATGTTTTGAGAACCTTGATAACCATAATACTGAATGAAATTCATAAAAGAACCAATATTAGCTCCCCCTTCGGCTTCGGGATTATGGTTTGTATAATTTATATAAAACTGTACCATCTCGTCTTTATTCAAAGTTATACCATATAGTTCTTCGTAGGTGTAAATGAAAGCATTGAATAAGCAATCCCATGATGGATCACCATCACCAGCAACTATCGTTCTTAGCTCCCATTCTTTTAGTGGAGTAAAATCTTCAAAAGATTTGTTTAGATTGATTTTTTTTAGTTTCTTCATAACATCGTTATAGTTTAATATGTTGAAGATAAAACCTTCTATCGTTTTAACGATAGAAACAAAAATAGGTTTTATTTTTTATATAGAATGCATAAGGATTTGTAAATATGCAATTCGGTTGTTATAGATATGCAATTCGGTATATGAATGCTATTTCACTCTGGACTTTAAATTATCAAATAACCTTTCGATAAGCCTCCTGTCCCGTATAATGATATCAGCTATTCCACCTAATTCATATTGGAATTCAAGAACTTCTCCATAATTGGTTTTTAATCCTTGCGGCAGATCAACCGTAATCAGATAAGAATCGATAGAACTTTCTTGTGTCTTTTGTTCTTTTGTTATTAGTGATATTGATGCAACAGTGCCATTAATGGAACCGAATTCCGTATATGGAAAATTATTTAGTTTAATGATAACATTACTGCCATTTTTTACTTTACCTGCCCCACTTGCAGGTAATAGCATCTGACCAACCGTTATATTCTGAGGAGGTATGATGCTAAATACTTCTTCTCCGGATTGAATAAATTGATTATCAACCCAAAAATTAAGAAATTCTACTTTACCGGTAAATGGAGCCTTAAAAATATATTTGTTTTCCCAAACTTTAAGGTTATCCCTTAAATCATAGTATGTGGTGAGTAATTCCATCTGTAGTTGGCTGTCCTTTTCGTTTTGTTCTATTTCCAAACGATTAAGTTGATATTCATTTTCAGCGATTTGTAGCTGAATAGATGCATTCTCTTTCTTCAAATTTTGATAATTCAGCTTTGCCGATAAAAAATCATTCAGAATATTATCTACATCATGTCCTGCAACTGCATCCTTCTTATTCATGGTCTGATATTTACGATACCATTTTTCTGTAACATCGAGTTTCTTTTGGGATATGTTTATGCCGCTTGAATTTTCAGTTGCCGTAATATGTTGCCATTTAATATTAGTGAGCAGATTTCTTTTTTGTTGTTTATAGCTGTCACCGGAAAGAAATCTTTTATAACTCTCAAGAGCAGACAAAAATGCATAATACTTCAAATTAAGTTCCCCTAATGAAACTTTCTTTGGAAATAGTTTTTCGTGAAGGATCATTTCTAAATTGTTGGGATCAAATGCATGGATGAGGTTATTTATTCTTATAACATCAACAGTTGTTGCAGAATTCTGTATAATTGCGATATACTGTCCTTCTTTTACATTTTCCTGTGGAGTGATGTTCAATAGTTGCATCTTACCTGATGCATTAGCCACAAGTCTGACAGGAGAAAGGTTCGAATTAATTTTTATTTGTCCGGTTACTGTATCCGGATATTTGATAACCCATCCCATGGTTAGCAATAATACAAAGAAGAAAATTACCGCTCTGGCAACCCATTTCCCAAACGTCATAGGCATTTTGTCGATAATGTCGTTTATTTCTTCACTTCTTTTTGAGGTTTTCCCCTCTATTACTTCCTTATTTTTCCGTTCCCAAATCATATTGACTTTGAATTAGTTCATAGTATTTTCTTTTATTCTTCATTAAGGAGTCATGTGTGCCCATTTCAACTACCATACCATCTTTCATGACAATTATTTGATCGGCTTTTTTTATTGTACTCAATCTGTGCGCGATAACAATAACTGTTCTATTCTGAAAAACAGAATTTAAAGCTTGTACTATTTTCTGTTCATTAATGGTATCTAGGGCATTAGTGGCTTCATCCAAAAAGAGATATTCAGGCTTTTTATAGAGTGCTCTGGCTATGAGTAAACGTTGCTTTTGTCCTCCACTGAGTCCCCTTCCCATTTCCCCGATCGCTGTTTGATAACCGAGTGGCATTCTTTCAATTTCCTGAGCAATATTGGCTATTTGGGTGGCTTGTTGTAAAGCTTCATAATCAACGTCCTCGTCATTTAGTACAATGTTGTTTTGTATGGTATCATTAAATACCTTACCATCCTGCATGACACATCCGCATTTCGCTCGCCATTGTCGGAGACTTATTGTATTTATATTCATGTTTCCAATACAGACTTCACCATAAGAAGGCATGTATAGTCTTAACAAGAGTTTGAGTAGAGTTGATTTACCGCAACCGCTTTCTCCTACAATCGCAGTGACTTTGCCTGCCGGTATTATAAAATTGAGATTTTTGAGAACAAGAGGTGCATTGGGCGAATATTGAAAAGAGAGGTTGCTTACTATCAAATTCCTGTTTTGAAGCAAGGTTATATTGTTGGATATGATAGATGCCATCTCATCTTCATCTTTCAATTGGTGTATCTCATTGATACGCATAAAACTGATTTTGGCATATTGAGCGGATTGGACGAAACCGACAAATTGAGTGATAGGACCATTTAACATACCAATAATGAACTGTGTAGATATCATTACGCCAAATGTGATATCGCCATTTATGACAGCTACAGCACAAAAGAAAGTAACAGCCATATTTTGCATATTATTTATAAATTGTGACCCAAGCATTTGTGCGTTGTTTACTTTTAAAACTTTTATGTTGAGGCGATATAAACGTGCCTGTATCGCTTCCCATTTCCATCGCTTTGTATCCTCGTAATTGTTTATTTTTATTTCTTGAATATTGTTGATTGTTTCCACCCAATAGCTACGGTCTTTTGAGGTTAATTCAAAATATTCCCAATCTAGTTTCTTACGTATTTTAAGAAAAAAGAATATCCATAAAACGTAGAGGATACTACCTCCCATGAATATAAAGAAAATGTTTGCATTATATATTAGGAGTATGACGCTGAAAACCAAAAATGTCATTGATGAGAATAGCATGCCTAGAGAGTTGTTCATAACGAAATTACGTATACGCTCATGATCATTGGCACGTTGCAAAATATCTCCGACTAATTTGTTCTCAAAGAAAGTGGCTGGGAGTTTCATTAGTTTGATCAGATAATCTGATATCAGGGATATATTGACTCGGGTTGATACATGTAATAATACCCAGTCGCGCAAAGCATTGGATAATGTGACACTTAGTAAAAGAATAATATTAGCGACGAGCATCATCTGTATAAAAGTGATATCGCGCGTATGAATTCCTATGTCAATTACTGACTTGGAAATGAAAGGCAGAAATGCTTGGAGCAAGGTTGCCATGAGCATGATAAACAGTAAAATCCCGAATGCTTTTTTGTAAGGTAAGAAATACCCTAATAAGTTTTCGAAGCTTTTTAAACGTTCGATTTTCTCATTAGCCTCTATTTGTTTGAAGTTTGCCATCGGCTCCAAAGCCATTAGTACTCCTGTTTCTTCTCCTTTTTTATACCATTTATCTTTAAATTCTTCATGTGAATAAGATACGAGTCCTTTTGCCGGATCTGATACATATATCTTGGTTTTGCTCGCTTTGTATACAACAATAAAATGATTAGCATTCCAATGTATGATGCAAGGCAAAGATATACGATCTACGATATCATGCATGCTTGCTTTTACTGAAACTGTTCTTAATCCGATCTTATCTGCTGCATAGCTTATATCTAAAAATGATACGCCTTCTCGGGTTATGCCGCATAAATCCCGTAAATATTGGAGTGAATAATATTTCCCATAGAATTTTGCAATAATCATTAAAGATGCAGGACCGCAATCTTTGGCATCCATCTGAAATTCATGAGGAAAAGTTGTTAGATTCATGGGATTGGTTATATAAATCTGTTAGTTATTACTATAGCAAATGTAGGGTTTCAAAGTAGAAGTATAATTAATTATTGATTGTTGATTTGCAATTCGGTAACTATTAATATACAATTCGGTTACTGTTTTGGCTAAATTGCACAAAGCAGGAATATAAACTTGAATAAAACTAGAGGGTATTCATCTAATTTAGTAATGCTTAATAATAAGACATTGATAGTATGTATTCCTTGTTTTATGGATAAAGAAAGTTTATGATTTTATTTAAAGCATATAAACTAAAGCTTGATATTGACCGAATTGTATATTAATAGTTACCGAATTGCAACTTTGAAATAAATATATTGAAAAAGTTGATATTTAGATTTTATCTTTGATTCATATAATTAATTTACTTGATAAAAGCTTTGTATTAACTTCTAATTACAATAATATGAGAAAACTAAAAAAAATAAGCCTGAAAGAACTGGAAAAAGAGGCTATATGTTTAGACGAGTCGGAATTACGTTTATATATGGGAGGATATGACCCTAATGATTGTTGGTGGAGATGCATAGCTTATATAAATAGTTGTGGTTCGAACTATTCAGCTGACGATGCGATGGAAATGGCACGTGAATATTATGGGCATTGTGGCAGTACTTTTAATGAAAATAAGTATGGCTTTACAGGTAGCAGTAGCGATAATCGCCAATGTTTTAATTACTTTTTCGGCTCAGGCGTTGATTGTGGCAGTAGTAGCCGGGAGATTTTTGTATTCAACCCTAATTTAATGGAGGGAATGGGGATAAGTCCTAGCGGGGAATATCATGCGATTGTAATTACTAGGCATGAAGGCAGTGTTATGGAGTATTTTGATCCACAAAATAGAACTTATGGTCAGATAACACAAGAACAGCTTGATGATTATACCGCTAGAAATGGAAAATCTTCTTTTTTTCGAGCTGGAAGAAGTTCATAGACAGTGTTTTATTCTAGTAAAAGATGGTAATGGTAAAAAATGAACATGAGAAACATTATTGTATTTGTTTTATTGTTTTGTAGTTCTCTTATTTTAAGTGCTCAAAATAAATCTTCTCAGTTTGAACAGGATTTAGAACTCATTAATATGAGGTTTTTTCCTTCTGATCAATACGATCTGTCAGATAATATGCGAATGATATATGTTACAGATGATTATAAGAATCCTTTAAGAAGATTAGGAACAGTACATTCAATTTTGAAAAATCATGATGGACAATGTAGAATTTTTGTATGTTTAGTAGGAGCTGGAGAAATTCGTTATGGAGGTTTGGTAAAAGCAAATAAAGAATTGTTTGGAGATATATCTTCTTCCACTTATAGTCGTGTTAGGCATGATTTAAATTACGGTAGACCAAATTCTAGCCCCTCTGAACAAGATATAGAAGATCTGAAAATGATAATGACATTTTACCCACAAGATATAGCACGAACCCTTTTCAACGCAGACCATATAATGGTCTATCCATATAATATGGAAGGGAAAAAGTATGAAGATAACTTTACACGTGTACGGGTAGTTGCAATTGAGAAAAATGGAATCGATGTTTTTCTTTATTTTGCAATGACGGATCAAGGAATAAAAGACTTTGATAAATATTTAATGGATTTTAAAGGTGTTTTTTTATTCTCTAAATAGAAGAAAAGACAATGATAAGAAAGAATTTGTATATAGTAGTATTACTGCTCTGTAGTTTTACTAATTTAAGTGCTCAAAATGAATCATCCCAATTTGAACAAGATTTAGAACTTATTGGTCTGAATTTTTCTCTTTCTGATCAATACGATCTATCAGATAACATGCGAATGATATATGTTACAGATGATTATAAGAGTCCTTTAAGAAGATTGGGAACAGTACATTCAATTTTGAAGAATCATGATGGACAATGTAATATATTTGTATATTTATCTGGAGCTAATGGACTCCGTTATGGAGGGATAATAAGGAAAAACAAAAGTTTATTTAAGAATGTCTCTTCACTAACTTATAATCGTATTAAAACTGATTTTAAGTATGGATATCCTGGTGCTACCGAGCAGGATATAGAAGACCTCAAAATGATGATGACATTTTATCCTCATGATACGGCAACAGTTCTTTTTAATGCTGATTACATGATGGTTTATCCCTTTAATATGGAAGGGAAAAAATACCAAGATAAATTTACCCGTACACGGGTTGTTGTAACAGGAAAAGATGGCTTAGATGTATTCTTCTATTTTATGATGACTGATGAAGGAATTAAAAACTTTGATAAATATTTAATGGATTTTAAAGGCGTTTTTTTATTCTCTAAATAGTAGACAAGATAATGATAAAACAGAATTTAGATGTACTGTTATTGCCACTTTGGTAACTTAACAGGTATAAGTGCTTGTGGTGAATTTTCTTGATTTGCATGATTGGTTAAGTTTTTGGGGATAATAGTAAATAAGTTCAATATCTGGCTTGTGTAAACGAATAATTTTAGGATATTAATGTTGAATTAAAAAGAAATACAATGAAAAAATTAAGTAAATTAAGATTGCCTCTGATTGAAAGAGAGTTATCGGTATTGAATGAAGAGGAATTGCGTGCTTATATTGGAGGACAAAAGCAATCTTGTGTATTTAATTGTTTTGATTACCTTGATGGAAGTCTACACTCGGCAAATGATTACTATAATTGGACAAAACAAGGATTAGGATATGAGCCTGATGAACATGGGAATGTAGATATATCTGATGTTGGGACTATTGGTGGCTATGGAGGATTTAATGTAAGTAAAGTCAATAGTGGGGAATCCTTCATATTACGATCTGATGGACAAACCAGCAATGGAGAAAGAGTTATGGCTGTCTTTGCAGTGGGGAGTGAAAGCAATGAAGAAGGGCATGCTGTAGTTATAAGTGGTTTCTATAGAACTGATGATGAGAGAATCGTGTACTACTATTATGATCCAACAAGTTTATGTAGCGGCAGTATACTTAGTGATGATTGTGATTCGCTCTACCTTGTTAAACATGAAAACCCTAATACCTAAAACAATGAGTAGTAGGTAATTAAATTCAGTTGGATTTCAATAAGAATTAAAATATGAAACATTTGATTTTTTCCCTATTATTTATCGCTACTTCTTTGAACCTACGAGGACAAGATACGATTATTTTAAAAAATAATGCACGAATGATATTGGATACTACCAATATGAGAACTATTCCACAATTTGAAGAAGACTTAAAGCTAATTGATATGAAATTTATTCCATCAGCACAATATGATATTTTTTATGATATCAACCTTGTGTCTCCTTGCAAGGAGCAAGATTGCCCTTTTAAAAAAATAGGATTAATACATGCAATTCTGACAAGCCATGATAAGCAATGCAAACTCTTCGTTTATATTGCTGGAGCTATTAATGCTCATTTGGGTGATATCATAAAGTATAATAAGAAATCATTTGGAATAGATACTTTATCAAAATATAATCGTGTCAAGCATGATTTTGATTATGGAAGGCCATATTCCAGTGCTTCTGAACAAGATATAGAAGATTTGAAGATTATGATGACAATTTATCCTCAAGATACAGCAAGGTCTTTTTTTAATGCTGATTATATGATGACTTATCCATATAATATGAAAGGAAAGGCGTGCCAGGGAGTTTATTCTCGTACACGAGTTGTTGTTATTGAGAGAAATGGGTTAGACGTTTTTTTCTATTTTACAATGACGGATGTAGGTATTAAAGATTTTGATAAGTATCTAATGGACCTAAAAGGTGTTTTTGGATTTAATGTAATGACTAGGCAGGATGGACATTAGTATTGCAAAGAAAATCAGAATGAGCAGTTTAATATAACAAAGAAAGAAAATACTACAACAACTACAGAAAGAAAATAATTCAATAGAATATGAAAACAAAAATAGACCTTTGGGACGTGACCTTTAATATTATACTTCGATTGGATTCCATAGAACGATTAGAGAATATTATTGCCTCTATCACATTTCTAAATCGTCATTTTAATACAAATGTTACAGTTTGGGAATGTTCTTATAGGGATAATGGCTTTTTAAAAAAGTTACTCGACAATGCTAGGGTAAGTTATGTATTTAAACAAGATGATGATCCCATATTATTTAGGACTCATTATCTTAATCAAATGATACAAGAAACAACTACTCCTATTGTCTCTATTTGGGATACGGATGTTATAGCTCCTGTAAATCAAATAAAAGACGCTGTGAATCTACTTAGGTTGCAAGAAGCAGACTTTGTCTATCCTTATGATAAGCTTTTCTTGGATACGTCAATCATTATTAGAAACTTATATCTTGAGTCAGAAGATATAAGCCTGCTTATGAATAACACGAAAAAAATGAAACAAATGTATCCCCCAAAACCTGTAGGTGGTGCTTTCTTCTGCAATCTGAAAGCATATAAGGAGTCCGGGTTGGAAAATGAGAAGTTTTATGGATGGGGTATGGAAGATGGTGAACGATATTGTCGGTGGGAGAAAATGGGCTATAGAATTAAAAGAATAGACGGTCCTTTATTTCACCTTAGCCACCCTAGGGGGATTAATAGCGATATGCACCATCCTGACCAGCACGTTATAAAAATGAGAGAATTCAAAGCTGCAAATCGTTTTACTAAAAAAGTAGGAACAGATGTTTAAGGAAATTGCTGATTACTTATTGAATATAGACAAGGAGAAAGCATCCGGATTATTGGTTGGTAATGTAGGAGTCTCTCTCTTTTTATATCAGGTTTACAGAAAAACCGGGCAAACAGAGTTTGAGGAAACGGCTGATATGATGCTTAATAATATTTTGGAAAAACAAACCATGCTGTCTTCTACTAACTTTAGGGACGGATTGGCGGGAATAGGTTGGGGAATTGAATATCTTCTTCAGAATAACTATTATGAGGGAGATTCGGAAGAAATACTGGAAGATGTTGATAATGTCATTTTTAAGTCTGTCTACGAAGCTAGACTACCTCTTTTAGGAGTAAATGAAGGTTTATGTGGCTATTTACTCTATTTGAATAGTCGCATAAAAAACACAGAAAGTAGTAATTCGGTAGCCCATCGAATAAATTGTGGATTGTTTAAGGTTTTGATAAACAAAATAGATAAAATAGCTCCTGACCATTTTCAATCGCTAACTAAGGATATTCATTTTGATCTTTTATGGGAGTTTCCAGCATTACTTGTTGTTTTACGCCAAAGTTTGGACTTAAATCTATATAACGAGAAGATAATAAATATGGTTAATCAATGGATGGTATATTTAGGAAGTTATTTACCTAGTATGCACTGCCACCGACTGTCGTTGCTACTGGCATTATATTCTATTAATACTTATATCCATTCAATTGAAATGGAACAACATATTAAAGTGTTGGCATATTCAATTGACTTTAATAAATTGAAATCAGAGGTCGATCCTTATGCTATCAATATAATGCATGGATGGCCAGGAGTGGTGTGTCTACTTTCAATGGCAAGCCAATATTTAAATGCCGATTATCCTAATTATCATTTATTTGATAAAACACGTTGTGAGATATTACATCAATATTTGAACGGTTTGGAAGAACAAATTGATAATTTAAGTAAGGGAATTTCAGAGAATAAATCTATATCGATAGGAATTGTAAATGGAATAACCGGCATAGGGATTATAGATTTGTGTTATCCAGAAGTAATGTCTGTAAATTCGAATAAATGATGAATAAAACTGTATTCTTATTCGCAACTCATAAATTGACGGATTTTGTTTTGGAACAATATTATAGATTAAAATTAGCTACAAAAAACATCGGGGTATTATATTTATTGATTGAAGATGGGGAATTGCAGCAGATTCCTGTTGACGTAAAATATTATTCCTTTAGTGTGGATACTCTGAATGAACTGAATTATGAACCCATAGAAGAATCTATAATTCCGGGAAGCAATCACTTTCCTGTTCTTCAGTTCTATAAGGAACATCCTGAGTTTTTATACTATTGGAACATTGAATATGATGTATATTTTAACGGAAAGTGGGAATCCTTTTTTGACCCTTTTGAAATGATCATATCTGATTTTATTTCATCACATATCGAATGGTATACGCAAAGACCAAAGTGGGATTGGTGGAAAAGTGTACAATTTAAAACATTATCAATACCTCAAAATAGATATTTGAAGTCTTTTAATCCGATTTATCGTATTTCAAATCGTGCGCTAAAGGCATTGGATGGTGTATTAAGCTTACGAAACTCAGGACACCATGAGGTTGTAATCCCCACTGTGCTAGACTACTTAGGATATACGATTAATGATTTCGGAGGAAATAGTGAATTCACTCTGTGTGAACTTAATATACCTTGTTATTTATCCAATTCTGAATTGAACAATTGGTATACTGAATCTACGATGAGATACAGACCGGTATTTAATAAAGAAGCAATAACCCGAAAAGGTATAGATAATATGTTATATCATCCGATAAAATTTTAATTCAGATGGAAAAGAACGGCCACATTAAATTGCAATCGATTGCTAATATTTTGCTTATAAATATTCAGCATATTGATAAGCTTGGTCTTTGGAATGGAAAAATGGGAGTCATCTTATTCTTTTATCATTATGGAAGATACGTTGATAAATCATTTTATGAGGATGTAGCAGATTCTCTTTTAGACTTAGTTATAGAAGCTGTTAGTAGGTCTGCACATTCGGATAGTTATGCTCTTTTGAGCAGTGTGGGTATTGGCATTGAGTATTTGCTTGCACAACAATTTGTTGAAAGTGATTCTGATGATTTATTGGAAGATTTTGATAAATACTTGTTGAGAGGTGGCAGTAGGGCTTCATCTTTGATGCAATCACTGTATATGCATGTTCGAAAAGAGCAAAATATTCTTAATTTATCTGGACTATTAGAACTGAAAAATGAACTTAGTCCATATTCATCGATGAGTATCATTGAGGAAATAGCCCAATATCCTTTGACGTTTTCTGAACTGGCATGGGAAGGATTGAATATTCTGAATCAAATATCAAATAGGGAATAAATCATTGGTGGAATACATGAATATGAAAAGGTATGATTACTTATTAGTAGGAGCAGGATTGTTTAATGCAATATTAGCTTATGAACTTTCACGTATAGGGAAAAAATGTCTGGTTATTGATAAGCGTTCTCATTTAGGAGGGAATATGTATTGTGATCATATAGCAGGTATTGATATTCATAGTTACGGACCACATATCTTTCATACCAATAATAAATATATATGGGATTATGTGAATAACCTATGTGAATTTAAGCCGTTTGTCTATTCTCCATTAGCTTGTTATAAAGGGAAATTGTACAATCTTCCTTTCAATATGCATACATTTTATGAATTATGGGGAGTTAAGACTTCCGGAGAGGCACAAAAGAGAATCAAAGAACAATTAATTCCATTGAAAAATGATAATTTGGAAGAATATGCTTTGAGTACTTTTGGCAGTGAAATCTACGAGACATTAATCAAAGGATATACAGAAAAACAATGGGGACAGGAGGCAACCATGTTACCGGCGTTTATACTTAAAAGGCTCCCTTTACGCTTCACCTTTAATAATAATTATTTTGAGGATTTTTATCAAGGCATACCAATAGGAGGATATAATTCTCTTTTTGTTAACGCATTCAGGACTTGTGAACTGATGTTGGATACAGATTTTATACAAAATAGAGATTTGAGTAAACTAGCAGAGACAGTGATTTTTACTGGAATGATTGATGAATATTATGATTATTGTTGTGGAGTACTTGAATATCGTTCTCTTTGCTTTGAGACGGAGACAATATATATGGAAGACTTTCAAAGCTCTGTTGTCGTAAATTATACGGAGAGAGAGGTTCCTTATACGCGAATAATCGAACACAAGCATTTTGAAGGTAAATGTACTCCAAATACAATTATAACAAAAGAATATCCTCAAGAATGGCACAAAGGGCGTGAACCGTATTATCCTGTTAATACAAAACGTAATGAAAGTATTTACAAAGAATACAAAATGCGATCAATTCTTGATCAGAATGTCTTTTTCGCAGGACGTTTGGGAACTTATCGATATATGAATATGGATCAGATTATCAAAGAAGCGTTGGAATTGTTTAAACAACTTAAGAAATAGAATAATAATGGAAGGGTTCTCAATTATCATGCCGACTTACAATCAAGCTCATTTTATACGAAGAGCGATACTGAGTGTCTTGGAACAAACTTATAAATGTTGGGAATTAATTATTATAGATGATGGATGTACTGATAGTACAGAAAGGTATATTCAAGATTTTCTTGGAAATTCGCATATCAGATATTTGAGAAATGAGGTGAATCAAGGGATAGGCTATTCTATAAACCGAGGTCTTGAAGTTGCCAAATATGATTTAATCGCTTATCTTCCTTCTGATGATTATTATTATAAAGACCATTTGTTGATACATAAAAAAGAATATGATAATGACTTGGATTTGTTTCTAACTTTTACAAAGGCATCTTCTAAAATAGAGGATTCTTTCATGAAACAGAATTGTATCAATGCGCAAAGATATGAAATCTGTAATCTATTCTGCAGTTCTCCTTTACAACTAGTACAGACAGTGCATCGCAATACTTCAGAAAAATGGGAAACCTGTACTGACGTGATATCCAAAGATTATTATAGAATGTATTGGAGTAAATTGGTTATGCTAGGGGGCTTTAAATCAATTAATTTTTTGACTTGTTGCTGGAGCATTTATTCTTTTAAAGAGCAAATTCAAAAAGAAGAAATTTGTTTATTAGAAAGAAAATTTCTATTTGGGAATATAGATAAGCATCAAAAAAATGCTGAAGTTTGTGATATCGCTGATTCAATAAAAACTCCTTTAAAGATATTATTAGTCGGTGAACTTAGTCATAATCCAGACCGTATTTTAGCATTAAAAGATGCTGGATGTGATTTGTTTGGGTTATGGGTAGAAAAACCTTTGTGGAGTAATATTGGTCCTATAGCTGGTATAACGGATATATCTCTAACCGAATGGCAGTCGGAGATAAAAAAAATAAAGCCGGATATTATATATGGATTATTAAACTATATGAGTGTACCCCTAGCTCATGAGGTGCTGATGAACACAAAAGAAATACCTTTTGTTTGGCATTTTAAAGAAGGTCCTTATGTATGCCAATATCGTAATTTATGGGATAAACTAATGGACTTATATACTTTGTCTGACGGTCAGATATACATTAATGAAGAATGTCAGGCTTGGTTTGAGCAATATATATCGTGCCCAAACAGGGAAACTTCTTTTATTTTGGATGGAGATTTACCTTCCGGTAAATATCTTAATAATAATTTCTGTTCAAAATTATCAAAGACCGACGGAGAAATACATATTTTAAACTCCGGACGTTTGGTCGGATTATCATTAAGAGATATTAATTATTTGTGTCAACAGAAAATACACATCCATTCTTATGGCTCAAACTCGCCACTTGTACACTGTGCTCAACAGGCAAATCCTACTTACTTCCATGTGCATGGTTATTGTTCTCCTAAAGATTGGGTTACAGAGTACTCACAGTATGATGCAGGATTATCACACTGTTTTCTAAGCAAAAATTATAATGAATTAGTGCGAACGTCGTGGGATGATCTAAATATTCCTGCCAAAATGAACACTTTTGCTATTGCCGGTCTACCTATGATTCAAAGAAACAACTCTGGGCATATTGTTGCAACACAGCGAATAGCCGATACTTTTGATTGTAACATATCATTTAGTACTCTTGAAGAACTAGTTGAAACATTAAGAAATACAAAAAGAATGGCAGAGTTAACTCATCATATAATGAAAGAACGCGAACTATTTGTTTTTGATACCTATGTTCCCGCATTGATGGATTTTTTTAAAGTTATAATAAAGATGAAAGAATTACATTAAATGTAGATAATTAAGAAAGATATTGTTCTCTAAATAGCTTATACAATTCATCTTTTTTTCTTGTTCTTTCATTATACATATAGTAATATGAGTTAATATCAAATCGTTCATTATAAGCCATATTATTACTCATGGCTCTCTTTATTTTACATTTTACAAATTCTTCTAAGGATTTTGTACAATAATGTTTGATATAAGCTGTGCCGTAGGATACATCTGCCTCGTCCATTCGCCAAAAGCTTCTCATATTTATGATTCTATTATCAGCATTATAATATGGGAGGTGATCAATCAATGTATGTGCATTGATCGTTTGAATCGTTTGAATTTCGACTTTTTTTAATAAGGATTTTACTGCACAATTGAATTTGTAATTCTTTGTTCCTGAATTTAAAGATAAAGGTCGAGGGAAACGATCCTGAACATTTCCATCCTCATAATATAGTTTATCATTATCCCCATAATGCAGATTATTAAAGGCTATTTTTGTAGCGTTTTCATCAAATCTAGCTAAGAATGTTTTTATATTTTCTTGATGTTTTAATTCCAAAAATTCGTCATCATCGACAAAAAGGACCCAATCAAAGTCATAAGAAGAAAAGAAATCCTTTCTGTGCCAAACATCATTAAAGACTTGCTTTCTATAATTAATAATTTTGACTTTATCTTTATTGATATAAGAGGCTAATATTTCCGATGGGATTATTGAGTCATCGTCATTATTATCGTATAAATATATTGCATTAAATCCTAAATTCAAATAATGCTCCACAAATTCAATCAGATATTCATTATCATTTTTTATAGGACATGAAACTACTATTTTTAAATCATCTACATGCATACTTTATCATATTTTATTAGTATTGAAGAGTGTCGTTTCAAAAGTACTATACTAATAAGATAATATGGTCCTATATTAACTATTGAATTGCAATTCGGTGTTTTTTTATATACAATTCGGTACATAATTAATATGATATAGTTTTTTTCATAGAAAATATGGGTACATGAAATGATCGGTATGGATAATAAAGAAGATCGGCTTGCACTGCGACGATTGTCGTGTAGCAAGCCGACCTTTATTTCATTTTATCTATATATATTATACGTTCTTTACCTTGATCAGATACTCAGCGATCTGTACAGCATTCAGTGCAGCACCTTTTTTGATCTGATCGCCAACGATCCAGAATGTCAGACCGTTTTCATTTGTAAGGTCCTTGCGGATACGTCCAACGTACACAGGGTCTTTGCCTGCAAGGAACAACGGCATCGGGTATTCCTTTTCGGCAGGATTGTCCTGAAGAACGAGACCCTCGCCTTTCGCAAATGCTTCACGGGCTTCTTCTACCGAGATCGGACGTTCTGTTTCCACCCAGATGCTTTCAGAGTGAGCACGAAGTGCGGGGACACGTACGCAGGTTGCACTGACTTTCACGTCAGAGTGCATGATCTTGCGTGTTTCGTTATACATCTTCATTTCTTCTTTGGTATAACCGTTTTCTGTGAACACGTCGATCTGCGGAATCAGGTTGAATGCCAGCTGATAAGCAAACTTTTCTACTGTCACAGGCTCGTTGGCCAATACCTGACGGTATTGTTCGTACAACTCGTCCATAGCGGCAGCACCGGCACCGCTGGCAGCCTGATAAGTAGATACGTGCACGGTTTTTATATGAGAAAGCTGTTCGATGGCTTTCAGTGCAACTACCATCTGGATAGTTGTACAGTTAGGATTGGCAATGACGCCACGCGGACGCTCCAACGCATCTGCGGCATTTACTTCGGGCACTACCAAAGGCACATCAGCGTCCATACGGAAAGCGCTGGAGTTGTCGATCATCACAGCACCGTACTTGGTGATTGTTTTCTCGAACTCCTTGGATGTTCCTGCACCGGCAGAAGTGAAAGCAATGTCTACTCCTTTAAAGTCATCGTTGTGTTGTAAGAGTTTGACCTCGATCTGTTTACCGCGGAAAGTATAGGTTGTTCCGGCACTGCGTTTAGAACCGAACAAAACTAACTCGTCCATCGGGAAGTTTCTCTCATCGAGCACGCGTAGGAATTCTTGTCCTACGGCTCCGCTTACGCCAACAATAGCTACTTTCATCTTTTTCTTTTGTTAAATGTGAATACTGATTTTATCCTCCTGCTCTGACGAATAGGAAAGATTTGGCTGCAAAATTATAACATTTTGCCATATAAACCGCATTTTTGTCGAAGAATTATTATTTGAATCTATCTACCTACGAATTGGAGGTATGCGAACTTTTTTGTTCCTTTGCATTGAAATCCTAAAACCACGGACCTATGAACCTGTTTGAATTCAATTTAGCGTTACCGATAACCGATCCGACTTGGGTGTTTTTTCTGGTGCTAATTATCATTCTCTTTGCTCCGATGATTCTGGGGCGCCTTCATATACCTCATATTATAGGTATGATTCTGGCCGGTGTGCTGATCGGCGAACACGGATTCCATGTGCTCGACCGTGACAGCAGCTTCGAGCTGTTTGGTAAAGTAGGACTTTACTATATCATGTTCCTTGCCGGACTCGAAATGGACATGGAGGACTTCAAGAAAAACCGGATGAAAAGCGTCGTCTTCGGCTTGCTTACCTTCCTGATTCCTATGGCGCTGGGTATATGGAGCAGTATGAGCATGCTGGGATACGGTTTCCTTACCGCAGTGCTGCTCGCCAGTATGTATGCTTCTCACACTTTGATTGCTTATCCTATTATCAGCCGTTACGGATTGTCCCGTCTGCGCAGTGTCAATATTACTATCGGTGGTACGGCCATTACGGTCACTCTTGCCCTTATCATCCTTGCCGTCATTGGCGGAATGTTTAAAGGCACTGTCGATGGTCTGTTCTGGGTGTTCCTCGTTGCGAAAGTAGCCTTCCTTGGTTTCCTTATCATCTTCTTTTTCCCCCGCATCGGCCGCTGGTTTTTCCGGAAGTATGACGACAGCGTGATGCAGTTCGTGTTCGTGCTGGCGATGGTCTTCCTCGGAGGCGGACTGATGGAGTTTGTAGGAATGGAAGGAATTTTGGGAGCTTTCCTTGCCGGATTGGTCCTGAACCGCTTGATTCCTCATGTCTCTCCGCTGATGAACCGTCTGGAATTTGTAGGAAATGCCTTGTTCATTCCTTACTTCCTGATCGGTGTCGGTATGATTATCGATGTCAGAAGCCTGTTTACGGGTGGTGAAGCATTGAAAGTGGCGGTAGTCATGACGGTGGTAGCTACTTTCAGCAAATGGCTTGCCGCATGGATCACGCAGAAGATTTACCGTATGCAGCCCAATGAACGCAGCATGATCTTTGGACTCAGTAATGCACAAGCGGCGGCTACGCTGGCAGCAGTGCTGATCGGGCATGAAATTATCATGGAAAACGGAGAGCGTCTGCTCAATGATGACGTACTGAACGGTACGGTCGTGATGATCCTTTTCACCTGTGTCATCAGTTCGCTGGTAACGGAACGTTCCGCCCGCCGGTTTGCACTGAACGAAGATGCGCAGCCCGAAGATAAGGGAGCGAAGAAAGCGATGGAGCAGATTCTGATTCCGGTAGCCAATCCGGAAACGATTGAGAACCTGGTGAATCTCGCCCTGGTGATCAAGGATGCCAAGCAGAAGAATGGCATGATTGCCCTGAATGTGATTAATGACAATAACAGCTCGGAGAATAAGGAACTGCAAGGCAAGCGGAATCTCGAAAAAGCCGCCATGATTGCCGCCGCCGCCGATGTGCCGGTGACGATGGTAAGCCGCTACGATCTGAACATTGCTTCGGGAATTATACATACGATTAAGGAATACGAGGCTACGGATGTAGTGATCGGTCTGCACCGCAAGGCGAATATCGTCGATTCTTTCTTTGGCCACCTGGCCGAAAGCCTGCTGAAAGGTACTCACCGCGAAGTGATGATAGCCAAATTCCTGATGCCGGTCAATACGCTCCGCCGCATCATCATCGCCGTTCCGCCCAAAGCCGAATTTGAAACCGGTTTTTCCAAATGGGTAGAGCATTTCTGTCGGATGGGAAGCATTCTCGGCTGCCGCGTGCATTTCTTTGCCAATGAACGTACACTGATGCGTCTGCAACAACTGGTGAAGAAGAAATTCAGCGGTACCCCGACCGAATTTTCTCTGCTCGAAGAGTGGGGCGACCTTCTGCTGCTGACCGGACAGGTGAACTACGATCATTTATTCGTTGTCATCTCTGCCCGTCGGGGCTCTATCTCGTATGATCCGTCCTTTGAACGTCTGCCGGCACAGCTGAGCAAGTATTTCTCCAACAACAGTCTGATTATCCTGTACCCCGACCAGTTCGGCGATCCGCAGGAGATTGTGTCTTTCTCCGACCCGCGTGGTTACAACGAATCGCAGCATTATGAAAAGGTGGGCAAATGGTTTTATAAATGGTTTAAGAAAAGCTGATGGAAGAAAATAACTGGCAACAACGGACAGAACTCCTGTTGGGAGAAGAGAAAATGAAGCGCATCCGTGCTTCGCATGTATTGGTTGTCGGGCTGGGAGGCGTGGGGGCGTATGCTGCCGAAATGCTTTGCCGGGCTGGGGTAGGCAGGATGACGATTGTAGACGCGGATACCGTGCAGCCTATCAATATGAACCGTCAGCTTCCTGCCATGCACTCCACCCTGGGGATGCCGAAAGCGGAAGTGTTGGCGGCACGCTACAAAGACATCAATCCGGATATTGAACTGACCGTTTTACCCGTCTATCTGAAAGACGAGAACATCCCCGAACTGTTGGACTCTGCTAAGTTTGACTTCATAGTGGATGCCATCGATACGATCAGCCCCAAATGCTTTCTGATTTATGAAGCGATGAAGCGTCATATAAAGATTGTTTCCAGCATGGGCGCAGGCGCGAAGAGCGATATTACGCAGATTTGCTTTGCCGATCTTTGGGATACCTATCACTGCGGACTCAGCAAAGCGGTGCGGAAGCGTTTGCAGAAAATGGGAGTAAAGCGTAAACTTCCCGTCGTATTCAGTACCGAACAGGCGGACCCGAAAGCGGTATTGCTCACGGATGACGAACGGAATAAGAAATCGACCTGCGGAACGGTCAGCTATATGCCGGCAGTCTTCGGCTGCTATCTGGCGGAATATGTCATTAAACGAATCTAAGAAGCTATTATGATAAAATTAGAAGGAATAACCAAGAGTTTTGGTTCTTTGCAGGTGCTGAAAGGCATTGATCTGGAAATCAATAAAGGTGAGATCGTCAGTATCGTAGGACCTAGCGGAGCCGGAAAAACGACTCTCTTACAGATCATGGGAACGCTTGACGAACCGGATGCGGGCACGGTGGCGATTGACGGAACGGTAGTCAGCCGGATGAAGGAGAAAGAACTGTCCGCTTTCCGCAATAAGAATATCGGTTTTGTGTTTCAGTTTCATCAGCTTCTGCCGGAGTTTACCGCGTTGGAGAATGTGATGATCCCCGCATTTATCGCCGGAGTATCGTCTAAGGAAGCAAACGAACGTGCTATGGAGATACTGGCTTTCATGGGACTCACCGACCGTGCTTCCCATAAGCCGAACGAACTGTCGGGAGGAGAGAAGCAACGGGTGGCCGTAGCACGTGCCTTGATTAACCATCCGGCAGTCATCCTTGCGGACGAACCTTCCGGAAGTCTCGATACACATAATAAAGAAGATTTACACCAATTGTTCTTCGACCTGAGGGACCGGTTGGGACAGACTTTCGTCATCGTTACCCATGATGAAGGACTGGCCAAAATCACCGATAGAACGGTACATATGGTGGATGGCACAATTAAAAAAGATTAATAAGGAAACCAAACTTCTAAAAATGGATACCAAATCACTAGAAGATTGTGTGAGTTCAATCTTTTAGCTATATATTTATAGTCGCTTCTCTACGTAAGTCTGTGAAGATGTCAGTAGAGTGTTTGTTTTGTTTGTGTGTGATGCATTCTTGTCTGGTGTGATAGGAATGCATCTTTTTTTATATATCACAACAAATACGATTCTAGTCGTAACAAACATAAGGCGCCATTCGTTCGAAATCTGCGGGTGTGAATTCCTCGTAAAGCATCAGTTGTTTCAAGTCTCTTACTTTCCCCTTCTTCTTCCGGTACTCTGCAATGACCTTGGCTTGATAATAGCTGATGTACGGATGATGCATCATTCGCTCTACACTTGCCTTATTGATGTTGATCCGGTGAATCTTTCCAGCATCCACGGAGAACCACGAACGGAGCTTTTCCGCTTTTAACCGAATCTCCCCTAACTGTTCTATCTGATAGAATCCTCCCAATAACCGGCGATGGTTTACAATCGATCGGGCAATCCGGCTTCCGATCCCCGGAATCTTTTTAAGTTCGGTGGTATCCGCCTGATTAAGGTCGATGATAGTGCCCGGCGGGTATTTCATTAAAGTATCATATGGTGCAGTCGCTTGTACTGCTAATATCCGGCTGGTATCTTGAAGAACCGGTGTTTCGGCAATGCGTATATACGGTTGAAGAGTCCGGTATTGTTCTTCCGTCAGTCCGTATATCTTCCGAAAGTCTTCCGGACGTCGGAATCTGCCTTGCTTTCTGCGGTATCGCAGAATATTACCTGCCATCCAGGGAGGCAAGCCGAGGCTGAGAAAAGTGGCGGAGTCGGCGGTATTCGGATCGAACGCTGCCGGTCTGATTTCTTTTTTCGGATAGGCGGGCGATGAATACCTGTCTCTGTAGACCGGATATTTCTTGTTCTGCTTTACTTCCCGCATGGATGAGATAAATTCATTGTATTCCTTTTCGGATTTCGCCTGTTCAGCCGGGTCGGTTTTCTCCGGCCCGGAGAAAGTCTGCAAGAGTGAGGGGATTGTGTATACCCCTATAACAAGAACGACAAGGACGATAATGCCTTGTCGTTCGGTTTTAGTAAAATAAAGAAAGTCTTTCCACATTATAGTTTGATAAGTCCCAACTCATTGATAAAGATCAGAGAGATGGCAATCGGTGCAATATATCTTAATATAAAGATGATCAGTTTGTATACGGGAACTTTCAGCGAACCGTCATTGGTGATCTCTGACCAGACGATTTTCTTGTCGAGATACCATCCGGTAAAGATGGAAATGCACAGACCGCCGAGTGTCAGCATGATCTTAGCCGTGACAAAGTCGAATAAGTCAAAGATTCCCAATCCGAAGATGGTGAATCCTTTCATCACTCCGAGCGACAAAGAACAAAGGATACCTAAGAAGATACATCCTCCGGTCACCAGTCTGGCTGCCTTGCCGCGTGTGAAGTTGAATTCTTCGTGCAGATAAGCGGTGACCACTTCGTGCAGGGAAATGGTGGAAGTCAGTGCTGCCATGGCAAGCAATACGTAGAACATGACGGAGAAGATATAGGCCAATATCGGTACTCCGCTGAATGCCTGCTGGAATACATTGGGCAGTGTGATAAAGATAAGGCTCGGACCCGCGTCCGGTTGTATGCCTACGGAGAATGCGGCCGGAAAGATAATGAAGCCTGCCAATACTGCCACAAATGTATCTATAATCCCTACGCTGAATGCTGTCTTGGTCAGATTGGTTTCTTTGCTGAAATAAGAAGCGTAGGTGCAGAGACATCCCATCCCCAGGCTAAGGGAGAAGAAAGCCTGTCCCATCGCACTCAGAAATACATTTCCGTCCACCTTGCTGAAATCCGGTTTCAGCAGAAACTCGATACCCGCACCAGCTCCCGGCAGGGTAACCGAACAGATTACAAGTATTAATATAATAATGAACAGAGTCGGCATCATGATCTTGGAAGATTTCTCGATACCTTTCTCCACGCCTTTGACAATAATAAAATGAGTAACCAACAGAAACAGAACCAACCACAAGACCGGTCGCCACGGACTGCTGGAGAACTGCTGGAAGGAAGAGATGAATTCTGTGGGAGTCTTGCCCGTAAAGCCGTTCGTAAGAGCTTCATACACATACTCCAGTGTCCATCCTGCCACTACGGAATAATAGCTGAGAATCAGAAAAGCTGCGAGGACTCCCATGCGTCCCACCCAGCGCCAATGCGTGCCGGGAGCTAATTTCTGATAGGCTCCCGCTGTATTTGCCCTCGAACGGCGTCCGATCAAGAATTCGGCGATCAAAATGGGAAGTCCCAAAAGAAAAACGCATCCTAAATAGATCAGTATAAAGGCTGCGCCACCGTGATTACCCGTTTCATAGGGAAATCTCCAGATGTTTCCCAATCCTACTGCCGAGCCGGCGGAAGCAAGTATTACGCCTAATTTACTCCCGAAGTTCGCTCTATCAATTTTCGTCATAAATCTTGTTTTGTCTTACAAATCGTTATAAAATGTACGTATTAAAATGCAAATATAGAAAATGATAGTTATCTTTGTACCGAAATTGTAATTTTATTTAGATATGCTATCTTATATTAAGAAATATCCTATTTCACTTTTTATCATCTTAACTGTGATTTATCTGTCTTTCTTCAAACCTCCTAAAACGGACTTGAATGAAATCCCTAACTTAGATAAATTAGTTCACATCTGTATGTACTTTGGTATGTCAGGTATGTTATGGCTGGAATTTCTGCGGGCGCATCGTCGTGATGACGCACCGTTATGGCACGCATGGGTAGGGGCATTCCTCTGTCCCATAGTGTTCAGCGGCTGTGTGGAATTGCTGCAAGAATATTGCACGACTTATCGGGGAGGAGACTGGCTGGACTTTGCCGCCAACTCGGTGGGTGCCATCCTTGCCAGTTTAGTGGCTTATTATGTGGTTCGTCCGCGAATGATGAGAAGGGAATAGAAGACTGTAGTAATGCATAATCATAAGGATGCGTTAAAAGTAACTAAACTGGGGCTAACTAAAAAGTCGGTAGTATCTTAAATCTCCTCCTTCGGGAAGGAGGAGTACCCGTAGGAGGAGGTGGTAGGTGAATACATAATTCTTTCATTCATAGCAAATTAGAGATAACCTTGTTTTACCTACCACCCCGGCTTTCAGCCACCCCTCCTTCCCGAAGGGAGGGGAATTGGAGATACTACCGACTTTTTAGTCAACCCCTGGCCGAAAGTCAGAGTGGTAGGTGTATTTTTTCTCAAAGCAAATACTTTGAGAAATTAACAGCGATATTATAGATAATCTACAACCGAACTGAGCTTAATTCCGTTGGACCCTTTGATCAGGATAGTGTATCCTTTCGGCTTGTCGGCTTCCAGTTCCTTTATTACTTCCTGTACGTTGGGATAAGTTTGGAAGGAGTGCTCTGCTGCTGCAAACTGATCTCCTACCAGCCATACTTTTTCGAACGCGCATTCTTTGAGGTAGTCTGCTATCTTCTGATGTTCGGCAGCGCTTTCGGCACCCAGTTCGCGCATATCACCAAGGATGAGCATTTTGTGAGGAACTTCCATGTTGCGGAAGTTCTGTAAGGCAGCCATCATGCTGGTCGGATTGGCGTTGTATGCGTCGATGATCAGTGTGTTATCGTCCGTTTTCTTTAGTTGCGAGCGGTTGTTCTGCGGTGTATATCCGGCTAAGGCTTCGTTGATCTTTGCATCTTCCACTCCGAAGAAGCGACCGATGGTGATGGCAGCCAGTGCATTGGGGAAGTTGTATTCTCCGATCAGTTGCGTCTGAACCTGATAGGATTTACCATCCTTGCCCGCTTTCCATTCGAAAGTGAGATAAGGGGAGTTGCCGATGATGCGTCCATTTACGTAAAGGTCATCTTCGGTGCCGTAAGGGATCAGGTTCACTCCTCCGGCAATGTTCATCAGATAGGCATTGTCATGATGGATAAAGACGGTAGAACCTTCTTTCTTACGGAGAAAGTCATAAAGTTCTCCTTTGGTTTTTATCACACCTTCGAAAGAACCGAAGCCTTCCAGATGGGCTTTGCCTACATTGGTGATGATACCGCAGTCCGGCTCTACGATTTCACTGAGGAATTTGATTTCTCCCGGATGATTGGCGCCCATCTCGATGACGGCGAGGTCGTGTTCCGCTTTCAGGCGGAGCAGGGTAGAGGGTACGCCGATGTGGTTGTTCAGATTCCCTAGCGTATAAAGAATGTTGTGGCTCTGAGAGAGTACGGCGGAGATCAGTTCCTTCGTTGTCGTCTTGCCGTTGGTACCAGTGATACCGATTACTCGTGTACCCAGCTGGCAGCGATGGTAATTGGCAAGCTGCTGCAATGTTTGCAGGCAGTCGTCTACGAATATATATCGTTGATCGCCTTCAATCGCGTATTCGGATTCATCGATGACAGCATAGGCGCAACCGGTTTCCAATGCTTTTCCGGCAAAAGCGTTTCCATTGAATGACTCGCCTTTCAGAGCGATAAACAGTGACCCTTCCGGACAGTTCCGACTATCGGTCGTCACTAATTGGCAATCCAGAAATATCTGGTAAAGAGCAGAAAGTTTCATAGCCTGAGCTTTTATTTTTAAATGTTGCAAAGATAGGCTATTCTTTCGGATTTGGTATCGGTCGGAAGCGTTTTTTACTCAGCATATACCAGAGGAAGAGTCAGCACCATCCGGCACCCGTCCGTATAGGATGAATCGATGTGGAGGTTGCCTCCTAACTTTTCGGCAATCGTCCGGCTGATCGACAGTCCGAGACCCGTGCCCTGTGAGAAGGAGTTCATTTTGTAGAAGCGTTCGAATACTTTTTCCTGTTTCTCCTTAGGGATTCCTATACCGGTGTCGGTAATGCTGATCTCGAGTTTCTTTTCTGCTTCCAATACCGAATAAGTCAGTTCGATGCTGCCATGAGTCGTGAACTTGATCGCATTGTGTGCCAGATTGGCAAGTAACTGCGAAATGCGTTCCGGATTGCTGAGTATGATTAGTTTCTCCCTTTCCGGTTTGAAAAGGAATTCGACTGTATCTTGTTTCTGCATTTTAGCTACTTCGATAGATAGCTGGCAGATCATATTGATGTCCGTTTGGATATTTGTAGGGAGCTTGTTATATTGGTCGAGCTCCGATAATGCGAGCACATCGGTCACGAGTCGAAGCAGATCGTCCGTGTTGGCTTTGATGATGTTGACGAATTCTTTCGTTTCCTCATTGCCGTAGTGGTCACTTAATACTTGTGAGAAGCCTATGATCGAATTGAGCGGTGTCCGTATTTCGTGAGACATACTTTGAATAAAAGTCGTTTTCATCTGGCTGGTCGCTTCTGCCTGATCTCTGGCTTTGCGCAGTTCTTCTCTCGAATAAGTCAGTTCTTCGTTCTTATTTCTTAATTCACTTTCCGATGCTTTCAGCTTCCGGTTCAGACGGCTTTCCCGATATAAGAACAGGAAGAGGATGGCCAACAGGATGATCAATGAAAAAATCAGCGTCGTTTTATTGCTCAACTCCTTTTCTTTTGTCCGGAGCATTAATTCCTTTTTCTCCGCATTGAGCTTTTCTACATTTAGCAGCGTGGCAAATTCACTGCTCGCCAGTTGTTCATTGGCTATTTTCAAAGAATCGTCTGCTTCAATATACTTTTTCAGAAACTTCACCGCTTCATCCGGCCTCCCCATCTGTCTGTAGATTTCTCCTTTGAGGCGGTATTGTTCGCTGCTCATGGCGTACTCATTCAGCCGTTGTTCTTCAGCTTTCTGCTTTTCGGCAGCTTCCAATGCTTTGGCGAACTGTCTGCTGCGCTGGTAGTAGAAAGCCTCTGTGCGGTAAAACCTTTTTTTGAGTGAGTCCAGTCTTTTGTCCTGGTCGAACAGTTCCCTGCATTCTTTCAGTATCTTTTCAGCTGCCGGAAAATCGCCGAATTCACTGTAATACTCTACATATGTCAGCTTTGCCAGTATTTTATGACTGGCGGAGTTGGCTGTTTTAACTGCTTTTTCCAGTGCTTCCAGTGCTAGTTCCGGCTGATGATGCATAGTGTAGTAATTGGCAAGTTGGGCGTAAGTATTACTGATGTTATAGTTTTCTAATTTGTATTTTTCGGTCAGTTCGATTTCTTTCACGCGCCATTCGGACGCCATGACATCAAAGTTCTTGATTGTGTAAATCTGCGACATGATGTTGTAGCAGTACATGAGCCCGGTCTTGTTGTCCTTGGCTTGTGCCTCTTTCAGCACTTTTTCGGCTTCATAGAGGGCGATGTTGCTTCTCCCGGTTTTCAGGTAATATAGGATCAGCCGGTTGGCCCAGGCGAAATAGTAGTACTTGGATTGCTGTATCTCTTTTGCGAATTGTTTTACCTTATTAGTATAAAAAACGATGCTGTCTTCGTTATTGGCCTGGTAATAATAATAGTCCAGCCGGGTGGAGAGAGCTACTGCCTGCATACGCTGGTCGTTTTGCCCGGTAGCCATACGGAACAGCGTATCGGACATACTCAGCACGACCGGTTCCAGCAAATGTTCTTGGCAACGCTGATAGTAGGCATACAAAGAAGAATCAACGTTATAAACTTCAGCTTCTTTCTGGGCTTTTGCAGGAATAACGATGAACAAAAAAGAGATAAGGTATCCTAAGATAATTCGGGACAATCGGCTCATGGCATTCGTTTTCGGTAGTTCTATTGATTGCTATTGATTGCAAATATACGTTTATTTCCTAATTTTAATACGAATACTTGCTTTTTTTATCTACATTTGCAACAGTCTAACTGGAATATAATCAAGAATGAAATTGATCTCTCCAACTTATATAAATGTGAAAGGACGTCTGCTCGATCTTGCCACTCCGCAAGTGATGGGTATTCTCAATGTGACACCCGATTCTTTTTATTCCGGCAGCCGGATGCAGACGCAGGAGGAAATTGCAGCGAGGGCACGGCAGATCATCGATGAAGGGGCCTCTATCATTGATATCGGAGCTTACTCCTCGCGTCCGAACGCCGAACACATCACCGCCGAAGAAGAAATGAACCGCTTACGTACCGGACTGGAGATCGTAAACCGGAATCATCCGGATGCTATCGTTTCGGTCGATACTTTCCGGGCGGATGTAGCCGAACAGTGTGTGACGGAGTATGGCGTGGCTATCGTCAATGATATCGCTGCCGGTGAGATGGACCACCGGATGTTTGAGACTGTAGCCCGCCTGGGAGTACCTTATATCATGATGCACATGCAGGGAACTCCCCAAAATATGCAGAAAGAACCCCATTATGACAATCTGATGAAGGAAGTGTTCATGTACTTTGCCCGCAAGGTGCAACAACTTCGTGACTTGGGTTTGAAAGACATTATACTCGATCCGGGTTTTGGTTTTGGAAAGACCCTGGAGCATAACTATGAGCTGATGGCTCACCTGGAAGAGTTCAGCATCTTCGAACTTCCGCTGTTAGTCGGCGTTTCCCGAAAATCAATGATTTATAAACTATTGGGAGGAACTCCGCAGGATTCATTGAATGGAACAACCGTACTGGATACCGTTGCGTTAATGAAAGGAGCGAACATTCTTCGGGTGCATGACGTGCGCGAAGCGGTGGAAGCCGTCCGGATTGTGGATAAACTGAGAACTGAGAGTGAATATGGCAAATGATAGAATGGCATTATCCGTTGGTGATACTCTCTTGTCGTTTGTGAATTAATAACTTGTAATAAGTAATAAGTACCGTGTTTTTTGACGTTGGCATAAAAGATTTTATCGATGTACTGCTGGTCGCCCTTCTGTTGTACTACACCTACAAACTGATGAAGGCCTCCGGCTCTATCAAGGTTTTTACCGGCATTCTTGTTTTTATCCTGATTTGGCTGGTGGTCACTCAGATTCTGGAGATGAAACTGCTGGGCTCCATATTCGATACCTTGATGAATGTGGGTGTGATTGCTTTGATCGTCCTTTTTCAGGATGAGATTCGTCGCTTCCTGTTGACGCTGGGCTCTCATCGTCACGTCAGTGCGCTGGCACATTTTTTTAGCGGGGCGAGGAAAGAAGCCTTGAAACATGACGACATCATGCCGGTGGTAATGGCTTGCCTGAGCATGGGAAAGCAGAAAGTAGGCGCGTTGATCGTAATCGAGCATACCACTCCGCTGGATGAAGTGGTCCGTACAGGAGAAATTATAGATGCGGCCATCAGCCAGCGCTTGATTGAGAATATATTTTTCAAGAACAGTCCTCTGCACGACGGAGCAATGGTTATCAGCAAAAAGCGGATCAAAGCCGCAGGCTGTATCCTGCCCGTCTCTCACGACTTGAACATCCCGAAAGAACTGGGCTTGCGTCACCGTGCGGCTATGGGCATCTCGCAGAAATCGGATGCGCATGCTATCATCGTCTCCGAAGAGACAGGAGCTATTTCTGTAGCTTATCGCGGACAATTCTATCTCCGTCTGAATGCCGAAGAACTGGAAAGTCTGCTGACAAAGGAAAACTGAAACTAAATATAAGTGAACATGGACAGACGAAATTTTCTAAAAACCGGAGGTATAGCTCTACTCGGATCATTGGCGACAGGTTCTGCTATGGCTCTGACTACCCCGGGTGCATTAGGCGGCGAAGGAGCTGACAAGAAAGCAGCAGTTGCTTTGGCTATGAATCATTTCGGAGTAAGCGAGGCAGACTTGAAGAAGGTGCTTGCCGTAGCATTGGAGAAAGGAGGCGACTATGCCGACCTTTTCTTTGAACACACGATATCCAACAGCATCCGCCTGATGGATGGTGCAGTGAACAACAGCTATTCGAATATTGACTATGGAGTCGGAGTCCGTGTACTGATTGGAGACCAGAGTGGCTATGCCTACGTGGAGAATATTACTGTGGAGGATATGCTGAAAGCTGCCCGTACTGCCGCCCGCATCGCTTCCGCCAACAAAGGCAACAAACCGCTGAATCTCACTGAAAAGGAACTGAAGAAGAACTACTATACCGTTGCTTCCCCGTGGGAGGAAGTCAGCCTGAAAGATAAGATGCCTTATCTACAAAAACTGAACGACCGGATTTTCGCTTTGGACAAACGGGTACATAAAGTACAGGCAAGTCAGAGCGATACCACTTCGCATATCTTCTTCTGCAACTCGGAGGGAGTGATGTTCTACGATTACCGTCCGATGGTGACGCTGGGGGCAGTGTGCATCATGGAAGAAGACGGAAAGACGGAGAACGGCTACGCTGCCCGTGCTTACCGCAGAGGATTCGATTTCCTGTCGGACGAGGTAGTGGACGTAATCGCCCGCGAAGCGGTAGACCAGACTTCTCTTCTGTTCAAGGCTATCAAACCCAAAGGCGGTGAAATGCCTGTCGTCATGGGTGCCGGAGGATCGGGCATCTTGCTTCACGAGGCTATCGGACATACTTTTGAGGCGGACTTTAACCGGAAGAATGTTTCCATATTTGCCGATCAGCTGAATAAGAAAGTCTGCAACGAACATATCAACGTGGTGGATGACGGTACGATTCCGTTCAATCGGGGCTCGGTGAACTTCGACGATGAAGGTGCCGAAGGACAGAAAACTTATCTGATCAAAGACGGAGTACTGACCAGCTATCTGCACGACCGTATCAGTGCAAAGCATTACGGAGTGGAACCAACCGGCAACGGACGTCGCGAATCGTTCCGCAATATGCCGATACCCCGTATGCGTGCCACATATATGGAAGCCGGAAATGTGAACGAATCGGATATCATATCTTCTGTAAAGAAGGGAATCTTTGTAGATAATTTTACGAACGGTCAGGTACAGATCGGTGCCGGCGACTTTACATTCTTTGTGAAGTCGGGCTACATGATTGAAGACGGTAAACTGACGCAACCGATCAAGGACATTAATATTATCGGTAACGGTCCGAAAGCTTTGGCGGATATCACGATGGTAGCTACCAACGCGAAGATCGACAACGGTACATGGACTTGCGGAAAAGACGGACAATCCTGTCCGGTGACTTGCGGTATGCCTTCAGCCTTGGTTAGCAAACTGACTGTCGGTGGAGAGAACTAGAAGTAAATGCTTACTTTAAAAAGACGAACCTATGATTACAGACGAAAATAAGAAACTGGCACAGTGGGCGATGGACTACGCCTTGAAGAATGGCTGCCAGGCAGCAAAAGTCCTTTTATACTCTTCTTCGAACACTTCTTTCGAACTGCGCGACGCGAAGATGGACAGATTGCAACAGGCATCGGAAGGCGGATTAAGCCTTTCCCTGTATGTGGACGGACGTTACGGTAGTATCTCTACCAACCGCCTGAACCGGAAAGAACTCGAAACATTTATCAAAAACGGAATAGACTCTACACGCTATCTGGCTAAAGATGAGGCGCGTGTATTGGCAGACCCTTCCCGTTACTATAAAGGTGGAAAACCGGACTTGAAACTATATGATGCCAAGTTCGCATCCTTAAATCCGGACGATAAGATAGAGATGGCGAAAGCCGTAGCGGAAGAAGCGCTGGGCAAGGACGAACGGATCATCTCCGTCGGCTCTTCCTATGGCGATGGCGAAAACTTTGCTTATCGCCTGATCAGCAACGGTTTCGAAGGAGAAACAAAAAGTACGTGGTACTCACTTTCTGCCGACATCACGATCAGAGGGGAAGGCGAGGCGCGTCCTTCTGCTTACTGGTATGAGTCGTCGCTTTATATTGATGATTTGATTAAGAAAGGAATCGGTCAGAAAGCGCTGGAACGCGTACTGCGCAAACTGGGACAAAAGAAAGTACAGTCCGGCAAATATACGATGGTAGTCGATCCGATGAACTCCAGCCGTTTGCTAAGTCCGATGATGAGCGCGCTGAACGGCTCGGCTTTGCAACAGAAAAACTCTTTCTTGCTGAATAAACTGAATGAAAAGATTGCCAGTGACCGGCTGACTCTGACGGACGAACCTCATTTGGTGAAAGCCTCCGGCGCCCGCTACTTCGACAACGAAGGTATTGCTACGGAACGTCGCTCCATCTTTGACAAGGGAGTACTGAATACTTATTTCATTGATACCTACAATGCTAAGAAGATGGGAGTCGATCCGACTATCAGCGGTTCATCCATTCTGGTCATGGAAACGGGAGATAAGAATCTGGATGGACTGATTGCCGGAGTGGAAAAAGGTATCCTTGTTACGGGCTTTAATGGCGGTAACAACAACAGTTCGACCGGAGATTTCTCTTATGGTATCGAAGGCTTCCTGATCGAGAACGGAAAACTGACGCAGCCGGTATCTGAAATGAATGTTACCGGTAACCTGATTACCTTGTGGAACTCGTTGGTTGCAACCGGAAACGACCCGCGTCTGAACTCTTCCTGGCGAATCCCTTCACTGGTATTTGAGGGAGTCGATTTCAGCGGATTGTAGGACACTGGCTTTGAACAGACTTAAGTAATGGTCAGAAGATGATGGACATAAAATGGGCATCATCTTCTGACCATTACTGTAATACTTCCCTCTGTATTTTATAAATATACCCTGCTATACCCCGTCTTCTGTTTAACTAATACTTTATTAATTAACGTATTATCTGATTTTTATTTACCTGTATTTATACCCCCTCTTTGTTTGCAAATTTGTGGGATGCTGTTTACTTTTGCCTGTGTCTTAATAGCTACGATATAACTATTGAAAACTGATATACACACAAAAGTAAAAGCATGGGAATTATATATTTTGGATCAGGACTTATACTGTTAATCGCACTCTGGTATATTTGGGCAGTCAACAATTTGATAGCTAAGCGAAACAGGGTGAAGCAATGTCGTAGCGGTATTTGCGTGGCATTAAAGCAGCGGAATGACATGATACCTAATTTGGTGGCCGCCGTTAAGTCATATATGGGCCATGAAAATGAAATTCTTACCCGCATCACGGAACTTCGTTCACATTCTTTCCAACCTTTACAAGAAGCCGAACAAATAAAAAATGGTAATGAGCTGTCCGGCCTGTTATCAAAATTACAGTTGTCGGTCGAGAATTATCCTGAACTGAAAGCAAATGAACAATTCCATCGCCTGCAAAACAGCATTGAGGGTATGGAACTGCAACTGCAAGCCATCCGGCGCACCTATAATGCGGCAGTAACAGACTACAATAATACCATCGAGATGTTTCCTTCTTCCGTTGTTGCCCGTCAGCAAGGTCACCGGCAGGAAGAACTGATTGATATCCCCGAACCGGAACAACAGAATGTAAATGTCGCCGAACTTCTCAGATAATATGAATATGGACACAATTGATTTTAAGAAATTATCAGAACAGCTTCATTCGGAGCTTTTGCGGGTAAATGGCTGGAGAAAGGTGGTACGAACAGGAAGTATTGCAGTTTATCTTTTTGTATTCTGCTGGTTTATGTTTGTGTTGTTTGGCGGTGCGCTTGTATCTTATATAGGTCTTGAGAACTATATGCAGTTTACGCAGTATATAATACCTGTATTTATTGGATTTATAGTGGTCAACTTCGTTTTCACCCGCTGTATGGCGAACTTTCAGGAACGGGAGTCGGAGGCTATGCAGCACATTATGTCTACCCTGTTTCCTACCGTTTATTTCTCGGCTTCCTCTCAGGTAGACAGCCGGATATTGAGAGACAGCAAACTCTTTTCCGCCTCTTTTTCTGATCCGGCACTGGCAGCCAATACGTATGGATATATCCAGTTTCCGCACGGCGAGCACTCTTTGCATGTGGCGGATATCGGTGTGTCTTACGGGCTGTTGAATAAGTTGCAGTACAATCCTGTATTGGGATATTTTGTCATGATCTACCGTTTTGTGCTTCGTCCGCTGTTTGCTTCGCGGCTGGATAGCAGTCCGCACAATTTTCGGGGGATGTTTGGCTGGTGTAAGATAGACAAGCGATTCAAAGGAAATATTATCATATTGCCCGATCACCTGGAACAAAAGATCGGATATCTGGCGAAGAATATCCAGGGATTGAAGAAGCGTTATAGTGCCCGACTGGTGCAACTGGAAGATCAGGAGTTTGAGAACTATTTTGCCGTTTATGCCGATGATGAAGTGGAAGCACGTATGTTGCTCACTCCTGCGATGATGCGTCATATGACGGCGCTGCGTCAGACTTTCGGATGTGATATCATGCTTTCGTTCAGCAGAGGTACTTTCTACTATGCCGCCGCGATGCCTTCCGGCTTTTTATGTGTGCGTCCAGGTGCGTTGAATGACGGGAAGCTGCTTGAGGACATATATAATGACATCAGCCTGTCCTGCAAAGTGGCAGAAGAATTAAGATTGAATTAGTATTAACAATAAAACAAAAACACTATTTATGACAGACATGAGTTGGATGCCTTGGGCCGTAGGCGGAGTAATGGTCCTTTCTTTTCTTTATATGAAGGTATGGCCATTTGTCCGTACTATTATAAGAGCTTTTCGGGGGCCTCGTTTTAAATCAAAATCAAAACTATCTGTAGAACAGTATAAAAAACTGTCTATAGGTTCATTGTATGCCTTGCAGCAAGGCGGATATCTGAACACTCTCTCGTTGGACATCAAAGATAAGTTGCCTACTATTCTCGGTGAATGGTGGGGAATAAATAATGCTCATGATGCCCGCGAAACATTGGATGAATTGTGCCGGAAAGGTTACGATTACTACTTTCCGTTTGTTTATGAGGCTTTTTTGCTTGACGATGAAAATGCGCAAGACGATATTTTCCAGCAGAACATGGAGAGTCAGGAAGATTATGAGAAAGCTGTCGGGCAACTGCAAAATTTGAAAGAAGTCTATGAGGAGTTGATAGCTTATGAAGTGATTACTTCTAAAGAAGATATAGCTCGTTATGGAGTGATAGGCTGGGATGCCGGCAGAATTAATTTTGTTGCCCGTGCCTGCTGCGACATGAAATATATCTCAGAGATGGAAGCGTGGAATTATATCGAAAAGGCGTATGAACTGGCTCATTCTTCTTTCACATCATGGCACGATATGGCGATGAGTTATGTGATTGGCAGGGCTATCTGGGGAGGAACCAATGCTCACAATTTAGGAATGAAGGGAATGGCAGACGATTTGTTGTCTAATCCTAAGAGTCCCTGGGTGCAAATCAAATGGTAAATTGATCAGGATAGTTTAATCACAAAAACACATAATTATGGAACAAAAGAACATCAAGTACTACAGTTATATCAGCGAGTATTATGCCGCCAACCCGACTAAATTTGAAAAAAGAAAGAACAATCTGAAACCTGTGTTATATTTAGGTTTGGCCGTGGTAGGAGCCGTTCTGGCTATTTTTCCCGGTTTGCTTCCATTGGCAGGCTGGTTGGTGCGTACAGCCGGAATCATCATGACACTGGTTTGCCTGATAGCTGCCTATCTGAATAACTTTGATATATACAACTTTCAAAGTGGAGGAAAAGTCAAGAGTATGGGAGTCAAGAAGTTTAAGCGCGATGAGACAAACCCTGCGAAGATAGTGGAAGCTTTCTTATCCAGGAACTTTGAATATCTGGCAGACCTTCCCGGAGGAAGAAGTGAACCGGTACAACTTCATATTGAAGAAGATGCCACAGGACGTGAAATGTACTGTTTGCTGACCACTTATGATTCAGATTCGAATATTGTAGGTTTGGCAGATGTCATCACTTTATCGGGCAATGATTATGATGATAATATTGATCTAATAAAACAAATGTTTAAAGACGAAGAAGATAATTGATTTATCGGGGCTGGATTATAAAAACAGCTCTGACTGAGGAGAAGAAAACTCTTCTAAATGGAAGAAAAAACACAAGAAAGAAAAACATTCATACTATAAAGGAAATCGGCCGGAGGGGCGGGTACAGACACAAGTAACCTGTCAACAAAAGGCCGTATTTCCTTTAAAAACAATCTGTGTAAGGGTATTTTGCTTTATTTCTAACCTTTTTTGAATGATAATTGGTACCTGCGGCTTAGGTGAATCACCTATCTTTGCCGTATTCTATTATAATTATGATTCTATATTGAAATAAAAGCCATGAGACACAGATTTATTGCTTTACTAGTACTTTTTACAATCGTTTTTTTCAGTAGTGCAGAGGCGCAGACTACTGCCCGCAAGTTTGAGGCAGGCAAGAATACTTTCTTGCTGGACGGGAAGCCGTTTGTAGTAAAAGCTGCCGAACTGCACTATACCCGTATTCCGCAAGCCTATTGGGATCATCGTATTGAGATGTGTAAGGCGTTGGGAATGAACACTATTTGTATTTATATCTTCTGGAATATACACGAACAGGAAGAAGGCAAGTTTGACTTTACAGGTCAGAATGATATCGCTGCCTTCTGTCGTGCCGCTCAGAAACACGGAATGTATGTCATCGTCCGCCCCGGTCCGTATGTGTGTGCGGAATGGGAAATGGGCGGCCTGCCCTGGTGGTTGCTGAAGAAGAAAGATGTGGCACTGCGCACGCTCGATCCTTATTATATGGAACGGGTAGGCATCTTCATGAAAGAAGTCGGTAAGCAACTGGCGCCGCTACAGGTAAATAAGGGCGGAAATATTATCATGGTGCAGGTGGAGAACGAATACGGTTCTTACGGCACTGACAAGCCTTATGTTTCTGCCGTACGCGACTTGGTGCGCGAATCCGGTTTTACCGATGTACCTCTCTTCCAATGCGACTGGAGCAGTAACTTTACACGGAATGCACTCGACGACCTGATCTGGACCATCAACTTCGGAACAGGCGCCAATATAGACCAGCAATTCAAGAAACTGAAAGAACTTCGTCCGGAAACTCCGTTGATGTGCAGCGAATTCTGGAGCGGATGGTTCGACCACTGGGGACGGAAACATGAAACACGTCCTGCCAAAGATATGGTACAGGGCATCAAAGAAATGCTCGACCGCAACATCTCCTTCAGCCTTTATATGACTCACGGAGGAACGACTTTCGGACATTGGGGTGGTGCCAACAATCCTGCCTACTCCGCTATGTGCAGTTCTTACGACTACGATGCCCCGATCAGCGAAGCCGGATGGACGACAGAGAAATACTATCTCCTCCGCGACCTGCTGAAAACGTATCTTCCTGCCGGTGAAGCACTGCCGGAAGTCCCTGCTGCAATGCCGGTCATTGAAGTACCCGAATTTCATTTTACCAAAGTAGCTCCGCTTTTCTCCAACTTGCCGGATGCCAAACAGTCGGTGGATATCCAGCCGATGGAGCAATTCAACCAAGGGTGGGGAACAATCCTGTACCGTACCACATTGCCCGAAGCAGTAACCTCAGGCACTACATTGAAAATCACCGAAGTGCACGACTGGGCACAAATCTACGCTGATGGCAAGCTGCTGGCCCGTCTCGACCGCCGCAAAGGAGAATTTACCACTATCTTGCCGGCCTTGAAGAAAGGTACGCAACTGGATATTCTGGTAGAGGCAATGGGACGTGTCAACTTTGATAAGTCCATCCACGACCGGAAGGGAATCACCGAAAAGGTAGAACTCCTTTCGGGCAATCAGGTGAAAGAACTGAAGAACTGGACTGTATATAACTTCCCCGTAGACTACTCATTTATCAAGAACAAGAACTACAAGGATACGAAGATATTACCGACTATGCCCGCTTACTATCGATCATCTTTCAAACTCGATAAAGTAGGCGACACTTTCCTCGACATGAGCACATGGGGCAAAGGTATGGTATGGGTGAACGGTCATGCGATGGGACGTTTCTGGGAAATCGGTCCCCAACAGACACTTTTCATACCGGGCTGCTGGCTGAAAGAAGGCGAGAATGAAATCCTCGTCCTCGACCTGAAAGGTCCGACGAAATCATCAATCAAAGGTCTGAAGAAACCGATCCTCGACGTACTCCGCGAGAAAGCGCCGGAAACACACCGCAAGGATGGAGAAAAGTTGAAGCTGACAGGAGAAAAGGTTGCGCACGAAGGAGCCTTCACTCCGGGCAACGGCTGGCAGGAAGTACGTTTCGCCGCTCCGGTGAAAGGACGTTTCTTCTGTCTGGAAGCACTCTCTCCGCAAGCCAATAACAATATTGCCGCTATTGCAGAGTTCGATGTGCTGGGAGCCGACGGCAAACCCGTATCCCGCGAACATTGGAAAATCCGTTATGCCGATAGCGAAGAGACACGCAGCGGAAACCGTACGGCGGATAAGATATTCGACTTGCAGGAATCCACTTTCTGGATGACTGTTGACAATGTCGCTTATCCCCACCAACTGGTAATCGACCTGAGCAAAGTGGAAACAGTAACCGGCTTCCGTTATCTGCCCCGTGCCGAGAAGGACTATCCGGGCATGATCCGTGAATACCGCGTCTATGTGAAACCGTCTGATTTCAAGTATTAATAAATAAGCATTCGCTCTCAAATGAATATGAAAAAGTATACTTTACTCCTGGCATTCCTTTTAGTAGGAGTGCTGACAGGATACAGCCAGCAATCTGCCTACCTGTTTGTCTATTTCACCGGAAACAGGATGAGTGAGGAAGCCATCCGGATGGCTGTCAGCCCCGATGGATACAACTACTATGCATTAAACGGAAACCAACCGGTCATCGATTCCCGTGAAATCAGTTCTACGGGTGGAGTGCGTGACCCGCACATTCTTCGTTGTGAAGACGGAAAGACATTTTACATGGTCGTAACCGACATGGTCTCCGGCAACGGATGGAGTTCCAACCGTGCCATGGTACTGTTGAAATCGAAAGATCTCGTCAACTGGACCTCCAACATCGTGAATATCCAGAAGAAATACCCGAATCAGGAAGATTTGAAGCGGGTATGGGCACCGCAAACTATTTATGATAAAGAAGCGAAGAAATACATGGTCTACTGGTCAATGCAGCATGGTAATGGCCCGGACATTATTTATTACGCATACGCTAACAAAGATTTCACCGATATAGAAGGAGAACCCAAAACTTTGTTCCTCCCGAAGAATGGCAAATCCTGTATTGACGGAGACATCATTTATAAAGACGGACTTTACCACCTGTTCTATAAAACGGAAGGAGACGGCAATGGAATTAAAAAAGCAACCACCGCCTCCCTGACTTCCGGACAATGGACAGAATCGGAAGATTATAAGCAACAGACGAAAGAAGCTGTAGAAGGTGCCGGCATCTTCCCGCTGATAGGTACGGACAAGTACATCCTGATGTACGATGTATATATGAAAGGCAAGTATCAGTTTACGGAAAGCACCGATTTGGAGAATTTCAAAGTCATAGACAATGCCATTAGCATGGACTTCCATCCGCGCCACGGCACTGTAATGCCAATTACTGACAAGGAACTGAAACGCTTGTACAAGGCCTACGGCAAGCCCGACAAGATGTAAAGCCGTCAATGCACCATCTAATATCCCATAAATAAATACCATGAAAAAACTCCTGTTGTTCATTTTGCTTGTCTGTGCAACAGTACAGGCCTATTCGCAAGAATACCCGAAAGTCGTTTTATCGGGTGACTATCCGGACCCTTCTGTCATGCGCGATGGCGAGGATTATTACATGACTCATTCTCCTTTTTACTACGCTCCCGGATTCCTCATCTGGCACTCCCGTGACTTGATGAACTGGGAAACCGTCTGCCGCGTAATGCCCGAATACGAAGGCTCTGCAATGGCACCCGACTTATTGAAGTACAAAGGAAAATACTACATCTATTATCCGGCCAAAGGAACAAACTGGGTGATCTGGGCAAATGACATCAAGGGCCCGTGGAGCAAACCCATCGACCTGAAAGTGAGTGGCATCGACCCCGGACACATAGCCGATCAGGAGGGGAACAGATATTTATATGTTGACAAAGGAGAAGTCATCCGACTGACGGACGACGGACTGGCCACCATCGGCCAAAAACAGAAAGTGTACGAAGGCTGGCGATATCCCAATCACTGGGAAACGGAATGTATGTGTCTGGAATCGCCGAAGCTGAATTACCATAATGGTTATTATTACCTGACTTCCGCACAGGGAGGAACGGCCGGTCCGGCAACAAGCCACATGGCAGTTGCCGCCCGTTCGAAGAGTGTCACCGGACCGTGGGAAAATTCTCCCTATAATCCGGTAGTGCATACCTATAGTGCCCATGACAACTGGTGGTCGAAAGGACACGGCACACTGATCGACGATGTGAACGGCAACTGGTGGATCGTATATCATGCCTATGCCAAAGGCTATCACACCCTGGGACGCTCCACCCTCATCGAACCGATTGAATGGACCGCCGATGGATGGTATCGTACCAAATCCACCGCCACTCCCATCAAGACCGATCCGTCCATCAAACACGGACTCAGCCTCTCGGATGACTTCGAAGGACCGGAACCGGGACTCCAATGGACTTTCTGGAAAGAATATGCCCCTCAGTCGCTCAGCTTCAAGAAACAGACCTTATGGATAGATGCGAAAGGAAGTACCCCTTCCGATGCCCGCTTACTGCTGGCCACCGCCGAAGACAAGAATTACGAAACACAGGTGGAAGTCAACGTAGGCAAGGGTAACACAGCCGGACTTCTTCTATATTACAGCGAAAAGGCATACGCTGGAGTCGTGTCCGACGGAAAGAACTTCACTATCTACAGAAACGCGGAAAACAGCTTTACCCTCCCTAACAAGTTGGGCAAACGCTTCCTCGCCAAGATACAGAATCAGGGAAACAGTGTCCGGATGGCAGTCAGCAAGGACGGCAAGGAATGGACTACGCTGGTAGAAAACATGGATGTATCTCAGCTGCACCATAACAACTACGGCGGCTTCTACGCTTTACGCATCGGACTGCTTTCCTCCGGAAAAGGCAGCGCCGGCTTCCGTCAGTTCCGTTACCGTAACGCCATCCCGCAGGAAAAGGACATGGGGGCTTACTTGATGGTCTTCCATAAAGACGAGACGCACAGCCTTTATATGGCCGTCAGTGACGACGGATATACATTTACTGCCTTGAACGACGGCAAACCGGTGATCGCCGGAGATACCATCGCCCTGCAAAAAGGTATCCGTGACCCGCACATCTTCCGCGGACCGGACGGAGCTTTCTACCTTTCCATGACCGACCTGCACATCTATGCGCAGAAAGACGGCTTCCGTGATACCGAATGGGAACGTGACGGAAAAGAATACGGGTGGGGAAACAACCGCGGACTCGTACTGATGAAATCATGGGACCTGATCAATTGGAAACGTACCAATGCCCGTTTCGACCTGTTATCGGCAGGCTTGGGTGAAATCGGCTGCGTATGGGCGCCCGAAGTGACTTACGATGACAAGAAAGGTAAACTGATGATTTACTTCACCATGCGTTTCAAGAACGAGGCGAACAAACTGTACTATGTCTATGTCAATGATGACTTCGACCGGATAGAGACACTCCCGCAAATCCTCTTCGAGTATCCCAACGAGAAAATATCGGCTATCGACGGCGACATCACCAAGGTAGGTGATCGGTATCGTATGTTCTACGTTTCGCACGACGGAGGCGCCGGAATCAAACAAGCCGTATCAGACCGCATCAACGGTGATTACGAATATGACCCTCGCTGGTACGACTTCGAACCCAGGGCCTGCGAAGCTCCCAACCTCTGGAAGCGTATCGGCGAAGACAAATGGGTATTGATGTACGACGTCTACGGCATCACCCCCCATAACTTCGCTTTCATCGAGACTTCCGACTTCGTGAATTTCAAGAACCTGGGACGTTTCAACGAAGGAGTGATGAAGACGACTAATTTCTCGTCGCCCAAACACGGCGCGGTGATCCATTTGATAAAAGAAGAAGCCGCTAAACTGAGAAGTCATTGGGAAAACAGGAAATAACAGAGTATCAGATCTTTTTTAGTGAATACATACTCTTTTTTTGCAGAGATCTTATATTATAATTTATACCATGAAACATTTACTTCTACTATTTAGTGTATTATTATTATCATTGCAGCCGGCCGCATTTGCCGCAACGCATGAAACGACTGCTACTCCCGATTCAGTATCCCTTTTTGCCTACGCCACCCGAGGTGACGACGGCCGTAGCGGACTCCGCTTTGCATGGAGTATGGACGGAAAACATTGGTTTGAAATAGGACGAAACTACGGCTATCTTCGTTGCGATTACAGCCGTTGGGGATCGCAGAAGAAGATGCTCGACCCGAATCTGAAACAACTCCCCGGCGGGGAATGGCTCTGTGTCTGGAAGTTGAACGACCACGATGGATACGGTCAGGCCAGATCAAAAGACCTGATTTACTGGGAAGCCCAGCAATATCCCCGTACGACTTCCGATTTTGAAGGAACAAGAGTCAAAGCAAAGATTGCCGGACACGAAGAAACGGGAACTGTCAGCCAAGTGCCCTGGTCGGTAGTGGACGGACTGACCCAAACCTACGAACGGAACCAATACCGTAACTCCCTGTATGGCGAACGCCCTGTACAGGATAAAGAACGCTTTGCCGGACTGAAACCGGTCAAAGCCACCGTCACAGCACAACCGGAAGAAACAAAAGAAATCAGCGACTTATTGATGGGTATCTTCTTCGAAGACATCAACTACTCCGCCGACGGCGGCCTGTATGCCGAACTGATCCAGAACCGGGACTTCGAATACGAGCCGTCCGACCGTGAAGGGGACAAGAACTGGAACAGCACCCATTCATGGAAGCTGGAAGGAGAAAACGCCACCTTTACCATATCGACTTCGGACCCTATCCATCCGAACAACCCGCATTATGCCGTCTTGAAGACGAACCAGCCGGGAGCTGCCCTGACCAACACCGGTTTTGACGGAATCGCCTTGAAAGCAGGCGAGAAGTATGATTTCTCCTTGTTTGCCCGTATTCCGGAAGGCAGCAAGTCCGGAAAACTACTCGTACGCCTCGTAGATGCTGACGGCACCGTACAGGGTGAAACGACAGTTACCGTCTCTTCCCGTTCGTGGAAAACGTATAAAGCAGTGCTGACAGCAAAAGCGTCCGCCGATACCCGTCTGGAACTTCGTCCGCAATCGGCAGGTGAAATCGAACTGGATATGATTTCTCTCTTCCCGCAGAATACATTCAAAGGCAGAAAGAACGGTTTGCGTCCCGACCTTGCCCAGACACTTGCCGATATGCACCCGCGCTTTGTCCGTTTCCCCGGAGGCTGCGTGGCTCATGGAGACGGTTTGAAGAACATCTATCAATGGAAAAATACTATCGGACCGCTGGAAGCCCGTAAACCTGCCCGTAACCTTTGGGGATATCATCAGAGCATGGGACTGGGTTATTATGAATACTTCCAGTTCTGCGAAGATATAGGTGCGGAACCGCTTCCGGTGCTGGCGGCAGGTGTACCTTGTCAGAATTCCGCTTGTCATGGCGATTTGAGAGGCGGTCAGCAAGGCGGTATCCCGATGAGCGAGATGGGTGCTTACATTCAGGATATCCTCGACCTGATAGAATGGGCGAACGGTGATGCAAAGAAAACCAAATGGGGCAAGATACGTGCCGAATCCGGTCATCCGAAGCCTTTCAATCTGAAATATATCGGCATCGGCAATGAAGACTTGATCACCGATGTCTTCGAAGAACGCTTCACGATGATATACCTTGCTATCAAAGAGAAGTATCCGGAGATGATCGTTGTCGGTACGGTAGGCCCTTTCAATGAGGGAACGGACTATGTGGAGGGCTGGAAACTGGCGGACAAACTCGGTGTTCCGATGGTAGACGAACATTATTATCAGTCTCCGGGGTGGTTCCTGCACAATCAGGACTTCTATGACAAGTACGACCGCTCTAAAAAAACGAAAGTATATCTGGGCGAATATGCCACTCATATCCCCGGACGCAGAGCGAATATGGAAACAGCTTTGACCGAAGCGCTTTATCTGACTGCTTTGGAACGGAATGGAGACGTAGTGCACATGAGTTCTTATGCTCCTCTGCTGGCAAAAGACGGACGGACGCAGTGGAATCCGGACTTGATCTACTTCAACAATCGGGAGGTGAAACCGACAACGGGTTACTATGTGCAGAAACTCTACGGTCAGCACGCAGGCGACCATTACATCCCTTCACAGATAAACCTTGATAATCAGGACAGTCGCGTAAAACTCCGTGTTGGTTCTTCCATCGTTCGTGACAGTAAGACGGGGGATGTGATTGTGAAACTGGTGAATCTGTTGCCCGTCAGCATAGAGACGGATGTCCGGTTGCCGGGAATGGATGGTATCCAGTCTTCCGCTACGCGGACTGTACTGGCAGGTGCACCCGAGACGACTCCGCTTCCGGTGACGGATACGATAGAAGCAGGAACCAGCTTCAAACAGGAACTGCCTGCTTATTCGTTCACAGTCATCCGCTTGAAGACACAACAGGTGAAATAAGAAACAATAAACTATAAACTGGTTTTCAATAGGGGTTAGTTTATTTTCTGTGGCTGGTCTGATTCTCCTTCAATAAGAATCGGGCCAGCCTTTCTTCTTCATAGTGGAAAAATTCTCTTTTATCTTTCATCTTTCACCAACTACTATAAAACTCTTTATTCATCGGGACTTTGGACGATGAAAGATGCTTTCTGAATCTTTCACCCTATCTTTCATCTTTCACCGAACGGGCAATCCATTTGCTGTCTATAGTGTAATCAGCCGTAAGATAGTACTAAAGTTCTCTTTAGCCTCTTACATTCTTGCTTTTTCCCATAGGGAAAGTAGGAGAAAGACGCCGATATCTTTAGTTGTTCACGGCCGTGAACAGGTCTGATCACATCCGTGAAGAGCATTGCTCACGGTCGTGATCAACTCTTGCCACGGCCGTGAACAACTAACAATATCGGTATCTTAATGGAAGAATAAAGGCACTATAAGTGAAAGATACCGGTAGCATATGCTATTTGTTGTATAGGGGCAGGAGCCGGATATAGGGGAACGTAATAAGTAATAAGTAACAAGTAATAAGTAATAGGCATTGAATCATAAGTAATAGGTAATAGGATGGGGAAAGGTGACAATAAAATGTGTGATATATGGCTATTGTCACCCTATTATCACCCCTTATTATCACCGAATGATTGCTGATAATCAGTTTATTATCCTTCAAAGGTGATAAGTGACAATAGAAAAGCATGTTATTACTATGGTACGAGTTCGATATAATCCAACAAGATGGGCCATATCGAACTCGTGTTAGTTATCTGATTATCGTCAGTTTATAGCTTGGCAATCACTTTCTTACCTCTATAGGAGATGGATTTGTCAAAGGTGGTTGAATCTCCGTCGCCACAGCCTTTTCCCGGTTCTACAACTATGAGGTTGAATTTGCGGCTTTTCAGCATTCCTTTATAGCTGCCTTTCCGGTCGTCGATGGTCAGTGTACGGTCTTGGTCGTTCCATTTCAAGGTAATGGTAGAGTAAGCTCCCTTTTCGTAATTGTAGTTGTCGAACTCATCTTCGTAAAGGGTAAATTCCGCGTTCGCTCCCGGATAGATACGGATGGTCAGATTGTCCCATTTCTTTTCTGTAGAGTATTGCACGGCGGGACCCCAGGGGAGAATAGAACCGGCACGGACGTAGATCGGCATAATGTCGATCGGGACTTCACGTTGCAGGGTCTGTCCGCCTTCCAGTGTTTGTCCGGTCCAGAAGTCGATCCAGCGGGCACCTTGGGGAAGATAAACATCGGTCTTTCCGATTTTGCTCATGTCTTTCTGATGACCGTTTTGCTTCTTGTCTTGCCATGTGTACAATGAATCCGTCACCGGGCGAACCAGGAAGTTGCGTCCGAACATATATTCGGTGTCCATATCGAGCACTTTCTTGTCTTTCGGGAAGTCCATCATGAGCGGGCGCATGATGCTGCCTGCTTTGCTGGTCACTTCCCAGGAAGTGCTGTAGATGTATGGCAGCAGGCGGTAACGTAAGTGAGTGTATTTCTCCAGTGCATCGTATGACCAGTCGCCTTTCTTGCCGAACTGGTAGATTTCTACGGCTACCGGACTGGAATTGTGTGAACGCATGATTGGCTGGAATACTCCCCACTGATACCAGCGGACGTGCAGTTCATGATAGGCGATGTTGTTTACGTTATTGTTATATCTCCATGCGAAGAAGCCACCTAGGTCTGTATTCCAGTACGGGATGCCGCATAACGCATAGTTCAGTCCTGCCGCTAGTTGCTTGCGCATGACGGACCATTCGGAAGTTACGTCTCCGCTCCATGAATGGGAAGCATACCGTTGCTGTCCGAGGAAGGAGGAACGGGTAAGCAGGAATACGCGCTTGTCGGAAGTAGTGGCGCGTTGGTGTTCATATACGCCTTTGTTGGACATTAAGGGGAAGGCGTTGTGTACCCTGCGGAAAGAACCCAGATAGGTCTGCGTGTTGAAGTCCTGGTCTTTGATATCCATGTGGTCCGGTTCGGTGGAGTCGAGCCACCAGGCATCCATACCCAGGTCGAAGATGTTCTTTTTCATTGCTGCCCAGTAGATGTCCCGTGCTGCCGGATTATACGGGTCGTAAGGTTTGACTCCGGCTTTACGTGGCCATGTCTCGAAATGGAGCAGTGCTTTCAGACTGTCCATCTTCTGATACATTTCTGTCCACGGACCGAAGGAGGCCCATACGGAGATCATGATGTGGGCGTTCTGCTTGTGCACGTAGTCGATCATTTCTTTGGGGCTTTTGATGCGAGGAGTGCCGTAGTCGGCATTCTTGTCTTCTCCGTTCGGGAGGAATTTCATGTATTCCGGGTCACCCATCTTGTTGATGTAGCGTGGATTCTGGAATTTCATGGAGTTCCAGTTCTCGTTGCAGCCCCAGTATTGCCAGTCTTGGATGATTCCATCCAAAGGAACTTTCAGTTCCCGGTATTTGTCTACGACTTCGCACAGTTCGTCCGGACTTTTGTAGCGTTCACGGCATTGCCAGAAGCCCAGTGTCCAGAGAGGATACAACGGGGCTTGTCCGGTCAGGTCGCGTACTCCGGCTATGACTCCGTCGGCGTTGCCGCCGTAGATGAAGTAGTAGTCGGCACAGTCGCCTACTTCCGAGTCGAAGGAGGTTTCTTGCGGATTGTCGAGGAAGGTGGTAGGAGAGTAATTGTTCCAGTAGAGGGCATAGCCTTTGATGGAGTGGATGAAGGGGATGCAGATACTCATGTTCTGGTTGCGGAGAAAGAGTTTCTGATTGCGTTGGTTCACTTTGCCGGTCTGCTGTTGGCCCAGGCCGTAGATTACTTCGTCCTTATCCAGCAGGAAAGCCTGACGGACATTGTAGGAGGGGACGCCTGCGTCATTGAAAGGGGTAAACTGTGTACCGTAGTCTTTGTCGGTCAGCAGCCGTTGCCCTAGTTTGTCGAAGAAGTGGATGCCGCCTGTTTCGGGGTTCACTTCCACTTGTATCATCTGACTGCTCAATGTTACATTTTTCCCGTTTTCACCGAAGGAAACCGGGGTTTGTTCCGGTGCTTTGATGACAACGAGGCTTTCTTTGTCGGAAGCTGTCTCACCGGGCGTCTTATATACCCGGACGATGGAAGGCGAATAAAATTCTACACTGACGTTCATCCCTTGTGCTGCATACTTGATGCCTTGGGAAGTACGTTGTACGTTTTGTGCCGTACCGTTTGCGGCAATGATCATGGCCCATGCCAACAGGATGCCTGTTTTTCTTAGATTCATTTTCATGGTTTCTTTAAGTGCTTTATGATACGGCAAAGGTAGGATGGAAGGACATTTTGCGGACAATAGCTATGTTGAAACAAACAACAATCAGGTTGATTTCTTCATTTCCTTTTCTTCTTTTGCTTTCTCATGTGGCTTCTCGTTCTCTGCTTGCCCTGCTTTTGCTCTGTTCTCTTCTTGTCCCATTCTCTTCGCTTTCTCTGTATATTCCGAGGGACGGCATCCATACATTTCTTGAAAACATTTGCTTAGGTAGCTGGAACTGCTGAAGCCGGTACGTTCCGCTATTTCGGTTACGCTCAGTTTGCCTTCGGCAAGTAGTTGCGCTGCCCGTTGGAGACGGATGTTGCGGATAAAGAGGCTGGGGGACTGGTCGAGCAAAGTCACCAGCTTGCGGTAGAGTCCGGTGCGTTCCATGCAGAGGTCACGGCTTAGTTGCTCTACGGAGTAGCCGTTGACGTCGAGGTTCTTTTCTACCAGTTCTATCGCTTGTACCAGGAAGGCGGATTCTGCACTGTCCGGTTCGGGGATATTTTGTACAGTACGGTTGGACTCTGCACTGTCCGGTTCTATGCCGTTTGGCTTTTCATTATCATCTGCCGTTTCGTTCCTGTCGCAGACGGAAGGGTGGCTTTTCTTCTCCGAACGGGCTTTCTGTTCGGCTTCATAGCTGTTGCATTGCTCTATCAGGTTGCGGATGCGGAGCAGCAGGATTTCTTCTTTATGTTGCTGTTTCATCTTTTTCTTGGTCTGATAGATATAGAGGCGGATGCTTGCTAAGACAATCAGTAACACGAAAACCGTATACAGAACGTAGGCGGTAGTCGTTTTCCACCAGGGAGCGTGGATAGTGACGTGTATCTTTGTGATGTTATCGTTCCATTGTAACAGGTTGTCGGATGCAGCGACTTTGAATGTGTATTCTCCCGGCGGTAGATTGGTATAGGATGCCTGCAGGATGCCGTTGCCGACTGTTGCATTCCCTTGTCCGCTGGCAAAAGCGTTCATCCATTGTTGGTCGATGCCTTCCAGTTGGTAGCGGTAGTAGGTGCGTTCGCTGTTCACGTAGTTCAGTGCCGAACATTCGAAGGTCAGAAAGTTCTGGTTATAGTCCAGTTCTAGCTCCTTTGTGTAAGGGGCGGCTTGCGGCAGGATGATGCGGTTTCCGTACTTTTCTCCTGTGTTTACTTTTTCACCGTAGAGATGTAAGTTGGTGAAAACCGGTTTGTAAGGCAGGCCCGGAGTGGCGGATTCATGGTCGGGACGGAAAATGGTAAAGCCGTCGATGCCTCCGAAATAGAGTGTACCATCCGAAGATTCAAAGATAGCTCCCTGTATATATTCCTCTTCTAAAGCCCCGTCCAGTTGATTGAAGTTGGTAAAGCCGATTTCCTGATTCTCCGGATTGATATGGATGCGTGAAATGCCATTGCTGGTAGTTACCCAGATATAGTTGTTTCTGTCTTCGATGATTGATTGTACGAAGTTATTGCTCAGTCCGTCTTCACGATAGAAAATGCGGTGGGCTTGGGTATTGGATGAGGCGGGGTGATTATCTGCTGTTTGTGTGGTCGGTTTGCTATCCGGTGTTTGCTCTTGATCGGTGAAGAGTTCCAGTCCGTCGGCTGTCCCTGCCCATGTCCAGCCACGTGTGTCGGTGCATAGAGCGGTGTATGATTGCCTTCTGTAATATTTGTTTCCACCTCTTTGATCTAATTCCTTTGCCAATTCTGCAGAGACCGATGAGGCTGGTACAGGCAGCAGAGTCCGTGAACCGTCCTGATTGACAGCTAGCTGATAGATTGTGGAATGGCTTTTCAGATAGATATTGCCGTTATCATCTTCTGCAAAAGCTTTGACGGCAATGTCCTCTTCCGGTGATGCGGGGAAAGCAGTGCGGCTGACGTGAATCAGTTTGTGTGTGGCAGGATGATGATAGAGTAATCCCCGATTGAGTGTGCCTACCCATAATCCGCCCTGGGCATCCTGAAAGATGGTGCTGACTTCGGTCGAAACGAGCTTTCCCTTCTTTGTTTCCAGTACGGGGATGTATTGCTGTTCCCTGCTTTGGAGGTCGATGATCCAGAAACCGTGAACACAACTGATATAAGCTTTATCGCCCTGTGGAGTGATGATCAGGGTGTTGAGCGTGTAGTTCTGTTCGAACAGCTTCTCCCATGTCCGGTTTTGGGGATTAAAGTAGAAGAATCCTCCTTTGCGGCCGTTGCGTAACTGGTAGAATCCTTTTGGGCTTTTGACAACGAGAGAAGTACGGTTGAAGTCCTCCTGTTCCGAGGCGGGATAAGCAGCTCTGTCATACAACTGCTTTCCGGCTTTCGGGTCGTAGCAAACGACTTCACCGGTATGATAGAATAGGTAAACCGCAAGTTCATCCGAATGTATGTCCTGTAGCTTTCGATGCTCATTTTCCGGCAGGGTGAGGCGGATGCCCGTTCCCAGTTCCCGCAACTCCTGAGAAGTAAGTAGCCAGATACGTCCCGAATTGTCGACGAAAAGGTCTTCTACCGGTTCGTGTATCTCTTTTCCCCGGAAATAGGAGTCAAGGTGAGGTATGTATTTTTCTTGATGGAGATCGATGCACATCAGTTTATGATAATCTTTAATCCATAGGAGTGAATCTCCGCATTGATAGATGCGGTAACATCCTTCATACTGTTTCAGCGGGGAAATGTCTTCTGCCGTGCGGTGAAGGTAGCTGAAATGTACGCCGTCATACAGATTGACATTCCCGTTGGTGGTGAATACCATTCTTCCGTCGGGGAGTTGGAGTATGTAGCGTATCTGGTTGTCGCTCAATCCTTGTGCCGTGTTGATCGATGTAAACAGGAAGTCGCTGGCGTCCACCGTCAGTGTCATCCTGATACACAGGAGGAGGAATAGTAGTATTCGGGTGTTTTTCTGGTTATTTGCCGCCATTGGGATAAGGATTATGATGTTCGATGATGCAAAGATAAAAAAAGTCGGGGTTATACTTGGATTAACTGTTCTTTTTGTAAAGGGTTTCGGGAGGGAATGTCTGCATATCAATCAAAAAAGGGGGGGAAATCATGCAAACGATGAAAGTTTGTATGCGAATATAATTATATTCCCTATTTTTGCTTTTGTTACAATGAAGACATTTAATCATAAAAGAAAAATAATATTATGAAGAAACTTGTAAGCACTTTGACAGCGATTCTTGGTATAAGCACTCTTGCAGCACAGGATGTGGTTGTAAAAGGACCGGACGAAAAGTTGCAGTTGGCGGTATTTGTGCAAAACGAGACGAAGCCTTGTTATTCTGTGAGTTACAACGGAAAGACGATGTTGGAAAAGTCTCCTTTAGGCATGAATACCAATATCGGTGATTTTACGAAGAATCTTAAACTGACCGGACATTCCGTCGACAAGATCGATACTGTTTATCAACAGACACGTATCAAAGTTTCCAACGTACATTACCGTGCCAATGAACTGACTTGTCATTTAGAGAATGAGCAGGGACAAAAGCTGGGAGTTATTTTTCGGGTGAGTGATAATGATGTGGCTTTCCGCTATACTTTGCCGCATCAGGGAGGAAAAGCGAGTGTGACGGTGAAGGAAGAACAAACAGGTTTCCGCTTTCCGGAGCAGACTACTACTTTCTTGTGTCCGCAGAGCGATGCGATGATTGGCTGGAAACGTACGAAACCCAGTTATGAAGAAGAATATAAAGCGGATGCGCCGATGAGCGACCGTTCGCAGTACGGACATGGGTATACGTTCCCTTGTTTGTTTCGTATAGGAAATGACGGTTGGGTGCTGGTCAGCGAGACGGGTGTGGACAGTCGTTATTGCGGTTCACGTTTGAGTGATGTGAGTGAAGGGAATTTATATACGGTCGCCTTTCCGATGGCGGAAGAAAATAATGGAAACGGAACGGTCGCTCCTGCTTTTGCACTGCCCGGCGCTACTCCGTGGCGTACCATCACAGTGGGAGATCATCTGAAGCCGATTGTAGAAACAACCGTTCCGTGGGATGTGGTAAGCCCGCTTTATGAAACAAAACATGATTATCGTTTCGGGCGTGGCACGTGGAGCTGGATTCTTTGGCAGGACGGCAGTATCAACTATGATGATCAGGTACGTTACATTGATTTTGCTTCGGCTATGGGATATGAGTATGCGTTGATCGATAACTGGTGGGATACTAGAATCGGGCATCAGCGTATGAAGTCGCTGGTTGAGTATGCACGCGATAAAGGTGTCGAGTTGTTCTTGTGGTATAGTTCTTCCGGCTATTGGAATGACATTGAACAGGGACCGGTGAACCGAATGGATAATGCAATCATTCGTAAACGTGAAATGAAATGGCTGCAAAGTCTCGGTGTGAAGGGAATCAAGGTTGATTTCTTCGGCGGTGACAAGCAGGAGACAATGCGGCTGTATGAAGATATTCTGAGTGATGCGGACGATCACGGATTGATGGTGATTTTCCACGGTTGCACATTACCTCGCGGATGGGAGCGTATGTATCCGAATTATGTGGGCAGTGAAGCAGTGCTGGCTTCGGAAAATATGGTGTTCAATCAGCATTTCTGTGATGAGGAAGCGTTCAATACTTGCCTGCATCCGTTTATCCGCAATACGGTGGGATCGATGGAGTTTGGCGGCTGCTTTCTGAATAAGCGCCTGAACCGTAATAACGACGGCGGTACGACACGCCGGACTACGGACGTGTTCCAGTTGGCGACTACCGTTCTCTTTCAGAATCCGGTTCAGAACTTTGCACTGGCTCCTAACAATCTGAAAGATGTTCCGGCTGTTTGCATGGACTTTATGAAGCGGGTGCCCACAACGTGGGATGAGACACGGTTTGTTGATGGCTATCCGGGGAAGTATGTGGTGTTGGCCCGTCGTCAGGGAGATACCTGGTATCTGGCGGCTGTAAATGCCGGCAAAGAACCGCTGAAACTAAAACTGGATTTGGAAATGTTTGCCGGAAAGACGGTGGCTCTTTATAAGGATGATAAAAAGGGAGAACCGGAGTTAACGTCACTGAAAGTGAAGGAAAACGGTAAGGTGCAGTTGGAAATCCGCCCTCAAGGAGGTATTCTTTGTATAAAGTAGCCTGTCAATATGGTTTATTTGTAAATGCTGTTACTTTAAATATCGGTATTGTCTTATCGTAAATCGTATTTATCCTATTAAACTTACCAGAAAAAAAGTACGTTTGCATTGTCTTATTCAACTGTAATTTTTGTATGAATCAGGCATTAACTTTGGATAATAGATAATAGTATGCAAAAACAGATCTTTTTTAGTTTTGTGCTGGTAATGATGTTGTTAGGGAAAGTGAAAGCTCAGCACAATAATCCTTTTGGCAATGCATTGATTCCGGATATGATTGCCGATGCGAGTATTCAGGAAATTAATGGTGTCTTTTATTGCTATGCCACTACTGATGGCTATGGGCAGGGACTTAAAACATCAGGCCCTCCGGTAGTATGGAAATCAAAAGACTTTGTACACTGGAGTTTTGATGGAACTTACTTCCCTTCGGCTGCAAAGGAGAAGTATTGGGCTCCCAGTAAAGCAATTTTTGCTAATGGTAAATATTATATATATCCCACTATCAATGGGTATATGTATCCTGCTGTAGCTGATAAGCCTGAAGGACCGTTTAAACTGGCACGTGGGAAAGACGAATTCTATAAGCCTTTTACTCCTTCTACTTTATTGCAGAGTAAGAATCCGGGCGGGATTGATGCTGAAATCTTTGTTGACGACGATGGACAGGCTTATGTGTTTTGGGGACGAAGGCATGTAGCCAAACTCAACGAGGATATGATTACGGTGGATTCTGTAGTACAGGTAATTTCTACTCCTCGCAAGGAGTACTCTGAGGGACCTATCTTTTTCAAACGTAAAGGAATATATTATTATTTGTACACTATCGGAGGGGATGAGAAATATCAATATGCGTATGTAATGAGCCGGGTTTCCCCTATGGGACCTTTTGAAGCTCCTGAACAGGATATAATATCTACTACCAATTATGAACGGGGAATCTTCGGACCGGGACATGGTTGTGTCTTTCATCTTGAGGGTACGGATAATTATTATTTCGCATATTTAGAGTTTGGCAGGCGAAGTACAAACCGTCAGACATATGTGAATCAACTGAAATTTAATGAAGACGGTACGATTCGCCCTGTCGAACTAACAATGGATGGAGTGGGGGCATTGAAGAAGGTGAAATCAGATAAAAAAATAAAAATAGATACTGTTTATGCGTCTAGTATTGAAGTGCCGTTGAAGATTGAACCGATGAAAGACCCGACATGTCTGCGGACAGAATATTTTGTTCCTTCTTTTGCGGTGGACGGGGCAAATGGTTCCCGATGGATGTCTGCTGCCGAAGATAGTATTAATCCATGGATTGTGGCAGATTTGGGTACTGTAAAGAAGGTCAGACGCAGTGAAATTTATTTTGTACGCCCTACTGCCGGACATGCTTATGTTATTGAAGCATCGATAGATGGAAAAGTCTGGCAAGAGTTCGCTGTCCATCAAGATAGGAAGATGTGTTCACCACATACCGATGTCTTGAATAAAAGGTTCCGTTATCTGAGAATTAAAATCCTAAAAGGAGTCCCCGGTATCTGGGAATGGAATATTTATTAATAAGCCAAAAGTGTATGAATATAAAAATGAATATGAAAGTCCCCACATGTATTGTAGTATTGATTTTTACTTTGTCAACAGTAAATGTATTTGCACAGAATGATTACAAGTGGGGAGAATGGACAACTTGGGGCGATCAGGGAGATGGCACCTATTGTAATCCTGTCCTTCCTTCCGATTACAGTGACATTGATTGTATTCGTGTGGGGGATGATTATTATGCTATTTCTTCTACCTTTCAATATTCCCCAGGTATGGTGATCATACATTCCAAGGATTTGGTGAACTGGACGATTAAAGGTCATGTGGTTTCTAATCTGAGACAGATCAGTGAAGAAATGAACTGGACGCGTATGAATCGTTATGGCCGAGGTATTTGGGCAGGGGCAATTCGTTATTATCAGGGAAAATTCTATGTGTATTTCGGTACACCGGATGAAGGTTATTTTATGTCGACAGCTACCGATCCTGCGGGACCGTGGGAACCGTTGCACTGTGTAAAAGCAGAAAAGGGATGGGATGATTGTTGTCCTTTCTTTGACGATGACGGGCAACTATATTTTGTAGGTACCCATTTTGCCGATAAATATAAAACTTACCTGTACCGGATGACATCTGATGGAAAGACCTTGATCGAAGACTCTAAAATATTAATTAATGAGGGTTATGGTCGCGAAGCAAGTAAACTTTATAAAATCAACGGTACATATTATCATTTTTTCAGTGAAGTTAAAAATGGTGGTAGATATATCATGATGCAACGTTCTTCTTCAATTACAGGACCGTATCTTGAAAGGAAACAATTAAGTCATGTACAGCGTGAATATAATGAGCCTAATCAAGGCGGACTTGTTGAAGGTCCCGACGGGAAGTGGTATTTCTTTACCCACCACGGTACGGGTGACTGGGCAGGCCGGATTGCTAGTCTGCTACCGGTATATTGGGTCGATGGTTGGCCGATTATTGGTGAGGTTGGGCAGGATGGCATTGGCACAATGGTATGGCAGGCGTCCAAGCCTTCCAATGAGTATCCGGTTCGGACTCCACAATCATCTGATGATTTTAGCAAGTCGGTACTTTCTCCTCAATGGGAATGGAACTACCAGCCCCGGGACGAGATGTGGTCATTGACGGAAAGACCAGGCAATTTGCGGTTAAAAGCTTTTCGTCCATTAGTCACGGATAATTTGCTGAAAGCGGGAAATACCTTGACTCAGCGTTGTTTTCGTACAAACAAAAATGAAGTTATTGTAAAAATGAACATTAAGGGCATGGTTGACGGACAGAAAGCCGGATTGTGTCATTACTCTAAGAGTTATGCCATGGTGGGGGTACGCCAGTCCGGCAAAGACCGGAATCTGGAATTCCATACCAATAAAGAGAAAATCACAGGTCCTGCGATAAAGGGAAACAAGGTGTGGATTAAATCTGTATGGGGGCTGGATGGAAAAAGCCAATTTTCATATAGTACAGATGGTAGGAAGTTTACCCCGTTCGGAGAGGCATATCAACTTGAATGGGGATATTACCGGGGAAGCCGCATTGGGATTTACTGTTTTAATAATATAGTGGATGCGGGGTATATCGATGTGGATGAGTTTATTTATTTATATTAATTGTTTAGTGTATGAAACATTCCTTTAATTGTTTAAGTTATGAATTACTGCTTTATGTGCTCATTTGTATTCCATTCTGTTCTTGTTCTCAAAAAGATACAGATGTGATTTCTCCTAATGGGAAGATATGTCTTTCTGTTGAAATAAAGGAAGATACTGAAAAAGACGGTTTTGGCAAAGTCTTTTTTAATGTCGACTATAAAGATGGTAAAACTTCCAGAAGGGTTCTATCTGATACCCGAATTGGCTTGGAAACTCAGCTTATGTCATTTACCGATAACATCAGGTTGAAATCTGTTTCCGGTACTAAACTAATTGAAGATGATTATGTGATGCTTACCGGTAAAAGAAGTCATTGTCAGAATAGAGGAAATGAAAGGATATTTCGGTTTGAGAATGAGAAGGCAGAAACCTTAGATGTCGTTTTCAGGGCTTACGATGACGGGATTGTATTTCGATATAGCTTACCATCTGTTCAAGATAAGGATAGTCTGACATCTGAACATACAGCTTACTATATTCCGGAAGGAACGAAAAGATGGATACAGAATTATTCTGTTGGTTATGAAGGTTTCTATCCATTGAAAACCAGAGCAGAAAGAGGCAAAGACAATATGTGGGGCTATCCATTACTTTTGGAACCAGCCGATTCATTGTTTGTGTTGATAACTGAGGCCAATATACTTCGTGGACATAGTGGTTCCAGATTGTTTAATGGAAATGATATGAATCAATATCAAGTGCGGATGACAGATGATCAATTAGCCCTGGACAGTTCATTCACATCACCCTGGAGAGTGCTTATGATAGGTGCTCTGTCTGATGTTGTAGAATCTACTTTAGTGACAGATGTTTCGGACCCTAGTAAAATCTCTGATACAAGTTGGATTATGCCGGGGGCTGCATCATGGGTATACTGGGCACATAACCATGGCTCTAAAGATTTCAAAATTGTAAAAGGCTACATAGACTTGGCTGTTGATATGAAGTGGCCATATAGTCTGATAGATGCGGAATGGAATGAAATGTCTAATGGTGGCGATATTGAAGATTTGATAACCTATTCTCTTAGTCGAAATATAAAGCCTATGATTTGGTATAATTCGTCAACTGCTTGGATGGGGCCGGGTCCTCTTTACCGCTTGAATAGTAAGGAAAACAGAATAAAGGAATATACTTGGCTTCAAAAGTCAGGTGTAGTAGGGGTTAAGATTGATTTTTTTCCTGATGATTATTCGTCTAATATGGATTATTATATTGATTTGCTGGAAGATGCAGCTAAATATAAATTAATGGTCAATTTTCATGGAGCTACTATTCCTCGTGGATGGCAAAGGACTTATCCTCATCTGATGACTATGGAAGCCGTTTATGGGGCAGAGTGGTATAACAATAAGCCAATACTTACAGATCGTGCTGCTGAACATAATGTAACATTGCCATTTACCAGAAATGTCATTGGCTCAATGGATTATACACCTGGTACATTCTCTGATTCCCAACATCCTCATATCACTACTTGTGGGCATGAATTAGCTTTGTCTGTTGTGTTTGAGTCAGCTTTACAGCACATGCCTGATAGGCCGGAGGTGTACAGTTCACTACCTCTACAAGTAAGAGAATTCCTTTCTGGATTACCTACGACTTGGGATGATACAAAATTACTGAGTGGGTATCCGGGTGCTGATATCGTACTGGCACGACGTAAGGGAGATGTTTGGTATATTGGAGGATTGAACGGAACTAACGAGAATAAAACTCTTTCTTTCTCATTGACTCCTCTGCAAGTTGAAGGAAAAACGATGGATGTATTTAAGGATGGGGTGGACGATAAGAGTTTTGCCATCGAAGAAGACATCCAGTTATCAAACGATAAAATGGATATGTCATGTCTTCCTCGTGGAGGATTTGTGGCAGTAATAAAGTAAGGATAATAAATGATATTGTTTTAAAAGTCGATATTGTTTTATTGTAAATCGTATTCATCCTATTTTTTTTCACTAAAAAAGCGCTACGTTTGCATTATATAATTCAATCGTAATATTTATGAAAGCAAAAAAATTACTATTACTATCCTTGTTATTTATAGCGGAGACTTTATCTGCTCAAAACTATCAGGTTCCTGTTTCGGAGCAAGATGAACCTATGATGCAAGGGAAATTCCAGCCTACTTGGGAATCATTGGCTAATTATAAAATACCGGAATGGTTTAGAAATGTAAAGTTTGGCATTTGGGCTCATTGGGGCCCCCAATGTGTGGAAGGATCTGGCGATTGGATGGCTCGTTCTTTGTATATGGAAAATTCGCCTGAATATCGACATCATATAGCGAACTACGGTCATCCTTCTGAATTTGGCTTTAAAGATATTATTCCGTTATGGAAGGCTGAAAAATGGGACCCCGATAAGTTGGTTGCATTTTATAAAAAAATAGGTGCTCAGTATTTTTTTGCTTTGGGTAACCATCATGATAATATGGACCTTTGGGATAGTAAGTATCAACCATGGAACTCGGTTAATATGGGGCCTAAAAAAGATATATTGAAAGGATGGGAAAGAGCTGCGCGTAAACATGGACTTTATTTTGGGGTCAGTCTGCATGCAGACCATGCCTGGAGTTGGTATGAGACTTCCCAAAGACACGATACTCAAGGTCCTAAAAAAGGTATTCCGTATGATGGGAAATTAACGAAAGCTGATGGAAAAGGAAAGTGGTGGGAAGGATATGATCCTCAGGACTTGTATGCTCAGAATCATCCGTTAAGTCAGGATAGTTGGGATAATGGTACAATTCATAGGCAATGGGCATGGGGAAATGGAGTTTGTTTACCAACACAGGAATATTGCACTAATTTCTATAATCGTACACTTGATGTAATAAACCGTTATAATCCGGATTTGTTGTATTTTGATGTAACTGTTGCACCTTTTTATCCTATAAGTGATGCAGGCTTAAAAATTGCGGCTCATTTTTATAATCATAATATGTCAATGCAAAAGGGTAAATTGAATGCCGTAATGTTTGGTAAGATTCTTGATGCAAATCAACGTAAAGCTTTGGTATGGGACGTAGAACGTGGAGCTCCTAATAAAATAATAGATGAACCTTGGCAGTCATGTTCGTGCCTTGGCGGGTGGCATTATAATACGTCTATTTATAATAATAATCAATATAAGTCGGCAGCTGACGTAGTGAAGCTGTTAGTTGATATTGTCAGTAAAAATGGTAACTTACTTCTGAGTGTCCCGTTGCGTGCAGATGGTACATTTGATGAAAAAGAAGAAAAGATATTGAATGAATTTGGTAATTGGATGAATATCAATAAGGAAGCAATCTATCAAACGCGTCCATGGAAAATATTTGGTGAGGGACCTATAGCGGATAAAGATGTTCAACTCAACGCCCAGGGGTTTAACGAATGGGCCTATAGTAAAGCTGATACAAAGGAAATACGTTTTACACAAACAGATAAAAATTTGTATGCTACAGTTTTAGGATGGCCTGAAGATGGGAAAATCTTAATTAGGTCTTTAGCGGAAGGTAACGGGTTATATCCCACTAAAATAGGCAGAGTAGAGTTGCTTGGTTACGGAAAAGTATCTTTTACACGTACTGATAAGGGACTTGTTGTTGATATACCCGCTAAATCGTTGAAGAATATAGCCCCTGTCTTGAAAATTAGAAAATAAAAATTATTACTATGTCGTCTATTCAGGGATACAAAATGAAAGAGTATAGCATGCCTACAAAGAGGTATTGCCAAACTTTAAGCCTTAAAAATAATCCGATTCTGATTGAAGAGTATCGTAAGATACATAGTGAAGAAAAGGCATGGCCGGAAATAAGGGCGGGGATACGTGCAGTAGGGATTCTGGAAATGGAAATTTATATATTGGGATCACAACTTTTTATGATTATAGAAACTCCACTGGACTTTGATTGGGAGATAGCTATGGATAAACTGTCTAATCTTCCGCGGCAGGCTGAGTGGGAAAAGTATGTGTCTAAATTTCAAGACTGTCCGTATTTGAGTTCTTCTGCTGAAAAATGGAAGTTGATGGAACGTATGTTTTATCTGTATGAAGATTAGTTGAGGATAACGTAATCGTTTACTACGTGTTGAGAAAAAAGGAATAGTGTGAAAGTTGCTATTCCTTTTTTTCTGCTTAAGAGTGATAAGAGGTGCGATATTCTTGGGGAGTAATACCTGTGATTTTTTTGAATAACCTGTTGAAGTATGAATAATCTTCAAAAGCAAGATTTAATGCAACATTTTTGATTGACATATCATCGGTTATTAGTATGAGTTGAGCTTTTTCTATTTTCTTGCGGTTAATGTATTTTAAGGGTGTATCTCCTGTCTCTTTTTTGAATAGACGAATAAAATGGTCTTTTGATAAACAGGAATTCTCGGCGAGTACTCCTAAATCAATAGTTTCATTTATATGTTTACGGATATAGTGAATGGCTTCTTCTATCCGATTGTCTTTCAATTCCATTTTTACTTGAGCTCTTTTTAAGAAACGTGCTAGCAATTGATATACGATACCTCTTGATTCTATCTTATCAGACAAGGTTCGTTGTTTGTTTTTTAGCAGATTCTGCATAAGGGTGTAATTGTTATCGTAAGAAGTCGGGTCTGATTTCTGTAAGGTCATATGCGGATTTATAGTGCAGAGCCGCTGAAATAATGCCAAATCTATTTCGACAGCGGGGATTTCTATTGGAAAATCCCAATTGTCCAGTAAGTTGCTGTCTGACTGGTGTTCTTCATATATATGCAGATAATAGTGGGAAAAATAAGAGTTGCAGATATAGCTATGTTTGGTAAAAGCTGGAATAAAATACATGTGGTTAGCTTTTAGAATCTGAGTTTTACCCGATATTAAGACTTGTGCAGTACCTTCTGTCACATAATATAAACGTGTAAAAGGGCTATTGACATTTTTCCAGTTCCAATCGGCATTATGAATAGCCAAACCGATGTTCAAAACAAGCGGGTGTAATTTATCAACAAATGAAGCCATAGCATATAGGGTTTATTAATGTGAAGATAAAGATATATAAAAAATAAATATAACTCTTTTGATGTCGATAATTTTAAATAATATATCGATATTGTTTTATAATAAATCCTGCTATAGTCGTTCATGTCGATATTGTATTACTCTAAATCGTATTAGTCCTACAATGTGGACTGCCGAGTTGTTACATTTGCGGTATATAATCTAATAGGAATATTTATGAAAAGTATGAGAAAAAACACATGGCTTCCTCTTATTGGACTCCGAACTTTTCTTTTTGTGACCACAGCGTTTACAATTGTTTCATGCAGCGATGACAAAGGAGAAGACGGGTATAACCCTAATCTTCCGGTCAGAATTAGCGAATTGTCTCCCCAGGAAGGCGGATACTTTGATAAAGTAATCCTCCAGGGTGAAAACTTTGGCAACAACCCTAAAAAGGTACGTGTATTCTTTAATAAAAAAGAAGCGATTGTTGTAGGAGCATCCGGCGATCGGGTGCTGGTTCATGTCCCGAAACTCCCGGGCGATGATTGTAAGATAGGTATGCTTTTAAACGGTAACACCACCGATACTATTTTCGCAGAAAAGCATTTCGCCTATGAAAAGAATTATCAGTTGATATATGTAGCCGGACAGCTCAACTCCAATACAGAAACATTTGTAGAAGGAAGCTTGGAAACCACAACATTTGCCAATAGTATGCAGCATCTAGCGTGCGATCCCAGTGGCGTCATATATATGAACCATAAAAATACAGGTCAAAGTGGCAGTCTTATTTACATTAATGAACCTGAGAACTACTCTAAGTTTTTGGATTATGGAGCATCTACTGAAAACGGAGGCTCGCCTAGCACTCCGTATTATGATGACAAAACAGAGAAGGTTTACTTCTGTGCGCACCATGCTCCATTTTTTGGGGAAGTTGATCCTAAGGATTCATGGTCTTTTGTGAAAAGGAAGTTGATTGCCCCCGACGCCAGTTACCAGGCAAAAGGATATCGTCCCGTACCAAGCGGTCAGAAGTTGGAGTATATGTGTTCCTATGCTCGTGCAACAGATGCTAATGGCGAAAGTTTTATCTATTGCCGGACGTGGCAAGGTCAATTCTTCCGTTTCAAACTTGAAGATCGTGTCTACGATTATGTCACCACTTTTGCCAAATCAGATGCATGTCTGGCTACAGACCCCGACGACCCGACCAAGATTTACTGTGCCTTGAATGAATACAACAAAATAACCTGCATTGATTTGACAAAGAATCCGGAAGACAGCGGCTTTGAGACAGATGTCTGCGGCATACAGGGACCAGGAGCATATCAAGATGGACACGTTTCTGTGGCAAGATTGAACAATCCTCAACAGATTTTGTCAATGCACGACCCTGAAACCGGAGAAAAGGTGATATACATCTGTGATGCCAACAATAACTGTGTACGTATGTACAATATGGAGACAAAATTGATGAGTACCGTAGCAGGAATAGGCGGGAAATCCGGATATGCTGCCGGAAATCCTACAGTTTCAAGAATGAACAGACCTTATGGTATCTGTATAACTCCCGAAAATGACATTTACGTTGCAGATGCAGGCAATAAAGTAATAATGAAACTGGCATTTATGTAATGATGAGTAGTAATCGTTTAAAGAAGAAAAAAATGAAAGCTTATATAACAAATAGAATATATCTTATGCTGTTTTTCTGCTCCATTACCATAATGGCACAAGCACAGCAAAAGTTTGAGATATCCGGTATAGTCCAAGATGAAACAGGACAGCCTGTCCCGGGAGTCAGCGTATATGTAAAAGATAAAACAGGCATAGGTACGAACACCGATATGGATGGAAAATTTGTTTTGAAAGTCGATCGTGGAGATAAAGTGCAGTTCAGTTTTATAGGATATACCAGACACGAGTATCTAGCATTAAAAACTGAAAAAAAACTGGTTATCCAATTAGTACCGGATGTAAGTGCACTTGATGAAGTGGTAGTAGAAGCTTATGGAAGCAAGACTCGTAAAATAACAACGACAGGTGCTGTCACTTCCGTAGACGTAGCGACATTACAGACTCCTGCCACCAGTCTGGCTAATATGCTGGGAGGACGAGTTGCCGGTATTATCTCGACACAAGGCAGTGGCGAACCGGGTAAAAATATCTCAGATTTCTGGATACGCGGTATCGGAACATTTGGAGCAAACGCATCAGCACTTGTCCTCATTGACGGTCTGGAAGGTAGCCTGAATGATGTAGACCCGGCTGATATTGAAAGTTTCTCCGTATTAAAAGATGCTTCGGCAACAGCCATGTATGGAGTACGGGGGGCAAATGGCGTAGTACTTGTTACCACCAAAAGAGGAAAACAAGAAAAGTTAAGCTTTACTGCACGTGCAAATGCTACTATTTCATGGCTAAAGCGCCTACCGGAATATTGCGACGGATATAACTATGCAAAATTGGCGAATGAAGCACTCGTTGTACGTGGCGATGACCCTAAATATACGAATCAGGAACTGGATATCATTAAATACGGCCTGGATACGGATTTATATCCGGATGTCAATTGGCAGGATGAAGTTCTCAAAAGGTCTTATTGGCAACAAACCTATTATTTGAGTGCCCGGGGCGGTGGTAGTATAGCACGATACTTTATCAGCTTAAATGGTTCTAACGAGACTTCTGCTTACCAACAGGATAAATCCAGTAAGTATTTTAAAGGTTTGGCATATAATACCTTCGGGCTACGTGCTAATATTGATATAGATTTAACTAAAACTACCAAATTATATTTTGGTGTCAATGCCAATAAGACAATCAGAAACCTGCCGGGTGCCGCAGATACTAATCTGATCTGGTCTGCTTGCAGCAAACTGACTCCGGTTACCATACCAGTGGTTTACTCTAACGGAATGCTTCCTTCAGCCAATGGAGTGACAGATGAAATGTCCCCTTATGTACTTCTGAACCACACAGGATTGAAACAAGAAGAAGAATTCACTTCTACTTATACATTAAGTTTAGATCAGGACCTGGGTATGCTGATTAAAGGATTGAAGCTGAATATACAAGGAGCCTATACCAACGACAACGCTTTTCATGAAACACGCTACATCATCCCCGAACTGTGGTCATATGATAAGCGTAATGCAACTGGAGAACTCGCAGGAAAACGCCAGACCGAACGCATAACGACCCAGTACAGTAAATGGGAAATGCAATACCGCAAATACTTCCTTCAGGCTACCATGAACTGGGCACATGATTTAGGACACGGACACACGCTTACGGCACTGGCGCATTATGAAATGAGTGATCAAAAGCGGTCAACTGATGCCAATGACACGATGTCGGCTATTCCAGTTCGTTATCAAGGACTTTCCGCTAAAGTCGGCTACAATTATAATGATACATATATAGTCGACGGCAACTTCGGTTATACAGGTTCCGAGAATTTCCAGCCAGGACGCCAGTTCGGATTCTTTCCATCCATATCTGGTGCATGGGTACCGAGTAGTTATCAATGGACAAAAGATAAAATGCCATGGTTGAACTATTTTAAAATCCGCGCTTCATACGGTTTAGTTGGTAACGACCGTATCACCGACAAGCGTTTTCCATATCTGACCAGCATAAATGTAAATGGTTCCGCTACCACAAACTGGAAGTATACCAAGGGAGGTATTTGGGAAAACTCGATCGGGGCAGATAATCTGGAGTGGGAAAAAGCAAAGAAGTTTGACGTCGGTCTGGAAGGTAAATTATTCGATAAATTTGAGTTTGTAATAGACTTCTTCCGGGATACTCGCGACGGAATTTTCCAAGAACGCAAACAAGTTCCTGATTTTGTAGGACTCGTAAATATGCCATTCGGTAATGTGGGCAGTATGGTAAGCTGGGGTAGCGACGGCAATATCACCTTCAACCAACGCATCAATAAAGACATGGAATTCACGCTTCGTGCTAATTTCACATACTCTACCAATAAGGTGAACTACTATGAGGAAGGAGATACCAAGTATGAATATACATCAGCAACAGGACGCCCTAATGGCTACATGAAAGGTTATATCGCTTTAGGACTTTTCAAGGACCAAGAAGAGATCAACAATAGCCCGAAACAAGATTTCGGAAGTTACCTGCCGGGAGATATCAAATATAAGGATGTAAACGGTGACGGTGTTGTTAACAGTGACGACCAGGTACCAGTCAGCTATCAGGATTACCCGCGTCTGATGTATGGTTTCGGAGGAGAATTTCGATGGAAAAAGCTGACATTGGGCGTACGTTTCAGTGGAATAGGTAATACAGACTATTACAAAATATGGACATGGGGAAGCAATAATGTGGGATATATTCCTTTCTATGATGGTAAACTGGGCAATGTACTCACTATTGCAGCCAATCCTGCCAACCGTTGGATTCCGGCCGATTATGACGATCCCAGCATACCAGCCAGTATGAGAGAAAATCCCAATGCCATGTTCCCGCGGCTAAGTTACGGTAGCAATCAGAACAATGCGCAGGCATCTACATTCTGGAAAGGCAATCGCAAATATTTACGGCTCGATGAAATCAGCCTGAACTATAACTGTAACTGTAATTTATTAAAAAGTATTGGAATAAATTCGATCGATCTCGCTGTAGTAGCAAACGATTTGCACACTTGGGACAGCGTTAAATTATTCGATCCGGAACTCGCCACAAGTAATGGACGTGCTTATCCGATTCCGGGCCGCGTTAGTTTCCAGGCAATCGTTCATTTCTAAACATGATCATTAAATAACAAAATTATGAAAAAGTATATATTACACCGATCAATAAACCTATTCATCGTATTTCTTGGGATACTTACGACCGGAGGATTCACCTCATGCAATTTTTTAAGAGTCGACGACTATTTTGACGATACAATGAAGTTTGACAGTATCTTTACTAAATACGAGTATCTGGTACAATATATGTGGGGAACATCAGATCAGTTCCCCGACGAGAGCCGCATCCTTACCGATCCGGTCACTCCCGGTCCGATGGCTACGGATGAAGCTTTCTCAAGTCAGAATCCGGAGCATGGCCTTCGCGGACTCTCCTACATTCTGGGAACTATTAATGCCGATAACATCGGTAACTATAGCATGAATATATGGTCGTCCATGTATAAAGTGATCCGTAAATGTAACTACATACTGGCACGCAAAGGAGAGGCTCACATGAATACAATACAAGATGAGGAAATCACTGGCTACACCCACATGATGCGTGGTTATGCTTATTACAATCTGATCCAGTCTTATGGTCCGTGCATTATACTCGGTGATGATATCTTACCCAATAATGAATTACCTGAAACTTACAATTATTCCCGTTCGACTTATGACGAATGTGTGGATTACTGTTGTAATGAACTGGAACTTGCTGCCAAATATATGCCTATAGACTTAAATCCGACTTTTTTGGGACGTCCTTCACGTGGTGCTGCTTTTGCGTTGATAGCTCGTCTGCGGTTGCAACAAGCAAGTCCGTTATATAATGGCGGACAGGCCGCACGCACAGCTTTCGGCAACTGGAAGCGGACAGTGGACGGAGCCAACTATGTGAATCAGAACTACGATGAAACACGCTGGGCAGTAGCAGCTGCAGCATGTAAACGTGTCATTGAGATGAACAAATACAAATTGCATACTTCTCCCATCGATCCCAGCATGCCTCCCCGAGTATTGCCGGCTTCCGTGACAATCACTGACCCCGATTTTCAGAATATCGACTATTATCGTTCCTATTCAGAAATGTTCACCGGAGAAACGATAGGCAGTAAAAATCCAGAATTTATCTGGGGTAGACAGTCGGATGCTATGGCAAACATGACACAATGCAGTTTCCCGACGGAAAAAGCAATGGGGGGATGGAACAACCTCTGCGTTACTCAAAAACTGGTAGACGCTTATTATATGGTGGATGGACGAGATAAAAATGATGCAAGTAAAGAATATCCATATCATGTAGCAAACGGTACAGTGACCGATGATTACTTTTCCACCAGTGCAGAGGAGTTCTCCGGCTACACTATTCCGATGGGAGTATACGGTATGTATCTGAACCGAGAGAATCGTTTTTATGCTACAATAGGTTACTCCGGACGTTACTGGGCAGCACGTTCCAATACCCAAGAACAATATGGCCCTTATAGGGCGTGGTATCATCAAATGGTAACTTCAGGACGCGATCTGTTTTCCGGGAAAAATTCCGCCATAACCAATCCTCTGGATTATCCGGCAACAGGATATGTGCTGACTAAATGGATCCATGCGGACGACGCATGGATAGGAACCGGAAGTATGCGAACTACCAAATATTTTCCTATCATCCGATATGCGGAAATTTTATTAGGATATGTAGAAGCAATAAATCACCTGAGTAAAAGCTATACCGTCGAATTACCCGCAATCAATGGTGGAAATAATGCTCCGCAAAGCTATACAGTCGAACGTATTCCAACTGAAATACAAAAATACTTCAACCCGATACGAAATCGCGTCGGTCTGCCTGGATTATCTGACACAGAAGCCGCATCAGATGAAACAACTTTGGACAACATCATCAAGAGAGAATATATGATCGAATTCGCTTGCGAAAACCGCAGATACTTTGATGTACGTCGGTGGGGCATATATGAAGAGACTGAAAAAACTGGTGTTTATGGAATGCGTTTGGGAGGAGATAAATATACTTATTATCAGAATCCGATTCCTGTGAATCAGGTTAACAACCGAAATCGCGTGATAGATAAAAGACTGATTCTATTACCCTTGCCCAAAGCTGAAGTACGTCGTGTAGAAAATCTCGACCAAAACCCGGGCTGGGAGAATTAATAATTTACTTCGTATTAAAACATAAATAACCATGAAAACAAAATATATTTATATAGCTTTTTTAACAATCTTATGTGGGGGAAGCTTGGTGGCATGCTCCAATGGCGACGAGTTCTTCAAGGATGAACGCTACAAGAAGATGATCTATGCAATCAGCGACAATGAGCAAATATTTCACGCTGAATTTGAACTGAATAATGAAGAAGATATCATAGGCGTGCAGCCTTTCGCAGTAAGCGGCACTAATCCTATAGATCAGGATGTGCATCTGACCATAGAAAAAGATCCGGAGCTGTTGACGGAATATAACTATAATACCTACATGGATGAAACAGATAAATATGCCCGTGAGCTGAAGGACGGGGATTATTCACTTTTATCTTCTATCGTTGAAATAAAAGCAGGAGTGAACCCCAGCTATGAAGTGGGAAAATTACAAGTGAAAATAAAGACATCGATCATTGAAAAACTATCCGTTGACTCTGCTTACTTTCTTTCGTTCCGCATTAAAGAGGCAACACCTTACGAAATCAATGAAGAAAAAAGGAATGTATTATTCCGAATTTATAAAAAGAATCAGTATGCATCCCAAAAGACACCCACTTACTATGCCTCTTCCGTCTTTATGGATGATGTCGTAATGCCGTTCGACTCTAAAATTATCATGCCATTGGCATATAATAAGATACGCACTTACATTGCCGGACAAATTTACGATGCGAATGATACCAAAGAAACAATCAACAAAAATTCGATGGTAATCACTGTAGATGCCGATAACCAAGTACTGATATCTGCTTTCGATTCTGAGAATGGATTAAAAGTTGAAATGTTATCTCCAAGTTCTGATCCCAATGATGGCTCATATGGATATCGGAACTATTATAATCCAGAAGAAAAGCAATTCTACTTATATTATCGTTTTGATAATGGTGAAGGCTGGAAGGTTGTGCGTGAAACTTTAAGAGCCGAATCTATCATAAGTAAATAGTGATTGGCGACTATAGATATTTTTTCATTATGCGAAAAGAAACAGACGAATATTGCTGTGTTTTAATAAAAATACACTATATTGCGGTATTGTTTAACCTTAAAATATGATAGCCATGAACACAAAATTATTCGGTTTGTTTATTGCATTGTTGGTATGCCTGCCTTCGCTTGCCCAACAAAAGCCTGTGGAGAAGGTAGATAGTGATGGAGTTTATCTGATGCCCGATCAAATGCCGGAGTTTCCGGGCGGGATGCAGGCGATGATGAAGTTTTTGACTACAAATATCAAGTATCCTGTAGAAGCACAGAAGAAAGGCGTTTCTGGTCGTGTGATCGTACAGTTCGTCATTATGGAAGACGGAACATTGGATCAGGCTAAAGTTGTAAGAGGAGTCGATCCCTTGCTGGACGAAGAAGCCTTGCGTGTAGTGAAGTTAATGCCTAAATGGAAACCGGGAATGGATAGAGGCGAGGCAGTGAAAGTACGTTTTACTGCTCCGATAATGTTTAATCTGTCCAGATCGGAGGCACAGAGACCTACTTTTCCCGAACTTGTAGTACCTATCGGACAAGAAGTGGAAAACAGGTCTTTGCAAGGAGTATGGCAGAGTTGCGTTGTGCAACCGGGCGAACATGGATATAAAATTCTGTTATTGCCTGTTTTAAAGATCGTATCGCCTGATCAGACATTCATGAATATAATGACAGCCGGTATGAACGGCAGGTCAAATGCCATCATCTATTGTCAGGGAGAGTACAGTTTGCCGTCGGATGGCACTTACGTGGAGATGGTGGAAAAATCGGTTGATCCGGTTTTCATACAAGGAGTAAAGAATGAAATCAGTGTGGAACGATTGCATGATAATCTGATTAAATTGTCTTTTACGGTTCCGGGACAGGGAAGAAAAGTGACGGAATATTGGTTCCGGGCCCCTTCGCCGGATGTGAAGATAATGGCTGATTGATATAATAATATTATTTTAGGCACGGATTTCACAGATTACACGGTCTTAATGAATAAAAGCCGTGTTCATCTGTGAAATCCGTGCCTAAAAAGTTCTCTGTACTTTCTTATCTTCGACTCAGCTTATTATTAATTCTTAAAGAATCCGTTATCTTCCCATTTTCCCGCTTCCTGTGGCTGTGCTGATGTGGCGCTTACATCGATAGGCAGCCATACTTCCATGTCACCCTCGCCCCGATGTGCCCAGGCATAATAGGGTATCAGTGTGAGTTCTACGTCTTTAGTTACCAGTTTTCCAGCTTTGTCATAACTTAATGCCTGCGCATCGGTCGTTATCTGACGGATGCCGTAAAGTAACTCCGGTTTGTCTGTTACCTTGAATTGCGGATGCTGGTTGAGAAGTATGCTGTGGACGTTGAATCTGTTGTCCGGCCATTCTGCGCAATAAACGATGGGGCCGCGTTCAACGGCAACACGTCCGTGATCGGCTTCTACTTTTGGATTTGCCTTTACTATTCGGGGGATCATGTCGAAATGTACCTCTACCACATCTCCCTTTTTCCATTTGCGGGCAATGCTGAGATAGCCATCATTGACATCGCTTTCTACTGTCTGTCCGTTTACGGATACTTGGTAGGCAGGTTTCTGATTGTCGGCGTAAGAATACAGATCACCGGGAAGTACATTGCCGCGTACCCAGCCGGGGATACGGAGTTTCATGGTGAAGTCCTGATTGCCCTGCGTTATTTTCAGGCGGATGTCGCCATTCCAGGGATAGCCGGTTTCTTGTTCCAGCAGAATCTTTTTCTTGTCTACCTTTAGCTCGGCTTTGTTGGAAAGATAAAGGTTCACGTATACCTGATCGTTCTTCACGGCATACACATATCCCGGTAATGACGGAATGAAACGGCTGACGTTTGAAGGGCAGCAGGCGCAGCCGAACCAAGGTTTGCGGCTGTATTTTCCGTTAGAAGACAGCGGGTTGGGGTAGAAGAAAGAACCTCCGTCCAGTGATACACCCGATATCAGACCGTTGTATAGTGTGCGTTCCAGGACATCGAAATATTTGGCGTCTCCGTGCAGCAGGAAAAGACGGTAGTTCATGTATACATTGCCGATAGCGGCGCAGGTTTCACAATAAGCGGACAGGTTAGGCAGCTCGTAGTTGTTGCCGAATGCTTCGCCTGCATGGCGTGCACCGATGCCTCCGGTTATATAAATCTTTTTAGAAACGATGTTGTCCCAAATCTTGTCTATCGCTTTGATGTAGCTGCTGTCTCCGGTGATGGCTGCCACATCTGCTATGCCGGAATACATATATACGGCACGTACGGCATGTCCTACGGCTTCATCCTGTTCTACCACAGGTTTGTGTGCCTGACTATAGGTGTCTTTCCGGCTGGTATATCCACGGGTATCCAGGAAGAACTTTGCCTGATCAAGATACTTTTTGTCTCCCGTCGCCATGTATAGTTTGACTAAAGCCATTTCGGCTATCTGATGCCCCGGTACGTATTTCTTCTGTTGAGGGCCGTTGCCGATTTCGCGGCAGACACAGTCGGCATATTTAATGGCGATATCGAGGAAGTTTCGTTTTCCGGTAGCCTGATAATGCGCTACGGCTCCTTCTATCATGTGGCCCAGATTGTAGAACTCATGACTCAGGTTCTCTACCGCTACCCAACGCTCTTTTCCTGCCCAGTTGTGCGGGTGCTTCGGGTTCATGGTGCGGGCTGTATAAAGGTAACCGTCCGGTTCCTGTGCTCCGGCAACAATGACGAGTACGCTGTCAATGTACTTTTGCAGTTTCTTGTCCGGATAGGTTTGCAGAGAGTAACTGGCTCCTTCTATTGTTTTGTATACATCGGTATCGTCGAAAGAGAAGCCCTCTACTTTGTAGGTATCGCTGGGATGTGCTGCCTTTACAAAGTTTTCGTAACGTCCCGTCTCTTCACATTTGCTGAATGCCAGAGGGATGGTTACTTCACGGCTTGCTTGAAGGCGCTGTCCCCAAAAGTTGTCCGTCACTTTAACGGAAGTAAAGGGGACAGGGTCTATAGGATATCCATGATTTATTTGCGCGCTGCCTGTTATGCAGATGCAGGTCAGGAATGTCGCAGTCAGAATGTTTTTCATCTTAGTATTTATTTTAGTATGAATCTCTGTTGCGGTGTTATGGTGTAGGGATTACCTGTTTGATTGTTCCGTCCGGATTGAATTCCATCCGGTCAATACATACTTCGCGGTGCCAGCCCGGTCCGTCATTCAGATGGTTCTTGTTGATACGGTGGTATACGATATACCATTTGTCTTTTCCCGGTACTTGCAGGATAGAGTTGTGGGCAGGTCCGTAGATCTCTTCTTTTGGATTTTGGATGAGTACTATTGGTTCTTTGGCTACTTCGATCGGACCTAGCGGTGATTGGGCGGTACCATAAACTACGTGGTAGTTGGGTGAGCCGGTGTCGTCTACAGACCAGAAGAAGTAGTAAATTCCTTTTCTATAAATAACGTAAGGAGCTTCACGGTATGCGTAAGTCTGCAAAGTCCCTCCTTTGGGAGTTAATACTACCGTTGTCTCTTCTTTGATGGACAGCATGTCGTCGTTGAGCTCGGCTCCTGCCATGTAGCCGTTACCCCAATAGAGGTAGCTTTTGCCGGATACGGGGTCGGTGAATACATCCACATCAATCTGCTGTCCCCGTCCTGTGGGAGAAGAGGTGATGATAGGTTTGCCCAGATCTGTGAAAGGTCCGGTGGGGGAGTCGGCTACGGCAACTCCTATTTGCTTGCCTTTGTTGGTCGTTGGGTTGGCACTATAATAAAAGAAGTATTTATACTTCCCGTCTATCTTCTTTTCTTCGATGCAGGGAGCCCATGCGTTTCCGTTTGCCCAAGACACATTTTTGCCCATCTCCAGAATCACAGTCTCTTCTTTCCATGTTTTTAAATTCTTCGATGAAAAGACCTTAAAATAACTTCCGCCCCATCCCGGAAATCCGTCACTGGTGGGGTAAATATAATAGCGTTTTGTCTGATGAGAATACAGTACTTCCGGGTCGGCATGGAACCCCGGTAGAATAGGATTGCCGGATTTCTTATTCTGTGCCGTTACTTGTACTGTTCCGATGAGTAATAAGTGGAATAGAAAGATTCTGGTAAATAAATGCTTCATGATATTTATAGTTAGATTTTTATTATATTATAAGTACGACAAAGATAGGGGATCCACCTAAATAAAAAGGTTACATATCTGTCAAAGGAGGGTAATTATCATTCATAATAGGGAAGATGATCTAAATTTGGACTTTAATGAACGGTATTCGGATGTCCTTTTGTATCTAAAGCATTATTTTTGCGCTGAATCTAAAAAATAGTTGGTTACCATGAGAGCGAAGCTGATTTTACCTTTTCTGATTTTATATTTGTTCTGTCATTTGCTGTCGGTGCAAGGACACGAAGTTGACATTGTAAATGCCGGCAGTGATAAAAATGTAGCATCTTCTCAAGTGTATGAAGTAACTTCCGAAGGAGCATGGTGTTGGTTCGCTGATCCGCGTGCGTTGCATTATGAGAATGAAAAAGGTACAATAAACAAGACATATGTCGGCTATATTGATATACACGGCAATATTAAAGCGATGCAGTATGACTTTAAAAAGAAAAGACAGGACGAGGTACTGATTCGTTCCTATTTTCAGCCGGATGATCACAATAATCCGACGTTTCTGGTATTGCCGGATGAACGGATTATGATCTTTTATTCCCGTCACACGGATGAGCCTTGTTTCTACTATCGTATTTCCCGCCTTCCCGGAGATATTACGACATTGGGAGAGGAAAAGGTGATTAAAACAAAGGACAATACCACCTATCCGTCTCCGTTTATCTTATCGGATGATCCGGAACATATCTATCTCTGTTGGCGGGGGATTGGCTGGCACCCTACTATCGCCAAGCTGTCGTTGCCCGATCAGAATGATCAGGTGGCGGTGGAATGGGGACCGTATCAGATAGTACAGTCTACCGGTGCCCGTCCTTATGCCAAGTATATGTCGAATGGGAAAGATAAGATTTATTTTGCTTATACAACCGGTCATCCGGATAATGAGAATCCTAATTTCCTCTACTTTAATTATATAGACATTCACTCTTTGCAGTTGAAGGATGTTAAGGGGAATACTCTTTCGACTATTGCTGACGGTACTTTTAAAGTGAATAAGACGGATGATTATGCGCGTCAGTATCCATCTACTCTGATAGATAATCCATCCGCACGCGATTGGGTGTGGCAGGTTGCTTCGGATGAGAATGATAATCCGGTCATTGCAATGGTACGAATCAGTAGTGATAAGAATTCCCATGATTACTATTATGCGAAGTGGAACGGACACGAATGGAAAAAGACATTCCTTGCCAACGCCGGCGGTCATTTTCACCAGACACCAAACTCGGAGAAATGTTACAGTGCCGGTATGACTATAGATCCGGCGAATACGAATCATGTTTATTGCTCGTTGCCTGTGGAAGGAAAGCAGGGGAAGGTTTACGAGATCGTGAAATTTATCTTGAACGAGGTCGGGGAGGTGGTCTCTACAGAAGCGGTTACGCAAGACTCGCAGCAGAATAATGTCCGTCCTTATATAGTACCAAATTCAAAAAATACGCCTTTGCGGCTCACATGGATGTATGGCAATTATTACGATTGGATTGTCAGTTCACGGTATCCGCAAGGCTATTGCACAGGGATTGCCTGTGATTTTAAAGGTTTCCCGGGGGCGAAGAAGGAAAAGACTGTTGTAACGGAGAAGGATTTCAAGTTCAACCCGAAGAAGGCTTTTGTATTGGAACAAACGGTCACTTTGGATGCAGACAATTATCAAGGCTCCCTTTTACAATTGGGTGATCTTCAATATTATCTGAACGGACAAACCATGAAACCGGAAGTTAGATATAACGGAAAGGTATATCCTAGCACAAATATACTTGGAACATCTGATTGCTGGAAAACAACTTCGCGCAATACAGGCGGTGAGTGGTACACTCCACAAAAGTACGGGAGTTTCAAGTTGAAGCTGGAGTATAAGAAGGGAGTATTATGTGTGTATATTAACGGATTGCTGGATCAAAAAATAGAAATACAATGAGAAGAAAAGTTTTAAGAGATTGTGTGATAGGAGTTCTTTTATTATTTGTTCTCCCGTTGGCAGAACTGTCGGGCGCTATTGCTCAGGAGAGTGTGTTTACTGTACAGCAGCCTGATTTTCAAAAGAGTCCTTATACGGGAATGACACGTCAACACTGGATACAGGCGGGAGAGTATCTGCTGAAAGGAGCATTCGGTTATATCCATACGTTGGATGATCAGATGTACTTTCCGAAGCAACTGGACAAAACATATCCCAATAATGACGGACAAGTTCCGGTTGCTAAGTTGGAGGGGCTGGCACGAACCTTATTTATTGCAGCACCCCTGTTGAAAGATAATCCGGAACTGGTAATGAATGGAATAAGAGTAGCAGATTACTATCGGCACCAATTAGTCGGTATCTCTAATCCGAAAAGTCCGAGTTTTATTTCTCATCGTAAAGGAGGACCTAGCCAGACGTTACTGGAGTTAGGTTCTTTGGCCATTTCAATGAAAGCGGCTCAGGCCGTTTTGTGGGACCCGCTGACAAAAGCGCAAAAGGATTCGCTTGCTGCAACCATGCTGAGCTACGGAGAAGGACCGACCATAGGCTCTAACTGGATGTTCTTTAATGTCTTTATTTTAAGTTTTCTGAAAGATCAGGGCTATGCAGTGAATGAGAGCTATCTGGAGTCGAATTTAAAGAAACTGCTGGCACGTTATCGGGGGGAAGGCTGGTATAATGATGCTCCGGCTTATGATTATTACAGTGCGTGGGCTTATCAGACATACGGCCCCATTTGGGCGGAAATGTTTGGAAAGAAGCAATTTCCCCAGTTGGCACAGCAGTTCCTGGCAAACCAGCATGATATGGTAGCTAACTATCCATACATGTTTAGCCGGGATGGTAAGATGAATATGTGGGGACGAAGCATCTGCTATCGTTTTGCAGCGACTGCCCCGTTGTCTCTGTGGGAATATGATAAAAGTGGCGATGTAAATTATGGCTGGATAAGGAGGATTGCTTCTTCTACCTTGCTGCAATTTCTGGAAAATCCGAAATTTCTGGAAGAAGGGGTTCCAACGATGGGATTTTATGGTCCGTTTGCTCCTGCTGTGCAGATTTATAGTTGTCGGGGTAGTGTATACTGGTGCGGAAAAGCTTTTTTGAGTTTGTTGTTGCCGGAAAATTCAGATTTCTGGTCTGCCACCGAAAATAATGGTCCTTGGGATAAAGAATTGAAAAAAGGGAATGTCTATAATAAGTTTCAGCCGGGAACCAACCTGTTGATTACGAATTACCCGAATAGCGGAGGCGCTGAGATGCGCTCATGGTGCCATGAAACTGTTGCAAAGGACTGGCAGAAGTTTCGTAGTACGGAGAATTATAACAAATTGGCTTACAACACGGAATTCCCGTGGATGGCGGATGGTAAGAACGGAGAAATATCCATGAATTACGGAACAAAGAATCAGAAAGGCGAGTGGGAAGTATTACGGCTTTATACGTTCCAGAGTTTTAAAGACGGTATCTATCGCCGTGATGCCGTACTTGAAACAGACAGTACAGTAAGATATCAACTGGCCGATATTCCGTTGCCGAATGGAATATTGAGAGTGGATAAAGTTTCGGTCTCCGAACCGACGGAAATCTGTTTGGGACATTATTCACTGCCTCGTTTGAATGGTGTATTTAAAGAAACATCCCGGAGGGTCGGCAAGCTGGATATTCCGGTTATTGATAACGGAGAGTATGAACTGGCTATGATACCATTGGCTGGATGGGATAAACTATATACATCGTATCCGAAAGGGCTGCACCCTGTCAGCGATGAGTGTGCTTTGATTATGGCTTCTGATAAATTGGCTGGCAGCAAGATTTATGTGACGCTTCAACTTTGGAAGAAGAATGAGGGTAAGAACGGCTTTACAAAGAAAGAGTTGAATCCGGTTCGGGCGATAGATATTTCGGAAGATAAGAAACTAGTGACAGTGCGTTTGGATACGAAAGAGATAAAAACGGTTCTATTTGAGTAATTTAGAAATATGAGAAGTGTGCAGTGGGAATATTTTCCCACTGTATTTTTTATGTATAATGGTGAGCCTTAAATGCCTATATGGTGAATTTTCCTTCAAAACGTTCTACTTATCAGTATATCTGTATAGCTGGAACTGTCTAATCGTTGTTTATTAAATTTTTTATTCATAATTTTGGTCGTATGTATAGTTGTCAATTATTATATTTAACGAACAAAATATGACCATATGAAAAACGCGCGAATCGTTATCCTTTATTATAAGCTGAGTTTTTTGATTCTGTTTTTGCTTTTGAAGTCTGCTTTACTATTGGCGACAGAGGATGTCATCTACAACCTCAAATTTAAGCAACTTTCTGCACCATATTCCTTGCCGACAAATGAAGTACAAAAAGTGTATCAAGATAAAGATGGATTTATCTGGTTCGCTACTCGTAATGGACTTTGCCAGTATAATGGCTATGAGACCACTCTTTACAAATCCAATCTTTACTCTCCGGATTTATTGACTACCAATAGCATCACTTGTTTGGTTGATGATAATAATAATCATCTTTGGATTGGTACATCGGAAGGACTGAACGTGATGGATAAAAGAACCGGAGAAATAAAAAAGTATAAGGCACCATATCTTTCTAACAATGTAGTGTCTGCTCTGTGTGTGACTCGCGATAATACTGTTTGGGTGGGGACGGATAACGGTTTATGTCGTTATGTTGCAGAGAAAGATACTTTTGTAGTTTGTGGAGATGACTTTGGAGATAGTAGACTGCGGTATGTTACCATAAAATCATTATTAGAAGATTCAGATGGCGATCTCTGGATTGGAACCTGGGCACAAGGCTTATTTCGCTATTCTCCATCCACAGATAAAGTGGAAATATATCCGAAAATCAATGACCAATATTCTTCTCATGTAATTTATGAAGATAGTAATAAAGATATTTGGGTAGGGAGTTGGGGATATGGTCTTTTTAAATTGCAGAATCCTAAAGATATGCAACGTGTGTCTTATCAGCGTTTTCTGCATGAGAACGGTGATGATTCCAGTTTGTCTGATAATATAGTATATGATATAGCAGAAGATATCAATACTCACACCCTGTGGGTTGGTACACGTAGTGGGTTGAGTATCTTAAAACTTGATGAACCGGACGCATTTATTAATTATAAATCGGGAAAAACAGATTATCGTATTCCTTCTGACGAGGTTAACTCGATTATGCGTGATGCTCAGAGGAATATGTGGATAGGGGCTATTGGGGGAGGAGTTCTGATGGCTGATACACGTCAATCTACATTTGCTTTATATACACTTAACTTTGGAGATGAAGATATTCCGGTAACTTCCGTTCGTACCTTATTTGCTGATTCAGATCAAAACCTATGGATTGGAGTAGGAACTTATGGACTGGCCTGTAGAGAGTATGAAACAGGAAAGCTAAAGATGTATTCGCACATACCGGAATTTTCGGGGTTAAAAGATTTGCCATCCCTTTTCGCAGTTACCCAGCGTAAGAAGAGTGGTGAAATCTGGTTTGGTATGTATAATGGAGGAATCTACGTATATCGGAAAGGTGAAAAGGTAAAACACTTGACTACAAAGAATAGCGGTTTCCTTACTTCTGATTGTGTGTCGGCTTTATATGAAGATTATGAAGGGAATTGCTGGGTTGGCACGCGAGGAGGAATAGGGGTCAGATTGGCTGACGGTACAGACTATCGCTTTGAAACGATGAACTTTAATGATAGTTTGTCGGCAGGCTGGATATATGTAAGAGATATCATAAAGGATATGGATAGCAGTGTCTGGCTGGCAACTTCTAATTTGGGTGTGATTCATATAACGGGGGATGTCCGTCAACCTTCCACATTGAAATATGAGAATTATAGTTTTCATAATCGTAAGCTAATCACAAATGCAGTTCTCTGTATACATCTTGATCGTTTTGGACGATTGTGGGCAGGTACTGAGGGAGGAGGATTATACCTTTATAATCGTAACAAAGGAGAATTTGAGGAAAAGACGCGTGCATATAGTATTCCGGGAGACGTTATCGTTAGCATAGAAGAAGATAAAAGTGGTAATTTATGGCTGGGAACGATTTCCGGACTAGTGAAACTTTATGTAGCTGCTGTTGGAAATGATTTTTCGACCCGTATCTATACTTCTGCCGATGGGTTGCAGGATAATTTTATAGTCAATTCATCGTGTAGTCGAAATGGAGAATTGTTTTTTGGAGGACATAAGGGTTACAACAGTTTTTTTCCTGATAAAATGGAAATACCTTCTCAGGAAACCAATTTTCTGATAACAGATATTAAAATATTCAATCATTCTTTCAGTAAATTGCCGGTCGAACTGCAACAAAAGATTTCACCGGTAATGCCTACCTATACCAGTAAGATTGAACTTCCTCATAAATACAATAATTTTAGTATTGAATTTGCCGCCCTTACCTATAAGAATCCCGAACTAAACAGATATGCTTACCGGCTACAGAACTTTGACAGGGATTGGCAGTATACGGATGCAGACCGCCGCTTTGCTTATTATAACAATCTGCCGAGCGGGACATATACTTTTCAGTTGAAAGCAACCAATGAGAACGGAGAATGGAGTGGCTATGTACGTGAATTGACAGTGGTAGTCCTTCCTCCGTTCTGGGCTACCTGGTGGGCATATCTGCTCTATGTGATAATAGTCTCAGTTATAGGAGTTTCGATTTACCGTACAGCAAAGAATCGTATATTGCTTCGGAATGCCTTGCGTCTGCGTGAAATAGAAAAAGCAAAAGCAGAAGAACTGAATCATGCGAAATTGCAGTTCTTTACTAATATCACACATGAACTATTAACTCCGTTGACCATTATTTCGGCTACAGTTGATGAGCTGAAGACACAGGCGCCCAGCCATAATGACTTGTATACTGTAATGAATAGCAATATACAGCGATTAATACGTTTGCTGCAACAGATTCTTGAATTTCGAAAAGCGGAAACAGGTAATCTGAAGTTACGGGTTTCGCCGGGAGATATTGCTGCCTTTGTGAAGAATGCGGCTGAGAGTTTCCAGCCTTTAGTAAAGAAACGTAAGATACACTTTTCATTTCTTTGTGATCCTGAATCAATGATAGGCTACTTTGACATGGATAAGTTGGATAAGATACTGTATAATTTGTTATCTAATGCAGCTAAATACAATAAAGAGGATGGATTTATTCAAGTCTCCTTATCTTATGATGAGACAGATAAGGATTTTGTCCTGTTGAAGATTAAAGATAACGGGAAAGGCATTTCAAAAGAGAAACAGAAAAATCTTTTTAAACGATTTTATGAAGGTGATTATCGTAAGTTCAATACTATTGGCACAGGAATTGGACTTTCGCTGACTAAAGATTTGGTAGAGTTACATGAAGGAACCATCTCGGTCGAAAGCGAAGTGGATCATGGTACCGAATTTATGGTACGGATTCCTATTGAGCGTTCTTATTATGATGAAGAGCAAATTGATGATGAGGCTATCTCTTTAATGCAAGATTCTGTAAATTACGAGGATACACAGGAGGATGCAGATGTCGAAACTCAGGAAGTGACTATAAAGGCTAACACTATATTATTAGTGGAAGATAATGGAGAGTTGCTACATCTGATGACAAAGTTATTGAGTCGTGAATACAATGTCTTTACGGCCCAGAACGGGAAAGAAGGCATTGCAGTATTAGAAAAAGAGGATGTTGATTTGATTGTGTCTGACGTAATGATGCCTGAGATGGATGGTATTGAGTTCTGCAAGTATGTGAAAGGGCATCTGGAGATGAGTCATATACCGATGATTCTGCTGACTGCCAAAAATAAGGAAGAGGACAGAGCAGAAGCTTATGAAATTGGTGCAGATGCGTTCATTAGCAAGCCCTTTAATCTGACAGTTCTTCATGCACGTATTCGTAATCTGCTGAAATATAAGGAACGAATGGCGCGTGACTTTAAAAATCAAATAGTTTTTGAGGTGAAAGACCTGAATTACACAAGTTTGGATGAAGACTTTATTCAACGTGCTATCCATTGTGTAAATAATCACTTGGAAGACCCTAATTTTGACCAGGCGCAATTTGCAGATGAAATGCGTACAAGTAAATCTACGTTATATAAGAAATTGAAATCTTTGGCAGGTTTGAATACTTCTTCTTTTATTCGAAATGTCCGTTTGAAAGCAGCTTGTAGGATAATGGAGGAAAAAGGCACTAATGTTCGTGTTTCTGAACTTGCTTATGCAGTTGGTTTCAATGATCCTAAATACTTTAGTTCTTGTTTCAAAAAAGAATTTGATATGTTACCGTCTGAATATATTGAGCGGTTTATTCAAAATGTATAGGCATAGATAGGGGTAACCTATTTACCAATAATTATTTTGATATGCATATTTGTAAAATAGTGCATTGTAGGGTGTAACAAACCATATTCTGAGGATAGCAGAGTGAGCTATAGTTAAGTTTAGTATAGCAATAAGCTATACTCTTCGGATATTTAATCAGTTTTCTTTGTAGTATTAATATTTTTTGCCCCATTAGCTAATTCGTTCCACTATAGTTATCTTTTCGTTCTACTATAGTGGTGCGTAAAGGGAACTATAGTGCATCTTGCGTACCACTATAGTGGCACGAACTAATATGACTAACAAAAAACTTAATTGTTCGTAGCTAAGGACTTAAGAATGTGAGCGATAACCTGCAAGGAGTGAACTGATTTCATTAACGGTTTACCATATAACAAATTATTGTTTTATTGATGTTATGTTATATGTGTTTTTTATTTTACAGATCAGATTATCCTTATTCCTTGGTCGAATTATAGTTTAAAAAGGAGGAATATCTATAATTCGACCTCAGATAACTCATATTGGACCTCATCTGGAGTGACTTAACTTACATTTGCACTTGTTAATTGGTCGTTGAAATCATAAATCAATTAATGAACGGTTAATTTTTTATTTACTAATATCTTAAATATTTTTGCTATGAGAAATTGCATTTTCTATTCTTTAGTGCTAGCACTTCTCTTTTTAATAGGAAGTTGTAAAGATAGCGATGACAACAAAAGCACTGGGGCGACTTATGATCCGAATCAGCCAGTCACAGTGGAGGGCTTTATGCCGGTAGAGGGAAAGCTGCGAGAAAAGGTTATCGTTAAAGGTTCTAACTTCGGTACAGACAAGTCGAAGGTAAAGGTTTATTTTGTGGATGAGGCTGCTGAGCGCTTATCTACAGTGATAGGTATCGATAACAATACCCTTTATTGCCTTGCGCCCAGACAATTGCCGGGTGGAAACCGTATTAAGGTAATTGTTGATGGGAAGGAAGTGACTACAGATGGCACTTTTAAGTATGAACAGGCCCAGAATGTTTCTACCATCTCTGGTTCGGCTTCAAAAGATGGGAATGATGATGGTGACCTTGCATCTGCAAAGTTCAAGTACATGTGGGGAATTGCAGCCGTAGGAAATAATACGGTACTTGCTTATCAAAGAGATGATCCTCGTGTCCGTTTGATTTCGGTGGATGATAACAAGGTGACTACCGTTCATCCGGGTTTTAAAGGTGGAAAGCCTGCTGTTACCAAAGACAAACAAAGAGTGTATAGTATTGGTTGGGAAGGGACTCATACAGTATATGTCTATATGAAAGCAAGTGGTTGGGCACCTACACGTATCGGACAGCTTGGTTCTACTTTTAGTGGTAAAATTGGTGCTGTTGCATTGGATGAGACAGAAGAATGGCTCTATTTTGTTGATTCTAACAAGAATTTCGGTCGCTTCAATGTGAAGACACAAGAGGTAACATTAATAAAGCAACTGGAACTCTCAGGATCTCTTGGCACAAATCCTGGCCCTTATCTTATTTATTATTTTGTAGATAGCAATTTCTACATGTCTGACCAGAATCTGTCTTCAGTTTACAAGATTACTCCTGATGGAGAATGTGAATGGTTTTGTGGGTCGGCTACCCAAAAGACAGTGCAAGATGGTCTTCGGGAAGAAGCTTTGTTTGCCCAACCCAACGGAATGACAGTGGACGAAGATGGAAACTTTTATATTGTTGATGGATTTAAGGGGTACTGCTTGCGCAAGTTGGATATTCTTGATGGCTATGTATCTACTGTAGCTGGTCAGGTAGATGTAGCAAGTCAGATAGATGGCACACCGCTGGAAGCTACCTTTAACTATCCTTATGATATTTGTTACGATGGTGAAGGTGGCTATTGGATAGCTGAAGCCTGGGGAAAAGCTATTAGGAAGTATGCAGTAGAATAATCACTAAGAAAAACATAAATATGAAACGAAGTATTTTAGTACTATTTTGGGTATTCATGTCAGCAACTATGTTCGCCCAAGGCGGAATAGATGTTGCGGGTATCGTCTTGGACGAGCAAGGACAGGAACTCATCGGAGTGTCTGTTCAGATAAAAGGAAAACAGGGTGTAGGAGTTGTTACCGATTTTGACGGACGGTTTAAGATGACAGGTGTTCCTGCCGGAAGTACACTCGTATTTTCTTATATAGGTTATGAAACTCGGGAAATTAAATATACTGCTACGAAACTGAAAGAGAAGATTGCTTTGAAGGAGGCGGTCAATGAGTTTGATGAGGTTGTGGTAGTGGGGCGTGATACTCAGAGAAAGGTTTCTGTAGTAGGCGCTATCACCAATGTAGACCCGGCAGGGATTCAAGCTCCTGCGGTATCGGTGAGTAACATGTTGGGTGGACGCGTGCCGGGCATTATTGCCGTGACCCGAAGTGGCGAACCTGGTAACAACTTCTCGGAGTTCTGGATTCGTGGTATGAGTACGTTTGGCGCCAGTTCTAGTGCATTGGTGTTGATAGACGGAATCGAAGGAAATATCAACGATCTTGATCCTGCTGATATCGAAAGTTTTAGTATTCTGAAAGATGCATCGGCAACAGCCGTTTATGGAACTCGCGGTGCCAATGGTGTAGTTGTAGTTACTACGAAGCGAGGAAAAGCCGGAAAGTTGCATGTCAATTTCAAAACTAATGCTACTTATTCTTATTCACCCCGTATGCCGGAATATGCCGATGCTTATCAATATGCAACATTGGCGAATGAAGCGCGCTCTGTTCGTGGAGACGACCCGGTATATTCTGCTACTGAACTAGAATTATTCAAAACAGGTCTTGACCCGGATTTATATCCGAATGTGAATTGGCGTGATGTGATTTTGAAAGATCATGTAATTAACAATCAACACCATTTAAGTATTTCCGGTGGTGGACAAAGTGCTCGCTACTATATGAGTTTGGGTATCCTTAACTCTGAAGCTCTATTTAAACAGGATAAGTCTGCAAGCAAACATGACGTTAATGTAAACTATCATAAATATAATTTCCGTACGAATATTGATGCTGACCTTACAAAAACAACTTTGTTGAGTTTGAATTTGGAAGCAGTAATCAAGACACAAAACGCACCAGGAACAGGCTCAAGCAATAAATACCTGTGGGAATCGCAAGCGAACTTACCTCCTACTGTGGTTCCAGTGAGGTACTCTAATGGTCAGTTGCCTGCTTATGGCACTAATCTGGAGGATAAATCACCGTATGTACGCCTGAATTACATGGGATATACTACCAATGAGACGTATTCTACCAAAATAAATGTAGGCTTGTCGCAGGATTTGGGTATAATCACAGAGGGATTGTCAGTACGTGGCTTGTTCTCATTCTCCATGAATGGTGCACACATAGTCGACAGACACATGAACCCCGAACAATATTATGCCGATCCCAAAGATGGACGTTATTTGGATGGTAGCTTGAAAACTGTGCGTACTGTAAATAAGGAGGATATGACAGCAACACAGGGATCAGCATCCAATCGGGAATTATATTTCGAAGCTGCCGCCAACTATAAACGTTTGTTTAATCAAGATCACCGTGTGACGGGGTTGGCGCATTTTTACCGCCAGGAACTGACCAATGTGGATTGGGGAAACGGTGTGCTGGTCAGCATTCCCAAACGTTATCAGGCACTTTCCTTCCGCGCTACCTATTCTTATAAAGATACCTATCTCGTAGAAGGTAATCTTGGCTATACCGGTTCGGAAAATTTCAATAAAGAACGTCGCTACGGTTGGTTCCCCTCTATTTCCGGGGGGTGGGTGCCTACGCAATATGATTGGTATAGAAATCTGCTCCCATTCAATAACTTCCTGAAGTTCCGTGCTTCTTGGGGACGGGTAGGAAATGATCGTCTGAAAGATGAGAATGGTAATGATATTCGATTCCCTTATTTAACTACTTTAGGTAACGTTTCCAGTACATGGGGAACCGGACTTGCCGAAAATCGTACCGGATCAATGAATTTAAAATGGGAAGTCAGTACAAAAACGAACTTTGGTATCGATGCCCGTTTCTTTGATGATAAGGTAGACATGACAGTGGATTTCTTTCATACGAAGACAACCGATATTTTCCAGAGGCGTGCCAATATACCGGACGAGGGTGGTTTAAGCAATGTACTTCCTTATGCTAATATCGGAAGCATGAAGTCGTGGGGTATGGATGGTACACTAGCTTATACTCATACATTTAATAAGGATATGGCTCTTACTGTACGTGGTAACTTTACTCACGCTGAAAACGAAGTGATCTACTGGGAACAGAGTGGGGTGAATTATCCATATCAGTCTAATTCCGGAGTCCCTTACAAAGTACAGCGCGGATTAATTGCTTTGGGATTATTTAAAGATGAGGATGACATTAAAAGTAGTCCCAAACAGACCTTTATGGATAATTATCGTCCGGGTGATATCAAGTATAAGGATGTGAACGGTGACGGTAAGATTGATAAAGATGACGTCGTACCTCTCAACTACTCTGCTGTACCGTTTATACAATACGGTTTTGCACTTGATTGGAACTACAAGGCATTCCGTGTTAGTATTTTGTTTGAAGGAGTCTCTAAAGTACAATATTTTCAAGGTGGTCGGGGATTCTATCCTTTCTTAAATGAATCAAGAGGCAACTTACTCGAAATGGTTGCTGATCCAAGAAATCGTTGGATTCCAAGAGAATATGCTGAGGCTAATGGCATTGATCCTGCATTGGCAGAGAATCCGAATGCTAAGTTTCCGCGACTAACGTATGGAGAAAATAAAAATAATAATCAGGAGTCTACCTTCTGGTTAGCTGACGGTAAATATCTACGCCTCAAAAATGTAGATATCTCTTACCGCTTTACGAATAATTGGTTGAAGAGTCGTGTCGGTGTGGAATCTGCTACTCTCAGTCTGATAGGCGAGAATCTACATGTGTGGGATAAAGTGAAGCTTTTTGATCCATCGCAAGCCTCTGGTAATGGAGCGGAATATCCTTTGCAAAGGATGTACACCTTACAGTTGAACTTAACTTTCTAAAGGACGATTATTATGAAAAAGAAAACAAATATTATAAAGACTTTATTTCTGTCGATGGTTTGTAGTATAACCATCGGGCTGCAATCTTGCGGTGATTATCTGGATGTCGAAGAATATATTGACCAGATGACTTTTCTTGACTCTGTATTCTCTCGCAAAGAACTCCTGGATCAGTATATTAACGGTGCAGCGCAATATATACCCAATGAAGGCAAACTTTGGTCAAATTCTTCTACACCGTTCCAAATTGCTTCTGATGAGAATTTCATGTCCTGGAATGATAGCCAGCACTACGGCATGAAGTTTTTGCTAGACGAGATTACTCCTTATGACGGATATTACAATAATTATCCCAAATATTATCAGGGTATTCGTATGGCACTCACTGCCTTGTCGAGAATCAATGAAGTACCCGATGTGACAGACGTTGAACGTCGTGAGTTGATGGGACGATGCTACTTTTTGGTAGGATATTATTATTATCTGCTGATGTTGCAGTACGGACCTGTGCCCATTGTTCCGGAAACGCCCTTTAATGTGGATGTGCCGGTAGCCGAAATGTCACTGGAACGAGGAACATACGATGAATGCGTATTGGAAATCCGTGAATGGATGTCTCTGGCCATTCAGTTCTTGCCACTGGAAGTAGAAAGTTCAACGGTTGTGACGCTTCCTACTCAATGGGCCGCTTACGCTACTTTGTCGAGAATTACATTGTATGCAGCCAGTCCGTGGTATAACGGCAATAAGTTTTATGCTGACTGGCAGCGGACAAGTGACGGCGCAAACTTTATATCGCAGGAAAATGATAATTCGAAATGGGGAGTGTCTGCCGCTTATTCAAAATACATTATTGATTCAAATAAATTTGAGTTGTATTGGACTCCCAAAGAAATAGATAGCAAGGATCTGCCCACTAATGAAGAATTTATCAAAGAGATAGATCCGGATTATTATGAGCCTTATCCAAAGGGAGCAGCCGGTATCGACCATTACCGTTCGTTGACTTATACATTCAGTGGTGAAATTCCTGTGATGATTAATCCTGAATTTATCTATTCCTGTCAAATGCCGACAGGTGATGCCCCATTGGTGGCTGCTGCACCTTTCAAATTAGGTGGATGGGGTGGCTTGAATCTCGTACAGGACTTGATTGATGCTTACCAAATGGTGGACGGACAAGATATCAATGAATCCAGTCAGGACTATCCTTATCCGGATGCCAGCGTTAATTTTGAAAGAATTGGCGGCGCTAACCAAACTTTCTCTGGCTTTACACTTCTAGCGAGCACTGCTAGAATGTATAACAATCGCGAACCTCGTTTTTATGCAACGATAGGCTTTTGCCATTCATTCTGGCCAGGCACTTCTTCTTCGGAGAATCAGTACAAGAATATTGAGGTTACTTATTATTCCGACGGATATGCTTCCGCTAATCCGGATCATCCTGAAGATTATAATCGTACAGGCTATACTTGTGTCAAATATAGACATTTGGAAGATGAGATGAAAAAGGGTACGGTCAAAGCTAAATATTTCCCGGTTTTCCGGTATGCGGAAACATTGCTGAATTATGTGGAGGCTATTAATGAGTTGAAAGAACCTTATACGATGGAGATGCCTAACGGCAGTCAAGTGACGGTGGAACATAATACAGCTGATATTGTGAAGTATTTCAATCTGATTCGTCATCGTGCCGGTCTGCCCGGAATTACTGAGGCTGTTGCTGCCGACAGGAATAAGGTCCGTGAACTGATTAAGCATGAACGCAGAATAGAGTTTGCTTGCGAAGGACGTCGTTATCACGACTTGCGCCGTTGGGGAGATGCTATGGAGGCATACAATCGTCCTATCTCCGGTTGCAACGTCAAAGCAAGAAGCAATGAACGTCAGAAATTCTACACAACAACTATTTTGAACGATAAATTGACACGGCGTTCATTCTCGTACAAACACTATTTCTATCCTATACCTAAGAGTGTGTTGGATAAAAACAAGAACCTCGTGCAAAATCCGGAATGGAGATAAACCTATATAATCAAAAGAAATATGAAACTAATTAGAACTATTTATACGTTGGGGCTACTTGCAGGATTATTTGCATCCTGTAGTAAAGAGAGCCCTTTGGATGGTGAACAATACTACAAACAAGTTTATATTGTAGGTGCCTATGAAGTGGTACAGCAATTTGATGTGGCGTATGGCGATGGTCCGCAAAATGCGTATGTTGCCATTGCTACGGGAGGTAGCCAGAATATCGACCGGAATGTGGAAGTCGTCTTGACTCACAATGACGCTACCATCGAATGGTACAATAATAAGTATATGTTGGATGCCCCATTAAAATATCAGAAGTTGGGTGATCAATTTTGCAGTTTTCCGTCAATGAGCACGACCATTAAAGCGGGCGATGTATATAGTCGGTTGCCATTTACTGTCGAAACTTCCGGATTGGATTGTGATAAACTTTATGCGTTGACTTTCAAAATTGAGTCAGTATCCGATTACGTGAAACAGCCTAAGGATACAGTTCTCATAATGAATCTCAATTTAACGAATGACTTTTCAGGGACTTATCAGATGGTAGCCATCAGATATACGTTGACTGACAATGATGAAGAACTGACTCCTTCTTCCGTTAATATGCAGCGTACGTTGAAGGCAGTGAATAAAGATCAGGCTCGTTTCTTTAATGTTACGCAGAATTCAGATCTTTCACCAACGGGAAACATAACAACTGAAGACTATTTCAACTCAATTGATAACAACGGTGTGACGTTTACACGCCAACCGGACGGTACTTTCACAGTGGCTGGCTGGAAGAATCTTCCGGTTTCTAACGGAACCGTTAGTTTTGAGGATGGCACATTTACATTTTGTTACGATTACGAGTCCGGTGGAAAGAGGTATCGCTTGAGGGGTACAATGACGAAGTAATCGATAGGTATTTTTTATATAGGTAGTAAATGCAGGGGATGAGATGATTGAACTTGTCTCCTGCGTTTGATTATATGACTTCTTATATGTTACTATTCGATATAAAATCGTGCAAAGATGCCTTTTATTGAGTCATTTTAATGAATATGATCTAAAGTTTGACCTAATTGCACGATTTCTAGTCCTTTATTTTTTATTGAAGTCTTATTTTTGCTGATGTAAATATGAATCATTTTATTTATTAGGGATAAATAGTTCAATAGGTTTGGATATACCAAAGAAAAACAACTTAGTATGAAGATAAAGAAGATTGTAACTTTAATGATGGGCTTGTCATTTTCATTATGCGCATTTGCCCAGGACGACTGGCAACTTGTTTGGAGTGATGAATTTAATGCAGATGGTCCTTTGAACTCTTCTGTATGGAACTTTGAGCAAGGATATGCGCGTAATGAAGAAGCTCAATGGTATCAATCCGACAATGCAGTTTGCAAGAATGGGCTGTTGATAATAGAAGCCCGGAAAGAGCAGAACCGTAAAAATCCTCTTTATGTATCCGGAAGTAATGATTGGCGGAAGAAGAGAGAATTTATTGACTATACCTCTTCTTCAGTGACTACTGCCGGAAAGAAAGAGTTTCTGTATGGGCGTTTTGAGATAAAGGCGCGTATTCCCGTGGCAAAAGGAGCATGGCCTGCTATCTGGACATTGGGAAGCAATATGGAATGGCCTTCATGTGGTGAGATAGATATCATGGAATATTATCAGATTAAAGGAACACCACATATCTTAGCCAATGCTGCTTGGGGAACAGACAAACCTTGGCATGCAAAATGGGACAGTCAGGCTACTCCTTATTCGCATTTCACCGACAAAGATCCCGATTGGGCATCTAAGTTCCATATCTGGCGTATGGATTGGGATGAAGAGGCTATCAAACTATATCTGGACGATGAACTGCTGAATGAAATTCCTCTGAGCACCACAAGGAATGGAAGTATCGGTAAAGGTACCAATCCTTTTACAAAACCACAATACCTATTACTGAACCTCGCCATTGGCGGAATTAACGGTGGCCCGATTGATGAGGCCGCCCTGCCGATGAAGTATGAAATAGATTATGTAAGGGTCTATCAAAAAGAAAAGGGAATCGCTTCCGGAAAGGTCTGGAGAGATACGGATGGCAATGTCATCAATGCGCACGGTGGCGGAATACTTTTCCATGAAGGAAAATATTATTGGTTTGGAGAACACCGTCCTGCATCCGGTTTTGTCACAGAGAAGGGAATCAACTGTTATTCATCAACAGACCTGTATAACTGGAAATCTGAAGGTATTGCCTTAGCTGTCTCTGAGGAAGAAGGGTATGATATTGAGAAAGGATGCATCATGGAACGCCCCAAGGTGATCTATAATGCGAAAACCGGGAAATTTGTCATGTGGCTTCATTTAGAACTGAAAGGACAAGGTTATGGACCTGCGCGTGCCGCCGTTGCAGTGAGTGATTCTCCTGCCGGTCCCTATCGTTTCATTCGCTCCGGTCGGGTCAATCCGGGAGCTTACCCCTTGAACATGACCCGGAAAGAACGGAAAATGAAGTGGAATCCGGAAGAGTATAAGGAATGGTGGACCCCGAAGTGGTATGAAGCTATTGCAAAAGGTATGTTCGTAAAGCGTGATCTGAAAGACGGACAAATGTCCCGTGATATGACTTTATTTGTGGACGATGACGGAAAGGCTTATCATATCTATTCCTCAGAAGATAACCTGACATTGCAGATTGCAGAACTGACCGACGATTATCTCAGTCATACAGGAAAATATATCCGTATTTTCCCCGGTGGACACAATGAGGCTCCTGCTATATTCAAGAAAGAGGGTACTTACTGGATGATAACTTCCGGTTGCACGGGATGGGATCCTAATAAAGCCCGTTTGCTAACCGCTGATTCTATTCTGGGCGAATGGAAGCAACTGCCGAACCCTTGTGTCGGTGAAGATGCGGATAAGACATTTGGAGGACAAAGTACTTATATATTGCCTTTGCCGGAGAAAAGGCAATTTGTCTTTATGGCGGATATGTGGCGTCCGAAGAGCCTGGCGGATTCACGCTACATCTGGCTGCCTGTTCAGTTCGATGATAAAGGAGTCCCCTTTATAAAATGGATGGATAGGTGGAATTTTGATTAATATCGTATATATAGAAGCCGGCGGATATACTTTTCATATTTATTGCTTTCAGCAATAAATATTCTCTATGAGAAAGGGAAAAATTCCGGAAGATTATACATTTTGCGAAGAATGGTCTTTTTATATCCCTTTTTTGACGGATATTTGAACTCTTTTCTTTATGGTATAGGTTATCTTTGCGAGCGAATGATTTCACTGCGAGGTGATATGTCGGCAGAGAACAATGAGAAACATCAAAAAATAATGAAATATATATGGTAAGAATGTTATTACTGGTAGTGGTTTGTATAGGGTTACTGCCAATACAAATGCGAGCTCAGAAGAATAGTTATATTATTCCCGGGGAAGTGTGGAAGGATACGGACGGTAACCCTATCAATGCGCATGGCGGGGGACTTCTTTACCACGACGGTACTTACTACTGGTATGGAGAATATAAAAAGGGCAAAACGATTTTGCCTGATTGGGCTACATGGGAGTGTTATCGTACAGATGTGACGGGAGTAGGCTGCTATTCTTCCAAAGATTTACTGAACTGGAAGTTTGAGGGCATTGTGCTTCCGGCAGTCAAAGAGGACCCGAACCATGACCTGCATCCGTCGAAGGTTTTGGAACGTCCGAAAGTGATTTATAATAAAAAGACAGGTAAGTTCGTGATGTGGGCACATGTAGAGAGTGCCGATTACAGCAAAGCGTGTGCGGGTGTAGCTGTCTCTGATTTTCCAAACGGACCATTCACTTACTTGGGAAGTTTCCGACCGAATAATGCGATGAGCCGTGACCAGACAGTTTTTGTCGATGATGACGGACGTGCCTATCAATTCTATTCTTCAGAAAATAACGAAACCATGTATATCAGTCTCCTGACAGACGATTACCTGAAACCAAGCGGACGCTTTACACGCAATTTCATCAAAGAATCCCGTGAAGCTCCGGCAGTGTTTAAGCATAAGGGCAAATATTATATGTTAAGTTCCGGCTGCACCGGCTGGGACCCGAATGTGGCGGAAATCGCAGTGGCGGATTCCATCATGGGTACATGGAAAACGATAGGTAATCCTTGTACGGGTCCGGATGCGGACAAGACTTTTTATGCGCAGAGTACATACGTACAACCGGTTATCGGAAAGAAGAATGCATATATTGCTATGTTTGACCGCTGGAAAAAGAAAGACCTCGAAGATTCACGCTATGTATGGCTTCCTGTATTGATAAAAGACGGAGCTATTACCATCCCATGGCATGAAAAGTGGGATTTGACTGTCTTTGATAAACAGAAGAAATAGATCATGAAACGGATACTGCTGCTTACTTTTTTACTACTATCTGTTTCTGCCTTGTGCTTTTCGCAAAAACTGGTGGAAGTTGCCAAAGGATATAGTTGTACATCTGTCAATACAACGATATTCCGCAATAATTCATTGGTAACGTATGGGGATGAGCAATATATCAGCTATTATGATGCCGACGGCTATCTTGTGTTGGGCAAACGGAAACTAAATTCGAAGCAATGGACATTGCATCGTACTCAATATCGTGGAAATGTAAAAGATGCCCACAATATCATCAGTATAATGGTGGACGGAGAAGGGTATCTGCACGTTTCTTTTGACCACCATGGACATAAGTTGAATTACTGCCGCAGTATCGCCCCCGGTTCTTTGGAACTGGGCGATAAAATGCCGATGACCGGAGTGGACGAAGGAAATGTTACTTATCCGGAATTTTACCCTCTGACAGACGGGGATTTGTTGTTTGTCTACCGTTCCGGTTCTTCCGGACGTGGAAATCTGGTGATGAACCGTTATTCATTGAAAGACCATAAATGGGCCCGTGTACAGGATGTCCTGATTGATGGTGAAGACAAACGAAATGCTTACTGGCAGCTATATGTAGACGAGAAAGGTACGATTCATCTCTCATGGGTATGGCGTGGAACCTGGCAGGTGGAGACCAACCATGATCTTTGCTACGCGCGTTCTTTTGATAACGGAGTGACTTGGTATAAGTCGGATGGTGAACAATATAAACTTCCGATTACAGCTTCGAATGCAGAGTATGCTTGTCGTATTCCACAAAACTCGGAATTGATAAACCAGACAAGTATGAGTGCAGACGCTGGTGGCAATCCTTATATTGCCACTTATTGGAGGAGTTCGGACAGTGAAGTCCCTCAATATCGCATTGTCTGGAATGACGGGAAGACATGGCATAATCGTCAGGTGACAGACCGCAAGACTCCGTTTACACTGAAGGGAGGAGGCACTAAGATGATTCCTGTTGCCCGTCCGCGTATTGTGGTAGAGGATGGAGAAATCTTCTATATTTTCCGTGACGAAGAGCGGGGCAGCCGTGTCTCAATGGCGCATACTGCTGATGTTGCCAACGGTAAGTGGATAGTCACCGACCTGACGGATTTTTCCGTAGATGCCTGGGAACCGTCCCATGACACGGAATTGTGGAAGAAGCAGCGGAAACTCAATCTCTTTGTACAGCACACTTGTCAAGGCGACGGTGAACGCACGGCGGAGATTGAACCTCAAATGATATATGTACTGGAAGCGAATACGAATACAAATACAAAAAAATAAAGATATGAAGAAATTGTATGCAACTCTTTTTTCCGCACTGGTGGTAGGCTGTGCGGTGTGTGCCGGTTGCACAACCAAGAAAGTTTCATCTTCGGCAGAAGTGGTTGACATTATTCATAAAGTCAATGGCTACTGGCAGACAAACCATCCGGAACACGGGCGTTCTTTCTGGGACAATGCCGCTTATCATACCGGAAACATGGAGGCTTACTTCCTGACCAACAAGCCGGAATACCTGGAATACTCAAAAGGATGGGCGGAACATAATGAGTGGAAAGGCGCTAAATCGGATCATAAAGCCAACTGGAAGTACAGTTATGGCGAAAGCAATGATTATGTACTGTTCGGCGATTATCAGATCTGTTTTCAGACGTATGCCGATTTATATAATCTGGAACCGGATACACATAAGATAGCCCGTGCCCGTGAGGTGATGGAGTATCAGATGAGTACACCCAACAATGATTATTGGTGGTGGGCGGATGGTTTATATATGGTAATGCCTGTGATGACCAAACTATATAATATCACTAAAAATCCACTTTACCTGGAGAAACTGCATGAATACCTCGCTTATGCAGACAGTATCATGTATGATGAAGAAGCCGGACTTTACTATCGCGATGGAAAATACGTATACCCCAAGCACAAAAGTGTGAATGGTAAAAAGGATTTCTGGGCACGTGGTGATGGCTGGGTACTGGCGGGGCTGGCGAAAGTCTTGAAAGACCTTCCGGAAACAGATAAGTATCGTCAGGAATATATAGACCGTTTCCGTACATTGGCAAAATCTGTTGCGGCCTGTCAGCAACCTGAAGGGTATTGGACGCGTAGTATGCTCGATGCGCAGCATGCACCGGGACCCGAAACAAGTGGTACGGCATTCTTTACGTACGGTCTGCAATGGGGGATCAATAACGGTTTCCTAGACTCTGCCCATTATCAACCTGTGGTTGAGAAAGCATGGAAATATTTGTCAACAGTTGCTTTACAGCCCGACGGAAAGATCGGTTATGTGCAACCCATCGGCGAGAAAGCCATACCGGGGCAAGTCGTAGATGCTAATTCTACTTCAAACTTCGGAGTCGGTGCTTTCCTGCTGGCAGCTTGTGAAAGGGTACGTTATCTGGAATCACTTATTCAGCATTAAACTCATATAAGGTTGTAATGCCTGAAATATTCTTCCGGTCAGCTCACTGATATTCATTAGTATATGTGCGCCGGGCAAACGCTCGGTGCTATACATACATTTGCCATTACACAGATAGTAATAGCCATTATTTACTGACAATTGTTTATCTGATACTTCCAGTTGCATTTCGTCCTCAGGAAAAGCGGAGGCATACAGTTGCAGTACTTCTTTGGCATTGATGATTCGCGCCATTCCCAACGGATATTGCGTCTGTTCTTTCTCCGGAGGAAGCAACTGAGTCATATGCCTGCATCCTGTAAATTGCTTGATATAGTGCAACAGACTGTGCTCAGCATCTTTGGACTCTGCAAAAAGCTCGCTGATAATTAATTGCTTTTCTCTTCTGTATACAATAGCCAATCCATTGATTTGATTCTCTGATCTGGCAGTAACCAAAATTCCGTCACTGAGAATAAGGTCCGCCATGACTACTTGAAAATCCTCAAAGGAGTGCTGGATGCAGCAAGTGCGTCCGGAAAGTTTGCTGTTTAGATATTCGTAAACTTCTTTCTGACATCCGACTTCAGAGGTGACTGTTATTTCTTTAGACGGAATAAATTCCGGTACGGTAATCTCTTTAACCGAATATTGGAATACGGAAGCATATCCCATCCGGGTATAATAGTCGAATAACCAAGGTTCGGCAGGAATCAATGTACTGAAATACGTTCCGTTACGAAGCATCTTTGCAAAGGCTTGGGAGAGTAATTCGCGCATCACTCCGTTTCCGCGAAAATCCGGATGAGTGCAGGCTCCTGAAATGTAAGAGGTCTGTACGGTATCTCCGCAGAAAGTCATCGGATAAGGAATCATCTGAAGAGCGGAAACAATCTCATCTCCACTTTCGATAGCAATGTTTATTTCGTTTTTATAGCGCAGCCTGAAGTACATTTCAACGAACTCTTCATTGTCGTCGAAACATAACTGCCATAATGCCTTAACCTTTTCTTTTGTCGTCATACCTTATATATTATTACCATCTGACCATATCCATAGGATGGTCTTTCAGACAAGCCATATACTTTTCAAGGATAGTTACCGGTTGATAAGACAGCTTTGCTTTGCGTAAGCCTTCAATACCTAAATCTTCTTCCCGGTTGATATAGATATACTGTTCGGGAATGCGATTGGCAAACTCGTAATTAATCATGGCGTAAGCACCGTCAATGCTGGTATCTGCTTTTTCTACATGTACCCCGAATGTTTCATGGTTGATAGGCATCCCGAAAGTAAATGCCACAATTTTCCCGTTGACGTGGAGAATGCCTCCGGTCAGACCGAGTGCTTCGAAATTATGTAATGCATAAATGAGGGCACGACGTTCATTTCCCGTTCCTTCCTGCTGGTCGCAGTTGTTCACTTTGCACCATTCGGCTTCCAGGTCCAGACATTCTTGAATACGGTCGGGCGTAATCGGTGTATATTCGTAATCGGGATACGTATTACGGAACCGGTTGATATGATTTCTCTTTGCCTGAAATTTCTTTCCTTTTAAGGTAGCCAGATCACTCCTTAAATATATATAGTCGGCATAGGCACGGTCTTCCGTGAAAATGAACCGTTCGGGTAAAATCGCTTCGAGGTCGGCGCGCATATTGCTGCAAACTCCCAACATACAGAAATTATGCTTCTCCTTATCCGCATCTTCGATTAATTTCCGTAATACAGCTTTCAGATCGCCGTTTCCTACAGGCATCATATATGCCAGTTGTTCGCCGGCCCAAAATTTGAATACCAGAAAATCGTCGATGACTGCAAATTGAGTATCGTACAAGAATCTCCAGCTACAGAGGTTGGAAAATGAAAGATCGCAGTTTCGGCGGTCACTTTTCATGGTGAATGCAGTTATTGTGTCTCTATCAGCTAGTGTAATGTCTTTAAATGGAATCATAAAATGCTTTTTGCGTTTAACTCTTTATATAACGGAAAATGAAAGAATTTTGTTTTTACAAAACACCTAATAATCGCAGGATAGTCGGTGTCAGTAATGCGGTGAATATTCCATTCAGTGTCAATCCCAGGCTGGCATACGCCCCGTATTTGCTGCTGATGTCCATGGCAGTGGAAGTGCCGACAGCGTGGGCGGCTGTTCCCATCGAAAGCCCTTGGGCTATCGGACTGCCTACGTGCATGATTTTCATTGTCTTAAATCCGCAGATGGCTCCCAGTAAACCTACCGCTACTACAACGGCTGCCGTCAGTGACGGGATACCTCCGATAGCCTTGGTCACTTCCATGGCAATCGGAGTCGTTACGGATTTAGGTGCCAATGAAAGAATGACTTCTTGTGAAGCTCCCATAAACTTGGCGATTAATACCACAGAGATCACTCCGACGATGCACCCTGCCAGTTGAGACAAGAGGATAGGCAGCAACTGTTTCTTAATCATTTCCAGCTGAAGATATAAAGGGACTCCCAAAGCTACCACAGCCGGGCGTAACCAGAATTCGATGAGATGCCCTCCCTGATTGTAAGTCTCGTAAGAGATATTGGCCATTTTAAGGAAGATAATCAGAACGGCAATGGTGAGTAAGATCGGGTTCAGCAATACCAGCCCCGTTTTCTTCTGAAGCAATTTGGCAAAGAAGAAAACGCCGAAAGTGACAGCCAGCAGAAAGAAATTATTTTCTAAAAAGCTCATTTGTCTTTATCCATTAAGTTAGTTTTGTTTTTTAAATGTAGCTTGTCGGACAAGTGAAAGTCTGATAAGCGTAGGCTACTCGCCAGTTTAATCTGACGTGCCAGTCTGAATTTACGGACAATCTGGTGTACCCATCCCGTTACGACCAGCACGAGAGCCGTGCTAACGATTGTTGCGATGACGATAGGCCAGAATTCTGCCGCAATAACGTCGAAATACAACATCAATGCTACTCCGGGAGGTACGAAAAAGAAGCCCAGATTAGCTACTAGAAAGTCGGACAATCCCTGCACCCACTGCAGTTTGATCCAGCCTAATTTCAAAAAAAGGGTGAGCAGCAGCATACCGATAATGCTGGAGGGGAGCTTGATCCCTGTTAAATAAACGATTAATTCACCCAAAGCCAAACAGCCAAATAAAATGGCGCACTGACGTATCATACACTAATTACCTATTGATTTGTTTGAAAACACTGCAAAGGTAGAAAAAATAGAAGTACAGTGTTAAATATTATAATATTTTAGACTTGGAGAATAAAATTAGCCGGAATTGTAATGTGGATATTGCAAAATTGAGTACTTTTGCAGCGCAAATTACAAATCGTAACAAGGTTTATAATATTATTCAAATATATCTATGCTTAATTTAATCAACCAAATCGTGGCTCGTGCGAAAGCAGACCGCCAACGTATTGTTCTTCCGGAAGGAACTGAAGAACGCACATTAAAAGCTGCCAATCAGATTTTGACAGATGAAGTTGCTGACCTTATTTTACTGGGTAAACCCGCTGAAATTAACGAACTTGCAGTGAAATGGGGACTGGGTAACATCAGCAAAGCTACTATTATTGATCCTGAAACTTCTCCGAAACACGAAGAGTATGCACAATTGCTGTGCGAACTTCGCAAGAAGAAAGGCATGACTATTGAAGAAGCCCGTCAATTGACGAATGATCCTTTGTTTTATGGTTGTTTAATGATTAAGAGCGGTGATGCTGACGGTCAGTTGGCAGGTGCCCGCAACACAACAGGCAATGTACTGCGTCCGGCTTTACAGATTATCAAGACTGCTCCGGGCATCACTTGTGTATCCGGTGCTATGTTACTCTTGACTCATGCTCCCGAGTATGGTAAGAATGGTATTCTGGTGATGGGTGACGTTGCCGTAACTCCGGTTCCGGACCCTAACCAACTGGCACAGATTGCTGTTTGTACGGCACAGACTGCCAAAGCCGTTGCCGGTATTGAAAATCCGAAAGTGGCTATGCTGAGCTTTTCTACCAAAGGTTCCGCTAAACATGAAGTAGTGGATAAAGTAGTGGAAGCTACCAAGATCGCTAAGGAAATGGCTCCTACACTTGATCTGGACGGAGAAATGCAGGCTGATGCTGCTCTTGTTCCTGAAGTAGGCGCAAGCAAAGCTCCGGGTTCACCCGTAGCGGGAGAGGCTAACGTGCTGATCGTTCCGAGTCTGGAAGTAGGAAATATTTCTTATAAACTGGTACAACGTCTGGGACATGCCGACGCTATCGGCCCGATCCTTCAGGGTATCGCCCGTCCGGTGAATGACTTGTCTCGTGGTTGCTCTATCGAAGATGTATATCGTATGATTGCTATTACGGCTAATCAGGCTATTGCAGCAAAAAACAATAAATAAGTATCAAGTTTTAAGTATTAAAGACAATATGAAAATTCTAGTATTGAACTGTGGAAGTTCATCCATCAAATATAAATTGTTCGATATGACCACCAAAGAAGTGATTGCACAAGGTGGTATCGAAAAAATCGGTCTGAAAGGCTCTTTCCTTAAATTGACTTTGCCGAATGGCGAAAAGAAAGTACTCGAAAAAGACATTCCGGAACATACGATTGGTGTGGAGTTCATTCTGAATACATTGATTAGCCCGGAATACGGAGCTATCAAATCACTGGACGAAATCAATGCGGTAGGTCACCGTATGGTACACGGAGGCGAACGTTTCAGTGAATCTGTATTGCTGAACAAAGAAGTACTCGAAGCTTTTGCTGCCTGCAACGACCTGGCTCCGCTTCACAATCCTGCCAACTTGAAAGGTGTGAATGCAGTTTCCGCTATTCTTCCCAACATTCCGCAGGTAGGCGTATTTGATACAGCTTTCCATCAGACGATGCCGGATTATGCTTATATGTATGCTATTCCCTACGAAATGTATGAGAAATATGGCGTACGTCGTTATGGCTTCCACGGAACTTCTCACCGTTATGTTTCAAAACGTGTATGTGAGTTCCTTGGCGTTAATCCGGTAGGACAAAAAATCATCACTTGCCATATTGGTAACGGTGGTTCTATCGCTGCTATCAAGGATGGCAAATGTATAGATACTACTATGGGACTGACTCCGTTGGAAGGTTTGATGATGGGTACCCGTAGCGGTGACATCGATGCCGGTGCAGTAACATTCATCATGGAAAAAGAAGGCTTGAATACGACAGGCATTTCTAACCTGCTGAACAAGAAGAGCGGCGTACTGGGTATTTCCGGCGTATCAAGCGATATGCGCGAACTGCTGGCCGCTTGTGCTAACGGAAACGAAAGAGCCATCCTTGCTGAAAAGATGTACTACTACCGTATTAAGAAATATATCGGTGCTTATGCTGCGGCATTGGGCGGTGTAGATATCATCCTGTTTACAGGTGGTGTAGGCGAAAATCAGTTTGAATGCCGTGAATCTGTTTGTAAAGACATGGAATTCATGGGTATTAAACTGGACAATAATGTGAATGCAAAAGTTCGTGGTGAGGAAGCTATTATTTCTACTGCAGATTCTAAAGTGAAAGTAGTAGTGATTCCGACAGATGAAGAGTTGTTGATTGCATCGGATACAATGGATATTCTGAAAAAGTAAGAAGAACTGAGATAATAAAAAAAGGCGGCTTATCATGAAGTCGCCTTTTTTTGTTAACTCTTTTATAAGTCTCGTTTTTTTTACCTTACTTTGTGCTTCAAATCAATATTCGTTTTATTGGATTTACGCAAAATCGTTATTTTATAAATTCATTGATATGCGCTATTCTGTCATAATTCCCGTTTACAATCGTCCCGATGAGGTGGATGAATTGCTGCAAAGTCTCACTGTACAGTGTTTTAAAGATTTTGAAGTAGTTATTGTTGAAGATGGTTCGTCCATCCCTTGTAAGGAAGTGGCAGATCGGTATACAGATCGGTTGGACATCAAGTATTTCTCTAAACCCAATTCCGGACCGGGGCAGACCCGTAACTACGGAGCGGAGCGAAGCGAAGGAGAATATTTTATCATACTGGACTCTGATGTCATTTTGCCCGAAGGATATTTTGACGCGATAGAGAAGGAGCTTCAGGCTTCTCCTGCCGACGCGTTCGGTGGTCCCGACCGTGCGCACGATTCTTTTACGGATATTCAGAAAGCTATCAACTACTCGATGACTTCCTTTTTTACAACAGGCGGTATCCGTGGCGGAAAAAAGAAGATGGACAGGTTTTATCCTCGTAGCTTCAATATGGGGATTCGTCGCGAAGTGTATGAAGCTTTGGGGGGATTCTCTAAAATGCGCTTCGGGGAAGATATCGACTTCAGTATCCGTATTTTTAAAGGTGGCTATACTTGTCGTCTTTTCCCCGACGCATGGGTATATCACAAACGTCGGACAGACTTGAAAAAGTTCTTTAAGCAAGTCCATAACTCCGGCATTGCCCGCATTAACCTTTATAAGAAATATCCCGATTCGTTGAAATTGGTGCATTTGCTACCGGCAGTGTTCACGTTGGGAGTCTCTTTGCTTTTATTATTGACTCTTTTGGGGTTGGGGCTCGTTTTGTTAGCTTTTTATCTGCTATATTCCAAAACGGTTCCCGGGTGTGCGACAGGCGAGATGGCACTTCTGTTTTTAGGATTTGCCGCCATGTTGGCAGCACCTCTTCCCTTACTGCTCTATTCCTTGGTGGTTTGCGTGGATTCGACAATCAGAAATCGCAGTTTATGGATTGGAATGCTGTCGATTACTGCTTCCTTTATACAACTAATTGGTTATGGAACGGGATTCTGGCGTGCATGGTGGCAGCGTTGTATAAGAGGAAAGGACGAATTCGAGGCGTTTCAAAAGAATTTTTATAAGTAAGTGATTTGATCATGGAAAGCAAACACAAACTATCCATCAACCAGTGGGCGCTGGAAGACCGTCCCCGGGAGAAGATGATGGAGAAAGGAGCAGCCGCATTGAGTGATGCCGAACTACTCGCCATATTAATCGGCTCCGGAAATACGGAAGAAAGTGCTGTCGAACTGATGAGGCGTTTGCTTCTCTCTTGTGATAACAATCTGAACTCCTTGGCAAAGTGGGAAGTCTGCGACTATTCCCGTTTTAAAGGAATGGGACCGGCAAAGAGCATCACTGTAATGGCTGCCCTGGAACTCGGCAAGCGACGGAAACTGCAAAATATCCAAGAACGCCCCCGCATCTCTTGTTCAAGAGATATTTATGACATCTTCCAGCCTGTCATGTGCGACCTTGAACAGGAAGAATTCTGGGTATTATTATTGAATCAGGCGACGAGACTGATCGATAAGGTACGTATCAGCACCGGCGGAATAGACGGAACGTATACGGATGTACGTACCATTCTTCGGGAAGCATTGCTGCAGAGAGCCACGCAAATAGCCGTAGTACATAACCATCCTTCGGGAAATATCCAACCCAGCCAACCGGACCGGACGCTGACGGAACACATCCGCCGGGCAGCCGACACAATGAACATTCGCCTGATAGACCACGTTATTGTTTGTGAGGATAAGTTTTACAGTTTTGCCGACGAAGGGCTGCTCTGAATAAATTTATTCTTATCTTTGCAATACATATTAATAAGGAAAGCCCTATGGAAAAATTTAAAATAGAAGAAAAGATCGTAGCCATGCTAAAGACGGTGTACGATCCTGAGATTCCGGTGAATGTATACGATCTTGGACTGATTTATAAAATAGACGTCTCCGACAATGGGGAAGCAGTGCTTGATATGACTCTGACTGCTCCCAACTGTCCGGCAGCCGATTTCATCATGGAAGATATCCGCCAGAAAGTAGAATCGGTGGAAGGAGTGACAACCGCCACTATCAACCTTGTGTTCGAACCGGAATGGGATAAAGATATGATGAGTGAGGAAGCAAAACTGGAACTCGGATTCCTGTAAATTCATAGCTCAAAATATAAAACTGATAACTCTAAACTCAAAACTCATGAAGAACGTTTATTTCCTTTCCGATGCGCATCTTGGTTCCCGTGCCATAGAACATGGACGTACACAGGAACGGCGCTTGGTGAACTTCCTCGACAGTATCAAGCATAAAGCTTCTGCCGTTTACCTGTTGGGAGATATGTTCGATTTTTGGTATGAATTCCGGTTAGTGGTTCCCAAAGGATACACCCGCTTTTTAGGAAAGCTTTCCGAACTCACGGATATGGGAGTGGAGGTACATTTCTTTACCGGCAACCATGATATCTGGTGTGGGGATTATCTTTCTAAAGAATGCGGAGTGATTATTCATCGTGAAGCATTGACTACCGAAATATACGGAAAAGAGTTTTATCTGGCTCACGGTGACGGACTGGGTGACCCGGACAAGAAGTTTAAGTTGCTGCGCTGGATGTTTCACAGTACAACACTTCAGACACTGTTTTCTGCCATCCATCCCCGTTGGAGTGTGGAATTGGGCTTGACGTGGGCAAAACATAGCCGCGAAAAGCGGGTGGACGGCAAAGAACCGGATTACATGGGGGAGAATAAGGAACATCTGGTACTTTATACAAAAGAATATCTGAAGAGTCATCCTAATATCAACTTCTTCATTTATGGCCATCGTCACATTGAACTGGATTTAATGTTGAGTGCTACTTCCCGTGTGCTGATTCTTGGAGACTGGATTAACTATTTCTCCTATGCGGTATTCGATGGGGAGAATCTATTTTTGGAAGAGTATATAGAAGGAGAAACACAAGTTTGATTCTTATTCCATTAAAAAGTGGAAATTCCGATTGATATAAGGTTTCTTGAAGATAGATAGAAACCGGAAAAAGTCAAGACCACGTCTTCAGATTCATTTCATAAGAATAGAATAAATCTGAAGACGTGGTCTTGATGTATTTAGTTGCCCAACTTGAATACTACAGAGGCGTATCCTCCCAGTTTCAAGGTGTAACTGTCGCTGTCTGTATTTTGTTGAGTTTCGCCATTCACAAACAATACTTTCTCAATCTTGTCTGTCAGCGGAAGTTGCATGGCCGTTCCGCCGAAATTATGGATGACAAGCAGTTTCTCGTTGTCCTTGGTCATATACCAGGCGGCAATCGGCTTATAGTCTTTCTCCTGTGATTCGTTGTAGACGGAATGTTTGGTCATATTTCCTTCTGCCAGTGCCGGATAGGTGTTGCGCAATCGGGTGAGGGAGAAATATATGTTCAGAAGTGAATGGGTATCGGCTTGTTGGTCCGCTACCGTTTTCACATTTTTCGAAACGGTGGCATCCGTCTTGTCTGTGTAGTTGGTAGTGTAGCTATCTCCCCATAGCATCGGGCTGCGCACATATTCGTCTCCGTTATCCTTTGTTCCGTAAAGTCCCAGTTCTTCACCGTAATAGATGTAAGGATGTCCGGCGGAAGTGAGTAAGACGGCGGCGGCCAGTTTGCATTTGTCGGCGGATTTACCCAACTTGGACGATGTACGGTCTTCGTCATGGTTACTCAGTTTCGTTGCTTCGATGTAATCGCTTCGATAGTTGGCGTATTTCTGTTGGTAAGAAAGGATGTCTTTGGCAAAATAACATCCGGTACTATTATTGATTCCCCATTCCAGACGATACCAGAAGGAAAATTCAAAAAGGGCGGGCAGACCTTTATAATAAGGAGCTACTTTATCGTATTCCGATAACACTTCGCCTACCATATAGAAGTCGTCCGTATGTCCTTTTTGTTTGTAATAGGCGTTCATATCTTCATAGAACATTTTCAGGAAACGAGGATTTTCTTCGCTGGTCTCACTGTGGTAGATGTGCTTCACGGCGTCGAGGCGGAGGCCGTCCACACCACGGGCGATCCATCCTTTGGCGGCGTCTGCTATTGCCTGATATGCCGGTGATTCGCCTGCCTGGTCTACAGGGCCGTAGTTAAGGTCGGCAAACCAGTCGGTGCAGAAATGAGAATGGAAATAGGTGATCTGCTGGCTGTCGAACATGATGTTGGCAGGGTTGCCGGCGTTGGTCAGTTTGAAATCCTTGTTCAGCGCGAGTTTCTCCGACGAGGAAGAGGCGCCGTATTTTGTTCCAGATGGCCAGGAAGAAGCATTGCTGGTACGGATCAGAAGCCCCCAAGTGGACTCAAAGTCGACGGTGAGTTCATAGATGTTGTTTCCTTTGTCATAAAACTTTTTACAGATGTCTTCTCCGTAGTATAAGTATTTGGCGTTGTCGGTACCTGTGTCTGGATTATCCTCGTCTGCTTTGGTGCCTGTGGAAACGACAAGGATGGGGGAAGATGCGTTGCTCCAGTCCAGTGTAAATTTCAGCAGTCCTTTCACGGCAGCGGTCTCGTCAGAAACCTGAAACCATTCTGCGGCATTGTATCCGGCTGCTCCTTCTTGGGTGATCATGGCGATTTTGCCTGCTGCGATATCTGTTTTCGGGTCTTCAGAGAAAGAATAATAATTGCGATACGGGCTTTCGGATGATGAACTAGCTTCGGTGAACCACGGGTGGGCAGTGCCGGTGTGGTTCATTACGTAGTCCAGATAAATCTTGATGCCTCGGTTGTGGGCTTCTGTAACCAGACGGTCGAAGTCGCTTTCTGTGCCGAGCTGCGGATTGACTTTGGTGTAGTCTGTGACGTCATATCCGTGATAAGACATACAGGGGTGGATGGGAGAGAGCCAGAGGGCTTTCACGCCTAGTTGGTTGAGATAGTCCAGCTTTTGGGTGACGCCATTCAGGTCTCCATATCCGTCTCCGTCGCTGTCGGCGAAGGAATAGACCAGTAACTGGTAGGAGATATCTGCCCGTTTGGTCTCGTCCCATGTGTCGGGAGAGGCGGTAAGTGCGGTCCATTGCCCTTCGATGGGCGGTTCGGGTTCTGGAGCAGGCTCGGTGATATTTTTGTCATCGCTGCAAGCGGTCATGAATGCCATGAGCATTGACAACCACAAAAGAGATAATAAGTGGAGATGTTTATTCATAATGATGATGTATTAAAGACAATAAGTGTCGTTTCTTAAAAAACAGTGGCCGCCCCGATTCCATTGTATTCGCGACGGCCATTCCCTGTTTCCCTGATTTCTTGTAGTATTATTCGATGCGGCCTGTTCCGTTACCAAAGTTCAGATAAACCTTTTGTCCGGTTTTACCTTGTACCGCAGCTTGGTCACCACCGTTGCCCCGGTAAGTTATTTGTCCGTCGAAGATGATAAATTCTGTTTTCCACCAGTCGCCGACAGAGACAGCTTTCGGATTTACGCAGATTCGTACTGCGCCATCTTTCAGGAATGCCGGAGAAACAAATTCACCATCAGCCGTTCCGGGCACGGTAAATAAGTCCTGTTCTACCAGTTGCGCGTCCCAACCGTTGTATGAGGTATCGCCCATCAGATATACATTCGGCTTTTCAAATTCTATCGCTTTGTCATCGCCGATAACGGAGACATATACTAAGTACCAGCCGGCTATACCGACTTTTATGTTGCCGCCCTCGTCCGACAATCCGGCAAGGTCTTTGGATTCCTGTGAGATAGCATCTACAAAACCGAAGTCATTGCCCCAGTTGGCTTGCGGTGCAAACTTCACCTGATCGTTAGCTGCGAAATAGAAGATTCCCCAGAAAGTTCCTTTCATTCCGTTGACCGGAACAAGTGCTTTCCAAGCATTCGGATCACCGGCAGGAGTTCCCCAGTTGTATGCGCTGCCGGTCATATAAAGTTCGGTGGGCGCACTGTTGTCTTTCACTGTAAAACGGTAGTTGAAGGCATCGAACGAGATTTTGATCTTACCGTCCAGTGCTGTATTAATGGCTTCCGCATTCGTCCAGGTAACAAAATTATCACCGGAGTCATCACCGTCTACACTACTTCCCAAGGCTTTGGTCCAGTCTATGTCGTTTCCGTTAATAGCTGAAGCCGGGAAAATCTTGAAGTTCGAAGTACTTTCTATTTCTGCTTCCAGTATATACAGGTTTTCATCGAGAGCGTCCTTCTTCATCTGTTGGGCACTGTTGCCGTCCCAGCCTGTGAAATCACCGACTATATAATAGCCGTCGGGATCAACAGCCGGAGTTGTGGCAGGCTGCAAGGTGATGCTTACTTCATTTCCCACCAGTTGAATACCTTCACCGGAAGGAGTTACGGCAGAAGCATTAATAGAGATTTTCAATTCACGTACCACGCTTGCACGGCTTTTGTAGGCTTCCTGCGTCACACTGTCCAGTTGTGCCAAGGCTACTTTAAAGACATGATCTTCCGTCATGGAAAATGGAATGGTGTGATTCTCATTCAGTGTCAAAGAGTTGACAGCGATCTTACTGCCTTCTTCGGCTGTGGTCGAGCTTAACTTTGCAATTTCTACGGAATCGGCTGTGGCCGCATCCATGACGATGCTGGCGTCTTTGCCTGCTGTGAAAGTTGCAGTCAACTGTCCCGCTGACTCTTCCTGGGGATTGGACTGGGGATCAGCCCAGTCCTTGAAATCTTCGTTACAGGCAGAAAACCCGATTGCTGCCAGAAACATCCCTATGTATATTAAATGTTTTTTCATGATGAATCGTTCTTTTTAAAGTTAATTACTTCTTTTCTCCTGTACCTGCCGTGAAGTTCAGATGGATCACATTGCCGGCTGAACCTTGTACGGAATAACCGTCTCCCTTTTCTGTCCAACTGTCAATAAGGTTGAAATCACGATAGAAGATTTCACCGTCATGGAGTGTAAACTCAGTTCTCCACCAGTCGAGGTCTGTCTTGAAGCACATACGGACTTCTCCGCTTGCAGTCATGGCAGGAGATACGAAGTTACCGTCTTTGGTGGCGGGAACCGTAAACTTCCATTCGTCGTTGAATGCCCATGAACCGCCGGTTGTGTTACCGAACAAATACACTTCAGCCGGGTAGAAAGTAATGGTAAACTGATAATCATCCCCTTTGACAGCCGCTTTGACGTAGAAGAGATACCATCCGGCGTTTTCTACGACGAAGTTGTCACTGCCGCTGACTCCTGCTCCGGCTTTGTCGGTAACCGTCACGCGGTTGTCGTTAATACCGATATACTCGTTTTCCTTTGTTCCGAACTTGAACTCGGAGTTGGCATCGAAGTAAATCATTGAATAGAACTGACCGTCCATACCGTAGACACCTGCCATCGGTTTCCATACTTTCCAGTCGGTATCCAGCATAGAACCTACAATGAACATAGTCTTGGGAGGTGTCAATGAGCTGGTGCTCTTGGAAATCAGAACGTTGGGTAACTCAATCACATTGGAAAAACATACTCCTTTTCCACTGCTTGTGATGTTGGCCTTCAGGCGGATATATACAGCTACCGGTTCGGTAGGGAGTTCTGCCTGCTCTCCGTTCACGGCCGTCCACAAGTCGAGAAGCGCATTGTTGAGTTCGGAAGCATCCACATTGATCTTTGCTGTCGGGGAGGTGCTTTCCAACACTGTATAGTTGGCTTTGCTCTCATCTGTCGCTTCTATGAAATCCTGTTCAAATGAGGCTTGTACCGTGTAGGTGGTAGCTGTCGGAAAACCGTAGTCCGGTTGCGAACAAGTGAGTTCTACAGTCTGGGCATTCTTCAGGTCATATACATTGTTGGCTGCATACGCGGGCGTATTGAGCGTGAATGTATCGGGTTCGTTCAGGATCGGATTGCTGTCATTGTCTGTTTCGCAGGCCGTAAATAGAGGCAGTGCGAAGGTGACAGCGAGTAATATGTTGGATATTTTTTTCATAATGGCATTCTTTTATATAAGGATGAACTCTTGGTTATTTATAGCCTTCATTTTGTGACATATTCCTGTTATTGTTGATATCCGATACAGGGATAGGATATTTGTTGTAGTATGAAGCGACAGATGTTCCGTTCATTGCTCCACCTTTCCAGTCCCAAAGATATTTATTGGTTGTGAACATACCGAAACGAACCAAGTCTGAACGACGGCGACCTTCCAGATAGAACTCACGTGCCCATTCGTCGATAAGTTCCTGTTCGGTTACGGTCTGTACCTTTCTTGTACAGTTGGCGCGTTTGCGAAGTTCATTGATGTCTCCTGTGGCGTCTCCTCCCTGGCGGAAAATGGCTTCCGCACGTGTCAGGTATGCTTCTGCCAAACGGAACAAAGGAATATCTGTGTCAGGATAAGTAGCATGGCTGACGGGTTTTCCGTCAGAGCGGTAATTCTGCCATTTTACAATTGACAAGCCATCGGTGAATCCGCTGATCGCATCTGTCTGAATTTTGCGTCTGCCGCCTCCTACACCAGAGTATAGCAAGGCACGGTCGTCACCGGCAGCTTTGATCATGTCTTCTGTTCTGATGCCATATTCTGCATCGAAAGCATCGATCTGCTCATCTGTATCTAAGCCTTTGGTCGGAATCTCAACATCGGCGGGCAGCATCGGCACATCTTCGAGATTGGAGAAGAATTTTTGTACCATTGCTGCACGGGCAAAGATACAGGACCAACCGTTCGTTGTTCCCATACGGGGCATACCGGCTACACGAGTACCACAAACCAGATAAGTTGAACCGCCATAGTTACGTGTCTTCACTCCATCCTGACGGATAGGCAGAATGATTTCCTGCATGGCATTTTCATTCTCGTCGTTATCGGCCATAAACAGTTCGCTGTAATTTGTACATAGCTTATATGCTGAGCCAATCACTTTGCTGGCATATTCTTCCGCTTTTGCATAATCGGTTTGTCCGGTGTATACGCCTGCGTTCAGGTACAAACGTGCGCGGAGCAACCAGTTGGCAGCTTTGTCTGCACGTCCGAAGGGAGCCTGGCGAGGTTCATACATATCAGCTTCAATTTCGTTCAGTTCATTCTGAATGTAGGTATAGAGTTCCGTCCCCTTCTTCTCGACAGGCAAGTCATTGCTAAAGTGTTCCTTGAACGGAGCTTTACCAAACAAGTCGAGGAAGTACCAATAATGGAGGGCACGCAGGAAACGTATTTCCGCACGTTGGCGCAGTGTTTCTGCATCTGTCATGCCTTCGGTCTGGTCGAGGAAGAAGTTATATTGTGTGATGTCATATCCCAAACGGACGTAAACCCACTCTGTGCGCTGGCTGGAAGGACTCCAGCTAATGCTTGTAAGCTGGGGGATGTCCTGATTCTCCTGCCATGCCCAAAGACATTCGTCAGTAGGCAGTTCGTTGCAGTTGAAAGTGGTACGATAGAAACCGGATTCGCCTTCGTCCTGTCCGTCGAGGTCAGGAGAGCCGTCGATACCCTTTTGTCCGGTTACACCCAACATGGCATATCCTTTCACAAATACTCCCTGCTGGTCGAAACTACCTCCTGTCTGAGGGTCGATGGGACTAATATCCAGATCGTTGATACATGAAGTTACTCCCGAAGAGAGAACTGCGATCAGTGCGGCTGAAAATAGCTGTTTGATATATTTTGTTTTCATGATAAATTGATTTAATGAATGTTAGAATTGCAGACTTAAACCTAATAAGAAAGTCATAGCTCTGGGATATGGATTGGCGTCGATACCGCTTTTTACTTCCGGATCAAGGCCTTTGTATTTACTGATAATGAACGGATTCTGTACTGTAGCATATACACGCCCGCCAACACCTTTGTAGGTTTGAGTCTTCCACAGATTCTGGAAAGAATAACCTAACGTGATGTTATCACAACGTAAGAATGATGCGTTATGTATAAAATAGTCGCTCATGTAGTAATCACCTTGTCCGCTGAAACCGAGTGCGACGGCTTCGGCACTGGTGTTGCTATATGCATTATTGGAGAACAGTCCCGAAGTGCTGACGTTGGCTTTGTTGCTCAGGAAGTCATAGTACACGTAGTTGTTCAGACTGGCACGTAAGGAGAAGCTGAAGTCAAAGTTCTTATATTGCATTTTGGAGGTCAGTCCCATCAAAACATCGCCTGCCGGTTTTTTGTAGATATATTTGTCTCCGCTGTCTATCGTTCCGTTTCCGTTACGGTCAACAAACATATTTTCAATAGGTTTGCCATTTTCGTCGTATACCTGCTGGTAAACGTAGAAAGAGTTGGCTGCGTAACCTACTTTATGCGCCTGTACCTTGGTATTGTTACCTCTGGAAATCTTATCGCCTGCTTCTACGTAATAATCGCTGTCGTCGCCACCTGTCAACTTGGTGATTTCATTGTGGTTCCATGTAATGTTATAGCTGAGGTCCCAGGTGAAGTCCTTAGTCACAATCGGTTTGGCGTTGATGGAAAATTCCATACCGTAGTTTTCCAGTGAACCGATATTCTGTGTCATCTGGGCATTGAAGTTAGTTCCGACGGGAATTTTAACGCTGTTCAGCAGGTCATCCGTTTTACGGAAGTATCCGTCGATACCGCCTGTGATTCTTCCATTCAGGAATCCGAAGTCCAGTCCGGCATTCCATGTGGTCGTTTTTTCCCATTTCAGATTTTCATTGAAAGCCTTCGGGCGGGAAGTAGAGTAATACGTATCGCCAAAAGGATACTGGGCATACTCGTTATTGACTACATACAGAGGAAGATAAGCAAAATCATCACCTATGTTTTGCTGACCGGTAATACCCCAGCCTAAACGCAATTTCAGATCAGACAGGATATTTACATCTTTCAGGAAGTTTTCTTCTTTAATCTTCCATCCCAGTGCCAATGACGGGAATGTACCCCAACGGTTATCTTTGGAGAAACGTGACGAGCCATCCCAACGCATGGTAAAGGTAAACAAGTAACGGTTCAGCAGGGAGTAGTTCAGACGGCCGAAGTAAGAGACCAGTGTATTTCTGGTTGCATAAGCTGTCTGTTCGCGCAATTTGGCGTCATGGGGTTCTTGCGTATAGGAATCCCAGCCCTGACCTTCTTCAAATCCGTTGCGATGGAAGTGCTGTTCTTCACCACCGACCATGATGTCAAAGTCGTTTGCACCCAAAGACTTGATATACTGTACGTATATGTTGTACGAAAGGTTGTATTTATATTGGGTAACGTCGCCATTCCAACCATAATAATTATTGCCGAATGAGTATGGAGAAACAATCGTAGTCTGTGTACCTTCCGCATATTCGCCACCTATGCTTGCGTGCAGACGGAGGTCAGGCAGGAAATGGAATTTATAGTCAACGTCTACATTTCCAACAAAGTCGTTGCTGTTCGCCTTGTCATTTTTGAGTTCCAGTGCAGCCAGCGGATTTTGGGGAGAGTTCGGATTGGACGTGTATTTCCAGTCCGGATTGCTGAAGCCTGTGGTAGAATTTATATTCTGCCAGTAGCCGCCTGTAAACTGGTAAGGGTCTTCGTTAGAATAAACCGGACGGGTAGGGTCGATGGCCAATGCCCCGCCAATGGCGGCACCTGTATCGGCATAGCGGTTTTTACCGTTCATGAATTTGGCATTGATGTTGAACTTCAGATGATCTTCAAAGAAGGAAGGAGCCAGGTTCACGGAAGCAGTGAAGCGTCGGAAGTTGGATGTTTTCACAATACCATTGTCGTCTGTATAACCTAAAGATACACGGTAAGGCAGGTTCTTGAATCCTCCGTTGATAGAAACATGATGGTCGGTGCTGACAGCTGTACGGAATATCTGGTCCTGCCAGTCTGTATTGGCGGTTCCTAAATCTGCCGGTAATTTGTCACCCCATAACTGATTGGCGTAAGCGCGGTATTCGTCTCCGCTCAGTACATCATAACGTTTTTGAGTTTTGGAGAAGGATACGGAGCCGTTATAGCTTACGCTGGGAGCTTGTCCGTTCTTTCCTTTCTTGGTGGTGATAATAATGACACCATTGGATGCACGCGAACCGTAAATGGCAGTTGCAGAGGCATCTTTCAGTACAGTAAGGGTTTCGATGTCCGCAGGGTTAACCATTGACAAACCGTTTGCCATCCCTTTGATACCTTCGTTGTCAATAGCCAGACCGTCAATAACGATCAGCGGGTCATTGCTTGCATTCAATGAAGAACCGCCACGAATACGGATTTGTGCGCCACCGCCCGGTGTACCGTCATTGGAGATCACGCTGACACCGGCAATTTTACCGGATAACATATCCTGAGCATTCGTCGTAATACCTTTACTTAGTTCATCGGGCTTGATAGCCATTACCGAACCGGTCATATCGTTCTTTTTCACCTGACCGTAACCGATGACTACTACTTCGTCCAGTATTTCCGTATCGTCTTTCAGTATTACATTCATTTGTGCGGCGACGGGAAGTTCCTGCGGCTGGTACCCGATAAATGAAACTACTATTATATCGCCTTGCTTGGCAGACAACTGGAAGTTGCCATCGAAATCGGTAATCGTTCCGGTGGTAGTGCCTTTCACCACAACATTGGCACCGATAACCGGTTCGCCTGTTGCGTCTTTTACCATTCCTTTGACGGCTATTTGTTGAGCAAATGCGTCAACGGACAAGAATATTCCGGCTATAAGCGTAAGCAGGACCTTGAACATAAAGTTTCCTTTTTTCATGTTTTTGTCTTTAAAGTTAATTGTAAAATCTCTATTCATTCTCTCTTAAGAAATACCTATTGAAAACCTTCTCTTCGTCATCATTTTTAGTGCTCGAAAACACTCTCTTTTACCGAATAATAATTTCTCTGTCTTTATAATCTTTTGATACCTTTTATCTCTGATTTATCTTTTACCTCTTTGATGCTGATAGCATATCCGCCTCCGTTAGCTGCGTGCAGGTTCAGCTTGCTCTTATTCGTCAGAATACCTTTCTTGATGGTATAAGCCTGCGGGTTCTCTTTCCAGTCGGCATCTTTGGCATCCGCGTAGACGGTAGCGATGTATTGTTTGCCCGGAGTCAGGAAGTCGAATACGAGTTTGGAGGTATGACCGTTTTCACCGGCTGTGCAGCCTACGTACCAGTCGTCCGTACCTTTTGCTTTACGGGCAATCGTGATGTATTCTCCCGGTTCTGCTTCCAGATAGTTCGTTTCGTCCCAGTCGAGAGCTACGTCTTTGATGAACTGGAAAGCGTCCATAAAGCGTTCGTAGTTTTCCGGAATGTCGGCAGCCATCTGCAAAGGACTGTACATGGTAACGTATAGTGCCAACTGGCGTGCAATGGTAGAACGTACCTGAGAATTGTTTGCCGGATTCATCTTGTTGCAATGCGTTTCGAAGATGCCGGGAGTGTAATCCATCGGACCGCCAACCAGGCGTGTGAAAGGCAGAATTGTTGTATGATATACTTTGTTGCCTCCGAATGATTCATATTCTGTTCCGCGGGCGGATTCATTGCCGATCAGATTCGGATATGTACGGCAGATACCGGTAGGGCGGGTTGCTTCGTGTGCATTCACCATGATTTTGTAATCGGCGGCTTTCTTCACTGCATACAGGTAGTGATTGTTCATCCATTGTCCGTAGTGATGTTCGCCGCGGGGGATGATGTTGCCTACATAACCGCTCTTTACGGAGTTGTATCCATTGTCTGCCATAAACTGGTAGGCTTTGTCCATGTGGCGTTCGTAGTTGCGTACAGAAGCGGAAGTCTCGTGATGCATCATCATTTTGATTCCTTTGCTGGCTGCATAGCGGTGGATTTCCTTCACATCGAAATCGGGATAAGGAGTCACGAAATCAAATACATAGTCTTTGCTGTTGCCGAACCAGTCTTCCCAGCCTTCGTTCCAGCCTTCAACCAGTACTGCATCGAATCCGTGAGCGGCTGCAAAGTCAATGTAACGTTTCACGTTGGCTGTGTTGGCAGAATGTTTGCCGTTCGGTTTTGTTTTGGAGTAATCCGTTTCACCGAGTTTTACGCTGGTCAGTTCGTCGGTGTAAGCCCATGAACCTTTTCCGGTGATCATGTCCCACCATACACCGATATATTTCACGGGTTTTATCCAAGAGGCGGCATCCGCTATCTTGCAAGGTTCGTTCAGGTTGAGAGTGATACGTGAAGCGAGGATATTGCGGGCGTCATCGCTCACGATAACCGTACGCCAAGGTGTGTTGCAGGGAGTCTGCATATATCCTTTGTCTCCTTTGGCATCCGGTGTCAGCCAGGATTCGAATACCATATTCTTGTCGTCCAGATTGAGGTGCATACATGAGTAATCAACCAAAGCGGCTTCGTGAAGATTGATGTATAAGCCATCATCCGTTTTCATCATCAGTGCAGTTTGTACGCCTGTCTGTGAGAAAGGAGTCTGAGAAGAGTTCGGAGTGATCGCTTCTTTCATCAGCCCTCTGATCTCTGATAAGCGGGAAATGGTGTAGTCATATTCCTGCGTATCATAGTCACCCGGTATCCAGAAAGCGATATGATCGCCGTTCATGCCAAACTGAGAATGTTCTTCCTTGATCACGAAGTAATTGAGTGACTTCTGCTGAGGAAATTCATAACGGAATCCCAGACCGTCATTGAACAGACGGAAACGGATAACGATAGAGCGGTCGTTCATGGGTTGATACAGGGTGACTGCCAGTTCGTTATAGTGATTGCGGATTTCTTTTTCTTCTCCCCAGACCGGTTGCCAGGTTTCATCAAAGGTAGCCGTTTGGGTATCTTTTACTTCGAAGCCGTCGTACAGGTTGGTCTTTGAATCAAGTTTGGTCAGGTCTCTGCGGTCCACCCAGTCGAAGTCGGTTCTGGTATTATCTTCTTTCTTCAGTTCCAGTCCGAGAGTGCTGGGTTTGATTACCACTTTGTTCTTATACGTCAGGTCATACGTTGGGGCACCTTTGGAGTCTACTTGAAAGGTCATTACCAGATTGTTGTCCGGTGAGGTTAATTTCTGTTGGGCATTCGCAATGAATGAGATGCAAAGGAATGCGATGAGCGATAAAATCTTTCTCTTTTTCATTCTATTTATGGTATTAAATTATAAGCTAACTAATATTTTTACTCCGCTCTGTTCCGGATATTGCAAATATAGCAACCATCTTGAGACTTTGGGCTGTCTAGAATAAAAATACAAGTTTATATAAATCTCAATGTTTTGTTTTACAGTAGTTTATTATATTATTTCATCCTGATAAATATAAGTCGAAGTGAACTTATTAAAAGGATAGGATGTATATTCCACGACTTGAAAGTGTTAATTCATTTCTTAATTCAACCTTTTTCTCTGTCAATAAATCGAAAGCAGATGAAGCGGGGAGTATTTCCCGGTAAGGAACCAGGTCGATGGTCTGTTCCCGGTCGTTTCCGTTCAGGAAAACAACGACTGACTTATCACCGTATTTGCGTTCGTATACGTAGATACCCTTATTCGGTGCGAAATGTTTGAGCTGACCTTTGGCAATGACTTTGTTTCCTTTTCTCCATTGGAGCAGTTTTTGCATAAAGGAGAATGCTTCGTTTTGCTGCGGAGTGCGGTTGGCTGCGTCAAAGCTGTTTTTTGTATCGTTCGGCCAGCCTCCGGGGAAGTCGCAGCGGAGCAGTCCGTCTCCATTCGCCTTGTCGGCTGCCATCAGGATTTCAGTTCCATAATATATCTGCGGTATTCCGCGGGTTGTCAGTAAGAATGTCAGGGCTTGCTTGTACCGGTCCAGGTTCTTTGTATCCGCTTCCGAACGGTAGAAGCGGGAAGTATCGTGATTGTCGAGGAAGGTCAGCAGGTTCATTGGATGGCTGTAGACGATGTCCTGCGACAGATATTCGTAGAGTCTGAAAAGTCCTCCGTTCCATTCGGTAGTCTCTTCGTCGAAAGCCTTGTTCATCTCTTCCATTAGTGGGAAGTCCATGACAGTAGGGAGGTTGCTGTTTTTCGGATAAGCGAGTCTGCTGTCTTTCTGCCAGTAGGAGATGAGTACATTGCTGCCCAGCCATGTTTCACCTACAATGTTGAACTTGGGGTATTCTTCATTGACCGCTTTGCACCAGCGTGCCATCATATCAAAGTCGGCATAAGGATGTGTATCCTGACGGATGCCGTTGATACCGGCATACTCTATCCACCAGATGCTGCTCTGTATCAGATATGTAGCTACATGACGGTTTCTTTGGTTGAAGTCCGGCATGGTCAGTGTGAACCAGCCGTCGATAGCGATTTTCTTTTCGTAATCGGAAGCATACGGGTCCATTTGAGTGGCAGTCTTGAAGCTGGTCTGCACGTAGTTTCCTTCAAAGTTAAACCAGTCTTTGGAGGGCATATCTTTAAACAGATAGTTGTCCGAACCGCAATGGTTGAAGATCATGTCCATTACTACTTTCAGCCCTTTGGCATTAGCTTCCTGAGTAAGTTTGCGGAACTCTTCGTTACTGCCGAAGCGGCGGTCTACCTGATAATAATCGGTAATGGCATAACCGTGATATGATCCTTCTTTCATGTCATTTTCCTGAATCGGGTTGAGCCATATACTGGTGACTCCGAGGTCTGCTATGTAATCCAGATGATTCTCTATTCCTTTCAAGTCGCCGCCATGACGTGCGAAAGGCTCATTACGGTCTACATTTCCTTCCAGCATTCCGGGAATGATGTCGTTGGAGGGGTCGCCATTGGCGAAACGGTCCGGCATAATGAGATAAAGCACGTCGCTCGAATCAAAACCTTCTACTGCCGAAGCATTCGGCCGGCGCTGTTTAAGCTCGTAAGGGATTTTGGTTTGCTTTTTGCCTTGTTTCAGGATAATGTCAAAGTTCTGTGGAGCAGCCTTCGAAAGGTCTAAATACAGAACCAGATAATTAGGATTCTCCTGCTTCACCACTTCTTGCAGCGTGATATCATCGGCAGAAAGACTGACGTCTGCGGACGATATGCGGTCACCATATAATAGTATCTGCAATTCGGGATTCTTCATTCCTGCCCACCAAAAGGTCGGGGCTACTTTCTTTATAGTGCTTGCTGCGAATACCTGGTGAAAACCGGGTAATAATAATAGTAAGATAATGAATAATAAATTCCTTTTCATGGTAACTAGATTTTTAAAATTTGTTCGGGGGAACCGATGATGCAAATGTAGGCGAATCGGGTATGCCGTATGGCAGTTAGAAAGAAAATATAAATATTTGTTTTGAATAGGCTGTTGATAATAAGCTTTTTATCGTTATTGCCTCTGTCGAAAAATACAAGTGAAAATGAAAATTGTTATGGCGATATTTTTCGTTTTTATTACTATAATCATTATATTTGTCACATCTTAAAAAAGCACCTTATGAGAAATCTAACCTATTATCTTTTGTTTCTTCTTTTTGTTTATCCTCTTTCCTTGTCCGCAAAGCATACGGATATAAATAAGGCGGCCCTTAAAAAACTGGATGACATTATAAGTAAGAAGGAAACTTATCAGATACGGAGAGAAAAAGACATTACTGATTTAAAAGTACAACTTGCCCATTCCACCGATCCTGCCCGGAAATATGAGTTGTATGCCTCGCTCTTTGGCGCTTACCTTCATTATCAAGCGGATTCGGCACTTCATTACATTAACCGTGAGATGGAGATATTGCCCCAATTAAACCGTCCGGAACTGGAGTATGAGATTATCATTAACCGTGCTACGGTAATGGGTGTAATGGGCATGTACATCGAAGCTATGGAACAATTGGAGAAGATTGATCCTAAAAAACTGAATGAATGGACTTTGCTTTCTTATTACCAGACCTATCGCGCCTGCTACGGCTGGCTCGCTGATTATACGACAAACAAAACCGAAAAAGAAAAATACCTGAAAAAGACCGATTTGTACAGAGATTCCATTATCGCCGCCATGCCTCCGGAAGAAAATAAAACAATTGTTCTGGCGGAAAGATGTATCGTGACCGGAAAGGCTGATACGGCTATCGGCATGCTGAACGATGCACTGAAAGATATGGAAGACGAACGTCAGAAAGTATATATCTATTATACCCTTTCCGAAGCATATAGCATGAAGAAAGACGTTGAGAAAGAAGTTTATTATTTGATACTGACTGCTATTGCAGACTTGGAATCTTCCGTCCGGGAGTATGCTTCCTTGCAGAAACTCGCACATCTGATGTATGAATTAGGGGATATTGACCGTGCTTACAAATATCTGAGTTGTTCGATGGAAGATGCTGTAGCATGTAATGCCCGTTTGCGATTTATGGAAGTGACAGAGTTTTTCCCGATTATTGATAAGGCTTATAAACTGAAAGAAGAGAGAGAACGGGCCGTTTCCCGTGCCATGTTAATTAGTGTCAGTCTGTTGTCGCTGTTTCTCCTCATTGCTATTTTCTATCTGTATCGTTGGATGAAGAAGATATCCGTCATGCGTCGGAATCTAAGCTTGGCCAACAAGCAAATGTCTGCGGTCAACAAAGAATTGGAACAGACCGGAAAGATAAAGGAAGTATATATTGCCCGTTATCTGGACAGATGCGTCAATTATCTAGATAAACTGGAAACTTATCGCCGCTCTCTGGCCAAACTTGCCATGTCGTCACGTATCGACGAGTTGTTTAAAGCAATCAAGTCCGAACAGTTTATCCGGGACGAACGGAATGAATTTTATAACGAATTTGATAAGTCATTCCTTAAACTGTTTCCCCACTTTATTACTTCTTTTAATAATCTGCTGGTAGAAGAAGCAAGAGTCTATCCAAAATCGGACGAACTGCTGACAACGGAACTCCGGATCTTTGCCCTTATTCGTTTAGGAGTAGTGGATAGTAACAAGATTGCTCATTTTCTGGGTTATTCTTTGGCTACGATCTATAATTACCGGAGCAGAATGCGCAATAAAGCTGCCGGAGATAAAGATCGGTTCGAACAGGACGTAATAAATTTGTAAGTACACTCTAATCTCTCTTCATGTCTCCAATAGACATAAACGTGATATGACTATTTAATTGTATATGAATGGCTTAGAGTTTCCATAAATTTCCTGCCTTGGAAACTGCCGTTTCCCGGTGTGGGAACGATCGTTTCCTTTAAAGGTAACTGTCGTTTCTCGGTGAGGGAACGCCCGTTTCCTAACGGGAAACAGATAAAGAGAAGGGACCCAATGAAAATCATCTATTATAATGATAATATTATTTAGGCACGGATTGCACGAATTTCACGGTCTTTAATTGAATAGAACTGTGTTAATTCGTGAAATCCGTGCCTAAATGAAACTAAAAAGTGTTTTGATTACATATTCGTGTAGTCAATTCTTTATTTATATCCGGCAGCTTTAGCTATTCGTTTCGGAATTTCCGTATTGTCAATCTTCTCACCGAACAGTTGAGAACCGGCACCGATGGCAAATACCGGCACATAACCGGCAGAGTGACCGCCGCTTACCCAGCCTACCATGGATATTTGATCCATTACTTCTTTAGCGCGTGCAGCCATCGGCTCGCTCTTAGAGTACATGCTTTCGGCAAATACCACTTTATTTCTGACAAAGGATTGTTCGAACTCGTCACGCAGCTTCTTTTCCTGTTCCCAGGAAATAGGGAACTGTTTCCAGAAGCCCATTTCTTCACCCAGGAATTCTTTCATGTCTTCCCAAGTCACTTTGTTGCCTTTTGATTTTCTTAGTTCGCTGATACGTCTGGACAATCCGTCAGCAGAATGTTTTTGATATTGCAATGCTTTCAGGTTCAACGCATATTTGCCTGTACCCAGTACGATACCACCGGTTTCGTGGTCGGCCGTAACAACGATCAGTGTTTCTTTCGGATGTTTCTTGTAGAATTCGTAAGCTACTTTGATAGCGTCATCCATATCCTTTACTTCATTGAATACGGTAGCGGCGTCATTACCGTGGCAAGCCCAGTCAATCTTTCCACCTTCTACCATTAAGAAGAACCCTTTGTTCTTGCCTTTGGTCAGGAAGTCGATAGCGCTTTCTGTGATTTGGGCGAGAGTCAGATCATCGCTTTTACGATCGATAGCATAAGGCAGGCAGGCAGGATCTTTGCCTTCTTCCTGTATCAGGATCATTTTGCCGGCATCCTTGCTTTTGGCTTTATAATCGCTGTAACCACGTGCTACGGTGTAGCCTGCTTCTTCGAAAATAGGGAAGATGTTGGGAGCGTCTTTCTTGTCATACGTCTTGTCCGGTTTCAGAAAACCACCGCCTGCATAGAAGTCAAAGTTCGCTTTTGTCAGATCGACAGCGATTTCATAATTCATATTACGGTCTGCCTGATGAGCGTAGAAAGCGGCAGGAGTGGCGTGGTCTACGCTGACGGAAGTAGTGACACCCACTTTCTTTCCGGCCTTCTTGGCTTTTTCGGCTACGGTTTCAATCGGGTTTTTGTCTTCTCCTACAGAGATAGCGCTGTTGTAGGTCTTCTTTCCGGTTGCCAGTGCAGTACCCGCAGCGGCAGAGTCGGTAACGGAGTTTGTCGCGGAGAAAGTGGTTGCCATCGTTGCTACGGGAAATTGGGTGAACAATAAAGGTTCAACGCCGATGCGCCCGTTTTGCAGTTCTGCCTGATACATCTCAGTACCATTTACCTGATTGACTCCCATTCCGTCTCCGATGAAATAGAATACATACTTTGCCTGCTGACCGTTGGCTGCAACGGAAATAAGGACAAAGAGCAGTGTGTAAATCAACTTTTTCATTCTTTTGTATCTTAATATTAGGGTTAGTGATGGACAAAGGTAATAAAAAACGGTGGAAGTGCCGAAGCAAATCCACCGTTTCTTTATGTCATTTGTATGACATTTATGCTTTCACGCGTCCTACGTAAGAACCGTCACGAGTGTCGATTTCAATTGTTTCACCTTCGCTGATGAACAAAGGCACACGTACTGTTGCACCTGATTCTACGGTAGCAGGTTTCAGTGTGTTGGTAGCTGTATCACCTTTCATTCCCGGTTCTGTGTAAGTAACCTTCATCTGGACCTTGATCGGCATATCTGCATAAAGTACTGTTTCGGTAGAAGCGTCAGAAACAACTTCCAGTGTCATACCTTCGAGCAGGAAGTCTACACCGTTGATCAGGTCGTGAGCGATAGGGTGCTGGTCAAAAGTTTCCTGGTTCATGAAGATATAGTCTTCTCCTTCTTTATACAGGAATTGGTATGGGCGACGTTCAACGCGTACATCTTCCAGTTTTTCACCGATATTGAAACGGCGTTCCAGAACATAACCGCTTACTACGTCTTTCAGCTTGGTACGCATAAATGTGTTACCTTTACCTGGTTTTACATGCAGGAATTCTATACAGAAATAGAGCTTTCCGTCCATACGGATACAAGTTCCGTTTTTGATGTCTTGAGCATTAATCATACTGCTGTTTTTCTTATTATATTATTGTTATTTAATTGTCTTCGTCGTAATTCGAGTGCAAAAGTAATCTAAATCAGTAAAAAACACAAAAACTTTTGAGCAAAAATGACTTATCGCTTGGTTAATTTAAAAAAAGTCTCTATTTTTGCAGCCCGATTACGTAGAATAATAACATAAAAACAAGATACAGTAATGAAAAGAACATTTCAACCCTCTAACAGAAAGAGAAAGAACAAACACGGTTTCCGTGAGAGAATGGCATCGGCTAATGGTCGTAGAGTATTAGCTGCTCGCCGTGCGAAAGGCAGAAAGAAACTGACTGTTTCTGATGAGTACAACGGACAGAAGTGGTAATCATCACTCAGAAACAAAAAAGGCGGAGTTTTAAACTCCGCCTTTTTTGTTTGCTTCTATTTTCATTAAAGTTGGTTATAACTTCCTTTTTATGATAAAAAGTACAGGACTCTTGGCACAGTAGTTAAATAGAGTATTAAATAATGTTTAATGGAATGCTCTTTGTCACTTTTTAGCTTTCTTTGTCACAGATCATAGACGGAATATATGCGACAGACGGTTGTGCTCAGAGAATCCGGAAGCCGCATCCTAGAATATAAGGTTGTTGAAATCTATAGGAGTGGGGAATATAGTTGCAACAATTGTGGTGATGACAGGTGTCCTTGCATTTATGCAGGGACATTTTCATTGCCCACTATTCCGAAATTCAACTAATTTGTAGTATCTTTGGCGCGGATTAACAGCAAAGCGTATGACAATCAAAGAATTCTTTTCTTTTAAAACAAATAAATATTTCTGGGTGAATATCCTTGTCATGATTGTGGCAGTGGTGCTGATTGTGTTCGGCGTGATGAAATGGCTGGATGTTTATACTCGTCACGGTGAGGCGGTGGTTGTGCCCGATGTAAAAGGGATGACTGTGGATGAAGCTTCAAAAATGTTCCGCAATCACGGATTGGTATGTGTCGTTTCCGATTCTAATTATGTGAAGAATATGGCAGCTGGCATTGTACTTGATGTCAACCCGGGAATCGGACAAAAAGTGAAAGAAGGCCGCACCATTTACCTGACTATCAATACACTGAGTATTCCTTTACGTGCTGTTCCCGATGTGGCGGACAACAGTTCTCTGCGCCAGGCACAGGCGAAAGTGCTTGCTGCCGGATTCAAGCTGACCGAGATTCAGTTGATGAACGGTGAGAAGGACTGGGTGTACGGCATTAAATATCAGGGGCGCTCATTGAATGCGGGAGATAAAGTACCTTTGGGAGCTGCATTGACACTGATGGTAGGAAACGGAGAAAACGAACCGTTGGAAAGCGACTCCATGGAAAATGTTGAAGGGGCAGATGAACCTGTTTCCTCAGAATCCCCTTCAAGTCAGGATGATAGTTGGTTTTAATTGATAAATAACGAAACAGATTCACATGATCGAGGAAGAACTTCCGGATGAACTGGAGAATGATTTGGATGATATAGAACCTGTCGGTGACGAATCCCAGCTTTACGAACATTTTCGGGTGGTCGTAGACAAGGGACAGGCGATGGTCAGAGTCGACAAATATCTGTTCGAACGTATTGTCAATGCTTCGCGCAACCGTATTCAGAAGGCTGCCGAAGATGGATTCGTCATGGCTAACGGTAAGCCGGTGAAGAGCAGCTACAAGGTTAAGCCGCTCGATGTCATTACCGTCATGATGGACCGTCCTCGTTATGAGAACGAGATTATTCCCGAAAATATCCCCCTTAATATCGTTTACGAAGATCCATATGTAATGGTAGTGAACAAGCCTGCGGGACTGGTAGTACATCCGGGACACGGAAACTATCACGGTACGCTTGTCAATGCGTTGGCATGGCACATGAAAGATATTCCTGAATATGATGCCAATGACCCGCACGTCGGCCTGGTCCACCGGATTGATAAAGATACGTCCGGTCTGCTGGTGATTGCCAAGACGCCGGATGCCAAGACCAACCTCGGAATACAATTCTTTAATAAGACGACCAAACGCAGATACCGTGCCCTTGTCTGGGGAAATGTGGAACAGGATGAAGGCACGATTGTAGGCAGTATCGCCCGTAATCCGAAAGACCGGATGCAGATGGCGGTTATGTCCGACCCGTCGATGGGCAAGCACGCGGTCACTCATTATCGGGTGCTTGAACGGCTGGGATATGTCACGCTGGTAGAGTGCATACTCGAAACCGGACGTACTCATCAGATTCGTGTCCACATGAAACATATCGGGCATGTACTTTTCAATGACGAACGCTATGGCGGTCACGAAATTCTGAAAGGTACTCACTTTAGTAAATACAAACAATTTGTAAATAATTGCTTTGACACTTGTCCCCGGCAGGCTCTGCATGCCATGACATTGGGGTTCGTACATCCCGTCACAGGCGAAGAGATGTACTTTACTTCCGAACTTCCGGATGACATGACCCAGCTTATCGAGAAGTGGCGAGGCTATATAAGTAACAGAGAAATAGAATGAAACGCACAATTGCTATCGTAGCCGGAGGTGACACCTCCGAATTTCATGTATCCCTGCGTAGTGCACAGGGAATATATTCCTTCATAGATAAGGAAAAGTACACACTGTACATTGTCGAGATGCAGGGGACCCGTTGGGAAGTACAATTGCCGGATGGTGCAAAAGCACCGGTAGACCGCAATGATTTCAGCTTTATGCTGGGAACGGAAAAGATCAGGTTTGACTTTGCCTATATTACCATTCACGGTACTCCGGGCGAAGACGGCCGTCTTCAGGGATACTTTGACATGATGCACATACCATACTCTTGTTGCGGGGTGCTGGCTGCGGCGATCACCTATGACAAGTTTACCTGCAACCAATACCTGAAAGCCTTCGGAGTGCGTATTGCAGAATCGTTGCTATTGCGTCAGGGACAATCGGTTTCCGACGAAGATGTGATGGAAAAGATCGGTTTGCCTTGTTTCATCAAGCCGAGTCTGGGCGGTTCGAGCTTCGGCGTAACAAAGGTTAAGACGAAAGAACAAATACAGCCGGCCATTGTTAAGGCCTTTGAAGAAGCCCAGGAAGTGCTCGTAGAAGCATTCATGGAAGGAACGGAGCTAACCTGCGGCTGCTATAAAACCAAAGACAAGACCGTCATCTTCCCGCCTACGGAAGTGGTGACACATAATGAGTTCTTTGATTATGATGCAAAATACAATGGTCAGGTAGACGAGATTACTCCTGCACGCATCTCGGACGAACTGACGAATCGCGTGCAAATGCTGACCTCGGCCATTTATGACATATTGGGCTGTTCCGGTATCATCCGTGTGGATTATATTGTGACTGCCGGCGAAAAGATCAATCTGCTGGAAGTGAATACAACTCCGGGGATGACCACTACAAGCTTTATTCCCCAGCAAGTGCGTGCTGCCGGACTGGATATAAAGGATGTGATGACTGATATAATAGAAAATAAATTTTAGGTATTAAGTATTAGGTAATAAGTATTAATTCCATGCGGTTTACAGCGCAGCCTAATACTTAATACTTAATACCTAATACTTATTTATAAACTTCATAGCTTATGGATACTACAGAGTTTGATGAGATTCGTCCTTATAATGATGAGGAACTTCCTCAAATCTTTGAGGAGCTGATTGCTGATCCTGCTTTTCAGAAGGCGGCTACTGATGCGATACCGAACGTCCCCTTTGAACTTTTGGCGCAGAAAATACGTGCCTGTAAGAGCAAGCTGGATTTTCAGGAAACATTCTGTTATGGTATTTTATGGAAAATAGCGGCGGACCATACGGATGGGCTGACTCTGGATCATACGGCTGTGCCGGATAAGAGCAAGGCTTATACATATCTCTCCAATCATCGGGATATTATATTGGATTCGGGCTTCCTCTCTATCTTGCTGATCGATCAGGGGATGGATACGGTTGAGATAGCGATTGGTGACAATCTGCTGGTTTATCCGTGGATCAAGAAGCTGGTGCGTGTCAACAAGTCGTTTATTGTACAACGGGCGCTGACTATGCGGCAGATGCTGGAATCTTCGGCACGGATGTCCCGTTATATGCATTATACCATTAGTGAGAAGAAGCAGTCCATCTGGATTGCCCAGCGCGAAGGACGTGCCAAAGACTCGAACGACCGTACTCAGGACAGCGTGCTGAAGATGCTGGCGATGGGTGGTGAAGGTGACTTGATCGACCGTTTGATGGAGATGAACATCGCTCCTCTTGCCATTTCGTACGAATATGACCCCTGTGACTTTCTGAAAGCGCAGGAGTTTCAGTTGAAAAGAGATATAGAAGGATATAAGAAAACCACTCAGGACGATTTGATCAGTATGCAGACCGGTCTTTTCGGATACAAAGGGAAAGTGCATTTTCAGACGGCTCCCTGTATCAATGACAGGTTGGCGCAGCTGGACCGTTCGTTACCGAAGCAGGAACTGTTCTCCAGCATATCTGCCTGCATCGACCAGAGGATTCATAGTAACTATCGGATCTATTCGGGCAATTACGTTGCCTATGACTTGCTGAAGGGTACATCCGAGTTTGCCGGTCATTACACTCCCGAAGAGAAACAACGATTCGTTACCTATATCGAGCAACAACTGGGCAAAATAAAGATTCCGAATAAAGACGAAGACTTTTTGCGTGGAAAATTGTTATTAATGTATGCCAATCCGTTGGTGAACTATTTAGCTGCTTGCCAATGAATAAAGTAAAGTTACATACACTCTGGCTTTTGGGAATGCTTTTCCTGATGACTGCCTGCGGGGATGATGATTACTATTATCCTTCTGTGAAGTTGGAATTTGTCACAGTGAAGGCTGGGGCGGATGGTCTGATACAGAGTCTGCTTCCTGACAAGGGAGAGCTGTTGACTGTTGCGAAAGACCGTACCGGATCAACCATTTCTCCGAACTCGGCTAGGCGTGTGATCAGTAACTATGAAGTAAATCCGGAGGATGCTACGGCTGTCATATACTCATTGCAGTCGGTGGTGACACCGGAGCCAAAGGGGGCTGACGATCCGGCTTTCGAAGGCGGACTGAAGTATGATCCGGTAGATGTGACCAGCATTTGGCTGGGGCGTGACTATTTGAATATGATTCTGAACGTGAAGATCAATATCAATAGTGGCAAACAGCACGTGTTTGGTATGATAGAAGAGAGCGTTGAGGCGGAAGGGGATGAGACAGTCGTAACCTTGTCTCTGTTTCATGATGCGAATGGGGATGAGGAGAACTATAATCGCCGTGCCTACATTTCTGTTCCTCTGACGAAATATGTGGATGAAGAAAATCCTCATCAAACCATAAGGATAAAATTCAAGTATCATACCACAGATAAAAGTGGTGTGGTGGTAGAATCAAGCAAGTATTGTGATCCGGGATTTGAATATGTTCCGGGCGTGAACTGATTAAGATAGTACATATGTTTAAAATGAATCAATTAGTCGTGGGATTATTTTTATTTCTCTCTTCTCTTTTCTCCTGTCAGCAGAAAGGAGACTTTAAAACGGTGAATGTAGAGGATTTCGATTCTATCATTCAGGATGAAGAAGTGCAGCGTCTGGATGTTCGTACACTGGCTGAATATTCAGAAGGACATATTGCAAAAACGATCAATATAAATGTGATGGATGACTCTTTTGTCTCGATGGCGGATTCATTGTTGCAAAAGAGCAAACCGGTTGCATTGTATTGCCGTAGCGGTAAACGGAGCAAGAAAGCTGCGGCGATCCTTAGTGAAAAAGGATATAAGGTTGTGGAGCTTGGTAAAGGATTCAATGCCTGGCAGGCGGCAGGAAAGGAGATAGAATACTAAACTGTGAGCGGTGGAAGTCTCGTCTTCTTTACTGAAAGTTCATTCTTATACGTTTTTTCAATTACTATCAGATTGCTTTATATCTGTTATTTATGCAAATCAATAGTTGAATTTTGTTCCTTTCCGCATGGATTTGAACTAAATGATAATCAATAGTATCTTAAATCTCCTCCTTCGAGAAGGAGGAGTACCCGTAGGGGGAGGTGGTAGGTGAATGCATAATCCTGTTATTTACAAAGAAATAGGTATAAACATTATTTCTCCTACCACCTCGGTCTGCGACCACTCCTCCTTCTCGAAGGAGGAGATTCGAGATAGAATCGACTTTTTAATCACCCCCCAATGGTGATACTACTGTTTGATTCATTTTTGTTCAATTATGAATTATTCACTGTTTACACTTTTTTATAACTCATAATGATAAAAAATCTTCTGAATAAACAGCTGTACTACGGTTTATTCCAATCCCTCAATCAATCTCTTCAAAACCACTGTAGCCGAGATTTCACGGTTGGCAGCTTCGGGGATAACGATAGACTGGGGACTTTCGATTACATCATCCGTAACGATCATATTTCTGCGAACAGGCAGGCAGTGCATAAAGAAAGCATTGTTGGTTACTGCCATCTGTCGGTCGCTGACTGTCCATTCACGGTCTTTGCTTAATATCTGGCCGTAATTGTCGCCTGTATAGGCAGCCCAGTTCTTGGCGTATATAAAGTCTGCTCCTTCGAAAGCCTTCATCTGATCATATTCTACCTTGGCATTTCCTACGAATTGAGGTGCCAGCTCATATCCTTCCGGGTGAGTGATAACGAAATCATAGTCAGTGGCATTCATCCACTCTGCAAAGGAGTTGGGAACAGCCTGTGGCAATGGACGGGGATGTGGCGCCCAAGTCATTACGACTTTGGGACGTGCCGTCTTTTTATATTCCTCAATGGTGATTAAATCGGCAAAGCTCTGCAATGGGTGGCGGGTAGCTGCCTCCATCGAGAAGACAGGACGTCCGGAATATTGGATAAATTGATTCAGAATAGTCTCCTGATAGTCAAAATCACGATCTTCGAAACGGGCAAAGGAACGTACTCCGATGATGTCACAATAACAACCCATCACAGGAATCGCTTCCAGCAGATGTTCCGGTTTGTCACCATCCATGATGACGCCACGTTCTGTTTCCAGTTTCCATGCACCTTGGTTGATGTCCAGCACCATTACATTCATTCCCAGATTAAGAGCAGCTTTCTGTGTGCTGAGGCGGGTACGGAGGCTGGAATTAAAGAAGATCATCATCAATGTCTTGTTTCGTCCCAACTCTACATATTTGAAGCGGTCTTTTTGAATTTCAAATGCTTCTGCAAGGGCTGATTTTAAATCGCCGATGTCCTGTACACAAGTAAATTTCTTCATTTTATCTATCATTAATCGTTATTGTCCAATTGATCATTTGTCGTTTCCTCACTTTACCATCTGGTCTGTCCGTCGCCTTCGATCACCCATTTGTAGGAAGTGATTTCCTCCAGTCCCATCGGACCGCGGGCATGCAGCTTTTGAGTACTGATGCCGATTTCGGCTCCCAGGCCGAATTGTGCACCGTCGGTGAAAGCGGTAGATACGTTGGTATATACGCATGCCGCATCTACTATCTTAGTAAACAAGGCGGCACGCTCTTTGTTTTCGGTCACGATACATTCGCTGTGCCTTGAACTGTTTTCCTGTATATGCCCCAGTGCGTCTTCAAAACTTTTCACCGTTTTGACAGCCATTTTGTAATCCAGAAACTCTCTTCCGAAGCTTTCCGGGGTGGCAGGTTGCAGCAACTCAGCCGGATAATGTCCTTCCAGTGCCTGATAAGCCTGTGTATCTGCATAGATAGTAACCTTGCTTTTTTTCAGTTGATCGCAGAGCGCAGGCAAATCTCCCAGACGTTTTTCATGAATGATGGTGCAGTCGAGCGCATTGCAGACACTGACACGGCGTGTCTTGGCATTATGGATAATATCCGCTCCTTTCCGGGTATCTCCGAACTCATCAAAATAAGTGTGACAGATACCTGCTCCTGTTTCAATGACAGGAATCCGCGCATTCTCGCGCACGAAATTTATCAGATTGCTGCTTCCTCTCGGAATAATCAGGTCTACATAGCCTGTCGCATTCAGTAATGCTGCCGTAGCCTCTCTGTCAGCCGGGAGCAGTTCTACTATATGCGGATTGACATGAAACTTTTCGAGTACCTTGTGAATGACACTGATGATGGCACGGTTGGAATCGTCCGCATCACTTCCACCTTTCAGGATACAGGCATTTCCGCTTTTCAAGCAAAGGGAAAAAACGTCGAAGCTGACATTAGGACGCGCTTCATAGATGATGCCTATTACTCCGAAGGGGACACTGACTTTGGTCAGCTTCATTCCATTGGGGCGGGAGGTTTCCTTTAAAATCCTTCCCAGCGGGGAGGGGAGAGTGGCTACATTACGTGTGTCGGCAGCGATGCCTTTCAGCCTCTCTTCCGTCAGTTTTAACCGGTCGTACTTCGGGTTACTCTTGTCCATCCGTGCCAGGTCCTTTTCATTTTCTGACAGGATAAAGGGTGTTTCGGCAATGGCAGCATCAGCGACCGCGTTCAGTATCTGATTGATGGTGTCGTCGCTCAGCAATGCCAATTCCCGGCTGGCAGCTTGTACAGCAGCGAAAGTTCCGTTTAAATTTGTAGTCATTTGCTCCTTTTTACGTTTTATGTTTTTTATTCGATATACAGATAGTCGTAATGTACTACAGGCTTTTTGCCATGTTTGCCCATTGCTTCCCTGGCCTGTGCGGAGTCGCAGTTCGCTTTTCCTACACCAACCTGATTGCCCTGGAAGTCCATGATGCGTACAATATCGTCTTTCTCAAATTCGCCTTCGATGTGGGTGATTCCGACCGGAAGAATGCTGGCTGCCTTCTCCGAGCTGAGTATATCCGTGGCACATTCGTTAATATGGATTTCCCCTTTGGCGAATCCTTCGCTGTGGGCAATCCATTTCTTTACACTGGATACCGCCTCGGTGGAAGGGATAAAGCGCGTGCAAACCGTATCGTCCGGTTGTTGCAACAAGTCTACGAGAATATTATCCCGTTTTCCGTTGGCGATAATGACTGTAATCCCTTCGTCGGCTACCTTGCGGGCGATATTCGTTTTTGTCAGCATACCGCCACGACCGAAGCTCGATTTGGTAGCCTGGATATAGTTGGATAAATCCTTTCCGTGCTCGATTTCACGAATGACAGCGGAGGCAGGATCGGAGGGTGAACCGTTGTAGATTCCGTCTATGTTACTCAGGATAATCAGTGCCTGCGCGTCCATCATGGAAGCGATTAGCCCGGAAAGTTCGTCATTGTCCGTGAACATAAGCTCGCTGACCGAAATCGTATCATTCTCATTGACGATGGGGATGACGCCGTTTTCGAGCATCACCGTCATGCAGTTCTTCTGATTCAGATAATGGCGGCGGGTACTGAAGTTCTCTTTGGTAGTCAGTACCTGACCTACCGCAATGCCGTGTTCACGGAAAAGTTCGTAGTAGCGGTTTATTAATTTAGCTTGTCCTACAGCGGAGAATAACTGGCGCTGGTCTACACTGTCGAGCTTTTTCTGCGGGTGTATCTCGCTGCGTCCCGAAGCAACAGCTCCCGAAGAAATAAGAATGATCTCTACTCCGGATTTATTTAATTCTGCTATCTGGTCAACGAGTGCCGACATACGGGTGACGTCCAATGTACCGTCACGGCGTGCCAATACGTTACTGCCTACTTTTACTGCTATTCGTGTAAACTCCTGTTTCATCCTTACTAACGATTTGAAAGCACAAATATAGAGCTTTTTGTCGATATGTTACAAAAACAGGCTGAAAAGAATTATCTTTGCAGCCTGACAGATAAAAGAAAAACAATGAAACATACGAATCCCCAAGTAGAACAAATGACCTCCTTTATCGTGATGGATGTATTGGAGCGTGCAAATGAATTACAGAAACAAGGTGTGGACGTTATCCACCTGGAAGTCGGTGAGCCGGACTTTGACGTTCCGGCTTGTGTGGCGGAAGCTGCTAAGGCTGCCTACGACCGGCACCTCACACATTATACTCACTCTTTGGGGGATCCGGAGTTGCGTCGTGAAATAGCCGCTTTTTATCAGCGTGAATATGGAGTCACTGTCGATCCGGATTGTATTGTCGTCACTTCCGGCTCTTCTCCGTCTATCCTTCTGGTCTTGATGTTGCTTTGTAACTCGGACAGTGAAGTGATTCTCTCCAATCCGGGGTATGCGTGTTATCGTAACTTCGTTTTGGCCGCTCAGGCAAAACCTGTCTTGGTGCCTCTGTCCGAAGAGAATGGTTTGCAATATGATATAGAAGCGATCCGTAAGTGCGTTACTCCGCATACGGCTGGTATTTTTATTAATTCGCCGATGAATCCGACGGGTATGTTGCTGGATGAGAGTTTCCTGAAAAGTGTGGCATCTTTAGGTGTTCCTATTATTTCGGATGAGATTTATCACGGACTTGTATACGAAGGACGTGCGCATAGTATTCTGGAATATACGGATAAGGCTTTTGTCCTGAACGGATTTTCCAAACGATTTGCGATGACAGGGTTGCGTTTAGGTTATCTGATAGCACCGAAATCCTGTATGCGTTCTTTGCAGAAGTTGCAGCAGAATCTGTTTATCTGTGCGTCCAGCATCGCCCAGCAAGCGGGGATTGCCGCATTACGACAGGCTGACTCGGATGTGGAACGGATGAAGCAGATCTATGATGAACGCCGCCGGTATATGATCAGTCGTCTTCGGGAAATGGGATTCGAGATCAAAGTTGAGCCTCAGGGTGCCTTTTATATTTTCGCTGATGCACGTAAATTCACTACCGACTCTTATCGCTTTGCATTCGATGTTCTCGAAAATGCGCATGTCGGCATCACTCCCGGTATAGACTTTGGAACGGGAGGCGAAGGATATGTCCGTTTCTCCTATGCGAATTCACTGGAGAGTATCCGGGAAGGACTGGACCGTATCAGTCAGTATCTTTCTCGTTGCGGCTTCTGATCAGTTCAGTAGCGGCTTCGTACTGGTCTTCAGTGACCAGAACAGATACAGATGGAGCAATATAGGGGGCTAATGTCCCCATGATACCATCTTTAATGACGCAGCGGATGTCATTACTTTCCAACAATCCCTTGATAATTTCTGCTTCCCATGGAGAACCGGAGAATACTTCTATGGCCCTGCTATAATCTTCTTCTTTCATAATCTTATGCTATTTGAGGTTATGTATACAAATATAACAAAAAAGAAGGAAAGATTGATCTGCTTTCCCATATTTATTCGAGAGAAATTCTTTTTACGTCGATTTGCTGGTTCAGGAAGGAAGAGGCCGATTCGACAAACTTCTCTTCCGCTTCTGTGGTGTAAAACAGACAACTGCCGTTTTGGGTACATTTAGCATTCATCTCCGGATGTCTGCTCAGGTAGTCCTTCAGACTTTCGGCTACATATTCTCCTTGTGCGACAATGCGGATATGCTTCGGAGTGTATTTTTGTATCTTAGGGAGCAAGATAGGATAATGCGTACAGCCCAGAATCATCGTGTCAATTTCAGGATCTTTGGATAGCAACTGGTCAATGTATTTCCGGATGAAATAATCGGCCCCTTCGTTCTGTGATTCATTATTTTCCACTAGCGGTACCCACATGGGGCATGCTATTCCGCTCACTTGAATATCCGGGAATAGCTTATGTATCTCTAATGGATACGATTCGGACTTGATGGTACCTGCTGTTGCCAGTACTCCGATATGACGGCTTTGAGTAATGTCGCCTATACACTCAACGGTAGGGCGGATAACTCCGAGTACACGGCGTTCAGGGTCAATGCCGGGCAAGTCATTCATTTGTATGCTGCGCAATGCTTTGGCAGAGGCTGTATTGCAGGCCAAGATAACGAGATGACATCCCATTTCAAACAGTTTATTGACTGCCTGCAAAGTGAATTCGTATACGATTTCAAAAGAACGTGTGCCGTAAGGAGTGCGTGCATTGTCTCCCAGATAGATATAATCATATTCCGGCAGCGCCTCTCTTATCTTGTTGAGGATAGTCAGCCCACCGTATCCGGAATCGAAAACTCCGATTGGCCCGGGTGTATGAGATAGATGTTGCTTCATGACGAGTGCGATTTTATATACGCAAAGTTACATGAAAAAAGGGAAAGAGAAAGAAGTATGATCTTCTTTTCTCTTTCCCTTTCGGTATTTTATAGCTTATAGCTTCTTATTTGATGCCGAGCTGTGTCTTTACCTTAGGAGTCAGATTAATACTTTGTGACTCATTAACGTAAGCAACCGGTGTTCTTGCAAGGTCGAAGATGTAGATTACGCCTTCGGCAGCACCTACAGCTTTAATTGCGTCGTCCAACTTTTTGTAGATAGGAGCCATTGCGTCAGCCTGAGCTTTTTGCATCTGCTGTTGAGCTTCCTGTTGGAACTGCTCTTGTCTTTGCATCATATCCTGCAGTTCTTTTTGTCTTCTCTCAGCGATGTTAGCAGGAAGAGAGTCCTTAGCGATAGCTTGCTGGAATTCCTGATATTTCTTGTTGAATTCTTCCTGAGTTCTTTGTAATTCGCTGGTCAGTTGTTTGTCTAGTGCTTCAATATCAGATTGTGCCTTAGCAAATTCAGGCATTGCTGAAACGATTTCTTGGGCATTAATATGACCGAATTTCAGATTTTGTGCAAATACACCCATTGGGAGTGCAAGCATCAATACAAGTGCAATTTTTTTTAGCATAGTTCTATAATTTATTTGAATGATTTTTAGTTATTTTCGATGCAAATGTATGAAATTAATTTGAATATCCTAATTTTCTCAGCACTTCATCACTAATATCAATACGTGGATTGGCAAAAATGATGCCTGCAGCAGAGGCTCTGTCGAGTACAAGGTCGTATCCGTGTAGTTGCGACAGTTCCTTTACAGCACCATATATTTCATCCTGAATAGGATTAATCAGCTTCTCCTGCATCTTAGCCAATTCGCCTTCCGGACCGAAGTATTTGCGCTTCAGTTCGGCAGCGGATTTCTCTTTCGCTACAATTTCATCTTCCTTCTTAGTCTTCTGAGCCGCAGAGAGAGTAGAGGACTGAGCTTGATAGTCCTGGAACATCTTCTGTGCTTCCTTGGCAATTACCTCCACTTCGCTTTGATATTTCTTCGTAGCTTCCTGCAATTGCTCATTAGCGCTTTGATATGCCGGAATATTTTTCAGAATATATTCCGTATCGATCAATGCAAATTTTTGTGCACTAGCTGCCATACTGATGGCAAACAGTAACATAATGGATAGAACAGACTTTCTCATGACGTTTAGTTTTTAGTTTTATATTAGAATTCTTGTCCTAAGATAAAGTGGAACTGGCTGCCGCCGTATTCCTTACTACCATTTATCTTGTCGAAACCGTAACCCCAGTCGATACCCATCATACCAATCATCGGCAAGAAGATACGAACACCGATACCGGCAGAACGTTTCAAATCAAACGGATTGAATTTTGAGATATCATGCCATGCGTTACCAGCCTCCAAGAAACCTAACACATAAATGTTAGTACTTGTTTCCAGCATCAACGGATATCTTAATTCGATGCCGAGGCGTGCATAAGCATACCCTTCTTTTCCATATGGTGTCAATGAACTGTTTTCATAACCACGCAATGCAATACTTTCTGTTGCATAACTTGAGTAACCAGTCATACCGTCACCACCTACGTCGAATGTACCGAATGGCGATTTCTTATATTTGTTATAGTGCCCTAACAACCCAAATTCTGTACGTGTCATCAATACCAGACACTTAGGATGTGCGATATAATCCATCAACGGAGTATATGTTTTGGCTTTAAATTTCCATTTGTGGTATTCAACCCATCTATGAAGTTTATTCATATTATCTTGGGTAATACCCCTATCATCTGTTGGATCGTAGAAATAACCTTTATAGTCTTTACCATCAAACAATGAGTACGGAGGAGTAAGCTGAACTGACAGCGAGAAGTCCGAACCTGTACGTGGGAAGATCGGGTTGTCAATAGAGTTACGTGCCAAAGTTAGTGAAAGGCTGAGGTCATTACATTTACCGTTGGTTACCGGGAAATACTGCCAGTCTTTCAGGTTGTAGCGTTGGTAAGCCAGCTCTGCAGACAAAGTAAAGTAGTCATCCGGCCATTTCAGACGCTTACCCCAACCCAGAGAAAGTCCCCACATCTTGATAGACTTGTCGGGGTCATAGTAGTTCTCATAGTTGTTGTAGTTACCGTAGTTGTATGAGCCGTAGCCACCATAGCCTGCATAATAACTATTGTAATAGTTGTTGAAATAGCTTGAGTTGTAGTAACGGCTGCTGATGTCAGTCTGAACTGAGAAGAAAGCCGATACGGAAAGTGAGTTCGGACGTTTTCCTCCAAACCAGGGATCGAAGAATGAGATACTATATGACTGATAGTATTTAGCATTCGTCTGACCGCTGATGGTCAATGTCTGTCCGTCACCTTGCGGCAGGATACCACGGTAGTTTTCACCCGGACGCAGCAAGTTGGCAACAGAGAAGTTGGTAAATTTCAGACTCAGCTTACCGATGATACCTGTTTGTCCCCAACCGGCAGAGAATTCTACCTGGTCATTGGCTTTAGATGTCAAAGGCAGACCTATATCAACTGTTCCGTTTACAGGGTCCGGCTGAATATCCGGTTGCAGTTTTTCAGGGTCAAAGTGTCCCATCTGCTGGATTTCACGTAATGAACGCATCAGGTCATCCTTGCTGAACAACTGTCCCGGACGAATACGAAGCTCACGACGAACTACGTTTTCATACAGACGGTCGTTACCGCTGATGTTGATCTTGTTAATCGTAGCCTGACGGCCTTCATAGATTCTCATTTCGAGGTCGATGGAGTCACCGACGATATTTACTTCTACCGGATCAAGATTGTAGAACAAATAACCGTTATTGTAATATAAGTTACCGATTGCGTCGTCATCTGTAGAGGTACGTTCTCCCAGCAACTTCTGGTTGTAAACATCACCCTTCTTCATGCGGAGCAGGAAGTTCAGCTGTTCCGAAGGATACAGTGTGTTACCTACCCATGTTACATTACGAAGGTAATATTTCTGACCTTCGTCTATATCCATATATACATCTACCGTCTTTTCGTCGTATTGTGCTACACTGTCCTTTACGATCATTGCATCACGATATCCCAGCTCGTTATACTTATCTATGATCAGCTGCTTATCTGCTTCAAAGTTTTCCGGAACAAATTTCTTGGTGCGGAACAGATTCAGAAGTTTGCCTTTTTCATTGGTCTTCTTCATTACTTTCTTCAGCTTGGATGTTTTGATGGCCGAGTTTCCGGTGATATGGATAGCGTGCACTTTAATCTTTTCCTTCTTGTCGATATCAATGTCAACAATCACCTGATTTTCGTTAGATGGATCGTCCTTTTGCGCGATAATCACTTCTGCATTCTTAAAGCCTTTATCGTCAAAATAACGTTTGATCAATGTCTTTGCACGGTCAACGGTATTCGGAGTGATCTGCATACCTTTTACCATACCCAGTTTGCTTTCAAGGTCTGTACGTTCTGACTTCTTCACACCATGATAGCGTACATCCGCAATACGGGGACGTTGTGTCAGACTGATTTTTAACCAAATCTTGTTGCCTTCTATCTTTTCGGCAGTAATCTGTACGTTAGAGAACAAACCATGTTTCCAGTAGCGCTTGATTGCTCCGGTAATCTCATCACCCGGCACGGTAATCGTCTGTCCAACGGACAGTCCGGATAATCCGATTAACACATAGTCTTCATAATTCTTCACGCCTTCAACCTTGATGTCTGCTATCTCATACTTTTTAGGCGTTCCTGAGTATAAGATGACTGGCTTAGAGTCTTCGTCAGTGTTGGTATTCTGCGTAAAGCCCGTGGCTGCAAAGCAGAACAGGCAGATAAACGTTACGAATATAAAGGAAATACGATAATGCATTTATGTTATAATTTGAAGTTTCGAATTATGTTAGCTGATTTGTTCACTCGTTTTGCCGAACCGGCGCTCTCTTTGCTGATACTCATAAATGGCTTTACAGAATTCTTCTTTATCGAAGTCCGGCCAGAATGTATCACAAAAATAAAGCTCCGAATAAGCACATTGCCATAGCAGGTAGTTGCTTAGTCGGATTTCTCCTCCCGTGCGGATCAGTAAATCCGGATCGGGCATAAAGTTTGTGGTCAGATGAGCAGTTATGTATTCATCTGTTATTTGTTCGGGAGATATTTCTCCCGTTTTTGCAAGCGTTGCAATCTGTCGGACTGCTTCAGTCATTTCCCAGCGGGAAGAGTAGCTGAGTGCCAGTACCAGGCAGGTTCCTGTATTATTAGCTGTGTGTTCTATACATCTTGACAGACCTTCCTGCACTTCTGCAGGTAATTTCTTAATATCACCAATAATGCGGAAACGAATATTGTTCTTCATCAACGTTTCTTCTTCGATAGAATCCACCAATAGATTCATTAAAGCTGCTACTTCTTCCTGCGGACGATTCCAATTCTCGGTGGAGAAAGTATATAAAGTCAGATATTTAACCCCCAGACGTGCAGCATCCTCGATAATTTTATGTACCGTTTCTGCGCCTGCCTGGTGACCGTAAGTTCGTTCTTTTCCCCGCTGTTTAGCCCATCTCCCATTCCCATCCATAATGATGGCTATGTGCTGGGGAATCCGATTTTTGTCTATTTTCTCTATATAGGACATGTTTTGATTATAAGGTTCGTATTTAACTACTTCTTATTACTGTATTAGAAATCCGAGTTTATTAACTCTACCACGCCAGATTTTGTCAATACCTTGACCACCTACCATCCATATATAATGGTTTCTGTCAACTACCATTGTGTAGTTTACTTCTTTTCCCTTGAAGCTGGATTCGTGAAGAGAAGGATGTTGTGTTACTCCTCCTTCAAGTTTCACCGGAGGAAGAATTCCGGGAAGCATGAACATTCTGTCTACCCCTTTCCATACAAGTAATGTCGGGGAGGTATAGAATTTCTGGAATCCCTTAGCATCATCTTTAGTTTCTTTTCCACAAATGTAAAATGCGTCGTTATAATGTATAATAGACGGGTCTACTAATTTCGGACAGTTGTTATTTGATGGAATCTCCATTGGAATCCAGGCTTTACCATCTTCTGAAGCCCAAACGACTGTAGCTGTGTCATTGTCTAAACCGTCTTCTGTATTACCCACAACGATTGCATTCAACGTTCCGCTTTCAGTTGCATATACATCGGCTGACAGGTTGTTTATCGGGAACTCTGCAGGAACAACTGTTAATTTGTCTATATCTTTCTCCCATGTTACATCTTTCTCTGCAAAACTGAAATATTTCTCTCCATTGATTTCTACTATACCTGCTATTCCATTTATCTTTTTATGGTTACTGCCATCACTGTCAGAAAAACTGGTTATCAGATTAGTAACGGAAACGCCATCGGAATTGAGTACTTCATCTTTTGTCCAAGTCAAACCGTCATTGGAATTATATACTTCCTTATTCTTAGTAAGTAAATATAACTTGTCAACGAATCGGATAATGGAGGTAACATCAGCACCATCAGGAAGTTTGCCAGTAGTTTCTTTATCCCATTTTTGACCATAGTTTAAACGATCAGTAGGAGAGCCTGCCGGTATTGCTGTACTGTAAATTTCATTGTTTTGAGCGAATAATAATATCTTGTCCCCAAGCGTTACTACCTTTTGTTTTTCAGCAGTGTTCCTCACGGGATTGTTCGCTATAGGGTCTTTTCCCCAACTGAGTGAATCGGGAACCATCGTATGCATCCGTATATTAACTTTATACTCATTCTGAACCTCCATATTCGGTGCCCATACCTTCAGTACCAGAAAGTTGTTTTTCTCGGTTGCATTTACATACTTAGTCAGGTCAATAGAGTCGTTAATATTAACGATTGAATCCTGATCGTTCTGATCTTTCATCGTCACGATACCGGATGCTGTTGTCAGCGTCTTGATCAGAATACTATTAATGATCGTGTCAGCATTGACAGGCAGTGAATCCACATTATATATTAAACGACTAACTTGGTCAATTGTGAATTTATAGTTTACCCCATAACCTATAGTGTCAAGTTCAAATGCGCGTATAGTCGCATCCGGACTATAATTGACTTCGTTATCATTGTCAAGGCAAGACGTAATAACGAATGACACCATGAAAAAACTCGCAATGATTGATAAAAACTTTATTCTCATTTGAAAGATTGTGTTTATTTACAAGTTGCAAAAATAGGAACATTTTTTCCGATATAGAACATTAAGGGGAAGTTTTATATAAAATTATAGATAATAACGCTGTTTTTATCGACGTAGAACCCCTTGAATAGAACTATTTTAGCTATTTCTCGAAAACATAATGCCAAATCTGTCTGTCGAAGTGTTTTTCAGTCGAATAACTAAAATTATCGCTTATTTCAGGTGCTTTAACACCGGAATTCAGCTTGCACGGACATTTCTCAATATATACTTCATCCCATAGTTCGGCATCAATAAATGATTGGAGCAGCTGACTTCCTCCCTCTACCAGTAAGGACTGTATTTTTTGTTGATATAGCACTTTCATGATCTGTGGCAGAATATCCTGTGTGAATTCAATCGTGCGGTATGTGACGTTCTTCTTGTCCGGATGTTTTTCTGCTGTAAATACGATGGTGGGTACTTCTCCGTCAAACAGACGCAGGCTGTGGGGAAGAGACAATGCACGGTCCAAAACGATGCGTACCGGATTCCGGCCGTACCAGTTGCGGACTGTCAGCGACGGATTGTCCAACAATGCTGTCCGCCTGCCTACCATGATTGCATCAGTTTCCGCTCTCTTTTTATGTACAAGCATGGAAGTAAGAGGGGAGGACAGTACTACGGGATTGCCGTCTGTTCGTTCTACATCAATGAAATGATCAGCCGATTCTGCCCATTTTAGTGTGATAAAGGGGCGGTGCAGCGTATTGAAAGTAATGAAGCGCCGGATCAGATACCTGCATTCTTTCTCCAGTACGCCTACTGTCACTTCTCTTCCGGCGTCCCGCAACTTCTGAATTCCTCGTCCGGCGACCTGTGAGAACGGGTCTTGACAGCCAATTACAATACGGGGAATCTGCTTCTCGATAATCAAGTCGGCACAAGGAGGCGTCTTTCCGTAGTGTGAGCAAGGTTCCAGGCTGACATAAATGGTGGAACGGCTCAATAAAGACTTGTCTTTGACGGAACGAATCGCGTTTACTTCGGCATGCGCCTCTCCGCAGCGGATGTGATATCCTTCGCCGATAATAAGTCCGTCACATACGATAACAGCCCCTACCATCGGGTTTGGAGCGACATTGCACAGTCCGTTTTTTGCCAGTTCAATGCAACGTCTCATGTATTTTTCTTCTTCCATTTTGGTGCTCTTCGCTATATTATTCTTACTTTTGCACTCCGAAATCGTAAAATATGAACCGCATCACTGCTTACATTCGTCAGTCACTACAGGATATTTATCCGCCGGAAGAGGTCAAAGCTCTTTCGATGTTGATCTGTTGCGACATGTTGGGGGTGGATGCGCTTGATATTTACATGGGCAAAGATATAATTTTATCTGCATGCAAACAGCGTGAATTAGAAAACATTATATTCCGTTTGCAGAAAAATGAGCCAATACAGTACATTCGGGGATATGCTGAGTTCTGTGGAAGGAACTTTCGGGTAGCTCCCGGCGTGCTGATCCCTCGTCCGGAGACTGCCGAACTGGTGGACCTGATTGTAAAGGAGAATCCGGATGCTCGTCGCCTATTAGATATAGGTACAGGAAGCGGATGTATCGCCATCTCTCTGGATAAAAATCTGCCGGATGCGAAAGTGGATGCCTGGGATATTTCGGAAGAAGCGTTGGCTATTGCCCGTAAAAATAATGAAGAGTTGGATGCTCAGGTCACCTTCCGTCGACAGGATGTTTTTTCTGCTGACGGAATACAGGGGGCATCTTACGATATAATTGTCAGCAATCCGCCCTATGTGACGGAAACTGAAAAAACAGAGATGGAAGCCAATGTGCTTGACTGGGAGCCGGAACTTGCCCTGTTTGTTCCTGATGAAGACCCTCTGCGTTTCTATCGTCGGATTGCGGAACTGGGACGAGAACTACTCCGTCCGGGCGGCAAACTCTATTTTGAAATCAATCAGGCATACGGACAAGACATGATACGCATGATAGAAATGAACCAATATCGGGACGTTCGTGTTATAAAAGACATATTTGGAAAAGATAGAATACTTATAGCTAACCGATGAGTGCACAATTAACAGATGAAGAGGCGTTGAATCGTGTTGCCTCTTATTGCTCCGCTGCAGAACATTGCCGGGCAGAAGTAAATGAGAAATTACAGCGTTGGGGAATAGCCTATGAGACCATAGCGCGTATCCTTGAACGGCTAGAAACCGAAAAGTATATTGATGACGAGCGCTATTGCCGTGCTTTTGTGAACGATAAGTTTCGTTTTGCCAAATGGGGTAAGATGAAAATCGTACAGGGACTCTACATGAAGAAGATTCCTTCCGATGTGGCATGGCGTCATCTGAACGAAATTGATGAAGAGGAATATCTCTCCATCCTGCGTGACTTGCTGGCTTCCAAACGGAAAAGCATTCATGCGAAAGATGATTATGAACTGAACGGAAAACTGATGCGATTTGCGATGAGCCGTGGTTTTGAACTCAAAGATATACGCCGTTGTATCGAAATTCCGGAGGAAGAGGAACAATTCAGTTAAAAAATAAACGGATTCTTCTTTCTATTCTCGTTCAATTTCTGTACTTTTGCGGCAAATAATTAATAGTTAGTTTAGTTATGAAAAACTTAGAGAGACTATTTGCGGAGAAACTTTTGAAGATTAAGGCTATTAAACTTCAACCCGCTAACCCTTTTACATGGGCTTCTGGATGGAAATCCCCCTTTTACTGTGACAACCGTAAAACTCTGTCCTATCCTTCTCTTCGTAATTTTGTGAAGATTGAAATTACACGTCTGATATTGGAACGATTCGGACAGGTGGATGCGATTGCAGGTGTGGCTACAGGTGCTATCCCGCAGGGAGCATTAGTGGCTGACGCGTTGAATCTGCCGTTCGTGTATGTTCGTTCTACCCCGAAAGACCACGGATTGGAAAACCTGATTGAAGGAGAACTTCGTCCGGGTATGAAAGTCGTAGTGGTTGAAGATTTGATTTCTACAGGTGGTAGTAGTTTGAAGGCTGTGGAAGCAATTCGTCGCGATGGTTGTGAAGTGATCGGTATGGTAGCTGCTTATACGTATGGTTTTCCCGTTGCTGAGGAAGCATTCAAGAATGCCAAAGTACCTTTGGTGACGTTGACCAATTACGAAGCAGTGCTTGATGTAGCACTTCGTACCGGTTATATCGAAGAAGAAGATATTGCGACATTGAACGATTGGCGTAAAGACCCGGCTCATTGGGATGCAGGGAAATAATATTGTATTATTTGATCGGAAATTTTAGTAAGAAAGAACCATTCGGACAATATCTGTTCGGATAGTTCTTTCTTTGATTTTATACGAATAAAGAATTATGGCTAATTTTGAAAGTAGTGTAAAGGTAATACCTTACAGTCAGGAACGTGTGTATGCCAAGCTATCGGACTTGAGCAATCTGGAATCGGTAAAAGACCGTTTACCGGAAGATAAAATACAGGACTTGAGTTTTGATTCGGATACACTGAGCTTTAGCGTTTCGCCTATCGGCCAGCTGACCTTGCAGATTGTTGAGCGTGAACCTTGCAAATGTATTAAACTGGCAACTACCAACTCTCCGCTACCTTTTAATATGTGGATTCAGCTAGTTTCAACAGCAGAGGAAGAGTGCAAGTTGAAAGTGACTATCGGTATGGATATCAATCCGTTTATGAAAGCAATGGTACAGAAACCTCTTCAGGATGGTCTGGAGAAGATGGTTGAGATGCTGTCGATGATTCAATATTAAATAAGTATTAAGTATTAGGTATTAAGTATTAACCGTAGCTACGTTGATACTTATGGTAATACCTAATACTTAATACCTAATACTTAAATATTATGGCGCAGAAACTTTGGGAAAAATCCGTGCAGGTAAATAAAGACATCGAACGTTTCACGGTGGGACGTGACCGTGAGATGGATCTTTATCTGGCTAAACATGATGTACTCGGTTCTATGGCTCATATTACGATGCTCGAAAGTATCGGTCTGTTGACCAAGGAAGAACTGGAACAGTTGTTGGCTGAGTTGAAGAATATTTATGCTTCGGCCGAAAGAGGTGAGTTTGTAATAGAAGAAGGAGTAGAGGATGTGCATTCGCAGGTAGAATTGATGCTGACCCGCCGTTTGGGAGATATCGGTAAGAAGATTCACAGTGGTCGTTCGCGGAATGACCAGGTTTTGCTGGACCTCAAACTCTTTACCCGTACGCAGATTCGCGAGATCGCGGAAGCGGTGGAACAACTCTTTCATGTGCTGATTCTTCAGAGTGAGCGATATAAAAATGTCCTGATGCCGGGATATACCCATTTGCAGATTGCGATGCCTTCATCCTTTGGATTGTGGTTCGGTGCTTATGCCGAAAGCTTGGTGGATGATATGCAGTTCCTGCAGGCGGCTTTCAAGATGTGCAATCGCAATCCGTTGGGTTCTGCGGCAGGATATGGCTCCTCTTTCCCGTTGAACCGGATGATGACAACCGATTTGTTAGGTTTCGATTCACTGAATTATAATGTCGTTTATGCGCAGATGGGACGTGGCAAATTGGAGCGTAATGTTGCTTTTGCATTGGCTACCATTGCCGGAACGATTTCTAAGCTGGCTTTTGATGCTTGTATGTTCAATAGTCAGAACTTCGGTTTTGTGAAACTGCCGGATGATTGTACTACTGGTTCGAGCATCATGCCTCATAAGAAGAATCCGGATGTTTTCGAACTGACACGTGCCAAATGTAATAAACTGCAGTCTCTTCCTCAGCAGATAATGATGATAGCAAACAATCTGCCATCCGGTTACTTCCGTGACCTGCAGATTATAAAAGAGGTTTTCCTTCCCGCTTTCCAGGAACTAAAGGACTGCTTGCAGATGACGACTTATATCATGAATGAGATTAAGGTGAATGAACATATCCTTGATGATGATAAATATCTGTTTATTTTCAGTGTCGAGGAAGTGAATAGGCTGGCTCGTGAAGGCATGCCTTTCCGTGATGCGTATAAGAAAGTAGGTCTTGATATAGAAGCCGGAAAATTTACTCATGACAAACAGGTGCATCATACACACGAAGGAAGTATCGGTAATCTTTGTAATGATGAAATCTCCGCATTAATGCAACAAGTGGTCGATGGCTTCAATTTCTGTGGAATGGAGCAGGCCGAGAAAGCATTATTAGGGCGATAAAATATTTTCTGCCAAACTTTTTTAATCGAAAGTTTGGCAGAAACAAGGAAACTCCTTATCTTTGCACCCGTTGAAAAAATGCGGAAATAGCTCAGTTGGTAGAGCATAACCTTGCCAAGGTTAGGGTCGCGAGTTCGAGTCTCGTTTTCCGCTCTCTTTTCCCTTTTTAGGATGCTCGAATGGTGGAATGGTAGACACGAAGGACTTAAAATCCTTTGGCCATTGCGGCTGTGCGGGTTCAAGTCCCGCTTCGAGTACGAGTATTCTTGATTAAAAGCTCTGTAAATCATTGATTTGCGGAGCTTTTTTTATATACCTGTCATGGGGCTATCTTGTCTCTAGTGCTGATTAAAGTTGGATTTATACTACTAAATTAAACTGAGAGTTAAACTGAGAGTTAAACTGAGAGTTAAACCAAGAGTTAAACCAAGAGTTTATGCGAATTAAGCTGTTTATGTATACCAAAACGGAAATTGGAAAGATACATGATTATTTGTATTAACATATAATTATTAATTTATTCAGTTGTTATTTGATTAATATTTTCATATTTTTACAAATGTGTTTTTGGAATATTTTACGACAATCATGAGAATATTTATGAAATTCAGAAAGCCTTTGTTACTTCTAGTTCTTCTCGTTTACGGAACTTTAGGTAAGGGGCAAATTTATAAGTATATAGGACTGGAGGACGGTCTGAATAACCAGAAAATATACAATATTCAGAAAGACCGACGAGGGTATATGTGGTTTTTGACTCAGGAAGGGGTTGATCGTTACGATGGGAAGCATATCAAACATTACACCTTTTCAGATGACAGTATGAAACTGGACTCACGTATTGCTTTGAACTGGTTTTATATGGATAGAGGGGATGTATTATGGGTAATCGGTCAGAAAGGTCGTATTTTCAGGTATGATTCTCAACATGATAAATTTGAATTGGCTTATGTACATCCGGAGTTAATTAGAAATAAATCCCAAGCATTCCTTAATTATGGTTATCTGGATAAGAATGATCATATTTGGCTGTGTTATAAGGATACAATTACTTGGTATAATGTTCGTACAGGCACAACATCGCATATGCCAACACCAGTCGACGGTGAAATAGCTACTATTGAGCAGACGGATGGCAATCATTTTTTTATAGGTACGGGAAGCGGCCTGTTTCGTGTTGGCGTGGAAAAAGGGGAACTGAAGCTTATTCCTGATGAAGTGGTGAAAAGTATAACTACACCTGTGCATGAACTTTATTACCATGCTATTTCAAAACAGCTGTTTGTGGGCAGTTATAAAGAGGGAATACTTATATATGATATAGGTCAAAGTTCAAAAATCACTTCCTGTTATTCACCTAATAATGTAGAAATTAATCAGATTGTTGCTCTGAATGCTGATGAGTTGTTGATAGCTACGGGTGGAAAAGGAGTATATAAGCTGGATGTAAATTCTTGCAAGAGTGAACCTTATATAACAGCTGACTATAGCAGTTATAATGGGATGAACGGAAACAATATCAATGATATCTATGTGGATGAGGAAGAGCGTATTTGGCTTGCCAATTATCCTACAGGTATTACCATTCGTAACAATCGTTATGGAAGATATGATTTGATAAAGCATTCTCTTGGCAATAACCGGTCGTTAGTGAATGATCAGGTGCATGATGTGATAGAAGATAGTGACGGTGACCTTTGGTTTGCAACTAGTAATGGAATTAGTTTTTATCAGACCGATACAAGAGAATGGCGTTCTTTTTTTAGTTCTTTTGATCCGGTGCCGGATGATGAGAATCATATCTTCTTGGCGTTGTGTGAAGTCTCTCCTGGTGTGATATGGGCTGGTGGTTTTACGTCTGGAATTTATAAGATAGAAAAGAAGAAAGGGTTTAAAATAAGCTATCTTTCGCCTGCGGCCATTGCAGGAATACGTCCTGACCAATATATTTATGACATTAAAAAGGATTCGGGCGGTGATGTATGGTCCGGTGGATATTATCATTTGAAACGCATTAATCTTGAGACTAAAAATGTTCGTTTGTATCCGGGAGTAAGTTCCATCACCACCATTCTGGAGAAAAATGCCCGTCAAATGTGGATTGGTACAAGAATGGGACTCTATCAGCTTGACAAGCAATCCGGTGTTTACCGGTATATTGACTTGCCTGTTGAATCTCCTTATATATGTGCATTATACCAGAGAGAAGATGGTATCCTGTATATTGGTACTCGTGGAGCAGGTCTTCTTGTTTATGATATCAATAAAAAGAAGTTTATTCATCAGTACCGAACTGATAATTGTGCACTGATTTCTGATAATATTTATACGATTATTCCGCGTCAGGATGAAAATCTCCTGATGGGTACGGAAAATGGTATTACGATTTATTCACCTAAAGATCATTTTTTCCGTAACTGGACACGGGAGCAGGGACTGATGAGCGTAAATTTTAATGCCGGTTCTGCCACAACTTACAGTAACAGTACGCTTGTCTTTGGTGGCAATGATGGTGCTGTTAAGTTTCCGACAGACATAGAAATACCTGAGCCATATTATTCGCGTTTGTTATTACGGGATTTTATGATAGCTTATCATCCTGTCTATCCTGGTGATGACGGATCTCCCTTGAAGAAGGATATTAACGAGACTGATTGTCTGGAATTGGCCTACGGTCAAAATACTTTTTCGCTTGATGTGGCTTCCATAAATTATGATTATCCTTCTAATATTCTTTATTCATGGAAAATCGACGGTTATCATAAAGAGTGGACCCGTCCGAGTCAAGATAATCGGATTGTTGTTAGAAATCTGCCTCCTGGCAGTTATACGTTACAAATTCGTACTGTATCTAATGAGGAGAAGTATAAAACTTATGAAACAAGGAGTATTCAGATCATTATTACCCCTCCGGTGTGGGCCAGTATGTGGGCAATGGTGGGGTATGCAATTCTGGTGGTCTTGATTATGATTATCATATTCCGTGTTATCATGTTGCATAAACAAAAGAAGATTTCTGATGAGAAGACACGTTTTTTTATTAATACTGCTCATGATATACGTACGCCGCTGACATTGATAAAAGCACCGCTGGAAGAAGTTGTTGAAAACCATATGGTGGCAGAGAAGGCATTACCCCATATGAATATGGCCCTAAAGAATGTGAATACATTGCTTCAGCTGACAACCAACTTGATAAACTTTGAACGGATCGACGTATATTCGTCTACTCTTTATGTTTCTGAGTATGAATTGAATTCTTATATGAATGATGTTTGTGCTACTTTCCGCAAATATGCTGAGATGAAGCGTGTCAGATTTGTTTATGAGAGTAATTTTGATTATTTGAATGTGTGGTTTGATAGTGACAAAATGGGGTCTATCTTGAAGAATATTTTGTCAAATGCGTTGAAGTACACGCCAGAGAATGGTAGCGTGTGTATTTGTGCTTGCGAGGAAGGGAATACTTGGAGTATTGAGGTAAAGGATACAGGAATTGGTATTCCTTCATCTGAACAGAAGAAATTATTCAGAAATTGTTTCCGGGGTAGTAATGTAGTCAATTTGAAAGTGACCGGAAGTGGGATTGGATTGATGCTGGTATATAAACTGGTTAAGTTGCATAAAGGAAAGATACATATTCAAAGTGTTGAACATCAGGGAACATGCGTGCAAATTACTTTCCCGAAGGGAAATACCCATTTGCATAAAGCAAAGTTTATCTCTCCAAAAACACCGAATGAACGTATGGATGCTGTTGTACTGGGGGGAACTTCTGACTTGCCGGTCTTGGAGGCACCTCAGATAAAAACCTCTTTACAGCGTATTCTGGTAGTGGAAGATAATGATGATTTGCGTAATTATCTTGTGGATATGCTTATGGCAGGGTATAATATCCAGTCCTGTTCCAATGGCAAAGATGCGCTTGTCATTATAAAGGAGTTTAATCCAGATCTTGTTATATCCGATATAATGATGCCTGAGATGAGTGGAGACGAACTGTGCTCAGCTATCAAAACGAGTGTGGAAATGTCTCACATTCCAGTCATATTGCTGACTGCGTTAGGGGATGAGAAAAATATACTCGGAGGACTGGAAATCGGAGCAGATGCCTATATAACCAAGCCATTCAGTGTGGGTATACTAAAGGTTACTATTAAAAACATATTGGCAAATCGTGAATTGCTCCGTCAGGTCTATAATAGTATCGAAAATAAAGAAAAGCATTTACCTGTCAATTGTACTAATACTTTGGACTGGAAATTCATAGCTTCAGTCAAGGAATGTATAGAGAAGAATATGGGAGATTTGGACTTTGGGGTAGATGTACTCAGTAATCAGCATCATATGAGTCGAACAAGTTTCTATAATAAACTGAAAGCGCTGACCGGTTATGCTCCGGCTGACTACATCCGGATGATCCGTTTGCAACGTGCAGCACAATTATTAAAGCAGAAAGAATATACAATAACGGAGATTGCTGAAATTGTCGGGTTTTCGGATGCGAAGTATTTCAGGGAGGTATTTAAGAAGTATTATAATGTCAGTCCAAGTAAGTTTGTGAATTCGGATCAGGAATAGAGTAGACGAGATATCGTTTTATACCATTGTTGTTTCTTATAAACTTTTGGAGAGGATTATAGGACGCTAAATTCGAAAAAGAAGAAGATGTCAAAAGCAAGATAAATGTATCATCCTGCTTTTGACATCTTCTTTTTTTAATAGATTATTTATAATAACTTGTTGGAGCCGAGTATGATCAGCATTGTATATCCCAAGATAAGTCCTATAATTCCCATAATGATACCTACCTTTTCCATATCTTTTTGCTGAATCATTCCTGTGGCATGTGCCAGGGCATTAGGTGGTGTACTAATTGGTAATATCATTGCCAGCGATGATCCGATGGCGACTCCAATTAATAAAGTCTCTACACCTCCCAACGATGACAGGTTTTCACGCATGCTGATTCCGGCAATGGCGAGAATAGGGACGAGTAATGCTGCGGTGGCTGTGTGTGAAATAAAGTTGGCCATAGCATAGCAAATCAGTCCGGAACCGACAATCATCAGTACAGGGGGCCATGTGCTGAATGGGATGGCTTCGATCATATGCTTTGCCAGTCCGGTCTCTTGCAAGGCTACGCCCAATGCGAAGCCGCCGGCTACCATCCAGAGTACACTCCAGCTGATCTCTTCCAGGTCACGTTTGGTAATAACGCCTGTTATACAAAAAACAGCTACCGGAATCATTGCCACTACATTGGAGTTTACTCCTGTAAATTTGTCGAACATCCACAATAGAACCGTTATAGCAAAGGTGATATAAACCACAATGGAGCGCCAGTCTTTCTTTGCTTCACCTTCAATTTGCAGTTCGATGCTCTTTTGTTTGAATGGAAACAGTCGTAAGAGGATAAACCAGGCTATAAACAGTACAATAATAGTGTAAGGCAACATAAAGCTCATCCATTCTCCAAAACCGATATTCAGATTTAATCCTTCCGGATCATTCAAATACTTTAAAGCAATGGCGTTAGGTGGTGTACCGATAGGAGTTCCCATACCACCTACATTGGCAGCAACGGGAATGGCCATAGCCAATCCGATTTTCCCTTTTCCATCTGCCGGGAGTGCTTTTAATACGGGAGTAAGGAAGGTAAGCATCATGGCCGCCGTAGCCGTATTACTAAGAAACATGGAAAAGACAGCTGTAACGAGGATGAATCCCAATAGCACATATCGTGATTGTGTTCCGAAAGGTCTCAGCATAACTCGTGCCAACAATACATCCAGTCCACTTTTGGTTGCTGCGATGGCAAGAATAAATCCACCTATAAACAGCATGATGATAGGATCGGCAAAGCAATGCAGGATAGACTTATATTTGACTGTCTGTCCCAATTCCTCCGCAGGAGTATTTTGGGTTAAGAACCATAAACTACTGTCGGAAACGGTAAGTAATAATAGTACAACAATAAGAACGGAAGTGGTCCATGCCGGGACAGCTTCGAACACCCACATGAGTGTGGCGAAAATGAAAATGGAAATAAGTCTTTGTTCTATAACGGTCAACCCTTCTATTCCAAAAGTATCAATGGGAAGGAACCATAAAATAAGAGAGAGGGTAATAGCTATGGTTAACTTTATACATCGGGCCACTGTCTGATTCTTTGCTAACCGTTTAGCTTTCTTTAAGTCCTGATAAGCTTCTACTAGGTGGAAGCCGTGAAAAATCTTGTACATAATATTAGAATGAGATAAAATTAAAAAACGTTTGCAAAAATAACTTTTTATTTTGTATTTAGTTAGTCTGACGTTAAAGATTTCTTTTATTCAACATATTTATTAAAATTTTATGCAGATGACTTGCTGTATTGAAAAAAGTAGTATTTTTGCCGCCGCTTTTGGAAAATGCATTTGTAAAGTTTCCAATATTCAGTATTATTTTAATCAAAAAAACATGAATTATTCTTGCAGAAAAACCATCGTTCCTATTATAATAGGAACATTACTTTCAGGCGCCTGCTCGAACGATGAACCAACCGGGGGAAAAGGCCATCAACAAACTTATTCAGTGGTATTAAAAGGAATTACGGTAGCAGGAGAAGAATCTTCTGAAGAGCTCAAAGATGTATCGGTTTTCCAGTTTAGTGACGGGAATTTATATAAAGAGGAACAGCTGACTCCCGGGCAAGGCGGACAGTCGGAGATTTCTGCGGTCAGCGGATCTCGACTTTATTTTCTGACCGGACTGGAGATTCCTGCCGGAGAGAAAGCTAAAAGTGAAGAAGAATTTCGTAATACGATTATCGGTGAAGGATTGCATGATAATTCTGCGCCGGATTTCATGGCGGCTGTAGTCGAATTGGAGAGCGGAGTAGTGACACGCAGCAATGCGGAGGTCAATGTAATTATGAAACGCGGTGTGGCGCGCATTGATTTGAACACAACAGCCGACAGCAAAACGCAGATAAAGGAAGTCATCGTAGAGAATGCTCCTGCCGAGACTTTACCATTCCTCGAAAATGTCCGGGCGTCGGATAAAACGGTGAGCTATCGGAAGGAGTTCTCTTCTGCATTCGATGGCAAGCAAGAGGGGGTATTCCGTCTGTTCGAGAGCACACGTCCTGTCAATATCATCTTGCGTGGAACCTATGGTGAAGTCCCTATCAGGTTAAAAGTCGAATTGCCAGTTGTCGAACGCAATAAAGTATATGAATTGGCAGTGCTCAATGTGGGAGCTGAAGTGACAGGTGTTTTTGAGATCAAACCGTGGGAAGAAGGGGAAACGATTGTCGGAAAGCCTGATACGAACCAACGTCTTTTGCTTAATGCGTCGAAATCCAGGATTCCGGAAGGGGTGAAGGTAGACTATGAGAATAATATACTGGAAGTGCCTGCTACAGGTGCTGATAACATGACGCTGGCGTTCGTTACAGACACTCGTATCGATATTTCTTCTACAGAAGGTGCCGGTAGCGGAACAAGTGTAGGCAATATGTCCGTGTCGGAAGAGGCGGAAGGTATCGTGTCGTCATTTAATGTATCGGTTGCAGCGCAAGGCAGCGGTCGCCTGGGCTATACGGTTTTGGTGCATTTGAAAAATGCCTTGTTGAGTGGAACATATGATTACGTGGAGATACGTGTGGCTCCGAGTGACAAACAGATTGAAACTGTGGAAATCGCAGGAAATGTATGGATGGCATTTAATGCGCGTAGCCACGATCTGGAAGATCAGATTTATCCGTTGGACGGGGCTACGGTCGAAGATATGTATCATAAAAGTTGGATTAACACGGTGGGTGGTCTGTTCCAATTTGGACGTTTATATATGTACGTGCCTTGGCAGGGGTATAATCCTTCCAACAATTTAGGTAACCAGACAGCTGATACACCTTGGGTGAATGATACACATATGCCTTGCCCTGAAGGATACCGGATACCGGCTGGTAACGAATGGCAGTCTCTGCTTCCTGCAGACCAAGAGATTCCGGGTAGATATAAGGCAGGAAATGGAGAAACAATTGCCGCTACACTTCACATTGGAGAAGGAACACTGATAACTCCGTCCAGTGGTGTGACGGGAACACAGCATTATGTGAAGTTTACTTCGGAAGACACCGGTCGCAGCCTTATTATTCCTTTGGCTGGCTCGAAGGGAGATAAGTCGTCATCCAATAATCCGGCTTTCGGGAAAAGAGCTGTGTTGTGGACAAACGAACGTAACGGTCTTCCGGGCGGTTATGCATGGGCTTACTGGTTGCCGTTCGAAGGAGCCGAGTCAACCGTTATTAAGAAACAGCGGTTACAGATGGAAGCATTTGCATCCGTACGTTGTGTAAAGAAATAGAGGAGGCTGTTTATGAAGATGCTAAGAATCATAATGATATTACTGGGCGCATTATTGCTTGCCAACTGTTCGGGTGATTTTGAACAGGAGACCGGCATTGTTCCTTCCCATTCCGGACAAGTGTCGTTTTTGTTTGGGTTGCAGCAAGATGATGCGTCCGTGGTGCAGACACGCGGAAGCAAACCGGAGCAGATCACTCGTATGTGGTATGCTATTGCCAATGAACGTGGAGAGATTATTAAGCCCTTATATCAGAAGCTGGAAGAAAACTTCTCAAAATTGACTATCGAAGGATTGAGTATGGGGGATTATACAGTCGTTTTTCTGGCTACTACGAGCGAGGAAGAAGATGAGGCTGTTAAAGAACCCGAAAAACTGTCCGATGACTGGTTGATAAATCATGCGGAAAATGCGCCGTTAGATGCGGTTTACTTTTATAAGAAAATAGAATTGCATATCGGCAGAGATCAGGCTTCGGTGTCGCATACAGTGGTCTTGGAGCGTTCTGTAGGGAGAGTGGATGTCGATTTGAATGTATCGTCCGATTATATGTGGAGATTCATTCGTAAAATCGATATAACTTTCGACGATGCCGAAGGAATATATGCGACTCTTGGTGCAGACGGGAAATATTCCGGAACCAGAAAGATAGAATCTTATGACATTACCGGGAAATACTCGTTTTACTCATTGCCCGGCACAAAAGCATTATCCGGATTTGTGACGATTGAGTCCGATCGCAGTGATGGAACTCAGTTTGTCCGTAAATACCGTTTCACGGATTGTAAGATTGAGGCAGGCCGTGTATCTCATATTAGTATTGATTATCTGCATCCGGAAAATCAGGATGGTTCACTTTATGTTCGCAAGGAGGACTTCTTTCGGTTTCGCACGGATACGATGTTTTTGGCCAGTGAGCCACGTGAGGTCTTTTATGACAGTCGCCGTCGTTCTTTTTATGCGAATGCTCCGTTGCAGGTTTCCATTTCAGACGAACATCAGTTGCTTGTCAAGTTCTTTTCTCCTGTAGGTATTCAGGATGTGAAGATTATGTGCCGTTTTAATAAATTTAGCATGGAGTTCTTCGAACTGGCACATTTTGAACAGATTTATCCGTTTATGGAAGCGTCATTCCCCTTGCCGGTTGTAGATTCGGAACGGACATTCACTACAAGTAGTGGACGGAAGATAGTGGTGCCTGCACAGCCCGGACTTTCCAATGATGATGTGACGCTTGTTATTCGTACAGAAGATCCGTTTATGAAGAAAATAGAACAGATAGACAGTCGCTGGTTTATACGTTTTTCTTCTTATTCGGCTGACAATGGTCATGCGTATTGGCGTCATATGAATCCGTTATTGTGCCGTCACGGAGTGGCGTTGGCTGTCAATATGGCTTTCATGTTCTCTTCCGAAGAGTTTAATATGGAAATGAACAAATACGAAGGTTTGTTGAAAGACAATGGAGGAAATCCGATCAATCTGGATGCGTTGCGTCAAAGAATCCGTAATCATGGCGGGCTTGTGCTGGGGTGTGTTGCCGGTGTCGGCGGATTAGGTGGAGGCAATACGTACGGCTTGGCTAATTATTGTTATACCGGTGTTTATTTTGATGCGACTCCTCCGGATGCCCATCCGCATAATTATCCCCGTCAGGCCATGTTTCATGAATACGGGCATTGCCTTGGGTATAGCCATAGCAGTACGATGACATATGGTGACCAATGGACGGTGTTGTGTGCAACGGTTTTTGTGGATATGGGAAAGAATGGTAAATTGCCGGTATGTTCGAAAGAGATAATAGCACAGTTACCGATGTAATCTGAAATCTTTTTCCTTCTTGCTTATTGCAAGTACAAGAAAAGCCCCGAACCATCACGGTCCAGGGCTTTTTTTCATCATTATAAACATGTATATAAGCAATACTAAATTTAAACACGTAAGACATCACGCATACAAACGACGCTAACTGCCCATTATGGGCTGTCAACATTTGCATATATATATTTATAGATTAAGAAAGAATATCGCATCATCACGACTGAATATTCTGAGTAAAATGATATTAAATCAGTAGTAATTTCAAATGGTTCCGCCATCACAACGAAACGACATTTGTAATAAATTCAATATTAAACATGTCTAACTTTGTACTTTGACAAACTTTCAATTATGACTAAGGTTGCAAAGATACAGCTTTTTTAATAAATATGCAATAATTATAATGTCGTAAATTCACTTCCGTCATTCGTAAGGGGGGAGGCTGTTGAGCGGATATTAAATCGGGAAAAAATTCTATGGTTGATAGATGTGATGATTTATAGGTATATGGATTGTGATAGGGATTTGTATGAAAAGATGATTGGATTAGTGCAGAAATATATATCTGCTTACTCTTCTCTTTTATAACTTGAATATTAATATTGAAACTTTTATTTTTCTTATTTTTGGGGTATGAATAAATAATATATTAAAAATAGAACATAGAATGCCAAGAATGGCACTTGTGGTAGTTATTTTAAATCTTTTACTTTGCGTGATTTTATGTGATAAAAAAGAATTTATAATTAACTATGAAGATTATGAAGAAAAGATTGTTGTATTTGTTTATGCTTATTAGTTCGGTGAGTCTATTTATGAGTTGTAGTGACGATGACGATGTGAAATATCCGGTTGACAGTGAACTTGCAGGTGCATATAAAGGAACGATGGATGTATATTATGTGGGAGTATCTACTCCTATAGCTTCTGATATGGTTCAGAAGGTTTATATCTCAAAGGCTTCGGATACTGCTGTAAAACTGGAACTGAGAAACTTTACTATTACCGTAGCAGGTACTGAGCTTCTTATTGGTGACATTACTGTGGATAATTGTGCTTTGACAAAAAGTGGTGATGCTTATAAGTTTTCCGGCAATCAGACATTAAGTCTTGTTGTGGGATCATGCAATACATCCGTTTCGGGTACAGTTGGTAAGAATGCTGTAGATATGGTTATTGATGTAGATGTAGAAGGCGGAATGAAAGTTAAGGTCAATTATAAAGGTACTAAACTGTCAGGAAGTGAAAACACGGAGGCTAAAATAACCGATTTTACTATTGATGACGAAGTTATAACAGTAGCACCGGTTATTGATGATGCAAAGAGTGCCATTACGTTTAAAGTTAATGATGAGGCTACTGAGGAAGACTTGAAAGCCTTGGTACCAGTCATTGCTGTTTCAGAAAAGGCTACCGTAACTCCGGCAAGTGGTGTTGCTCAGGACTTCTCCGGAGGAAAAAGTGTTGTTTATACTGTAGTTGCTGAAGATGGAACATCAAGAAAGTATACTGCTTCTATTGAAGGTGTTCAGAATATCATGAAATATTCTTTGGATGAATGGTCTGAATTTGATGCAGGTAATAGTTATGAAAATTATTGGACTCCGGAGCCTGCAGGATTCCTGGCTACTTCCAATGGTGGTGCCAAAATGTTGAATGGATCATCTTCGACAGTAAAAGTAGGCTATCCTGTGATGGAAGAATCTGAAGGCTTTAGTGGTAAGGCTGCCAAATTGGTGACATTGGATTCTAGAGCACATGTTTTAGGCAGTATGGCACCTATTACTTCCGGTTCTTTATTTACGGGTACGTTCAGTCTTAATATGCTTGCTCCTTTGAAATCAACCAAATTTGGTATTGCTTATGACAAGGAGCCTAAGTTATTAAAAGGCGTATATAAATATAAAGCAGGAACTAACTATATAGATGGTTCTGTCAAACCAGTGCAGGAGGGGCTTAACATTATCGACGAATGTTCTATTGCTGCGGTATTGTACGAAGCAAAAGATGCAGCCGGCAAAGATGTGACACTCACAGGAGTAGATATTAATACTTCAGAATATCGTGTGGCAGAAGCTCGCTTGAAAGATGGTACGGATAAAGATGAATGGACTACATTTGAACTTGCATTTGAGTATTTGCCGGAGAAATCTTATGATAGTACTAAAGAGTATAAGTTAGCTATTATATGTTCTTCCAGTAAGGAAGGTGATAAGTTCAAAGGCGCAGCTAACAGTACGCTGATCGTTGATGAATTGGAGGTTATTGGCGAGTAATGAAATTGATTTTCTTCTTATAGAATATCGTATAGAAAATAGAAAGAGACTGAGCTCATAAAGAGTTCGGTCTCTTTTTTTGCTTATACATCATATCTGAATATTAAATCTTCTAAAGCCTCAATAATATGGTTTTTAGTCTCTATAATCTTAAAAATAGATCATAGAATACAAAAAATAGACCTTGTAGAGCCTGAAATAAAGACGTTACTTTGCCATGTTTTTTATATCGTAAAGAGTTTAATTGTTATAGAGAAAAATTATGAAGAAAAATTTACTGTTTTTATTGATGTTTGTTTGCTCAATGAGCTTGTTCACATCTTGTAATGATGATGATGATAATAATGGCGAAGGTCCTCAGTTAGGAAGAGATATTGCCGGTACGTACAATGGAACTTTAGCTATGGTGGCTTCTGAAGCGAAGACTTCAAGACAGCAGGTCTTTATTACTCAAGTGGGAGCGAATGAGGTGAGTTTGGATTTGAAAAATATTTCTATTAATATAGAAGGAGCAGATGCACCTATTGAGATTGATGCCGTACAATTTCCGAATGTAGTAGTGGAAGGTGATAATACTTTGGCTGAATTAAAAGAGTCAAAGGCGACTGTACAATCTACTTTGGGAGAAATAGAGGTAACAGCAGCTGGTACTGTAGCTTCACAGAAGTTAAATTTGAACTTCTCTGTTAAAGTGAAGGTTGAGGGAGAAGGTGATAAAAGTATAGATGTTGCTTTTGTTGGCGAGAAATTGAGTTCGGAAGTTGATATGAAGGATTACGCTCAAGAGCTGGCTGGCTGGTATGCACGCAAAGAACTTACTGTAACTGGAATTGACTTGGAACCTAAATGGCCGACTGATGGTATTGAAGTAGTTTATAATAAATATGATCAGATTTCTATCAAACCTTTTTATATTACTTTCCCGTATTCTGCTAATGATACAAGACAGATTGAAATTAAATCTGCAAGATTAATAAAGACAGCAACATCTGTTGAGATAGAGGATATTCACCAGGCTTTGACTGATAATAGAGGTGATGCAACATTGGATTTGTCTGGTAAGTTTGAGGATGGAGTGTTAACTCTGAATATGACTATTACTAATGCAGAAAATACAGCTCATTATGTATTTACAGCTGATCAAAAAAAGACAGGTGCTATAATTGAAAAGATGACAATCAATAGTGATGTTGTTACAGTACAACCGGAAATAGGGGAAGTTGCTAGTAATAAAGCTAATATTGTTTTCTATATAAAGGATGGTACAAGTAGTGATAAGTTGTCATTGGTGCCGGAGTTTGAAATTTCATCAGGTGCTACGCTTTATTATGGTGATGCAGCTTATGTAAAAGGCACAGCAATTGACTTCTCTAAAGAACAGACATTTAAAGTGACAGCAGAAAGTGGAAAAACGACTACTACATATACAATAAAAACTGCGGTGTTGCAGACTGATTTTTCGTTTGCTACAAACTTTGATGGAGAGTGGGAGCATAAAAGTTATAATGATGCAGGTAAAATATTATATGATGAACCAGGAGCTGGATGGTCTACTTCTAATGGAGGAGTTGCTTATATAAAAGGAATGGATTTCATTTTGCATTGTTATTCAGCTGATAAACCAAACGCTGTGACTATTTCAACGGATAGTAAATCAGGGAAAGCGGCTCGGTTGGAATCATTAGATACAACAGGGAAATGGGCTTTTATCACTTCTGTTCCAAAGGTAACTTCGGGTTCTGTATTTTCGGGAGTGTTTGAAGTAGACCCAATTAATACCTTGAAGAGTACAAAATTTGGTTATCCTTGTTTCAAAAAGCCTGTTGCTTTCAAAGGCTCATATAAATTTACAGCTGGGAAAACATATTATACTTGCCCCGATCCTTCTAAGGCTCACATCTTTGAAGTAGATGCAACCAAAACAGATTTGCCGGCTATGAATGCTGTATTATATGAAGTAGATACCTATGCATTTGATATTTTGGATGGAACTAATCTGCTAACGTCTGATAAAATAGTAGCAATTGCATCTGTAGATGGCAAGGAACAAGCTGAATATACAGACTTTAGTGTGGACTTTAAGTTTAAGGATGGTAAGAACTTTGATCCTGCTAAGAAATATAAACTTGCAGTCGTTTGCTCTTCAAGTAAAGATGGAGACAAGTTCAGTGGTGCTCCGGGTAGTGTACTTTATGTAGATGATTTAGAGGTTACTTTTTAATATATTAGCTCTTTTCTCTTGGAATAAATAAGTTGTTCTGATAGAAAAGATTGCGGAATATAAAGGCAAAATCTTGTTAATATGAAAATAATGCAGTTACTTTACTGCGTTTTTCGAGATTAGAAAGAATTTCAATTATTAAATGTTTGAAAATTATGAAGAAGAATTTATTGTATTTATTGATGCTGCTTTGTTCAGTTAGCATGTTTACTTCATGTGGTGATGACGATGATAAAGATGATAATAAAGCAGATGTAGCTGGTACTTATGCAGGTACTTTGGGAGTAACACTTGATGGTGAAGGTCCGATATCTTCATCACAAAGTATTGAATTAACAAGCCCGGCAGATAATAAAATTAATTTTGTATTGAAGAACTTTATTCTTCAAGCAGGTATGGGTGGTGAGGCAGGTCAATCCGTACCTGTTGGAAATATAAAGATTACTGATATTGATTTGGTAGGTACTAATGGTAACTATACATTTACGAAGACTGCAAATATTAAAATAGAAGCTGGGGATAAAGAAGGTATTGCTAGTGATGCATGGATGGGACCTATTATTTCAGGTACTAGTGGTATTCCTGTAACTTTGAAAGGTACAATAACTGGAAATGATATCAAGTTGGATATTACTATACCTTTCATGAATATGAATATAGCAGTTCAGTTTTCTGGAGCAAAGAAGTAATTTTCAGAAAGTAGAATTATAAGGTATAAAAAAATACGGAACTCAAAGGAGCTCCGTATTTTTTATACCTTATTTTTTATGGCATTGTCGCAAACTCTTTTAGTCGCATATTTATTCTAAGTCTCTTTTCTGCAAAACCATCTTTGGACTTTGAATGATATTTGTATAATTTTATGTTATATCTTACTGTTGGCTAAAAAACTTTCAACAGCCTTCCTTGCCCATATCTTAAATCAGTATATTGAGCATTTTAAAGCTTGTAGAATATGCATTTTGGACTTTAGTCTTAAAAATGGATCACGAAATATAAAGAATAGACCTTGTGTGAATTGATTGGTAGATGTTATTTTGCTTTTGCTCTTATGAAAGAATAATTTATTAACTAAATATGAGAATGATGAAAAAAGGTTTGTTGTATTTATTTATGTCTTTATTTTCGGTTGTGCTCTTTACTGCGTGTGGTGATGATGATCCGCAACCTATTCAGGATGGTGAATTTGATGGAGTATATTTAGGAACTCTTGATGTGAATGCAGGTGATTTGGGGGAACAGAATGATATTCCTCAGAAAATCTACATTTCTAAAACTGGTGAAAATCAGTTGAAAATGCAACTCAAGAAATTTTCTTATCCGGGAATTGGTGAATTAGGTGATATAGAATTAGACGGCATTAAGGCCGTAAAAGCAGGCAATGGTTGTATTTTTACGGGTACGGGGGCTGTTACCTTAGCTCCGGGTGAGTGTAATTTGGATGTTGCAGGTTCGATCAATGATGGTAAGCTATCTATGAATATAAAAGTCAAGGTCGCAATATTTAATATTGATGTTAATTTTGACGGCTCTAAAATGGCTGCCGATAAAAGTTCGGAAGCAGATATTTTGACCTTTATTTTTAATAATGATATGGTAATAGGTGAACCAATAATTGATGGAACTGATATTAGTTTTATGATTTCAGATGATATGACTAATGAACAACTGAGTACATTAGCTCCTACATTTACGATTTCACAAGGTGCGGTTGTGGATAAGCAAAGTGGAACTGAACAAGACTTCACGCAACCGGTTGTTTACACCGTAACTTCCGAAGATGGTATTGTGAGAAAGCAATATACGGTGGCTGTTGTCGGCAAAGAAAAAGATATCAATCTTGATGCATGGACAACTGTTAAATCTGAAACAAGTGGCTCTACTGAGAGTTATGAAACCCCTGTGGGACGATTTGGAACAAGTAATCCTGGTTTAATGACGATTAATGATATGATTTCTTCAGCAGGTCTGTCTCCTTTGGAATATCCAGTGAAACCTATTGAAGGAAAGGAAGGAAAGGCTGCTCAAGTTAAAACTATTTACACTTTTATTTCGATTGGTGGGATGGATTTTAATGCAGCTATGGCTGGTTTGATTCCTTATGTAACTTCTGGTTCTCTTTTCACGGGCTCATTTGAAACTGATATGGGTAATCCTCTGAATAGCACAAAATTTGGTATTCCTTTTGTCGGAGAACCTGTTACTCTTTCCGGTTGGTACAAATATACTCCGGGTCCGGTTTATTATGATAATAAGAATCAGATTGTTAGTGATAAAGTGGATGAATGTTCTATTTATGCTGTATTGTATGAGGAAGCTTTAGACAAGGATGGTAATAATATTGTGTTGACGGGAGATTATAAGGATAAAGAAGCCTATATTGGCACCTCGTCACGTGTAGTAATGCGTGCGGCATTAGAGAATGGTGGAGAGGTAAAAGACTGGACTGAGTTTACAGCTTCATTCAATCTTTTGAAGGATAAGACATATGATCCTTCAAAGAAATATTATTTGGCAGTAGTCTGTGCTTCAAGTGCAGAAGGTGATTATTATCAAGGTGCTCCGGGCAGTACATTGATTGTTGATAATTTAAAAGTAACTTCTAAATAGCATCAATAGCTATCATTATTTTTTTGAAAGAGAAGAAGAGTTCTGATACAATAACGGCTATTCCAATCATCTTTGATTTGGATTAGCCGTTATCATATATATAAAATGATTTTCTTTAGTTAGAATGCATACCCGAATCCTACATTCAAATAAATAGGATACATAGCAAAAGAAATCGTATCAAAATCCTTCTTAAAAATATCATTCAATCCCCAAGTTAAGTCAGCATATACATTCAAGTGTTTGAATGCTTTCCATTCGCCGCCTAACTGCATCCCCCACTGGAATTTGCGCAGATTATCAGAGAAGTCATAAGTAGCAATACTTTCGCCGGTAAAGTCGACTCTTGAACCGGTTTCATCCGGGGTACGCAAATGTCCTTTATATACATGACCGGAGAAGTTGCGTTCGATCAGATAAGAAACATACGGACCTGCCGAAACTTTCCATCGGTTGCTGATTTTATAGTTCGCTAATACAGGGACAGTAAGATATGAGTTCTTAACTTTTGTTTTTACGCCACCTGTCCATAGACCTTTCAGTTCACCACCATTCGTGTTGAAAATCTTCATACCATAGTTTTTCACAGTGGCTTCTGTAGTCATGTTCTTATTTTCGAGCCTTATGCCTACTGTCATTCCCCATTTCTTCTGTTCATCAAACCATTTTGTAGCATTTCCTTCAATCGAAATAGCTATACTGGGTGCATAACTGTCAATGCTGCGTATTTCTTCCGGCAGTGGAAGCGGTGCAGTACCGCCGATGCTGAATCCGGCCTTTATACTATACTCCCATCCATGTAGATATGAGTATATGATGCCTTGATTTCTTTCATTTTGTGCATTTGCCACCTGTGAAAAGAATAGGATTAGGCAGGCGATGCTGAATATTTTATATGTTGTTTTCATTTTTACGCGTAATTAATAGGTTGTTATTGTTGATCTGTAGAGATAAGTTTAACCTCGTCTATGTAAAGCGTACTTCCTACAGCACCGTCAAATTTAGCTCCGTCCACACTGGAAGAGAATACGATAGCGAGTTTGTATATTCCTTTTTGCAGCTTCTCCTGATCGATGCTCTTTCCCGGTTTGGGAACAAAATCAAGTTCGAAAGGTAGCCATGAATCTGTTTCCGGCCAGTAGGTACCTTCTGCTTTTCTTGCCAAAGATATGATGTTGGGCGAAGTCAGAGAGGTAGAACCGTCGAGGAAATCAACATTCTCATCTGTTTCATATAATACTCCATAGATGTCACAATGGTCTTGTCTGCCTTCTACTACTGCACCGTTGGAGGTAAACTTGTCTCCGGCTTTATATTTATAGAATCCTCTTATCGTCTGTGGATAGTAGAAGAATGGGAAACCGAAGTGTGTGGCTTTCATCGCATCACTAAGTGCATTTGCCTTGTCGAACGATCCGATAAATAAGTTACCGGCTGCGATAGGCATTTTCACCATTTCACCGAAGCTTCCGGTACTCTTTGTTTCCAGTTTCAGACATTTGCTTCCATCCGGACCTCCGGCTACCTGTACGGTAGGATATTCTGTAGGATTCTTAGCCATTGCTGTCAGTTGGAATCCGGGATTTCCACTTGCCCATTCCAATCGGCGGATAACATACCCTCCATCAGATCCTGCGGTGTTGTCTTGCTCATAGAAAATATGGAAAGGATTGTCTGAGCTCAGAGTTTCGAAATGGTAGAAGTCGGGCATTTCCGTTTGCCAAAGCGTGATGGTGTAAGTTGCTACAAACTTTGTGTTTTCGGAAGTCACTTTGAATATTCTCGGATTTTCGTCCTTGAAATTGTATACAGAGGAAGATACGTTGTCTCCGGTTTGTGGAGAAGCAGGCGCGATACTGGCTCCTACGGGAAGTTGGAAATTAATATTGACCTTTGTCAGATCGGCAGCTTTGGATACATATAGTTGAATGGTAAAGTTCTCAGAGTCAATGGCAGCTTGCTGTATGTCGTTACCTACACAAGCATCAATGGCTGCTTCTGAGTTCAGTGCTTCATCCTGTATGCAGGAAGTTGCAGCACAAGCTAGTATGAAACAGGCTATTAAAGTCTTAATTTTCATGCGGTTTAATCTTTTTAGTTACTAATTCAGTCTCTTTATATAAAACTCGGGTGCAAAGTTAAGTTTCTTTTTGAAATCTAGCGCTCTGTTAGTGAGGTAATTCAATAAAATTAGTGCCTTTTATAAAAATAGTGTGGACTAAAAGATGAAAAAGGCTTTTGCTTAGTTTACTAATAATTCATTCCAAAATACCAAAGTGGGATAGATCGAATGGGTGCTATATTCGTGCTCGTACTCTTTAATAACTTGTTGAAGTTTTCGTATAAGCAATCCATAGCTGAAGTGCATTTATCTGCAATGATGCGATAATTGCACAACAAAAGTGCAGTATTATGCATATTTCTGCACTTTTGTTGTGCAGAGAATTATCAAGGATTGCTCAATAGTAATTTAGCATCACTTTTGCTCTCATGCTCTAACAAACAGTCTGTATCCCTTTATTCATCGTGGTTTTCGGTGTGGTAGCAACTGTGGTAGCAGGTATGAGAGCAAATGCTTGCCCTCACTTTTCTAAATCCAATCTCTAACCTTTGTAGTATCTTCATTTTATTCCTGTAGTTCCAATGTCAATTTAGGATAAGACAACTAAATTAGTTTCCTCGTCTTGAAACTATAGTTTCAGCGAAGAGAAACCATAGTTCCAAAGGCTTGAAACCATAGTTCCAAAGGCTTGAAACTTTAGTTCCAACAGTTTGGAATCATTAGTTCAAGCGTTTGAAACTTTCTGAAACACCTGTCGATTGGATTCACTTGACCGTATGTTTGGATTGACTCGACCGTGTTAGTTGTTTCAATTGACCTGTTCTTTTAGGAAGCATTGAATCATTTATTGGCTAATAATGTATGGGGTATCAGTCATTAATAGCTGATTTCTCAGTTATTAATGACTGAGAGAGCAAACGTTAATAGCTGAGATGTCAGATATTAACATCCTGTAAATCAGAAGATAGTAATGTGGAAACGATACTAATCAAGATGAAACAGAGTGAGAGCAACCGTTTGCTCTCATACCTGCCACCACAGTTGCTACCACACCGAAAACCACGATGAATAAAGGGATACAGACGGTTTGTTAGAGCATGAGGGCAAAACTGCTGTCAAATTACTGGGGAGCTATTGTAAAACCTCATTGGTTTCTCTTTCTTGACTAATTTATTGATTCTTCCGTAAACTTACGATGGTAAGACTTACGGCTGTAAGTTTACGATGCGGGTTAGTGTAAAGGTGGAAATTCTGATCAATAAATCTACAGATATTCCTTACTTATATTTGAAAAATAGTATATTTGCAGTGACTATCATTTTTTCTAGAAGCGGTGTATCTGCTTTTGACAAGTTGTAGGCATTTTCTATGCTTACAATTTCCTCATAGGCGGTTTCGTACCCCCGTGAAGAGTATGTAATGTGCCTTCAGCTTCTAGAAAGTGATAGTCAACGGGAAAGGCGAAACCGTTCTTTTTTTGCCCTTTTATTAATACTACTATTTTATGGAAGCAGAAAACGCATTGACTATCGCGAAAGAAAATTCCAAAGAAAACTTTTTTGAAGAAGAAGCCCGTCTATGGGCAGAGGTGTATGGCAAGCAATCTGATAAGCCGGACCTTGAGTCTCTTCAACGTATGCTGGAGAATATGAACCATTTGTTGCTTAGCTTAGAACTTCCGTGGGAACGCTTTATTCCTATCTTATACCGAAGTTTTGCCCTTTATATGCGTCGTCCGGACGAAAATACAAATAATCGGAAAGCCTACCAACTGTCTGCCCAACTTATGGACTCTGTCGTTTACTTGTCACAGAATACTAACTTGATTCATCACATACACCTTTTCTGTAATATGCAGATTGCCGCTCTTGAAAAGCTAAAGAATGAAAAAGTAGAAATTGAGCAAACTGAAGATTAAACAAACAGAAAGTCAACCAATCTAAAGGTTACTTCGTTTTAAAAGAATCATACAAAGACTGAAAAGCCGAGTGCGATCTCCCATCGTACCCGGCTTTAATCTTATATGTTTAACCTAAAACCTATGAAACTTTTCTTTTATTAATCACACGCATTGCTGCTGTATAATATTCGCATGGAACAGAAATGAGTATACTGTTCAATCCATTGTCTTTCATTGATGCCTCGATATACGCTGCTTTCAATAAACTCTTTACGCTGGCTACTTCCCAGGGACTACCAGCAAAAACATTGACCTGAGAAACCTTTCTACTTGTAATCATATTCTTTTTGTGTTTTAATTGTTATGGCTGCAAATATAGGAAGTTGGATTTATAGATTAGAGCAATTTTGAGTCATAATAGTATAGAAATGATGCAATGATCTGATTTTAGCATAAATTGGTCAGTTTTTAGCATTGGAAAAAAGTGGAGAGAAAGGAGTGAAAGCTATATGCTAGTCGTCAGCCTTCTGATGATTTACCGGCTTATGTCCCATTTTCTCTTCAAAAAGTTCTTTTATTCAATTAAAATATATTTCTTTGCAATCATTAAAGACCTTTGGATATACTTAAACTATACGCATAAGCGCCATTAATATAGATCGAAATGACTGCAATTAATTTTAATTCGATATATACTACCTATTATAGGAGAGCATTCCTGTTTACCTTATCATACGTCCATAATGATTTGGTAGCTGAAGATATTGTATCGGAAGCAATCATTTATTTGTGGGAATTAAGTAAAAAACAGGAAATTCCGAGTATCGAAGCTGTATTAATCACTTATATACGTAGCAAGTCACTCAATTACCTGAAACATTTGCAGGTTCAGGAGAACGTCTACCAAAACCTGACAGATAAGGGACAACGGGAATTGGAAATCCGTATTTCAACCTTGGAAGCCTGTGATCCGAAGGAAGTTATGTCCGAAGAATTACGCTCAAAGGTGAAAACATTGTTGGCTGGTATGCCGGAAAAGACGCGCATTGCATTTATATCCGATCGTCTGGATGGAAAATCTCATAAAGAAATAGCTGAAGAATTGGGTATCAGTGTCAAAGGAGTGGAGTATCATATAAGCAAAGCTGTGAAGCTGCTGCGTGATAATCTGAAAGAGTATGCTCCTTTCCTGATATTTTTTATTTGATGATCTTGAAAATATCTTTTTCTCCTCTTTTTTTAATAACAGCAAAAAAAGTTGTATTTCTCACTAGGGATTATTTTTAGTGAGTGGTATTCTATATGAAAGGGGGAGCAAATATACTCCTGTTTATTACTTATAAAGTAACTCAACTTATAATATGAATCAGAATTTACTTTTAAAATATATATCCGGAAAAGCCTCTCAAAGGGAGAAAGAAGAAGTTGCAGCATGGATTGATGCCGATGCCGCTAATCTCAAAGAATTTATGTCACTCCGCAAAAGTTATGATGCACTTGTTTGGCAGGATGCGGATGAGTTGAAAACGGGGCGTGACAAGCTGCTTTCACTACGCACTTTTACGATGAAGGCGATGCGGATTGCGGCTATATTTGTTTTGGCTTTCGGATTAAGTTATATACTGATACAAACTCTGCAAAAGGAAAATGTAGAAATGCAGACCGTATATGTGCCTGCCGGACAACGTACGCAAGTGACGCTTGCTGACGGAACAATGGTATGGGTAAACGGAAAAAGTACGCTGACTTTTCCCAGTCAGTTCGCTTCCCGTACCCGTAAAGTGGAACTGGACGGGGAGGCCTATTTCGAAGTTCAGAAAGACCCGGAGAAACAGTTCATTGTTTCCACAGCCCATCAGTCTGCGATTAAAGTGTTGGGCACAAAGTTCAATGTAAAGGCGTATAGGGATTCCGAAGAGATTACTACCACTCTGATAGAAGGGAAAGTGCATTTCGAATTTAATAATACCGCACAGAAGCCTCAGTACATTACTATGGCACCCGGTCAGAAGCTGATCTATTATTCGCAGAGTGGAAAAACGGAGCTCTATACTACTTCCGGTGAAGGAGAACTGGCATGGAAGGATGGTATTATCGTCTTTAAGCAGACATCTTTGCAGGATGCTTTGGAGATTTTGGCAGACAGATATGATGTGGAATTTATCGTTCGACGCAATGTGCCCGATGATGACCTGTTTTCCGGGACATTCACAAGCAGGAGTCTGGAGCAGATACTGAATTATATAGAAGCTTCTTCGAAAATACGCTGGCGTTATCTGAACAGTGTACAAGGAAGTAAAGAGAAGATGAAGATAGAAATTTTTATTTAGTGTTATTAATAACCTTATTTCAAAAAAGCTTATTGCCATGAAAAACAAAGACCCTTGAAACTAAAAAAGATACGGGATGATATTGGTCGTATCTTCCCGTATTGAGCCCAGTAATCGTGAATCTACTTGTTTCCCGACAAGTATAACTACTAGTTTTTTAATTAAACTCGTTACAAATTTATGCAAAATTATTGTATCGTCCAATTTCTTGGAGGATTAAACCTTCTTAGGCGGTCTTCAAGGAAAATATCACTAACTATGAAGTTACTATTTATACTCATTGTCTGCTCATTCGGACTGGCATATGCGTCCGATGGATATGCGCAAAAGACTTCCATCACATTGAAGGCAAACGATTGTACCATAGAGGAAGTACTTCACAAAATCGAACTTGAGTCCGGATTCGGCTTTTTTGTAAACAGTAAGAATCTTGATTTGAAACGCAAGGTGTCGGTGTCAGTGTCTAATAAGAATATATTCCAGGTTCTGGAGCAAGTTTTTAAAGGTGTGGGCATCGAATATAAAGTTTTGGATAATAAAATAGTACTGGCTGCAAAAGAAAAAGACGTTGCACAGCAGAGAAAAGAAAGACTTATTGCCGGCACGGTAAAAGATAAGAATGGAGAGCCGTTGATTGGTGTCTCTATCCGGGAGAAGAGTTCCGGTGAGGGAACCATCACCGATATGGATGGAAACTATAAGCTTTCCACTTCATCGGCGAATCCTGTTCTTGTATTTTCCTATGTAGGTTATCAGTCAAAAGAAGTACCCGTAAAAGGAAATGTTGCCAATGTGGTGCTAGAGGATGCGACGCAGGAACTGAATGAGGTGGTAGTGACGGCATTGGGTATCAAACGCTCGGAGAAGGCATTGTCATACAACGTGCAGCAGCTGAGCGGTGATGAACTGACTACTGTGAAAGATGCGAACTTCATCTCTTCTCTGAATGGTAAGGTGGCCGGTGTTAATATTAATTCGTCCAATACCACGGGAGGTGCTTCGCGTGTCGTGATGCGTGGTGTCAAATCTATCACTTCTTCCAATCTGGCGCTTTATGTGATCGACGGTGTACCGATGTATAACATGATGAATGGAGGTGGCGGTGGTATCTATGACCAGCAGGGTACGGATGGCGCTGCCGACATTAACCCGGAAGACATCGAATCTATCTCTATGCTGACCGGACCTTCTGCCGCAGCTCTGTATGGTAATGCTGCCGCTGCCGGTGTTGTGCTGATAACCACCAAGAAGGGGTCTGCGGACAAGACTTCTGTCACGGTCTCCAATAATACTACTTTCTCGAAGGTGTCAATGATGCCTGAGATGCAGAGCAAATATGGTAACCTGCCCAACAGCCTGGATAGCTGGGGGCCGATTGTAAACAGTGACTACGATCCGCGTGACTTCTTCCAGACCGGAGCGAATGTCATTAACTCATTTGCTTTGTCAACCGGTAACAAGAAGAATCAGGCGTATTTGTCGGCTTCTACTACCAACACCACCAATATATTGCCCAACAGTGGATACAACCGCTATAATTTCACTGTCCGTAACACGACCAGTTTCCTGAAAGACAAGATGACACTCGATGCCGGTGCCAGTTATATTCTTCAGAATGACAAGAATATGATGTCGCAGGGTTATTACTATAATCCTCTGCCGGGACTTTACCGTTTCCCTCGTAGTGAGAATTTCGATGATGTACGTATGTTCGAACGTTATAATTCCGGTATGGACCTGATGGAGCAATACTGGCCTTACGGCGGTACTTCAAGTGGTCTTGCCAACCCCTACTGGATACAGAATCGCCAGTTGCGGGAGAATAAGAAGACCCGTTATATGATCAACGCTTCCCTCAAATATCAGTTGTTCGACTGGCTGGATGTGGTAGGACGTGTGAAAATAGATAATTATGATAATCGTAGTACTTATAAGGCATACGCTTCTACCGGCACACTGGTGTCGGGTGACCGTGGAACGTACAGTGACACCTCTACACAATCAAAGAACACGTATGCGGATGCGATTGCTACACTGAATAAGAGTTTTAACGACTGGTCGGTCAATGTCAACCTTGGTGTGTCACTGAGTGACAGCCGTTATGAAATGATCGGATATGAAGGCGGATTGAAACTTATCAATTTCTTTGCCGTCCACAATATCGATTTCAATAAAGCATGGAAAGCAAAACAGTCCGGCTGGCATGATCAGACACGCGCTATCTTTGCCAATGCGGAAATTGGTTGGAAATCGATGATCTATCTGACTGCTACCGGACGTAACGACTGGGATTCAAGACTGGCTTTCTCCGATTACAAGTCTTTCTTCTACCCGTCAATAGGACTTTCCGCCATTCTGACGAGTATGTTTAATGCTCCTGATTGGCTGACATACCTGAAAGTTCGCGGTTCGTACACTGAGGTAGGTAACTCTTACGGCCGCTTCATGACTACCGTTACTTACCCTTACGATGAACAGACACAGAGCTGGACCAGTACCTCTTCTTATCCGAACACGAAACTGAAACCGGAACGTACCAAGTCATGGGAAGTAGGTTTGGACGCACGTATCCTCAATGACATCAGTCTTAACTTGACTTATTATCGTTCCAATACTTATAATCAGACATTCTATGCGGACTTGTCGCTTTCTTCGGGATATTCTAATATTCCTATCCAAAGTGGAAACATCATGAACGAAGGTCTGGAAATGTCATTGGGTTATAACAAGCAGTGGAAAGATTTCTCTTTCAATACGAACTATACATTGACATGGAATAAGAACCGGGTAAAACGGTTGGCTGACGGTGTGTATAACTATGCCACCGGACAACCTATCCAGATGCCGGAACTGTCTCCGCTTACTTATGGACATACGGATGCCCGCCTGATTTTGCGTGTCGGAGGATCAATGGGAGACGTATACGGACAACGCTTGCTCAAACGTGACTTGAATGGCTACATTCTTAATGAAGAAGGTGTCGGACTGGCTATGGAGAACAAAGAAACCTACTTAGGTTCTATTCTGCCTAAGATGAATATGGGCTGGAGTTTAGGATTCGGTTATAAGGGAGTTAATCTTGGCATGACTTTCACCGGACGTTTCGGAGGTATTGTTATCAGTGAGACGCAGTCCGTACTTGACGCTGCCGGTGTTTCCAAAGTCAGCGCGGACGTACGTGACGCAGGAGGCGTGCAGATTAATCAGAGCAAAGTCTCTGCACAGACTTACTATCAGACCATTCAGGGAACTGCGGCTTACTACACGTATAGCGCTACCAATGTACGACTCGGCGAACTTTCACTTAGCTATACATTGCCTAAAAAATGGTTTGACAATAAGGTCGGAATGACTGTTGGGCTGGTAGGAAAGAATTTATGGATGATTTATTGCAAGGCTCCTTTCGATCCGGAACTGACCACTTCAGCTGCATCTAACTTCTATCAGGGATTTGATGCCTATATGCTTCCGAGTACAAGAAATTTCGGATTCAATGTTAAATTTCAGTTTTAAATAATAAATAGGTATGAACAAGATAATAAAATATATCGGAGCAAGCGCAGTCGTATGTATGATGGCGGGGTGTACTACTAACTTTGAAGATTTTAATACCAACCCTTATCAGCCTTCAAAAGTACCGGCAAGTAACTTACTGTCTACGATGTTTAACGTGTATGCTTGTCCGCAACAGAATGCTTGTCAGGAGATTAATTGTATGTGGGCCAGCTTTAGCGGTCAAGTGACTGCGACAGCTAACTGGAGCTTTGGAAAGAATATCTTTGCTTATTATAATGCGTCCGAAGGGCACAATGACAGTTCATGGGGAAGACTCTACGGCTATATCTATCCTTCTTTCTTTCTGGTCGAGAACTCTACGGAAAAGAAAGGTGTCATTTATGCCATGGCTCAGTTAACCCGTGTTTATGGTATGCAGTTGCTCGCATCTTTGCAAGGTCCCATTCCTTACACACAGATGAAGGCCGGCGAAACGGAAGCCCCTTATGATAATGAGCAGACTGTATGGCATGCCATGTTTGACGATCTGGATAATGCGATCACCATTCTGAAGTCGGCGGCAACGTTCGGCGTAAATCAAGATTTGGCTGTGGTAGACCAGTTCTATAAAGGTGACTGCTCGAAGTGGCTGAAGTTTGCCAATACGCTGAAACTTCGGATGGCTATCCGCATCTCGGGAGTAGAACCGGAATATGCTCAGACCAAGGCTCAGGAAGCTGTACTTGGAGGTGTGATGGAAAGTGTGGGCGACAGTTCTTATGATACGACTAATGGCGGAATCAATGAAAATGGATATGCTATTGTCAGCGGATGGCCCGAAGTAAGAGCCAATGCCTGCCTCGTGTCGTACATGAACGGATATAACGATCCTCGCCGTCCTGCTTATTTTACTCCGCAGACTCAGACTGCTGCCGGTGGGTATGTAGGTGTCCGTTCGGGTTCGGCAGAAATACCTGAACCTACGGTATACGCCAACTATAGCAAACTCTTTATCGCTACCGACAAAACATTGCCACAACCGGTAATGTACGCTGCCGAAGCTGCTTTCCTGCGTGCGGAAGGAGCACTGAAAGGCTGGAATATGGGTGGAGATGCCAAGACTTTCTATGAAAAGGGAGTTCGATTGTCTTTTGAGGAATTTGGGGTATCGGGTGCCGATGATTATTTGGCTGACGCTACATCTATACCGGGAAATTATGTGGATAATTTAATTGCCGGACATACCGGAAACAATTATACGAACCAGTCGTCCATTACGATCAAGTGGGAGGATGGAGCTGATGACGCGAAGAAACTGGAAAGAGTACTTACCCAGAAATGGATTGCCTGTTATCCCGACCCGATGAACGGATGGGCAGATTTCCGTCGGACAGGCTATCCTAGAATCTTCCCGGCAACTGAATCTATGAATGCCGATTGTAATACGGGGCGCGGACAACGCCGTCTTCGTTTTACACGAAGTGAATACAATAACAATAAGGCGAATGTGGAAGCGGCCGTCAGTATGCTTAGCAATGGAAAAGATTCTAATGGAACTGATCTTTGGTGGGCAATGAAAGAAAATGGTACTTATTAATAGCTTAAATTAGGAATAACAATATGAAGAAATTATTATATATCATATTTGGAGTAATGGGTGCACTGATGTTTATACAGTGCAGCGACTGGACTGAAATGGAACCGAAGTTCACCGAACCGGTGAATATCAATGGCGAAGACTATTATAAGGCACTGAGAGAGTATAAGAAATCCGATCATCCGATTGTTTTCGGCTGGTACAGTGAATGGACCGGAACCGGAACGAATATGAACAACCAGTTGAGAGGTATTCCCGATTCAATGGATATCGTCTCTCTTTGGGGAGGGGCTTTCAACCTGACTGAAGCACAAAAAAGTGACCTTAAGGAAGTGAGAGAGAAGAAAGGTCTCAGAGTTTTGTATTGTCAGCATATCACAGATATAGGCAGAAGTCATACGCCTGCTTCTGTTGAGAATGATTTCATCGTGGATGGCGTACAGTACAACTCTAAGGATGAAGCGATGGCTGCTTATTGGGGGTGGTATGGCAATTATGGTGACACTTCGGAAGAAGGACAAGAAAAAGCTATCCGTAAATATGCGCGGGTGATTATTGATTCAATCAATAAGTATAACTATGATGGATTCGATATCGACTTTGAACCGAATTTTGGCTATTCCGGAAATCTGAGTGGAAATTCGGACCGTATGCATATTTTTTTGGATGAATTATCGAAAGAATTCGGACCGAAATCGGGAACTGGACGTATATTGATGGTCGACGGAGAACCGCAGACACTGAACAAGGAGTCGGGCCCTTTATTAGATTATTATGTGGTTCAAGCCTATTACTGTAGGTCGGATGAGGGATATAGTGATGCTTTGGATGGTCGTTTTGACAGATTATTAAATAAATTCGGTTCGATAGAGGATGAAGCTACGATTCTTAGTAAAACAGTTTGGTGTGAGGACTTTGAAAAGCATAAAGGGGATGGCGGACCGGAATTTACAACTCGTGATGGTATTGTGACTTATTCATTGAAGGGAATGGCGATGTACTATCGTCCGGGAGTAGATGCCCGCATTGGCGGAGTGGGTGCCTACCGTTTTAATCTTTGTCGTCCGGTGAATGACTATTTCTTTATGCGTGAGGTTATTCAGGTTCTGAATCCCGCTAATCATTAATTGCAAGAACATAACTAAAAAAGGATAATTATGAAGATGATTAAATTTTCAAGATATGTTGTGCTGGGGGCAGCTTTGGCTGTTGTCACCGGATGCAACGATGCAAAACTGTCAACTATCGATAATGGAGTATATATTGCGGAAGCGGCTCCTTCTAATACGTTTAGTCAGCAGATAGAGGCACAATTGGTGGACGAGGGAGATGTGATAAAAACATTGACCGTCCGTTTGGTTCGTGCTATTGATCAAGATGTAACTGTAACACTGGATATTGATCAGCAACTCATTGATGAGTATAATCAACAGCATGAAGCGTCTTACGAACTTTTGCCGGAAGAATTCAGAAGTTTTGAACGCACAGTTACGATTCCCGCAGGTGAAGTGTCTGCACCAGTCATTAATCTTACTATAAAGCCGTTTACCACCCCCAATAACGAGGCTTATGCGATTCCGGTACGGATCACTTCCGTAGCCGGACCGATAGGACTTGTTGGTAACGCAAACCATATTCTTTATCTGCTTACTTCCCCTAATAAACAGAAAGCGGTGGTTTTGAAATCAGCAAATAAAACCAGTCTGAACTTTAAAAACGAAATACCTGTTACTCAGTGGACTATAGAGTATTGGATCAAGTTCGATAATACAACGGGCAGACCGACAGGAGATTGGGTGGGTCCTGCCAATATTGCTTTCAGACGATTAATTTTCGCAGACAATTCGGCTCCTATTTCTTTCAATGGCGTTTTATTGCGTTATTGGGCGGATGGAGCAAAAAAGATTGCGCCATGTTTGCAGTGTCAGTTGGATGGAAACTATTTTGATAGTGAGGAATTTTGGTATCCGGATATATGGTATCACATTGCTTATACTTATGACGGATCTACTATTTCCCTCTATAAAGATGGTACATTGAATAATAGTAAAGCCGATTCAAGAGACTTTACATTCAATAATATTTCTTTAGCACAGAGTTTCGGCTGGAATATGCAGGTAGAATTAGCTCAGATTCGTCTTTGGAGCAAATGCCTGACAGAGAACGCTATTCAGGAAGGAATGTCACGCCAGATATCCGGAGATTCGGATGGTTTGATTGGGTATTGGAAGTGTGATGAAGGAAAAGGAAATGTATTGAAGGATAATAGCCCGAACGGTAATGATATAACGCTTACCGGAATTCCTGCATGGAGTGAACAATACAATTTCTATCATCCTAATGATTAAGCGGATGGTTGGAGCTTTATCAATTGATTAGAGAATCCGATACTTACAGATAGTGAAAAGAAAAGCCGGCTGCAATCCTTTGCAGCCGGCTTTTTTATAAATGGGTTTTATGCCTTATTTCTCATCGTTCTCGCGAATTTCCACGCGACGAATCTTGCCGCTGATAGTCTTGGGCAGTTCGTCAACGAACTCAATCACACGCGGATATTTATAAGGAGCAGTCACCTTCTTGACGTGGTTCTGCAATTCCTTGATCAGTTCTTCTCCGGCACGTGCTTTATAGTCTTTGGACAATACGATAGTAGCTTTAACTACCTGTCCGCGAATCTCATCGGGTACTCCGGTGATAGCACATTCTATGACGGCAGGGTGCGTCATCAAAGCGCTTTCCACTTCGAACGGGCCGATACGGTAACCGGAACTCTTGATTACGTCGTCTGCACGTCCTACAAACCAAAGGTATCCGTCTTCGTCTTTCCATGCTACATCACCTGTGTAGTAAATGCCGTCGTGCCAAGCCTCGTGTGTACGTTCCGCATCCCGATAGTACTCTTTGAAAAGTCCGAGAGGTTTGCCTTTGCTGGTACGGATCACAATTTGTCCTTGCTCTCCGGCTTCCACGGAGCGACCTTCACTGTCGATCAGGTCTACGTCATACTGCGGATTGGGCAGTCCCATGCTTCCCGGTTTCGGTTCCATCCAAGGCATGGTGGCAACTGTCAGTGTCGTTTCCGTCTGTCCGAAACCTTCCATCAGCTTGATGCCTGTCAGTTTCTTGAAGGTTTCGAATACGGCAGGGTTCAGTGCTTCTCCGGCAATGGTGCAATACCGCAGTGAAGACAAGTCATATTTAGTCAGGTCTTCATGAATCAGAAAGCGGAAGATGGTTGGAGGTGCGCAAAGGGAAGTCACCTGATACTCCTGTATCTTTTCCAGAATAGCTGCGGGCGTGAACTTTTCGTGGTCATAGACGAAAATGTTGGCTCCGGCGATCCATTGTCCGTAGAGTTTTCCCCATACGGCTTTTCCCCAGCCGGTATCGGCGATGGTGAGGTGGAGGCTGTTCTCATCCAGATTGTGCCAGAAACTACCCGTAACGATATGGCCTAACGGATACGTAAAGTCATGTGCTACCATTTTAGGTTCACCGGTAGTGCCGGAAGTGAAGTACATCAGTGAGATGTCGTCATTCGTATTGGCATGTCTCGGGCGGATGAAAGGGGCAGCGTTATCGATTCCCTGATGGAAATCTTCGAATCCTTCCGGAACTTCCGGACCTACACTGACCAGCTTTTCCACGCTCGGACACTCGGGAAGAGCATCTTTGATGTGTTGCAGTATGATTCCTTCGCCGGCAGCCACAATCATTTTGATGTCGGCAGCGTTGCAGCGATAGATGATATCTTTCTTTGTCAGCAGGTGAGTGGCGGGGATCACCGTTGCTCCCAGCTTATGCAGGGCGATGGTGCTGTACCAGAACTCATAGCGGCGCTTCAGAATCAGCATCACCATGTCTCCGCGACCGATGCCGAGGCTCTGGAAGTAAGAGGCCGTCATGTCCGTATAGCGTTTCATGTCGGCGAAGGAGAACTGACGGCTTTCGCCTTGGTCATTGGTCCAGAGCAGAGCGTTCTTGTCGGGTTGTTCGGCAGCCCAGGCATCTACTACGTCGTAGCCGAAGTTGAAATTCTCCGGTACGTTTATTTTCAGGTTCTTGATGAAATCCTCTTGTGAGGCAAAGCTAGTCTGTGCTAAAAATCTTTCTACCATAACGTTATTACATAATTACGGCCAGAAAACGTACCGTTTTGCCATCGAGCGCTTTCATGCCATGTGGAAGTTTTGAATTAAAATAAATACTGTCTCCTTGGTTCAGGATGATTTCCTTGCCCTCGATGTTGATAAGCATACGGCCTTCAACCACCAGATTGAATTCCTGTCCGTTGTGGTGGTTATAATGGATCGGCTCATCGTCTCCCTTCGGTTCGACCGTGACGATGAAAGGATCGGCGGTGCGGTTCATGAAGCCCGACGCCAGTGACTGGTATTTGTAAGCCCTGGTACGTTCGATGCTGACTCCTTTGCCGGCACGGGTCACGAAGTAGCTGCTCATTTTCGGCTCTTCGCCAAACATCAAAGTATCCAGTGCGATGTTATAGGTACGGGCTATCTTTTGTAGCATACTAACGGAAATGTCGTATTGTCCTGTCTCTGCGAGCCGGTATTCTTCGGCAGATATGTCGCAGTCGCGGGCGATATCTTCAGACGTTAGTTCCAGTACGTCACGTAATCCGCGAAGGCGTTCTGCGATCTGTTTAATTTGGTCATTCATACAAGTGGTTGTTTTTTGATTATTAATAATTTTGCGGTATTATTTGGATGCTTTCATCGCTTTGATGACGGCGGAGGTAAATCCGTTGTGTTCCAGTTCGTTGATTCCCTTGATCGTAATTCCGCCCGGAGTAGTCACTTTGTCGATTTCCACGCTGGGGTGGGTGTCATTGTTCAGAATTAATGCGGCGGCTCCCTTGACGGACTGGGCTACCATTTCCATCGCATCTTTGGGACGGATGCCCATTTCGATGCCGGCCTGCATGGCTGCCTGGATGTATTTCAATACGTAAGCGATGCCGCAGGAAGTCAGTGCCGTGGTGGCGGCTATCTTATCTTCGGGGATGAGCATGGCCATTCCCATTTCGTTGAACAGGCGGAGCATAAACAGGTTCTGTTCATCGTTCGTGTTGCGTGCCGCGATAAGCGTCATACTTTCCAGTTCGCTGATGGCAGTGTTCGGAATCAGGCGGAACATCGGCATCTCCGGTGCTATCACAAAGTGTGCGAGTTCTTCAAAACTGATACCTGCCGCTACGGATACGAGCGTCTGTTTGCTCTTCAGCTTCAACTCGCGCATGACGGACTCCACAAACCAAGGCTTCACGGCGAGAATGACAACATCTGCTCCCGTTGCCGCTTCCGTATTGCTCAGAGTGGTGGAAATGCCCGGAAATTCTTCTTTCAGTTTCTCCAGTTTGCCTGCGCTGGGGTTGGATACAATGATATCTGAGTCTGCTATCAGACTTCCTTTTGCCAGGCCGCGGGCTATAGAACCACCCATGTTTCCTGCACCGATAATAGCTATTTTCATATGCGCTTCTTTTTTAATGTATTCTTACAGACAAAGGTAACGGTAAATTGCGAAAAAACAAAAAGCAGCCTGAATAAGAACTGTTTTTCTGTTCGAGGCTGCTTTTTTGTTCGCTGTTTATTAATCAAATATCAGTTAGAGTACTCTTTTGAAACGGGCAAGGAACTCGTCCGCTTCCTCCATGCTGAGGCAGAGAGGGGGCAATAAGCGGAGTACATTCGTCCCGCTGGCTCCCGTAAATACGTGTTCGTCGTAGATGAGGCGGCTGCGCAATTCCTTGATCGGTTCTTCAAATTCGAGTCCGATCATCAGTCCGCGTCCGCGCACCTCTTTGATTTGCGGGAATTTCTTGAGTTCTTCCAGCAGGTAGTCGCCGACTGCTTTTGCATTTTCTACCAGATTGTCCTGTTCGATGACGTCCATTACGGCAAGAGCTGCCGAGCAGGCCAGGTGATTTCCGCCGAATGTAGTTCCCAGTTGTCCGTAGACGGGCTTGAACATCGGGCTGATCAGTACAGCTGCCATCGGGAATCCGTTTCCGATGCCTTTGGCTACGGTGATGATGTCCGGCTGGATATGGTTGTATTGATGGGCAAAGAATTTTCCGCTACGGCCGTATCCACTCTGGATTTCGTCCAGAATCAGAATCGTTCCGGTTTCGGTACAAACCTTGCGAAGTTCCTGCATAAATTCGGTAGTCGGTATTTTGATACCGCCCACTCCTTGTATTCCTTCGATGATAACAGCGCATACGTCACCTTTCGCCAGTTCCTGCTTCATCGCTTCGATGTCATTCAGAGGGAGATAGGTCACATGACCGTTGTTGTTGATCGGAGCAATGATGGTGGGGTTGTTTGTAGCCTCCACTGCAAGGGATGTACGTCCGTGGAAGGCTTTGCTGAAAGAAATGACTTTGGTGCGTCCGTTATAGAAAGAAGCCAGCTTCAGCGCGTTTTCATTGGCTTCGGCTCCGCTGTTGATCAGAAACAGCGAGTAATCTTCATAACCGGAAATCTTTCCCAATCGTTCGGCTACTTGTTGCTGCAGCTTATTGATCACCGAGTTTGAATAGAAACCAAGGGTTGCTACCTGATTGCTGATCATCTCCACATAGTGGGGATGCGCGTGTCCGATGGAGATGACGGCATGGCCTCCGTAGAGGTCCAGATATTCCGTACCGTTCTCATCCCATACTTTACAGCCTTGTCCTTTGACTATATTGATGTCATATAAAGGATATACGTCGAATAATTTCATAATTCTTCTGTTTTTAGAAAGCGGAAGGTTTCAGCCGTAATCCTACGGTTTCTTCCAGGTTGAACATCAGGTTCATGTTATGAACTGCTTGTCCGCTGGCACCCTTCAGCAAGTTGTCGATACAGGAGATAATCAGTAATTTGTCACCATGTTTCTCCAGATGTATCAGACATTTATTGGTATTTACGACTTGTTTCAAGTCTATATTCTTATCTACAATATGCACGAAGGAGTCTTTTGCATAATATTCCTCATACATGCGAACGATTTCTTCGAGTGCAACTTTCGTTTTTACGACAAGAGTGGCAAAGATGCCGCGCGGGAAATCTCCCCGATAAGGAATAAAGTCGATCTCTGAATCGAAGCTGTTCTGCAACTGCTTCAGTGATTGCTTGATTTCCGGTACGTGCTGATGATCGAAGGCCTTGTATATACTGATGTTATTGTTACGCCAACTGAAATGACTGGTAGCACCGGGCTTCACGCCGGCACCGGTACTTCCGGTGATGGCATTGACCGAAACATCGCCTGTCAACATCAGATTCTTGGCTAGCGGAAGCAAACCTAACTGGATGCAGGTAGCAAAACAACCGGGGTTGGCTACGTGCTTCGCCGTACAGGTAGCACGACGGTTCAGTTCCGGCAGACCGTAGATGAAGTCATGATCGTCACTCTTGATGCGATAATCCATCGAGAGGTCGATGATTTTCAAATCTTCCGGCACGTTGTGGCTTTCCATGAATTTCTTCGTGTCACCGTGGGCGGTACAGAAGAATAGTACATCTATTGCGTCCAGAGGTAACTGGTCGGTAAATCTCAGGTCGGTTTCTCCGTAGAGTCCTTCGTGTACGTCGGTGATTCGGTTTCCGGCATTACTGCTGCTGTTGATGAATACGATTTCAGTTTCCGGATGGTTGAGCAGCAGACGGATTAATTCGCCTGCTGTATATCCTGCGCCACCAATGATTCCTGCTTTAATCATATCTCTTCGTCTTTATGGTTATTGTAGTAAACACGCAGCGGAGTAGAAGTTACCTTAATAAAGCCCTTAGCATCTTCGGCTGTCCAGCCCTTCTGCATTTCACCATATTCGCCGAACTTCGTTTTCACGAGGTCGTCTTCCGATTCTACACCGACGGTAGAGAAAGAAAGCGGGCGGAGCTCGAGGATTGCCGTACCGTTAACGTTACGCTGGCTTTCCTGAAGCATGGCTTCGATGTCACGCATCACCGGTTCGAGATACTGGCTTTCGTGGAGGAACATTCCGTACCAGTTGGCCACCTGATCTTTCCAGTATTGCTGCCATTTGCTCAATGTGTATTTTTCGAGGAAGCGGTGAGCACCGATAATCAACATCGGAGCGGCAGCCTCGAAACCCACACGGCCTTTGATGCCGATAATCGTATCGCCCACGTGCATATCACGTCCGATACCGTATGCGGCACCGATCTCTTCTACCTTCTGGATAGCTTGGATCGGATCATCGAATGTTTCGTCATTGACAGCTTTCAGTTCTCCCTTTTCGAAAGTGAGACGGAGTTGTTCGCTGCCTTCTTTTTCCACATGTTTCAGGTAGGCTGTTTCCGGTAATCCCTGTGCGGAGTCGAGGATTTCGCCACCACAGATGGATGTACCCCACAAACCTACGTTATAAGAGTATTTCAGTTTGGTGAAGTCCGCGCTGAAACCATGTTTGTTCAGATAGTCGATTTCTTCCTGACGGCTTAATGCCATATCACGGGTCAGCGTGATGATTTCTACATTCGGAGCCAGTACAAGGAAAGTCATGTCAAAACGAATCTGGTCGTTACCTGCTCCGGTAGAACCGTGGGCAATGGCATCCGCACCGATTTCGTTGGCATAACGTGCGATGGCCAATGCCTGGAAGATACGTTCCGAGCTGACAGAGATCGGGTAAGTACCATTACGCAGCACATTTCCGAAAACCATATATTTCAGACTCTTTTCGTAGTATTCCTGAGTAACGTCCAATGTTACATATTTCACAGCTCCCAGTTTGTAGGCGTTTTCTTCGTTTGTCTTCAGCTGTTCTTCGCTGAAACCGCCCGTATTGGCACAAGCTGCATATACTTCGTAACCTTTTTCTTTAGCGAGGTACATGACGGTGAACGATGTGTCCAGTCCGCCGCTGAATGCCACCACTACTTTTTTCTTCTTTTCTTCCATAGTGCTGTATATATTAAATGTTATTTCTTTCTTGTTCTTTTTTTATGTTCCGCGGGTCTGTCGGATCGTACAGCATGGCTGTGCAGATGCAGAACTTACGGTTTTTAGCTACCAGTATATCGTGGTTGGTGCAGCCTTCGCATCCTTTCCAGAAAGCCTCGTCGTCTGTCAGTTCATTGAAAGTGACGGGGACATATCCTAGTTCGGTGTTCATTTTCATCACTGCGGCTCCGGATGTCAGACTGAAAATCTTAGCTTTCGGCCATCGGAGACGTGCCAGTTGGAAAGATGCTTGTTTGATGCGCTTTGCCAATCCTAATCCGCGAAAATCGGGATGTACAATCAGACCGGAGGTTGCTACGTATTGCTTGTTTCCCCATGATTCGATATAGGTGAAACCTGCGAATGTGTCGCCACAGAGCGCGATTATTGCTTTGCCCTCTTTCATTTTAGTCGCTACGTATTCGTGTGTGCGCTCTGCGATTCCGGTTCCTCGTACGGCAGCAGCATTTCTGATAGTTTCCAAAATAGTGTCAACGTAAACCTCATGTGAGGCGTCGGCTACCATAACATCTATTTGTTGAGTGTCCATTTCTTTATATATAATATAGGTATAGTTATTCGATATTCGGAATGATGAGCGACAAAAGCTGACGTACTTTGCTTGTGGCTACTCCTTCACGCAGAACCAGCATGATGGTATCGTCACCGGCAATGGTTCCCAGAATCTCGCTGAACTCATTGTTGTCGATATCATAAGCCATGCTGCTGGCGTAACCGGGACGGGTACGGATGACAGCTATATTGCCGGAAAACTGTAGGGAGATAAATCCATTGTTGCGCAACATCTCACCGGCACTCTGGTCAGTGGAACGTTTATACATGATGTTATTCGGCAATACATATACATACTTGCCGTTCATACTTGCAGCTTTGGCTACTTTCAGTTGTTTCAAGTCGCGGGAGAGGGTGGCTTGTGTCAGTTCGAAGCCTTCACGGTTCAGCTCTTGCAGTAGTTCTTCCTGCGAGCCTACCTCCTTGCTTGAGATAATCATTTTGATGGCGTCTAACCGATTTGCTTTCTTCTTCATTGTATAATTATTCTAAGAATGGCGCAAAATTATGCATTATTTCGGAGAAAACATGCATAAATCATGCTTTTTTTGCATAAAAAGTAAAATTTATACTGATGTAAGGTTTGGCTATGCAGATTTGTGTCAAAATGCACATCCTTTCTATCAAAATGCGTAAGGAAAAGGAGGAAGGAACCGCCTATCTTTGCAATGTAGGTAAATGGATACCTTAAATATATAGACAAAATACCATGAAACAGAACTTTTTTGCAGTCGACCTGGGCGCAACAAGCGGCCGTACAATCTTAGGCTCTTTTATTGAAGGCGGATTAAATCTGGAGGAGATTAATCGTTTTCCTAACCACTTGATCGAGGTGGGTGGACATTTCTATTGGGATATTTATGCATTATACCGTCACATTATCGACGGATTGAAATTGGTAGCTCACCGTGGCGAATCTATTGCCTCTATCGGTATAGATACATGGGGAGTAGATTTCGTCCTCCTTGGAAAAGATGGAAACCTGCTTCGCCAGCCTTATGCATATCGTGATCCGCATACGGTAGGAGCACCGGAAGCCTTTTTCTCTCGTATCTCTCGTAGCGAGGTATATGGTAAAACTGGTATTCAGGTAATGAATTTTAATTCACTTTTCCAATTAGATACTTTGCGTCGCAATCATGACAGTGCATTGGAGGCAGCAGACAAAGTTCTGTTTATGCCGGATGCGTTGAGCTATATGCTGACCGGGAAGATGGTAACCGAATATACCATTGCTTCCACTGCCCAATTAGTGAATGCACATACGCAACGTCTGGAACCGGAGTTGCTGAAAGCAGTCGGACTGCAAGAAGAGAATTTCGGTCGTTTTGTCTTCCCAGGTGAGAAGATAGGAACATTGACTGAAGAAGTGCAAAAGATAACAGGATTGGGGGCAATTCCTGTGATTGCGGTGGCCGGACATGATACCGGATCTGCTGTAGCAGCTGTTCCCGCACTTGATCGTAATTTCGCATATTTGAGTAGCGGTACTTGGTCGCTGATGGGGGTGGAAACAGATGCACCGGTAATCACTGCTGAAACAGAGGCTTTGAACTTTACGAATGAAGGTGGCGTAGAAGGCACAATTCGCCTTTTGAAGAATATTTGTGGAATGTGGTTGCTGGAACGTTGCCGTCTGAATTGGGGAGATACGAGCTATCCGGAATTAATAACCGAAGCGGATTCGTGTGAACCATTCCGTAGTTTAATCAATCCGGATGACGACTGTTTTGCAAATCCTGCGGATATGGAACAGGCCATTCGTGAATATTGCCGGACTACTGGGCAGCCGGTTCCTGAGCAACGTGGACAAATAGTACGTTGTATCTTTGAGAGTCTGGCTTTGCGTTACCGTCAGGTGTTGGAGAACTTGCGTGCGCTTTCTCCTCGTCCTATCGAAACTCTGCATGTGATCGGTGGAGGTAGCCGTAATGACTTGTTGAATCAGTTTACTGCTAATGCTATCGGCATCCCGGTTGTGGCAGGACCGTCTGAGGCAACAGCTATCGGTAATGTCATGATTCAGGCAATGACGATGGGAGAGGCGACGGATGTTGCCGGTATGCGTCAGTTGATAAGCCGTTCAATTCCGTTGAAGACTTATCACCCACAGGATATGGCAGCCTGGGATGCGGCTTATATCCATTTTAAAAACTGCGTTCGATAAATTCCGGAGAATCAAGAAATAACCGACAGAATAATATTAACTTTTAATAATAGAATATCATGAAAAAAGAAGAAATGATTCAGAAAGCGTATGAGATTGCTGTTGAACGCTATGCAGCAGTAGGTGTAGATACTGAAAAGGTACTGAAAACCATGCAGGACTTCCACTTGTCACTTCATTGCTGGCAGGCTGATGATGTAACGGGATTTGAAGTGCAGGCAGGTGCACTGAGCGGAGGTATTCAGGCAACCGGTAATTATCCGGGCAAAGCTCGCAATATTGATGAACTGCGTGCCGACATTCTGAAAGCCGCTTCTTATATTCCGGGTACACACCGTTTGAACCTGCACGAAATCTACGGGGATTTTCAAGGTAAAGTGGTAGACCGCGATCAGGTAGAGCCTGAACATTTCAAGAGCTGGATTGAATGGGGTAAAGAGCATAACATGAAACTCGATTTCAACTCTACTTCATTCTCACATCCGAAATCTGGTGATTTGTCACTGTCTAATCCGGATGAGGGCATCCGTCAGTTCTGGATTGAGCATACCAAACGTTGTCGTGCCGTTGCCGAAGAAATGGGTAAGGCGCAGGGTGACCCGTGTATCATGAATCTTTGGGTACATGACGGAAGCAAGGATATCACTGTAAACCGCATGAAATATCGTGCATTGTTGAAAGATTCTCTGGATCAGATATTTGCTACTGAATATAAAAACATGAAAGACTGTATTGAATCAAAAGTATTCGGTATCGGTCTGGAAAGCTATACAGTAGGTTCCAATGACTTCTACATCGGTTATGGCGCATCCCGTAATAAGATGGTAACTTTGGATACCGGTCACTTCCATCCGACTGAAAGTGTTGCCGACAAAGTATCTTCTCTTTTGCTTTATGTGCCCGAATTGATGCTGCACGTAAGCCGTCCGGTTCGTTGGGATTCCGACCACGTAACCATTATGGATGATCCTACAATGGAACTGTTCAGTGAAATTGTTCGTTGCGGTGCGTTGGAACGCGTACACTACGGTCTCGACTATTTCGATGCTTCTATCAACCGTATCGGTGCTTACGTTATCGGTAGCCGTGCTGCTCAGAAATGTATGACACGCGCTTTGCTCGAACCGATTGCCAAGCTGCGTGAATACGAAGCTAACGGACAGGGATTCCAGCGTCTGGCTCTGCTCGAAGAAGAGAAAGCGCTTCCATGGAATGCAGTATGGGATATGTTCTGCTTGAAGAACAACGTTCCGGTAGGCGAAGATTTCATTGCAGAAATCGAAAAGTACGAAGCGGAAGTAACTTCTAAACGATAAGTGATGGATATTCTAATAGGCTTGTTGATTATAGCCATCGGTAGCTTTTGCCAGTCCAGTTCCTATGTACCTATTAAAAAGGTGAAGGAATGGAGCTGGGAAAGCTTCTGGTTAGTACAAGGTGTGTTTGCCTGGTTGGTGTTCCCATTCCTGGGATCACTGCTGGGGATACCCGCAGGAGACAGTTTGTTCGACTTGTGGGGAGCCGGAGGTGCTGGAATGAGCATCTTTTATGGTGTATTATGGGGAATAGGCGGATTGACTTTCGGACTCTCCATGCGTTATCTGGGTGTTGCGCTTGGACAAAGTATCGCATTAGGTACTTGTGCCGGATTTGGAACCCTTTTTCCTGCCATCTTCGCCGGAACCAATCTGTTCGAAGGTAACGGACTGATTCTTCTTCTAGGAGTTTGTATTACGCTGGCGGGTATTGCTATCATTGGTTATGCCGGTGGCTTGCGTGCACAGAATATGAGCGAAGAAGAAAAACGGGCTGCCGTAAAAGACTTTGCATTGACAAAAGGTTTGCTGGTAGCACTTCTTGCGGGTGTGATGAGTGCCTGCTTTGCTTTGGGATTGGATGCCGGAACTCCTATCAAGGAAGCTGCTTTGGCAGGTGGTGTGGATGGACTTTATGCAGGTCTTCCTGTTATCTTCCTCGTGACTTTAGGCGGATTCATGACAAATGCCGCTTACTGCCTGCAGCAGAATATAGCTAATAAGTCTGTCGGTGACTATGCCAAAGGAAAGGTATGGGGTAACAATCTCGTCTTCTGTGCGTTGGCCGGTGTGCTGTGGTATATGCAGTTCTTCGGATTGGAAATGGGTAAGAGCTTCCTCACGGAAAGTCCCGTGTTGCTGGCTTTCTCATGGTGTATCCTGATGGCGCTGAACGTAACCTTTAGTAATGTATGGGGAATCATCCTGAAAGAGTGGAAAGGAGTATCTGCCAAAACAATCACAGTGTTGATCTGTGGTTTGGTAGTCTTGATCTTCTCGCTGGTATTCCCGAACTTGTTTTAATAATAAATAGATATGAAATCAATTTTAGAAAATCGTCCGGCACTTGCCAAAGAAGTAAACAAGGTAGCTGAAGTTGCCGGATACTTGTGGCAAAAAGGATGGGCTGAACGTAACGGTGGTAATATCACCGTAAATATCACAGAGTTTGTAGACGATGAAATCCGTCGGATGGAACCGATTAGCGAAGTAAAATCCATTGGCGTTACATTGCCTTATCTGAAAGGATGTTACTTTTATTGCAAAGGAACCAACAAACGCATGCGTGATCTGGCTCGCTGGCCGATGGAAAATGGTTCGGTGATCCGCATTCTGGATGATTGCGCCAGCTATGTGATCATTGCCGACGAAGCGGTGGCGCCGACTTCGGAACTGCCTTCCCACCTGAGCGTACACAATGATTTGCTGAGCAAGAATTCTCCTTATAAAGCATCTGTCCATACTCACCCGATCGAACTGATTGCCATGACTCATTGCGAGAAGTTCCTTCAGAAAGATGTGGCAACCAATCTGTTATGGAGTATGATTCCTGAAACGAAGGCGTTCTGTCCGAGAGGTCTGGGTATCATTCCTTATAAATTGCCTAGTTCGGTAGAGTTGGCGGAAGCCACTATCAAGGAATTGCAGGACTATGATGTAGTCATGTGGGAAAAACACGGTGTTTTTGCCGTAGACTGCGATGCTATGCAGGCTTTTGATCAGATTGACGTGCTGAATAAGTCGGCGCTGATCTATATTGCTGCGAAGAATATGGGCTTCGAACCGGATGGTATGAGTCAGGAACAAATGAAAGAAATGTCCGTTGCTTTCAATCTTCCTAAATAATACTTGTATTAATCACTGAATTTATCTACTTTAGCGACCGCAGCATTTTCTATCGATGGAGAATGTTGCGGTAACTTTAAAATTATGACACAACTATGAATCGCATTATTCTGAATGAGACCTCTTATTTCGGTGCAGGATGCCGGAGTGTAATTGCTGTGGAAGCAGCCAGACGTGGCTTTAAGAAAGCCTTTTTTGTAACAGATAAAGACCTTATCAAATTTGGTGTTGCAGCCGAAATCATTAAAGTATTTGATGACAATCATATTCCGTATGAACTTTATAGTGATGTAAAGGCTAACCCTACCATTGCTAATGTGCAGAATGGTGTGGCTGCCTATAAGGCTTCCGGTGCAGACTTTATCGTAGCTTTGGGTGGTGGTTCTTCTATCGACACGGCAAAGGGGATTGGTATTGTTGTGAATAACCCGGATTTTGCCGATGTGAAATCTTTGGAAGGTGTGGCTGATACCAAACATAAGGCTGTTCCTACCTTTGCATTGCCTACTACTGCCGGAACTGCTGCTGAAGTGACTATCAATTATGTGATTATCGACGAAGATGCACGCAAGAAAATGGTATGTGTAGACCCGAACGATATCCCTGCTGTAGCTATTGTAGATCCGGAACTGATGTATTCCATGCCGAAAGGACTGACTGCCGCTACAGGTATGGACGCGCTGACTCACGCCATCGAAAGTTATATAACTCCGGGTGCATGGGCTATGAGCGATATGTTCGAACTGAAAGCGATTGAAATGATTGCTCAGAACTTGAAAGCGGCGGTAGATAATGGTAAAGACACAGTTGCCCGCGAAGCAATGTCGCAGGCTCAATATATTGCCGGTATGGGATTCTCCAATGTAGGTTTGGGAATCGTACATTCCATGGCTCACCCGTTGGGCGCTTTCTATGATACTCCTCACGGCGTTGCCAATGCGCTGTTGTTACCTTATGTCATGGAGTACAATGCTGAGTCTCCGGCTGCTCCGAAATATATCCATATTGCCAAGGCGATGGGCGTCAATACAGACGGTATGACAGAAGCTGAAGGTGTGAAGGCGGCTATCGAGGCAGTGAAAGCGCTTTCTCTGAGTATCGGTATCCCACAGAAATTGCATGAAATCAATGTGAAGGAAGAGGATATTCCGGCATTGGCGGTGGCTGCATTCAATGACGTTTGCACAGGTGGTAATCCGCGTCCTACGTCAGTAGCGGAGATTGAAGTATTATATCGGAAAGCATTCTGATTTTAATTGTATAAGGTTTGTTTTTTATAAGCATCCGGAGGATCTGGACAGGTGCTCCGGATGTTTTTTTTACTGTTTAGCGTGTGTTTTTTGAAAATAATTCCTACTTTTGTTCAATTCAATTGTATGAAAACACGCCTGTATGACTGAGGATAATAATCTGGGATTAGAATTTAAATACTTGATAGTTAATGACATGGACCGCAAATTCGGTCTGTGGGTGAATACGGTTGGCTATCAGTCTATCCCTCCCGATTCTCCTTATCCGCTGAAGGAGCATCCGTCCGGTTACTATTTCAATGCCGAAAAAGGAAGAGTATTGCGGGAATATCAATTGGTCTATATTACAAAAGGGCGCGGTTTGTTTTCTTCCGATTCTACTCCTGAAAGACAAGTTTGTAAAGGTCGGCTGATGGTGTTGTTTCCCGGACAGTGGCATACTTATTATCCATTGCGGCAGACCGGATGGACGGAATATTACATTGGTTTTGAAGGTCCGGCGATTGATACGATTGTGGGCGATGCCTTTCTTTCTCAGGAAAGACAGATATTGGAAGTCGGTATTAATGAAGAACTGGTATCTTTGTTTTCCCGCGCTTTGGAAGTGGCAGAAGCGGATAAAATATCTGCCCAGCAATACCTTTCCGGAATCGTACTTCACATGATTGGTATGATTCTTTCGATTTCCAAGAATAAGGTCTTCGAGATGAGTGATGTCGATCAGAAGATCGAGCAGGCAAAGATACTTATGAATGAAAATGTATCCGGCAATATTGATCCGGAGGAACTGGCGATGAGACTGAATATCAGTTACTCATGGTTCCGCAGGGTTTTTAAGGAATATACCGGCTATGCACCCGCCAAATATTTTCAGGAACTGAAACTTCGTAAAGCCAAGCAAATGTTGGTGGGAACTTCCCAGTCAGTAAAAGAAATTTCTTTTTTTCTGGGCTTCCAGTCTACCGAATATTTTTTCTCCTTTTTCAAAAAACGTACCGGGCTTACTCCGCTTGAATACCGCTCGTTCGGTCGGGAAGAATAAACATAAAGTTATTTATTGTTAATCTCCTCGATGTGATTTAACCTTTCCGTTTTAATCTGGTCAAATATAATATTGCAATGATGCAATCGGTTTATTATCAGATTAACTATAAAAGAAAAAAGAAATGAAAAGAATCGTATTTTGGATGGTAGCTTTGCTACTGATGAGTGGTGTGGCAATGGCACAAGGAAATCGCCAGGGTGGAAGACAACAGATGGATCCGAAAACCCGTGCGGAACGTATGACAGAGCGTATGGTGAAAGAATACTCTTTGAATGAAGATCAAAAGCAACAATTACAGGATGTCAACCTTACATGGGTGCAAAAGATGGCTGCTAATCAGGGCGGACGTTCGAAAGATAATAAAGCTGCCAAGATGACTAAGGAAGAGCGGGAAAAGAAGATGGCGGAAATGAAGAAGTCCCGTGAAGATTATGATGCCCAGTTGAAGAAGATTATGACTAAAGAACAATACGATAGCTATGTGAAAAAACAGGCTGAACGTGAGAAACAGATGAAAGAAGGGCGTCAGAACCGGCAAAAAAGACAAGGGTAATATAGATTGTAATGAATGGATGTACTTCCTTTCGGAAGAAGAATTAAGGAGATACTACTGATTTTTGAGGTAGTATCTTTTTTGTATTCGGGTGATTCTTATTTTGCTTTTTGAGGTTGTGAACAAGTCACATCCTGCTTGTTTAAAAATGAGTCTCTTATATAGTTAATTTGTTTGTTACTAATTAATTAACCTGTTAATAACTTTGTTGATAACGTGGTTAATATAAGATTGGGGTTGTGAATAAAGGAACTGTAATCAGTAGAATCTTACCGGAGAGAGATAAAAAAAGAACCGCTTAAAAAGCGATTCTTTAGTAAGTTGCGGAGATCCGACTCGAACGAATGACCTTTGGGTTATGAGCCCAACGAGCTACCAACTGCTCCACTCCGCGATGTTTAACGGGTGCAAAGGTACGGCTTTTCTTGAATAAAACAAATTATTCTCCAATTATTTTTTAGAAAAAAGATCGAATTATCTATATTGTGCTGAAAATGAGAGAGGTATTGATGGAACTTTTTTTAGTACCTATTAATATACAAATGTTAATATTCTGTGCGTTTTCTTGTGTGGTCTAAAGAAAAGAATTACTTTTGCTCAAAATATTCAGCAATGTGCAATTTGTATAACCTATGACCGTATCAAAAACGAAAGCCAAGTTAGTAGACGTTGCCCGCCAGCTTTTTGCAAAGATGGGGGTGGAGAACACTACGATGAATGATATCGCCCTCACTTCGAAAAAAGGTAGAAGAACGCTTTATACCTATTTTAAAAGTAAGGATGAAATCTATTTGGCTGTTGTAGAATCGGAATTGGATATCTTGTCGGATATGATGAAGAGGGTGGCTGATAAAAACATTTCGCCGGACGACAAACTGTTGGAACTGATATATACCCGATTGGATGCAGTAAAGGAGGTCGTTTATCGGAATGGAACCCTGCGTGCTTATTTCTTCCGTGATATATGGCGGGTAGAAAAAGTGCGAAAGAAATTTGATGCGAAAGAAATCCAGATTTTTAAAGCTGTGTTGTTGGAGGGACAGGCGAAAGGAGTGTTTCACATTGATGATGTGGAGATGACTGCCGATTTGATACATTACTGTGTGAAGGGAATTGAAGTTCCTTATATCCGTGGGCATATAGGAGCTCATCTGGACGAAGAAACAAGAAATAAATATGTGTCCAACATTGTGTTTGGCGCACTGCATAGAACAGAAATTTAATTAAATAACTTTTAGTATGGGATTATTAGACGGAAAAACAGCCATTGTAACCGGTGCCGCCCGTGGTATTGGCAAGGCTATCGCTCTGAAGTTTGCTGCCGAAGGTGCAAACATTGCATTTACTGACCTGGTCATTGACGAAAATGCAGAAAAAACAAGGGTAGAACTGGAAGCAATGGGTGTGAAAGCCAAAGGTTATGCTTCTAACGCTGCTAACTTTGAAGATACTGCAAAGGTCGTAGAAGAAATCCATAAGGACTTCGGACGTATCGATATTCTGGTGAACAATGCCGGTATCACTCGTGACGGTCTGATGATGCGTATGAGCGAACAACAATGGGATATGGTAATCAATGTGAACCTGAAGTCTGCATTTAACTTCATCCACGCTTGTACACCTGTTATGATGCGTCAGAAAGCTGGTAGCATTATCAACATGGCATCTGTAGTGGGTGTTCACGGTAATGCGGGACAGGCTAACTATGCTGCTTCCAAAGCCGGCATGATTGCATTGGCCAAGTCTATCGCACAAGAACTGGGCTCTCGTGGCATCCGTGCCAACGCCATTGCTCCGGGATTCATCCTGACAGATATGACTGCTGCTCTTTCTGACGAAGTGAGAGCTGAATGGGCAAAGAAAATTCCTTTGCGTCGTGGCGGTACTCCTGAAGATGTGGCAAACATCGCTACCTTCCTGGCATCAGATATGTCTTCTTACGTATCAGGTCAGGTGATTCAGGTAGATGGTGGTATGAATATGTAATCGAACAGTATGACTGTCGTATACGAAGACAACCATATAATTGTAGTCAACAAGACCGCTTCCGAGATTGTCCAGGCAGACAAGACGGGCGATACACCGCTTTCGGAAACTGTGAAGCAGTACCTGAAAGAGAAGTATCAGAAACCCGGAAATGTTTTCATCGGTGTGACACACCGGCTGGACCGCCCCGTAAGCGGCCTTGTTATTTTTGCCAAAACGAGTAAGGCACTCACTCGTCTGAACGAGATGTTCCGTACCAGTGAAGTGAAAAAGACTTACTGGGCAGTAGTAAAGAATGCCCCCAAAGAGCCGGAAGGTGAATTGGTGCATTATCTGGCACGTAACGAGAAGCAGAACAAGAGTTTTGCTTATGACAAAGAAGTGCCGAATAGCAAGAAAGCGATTCTGAATTATCGGCTGATCGGACATTCGGAGAATTACTATCTGCTTGAAGTAGACTTGAAAACCGGACGTCATCATCAGATTCGTTGCCAGTTGGCAAAAATGGGATGTCCCATTAAAGGAGACCTTAAATATGGCGCTCCGCGTTCCAATCCCGATGGCAGTATTTGCCTGCATGCGCGGAAGGTACGCTTCATCCATCCCGTGTCAAAAGAGCTGATAGAGCTCGAAGCCCCTCTTCCCGAAGGAAATTTATGGAAAGGATTTGAACTGCTTTAGTCAGTGCAAGTCCTTTTTCTTTTGCCAAAAGAGTAAATATCCCTGCCATCCATTCGGTAAACTCTGGCGACAGCCTGATAGTTCCGGAATAGAGTTTATATTTGCATCATGAAAACTATAATTCATGAAGTAAATCCTACCATGAAACAATTTCGAATTAACAAGAAAAATACAGATGAACGCATTTAAACTTTTAATGGCTGCTTCCTGCTTTTTAGGTCTGGCAACGAGCGGAGTGGCAAAACAGGACTATTCAAAGAGTGAGGGATTGTTACAGTATGTCGATCCTTATATCGGCTCCGGTTTTCACGGGCATGTATTTGTCGGAACGAGTGTTCCGTACGGCATGGTGCAACTCGGACCCAACAATATCCATAAAGGCTGGGACTGGTGTTCGGGATATCATTATTCCGACAGTATTCTGATTGGTTTCTCTCATACTCATTTAAGCGGTACGGGATGTACCGATCTGGGGGATATTCTGATTATGCCTCTCAATGAAATCCGTACTCCCAGAGGTAACCAGGATGATATACGTGACGGTTATGCGTCGAAATACTCACATGACAATGAGATAGCCCGTCCGGAATATTATTCTTTAATTCTGGACAGATACAATATCAAGGCCGAACTGACAGCTACTGACCGGGTAGGTTTTCATCGTTATACCTATCCCGAAGGAAAACCGGCCTCTATACTGATTGACCTGCGTGAAGGAAACGGTTCCAATGCATACGACAGCTATATTCGCAAAGTAGATGACTATACAGTGGAAGGTTATCGGTATGTCAGAGGGTGGAGCCCGTCGCGAAAAGTATACTTTGTGCTGAAGAGCGATCAGAAGATCGAGAAATTTACGGCTTATGACGATAATACCCCCAAACTTTGGGATCAACTGAAAGTAGAATCGGTGAAAAGTGTGCTTACTTTCGGCAATGTGAAAGAAGTAAAGATTAAAGTGGCTATTTCTTCCGTAAGTTGTGACAATGCAGCGATGAACCTGCAAGCGGAACTTTCTCACTGGGACTTCGACAAGGTGGTGAAGATGAGCAGTGACCGCTGGAACAAACAGTTGGATAAGATGACCGTAGAATCAGACGATGAGGCTGCCAAACGTGTGTTTTATACCGCACACTATCATACCATGATCGCTCCTACATTGTATTGTGATGTCAATGGTGAGTATCGGGGGATGAATGATATGATTTACACAGACCCGAAGAAAGCGAATTATACCACTCTCTCCCTTTGGGATACTTATCGCGCCTTGAATCCTCTGATGACTATCATTCAGCCCGAAATGGTGGACAATGTAATTAATTCAATGCTTTCCATTTATCGGCAACAGGATAAACTTCCTATCTGGCCTTTGATGAGCGGCGAAACAAATTGTATGCCGGGATATAGCTCTGTTCCGGTGATTGCAGATGCTTATCTGAAAGGATTTACCGGATTTGATGCGGAAGAAGCCTTGACGGCTATGAAAGCGACAGCAACTTATGAAGGGCAGAACGGAGTTCCTTACGTGATGGCCAAAGGATATATCCCTGCTGATAAAATCCACGAAGCTACTTCCATCGCTATGGAATATGCAGTAGATGACTGGGGAATCGCCGCTATGGCACAAAAGATGGGGAAGACGGCTGATTATGAGACATTCTCGAAGCGTGCCCATTACTATAAGAACTATTTCGATTCTTCTATCCATTTCATCCGTCCGAAACTGGAAGACGGTTCATGGCGTACTCCGTACGATCCGGCACGTTCTATTCACGGAGTCGGCGATTTCTGTGAGGGCAACGGATGGCAATATACATTCTTCGCTCCGCAAGATCCGTATGGATTGATCAGCCTGTTTGGCGGTGACAAGCCGTTTACATCGAAGCTCGACAGCTTCTTTACGAACAATGACAGTATGGGTGAAGGTGCTTCCAGTGATATCACCGGTCTGATCGGACAATATGCGCATGGCAATGAGCCGAGCCATCACATAGCCTATCTCTATACCTATGCCGGCGAACAGTGGAAAACAGCGGAAAAGGTTCGTTTCATCATGAGCGACTTCTACACAGATCAGCCGGACGGTATCATCGGTAATGAAGACTGTGGACAAATGTCTGCATGGTATCTCCTTTCTGCTATGGGATTCTATCAGGTGAATCCGTCTGACGGTGTGTTTGCATTCGGCAGTCCTCGTTTTAAAAAGATAGAAGTGAAAGTGCGTGGTGGTAAAGTGTTTACTGTTGAAGCACCGAATAATAGTAAAGATAATATCTATATTCAGAAGGTTTATCTGAATGGCAAACCTTATCATAAAAGTTATATTACGTACGATGATATAATTAACGGCAGTACTTTAAAATTTGAGATGGGCAAAAAGCCTGCCAAGAATTTTGGTAAAGCTTCTGCCAATAGGCCGATCGTTTTGAATAAATAGGTAAAAGATAGTTTTTAGGATAGGTATTGGTTAGGATGATGAATGCCTTCAAGTGTTTGCGGAAGCATATATTTGAAGGCGTTTTCTTATTGTCAATGACAGATATAGAGATGAAAAAAGAAGGTGTGTCAAAAGTCAGTAGTAACTAAATTCCCCTCCTTCAGGAAGGAGGTGGCTGAAAGCCGGGGTAGTAGGTATACTGCATGGTTGAATATCAATAGCTTATGTGTTCACCTACCACCTCCCCCTACGGGTACTCCTCCTTCCTGAAGGAGGAGGGTTTAGTTACTTTTGACTTTTGATACGCCTTCTTTTTGTTTGTGAGATATTACTTCTGTTTTATTTTCGGTTTATCAATAAACCTCCAGCTCGTAGATTCTTGCAGCCTTCAGACTGTTGTTTTGTGTAGATTGTGTAACCAGCAGTCTGACGTAACGTACCGAAGTCGGCTTAAACTGGCGAACTACCGTGTTTTTCTTGTTATCACTCAGTTCATCAATCGTTTTCCATTCTTCGTCCGAACTGTTTCTGCCTTGTAAGAAGCAGGTATGAGTGATAAAGACGCTGCCTTCATTTCCGGCATTTACCAACTTCCATCCACGGATCGTCTGTTCCTTTCCGAAGTCGAAGTCAATGTAGTTGGGAGCCGTGCTTGTATCACACCATTTCGTCTTCACATCACCGTCTACGGCATATCTTGCAACTTCTTTTTCGTTGGTTTCACCGGAACATTTGATTAGTTTGGCTTGTTTCAACAGGTTTGTTTTAGTCGTCGCTTCTTCTCCATTGTCTGCTTTCAAGGCTGTGCGGAACAATTCCGAGGCCGGAGTTACTGCCGGATACTTCTCATTAACCAGCGTTGCGGCAAATAATACGATATCTGCATGATCCGGTAAAGTAACCGTAGTCGCTCCTTTAGGAATATCCATGCCAAACTTGAACATATACGTAAACTCATAAGCCTCATCTTTGTCAGAAGCATGACGGTGAGTGCCGACATAAGCGATTTCTGCATCTTTCAGGAAGCCTTCCGTATGTCCCAGATGCTCCCACTGACCGATAAAACCGGTATAGGAAGGTACGGTGATTTCCTGTGAGTTGTTACCGGTGCTGAAGGTAGCAACTGCATCTTCACCGGCAGAGGCTGCCAGGAAATAGATACGGTTGTAAGAATGTCCGGTTGGCAACTGAAGTACATTGCCTTTGCAAGTCAAACCATTGGCAATTTCTTTCTCTCCCAAGCGGAAAGGAATGCCGTCGGCTTTCAGGATGGAGTCGGGGAGAAGTTCTGCTGCATAGCTGTTGCCCGATTCGAAGTTTCCTTCTTTGCGGAAAGCATTCCAGCTGAAACATCTGCGATCATAGTCCAAAGGCAGATAAGCGTATGCCGGAGCTTGAAGATCAGCTTTTTTCTTCAGCTTCACTTTAAATGTCTGTATGCTGTAGGGAGCGATGGATACATTCAGCTGGTTCTTGTTGAAGTCAGCGCTGCCGATCTCTTTTTCCGTACCGTCTGCAAGTACTGCCTTCTCTATTTCACCGGCGAAGGTGATGGCTGCCTGTTGCGGAGCTGCGCCTCCTGTTTCATATACACGTACTACATATTCATCGGATACTTCCGCTTTTTTCAGCGCTTTGATAACGACTTGATCGTTGCTTGAACGCACAAAAGCAAATTCCTTACCTAGTGTTCCGGTATGTTTCGGACTGCTGAAGGCTTTGATCGGTTGATTCAGAATTTCAGCTTTGATGGCGGTGGCGGGTTTGTCAAGTGCTCCGTCATGTCCTGTGAGGCTATAAGTAAATGTATGGAAGCCGAAATCCTGGCGATCCTGATAAGCGTAATTCCCTTTTGTTTCCGGTGTATGGAGAAGAGTCAGACGGACGGTATTGTTATCTGGTTTATCCCATCCATATTTACTGTCATTCAGGATCGATACGCCGTAGCTGTTGTTCTTATCGGTCAGGTCTGCCCATTGCTGCGCATATACTTCGTAAGCGGTCTGTACATTATTACCTCTTTCCACGCTGCCGATTCCCAGATCGTAAGTAGCCTTTTCATTTTCTATATTCAGAGGAAACTCTGCTTTCAGCAGTGTGTTTGTTGACTGCCAGTCTATTTCGTTATAGAAATCTATGCGGTCGGCACGGCTGCCTTCGTAGAGGCGGATGTATTGCTTGAAGAGCGATTTGCCATGCTTCTTCTCAATGCAGAGTGCTTTACGGAGTGCGCCGTTTTCCACTAAAGTGATCTTTGCACCGTCTGTGATGGAGACAGGTTCACGGTCGATGGTCTCTTTCAGGATTTCCCATGCAGGCCATGCGTACGACTTGTTTTCGGTGAAGAGTGCCAGGCGAATCGCTTTTCCGTCTTTTACGAGTTCTTTGTTGTTGCGCTTGTCGGTCAGTGAGATGATATCTCCGTTTTTATCCAGTGTGATTTTGTAGACGGAGTTTTCGATGGCTGAGGCTGCTGAAGGAGAGATCGTTTTTTCAGATCCTCCGGTGCGGACATCGTACACTGCATAACTGTTTGCGGGCAGTGACGCTGCAACCAGGATGTGAGCACGTCCGTTCTCGTAACCGATCATTTGCGAAGCGACTTTCTTGCCTTGTGCATTGTATACAGTGAAGCCTTTCGGGGCTTTAGGCTGTTCGAGGATGATCTCTGTCAAGTCCGATACAGGGAAAGCGTTTGCATTATAAAGAACGACAGGCGTTCCTTTCACGCGTGTATCCATCTGTCCGGCAATGGCGTTGACGGAAGAAGTCAGTACTTGTGAGAATTGTTTCAGAGAGATCAGTTCATCGTTCCATGAGAACTCATAGGCACGGGGGATACTCGTTCCCGTCAGGTCATCATGGAATTGATGGAAGATGAAACGTTTCCATGCCTCCGTCAGCGTGTGTTGCGGATAGCTGGCGGTACCCAGCCATTCGGCAGCGACCGCCGCTCTTTCTGCTGCATCGCCCAACTGTTCGTTTTGTCGGTTGTACAGCTTCATGGCTGCCTGCGAAGTGTAGCAACCTGTTCCGTGAACATCCATCAATAACTCTCCGTCAAATACCGGTAGTTCCGGGTGATTGTTGAACGGCAGATAATCTTTGAACAACTGATCGCTGGTAGCACTGATCACCTCTACCGGGCCATCACCTTTGATTCCCTGTTCTACAGAACGTACCGAACCCAGAGTAGGAGAGCCACCGATATCCCCTGTTCCATAATAGCGGTAGACCGTATTGAGCGGAGTACGTTGGGCTAATTTTTCCAGATCTTTATTCTTCGAGAGATCTTCGTTGTTCCATTTGCGTCCGTAGTCATATCCGTGGGCTAGCATTACTTGTTTGCCGTCAATGCCCTTCCAGAGTCCGATGGTAAACGGATGCTTGCTCTTTCCATAGAAGGGATGATTACGCCAGTCCAGCTTCTGTGAAGAGAAGCCGATCAGTCCGCAGTGTGCGGCAATGGTGGGAAGCGTCCATCCGAATCCGAAGCAGTCCGGCAGGAAGATATCCGTTCCTTCTTTTCCGAACTCTTGCCGGTAGTACGTCTGTCCGAGCATGATGTTACGGATGGAGGCTTCGACGGAAGGAACCAACACATCACTTGCTTCCCAGCTACTTCCGGCGATATGCCAGCGGCCTTCCTCGATGAATTTCTTCATCTCTTCATACTGTTCGGGATAGTATTCCTTCATCCACGCATACTTCACTCCCCCTTCAAAGTTGAAAACGTATTCGGGATATTTCTTTAGCAGAAATAAGTTCTGACTAATGGTATTCCAGACATATTCGTTGATTGTTGTCTGGATGTCCCAGTTCCACTGGGTGTCGAGGTGGGCGTCCGACACCATATAGGCTTTCACCTTTTTCTTCGCGGTGTCATCTTGTGCATAGCTTCCTCCTGCTAAGGCAAGGGCGAGGGCTACGGCAATTACTTTTTTGTTCATCATGGTTTATTTTTAACAAGTTTAGTAGTTTACAAATTTATACAAAACTAATGGAATTAATTCTATTAGGGTTTAGAATAGTACTTCTTTATGGAAATGGCACGGATATTTACCTTTTTGGCACCACTTTACATCTAGAAAGTATTCTTGTCCGGTTCGGGCTGCATCTTGTCAGTCATAAAGAATGATTGCTCAAGAAGCTTTTTGTCATTCAAAACGTGTCCAAATATAGCGGATTTCGAATGATTAGCTGTCCTTTGTAGTGCCAATATGTAGGCAAATATATTTTGTCTGTTCAGAGTACTCTATGGATAATTAGGGTATAAGATAAGTAGCTGATTATCATTCTATAATATATGTTTGTGAACAATGAAAGTACAGCAGGTGTCGGCAATGACAAACCAGTATCAATACTCTCTGACCATTTTATCTTATCATGTTTTTTAGATGTTGCGGTAATAACTCCCATGATATGCTCTCCATTTGTTTCCCAGTCATTACGTTTATTGCAGTTGATGTAGAAAAGAAATTTACAATGATTCTTTTAGTGTTTGTTGATAAAATAGCTTTTCTTGCATAACTTGGTTATATAAACTCAAATTCCCGTTCTCCATGTCCCGGCATGCAGATGAGCTGCATAATCTCCAAAGTGGCATGAGATTTCATTGTGATAAGGTTGCCTGCACCTTTTATCTGTATTTCTTAGTAATGTGATGTCTGTATACATTCCATAGTTATCCCAATATGTGTCTGTTAGTAGGCCGGGACCTGTTATGTCTAAAATCTCCTGTTGCGATTTTAAGATTATTGTGGCTCTTTCTGCCATTTCATCCATTATTCTGTGTAAAAAAGGATGTTTAGGGATTCCACCGAACATATAGTTGGCTATTCGAAGTCGATATCTTAAATTCAAGGCTTCTTGCTCTGCCTGGCAGACAATTTTCTCTTCTCCTAAAACCAAATTATACTTTCTCAACTCATCAAGTGGCTTTAAACTTAACATATCTAAATCCATATAGAATCCTCCATAGAGGTATACAAGGGCTAATCTTAAGAAGTCTGCTTTTTGTACATTGTGATAGAATGCATTATAGGATTCGATGTATTCAGGTAAATCTTGATTTAATATATCCTGTGCATCATCCTTATTATATAGGCGGATATTCCAGTCCGGATGATTGACTTGTATTTCTTGTTTGCATTTCTCGAATAGTTCGGGGAACGGTTCATCTTTGCGTAGAAAGATAAGGTGTATATTCTTTGGGATCATTATTTATTTTATTTTTAAAGGTTACTTACCAAACCAGGTACCAAAGAAATAGTGTATGGCATGAGCCTGATTGATACGCTCTTCCATTTCTTTAGGAATCTGGTTGTTTTTTATTTTCTCTACCTCCCATTGTCCGATAGGATATATTGTCTTTGATTCGAGGATACGTATGTCTTCTTTATGTGGAAATGCGTTGAATGCATGCGTTAGCAAGAAAGGGCCTGTGGAATCCAGTATATCAAATCCGTTATTAACAACTTTCCCACCGGAATGATTGATTAACCTTTGGCATACAAAGTTGATAAAATCATTATCGGGTGTTGACGCCATGAAAGCGTTGCAAATGATATATTCAAAACCAAAGCGTTTAGCATGCCAGTCGGGTTCCTTACCTACGATAAAATCCGATCCTTCTAGTAAGAACTCAATATTTTCGAGGCACTCGAAATCCATGTCTACGTACAATCCTCCATAAACTTTCAAGAGAAGATAGCGTATAGCGTCTGCTCTTTGTATGTTACAAGGATATGTATCATACTTCTCCAGGAAATCAGGGAAATGTTTGCAGACAAATTCCCTGTTCATTTCATCTGTCCATAGGATATATTCCCAATTCGGGAGATATTCTTTCCATGTTTGTGGCAGTTGGTCAAGAGGAGAAGGTACATCTTTTGTTTTCCATGTTTGGTGGATAATTCGTGGGATTCTTAAACTGTTTTTCATAGTCTTTATTGTTGAAATATTTTCTTTTCTTTAATATTTTCTCTTCTATATCGAATGAGGGTTTCATTGCTCTTCAACATGTCCGGAGTGTAGATTTGCGGTTGATAATATGCCTCTTCCAGTTTTTTAAACTTTCCATCCGGCATTATCTGATATTTAGTATCTATACGTTGCCCTTTCAGGTTATCTAGGTGTATAAAATTTCTTTTTATACTATCGAACTGAATGATGTAATTATTTTCAGGAAAGTTCAACTGTTGAACATTCACCGTAAAATCTTTATTGATTTGTGCTTCCATGGTTCTAGCTTTGCTGCATGTTCCAGGCCATTCACAAATGGGAATGTAGTCAATGATTGCTCCTGCAAAATTGAATGTAACTAACCAATGTTTATCCATATCGTGAAGAGCTGACCAAGTTCTGACTATTCCCATGATATATTTTCCATTAGTATCTTCAATGAGAGAAAGAACTGTTTCAATGGGAGGTCTCTTGTCTCTTTTGTCAAGATTAGCATAGAATGGAGAATTGCTTATTCTATAAGATGTACCTTGAGTTACTGCTCTCGTATGTTCAAAATCATCACGAGAGATACTGTTGTTGTCTTGGTAAACAAAGAATGAAATATCATAATTGATGGGTAGCTTTAGGAACTCATTTTTTGAAAAAACATAGAATACACGTTGCAAGTTCTTTTCTTTTATATCCGATAGCTTCACTAAAGAAGTGACTTTGTAGCTGTTTTGGCCATACATAGATAGTCCGCTTGCCATTATTAATATAATTAAAATTGCTACTTTTTTCATGGTTGATTATTATTTATAGATGATGATAGAGTCCACGGTAAAAGTGGACTCTATCGTTTCGTTCTAGGTTATACATTTTTATATTATAAAGATGTTGTATCATATTTCCCACCGTCGTTGGGTCTTACTTGAGTTACAGTATAATATCTGTTAGCAACCTTTGTGCTTCCCTCTAGCTTTAAATTTTCAGTTTTGTAGTAAAGGCGATTAATGTTGCTACATCCATCATCAGAGTTGGAAGTTGCATTATCCATAAATGTATAGTAATACTGTTGTCGTGAAGTATCATATCCTCTTCCTGTAACTACAATAAAATGGTCTGTACCGTCGATGTTTGGATTTAAATCGAGATCATAATCAACTCCTACTATGATAACTCGTTTTGCATTGAGATGTTTATCGATACATTCAATTGCATTTTTGTTGTTTTGAGCTGGATCATTTCCCCAGTTTGTTAATAATCCATTTGCAGAATCAACTAGCTTAAAAACATTTAAGCTACTTCCGTAATTGGATAATCCATATTTTTTTAGTGTTTCTTTGCAAAGACTTAAGCAATTAGCTCCTTCTCTCCAACCAACAAACCTACTTTTGTCCATTAATTCTATTGGATCTTTGGGAACGGGTTTGTCTCCACCTCCAGGTTTCGGACCATCACCGCTAGTTCCTCCACCGCTAGTTCCTCCACCACTAGTTCCACCACCAGTCCACCCGCTACCACTTCCCCAATCTCCACTTCCCCAGTGTCCGCTTCCCCAATACTCGCCAGAACCACTACCGCTGCCGGAACCACTACCGGAACCGAAACCTGATCCGCTACCGTAGATAGTTACGTCCGGTGTCATCCATCCAATGCCACATACATAGACGGTGGTATCTAAGGCTCCTTGGGCATTAAGCCGTTGATAAACTTCTTCTGTCATGCAATCATTGGGACCTGTACCTGCCCCTGAATTGTAACTGGAGATCAATATGGTTTGGTTGATCCCTCTTAATTTTAATTTCTCCGCTTTACTTTTCTTTTCCATAATACATGATAATTTTAGTGTTTATAAATAAAGTCGTTTCTTTTGGATGCATAGATAAGTTTATACACTTGTTTAAGTTGAAATCAATTGATACATATCACCCCATGATAAAGAAGATATTCTACTTCCGTCAGAATTAATTTGTAAGTTTGTTCTTTATCTTTGCTGATTTCAGATGAAAAACAAGGTAGCAATTCGTTGAACAGACATTCAAATGTCTTCTCTTCTTCTATGAGAATCAGAATATTATAACATAAATCGTTAATAAGCACTTCTTTAAAACCCTCATATAGCAGACATGGAATGCATACTATATCAAAGTGGTCTGAATGGCACTCTTTGTTTATACGTTCTTTAAGCAGTTTTTTTGCTTCTGTCGGCCAGGGTTCCGGAATTTCGTAAATGGATAGGTAGGGATTTCTATTAATAGTAAATATGGCTTGTTCCTCTTTTCCGGCATTTAGAAACATGAAATAGGAAGATGAGCATTTCTCCCAATCATACAGATCGGTATAAGATAGCTTTTCCCATTTTTTGGACAAAGAATGAAGATAATCTTGATAGGATGCAATACACATTTGTACACTCAAATCGGGGAAGGTAGTATTTTTAGCCTTGTTTTGCATTCGCTTATGATTATTCGCGAACAATTCTACTACTCTATTGTAATAGTCAGGATATTTATTTAATAGAGTTTTGCTAAGTAAATCACAAATCCGTTGGTTCTTTTTATGTCCGCCGATGATATGTAATAGTTTGGCTTTGTCGTATAGATAAAAATTACAGAAATCATCATAAATGTATCCATTGTCACGAACGCTGTGATCAAGGACTGTTGCCACAGGTTTGTTATAACTGTTTGACTGGGCATAAAACAATATTTGTTCAAAGAGGATATTGTTATTTATGTGAATATCTTTGCTGTTTATATCATTTAAATGGTTTGATTCGATAAAGTTAAATGCAGTCCGGCAGTATTCAGCTATAAACTCCAAGTCATTTCCTCCGATAATTCCTGCATTATATGACATGATAGAGTCTTTTTCTAATTCTTTTTTTAGGAAGGATGGCATTAATAAATCTTTTTGTAGAATATGATTCATCATACTTTTATAATAACTGCTTCCTATTTCTTTGTTCTGAGCAATCAATTCACTCATCTCTATGGTGTTGTCTAGTTTATTAGGCAAATATACATCTCCGTCTACATGTATGAAGGGTTCTTTTTGGAGTGAATAGGTTAATAACTTGGGATATGCCCAATGAGGTTCAGGGCAAGTTAGATTGTCGTATTGAATGATGATATCTGTATACGGTAGTTTCAATTGTTCGGCAAAGATTTCATATCCATGGGAATCGGTATATAAAACGATATTTTGATAGTTGTCTTTTAAAGAAAGACAACTTAATGCCCATGACATTAAATGGTATTGTGGATTCATCCATCCAAAACTATTGTCTAACAATGAATTATTTCCATGCCAAAAGGTTTGTACTATTTTCATAACTATTGATTTGTTGTGTGTTATTTCTATAGTGATAAAATTAGTAATAATGTGGAGGAAAAGGTCCTTCAGATAGGGCTAATTCGCATGGTTGGCGCAAATGTTTACTTTTTTGGCAGTGAAATATGTTTTTTGTGCATCAATCTTGATAAATATAAGAACTGCAAGGATCAGCACAACCTCTGTTCATTCAGAATTGTGTAATCCTTGCAGTTTTATTTATGTCGGGTAGAAAGAAACAGTTTGTTTAGGGCAGCGGATCTGCGGCAGCAGGTTTCTTCGGATTGTAGATAGCCATACCCACCTTGGAATCTGCGCAACCATAATACAGATACCATTTATCCTTATAATAAACCATCCCTTCGATGAACACCGTTCCGTCTACATACTGCCCGCTCTTTTCGAAACTATCCATCGGGCGGAAGAACGGTTCGTCGAGACGGGTGATGAAACGGGTCGGGTCATTGGCGTCGAAGAGGGCTTGTCCGGCAGCGTAAACATTGGCGGTATAGCGTTTGTCGCCTCTGCTTGCACTGTTTTTACCATTATACAGAAGTACGATTCCCTTTGGAGTATAAATAGCTGGAGGACCGCATTCCGTCAGCTGGCTGTCGAAGTGTCCGTCACGGGGTGAAAACAGTTTTCTCAGCGAGCCGTCCGTATTTACGTATGGAGTCCAGTTGACTAAATCTTCGGAAGTGGCGGCAAACACATGTTCCTCTCCCCAATACATGAAGTATTTTCCGTCGATTTTCTTGATCACCTGTTTCCCATTGACAACTTCGGTCAGAATGGAGCCGGACTTGCATCCTAAATTGAAGAACTTGCCGTCATACGCTTTGGCAAAAGCGGGACCGTGCTTTGTCCAGTCTTTCAGATTGCGTGAAGTGGCTATTGCCAGACGCGGAATGTGGCGGTTCCATTGCGTATAGGTCATCACATACAGTCCTTCTGCTGTGACGGCGATACGCGGGTCTTCGCATCCGCCCGGCCATTCCAGTTTCTTTTGAGTATCGTTATCCGGATAAAATACCGGAGTCTTTTCCCGCTTGAAGTGAATACCGTCACTCGAAGTGGCGTATCCGAGACGTGAGGTACGGTGACCGATACCGACACCGGATTTATCTTCTGCCCGATACAGCACGACAATCTTGCCGTCATGCAGGGTAGCCGCCGGATTGAAAGTGTCATTGGATTCCCATGCAACGTAATCCTGTGTCATCGGACAATAGAATTTCGTGTTCTCTATAGGAGATATCACCGGATTAGCTCCCTGTGGTCGTTCGAAGCCTCCGAATGCCCAATCGGGTAATACGTTCTTTTTGTCGTTGGAAGGTTGTCCCAAGGCGGTACAAGTCATCATGGTTGTAGTAACCAGAAATAAAAAGGTTGATTTCATATTATATAATTATTATTGGGGGAGTATATACTCTCTACATATAAATTAAAAAATAAAGATTTGCTGTCATCTGTCACATAAATGGGGGCAAATGAATGATTATGTGATTGTTATGAGGTGACGGCAAGGTGTGATAGCAGAGTGACAGTAGTTTTGCTGTCACTGTGGCATCGCGGAGACGCTTACGGCGAAGAAGGTCGGTTTCTGCGCCTTGATACCAAAGTTTCGTCGGTGAGAAACTAAAGTTTCATCGGTGAGAAACTAAAGTTTCATCGGTGAGAAACTGTGGTTTCATGAGTGAGAAACTTTAGTTCCAGCAGCTTGAAACTCTAGTTTCGGCAGCTTGAAACTTTAGTTCCAAAGGCATGAGAACTCTTGTTTCATACAGTGAAACGATTGGTTCCAAAGCATGGAACTATCGGTTTCACCGTATGAAGCAGTTATCTTATAAGTAAAGATGGAGTAGAGACTACTGAATGCTATTCAGTAAGTCTGCCTTTCCTTCATTGACCAGTTTGAGGATCAGCTCTCCGAACAACGTATTCTGCCATGCAAACCATGCACGGGTAAAGTTTTTCGGGTCGTTTTTGTTGAATGATTCGTGTATGAAGCCGGTACCTGCATCCGTATCCATCAGCATTTTGATGCAAGTTTTGATTTCTGCGTCATTCTGGCTGGTGAAGGCTTTCATCATGATACTCATGGGCCATATCATGTCATATCCGATGTGCGGACCGCCGATACCTTCTCCGGCACTGCCTTTGAAGAAGTAAGGATTGTCTTCGCTCCATACAAACTTGCGGGTATTCTGATAAATCGGATCAGTCACTTTGACGTCGCCCAGATAAGGCAAAGCGATGAGACTCGGCACGTTGGCATCGTCCATCAGTAGCTGATTGCCGAAGCCGTCTACCTCGAAAGCATAAATCTTACCGTATTTCGGATGGTTGCAGACAGCATATTTCTTTAATGCTTTTTCTACTTCATCCGCCAGTGCGGTACATTCTTTGGCCAGCGCCGGTTTCTTGTTCACGGTGTTCAGAATTTCGGCAGCTTTGCGCAAGGAAGTGACGGCGAAGAAGTTGGAAGGAACGAGGAACTGGAAAGTCGTAGCGTCATCCGAAGGGCGGAAAGCGGAAGCAATCAGTCCGACAGGTTTCACCGGATTGCCCCAGCCATCATTGGTCATGGTGTCGAGTGCGCGTTCGGTCTTACGCTGGAATCTGTACGGACCTTTCGCGTCGTCCTTACGCTGCTGTTCCTTGAAAGTCTTCAGCACATTTGCGATGGCTTGCAGCCATTCGTCGGAGAATACGCTGGCATCGCCCGTTGTTTTCCAGTAATGGTATGCCAGGCGGATCGGGTAGCAGAGAGAGTCGATTTCCCATTTGCGTTCGTGAAGTTCCGGTTTCATGTCCGTCAGGTCGCTCATCCATTCGCCTCCTTCGGAGTTCATGTTGAAGGCGTTGGCGTACGGGTCGATATTGATACATTTAAACTGGCGGTTGATGACTCCTGCCAGCATCTTTTTCAGTTCGGGGTCTTTATTGGCAAGCTGCACATACGGCCATACCTGCGCACCGGAGTCGCGGAGCCACATGGCGTGGATGTCTCCGGTGTATACAAAAGTGTCCTCTTTTCCGTCGAAGTGAACGGTAGTGTCCAGTGTGTTCGGGAAGCAGTTCTCGAACATCCATGCCAGTTTCGCATTGGTCAGTAGTTGCTTGATGTGGTCAATCTGCCGTTCTACTTCCTGCGATACGAATAAGCGCTTGGAGGCTTCGGGGCGGTTGGTCTGGTAATTATTGACCCGGGTATTGTCTTGCTGGGTCACAAATTCGCGGTTTTCCATTGCTTGCACGCCGGCAGCGCCCGAAAGTGCTGCGCAGAGGCAAAGTGTTTTGGTTATATTCATGGTAATTGTTTTCTTTAATTCATGTAAGGGTTAATAATCAATGTTTTATTTCTCGATTTCAGCGAACAGCTCGATCAGGCAGGCATTATCGAGCAGCCATTTATAAGGTTCCTCGTTATGTCCCGACCAGTCTCTTCCCAGTAATCCGTTGGCATCCCGATAGTTTCTCCATGCGTGGAGAGCGTTCTCTGCCATCGCACGGACATAAGTCGGGTTGTGGTCAATCTTCTCCAGCGCCTTGAAGCCTCTGAACAGAATCACGTTAAACCACGACATATCCTTGTGTACCTTGACTGACGGGTCTTTCTTATCTGCTTTCGAACGGAAAAAGGCATCGGTTCCCGCGGCTGTCTTCTGGGCATCGCGCAAGTAATCCTTGTCTCCTGTCTCTTCGTACAGTAATACGCCTGCCTGAATCATTTGTCCACTGTTGTAGGCGTACTTGTCTTTCGAGACTTTCCCTTTCAGGTTGATATTGTCCCAGTAAAGGAAGTCGTCGGGATCACACAAGTGTTTTCTGGTCCATGCGTAAGTTTCCTTGGCCTTGTCCAGATACTTTTTGTCCTTCGTCAGACGGTATAGCTTGACGCCGAGTACTGTTGACGGGGCATTGGAGCAGGTGTGCTTCGCTTCTTTCTGCTGTTCGCACCAGAAGATTCCTCCGCCCAGTTCGTCACTCCAGCCGCTGTAGATGTATTCGTACAGGGCAATGGCCTTTTTCAGATAGTCGGCCTTCTTTGTGAGGCGGTAGTAGTCGCAGTAATCCAGTGCGATCCAGATGTTGTCATCGTAGTAGCGTCCATGCTGACCGTATTTGACAGGGTACGACTGATAGCATGCCGGAAGGCGTTCTCCGTCCCAGTACTGTTCCAGTCCCGGCAGGATGCGCTTTTCCAGTATCGTCTTGTACTTCTTGTCTCCGGTAGCCTGGTACATGGCTACGCAACCGGACATCATCCCTGAGTAGGGCCACAGAAAGGAGGCCTTCAAGGTTCCGTTCTGCTGTGCTCCGCCCGCCAGATAAGTGATTTTCTGGTCGGGATTCACGGGATATGTTTCGGTAAGCAGCCCGTCTTCCGTCTGATATAAATTCAGAACATTGTCGAGGATAGAGTCGGCAATGGACACGAAAGGATGATTTTTCACCGTTTTTCCGGAAGCGGAAGCGAGGCAAAACAACATACAGGCTACAAAACATATATTTCTCATATGGGTATCAGATTATTTAATGAAGTATTCGGGGTTATTTTTGCTGACGTTGGTCAAACACCAATTCCACTTTTACAGGGAAATGGTCGGATGGCGTACGTGCTTCATAAGCCTTAATGGTGATCTCTTCCGGACAATCTCTCACTTCCTCCTTTTTACTGTTTTCCCGTACACTCCGATAGGTATCTGTCAGCACACCGTATCTCTTGACGTGGAAAGAAGGTGAAACGAAGATATGGTCGATGCGGCTTTCGGTAAAACTGTTCGGATCGAAGTTGTTGAAAGTTCCGTTGAGCGCATATCGGTAGTCGCACTTCTCGTAAGAATCGCAGAGGACGCCTTTGCTGACAAATGCGTCGTAGGACTGGTGGGTCTGGTCGACGTTGAAGTCTCCCGTCAGGATAGCCGGCAGATTCTTGCCTCTTCCCAGCTCTTTCATCTTTTCCTGTACGAGGAAAGCGCTCTCCACACGGGCTTTCTTGCCGATGTGGTCCATGTGGAGATTGAAGAACAGAAACTCGAAGCCGGTATCTTTGCATTTGAAGTGACCCCAGCTGCAAATACGGGGCAATACGGCATCCCAGCCTTTGCTCGGCACGTCCGGAGTTTCCGACAGCCAGAAATCTCCTTTCTCTACGATGTCGAATTTGTCGGTGCGGTAGAAGATAGCGGAGTGTTCGCCTTTGTCTTTACCGTCGTCGCGGCCTACGCCGATATAATCATAACCGGGAAGGGCTTCTTTCATGTCTTTCAGTTGGTGAAGGAAGCATTCCTGTGTGCCGAAAATATCGAAGTCGTGGTATTGCACGATCTGGGCAATCACCGGATAACGCTGTCCCCAGCCGTCTCCACGGGCGGAGTCGGAACCGTTGGCATTTCTCAGGTTGTAGGAGGCAACGGTGAGCGAAGTAGGCTGATAGCTCTGACAGTTGCAGAAGACTATCGCTGCAAGAACGATAAATAAAAGGTTTCTTAGTTTCATGTTTTCTTTAGTTTGTTTGGATTAGATCATTCATTAAAGCATTCAAAAGTACGACATTTTATTCAAATGAAAGGGAATAGGGAATATCTTTTTCAGTCGTTCCCCGCTGTTTGTTCGGCGTAGGACTCATCTGATACTGGATATTCGCTCCCTTTAGTAATTGGTCGTGCGTCAGATAATTGCGGGTGAATGCCTTGCCATTTACCTTCATATCCTTCACATAACGGTTGTCGGTGTTATTGTTGTTCGCTTTTATTGTGACGGTTTTTCCATTTTCCAGATGCAGCTTGGCTGACTTGAAAAGGGGAGTTCCCAGAATGTACTGATCTGTTCCCGGACAAACGGGGTAGAATCCTAAAGCCGAGAAGACATACCAGGCAGAAGTCTGACCGTTGTCTTCGTCACCGCAATATCCGTCGGGGCCTGCCGTGTAGAGCTTGTCCATGATTTCACGAACCCAATGCTGGGCCTTCCAAGGTTCTCCCGAATAGTTGTAAAGATAAACCATGTGCTGGATAGGCTGGTTGCCGTGAGCGTACTGTCCCATGTTCATTACCTGCATTTCACGCATTTCGTGGATCATGCCACGGCTTTCCATACCCTGTTTGCCCGGAATGACAAAGACGGAATCCATCATGTTGTTGAACTCTTTCTTGCCTCCCATCAGGTCTATCAGCCCTTGCGGATCATGGAATACGCAGAAACTCCAGTGCCAGCTGTTGCCTTCGCAGAACTCGCCGCTCCAGTCTACTGCATCAAATTTGGGGTTGAACACACCTTTGTCGTCTTTGCCTACCATCAGTTTGCGTTCCGGGTGGTAGACGTTCTTGTAGTTCAGTGCACGTTGTTTGAAGATGTCGATTTCGCTTGCCGGTTTGCCCAGTTTCTTGCCTAGCGTGTAGATGGTCCAGTCGTTGTACGCATATTCCAGCGTGCGTGCAACATTCTGTCCTATACCGATATTGTTGGGGACATAACCCAGTTTGTTGTAGGCGTCGTATGCAAGGCGGCCCGAAGCTGTGCCGCGGAGATGGGCGTTTGCGTCATGTTTCAATGCTTCCCAAAGTGTTTCGATGTCATATCCGCGCAGTCCTTTGATATAAGCGTCGGCTACTACGGAAGCAGAGTTGTTGCCGACCATACAGTCACGGTGTCCGGGACTTGCCCATTCCGGAAGGAATCCGCTTTCAAGGTACGCATTGACCAGTCCTTCCTGCATCTTCTGATTCATGGACGGATACATCAGGTTCAGGAATGGGAACAGACAGCGGAACGTATCCCAGAAGCCGGTATCCGTAAACATATACCCCGGCAGCACTTTTCCGTTGTAAGGGCTGTAGTGTACGACCTGTCCTTTGGCGTCTATTTCATAAAAACTGCGTGGGAACAGCATCGAACGATAGAGGCAGGAATAGAAAGTGCGCAGATTGTCGATATTATCGTCTTCCACATCTACTTTGCTCATTTCACGGTTCCAGATGTCTTTTCCTTTAGTGACCAGCTGGTCGAAACTATCCTTGCCCAGTTCTTTGAGATTCAGTTCCGCCTGCTCATAACTGATAAAAGAAGAAGCGACACGTGCGTGAACGATCTCCCCTTTCTGGGTAGCGAATCCGATGATCGCTCCGGTATGGTTGCCCTGAACTTCTGTTTCGTTCGGGAGAATGTTGTTCTCTTTCACGCCGGAAGTAAAGGTAAACGGTTTGTCGAACTGGATGACGAAATAATTCTTGAAGTTCTCCGGCACTCCGCCGCTGTTCTTGGTAGAATAACCGATGATCTTGTTTTCTTCCGGAATCACCTTCACATAAGAGCCTTTGTCGAATGCGTCGATAACGACATAAGCGTTCTTGGTTTCCGGATACGTGAAACGGAACATAACGGCACGCTCCGTCGGAACGAGTTCCGTAGTAACGTCGTGGTCTGCGAGATATACCTTATAATAATAAGGTTTGGCAACCTCCGCCTTGTGCGAGAACCAGCTGGCACGTTGGTCCTGGTCGAATACCAGTCCGCCTGTGATCGGCATGATGGAAAACTGACCGTAGTCGTTCATCCACGGGCTGGGTTGATGTGTTTGTTTGAAGCCCCGGATTTTGTCGGCATCGTAGGTATATGCCCAACCGTCGCCCATTTTACCGGTTTGCGGTGTCCAGAAGTTCATTCCCCACGGCAGTGCCGTAGCCGGATAGGTATTTCCGGTCGATAACTCAAACTTGGACTGCGTTCCTACCAGCGTGCTGACATAGTCTACCGGATTCTTGACGGCAGAAATTTGCATGCTGTACAACACCGCACCTCCAATAAATAACAGGTGTTTAAATGAAAAATGTGTTTTCATGAACAAATGAATTTATGAATAAAATTAGTTTCTGTGACGAAAATAGAGAGAAAAGGAATGCCGCTACCGGAAGTCGAAACACTAAATCGCCCTGTGGCGCTATAATTAACCAAACTGGCACGCATTCTTACATATATTCTGCGCCAAAAAAGTGCTGGAAAGTTTTTTTGTTTACCTTTGTCATATTGCAAATCTAAGGATTCTATGCCATGAAAAAACATTGTATTTTACTTTTCTTCTGCTGCCTTAATCTGCTGATGAATACAGCCGGTGCCTATAATCTGAAGCAGGTTGCTGACAAAGAATATATGTCCAACAGCTCTATTACTTCTCTGTGCCAGGACGACAAAGGACTGATGTGGATCGGCACTTGTGACGGACTCAATATCTATGACGGTCAGGAGATCGAAGAGTTTAAGACCCGTGACAAGGAGGATTACTTATCCGGCAATCAAATTGATAATATTATCTATACCGGCAACGATACTTATTGGTTCCAGACCTATTATAGCCTGATTCGTCTGGACCGTAAAACGAACTCCATTACACGCTTTAATGAGTTTCAGAAACTCTTCTTGATGAATAAGGATAATCATGGCACCTTGTTTATCATTAAAGACACCAACTGCATCTATTATTTTCATAAGAAGGAAGGCATCTTTAAGAAAATCAATGTGACTGGTATCCCGATATCGGATGTCATTACTTTCTTCTTTGATAAAAATAACCGTATGTGGGTGATGATGAAAGGGTATAATCGGTGTTATGACCTGCAACAGGACCCTCTGACGGAGAATATCACTTTAGTATCGCAGAAAAGCGGTTTGGATCATCACACGCCATTGATTTGTAGCTTTTACGATGACGCCGCCGTTTACTACGTGGATAAAGAATACAATCTCTATGCCTTTCATATTGAGAGTAAAAAGAATGAATTTATAGCTAACCTGGGAGCGAACATACAGGCGCATGACAAGATTTCCTCCATTGTTAAATATCATGATAGCTTTTTTGTCGGCTTAATGATGGACGGTGTTCTGACGTTGGAAAAACAAAAGGGCAGCGGTGAATATCAGATTCAGACCTTACCTATAAATAGCGGAACATTCAGCCTGATAAAAGACCGCTTTCAGGATGTTGTCTGGATTGGTACGGATGGGCAGGGCGTTTATCTTTACTCAAATCCTCTTTATTCTATAAAATCGGTGGTACTGAATAACTATACCGAAAAGATAGAACGGCCCGTGCGTGCTTTGCTGCTTGACAAGGAGCGTACTTTTTGGATCGGTACCAAAGGGAATGGAATACTTAAAATTTTTGATTATGAGGTACAAAAGAATATCTCGGACTGCCGCTCGGAGATACTGACAACATCGAACAGTGGTTTAGGCAGTAATGCGGTCTACTGTATCAGAGAAAGTAACCGTAACTTGCTATGGATCGGTGATGAAGAAGGACTGAACTTTTATTCGTATCGTGAACGCCGTATCAAGAAACTTCCTCTCTGGATTGATAATGAGGAATTCAAATACATACATGATATTTATGAAACGGAGGACTCGGAATTGTGGCTGGCCAGTGTGGGGATGGGAGTAGTCAGAGCGCGTATCGGAGGTACACCGGATCATCCGGTTCTTGAAAAGTTACAACGATATGTGGTCAATGGCGGAGAATTCGGCTCTAATTACTTCTTTACGATCTGCAAGGGGGACAGTCTGAACCTGTTGTTCGGCAATATGGGATACGGGGTATACCGCTTCAATGAAACGATCAACGGATTGGAACCGCTGACCACTCATAAGTATGAGAATATGAACTTGAACAAGGTAGTACCTATTATAAAAGATGATGCGGACAATTATTTGATCGGTACTACTTATGGAGTCATCAAGTATGCCTCAGAAAACTCTTATCAACTGTTTAATGCGAAAGACGGTTTTCTGAACAGTACTATTCATGCCATTCTGAGGCATTCGTCCGATAACTTCTGGCTGAGTACGAATCAGGGATTGATTAATTTTGATACCAAAAGAAATGTATTCCGCTCTTACGGCTTTGGCGACGGGCTTAAAGTCGTCGAATTTAGTGACGGAGCTTCCTACAGAGACCCGCAAACGGGTATACTGTTTTTTGGAGGAATCAACGGCTTTGTAGCTATTCAGGCAGACGGACGTCCCGAACAGCTTTATATGCCTCCCATCTACTTTGACAAACTCTCTATCTTTGGAGAACAATACAATCTTGGAGAGTTTATCACCCGTAAAAAAGAGAATGAAGTACTGAATTTGAAATACGACCAGAACTTCTTTGCCGTTTCATTCACCTCTGTCGATTATCTGAACGGAAATAACTGCACCTATTCTTATAAACTGAAAGGATTGAGTGACCAGTGGATTAATAATGGTAAAGAAAGTTCTGTCTCTTTCACGAACATGGCTCCCGGTGAGTATACGTTATTGGTGAAGTACTACAATAGTGTATTCGATAAAGAAAGTGAAGTCTATTCTTTGTTGATACGGATCGGTGACCCGTGGTACGCCTCTTGGTGGGCGTATCTCATTTATTCTTTATGTCTGCTTATGATAGCCGCCATGCTGGTACGTTCATTCATTCTCCGCACCAAACGGAAAAAGCAGGAACTGCTGAATGAAATAGAGAAACGCCATCAAAAGAATGTATTTGAGTCGAAACTTCGTTTCTTCACTAATATAGCTCACGAGTTCTGTACCCCGTTGACTCTTATCTACGGTCCTTGCGGACGTATCCTTTCATCAAAAGGACTCAGTAAATTCGTAGTCGATTATGTTCAGATGATTCAGACGAACGCGGAACGTTTGAATAACCTGATTCACGAACTGATCGAATTCCGCCGTATCGAAACCGGAAACCGGGAAGTGAGGATCGAAGCCCTGAATGTATCTTCCTTAATGAAAAATACGGCAAAAACCTTTGTCGATATGGCTAAATCCCGGAATATCACGTTCCTGAGCAAGATACCCGAGCAAGTTTCCTGGAACTCAGACAAAGGTTTTCTGAATACTATTATTATCAATCTGATATCCAATGCCTTCAAGTATACTCCGGATGGGAAAAGTATCAAAATAGAAGTGGATACCAACGATGAAAACCTGCTGGTTCTCCGGGTTGCCAATGAGGGAAGTACGATTAAAGAAGAAGACTTTCAATATGTTTTCAACCGTTATGCTATCCTGGATAGCTTTGAAAACCAGGATGAAAAGAACTTCTCCCGTAATGGGCTGGGACTTGCCATTTCCTACAATATGGCGAAATTGCTGAATGGTACGCTGAAAGTGGAAAATACGCCTGACGGCTGGGTATTGTTTACTTTGTCATTGCCTCCGCTGGAAGTGACTACCGGCGTATCGTCTTCTAAACGAATCACTTCGGAATACATTCCAAAAATAGAGTCGCAACTGGTGCTGAAACTTCCTCACTATGAATTTGACAAGATGCGGCCTACATTGCTGGTGATTGATGATGAACTGGAAATGTTGTGGTTCATCGGGGAAATCTTCTCTAACGATTTTAATGTGGTCACCCTGCAGGAGCCGGAACGGGTGGAGCAGGTATTGAATGAAGTTTATCCGAATGTGATCATTTGCGATATCATGATGCCGGGAGTTGGCGGTATCGAATTGACGAAACGGATTAAGTCGGTGAAGGAAACGTCACATATACCTATTATTATGGTTTCCGGCCGGCATGAAATGGAACAGCAGATGGCTGCACTTTCTGCAGGAGCCGAGATGTATATCACCAAACCGTTTAATGCCGAATATCTCCGTATCTCTGTTTGTCAGATGTTGGAACGTAAGGAAGTACTGAAGGATTATTTCAGTTCAGCAATCAGCTCTTTTGAAAAGACAGATGGTAAACTGACACATAAGGAATCGAAAAAGTTCCAGCAATCTGTTCTGAAGATTATCAATGACCACATTCAGGAGAAGGAACTGACTCCCCGTTTCATAGCCGATCATTTGGCTATCAGCGTTCGCAGCCTTTACCGGAAAATGGAGGAGATGGGGGAAGAAAGTCCTACGATTATGATTAAGGAGTGTCGTTTGCATGTAGCGAAAGATTTGCTGCTGAAAACGAAAAAGACGATTGATGAAATTGTATTCGAAGCCGGATTCTCTAATAAGGTCACTTTCTTTAAAGTATTCCGTGAAAAGTACGGATGCACGCCAAAAGAATTCCGGACCAAACACTTGGAAGAAGTGCAATAATCAGTCCCTTCTGTTGACTGTCTGTATAGCATAACGAGACTTTTTCCGGAAGGTGAAGAGTCTGATTACACTGAGAGAATATGCTCTATAGCAGGTTTGTAAGCGAGTAAATGTCTATGCCAAAAAAGTAAATAAGAAGTTCGTTTTCCTGTTATCGATATTCTGAATCTTATCTCAGCCTTCATTGCGGGGAATTTAACTTTTAAAGAAAACCGGAATATTATCAAATCATGCCAAAATAGTAAATATCCCTGCCGTGTGGCATAAAACACGAAGAAGGAAAACTCAGAATTTTGGCAAACACGCTAATTTTGCTGATGCAATAAAGAAGCAGGAATATATATAATATGTTTAACTAAATATCTCATGAAACTATGAATCAACAACACGATCCTCCACTTAATTTATTTAAGTATGCAATGATTCCTTTTTACCTTTTATTTCATTTTGTTTGAATTAAATTTAATATCTTATGAAACCTAATTTATTTATGAAGCGTAAGCTTGAAATCGGACTTACCTTATTAATAGGGATGTCTGCCTTTTGGGGTTGCAACAATGACTTGGCTCCGATACGCCAAAATCAAGCCTTACCTCCCGATTTGAGTAAACACTCTGTTTTCGAAAGTTTCTCTCCCGACAGTGGTGGTATCGGAACACAGTTAATCATCCGTGGAAAAAATTTCGGTTCCGATCCAAGTTATGTGAAGGTCACTGTAAATAACAAGGAAGCAGCTATTGTAGGAATGGACGATGAGGTAATCTATGCCATCGTTCCCGCACGTGCAGATACAGGTTATGTTCGTCTGTTTATAGGTAAAGACGAAAATATAGAAGAGTATGCTTCCGAGACAAAATTCCGTTATCAGTTTAAGCGTAATGTGACGACGATGGTGGGACAACACGGTATGAATGGTCGTGAGGACGGCAGTTATGCTGCTTCCAAGCTGCAGAGAACCTGGTTTTTGCTGACTGATAAAGACGGTTCGGTATTCTTTATAGATGAAGGACGTGGTCAGACACAGAATGGTGCTTTGCGCCGTGCACGTAATGGTGAAGTGGAAACTTTGGTGCAGTGTTCCAGCGGTCCGTTTCAGTCACCTACCTGTCTGGCGTTCAGTCCGGCTCAGGACACTCTTTATATCTCTCAGTATTCCTATACGGATGAGAGTAATACCAAGACTGACTTCAATATTATTTATGTAACGCGCGAAGGTGGATTCGTGGATGTAAGAGGACTTTGCAGAGCGAAGAAAGTCGGCACTACAGGACTGGCAGTACATCCCAAAACAGGGGAAGTGTTCTTCTGTAATAAAGGTACTGGCTATGTGTATCGTTTTGACGGACCGAGTTACGAAGACTTTACCCCTCTCTTCCGAATTAACAATGCAACGGAAATTGAAACCCGTATGACTTTTAATACCGAAGGTACGATCCTTTATGTAGCGGTATGTAACCGCCATTGTATCTATCAGGTTCCTTATGATGCTGCTACACATACTTTTGGGAATCCGGTTCTTTTTGTCGGCGCATGGGATGAAAGTGGCTATATCAATGGTACAGGTGCGACTGTCCGTCTGAATAAGCCGGAGCAGATGGCATTTGATGAAGACGGAAATATGTTTGTTCCCGAACGTAATAACCACATTATTCGTAAAATCACACCGGCAGGTTCCGCTTCTCTGTACGCCGGCCAACCCGAGCAGAGTGGATTTGGTGACGGTTTGCCCGAAGAAGCAAAATTCAATCAGCCCGAATGTGTGACGGTTTATCCGGACAACTCGGTCTATGTGGCTGACCGCGATAACCATGTTATTCGTCGTGTGACAGTAGAATAAATAATCTATAAAAAGAATTATCCATGAATAATATTCAAAAATGTATCGTATTACTCTTGACGGTAATGCTGCTCGTGCCTGATAGTGCATGGGCACAGGAGAGCAAGCAGGAATTTGTAATCAAGGGGGTAGTGGAAGATAATCTTGGTCCTGTTGCCGGTGCGTCGATTGTTGCTAAAAATCAGCCGGGCGTCGGTACGATTACCAACTTAGATGGAGAGTTTACCATAAAGGTGGGAGCTTATGATGTACTTCAAGTGACTTTTATTGGTTATCAGACAGTTGAAATTCCTGTGTTATCGATCAAAGACCGGAATAATCTGAAAGTGAAAATTGTAGAAGATAACCGTAAGATTGATGAGGTGGTGATTACTGCCAGTGGTATCCAGAAGAAAAAGACCTTGACCGGTGCCATTACCAATGTTGATATCAAACAGTTGAATGCTCCGGGAGCTAATCTTTCGAATGCATTGGCAGGTGTTGTACCGGGTATCATAGCGATGCAAACCAGCGGTGAACCGGGTGAAAATATGTCAGAGTTCTGGATCCGTGGTATGAGTACATTTGGTGCCAAGTCAGGAGCTTTAATACTGGTGGATGGAGTAGAACGTAGCTTTAATGAGATTCCGGTAGAAGATATTGAATCATTCTCAGTGTTGAAGGATGCGTCGGCAACTGCCATTTACGGACAACGTGGTGCAAATGGTGTTGTCCTGATTACTACCAAACGTGGTGAAAAAGGGAAAGTGAAGATTAATGTGAAAACCGGTTTCAGCTGGAATACTCCGGTGAAGGTTCCTGAATATGCAAATGCTTATGATTGGGCGAGTTTGGCTAATGAGGCTTTGGAAGGACGTTATGAAAGCCCTCTGTATACAAGTGAAGAGATGAATATTATCCGGTATGGACTGGACTCTGATCTTTATCCGAATGTAGACTGGAGAGACTTGATGCTGAAAAGTGGAGCTCCCAGCTATTATGCCAATATTAATTTCTCCGGTGGTAGCGATAATGTACGTTATTTCGTATCGGGACAGTATACCAGTGAAGACGGACGTTACCGTACTTCCAGTTCTGAAAATAAATACAATACAAATACGACGTATGAACGTTGGAACTATCGTGCGAATGTAGATATGAACTTAACCCGTTCAACGATATTGAAAGTGAGTGTAGGCGGATGGTTGGTTAACCGCAATTCTCCACAGAGCGATGCGGATGATATCTGGAAATCCTTTGCTTACTATACTCCGCTGTCTTCTCCGCGTAAATGGTCTACAGGTCAATGGCCGGTTGTTAATGGCATGACTACGCCTGAGTATCAGATGACTCAAACCGGATATCGCACTATTTGGGAAAGCAAAGTAGAAAGTAGCGTTGCTTTGGATCAGGACTTGTCGTTTATAACGAAAGGCTTGAAATTTTCCGGAGTCTTTGCTTTTGATACCTATAATAAGAATACCATCCGTCGTTCTAAAGCGCAAGAGTTGTGGTCTGCGGAATATTCTCGTGACGCAAACGGTAATCTGGTGTTGAAGAGAGTACAGAATGCTGCTGCAATGTCTCAGACAAAAAAAGTGGAAGGAGATAAACGTTATTATTTGCAAGCTTCTTTGGATTATAGCCGATTGTTCGCTCAGAAACATCGCGTTGGAGTGTTTGCTATGGTCTATCAGCAAGAGACTACTGACGTCAATTTTGATGAGAGTGATTTGATGGGATCTATTCCTCATCGCAACTTGGCTTATTCAGGACGTTTTACTTATGCTTTCCAAGATAAGTATATGGCAGAATTTAATTGGGGTTATACAGGTTCCGAGAATTTTGAACATGGAAAGCAATTTGGCTTTTTCCCGGCCGTATCTGCCGGATGGGTGGTTTCGGAAGAATCGTTTGTGAAGAAAGCGATGCCGTGGTTGGATCTGTTTAAGATTAGAGCTTCTTATGGTGAGGTGGGTAATGACCAGTTGAGAACTAGCTTGACCGATGATAAGGCACGTCGCTTCCCTTATATATCTTTGGTAAGTACGGATGATGGAGGATCGTATACTTTTGGTGAATTTGGTACTAACAAAGTACAAGGTTATCGTATTAAAACACTGGGAACATCGAATTTGACCTGGGAGGTTGCCAAGAAGTATGATATCGGTGTGGATTTCAGTATCTTTAATGGGAAAGTCACCGGAACAGTAGATTACTTTGTTGATAAACGGGATGATATCTTTATGCAACGCAATCAAATGCCGCTGACAACCGGTCTTGCCGACCAAACACCTATGGCCAATGTAGGTAAGATGAAATCAGTCGGATGGGATGGAAATATCGCTTTCACCCAGCAGATTGGACAGGTGAGTCTGCAACTCCGTGGTAATTTTACTTATCAGAAAACTGATATCCTGGATATGGATGAGGCCGCCAATGAATTATGGTACAAGATGAATAAGGGTTTCCAATTGAATCAGAGCCGTGGTTTTATCGCCCTGGGTTTGTTTAAAGATCAGGAAGACATTGACAGAAGTCCTTCTCAGGCATCTTTGGCTAACAAAACAATACTTCCGGGAGATATTAAATATAAAGATGTGAATGGTGACGGAGTCATCACAACGGATGATGAGGTACCTTTGGGATATCGTCAGCAGCCGGGACTTCAGTATGGTATCGGCTTGAGCGCCAGTTGGAAGAACTGGAACTTTAGCATGCTTCTCCAAGGAACCGGTAAATGTGACTTTTTCGTAGGCGGCAGTGGACCTCATGCTTTCCATGACGGTCGTACAGGTAATATTCTGCAAGTTATGGTAGATGGTAATCGTTGGATTCCAAAGGAAATTTCGGGCACGGAAGCTACGGAAAATCCGAATGCCGACTGGCCTCGCCTGACTTATGGAAACAACAATATGAACAACCGAGCATCTACGTTCTGGTTGAAGGATAGAAAATATCTGCGCTTAAGAAATGTGGAACTTTCTTATGACTTTCCTCAGGTATGGACACGCAAGTTCCTTGTGAGTAATCTGCGTCTTGGATTTATCGGACAGAACTTGTTTACTTGGGCACCGTTTGACTGGTGGGATCCAGAAGGTACAAATGAATCGGGAAGTAGCTATCCGATTAATAAAACTTTCTCCTGTTATCTTCAATTTAGCTTTTAAATCAAAAACTACGAATTATGAAAAGAATACTTTATACCATATTGCTGGCTATAGGTACATTGTCCTTCTCGTCATGTACCGATTATATCAATGTGGACAAATACTTTTATGATCAGGTATCTTTGGACTCCGCTTTCTCCAAACGTGTGTATGTGGATGGATGGTTGTCGAGTGCATACAGTGTAATGGATTATATTGGTGAATATAGAGAACCGTTCCGCTGGGCTAGTGATGATCTTTACCATCCGGACATGAAGGATTATGTGGAAGGAAACTATAGTGCTGATAATCAATTGAGCGATAAAGATCAAAATGAGTCACGACTGTGGAAATATTATGAAGGTATCCGAAAGGCATCTACTTTCATTCAGAATGTAGATCGCTGTTCGGAACTGACGATGGATGAAATAGCCGATATGAAAGGACAGGCACGTTTCTTGCGTGCTTATTGTTACTGGGCTTTGATACGCGTCTATGGTCCCGTACCTTTGATTCCTTTGGAAGGACTGGATGTGAATCTTTCTTATGAAGAACTTTCCTTGCCACGAGAGCATTTTGATAATCTGGTTGATTTTATAGATCAGGAATTGGCTGAATCAGCCCGTTCACTACCGACTAAAAGAACGGTCAACAATCTTGGACGTCCGACTCGCGGAGCTGCATTAGGACTTCGTTCACGTGTGTTGCTTTATGCGGCCAGCCCGCTTTTCAACGGAAATACGGATTTCTTTAATGTGAAAGACTGCTATGGTAATCAATTAGTGTCTCAGACTTATGATGAAACAAAGTGGGCGAAAGCGGCGGCAGCTGCTAAGGATGTGATTGAATTGGCTAAGGCTTCCGGTCTGTATGAACTGTATGTTGTAGCGCCGAAAGCGACCGTTCTGCCTTCACAACGTCCTCCTCATAATGCACTTTATTCGGATAAGAACTATCCGGAAGGTTGGGCGGACGTAGACCCGTTACTTTCTTATAAGTCCAACTTTGACGGTACGATTCTGGGATCGAAAAATCCGGAACTTATATTTACCCGGACAAGAATTGGAACAGGACATATCAATGACTGGGCTTACCAATCTACGCCAAAGACTTTAAAAGGAAACAATCGGTTGGCTGTTACTCAGAAGCAGGTCGATGCGTATGCGATGAACGACGGACGTTCTATCACAGAGGCGGAAGCTACCGGTGATTACGTAACCCAAGGTTTCACTACACAGGCGTATGCTGTGGCGAATCCTTTCCTGCCGGCTAAGGTGAATTTGATGTACAATAATCGTGAACCACGCTTCTATGCGTCCATCGCTTATAATGGTTCGGTTTGGGAAGCTTCCAGTGCTTCTGAATCTGAATTCCGCGATCAACAGATATTCTATTATCGTGGTCTGAACGATGGCAAACAGGGATTTAAGGAAGAATGTCCACTGACAGGAGTTACTTTAAAGAAGTTTTATAATTCGGAAGACTCACGGACTGAAGGCGGATATCTGGTTGATAAAACAGAGATGACCATTCGTTATGGTGAAATTCTTCTGATTTATGCCGAAGCGTTGAATGAGTTGACTTCGGGACAAGTTTACCATCTGACTACCTATACCGGAGCTGATGTAGAGATTCAGCGCAGTGTAGATGAAATGCGTTATGCTATCAAACGTATCCGTATGCGTGCCGGAGTACCTGACTATTCAGAGGAGACTTATAATAACCCGAACGATTTCCGTGTGAAATTGAAAAGAGAACGCCAGATAGAGTTATTGGGTGAGAATAGTATGCGCTACTTTGATTTACGCCGTTGGAAAGATGCTATGACAGAAGAAAACCAGTTATTGCAGGGGTGTAACATTAATATCAGTGATGATGAAACGCGTATTGCTGATTTTTATAAACAGACTATCATCACCTCGGTACACAAAGTGTTTGAACAGAAAATGTATTTGTGGCCTTTCCCGACTTACGAGCTGAAACGTAACGTGAATATGACGCAGAATCCTGAATGGTAAAACTAAATAAAATTGGCTTATTATGAAAAAAATAATATCTATATACGGAATAATGGGAAGTCTGCTGATCGCTATGCTGCCCGGAGTTTCTTCATGCGATAAATTGGAAGATGAATTATTCAAGAAGAATACATATATCATTCATAATGGTTGGCAGGATTACTCATTGGAGGTAGCTGATGATAATACCACCGTACTTCCTGTATATTTCGGAGTAAATGGTACATCGGGAAATGATAAGGAAATTCATATAATGATGGAAGTTGACCCGGATACGCTGGATGCGTATAATAAGGACAAGTATAAGAGCCAGACGGATTTATATTATAAAATATTGCCGGAAGGAACCTATACGTTTGATGCCGATTCATGGAATATTAAAAGTGGAGAATTGAATGCGGCGGCTTATATCCATATCGACTTGAATAAGATTAGAGAAGTAGGCAACTTGTATAATGATTATGTACTTCCCTTGCGCATCACTTCTTCTACAGGAGAAGAGATGGGAGCGAATAAATATACGAAAGTATTGGCACATATCGGTTTCAAGAACGATTATTCGGGTATTTATAGTGGTAAGGGCGTTGTGACACAACAGGGAACAACTTATACGACTGAAACGACCAGCACACAACTTTATGCAATTAATAATAATACCTGCTATATGTTTGTGGGCGAGAAGACACGTTCCAACACTACGGACTATCTGAATTATGTGGTTGAAATAAAACGTGATGATTTCGGAGACATAACGTTAACCAGCCATGTGGATGGATTGAAGTTTAAACCTTATAGTGCCAAACTCAGTCGTAAATATACGTATAACTATACAGACCAACGTTATTATACAGAAATTACTACCATTGAATTGGCTTATGAATATCAGGACTCTGCACAGGGCGAATCATTAATGATGTCGTTCGAAGGTACTTTCTCTATGTCAAGAGATGTATTGAGAGTAGACTATCCTAATGTAGACGTAGAAGAGTAATTTACCTTAGTTATAATATATATGAAAGTGATGAAATACTTCGTTCTCGCATCATTGCTTTGTCTTAGTGCATGCGGCGATGATAACGACAACAAAAATAATGAGACACCCCAGAATCTGGCAGAGCTAACCGTTGACGCCAGTGAAATCAGTATCGCACAGGGGGATACCAGAACCGTAAAAATTACGTCCGGTAATGGCGAATATGAGGTGACTTCGGCAAACGAAGAAGTGGTGACGGCAGAAGTCGATGGTGATATAGTGACACTGACAGCTGTAGAAGGACATAACAATGCTCAGGGTGTAGTATACGTGAAAGACAAGTACTACCAGCGCGCTAAGATTTTGGTTAACACGGCGGCAGAGTTTGATCTGAAGTTGAATAAGACGTTATTTACGCTTTATTCGCAGGTGGAAGGCGCCGATGAAGCTTTCGTCAAAATCTATACAGGAAACGGAGGTTATTCGCTGGAAGTGATAGATGAAAATAATTGTATCGAAGTCGATCAGTCTACACTTGAAGACTCGGAATCATTCACCGTGAAAGGCATCGCCCAGGGAAATGCCGAGGTCAAGATAACCGACCGGAAAGGAAAAGAAGCCTTTGTGAATCTGAATGTGATTGCTCCTAAACAGATTACGACCGACGCTGATGAAAAGGGTGTACTGATCAATGCTAATCAAGGTTCTCAGCAAGTAAAGATTTTGAGTGGTAACGGAGAGTATAAAATACTTGATGCCGGCGATACGAAAGTAGTCCGTCTCGAACTTTATGGTAACGTAGTGACAGTGACCGGAAGAAAAGCCGGCGAAACTTCCTTTACGCTGACTGACGCCAAGGGACAGGTATCGCAACCTATTCAGGTGAAGATTGCACCGGACAAACGTTGGTGTATGAATCTGGGAAGAGACTATGCCGTGTGGACGCATTTCGGAGAAATGACAGGCGAAGGAGTAGAAGCATTGAAAGCTGCGACCAACGATTTCAAATTGAAGAAGATGACCTGGGAGCTGACTTGCCGTATCGATAATACTTATTGGTTGCAGACCATTATGGGTAAAGAAGGTTACTTTATTCTCCGTGGCGGTGACGATGGTGAAAAAGGCAAAGAAGGCGGTAATCAGTGGAAAGTCATTGACCTGGTAGGGACAGGCGATAAATTACAACTGAGAACAGGGCATAATGCGATTAAGCTTGGCGAGTGGATGCATCTGGCTTTGGTGGTAGACTGTGACGTAGCACAAAGTAATCCGAGTGAAAAGTACAAGCTTTATATTAATGGCAGCAGAGTTGCCTGGGGAGAAATAAAGAGGAATGATCTCAATTTCTCAGAAATAGATCTTTGCGCAGGAAATGATGGAGGAAAAGTATCCATTGGTAAGGCTAGTGATAATAATCGTTTCTTGGGCGGAGCTGTACTTGAAGCACGTATCTGGTCTGTATGCCGTACGGAAGCGCAACTGAAAGCCAACGCATGGGACTTTGTGGAAGAAAACCCGGAAGGTTTGTTAGGACGCTGGGATTTCTCTGCCGGTGCACCGGTTGCTTACATTGAAGATGGTACTGACTCCGATCACGAGTTGTTGATGCATGTTTGTAAGTACGACAGCTTCAATGCTACAGAATTCCCAATGAGCAGATTCGGGGAAGCTCCTATCGAAGTACCTTTTAAGTAATCTCTAAATTTGAAGAAAAATGAAAGCAATATTCAAACTGTTTATATTGAACTTCTTGGCTTTGGCATTACTTCCATCTTGTAGTGATGATGATCAGTCAAACTCAGAACAGAATGATCCCATCAGTGGCAATATTTCTCCGGTAGGTTCATTTTCCGTAGAAGCTACCAATAACGAGAATGAACTTCTGGTGAAATGGACCAATCCCAGTAATCGCGACGTGGATATGGTAGAACTCTCTTACAGGGACGTGGAAGCGAGCTTGTCTCGTGCTACCGACTTCTCGCCGGGACATATCATCATACAGGTAGAACGTGATGTTACACAGGAATATCTGTTGAAAGTTCCTTATTTTGCTACTTACGAAGTTTCTGCCGTAGCTATCAGTAAAGCCGGCAAGCGATCGGTACCCGAAAGCCGTATTATGATGCCTTATCATGAAAAGGTGGATGAGCCGGAACTGAAACTGCCGGAAATGCTGGACCGTGCACATTCTTACATGACTTCTGTCATTGGATATTATTTCGGCAAGAGTTCCAGAAGCTGCTGGCGTGGTAATTATCCTTATGATGGAAAAGGTTATTGGGATGGTGATGCGTTAGTTTGGGGACAAGGTGGCGGTCTTTCGGCATTTGTCGCTATGCGTGATGCAACCAAAGAGAGCGAAGTGGAGAATATCTATGGCGCAATGGATGATATGATGTTCAAAGGAATACAGTATTTCTGTCAGCTGGATCGTGGAATCCTGGCTTATTCTTGCTACCCGGCTGCCGGTAACGAACGTTTTTACGATGATAACGTATGGATCGGGCTCGATATGGTCGACTGGTATACGGAAACGAAAGAGATGCGTTATCTGACACAGGCAAAGGTGGTATGGCGCTACCTGATCGATCACGGTTGGGATGAGACTTGCGGAGGAGGCGTGCACTGGAGGGAGTTGAACGAACACACTACCAGCAAGCACTCTTGCTCTACCGGACCTACTGCTGTGATGGGCTGTAAGATGTATCTGGCAACTCAGGAACAGGAATATCTCGACTGGGCGATCAAATGTTACGACTATATGCTGGATGTATTGCAAGACAAGTCCGACCATTTATTCTATGACAATGTACGCCCGAATAAGGATGATCCCAATCTGCCGGGTGATCTTGAAAAGAACAAGTATTCTTACAATTCCGGACAGCCGTTGCAGGCAGCCTGTCTTTTATATAAGATTACCGGCGAACAGAAATATCTGGATGAAGCGTATGCGATTGCTGAAAGCTGTCATAAGAAATGGTTTATGCCCTATCGTTCCAAAGAACTGAACCTTACTTTCAATATTCTTGCTCCGGGACATGCCTGGTTCAATACGATCATGTGCCGCGGATTCTTTGAACTTTATTCTATAGACAATGACCGTAAATATATCGATGATATCGAAAAGTCAATGATTCATGCGTGGAGCAGTAGCTGTCATCAGGGTAACAACTTGCTGAATGACGATGATCTGAGAGGGGGAACGACCAAGACCGGTTGGGAAATACTCCATCAGGGGGCATTGGTTGAATTGTATGCCCGGTTGGCAGTATTGGAACGTGAAAACCGATAGTTGAATGATTCCCGTTTAGGGAAAATAAGAAAATAAAAAAGCCATCCCCGGAATAGACGAAGTAGGGATGGCTTTTTTTGTAGTGTGCTTACTATTGTTCGGCAGACTATGTTCCGTGAGTTTTTGGAAAGGTTATTCCTTGACAGGCTCAGCCGGTTTGTCTTTGGATGCAGTGTCAGTAACGACTGTATCGTTGACAATAGCGGTCGGTGCACTCAGTTCTGTCTTAACAGGTTCCTCGCTCTTGGTTACAGTATCTTTTACTACTGTATCATTAACGATAGCTGTTGCATTAACTTCTGCCAGGGCTGTCGCAGCTTCTGCAGAGTTCTGAGCCTTAACAAGGAATGAACCACCACAAACAAACATAAACATTGCTACTACTAATACTAATTTTTTCATAATCGTTTGCTTTAATGATTATTAAACATATATTTTCAATTCTCTCTTATGTGTTAAGGAATCGGTTGTTGCTTTATCTAACGGCTAATTAAAGATCAAAGTGCGTGCCAAAGACTGATGTACGCTATCAATGTATTGATTATAAGTGAGATATGTGAATGATGTACATTGTCTATTGTGTGGAAACGCATGGGGAATGTGTGGAAAATGGGGTGGGGAGTGTGGAATTATTCCACAATAGTCTGCTTTGTTACGTAAATAATAATAAGTAATGCAAGAATGGTTATGTTTCAATGAACCTATACTTAATGAGTAAAGAACTAAAGCATCTGAAAAACGAAAAGTAATGAACTAATTATCAGATTCCTGCAAAGTCTTTTATTCTCACCGCAATGAGAATAATTTCTCACTGCAATGAGAAAATTTTCTCAAAGGCATGAGAATTTTTTCTCATCGTGGTGAGAATTTTTTCTCAAAGGCATGAGAATACTTTGAGAATATAGTAAACTGTATTTGGCTGTGTATTAATATAATAATAGTTGTAGGCTTTCTGCTTTATACCAGTATTTGAGTAGCCTTAGAAACTATGTATTGGTAAAATGCATAGTTTTTCGTCTGTTTAGCTGGAATATCATGTTACTTGTTTGGAGCTGACTAAACTGGTGAATGATTACTCAATTTCGTCCGGCCAAAGACAAGGTTTACCCGTAGCTTTGACAATAGGACGTTGGGCATCAACTTTTCTCAAATAGGTTCCTAACTCTTTAGAAAGCCGTTTCACAATATCCGGATGTTGTGCGCTGAGATCATTACTTTCGCCTATATCATCGGGGATATTGAACAGTTCTTTTTTACCTGTACCATAGTAATAGATTAATTTCCAGTCACCGTTGCGTACGGCACAGTTAAAGTTGATTCCCGGACCGTCGTTTCCCCAGTTGTTGGGCATATTCCAGAAGAGGCTGCGTCCTTTGGAAGGATTTCCGGTCTGTTTCAGTAAAGGTATGAAGCTGATGCCGTCGATAGGCTGAACTGTCTTGTATTTTTTGATACCCGCCATTTCGAGTATAGTAGGATAGAAGTCTTCTATCAGCAGATAGTCATTGCATTTGCTGCCAGGGGCTACGACACCGGGCCAGCTGACGATCATCGGTTCACGGATGCCGCCTTCATAGGTGGAGCCTTTACCACTGTTGAGAGGATGATTCTGGGTGTGCAGTTTGCCGTCACGCCAATACGATTCGGCGGCAAGTCCTCCGTTGTCGCTCATGAAAATGATAATGGTATTGTCGGCTTCTCCGCTTTTTTCCAGCCAGTCCATCAGATCGCCCAGACTCTTGTCCATGCCTTCAATCAGTGTGGCGTATGCGGCTTCATGGTCGGTCATGCCTTTTTTCTTGTATTTGTCGTAGAAACGTTTGTCCTTGTCCAATGGGACGTGGATGGCATATTGGGACATATACAGGTAGAAAGGTTGGTTGTACTTCTTAGCTTTGTTCAGAGCTTTGATAGCTTCCAGAGTTAATGCTTCGGTGACGAAGGTCTCCGTACCCCAGTACTTTTCAAGTCCGGGAACGGCCATGAGTGATATTGGCTTTCCGTCTTTGTTGTGACCGTAATTCTCTTCTCCTAGATAGCTGGCGAGTCCTCCGGCAGCATGTCCGGCTATGTTTACTTCGAAGCCCCAGTGGTGCGGGTCTTCTCCCGGAGTGTCTATGGCACCGAAATGTGCTTTTCCGCAATGAATCGTATGATAGCCGCTGTCTTTCAGCAGTTGTACGAAGGAAGTTCCTACGAATGTGTTGTTGGTGCCGGGCACTTGGCTTACTCCGTTGTAGTTCCAGTCCGGCACATCCAGCACTTTGTCCTTGCGGTCTGTCTTTGTGTTCTTTTGCAGCGTCCAGTTGGTTACGCGGTGGCGTGCCGCGTTCGTTCCGGTGATGAGGCTGCATCGGGTGGGGGAACTGATACTGCTGGCATACGCTTGTGTGAACATCATGCCTTGTTTGGCAAGTCGTTCCATGTTGGGTGTTTCGTACAGCTTATTGTAATCTGTCTTTTGTGTCCAGAAGGGGAGTGAAGTGTCTTGCCATCCCATGTCGTCTACCATGAAAAGGATGATGTTGGGGCGTTTGTCCACACGCTGTGTCTGGGCGGACTTCTGTGCTTGCAGGCTGGTGGCAGCCAGTGGCACGAGTGCGAGGGGGAAAAGTAGTTTTTTGTTCATGGATTAATTATTTAGTGTTATTTCTTTATTTCAATTCTGCCGGCCTTTTTGATCGGTATGCTCCGTAATTCCTGTTTCCCGTGGGAGTCTGTCCATATTCTTAATGTACCGGTGCAGTGGACATCCAATATCAGCTTATCGGTAGTACGTTTGAGTATCTGTACAGTGGCAGGCGAGAGGTATTTCTCTTGTATGCCGATGACAGCCCAGCCTTTACGGATGGGGCAAAGATGGAACAGACTATCTGTAAATCCGGATAACTTTATTTTTTTTTCAGATGCGTTCAATACTTCGGCGCTCTGTTTTTCCCAGTTGAATGCGAGAGTGCTGTCGCAAGAAGAATCTGCGGATTTGCCGGTGCTTTCCCGTAACAGGTAATCTTCCCGTTTGACGAAACTTTCTACTTCCCGATAAGCGGGAGAAGTGTTCAGATTGTAGCAAATGACTGAGAGCGCTTCGTCTCCTGTAGGGGCATATACGCGGTAGGCTTTACCGCTTTGCAGGGGATTGGTCAGTATGGATTCCGGAGTCGGGACGGCGGGAGCTGCCGGACGGAATATCTTTCCGGTTTCATCAATCAGAGGGCGGATATTATCGGCAATAAATTCGCTTGGAGAGTCGGACAGGTAAACAGGTCCGCCGGAGACCGCTTTCGAACGTGCCATCAGACTGCCGCAAACGGTATCGCAGGAATGAAACATATCGTGGTCGGGCCAGACGGTCTGCCCCAGTATGAGTGTATTGGTATATGACTGGAACAGATGTGATTTAGCCATATCCTCGTCATATTTCTTATAGTCGATGCTGGCACGGGTTACGCTGCTGTACAAGGTATGATCAATGTTCAGCACATTTTGTGCCATGCAGTTCATCAGTCCCATTTGCATCCGATGTGTCTGATGTTCCAGGGCAAGATTGCAATCCTTAGCCTGTCGGATAACCTGCGTTCCGCCCATATAGAGCGGGAGGGTGAAAGATTGATTGTCTATCTTCAAGAAGTCAAATCCATACTCCTTCATGGTATGGACATAATATTCGTACCATGTTTCTATCTTTTCTGTACTGGTGCCGGGCAGTAAACTGCCGTTGTAGGAGTGTAGAACTTGCCGGATTTCCGGCGGAAAGTCATTCTCGGCAGAGATTCCCATCCAATAGCCGGAAAGGCTGTACCATAGCCCCATCCATCGGATTTTATCTGCTTGTTTGCGCTTCATGATGCGGCTCCATCCGTTCGGGAAACGTTTTTTGTCGGGGACGAGGCTGGTCAGTTGCCGGTTCTTGTTCGCTATGTGTCCGTCGTCAATTAAGACATAACGTACCGGTATGCCGGATGCTTCGATGGCATCGATATCGTTCAGTATTTTCGTTTCATCAATGTCATAATGATAATGTTCCCACGTACACCATCCCAGATAGTTGAAGGCATTGAAATACTCTTTGTCCGCTCTTTTGCGGAGGGCAGATACGGCTTTATCTGCGATTAACGAATCGTAGGCGTCACTGAATACATGGTAGATGGATGAAGATTTCCGGAAAATCAGGAGGGGGAGTCGGCCGGTCAGTGCATCTTCTCCTAGTGTGGAGACATACAATGTGAGCGTGCCGTCCTGATTAACCTGAAACCAGCTGAGGCTGTTGCTACCCGCAATGGCTTTGGCGAACAGATATTCTCCGTCTGCAAGTTCAAGGAGCAGTGCGTCGCCCGATGCGGACGGCAGGGCATTGGAAGGAATGCCTGCATAATCGCTCCGTGTGAGGTCTTCGAGATGGTTGAACATCCAAGGGAGCAACCGATTGGTGTTATTCGGCCATTGATAGTCGCCGGGGCGGGAATCACGGCTGAAGAATATGCCACGAACATACAAAGGAAGTGCAACCTTATACGAAAGAGTGCTTTGGTGTTCCGGCACTTGTTGTTCGTATAAAATGGGGGTGGATGGAGTATGGGTGTTCAGGTCGATGATTTCTTCCATCCGATAAGCTGCAACATCTTTGTATGTCTTCCCTTTATGGTAGATAAACGGGTTCTGTGCAGACAGCGATGCTTCCGCAAAGATGCCCGTCAATAGCCATAAACAGATGTGGATTATTCTTTTCATACCTTTTGTGTTATTTTACGGAATAGGCGCTGAAGTTTATAATATCCGGCAGTGCGACAGATTCGGATACAGTCAGCCTTAATGCTGTGGCTTCTACCGGTTCAAACTTTTCGATTCGTTTGTGCCCCACAGATTCTCCTTTGCAGACTGTTTGCCATTTGCCCTTCACTTTGGCTTCTATCTGATATTGTCGGATGCGTTCTCCGTTTTTGATGTTTTCCTGAATGATGCAGTAATTGACAGGCTGCTCTTTCCCGAGTTTCAGTGTCAGGCTTTTCTTTTGTCCCGAAATGCGGGCTATCGGGGAGGAGAACCGCCGACTGATTTCATCTCCCATTTCTTTCAGGCGCTGTGCGTCTCCGGCGGGGATTAATCCGGTCGGGTCAGGAGTTAGTCCGAGAATAAGCGTGGCGTTTCTTCCTACTGACTTTTCATATTTATCCATCAGCGTGTTTAGTGGATAGATGTTGTTCTCGTCATCCAGTTCCCAGAACCATTCGTGGCGGCCGTTTGCTCCTCGTAGCGGAGTGTCTGCCATCGCCGGTACCCAGTATTTGCCGTTCTTATCGCCGTGTTTTAACAGTTCGAGCTGGTCGATACTGCTTTCAATGCGTTTATGGTGTGAGCAGGGGACGGGAAAGGTAGACCAGCAGGGATATTCCACTGTACCTGTCTCCGAACCTCCCCAACGGAAGTCGGCACGGTCGATGTTATGATAGAAAAGGCAGTTTGGCTGATACTTGTTGACAATCGGTTCCACATCGGGGCCATCGCCACGGGGATCATCGGCTCCGCCGTCAAACCATATCATATATAAATCTCCGTAGCGGGTGCAGAGTTCTGTCACCATTTTCTCGCACAGGCGCTTGTACCATGCCTGGCGGTTGCGGGCGAACGCTCCTTCTCCTTCGGCCTTGAAGTTATGGATGCCCAGCAGGGAGTTCCATCGGATACCGATATAGATGCCCGGTTGCAGACCATATTTGCGGCAGGAGTTGACGAAGTCACGGACAATGTCTCCTTTCCCGTCTCTCCATTTCACGGCTTTCAGGCAATAAGGGTTGACGTCGCTTTGCCAAAGTCCGAAACCTGTTTCGTGGGTGGCGGTCAGTACGGCAAATTTGCATCCGGCAGCTTTGGCAGCTTGTACCCATTGGTCAGTATTCAGTTCGGTCGGGTTGAAGATGTTGTAATCTTCGATGGGATTGATACGGTTGTTGCCTTGTCCGTAGCGGATGCCGTCAAACACGTGCAGGTCATAATGGAAGACAGCTCCCATTTCCGCCTCATGCCATTTGAGTTGATGGGGCTTGGGGACGGGGATAGCCTGTTGTTGTGCGAAGCTGCAAACTGAGTATAGGATAAAAAGAGAGAGATAGCAAAGTTTCTTCATGGTGTTTATTTAGTTACGGTTGCAAGATAATGGGCAAATGAATCGTTGGTATGGAGTAGCCATGCCTTGAGTTGTTTGTTGAATTGCCGGACCAGACGGGGGGATTGTCCGGCAATATTATCCATTTGATAGGGGTCTTTGGTTCGGTCGTAAAGAACTGTTTCGTCTATTTTTCCATTGGTTGCGTGGACTGCGAATGTATGGGTTGACGTACGTAGCCCGCGGTATCCGGTGGTATGATTGTCAAACTGTACATAATAATAAGGTTGTACCACTTCTTTTTTACTCTTGCCCAGAATATGGCGGGATAAGTCGAAAGTCTGTACCGTTTCGGGTATTTCCTTTCGGAATCCCATCAAGGAAAGGAGAGATGGATATAAGTCGGCGAAGGCAATCATCAAATGGTCGTCTTTGCGTGGCTTTATCTTTGCCGGCCACGAGATAATCATGGGGATGCGCATGGCTTCTTCGTAGAAGATATCCTTTCCGGCATTGTTGTGAGCTCCCATGCAGATGCCATGATCGGAAGTAAATACAATGATGGTATTTTCAAACAGTCCGTTGCTTTTGAGGGTTTCGATGATACGTCCTACCTGCTCGTCTACCCCTGTGATACAGGCGTAATAATTGCGTATGTTATTTCTGAAATAGTTTCCCATTTCGGTTCCTTTGGCGGGTATGTCCGGGCGGTGGGCACAGAGGGCTTCCACATCTATATCCTTATATAGGGCTTTGTATTTGTCGGGAACCAGTTCGTAACCGGTATGCGGAGGATTCATCGATACGACCAGTGCGAAAGGTTGTTTATTCTCTTTTTGTGTCTGAATGTATTCGATGGCTTTGTCCGCTTCGTATGCAGGGCCCCATTGGTTGACGTAGTAGAAACTGTCACGTGGAGCAGTCGTGTCCCAGTACATCGGTTTCAGATGATAATCGTATGTCCCGTAGGCTGTCCAGTATTCAAATCCGTGGCGGCGTTCGGGCGGACACCATTCGTTCCACGCTACTTTGCCACGATTGTTGTAAGTGTCTACATAAGGCTTGTAAGGAGAATCCAGATGCCATTTTCCTATGTATCCCGTACGGTAGTTCATGTCTTTTAGTACATCACTCCAACAGCGGGCCTCCTGTGGAAGCTCCACTCCGTAAGGCGCTGTTTGTGAATTGCAGTTGCCTGTTACTTTATTATGCAGGGGGTACATGCCTGTCATCAGCATGGCACGGGCGGGTGATGAAACAGGATAACTGCTGACTGCATTAGTGAATAAGACTCCTTCGGAAGCCAGATGATCCAGGCAAGGAGTCTTTACAGGTTCTTTGCCCAGACAACCTAGTGCGTCCCCCCGATACTGGTCTGCCATGATGAAGACAAGATTCGGAGACGTCTGGGCGGCAAGCGGAAGAACCGGAACGACGAGTGTAGCTCCGATGAACCATTTATGATAATATGTAGTCTTTGGTATGCGTATTATCATAAAAATATCTCCTTTGTGTCTGACTGGTTAAGATAAACTAAGGTCATTGTATATTATTTAAAAGGTGTACATCAGGTTGTTATATGGCTGCAAATGTACGCAAACAATGTGGTTCCGAATATGCCTGTTTCTTTCATTCAACATACATGTTTAATTCATAAGTCCATTTCTTTATTCGTTTTTTTGTATGTTCTGACTTAATTTCGTTTATTTGCCCTAAATTGTCTAATAGAATGAAGCACTTAAATCTAATCCTGATTATCCTGATTCTGAGTTGTTGCCCGCTGCATCCTGCCTATGCTTTTTTTGATAAAGATATTCGGCTGCTGACAATGAGGGATGGATTGGCGGATAACACGATTCCTTGCATCTATAAGGATGAAGACGGATTTATGTGGTTTGGGACGGATGACGGATTAAGCCGTTATGACGGAAAAACGATTCAGAATTTCAAGCCTGCGGATACGTATGCTTCGGTTGCTGCCATTGTGCGACTGTCAGATGACTTTTTAGGAATTGTATCCGATGGATACCTCTATTATTTCAACCGGAAGCAGGAAACTTTTCTTCCGATACATACTGAATCAGATACTGCCATAGGTGTATTTAATGTCCTGCCCGCCGACGATTCTTCTTTTTGGGGAATATCGGGAAACAGACTGATACTCTGTCAATGGGAGATACAACAAGGAAAGGAAGAAGAAAAAACGGCTGTTCGGGTACGCATACAAAAGACCTTTCAGTTATTAGAAGAAAAAGGAGAAGTCTTTTCTTCTCTGTGCTATCATGAAAAAGCCGGGAACGGAATATGGCTGACAACTAACCGAGGCAATCTGATCCTGTTTCATCCGGATACTCCGGAGGCGTATCAGAAGATACCGCTGACAGACGGAAAACCATTACAAGTCACTTCCATCTTGAACAGAGACGGAGTTGTCTGGGTTTCTACCATCGGCAAAGGCATTGTCCGTTATCACACGAAGTCGGGGCATATGGACCGGATTTCGTACGGCGGGACAGGAAAAGAGAATCTTCTTTCTCATACAGATGTTTATCAGACTATATTTATCGGCAATAACCGCTATCTGGCAGTGACATGGGGTGGCTATACACTGTTGATGCCGGATGAAAAGCAGCCGGAAGAACTGACGTCGGAGATATATAACAATACGCATACACAGATTTACCGAAACCTCGAAACACGTATGATTTCTGCCTGTTACGATCCTAATGGCCTTCTTTGGATTGGTACTAACGGTGGAGGAGTGATGTATTCTGATTTGAGGTCACAGTTTTATGACCGTTACTATCAGGACAGGCATAACGAAATATGTGATATCCTCATGGATGATAGTCATCGGTTATGGTTGGCGACCTATCACAAAGGAATCATGCGAAGTGACATACCGTACGCACAAGGGAAAAAACTGAGTTTCTCTAAAGTCGATACAGGCAGCGGGAAATCGGAAGAAACGATGTTGTGTGCCTTGAAAGATGTAGAAGGCAATCTGTGGTTTGGAAATATAAACGGTACGTTGACTGTTTATCATGTCCGGACCGGTCGTTTCGTGACCCATTCACTGTTGGTGGACGGTGTTGGCAACAGGGCTTCGGTGTGGGCTTTGTATATGGATGATAAGAACAGGCTCTATGTAGGTACGGGAGACGGGCTTTTATTGTATAACCGTCAGACAGGTATATGCGCCAAATTATCAGCAGCACACTATTTAAATGAGAAAAGACAACCTTTCATCCGTGCGATTGCTCAGACAAAAGATGGAACGATATGGCTGGGGACCAGCAATATGGGAGTTTGCAGAGTGGTTGAATCCGCTTCCGGAGGTATCTCCGTAGAAAATGGATATGAGCGGAAGATGAATATGGAATATCGTTCGGTACGTTCGCTGCTGGCATCCTCGGATGGGAATTTATATATAGGTTATACGGATGGCTTTGCCATCCTGTCTCCACAACAAAACAGAATCAGTGCCCGTTATACCACGAATGACGGACTGTGCAGTAACTTCATCGGCTGCATAGCGGAAGACAGCGAAGGACATATCTGGTTGGGAAGCAACTCCGGCATATCGCGGTATGGTCGTCGTCAGCATCTCTTTTACAATTACTACATAGCAGGTAGTAACCGTTCTGCCGTATTCAGTGACAAGACTTTGTTCTTCGGAAATAATCAGAGTCTGACTTATTTCAATCCGGAGGATATAAATGCCTATCCGACCAACGGACGGGTGTTAATAACCGGTTTGGAAGTGGATAACCATCCTGTCGGGACTGGAGAAAAGATTAATAATCAGATCATCCTCAATCAATTCATCCCTTTTACGGATCGCATTGTACTGGATAATGATAACAAAGATTTCTCCTTGACTTTCAACAACCTGTCCTACTCGGACGAACAACAAAAATATAATTACCGGCTTTTGCCTTATCAGGGGAATTGGCTGATTTCTGATGAGGGAGAGAAAGCCTCGTACACCAACCTCCCAGCCGGTGAGTATGTATTTGAAGTGAAGAATATACATCCGAACGGTCAGACAGGGGTGGTAACTTCGCTGAAGATCGTCATTCTTCCTCATTGGAGTCAGACTTTTGCTTTCCGGCTTTTCGTTTCCCTGTTATTGTTGGGAGGAGTGGCTTATGGAGTACGGTTGATCAGAATACGGCAGAAACGGATGGAACACGAAATGCAGATGAAACATGAACTGTTGACGGTCAGTATGGAGCGTGAGAAAGAACGTCAGATACGTGTGGAACGCGAGAACTTTTTCACGGGCGTTGCCCACGAACTGCGTACTCCGCTGACTTTGATCCTTGCCCCGTTACAGGAATTGATGAAACAGTGCAATCCATTGGAAGACTTTTATAAGAAATTGCAGGTCATGTATAAGAATGCGGCCTCACTGCATACCTTGGTCGATCAGTTGCTTTATGTACAAAAGATAGGGGCCGGGATGGTCAGACTTCAGTTATCCGAGATTGATTTGGTGCAGCTGGTCTGCAATGTGTCGGAACCGTTCCGGCAGATGGCCGAAATCAAAGGCTTGCAATTTGATGTTGATTTGCCCGAAGGGAAGTTCCTGTATTGGGTAGATGAGGGAAAGATCGCTTCGGCCGTGCAAAATCTTCTTTCAAATGCGTTTAAGTATACCCCATCGGGAGGTCGTGTCCTGCTTTCCGTCTCTCATCTGATGAAAAGTGGGCAGGGTTATTGCCGGATCACCGTTTCGGATACAGGCGCAGGGATTCCGGAATGGTTGCAGAAATATGCTTTTGAATCGTTCGTAACGGGAGATAATGTACCTGAGATGTCAACGAAGGCAGGAATTGGACTGCATATTGTGAAGAACACGATGGACTTGCATCATGGCTTGGTAACGCTGAAGAGTGTGCCGGACGAAGGAAGTACCTTTGCCCTTTATATTCCCGAAGGCAAAGCGCATTTTGCAAAAGATTCTTATGAACTTATTGACAGCCGTCAGGAAAAGACAAAGCAAAATGAAGAATTGAAACCGGAATCGTTTCTTTCGATAACGGAAAACAAAACACGGGAAACAGCGGCTAAAAAAAGTCTGCTGATTATCGAAGATAATGAGGATGTCCGCGAATATATTCGGAGCTTATTCATTTCCAGATATGTAGTCAGTGAAGCCTGCAATGGTGAGGAAGGGGTGCGGATAGCCAAAGAACAGTTGCCCGATCTTATTATCTCGGATGTGATGATGCCCGTAAAGGACGGCTTTGCTTGTTGCAGGGAAATTCGTATGCAGCAGGAAACTGCGCATATTCCTATTTTGATACTGACTGCCAGAGCAGAAGATGCTGACATCCTGCAAGGCTGTAATAGCGGAGCGGATGATTATATGATGAAACCCTTTAATCCGGAGATATTAAAGACCAAAGTGGATAACCTGATTTTGCAGCGTGAGCGATTGAAGCGGATTTATACGAAAGCCCTGATGCTGAAACAGGAATCGGAAGAAGGGGAGAAAGAAGATGCCTTCTTGCAACAACTGATTCATATCATAGAAGCTAACCTTTCCAATGCGGACTTTAATGTAAAAATGTTGGCGGAGCAACTGAATATGAGTCAGCCTACATTGTACCGGAAGGTGAAACAGCGCAGTGATTTGTCTGTTATAGATATGATTCGCAGTATACGTATAAGCAAGGCGGCGACATTGATTCTGGAGAATCGCTATTCTATTCAGGAAATTTCGGAAATGGTTGGTTATTCCGATACCCGTACTTTGCGCAAGCACTTCATGGAGCAGTTCGGCGTATCTCCTTCTAAATATATAGGTAGTACTGATTGATAACCTACAAGTCGATATTATATAGTTTCAGCTTATTATATAATGTCTTCCGGTCGATATTCAGTAATTGTGCCGCTTTGCTCTTGTTATTTCCGGTTTGGCGCAATGCCTCCAGAATGTGTTCTTTCTCTGTCTCTTCGTTGCGTAGCGCCATGCTTGCGGAACAAACGGTACTTGTTTCCAGTAATTCGGTTCCTAACTCAAGAAGAGTGATGAAACTGCCTTGTGCCAGTAAAGTAGCTCTTTTTACGATATTCTTCATTTGGCGTAAGTTGCCCGGCCAGTGATAATTGAGTAAGGCTTGTGAGGCTTTCGAGTCAAAACCGATCAGATGCTTGTCCAGTTCCTTGTTTGCCTGATCGAGGAAAAAGTTGGCAAACAACAGGATATCTTCTTTCCGTTCTTTCAGGTCCGGCATCCGCAGGGTAAATTCATTGATACGATGGAAAAGGTCTTCACGGAAAGTTCCTTTCTCGATAGCCTGTTCTAGATTCTCGTTGGTGGCTGATACCAGACGGATATCAACCGATACCTCTTGCGTGGAACCGACCGGACGAATCTTTCTCTCCTGCAAGGCACGGAGAAGTTGTATCTGTACCTCATAACTGAGGTTCCCTATTTCATCCAGAAAGATAGTGCCTCCATTGGCGGCAACGAACGCTCCGGTCTTGTCCGTCAGTGCTCCTGTAAAAGAGCCCTTCACATGACCGAAAAACTCGGATGCAGCTAATTCTTTGGGGATCGAACCGCAGTCTACCGCGATAAACGGCTTGTCATTCCGTTTGCTCAGTTGATGGATGCGGTGCGCCACATACTCTTTTCCCGTTCCGCTGGAACCGTTGATCAGTACGGACATATTGGTGGGAGCTACCAGGCCTACATAATTATAGAGTTGCTTGGCGGCATCACTTTCTCCTTCCAGATAAGCATGATGGGCTTCGGTGGCATTTCCGGACGAGGCGGAAGAACCTTTCTTTGCAGAAGTTTTGGCTGCGGTGTGCGCAGTCGGTGCTTCTTTCGTTTGTAAAGCTTCCGACATCTTTTTGAGCAGCTCTTCCGGATTCACCGGTTTGGCAACATAGTCGCGTGCTCCCAGTTTCATCGCCTGTACTGCCGATTGGATATCGGCATAACCGGTCATGATGATCAAAGGAATATCGATTCCTTTTTCGTTCATCCATTTCAGAAGATCGATTCCGTCGTGATCCGGTAAGCGTAAATCGGACAGGATTAAGTCTGCCCCTTGTCCTTCAATGTGCTTCTGGGCACGGGCAATGTTACTGACTGACGACACTTCAAACCCTTTTTTACTTAGCCAGGTTTTCAGCATCATTCCGAAAGTGATATCGTCTTCTATTATTAATATGGATTTCATCATACTCTCTTTTGCCTCTTTTAATGCTACAAAGGTAAGAGGATTTGGGCGAAAGTAGTATATTTGCAAACTTAAATTAAATAAAAGTGTTATGAAAAAGATTGCATACTTACTATTAACCATATCGTTTTGCGGACTTACGGCCTGCAAAACCGGAACAAAAAAAGGAGGAAATATGGACAACGAAACGTTGGTAAAGATTGAAACAACCTTGGGAGACATCAAGGTTAAGTTGTATAATGAGACGCCGAAACATCGTGATAATTTCATTAAGCTGGCGGAAGACGGTGTTTATGAAGGAACGCTGTTCCACCGTGTTATCAAAGACTTTATGATTCAGGCAGGAGACCCGGATTCAAAGAATGCACCGAAAGGAAAGATGCTGGGTGCAGGAGATGTGGGTTACACCCTTCCGGCCGAATTTGTTTATCCGAAGTATTTTCACAAAAAAGGCGCTTTGTCGGCTGCCCGTCAAGGAGACAATGTTAATCCGAAGAAAGAATCATCCGGTTGCCAGTTCTACATTGTGACAGGCAAGGTGTACAACGACTCTACATTGCTGGGCATGGAAAGCCAGATGAATGAGAATAAGATCAATGTTATTTTCAATACGTTGGCTCAGAAGCACATGAAAGAAATTTATAAGATGCGGAAGGAAAACGATGAAAATGGTTTGTATGAATTGCAGGAGAAGCTTTTTGCAGAGGCGGAAGCGGAAGCTGCCAAACAACCGGAATTTCACTTTACGCCGGAACAGATCGAAGCTTATACGACTGTAGGAGGTACTCCTCATCTGGACGGTGAGTATACGGTTTTCGGTGAAGTAATCGAAGGCATGGACATCGTGGATAAGATTCAGCAGGTGAAAACCGACCGTAGCGACCGCCCCGAAGAGGACGTGAAGATTGTAAAAGTAGAAGTACTAGATTAAGTAGAATGAAGATCAACAGGCATATTCTGGACAATGGGTTACGTCTGGTACATTCGCAGGACGAAAGTACGCAGATGGTAGCTCTTAATGTATTATATAATGTGGGAGCCCGCGACGAACATCCCGAGCATACAGGCTTTGCTCATTTGTTCGAACACTTGATGTTCGGAGGTTCGGTGAACATTCCCGATTATGATATGCCGTTGCAACTGGCAGGCGGCGAGAATAATGCCTGGACCAATAATGACATAACCAATTACTACCTCACTGTACCCCGGCAGAATGTAGAGACCGGCTTTTGGCTGGAATCCGACCGTATGTTGAGCCTTGATTTCAGTGAACGGAGTCTGGAAGTACAGCGTGGAGTAGTAATGGAAGAATTCAAGCAGCGTTGCCTGAATCAGCCTTACGGAGACGTCGGTCATCTTTTGCGTCCTCTGGCATATCGGGCGCATACTTATCAGTGGCCTACCATCGGAAAAGATTTGTCGCACATAGCCAATGCGACGCTGGAAGAGGTGAAAGCATTCTTCTTCCGTTTTTATGCGCCGAACAATGCAGTGCTGGCCGTAACGGGAAATATCTCTTTTGAAGAAGCAGTCGCATTGACGGAAAAATGGTTCGGTCCCATCCCTCGCAGGGAGGTTCCTCAACGGAATCTGCCGCAGGAACCGGAGCAGACAGAAGAACGACGGTTGACAGTAGAGCGCAACGTACCCATCGACTCATTATTCATGGCGTATCATATGTGCAGTCATGATCATCCGGATTATTACGCTTTTGATATATTGTCGGATTTGTTGAGCAACGGACGTTCCAGTCGTCTGAATCAACGGCTGGTACAGCAAAAACAATTATTTTCGAGTATCGACGCTTATATTTCCGGTAGTGTGGATGCCGGATTGTTCCATATCTCAGGCAAACCTGCGGCAGGTGTTTCGCTGGAACAGGCGGAAGCGGCCGTACGTGAAGAACTGGAACGTTTGCAACAAGAACCTGTTGACGAACAGGAACTGGAAAAAGTGAAGAATAAATTCGAATCGACGCAGATATTCGGCAATATCAATTATTTGAATGTCGCTACCAATCTTGCGTGGTATGAACTGTTGGGCAGGGCGGAAGATATGGAAAAGGAGGTAGATCGTTATCGCGCTGTTACTGCCGGACAATTGCAAAAGGTAGCTCAGTCTGCTTTCCGGAAGGAGAATGGAGTGATACTTTATTATAAGAAACAGATATCCTGACCTCTCCTTATCGGCGGGATATTTATTGGAGGCAACGGCGGGATGCGGAGTTGCCGGAATATGCGATTAACTACGGAAAAATAAATGAGAAATATCTATAGTATATATAAGGAGCATTACAAAGCGCTGCTTTCTCTCGGATTGCCCATTGTAATCGGGCAAATAGGAGTTATCGTGCTAGGGTTTGCCGATACGTTGATGATCGGTCATCATAGTACGATAGAACTGGGTGCTGCTTCTTTCGTCAATAATGTATTCAATCTGGTGATTATTTTCAGTACAGGCTTCTCGTACGGGCTGACCCCTATCGTGGGAGGTTTGTATGGAACTCATCAGTACGCTTCGGCAGGACAGGCGTTGCGTAACAGCCTGCTGGCAAATTTGTTGGTGGCACTCTTGCTTACCATCGGTATGACTGTCCTTTATTTTAATGTGGGAAATTTGGGACAGCCGGAAGAACTTATTCCCCTGATAAAACCTTATTATCTGGTTCTGCTGGCTTCGCTCGTATTTGTGATGCTGTTCAATGGCTTCAAGCAGTTTACGGATGGAATTACGGATACTAAGACCGCCATGTGGATATTGCTCGGCGGAAATGTGCTGAATATTATCGGCAACTATATCCTGATATACGGAAAGCTGGGCTTGCCGGAAATGGGCTTGCTGGGTGCAGGTATCAGTACGCTGTTCTCGCGTATCATGATGGTAGTCGTATTTATCATAGTCTTTATGCGGAGTCCGCGTTTTCTTCGTTTTAAGCTCGGCTTCTATCGTCTGGGATGGTCGAAGGCTATATTCGGACGATTGAATTCGCTGGGTTGGCCGATTGCTTTTCAGATGGGGATGGAGACGGCTTCGTTCAGCCTGAGTGCGGTGATGATTGGCTGGCTGGGCACCATTGCGCTGGCTTCTCATCAGGTCATGCTGGCTATTTCCCAGTTTACGTTTATGATGTATTACGGGATGGGGGCAGCTGTGGCTGTCCGTGTGAGTAACTTTAACGGGCAGGGCGATATACTCAATGTACGTCGTTCGGCTTATGCCGGTTTTCATGTGATGATGGCGTTGGGCGTTGTGCTTTCTTCCATCGTATTCCTTTGCCGCAATTATCTGGGAGGCTGGTTTACCGATAGTACCGAAGTGGCGGCTATGGTAACTTCGCTTATCCTTCCGTTCCTTGTATATCAGTTTGGAGATGGATTGCAGATAACCTTTGCCAATGCCTTGCGTGGAATCTCAGATGTAAAACTGATGATGCTGATTGCCTTCATTGCTTATTTCCTTATTTCGCTTCCGGTCGGCTATTTTTGCGGATTCGTGTTGGAGTGGGGGATCATAGGTGTCTGGATGGCATTTCCTTTTGGGTTGACCAGTGCCGGTCTGATGTTATGGTGGCGTTTCCATCACAAGACGAAACTACCGCCTTCCATTCAAAATTCATAATTTAAAATATTAATTGCCTATGGCTTCCTTTCGCTCCACCAAACTGAAAATAACCATCGGCTATATATTGCTGCTGGCGATTCTTCTTTTTTCTCTGGTGTTTGTGCATCAGGAGATGGAGACGCTGTCGGCTGCGGACGATCAGCAGAATCTGCGGACAGACAGTCTGCTGAGTCTTCTCCATGAGAAAGATCAGAATACCCTTCAGATGCTGCGGGTGCTGAGCGAGGCGAATGACAGCTTGCTCTCTGCCTCGGAGATTGAAGAAATCATATCAGAACAGCAGGACTCGGTGATTACTCAGCAACGGGTACAACACCGGGTCATTACCAAACGCGATTCTCTGATCACTACTCCGAAGAAGAAAGGCTTCTTCAAACGATTGGGGGAAGTGTTCGCGCCTTCTAAGAAAGATACTGCCGTGCTGGTCAATACTTCTCTGGAAGTTGCCACCGATACGATTCTGGAACCTGTCAAGTCGGCGGACTCCCTTCAGCATAAAATTCGCATGGCTACCGAAGAGAAACGGTTGCAGCGGAGGCGAACGATCCGGCGTACCAGTACGAGGTATCAGCGGATGAATACACAGCTGACCGCAAGAATGGATAGTCTGATAAAAGGATACGAGGAGGAAATGTCTGCGCGTGCCCGTCAGGATGCGGAACTTCAGCAAGAGGTGCGGATGCGTTCGGCTAATATCATTGCCGGGATCGCCATTGGCGCCGTATTCTTATCCGCCTTTTTCCTGATCTTAATTATGCGGGATATTACTCGTAGCAACCGTTATCGGCGTCAGCTCGAAGAAGCGAATAAGCGGGCGGAAGATTTGCTTGTTGCCCGTGAAAAACTGATGCTTGCCATTACCCATGACTTTAAGGCGCCATTAGGCTCGATAATGGGATATACGGAACTCTTGTCCCGCCTGACCGAAGATGAACGGCAGCGATTCTATCTGGACAATATGAAAAGTTCTTCAGAGCATTTACTGAAGTTAGTAAGCGACTTGCTTGATTTCCACCGTCTTGACCTCAATAAAGCGGAAGTGAACCGGATTGTTTTTAATCCTGCTCAGCTGTTTGAAGAAATCCGTGTTTGCTTTGAACCGCTGACGGCGGCTAAAGGCTTGGTCTTGCAATGTCATATCGCTCCGGAACTGTCGGAGAAATATATCAGTGATCCTTTACGTATTCAGCAGATAGTGAATAATCTCTTGTCTAATGCGGTGAAATTCACTCAACAGGGCAAGATCACATTAACTGTTGGTTATAACGCTTCGAAGCTGACAATAGCGGTTGCGGATACCGGCAAAGGGATGGCATCGGAAGACCGGGAACGCATCTTCCAGGAATTTACCCGCCTCCCCGGTGCGCAGGGAGAAGAAGGATTCGGACTGGGATTGTCCATTGTGCATAAGCTGGTTCTTCTGCTTGAAGGTACGATCGATGTACAAAGCACGTTAGGAAAAGGAAGTTGCTTTACTGTCGTGTTGCCACTCTTTCCGGTAGGCAAGTCAATAGTGGAAAATAAACCTTTCGGAAGCAGAATCAAGAAAACGTCGAAAGATACGGATGCTTCTCCGGAAGAAACAGATGTTTCTCTGGAAGAGACAGATGCCGTACCGGCCATGAAGGTGATCCGTGTGCTTCTGATTGATGATGATAAGATTCAGCTGAACCTGACTGCTGCCATGCTGAAACAGCACAACATCGATGCTGTCTGCTGCGAGCAGTTGGAAGAACTGATAGAGCAACTGCGCTCTTCGACATTTGATGTGCTGCTGACCGATATACAGATGCCTGCTATCAACGGTTTTGATCTGGTCAAATTATTGCGTGCCTCTAACATTCCGCAAGCCCGCAATATTCCTGTTATTGCTGTTACGGCACGCAGCGAAATGGATGAGAAGGCTTTGTATGAACACGGCTTTGCCGGATGCCTGCACAAACCTTTTACGGTGAAAGAATTGCTGGTAACTCTGAATGAAGGACAAAGGTCAGCTGATGAGGCGCATATAACACATGATATGCAATTGATTGCAGATGCGCTACCTAAAGATACTTTATTCAACTTTTCTGCACTGACTGCCTTCTCGGAAGATGATCCGGAAGCGGCGTGTTCTATTATCCGGACTTTTATCGAAGAGACCGGCAAGAATGCCGACCGGATGCAACAGGCATTAACTGACAGGGAGGTGGATGGAATTGCCGCTATGGCTCATAAGCTACTTCCACTTTTTACTTTGATTGGTGCTTCTGAGTCTGTTGCTTCATTAAGATGGCTGGAGTCTTGCCGGGGGGAAGAGTTCTCCGAAGAAGTAGAAAAGACTACGCTGGAAGCTTTGGAGGCGGTGCGTAAAGTTGTTCGTGCTGCTGAGGAGTATAGTCTCGGTTTACATTAAATCTCTCTCGGCAGCTCCTTTGGAACAGCCTATATAGTGCCATGCTTGTGCCACCTTGTTGGCACAGTTGTGCCAAAGGCATGTCACAGTCGTGCCACTGCGGTGGCACAAGCGTGCCAACGTAGTGGCACGGGCATAAGCTCGTAGCACAGTGAGAAGGTGCTGCCTTAACAAGTATCTAACCTTCCGAATGAACGGAATGAACGGGATGAAATTGCGCTAAATGTAACCATAACCTCCGCCTTTTTCACATTTTAGCTCTTGGACAAACCTTTTTTCAAAGTAATTTGTTTACTTTGTATCACTTTTACACTGACACATCCTGCATGAAACGAAAATGGATAAGACGGGTGGGCTGGATATTGCTTACTCCTATAATACTTTTTGTAATACTGATGGTATTACTTTATATACCTCCTGTTCAGAATCTTTTGCGACGGGAGGTTACTGCGTATGCTTCTAAGGCAACCGGAATGCAGATTCAGGTGGAACGGATAGACCTTCGTTTTCCATTAAATCTGCTGGTACGAGGGGTGGAAGTCATACAGCAGCCGGACACCTTATTGTCTTTGGAAAGCCTGAATGTCCGCGTACAGGCATGGCCGTTGCTCAAAGGAAAAGTCGAAGTTGACGAGGTTACCTTAAGTCAGGTGGCGGTCAACTCAGCCAATCTGATAGAGGGGATGCAGATAAAAGGCGTTTTGGGACGTTTCTTTCTGCAAAGTCATGGGGTCGATTTATCGAACGAAACGGCAGTTGTCAATCGGACAGAGCTATCCGATACTCATATACAACTTCTGATGACTGATACCACGACCACTCCCAAAGACACGACGGCATCTGCCCCCGTGAACTGGAAGGTGAACCTTCATCAACTGAAGTTGAAGAATGTATCATTCGGTATGAAACTGCCTGCCGACTCCATGAAGATGGCGGCGTACATAGGCGAAGCGACCATTGATGACGCCAAAGCGGATTTAAAGAACCAGTTTTATGGATTGAAGCAATTCCTTTTGTCGGGTGCCTCCGCCAGTTATGACACCGGAGAAGCCCAACCGTCGGAAGGTTTTGACGCCTCTCATATAGCAGTCCGGAATATCCGCATCGGATTGGACTCTCTGCTCTACGAAGGCAGAAATATGAACGCTGTGATTCGTGAAATAACGATGGAAGAGCGTTCGGGACTGAGTATTACTTCACTGACAGGGCGACTCTTTTCGAATGATTCTATCATCCGCATTCCTGAACTGAAACTGCAAACCCCACATTCTGAAATAGACCTGTCCGCCCAGACTTATTGGGAACTCGTAAATATCCCGACGACAGGACGTTTATCCGCCAGCTTTAACGCACATATAGGCAAAGAGGACGTGATGCTTTTTGCCGGCGGACTGCCTCAAACGTTTAAAGAAGCATATCCGTTCCGTCCGTTAGTGATCCGTGCCGGTACGGATGGGAATCTGAAAGAAATGCAGATTTCGCGCTTCACAGTAGACTTGCCGGGAGCTTTCTCGCTAAAGGGGGGAGGAATCCTTGAAAACCTGACGGACAGTCTGACTCGTTCGGGAACTATTGGGCTGGATATGGTTACCCGGAATCTGAACTTCCTGACAGGATTGACCGGAGTCACACCCGATGGCTCTTTGGTAATTCCCGACAGTATGAGTCTCAAGATGAAGATGGAGATGAACGGCCCGCAGTATAAAGCAAAACTTGATTTGAAAGAAGGCAAGGGCAGCATGAATGTAAATGCCGCATTAAACAGTTCGACAGAAGTTTATACGGCCGATCTGAAAATAAACGATCTGCAACTGCATCATTTTCTCCCGAAAGACTCGATTTATGAACTGTCTCTTTCGGCAGATGCCAAGGGCAGAGGGCTGGATGTCATGTCCTTCCATTCTTTAGCCAATCTGAATCTTTCTTTGGACCAGCTTCATTACGCCCGCTATCATCTTTCGAATGTTCATTTGACGGGAAATCTTAAAGGTGCTTTGGCAACGGCTCAGCTTACCAGTGACAATGAACTCCTGAAAATGACGGCGGATGCAGAATATAATTTAGCTCATAGCTATCCGGATGGTAAAGTGACAATTGACGTTACTCAGCTTGATTTGTACGAACTGGGACTTATGCCCAAGCCGATGAAGCGTCCGTTGGCATTCAATTTAAGCGGAGAGGCACGGCAGAACCGTGTTTTCACTCATTTCACCGCCGGTGATATGAAACTGAATCTGAGTGCCCGTGCCGGTGTATATCCTCTGATTCGTCAGTCTACCCATTTTGTAGATGTGTTGATGAAGCAGGTGGATGAAAAACTCTTGGATCATGCTGCTTTGCGTGAAGCATTGCCATCGGCCATTTTCTCTTTCTCGGCAGGAAAGGAGAATCCGTTGGCATACTATATGGCAATGAAGAATATATCGTTCCATGATGCTTCCATGAAATTCGGCACTGCTCCCGATTGGGGAATCAACGGAAAAGCAGCCATCCATGCTTTGAAAGTGGATACCTTGCAACTGGATACGGTCTTTTTCACCGTCAAACAAGATACTACCCGTATGAACCTCCGTGCCGGAGTAATCAACGGACCGAAGAATCCCCAGTTTTCCTTCTCCACTATTCTGACAGGCGAGATTCGCGACCGCGATGCCGAGCTGTTGGCAGAATATAAGAACGAAAAGGGGAAAACCGGTGTGTTGCTCGGAGTCAATGCCCGTCCGCTGGTTGGAGGACGTGGAAAAGGAGATGGACTGGCCTTTACACTGATTCCGGAAGAACCGATTATTGCGTTCCGTAAATTCCATTTCAACGAAGATCATAACTGGATTTATCTGCACAAGAATATGCGCGTGTATGCCAATGTGGATATGTGGGATGATGAAGGCATGGGCTTCCGTGTGCATTCGGTACAGGGAGATACGGTCTCTTTGCAGAATATCGATGTCGAAATCCGGAGAATCCGCTTGGATGAAATAACGAGCGTACTGCCTTACTTTCCCGAAATCACCGGATTGTTCTCGGCAGAAGCACACTACATACAGACCGAAAAGGACCTTCAGCTCTCTGCGGAAGCATCCATTGATGAACTGACTTATGAACGCCAGCGCATTGGTGACATTACGTTGGGAGCTACATGGCTGCCGGGCGAACAGGGAAAACAATACCTCAACGCTTATCTGAATCATGATAAGGTAGAAGTGCTGATAGCAGATGGCAAGCTGCTCCCTACCTCGACGGGAAAGGATAGCCTGGAAGTAAATACGACGTTGGAACACTTCCCGCTTCGTATTGCCAACGCCTTTATTCCCGACGGGCTGGTTACGCTTGCCGGTGATATGGACGGTGACCTGAATATAACAGGCAGTACCGAGCAGCCATTGATAAACGGCGAACTGATACTGGACAGCGTATCTGTCCTGTCACGCCAGTATGGTGCTAACTTCCTGTTTGATAACCGCCCAGTGCAGTTAAAGAACAATCGTCTGATATTTGATAAGTTCGCCATCTACACCACAGGAAAGAATCCGTTTACGATCGACGGTTATGTCGATTTCCGTGATATGTCCCGACCGATGGCGAGTCTGAATCTGCTGGCGGAAAACTATACCTTGTTGAATGCGAAGCGTACCCGCGAAAGCCTTGTCTACGGAAAAGTCTTTGCGGACTTGCGGGCAACCATAAAAGGCCCGTTGGACGGGCTGAATATGCGTGGAAACCTGAATCTGCTGGGCAATACGGATGTCTCGTATGTACTGACCGATTCACCGCTGACCGTACAGGATCGTCTGGGAAGTCTGGTGACATTTACTTCATTTAGTGATACCACCACAGTTGTCCGTCAGGAAGTGCCTACCGTATCTTTAGGTGGGCTGGATATGCTGATGATGGTTCATATCGACCCTTCAGTCAGGGTGAAAGTGGACTTGGATGCCAGTGACAATCGTATCGAACTGGAAGGCGGCGGCGATCTTTCGATGAAATACACTCCACAGGGAGACCTGACATTGACCGGACGTTACACACTGAGCGGTGGACTGATGAAGTATTCTCTGCCTATCATTGCAGTCAAGGAATTTGCCATCGATAACGGCAGCTATGTAGATTGGACCGGAAACCCGATGGACCCCATGCTGAACTTCAAGGCAACCGATCGTATCCGCGCTTCCGTATCCGAAGGAGAGAACGGAGGAACGAGAATGGTTAACTTTGACGTTTCCATTGTCGTAAAGAACCGGTTGGACAACCTGTCTTTTGCTTTCGACGTAGCGGCCCCGGAAGATGCGACCATACAGAATGAACTGACAGCAATGGGAGCGGAAGAACGTGGAAAACAGGCACTTTATATCATGTTGATGAAAACCTATCTCGGCACCGGACCGATCGGCGGTGGAGGCGGCGGACTTGGCAAGCTGAATATGGGTTCTGCCCTGAACTCCGTACTGAGCAGTCAGATAAATTCACTGATGGGTAACCTGAAGAATGCCAGCGTCTCTGTGGGTGTCGAAGATCATGACGCCTCGGATACCGGCGGCAAGCGTACGGATTACAGTTTCCGTTATTCGCAGCGCCTCTTCAATAACCGCTTCCAGATTGTAATCGGCGGTAAGGTATCGACGGGCGAAAATGCGACGAATGATGCCGAATCCTTCATTGACAATATCTCTTTGGAATATCGTCTGGACCGTACGGGAACCCGTTATGTCCGTTTGTTCTACGATAAGAACTATGAGAGTGTACTCGAAGGCGAGATTACGGAAACTGGAGTCGGTCTGGTACTTCGCAAGAAACTGGATAAACTCAGTGAACTGTTCATCTTTAAGAAAAAGAAGTAAGAATGAAAGATATACGTATTAACATATTAGCAGGCTGTCTTATAGGTATAGTGTTGTTCTCGGCGTGTTCGGTGACGAAACATCTGCCCGAAGATGAAATACTCTATACCGGAGGAAAAACGGTGATTGTCAATAAATCATCGACACGGGTTGGTGAAACTGCTTTGACGGAAATCAATGCGGCACTTGCCAAAACTCCCAGTACTACTCTGTTGGGAGGTTTTCTGCCTATTCCTTTTAAAATGTGGATGTATAATGACTTCGTGAAATACAAGAAAGGATTCGGTAAGTGGATGTTTAACCGCTTTGCCGCCAATCCGCCTGTCTTTATTTCTACTGTCAACCCCGAAGTACGTGTCAAGGTGGCCACTAACCTGCTCCGTGATTACGGATATTTCAATGGAAAAGTGACTTACGAGACCTTGGTCGATAAGAAAGATAGTCTGAAAGCAAGTCTGCTTTATACGGTAGATATGAAGAATCCTTATTTCATAGATACTGTGTATTATCAGCGTTTCACTCCCCAGACTCTGAAGATCATGGAACGCGGACGTCGTATGTCTTATATCACCCCTGGCGAACAGTTTAATGTGGTGGATTTGGATGAAGAACGTTCCCGTATCAGTACCCTTTTGCGTAATCGGGGATATTTCTACTTCCGTCCGGATTATATGACCTATCAGGCGGATACAACCTTGGTTCCCGGCGGACATATCAGTCTTCGTCTGATTCCTCTTCCGGGATTACCGGCTGCCGCTCAACGTTCTTACTATGTAGGAGATGCTTCGGTCTATCTCTTCGGAAAGAATGGCGAGGCACCTAATGACAGTATCTTGTACAAGAATCTGAATATCCACTATTATGATAAATTGCAGGTCCGTCCGAATATGCTCTATCGATGGATGAACTATCAGCAGTTTGTACGGAGCAAACAGATGAGGGCTTCCAACCGTACCCGCCTTTATAGCCAGTATCGGCAGGAGCAGGTGCAGGAGAAATTGAGTCAGCTCGGTATATTCAGCTATATGGATATGCAATATGCTCCCCGAGATACGACAGCGGCTTGTGATACACTGGATGTCACTATGCAGGCTACGTTTGCCAAACCGTTGGATGCGGAACTGGAACTGAATGTAGTAACGAAGAGTAATGACCAGACCGGTCCCGGTGCATCTTTCGGTGTCACCCGTAATAATGTATTCGGAGGTGGTGAAAGCTGGAACGTAAAACTGAAAGGCTCTTATGAATGGCAGACCGGAGGCGGTGAGAAGAGTTCACTGATGAACAGTTGGGAAATGGGGCTTTCTACTTCTCTGACTTTCCCGAGAGTCGTGTTCCCGCATCTGGGTAAAAGGGAGTTTGACTTCCCGGCCACGACGACCTTCCGTCTGTATATCAACCAGCTGAACCGGGCAAAGTATTATAAACTGCTGTCCTTTGGCGGCAATGCTACATACGATTTCCAGCCCTCCCGTACCAGCCGGCATAGTATTACTCCTTTTAAACTGACATTTAATGTCTTGCAGCATCAGTCTGCGGAATTTAAAGAGATAGCTGAAGCTAATCCTGCACTGTATGTCAGTCTCAGGAATCAGTTTATTCCGGCGATGGAATATACGTATACGTATGACAATGCTTCGGTTCGCAGGATAAAGAACCCTATCTGGTGGCAGTCTACTGTCACTTCGGCGGGTAATATCACTTCCCTTATTTACCGTGCTTTTGGCAAGCCGTTCAATGAAGAAGATAAAAGTTTATTAGGTGCTCCGTTTGCACAGTTTGTGAAGTTGAATACGGAGTTGCGTCATTTGTGGAACATAGATAAGAATAATGCGATAGCCAGTCGGGTGGCAGTAGGTGCACTGTTTACTTATGGCAACGCTACGATAGCTCCCTATAGTGAACAATTTTATGTAGGTGGTGCCAATAGTATCCGCGCTTTTACAGTGCGCAGCGTCGGTCCGGGCGGTTATCATCCGGAAGAGGGAAAATATTCCTATCTGGATCAGACCGGTACATTCCGCTTTGAGGCGAATGTGGAATATCGTTTCCGTATTTTCAAGAGCTTTTGGGGAGCTACCTTTCTGGATGCAGGAAATGTGTGGTTGTTGCGCAAAGACAGAAAGCTTTTGGCTGATGGAAAAGAAGCACGTCCCGATTCACAACTGCGTCTGAAGACTTTCCCTAAACAAATAGCTTTGGGAACCGGTGTCGGTATCCGTTATGATATGGATATTCTCGTATTCCGTCTTGACTTCGGTATTCCTCTGCATCTGCCTTATGATACGGATCGTAGCGGCTATTATAATGTAACCGGAGCTTTCTTTAAGAATCTGGGAATACATTTTGCTATCGGTTACCCGTTCTAATGAATGATTTTTGTACGATTTTAGTGAATAATGATTGATATTTGTCCTGTTGGATTCAACTATTTTTGTAAATTTGCAACGAAATCTGATGCCATTGACATCACTAACCTTTTAATATTACACAATTTATGAAACCAACTTTATTCTTATTGGCTGCTGGTATGGGTAGCCGTTATGGAGGCTTGAAGCAATTGGACGGACTGGGTCCTAACGGCGAAACTATTATGGATTACTCTATCTATGATGCTATCAACGCAGGATTTGGTAAGCTTGTATTTGTAATCCGCAAAGATTTTGAACAGGATTTCCGCGAAAAGATTATTTCTAAATACGAAGGCCATATTCCTTGCGAACTGGTATTCCAGTCTATCGATGATCTTCCGGAAGGCTTCACTTGTCCGGCAGACCGTACCAAACCATGGGGTACAAATCATGCGGTAATGATGGGAGCTGATGTGATTAATGAACCGTTTGCGGTAATCAACTGCGATGACTTCTATGGTCGTGACTCGTTCCAGGTAATGGGCAAATTCCTGTCTGCTCTTCCCGAAAATTCCAAGAATGTTTATTCAATGGTAGGTTTCCGTGTGGGAAATACGTTGAGCGAAAGCGGTACGGTATCTCGTGGTATCTGCAGTACAGATGCTAACAACTTGCTGACTTCCGTAGTGGAACGTACGAAGATCCAACGTCTGGACGGTGAAGTAAAATACATTGATGATAACGGTGAATGGACAGCTACTCCTGATACGACTCCGGTTAGTATGAACTTCTGGGGTTTTACTCCTGACTATTTTGCTTACAGCGAAGAGTTCTTCAAGACTTTCCTGAGCGATCCGAAGAACATGGAGAACCTGAAGAGCGAATTCTTTATCCCGCTGATGGTGGATAAATTGATTAACGACGGAACTGCAACTGTGGAAGTTCTGGATACTACCAGCAAATGGTTTGGGGTAACTTATCCGGAAGACCGTCAGAGCGTAGTGGACAAGATTCAGGCATTGGTAGATGCCGGTGAATACCCTGCTAAATTGTTCTAAAGAAAAGCTTTTGATAAAGATCAGGAAGCAGTCATTCTTATGAATGACTGCTTTTTTTGTCTTTCATAACGGATAATACTGCCCTTTATCCAATAATTATTCATTATCTTTGCAATCCAAAATCTTATAAATCAGAGACAGAAGTGATTTCAGTAGAAGGATTATCAGTAGAATTTAATGCGACACCGCTCTTTGCGGATGTCAGCTATGTGATCAATAAAAAAGACCGCATCGCTTTGGTCGGCAAGAATGGTGCGGGCAAATCGACTATGCTGAAAATATTGGCAGGTCTGCAAACACCGACCCGCGGAGTGGTAGCCGTCCCTAAAGATGTAACGATCGGCTACCTGCCGCAAGTCATGATCCTTTCGGATGTCCGCACGGTGATGGAGGAAGCAGAACTCGCTTTCGAGCATATTTTCGAACTTCAGGCAAACCTTGAACGGATGAATCAGCAGCTTGCCGACCGCACCGACTATGAATCCGAAGAATACCACCAGTTGATAGACCGCTTCACACACGAAAACGACCGTTTCCTGATGATGGGTGGAACCAATTTTCAGGCGGAAATAGAACGTACCCTGTTGGGATTGGGCTTTAGCAGGGAAGACTTTAACCGTTCGACTTCCGAATTCTCCGGCGGCTGGCGTATGCGTATCGAACTAGCGAAGCTCTTGCTTCGTCGTCCGGATGTGCTGCTCCTTGATGAGCCGACTAACCATCTGGATATCGAGAGTATACAATGGCTGGAGAACTTCCTGTCTACCCGTGCCAATGCTGTTGTGCTGGTCAGCCACGACCGTGCTTTCCTTAATAATGTAACTACCCGTACGATTGAGATTACCTGCGGTCAGATTTATGACTATAAAGTGAAGTACGATGAGTTTGTCGTATTACGTAAAGAACGTCGTGAGCAGCAGCTCCGTGCCTATGAGAATCAGCAGAAGCAGATACAGGATACGGAAGACTTTATCGAACGTTTCCGCTATAAGGCAACCAAAGCCGTACAGGTGCAGAGTCGTATCAAACAACTGGAAAAGATAGACCGTATCGAGGTCGATGAGGAAGACAACTCTTCCCTCCGCCTGAAATTTCCTCCTGCCAGCCGTAGCGGGAATTATCCGGTTATCTGTGAAGACGTACGTAAGGCATACGGACATCACGTTGTTTTCCATGATGTGAATCTGACGATCAACAGAGGAGAAAAAGTCGCATTTGTCGGAAAGAACGGAGAAGGTAAATCTACGTTGGTGAAATGTATCATGGGCGAGATCGATTTTGATGGTAAACTGACGATCGGACATAACGTGCAGATCGGTTACTTTGCACAGAATCAGGCGCAGATGCTGGATGAAAACCTGACGGTATTTGATACGATCGACCGTGTGGCGACAGGAGATATCCGGTTGAAGATACGTGACATTTTGGGTGCATTCATGTTTGGCGGAGAGGCCTCGGATAAAAAAGTGAAAGTGCTTTCCGGTGGAGAACGTACCCGTCTGGCTATGATTAAGTTGCTGCTGGAACCGGTGAACTTCCTGATTCTGGACGAACCTACCAATCATCTGGATATGCGTTCCAAAGATGTACTGAAAGAAGCTATCCGCGAATTTGACGGAACAGTGATACTTGTCAGCCACGACCGTGATTTTTTGGACGGACTTGCGACTAAAGTATATGAGTTCGGTGGTGGAACAGTGAAAGAACATCTTGGCGGTATTTACGATTTCCTGCAAAAGAAGAAGATCGACAGCCTGAATGAACTTCAGAAAGGAGTTTCTCTCTCTACTTCTCCTACCGCATCTGCCAAAGGAAACGAAGCGGATACAGAGCAACCTTCGGAGAACAGACTCTCGTATGAAGCGCAGAAGGAACTCAATAAGAAGATAAAGAAGTTGGAACGCCAGGTGGCGGACTGTGAGGCTTCGATTGAAGAAACGGAATCGGCAATCGCCATTCTGGAAGCAAAGATGGCAACCCCGGAAGGAGCATCGGATATGCAACTGTATGAACGGCATCAGAAGCTGAAACAGCAATTGGATACCACCGTTGAAGAGTGGGAACGGGTTTCGATGGAACTGGAAGAAGTGAAAAACTAATTTATTATATAATATGAAAGTAACCAAGTATTTACCAATTCTTGCCGTATGCCTTATGACAACAGGATGTAATAGCAAGAAAGAGGCCGTACTAACGTCCGGTATCGACCTTGCTAATCTGGATACCACGGCAATGCCGGGTACAAGTTTTTATCAGTATGCCTGCGGTGGGTGGATTGAAAGTCATCCGCTGACAGACGAGTATTCACGCTTCGGCTCTTTCGATATGCTTCACGAGAAAAGCCGCGAACAGTTGAAAGAACTGATTGCAGAACTGGCTGCAAAGAAAGACAACGCTCCGGGCAGTGCTGCCCAGAAAGTGGGTGATCTTTATAACATCGCTATGGACAGCGTGAAGCTGAACAAAGAAGGAGCAGCTCCGATCAAAGAAGAAATGGCGGCTATCGATGCGCTCAAAGATAAAGAAGAGATTTACAACTACATTGCCGAAAGTCAGAAGAAAGGAATACGTCCTTACTTTACCATGTTTGTTAGTGCGGATGATATGAACAGCTCTATGAACATAGTGCAGACCTATCAGGGCGGTCTCGGAATGGGACAGCGTGACTACTATCTGGAGAATGACGAGCAGACGAAGAGTATCCGCGATAAATATAAGGAACACCTCGTTAAAATGTTCCAGTTGGCCGGCTATGACGAAGCTACCGCACAGAAAGCAATGGTGGCCGTGATGAACATCGAAACACGTCTTGCCAAAGCTGCCCGTTCTCAAGTAGAATTGCGTGATCCGCATGCCAACTATAATAAGATGGACATGGAAACGCTGAAAAAGAACTTTCCTACTTTCAACTGGGATGTTTACTTCACTACTTCGGGACTGAGTGACTTGAAAGAAGTGAATATCGGTCAGCCTGCAGCTATGAAGGAAGTTGCCGATGTTATTAATACAGTGCCTCTTGAAGACCAGAAGTTTTATCTTCAATGGAATCTGATCGATGCCGCAGCCTCTTTCCTTAGTGATGATTTCGTGGCACAAAACTTCGATTTCTATAGCAAGACAATGTCCGGCAAGAAAGAAATGCAGCCTCGCTGGAAACGTGCGGTAAGCACTGTAGACGGCTCTTTGGGTGAAGTCGTAGGGCAGATGTATGTCGAAAAATACTTCCCTGCCGCTGCCAAAGAACGTATGGTTGGATTGGTGAAGAATTTGCAGACTTCTCTGGGCGAACGTATCAAAGCGCTGGAATGGATGAGCGAACCGACAAAGGTGAAAGCATTAGAGAAACTGGCTACTTTCCATGTAAAGATCGGTTACCCGGATAAATGGAAAGATTACTCTGCTCTGGAGATCAAAGACGACTCTTATTGGGCAAATATCGAGCGTGCCAGCCAATGGGATTTCAATGACATGATTGCGAAAGCCGGTAAGCCGGTTGACAAGGACGAATGGTTGATGACACCTCAGACGGTGAACGCTTACTATAACCCGACAACCAACGAAATCTGTTTCCCAGCTGCTATCCTGCAGGCTCCGTTCTTTGATATGAACGCTGACGATGCGATGAACTATGGTGCTATCGGTGTGGTAATCGGCCATGAAATGACTCACGGATTCGATGATCAGGGTCGTCAATACGACAAGGATGGTAACCTGAAAGACTGGTGGACAGAAGAAGATGCTAAAAAGTTCGAGGAACGTGCTCAAGTGATGGTTAACTTCTTTGACAGCATAGAAGTGGCTCCCGGTGTACATGCAAACGGTGAACTTACTTTGGGAGAGAACATTGCCGACCACGGTGGCTTGCAGGTTTCTTTCGCAGCTTTCAAGAAAGCAATGGAAACAGCACCGCTGGAAGTTGTTGACGGATTTACTCCCGAACAACGTTTCTTCCTTGCTTATGCTAATGTATGGGCAGGACACATCCGTCCGGAAGAGATTCTCCGACTGACCAAACTCGATCCTCACTCTTTAGGAAAATGGCGTGTGGACGGGGCATTGCCTCATATCCAGAACTGGTACGAAGCATTCAATATCACAGAACATGATCCTATGTTCGTAGCGAAGGACAAACGAGTGTCTATCTGGTAATAGATTTTGATTAGAAGCTCTATATGAGAAGAAGCGTTGACTTTCCAACAGGAATAGTCAACGCTTTTTTTTATTAATTCACACCTTATTTATTACGTACGATAAACAATATTTCGTAACTTTGCGCATCAAATACTTAATAAGCAATTCAATGTCAGAGTCTAAAAGAATAAAAACTGCATTGGTATCTGTATACCATAAGGAAGGTTTGGATGAAATTATTACCAAACTTTACGAAGAAGGAGTAGAGTTTCTCTCAACAGGTGGAACTCGTCAGTTTATTGAATCACTAGGATATCCCTGTAAGGCAGTGGAAGATTTGACCACTTATCCTTCCATTCTTGGTGGTAGAGTGAAGACATTACATCCGAAGATTTTCGGAGGTATCCTTTGCCGTCGTGACCTGGAACAGGATATTCAACAGATTGAAAAGTATGAAATCCCCGAAATAGATTTGGTTATTGTCGACCTGTATCCGTTTGAAGCTACCGTAGCTTCCGGCGCATCCGAAGCAGACATCATTGAAAAAATCGATATAGGTGGAATCTCTTTGATTCGTGCTGCTGCCAAGAATTATAACGATGTCATCATCGTGGCTTCTCAGGCACAATATAAGCCATTGCTGGATATGCTGATGGAACATGGCGCTACTTCTTCACTCGAAGAACGTCGCTGGATGGCAAAAGAAGCGTTTGCCGTTTCTTCTCACTACGACTCAGCTATCTTCAATTATTTCGATGCCGGCGAAGGTTCTGCTTTCCGTTGTTCGGTAAACAACCAGAAGCAACTCCGTTACGGTGAAAACCCTCATCAGAAAGGTTATTTCTACGGAAATCTGGACGCCATGTTCGATCAGATTCACGGTAAGGAAATCTCTTATAACAACTTGCTGGACATCAATGCTGCCGTCGATCTGATCGACGAATACGAAGATTTGACTTTCGCTATCCTGAAACATAATAATGCTTGCGGTCTGGCTTCTCGTCCAACTGTATTGGAAGCATGGACAGACGCGTTGGCCGGTGATCCCGTTTCCGCTTTCGGAGGCGTATTGATTACTAACGGAGTGGTTGACAAAGCAGCAGCCGAAGAGATCAACAAGATATTCTTCGAAGTGATTATTGCGCCGGACTATGACGTAGACGCGCTCGAAATTTTGGGACAGAAAAAGAACCGCATCATCCTGGTTCGCAAAGAAGCCAAACTGCCGAAGAAACAGTTCCGTGCTTTGCTGAACGGTGTATTGGTGCAGGACAAAGATATGAATATTGAAACGGTTGCCGATCTGAGAACTGTGACAGACAAAGCTCCTACTCCGGAAGAAGTGGAAGATATGTTGTTTGCCAACAAGATTGTTAAGAACAGCAAGTCGAACGCTATCGTGCTGGCAAAAGGCAAACAGCTTCTTGCAAGCGGTGTGGGACAGACTTCACGGGTGGACGCCTTGAAGCAAGCGATTGAAAAAGCCAAATCATTCGGATTCGATCTGAACGGTGCGGTAATGGCTTCAGATGCTTTCTTCCCCTTCCCGGATTGCGTGGAAATAGCAGACAAAGAAGGTATTACGGCAGTCATCCAGCCGGGCGGCTCGGTGAAAGACGATCTTACTTTTGCTTACTGCAACGAGCACGGTATGGCGATGGTGACCACCGGTATCCGTCATTTTAAACATTAAAAACAGGCATTAAGTATTAGGTATTAAGTATTAACCTTGCGGATAAGGCAGTCTACTTTATACCTGATACTTTATACCTAATACTTAATACTTAATACTTTATATTAATGGGATTATTCTCTTTTACACAAGAAATAGCGATGGACTTGGGGACAGCCAATACCATCATCATCACAAACGGGAAAATTGTGGTGGATGAGCCTTCGGTTGTGGCCTTGGATCGCCGTACAGATAAGATGATCGCCGTTGGGGAAAAGGCGAAGTTGATGCACGAAAAGACCCACGAAAATATACGTACTATTCGTCCGTTGAGGGATGGAGTGATCGCCGACTTCTATGCTTGCGAGCAAATGATGCGCGGTTTGATTAAGCAGGTAAATACTCGTAATCACTTGTTTTCGCCGTCACTTCGTATGGTGATCGGTGTGCCGTCGGGAAGTACGGAAGTAGAACTCCGTGCCGTTCGTGACTCGGCCGAGCATGCCGGTGGGCGTGACGTCTATCTGATATTCGAACCGATGGCTGCGGCAATCGGTATCGGTATTGATGTAGAAGCGCCCGAAGGAAACATGATCGTGGATATAGGTGGTGGGTCTACGGAAATTGCCGTTATCTCTTTGGGAGGTATCGTTTCCAACAACTCTATCCGTATCGCCGGTGATGATCTGACTGCGGATATCCAGGAGTATATGAGCCGTCAGCATAATGTGAAAGTCAGCGAACGTATGGCAGAACGTATTAAGATCAACGTGGGTGCTGCACTGACCGAGCTTGGCGATGACGCTCCGGAAGATTACATCGTTCATGGACCGAACCGTATCACAGCTCTTCCGATGGAAGTGCCCGTATGTTATCAGGAAGTGGCTCACTGTCTGGAGAAATCCATCTCCAAGGTTGAAACAGCCATCCTGAGTGCATTGGAAAATACACCGCCCGAACTGTATGCGGATATTGTACACAACGGTATCTATCTTGCCGGTGGTGGTGCATTGCTTCGCGGACTGGACAAGCGTTTGACAGATAAGATTAACATACCTTTCCACATTGCTGAAGATCCTTTGCACGCAGTAGCCAAAGGTACGGGTGTGGCATTAAAGAATGTAGACCGTTTCTCTTTCTTGATGAGATAAATAATACGGATCATTATTCATGCGGAATTTAATAAACTTCCTTTTGAAATACAATTACTGGTTCCTCTTCATCGTATTAGAGGTAGCCAGTTTTGTTTTGTTATTTCGGTTCAACAACTATCAGCAGAGTACTTTTTTTACATCTGCCAATGTCGTTGTGGGGGCAGTTTATGAAGTTTCGGGAGGAATAAGCTCTTATTTCCATCTCAAATCGGTCAACGCAGACTTGCTGGATCGTAATATGGCGCTCGAACAGCAGATCACTAATCTGGAAAAGGCGTTGCGGGAGCATCAGGTTGATTCGGTCACTGTAAACAGCATCAAGGAGATACCTCTGACAGATTATCAGTTGTTCAAGGCACACGTCATTAAGAACAGTCTGAATCAGGCGGATAATTATATAACGCTCGATCAGGGTTCTTCTGCCGGCATCCGTCCCGAAATGGGAGTGGTGGACGGAAACGGAATTGTGGGCATTGTCTATGAAACCTCCTCTTCGTATTCACTCGTGATATCGGTATTGAACAGCAAGTCAAATATTAGTTGCAAGATTGTCGGAAGTGACTACTTTGGTTATCTGAAGTGGGAGCATGGAGATTCCCGCTATGCGTATCTGAAAGATTTGCCTCGTCATGCAGAGTTTAATCTGGGTGATACGGTGGTGACAAGCGGCTTCTCTACCGTATTCCCCGAAGGAATCATGGTAGGAACAGTCGATGATATGTCCGACTCGCACGACGGATTGTCTTATTTGTTGAAAATCAAGTTGGCTACCGATTTCGGCAAGGTGAGTGATGTGCGGGTGATAGCCCGGAACGGTCAGCAGGAACAGAAAGAACTGGAAAATAAGGCTGTGAAATAATGATAATTACCTATATACATAGAATCGGATGGTTTATCGGGCTGGTACTTCTTCAGGTGCTGATCCTGAATAACGTACATATTGCCGGATATGCTACTCCCTTTCTCTACATTTACTTTATACTGAAATTCGCTTCCGGAACTTCCCGGAATGAGTTGATGTTGTGGGCTTTCTTCTTCGGACTAACCATTGATATCTTTGCCGATACTCCGGGGATGAATGCTGCGGCAACCGTGCTGCTGGCTTTCCTTCGTCCCTCCTTGCTGCGCCTGTTTACTCCGCGTGACAATCTGGACAGTATCATCCCTTCTTTCAAGAGCATGGGCATCACTCCTTTCCTGAAATATACCACGGCAAGTGTTTTCGTCCATAGCCTGGCATTACTCAGCATTGAGTTCTTCTCATTTACCAGCATCTGGCTGTTGTTATTGCGGGTGATTTCGTGCACCCTTCTGACTTTAACCTGCATTCTTGCTGTAGAAGGAATAAGGAGATAGGAATGGCAAAAGACTATAGATTAGAAAAGCGGAAATTTGTTATCGGGGGGATTGCTTTAACTATTGTGTTGATTTATCTGATACGCCTCTTCGTTTTGCAGATAACGACAGACGACTACAAGAAGAATGCCGACAGCAATGCTTTCCTGAATAAAATTCAATATCCCTCACGGGGAGCTATTTACGATCGTAACGGCAAACTGCTGGTATTCAACCAGCCGGCCTATGACATCACTCTCGTCCCGAAAGAGGTAGAAAATCTGGATACACTCGATTTATGTGAATCGTTAGGCATTACTCGTGCTCAGTTCCTTAAGATCATGAGCGATATGAGAGACCGCCGCCGCAATCCGGGATATTCCCGATATACCAACCAGTTGTTCATGTCACAACTCTCTGCGGAGGAGTGTGGTGTCTTCCAGGAGAAACTGTTTAAGTTTCCCGGCTTTTATATTCAGCGGCGTACGATCCGGCAATATTCATACAATGCTGCCGCCCATGCTTTGGGGGATATCGGTGAGGTATCCGTTAAAGATATGGAGGCGGATGAAGAGGGATACTACATCCGTGGAGATTATGTAGGAAAACTGGGAGTCGAAAGATCGTACGAGAAATACTTGCGTGGAGAAAAGGGAGTAGAGATTCTGTTGCGCGATGCGCACGGACGTATCCAGGGACGTTATATGGACGGAGAGTATGATCGTCCTTCCATTCCGGGCAAGAATCTGACTCTGAGTCTCGATATTGATTTGCAGATATTAGGCGAACGGTTATTGAAAAATAAGATTGGAAGTATCGTAGCTATCGAACCGGAAACCGGAGAAATCCTTTGTCTGGTTTCTTCTCCGAACTATGATCCGCATCTGATGATTGGTCGTCAGCGTGGTAAGAACCACCTGATGCTGCAACGTGATAAACAGAAACCGTTGCTCAATCGTGCGTTGATGGGAGTCTATCCTCCAGGGTCAACTTTCAAGACGGCACAGGGACTGACCTTCCTGCAAGAAGGAATCATTACCGAGCAAAGTCCTTCTTTCCCTTGTTCTCGTGGTTTCCATTATGGGCGTCTGACAGTGGGATGTCATGCTCACGGCTCACCTTTGCCATTGATTCCGGCTATTGCGACTTCCTGCAACTCCTATTTCTGTTGGGGGCTGTTCCGAATGTTCGGTGATCGTAAGTACGGTTCACCGCAGAATGCCATCACAGTCTGGAAAGATCACATGGTTTCTCAGGGATTCGGCTATAAGTTAGGAGTCGATTTGCCCGGAGAGAAACGGGGCTTGATACCGAACGCGCAATTTTATGACAAGGCTTATCGTGGACACTGGAACGGACTGACGGTCATCAGTATCTCCATCGGACAAGGTGAAATTCTGTCTACCCCTCTTCAGATAGCTAACTTAGGGGCAACGATTGCCAATCGAGGACATTTTACAACACCGCATATTGTGAAGGAAATTCAGGATGCGCAGTTGGATAGCATTTATCGACATCCACGCAACACAACCATAGAGCGAAGACATTATGAATCTGTGGTAGAAGGAATGCGTGCTGCTGCCACCGGAGGTACTTGCCGTATGCTGTCCGTGATGGTGCCGGAACTTGAAGCCTGCGGAAAGACAGGAACAGCGCAGAATCGCGGACATGACCATTCGGTGTTTATGGGCTTTGCTCCGATGAACCAGCCTAAGATCGCCATTGCCGTATATGTAGAGAATGGAGGTTGGGGAGCGACTTATGGAGTGCCGATCGGTGCATTGATGATGGAACAATATATGAAAGGGAAGTTGTCGCCCGAGAATGAGTTAAGAGCAGAAGAAATCAGTAACAGAATCATTTTATATGGTAACGAGGAACGATAGTTTGTGGAAAACACTGGATTGGGTAACGATTGGTATCTATCTGCTTTTGATTGTCGGCGGATGGTTCAGCGTTTGCGGTGCCAGCTATGACTATGGCGATCGTGACTTCTTTGATTTCTCTACCCGTGCCGGAAAGCAGTTTGTATGGATTATTTGCTCCTTTGGTCTGGGATTTGTCTTGCTGATGCTGGAAGACCGGATGTATGATATGTTCGCGTACATTATATATGTAGGGATGATTGTGCTGCTTATTGTTACCATCTTTATCGCACCGGATACGAAAGGGTCGCGTTCGTGGCTGGTGATGGGGCCGGTCAGCTTGCAACCCGCTGAGTTTGCCAAGTTTGCTACGGCACTGGCGCTGGCGAAATATATGAACTCATACTCATTCAGCATAAAGAAAGAAAAATGTGCTTTCGTCTTGGGCTTTATCATTCTTCTTCCGATGCTCCTGATTATCGGACAGCGGGAGACGGGGTCGGCATTAGTTTATCTTGCCTTCTTTTTGGTGCTTTATCGGGAAGGAATGCCCGGTGTAGTGCTTTTTGCCGGTTTGTGTGCAGTGATTTACTTTGTTGTCGGCATCCGTTTTGACGAGGTCTTTATTGCCGATACTCCCACACCGTTGGGCGAATTTATCGTGTTGTTATTGATTCTGTTGTTTGCCGGAGGAATGGTATGGGTGTACCCCAAAAAGTGGGAACCCACACGGAACATTATCGGAGGAAGCCTGATCATTCTGCTTATCGCATATTTAATATCGGAATACGGAATACACTTCAGTCTGGTATGGGTGCAATGGGGGCTTTGTGTCCTTGTGATAGGTTATCTGTTCTATCTGGCATTGAGAGAGCGTCAACGTTCCTATTTCCTGATTGCTCTGTTTGCCATTGGCTCTATCGGCTTCTTGTATTCCAGTAACTACGTATTTGATAACATCTTGGAATCCCATCAGCAAATCCGCATCAAGGTTGTACTCGGTATGGAAGAAGACCTGACGGGAGCGGGATATAATGTCAATCAGTCAAAGATAGCCATCGGTTCTGGTGGATTGACTGGAAAAGGCTTTCTGAATGGCACACAGACGAAACTGAAATATGTGCCCGAACAAGATACTGACTTTATCTTCTGCACAGTGGGAGAGGAGCAGGGATTTGTCGGTTCGGCTGCTGTTCTGTTGGCTTTCCTTATATTGATTCTGAGACTGATTGCTTTATCCGAGCGGCAGACTTCCACTTTTGCACGTGTCTATGGATATTCCGTTGTCAGTATTTTCCTTTTCCATCTTTTTATTAATGTCGGGATGGTGCTTGGGCTGACTCCGGTAATTGGTATTCCTTTGCCGTTCTTCAGTTACGGAGGTTCTTCCTTGTGGGGATTCACCATTTTATTGTTTATCTTCCTGAGGCTGGATGCCGGAAGAGGCAGAAGGCTTTAATCTATTCTTCTTGTTTTTCAATCCGGATACCGACGTCATTGAGTCCGGTTAACTTCTCATCCTGCATTCCGTGCACAATCTTAACTGTGTAGTTTCCGGGATGCAGCGGGCGGACAGATTTGACAAAAACAGCTGTTTGATAGATACTTCCCCAGCCATTTCCTGTCCATCTTCCTGTGGAATCAGCCAGGTTGACCGCTATCGTGTCAGTGCGCCATACTGTGGAGTCGAGCAGATTCTCATGAATGAATAAGTAAAGGTTGCGGTAAGGGTATTCACTTCTGTTGCGAACTTCCGCAAATAATCTGAGTGTACCAGGAATACTGTCCGTAACAGGACACTGAAAAGAGAGTGTATCACTCTTTCCCCATCCCTCATTGGGCAGGGACTGGTAGGAGTGATACACGGTATTTTCATTACAGGCTGCCATGAGGCAGGCACCGAATAAACAAAATAAGCTATTCCTGAGCAGGCTTTTCATTATTTTGCGGTTTCTCTTGATTCGAATTTCTTTCAGGTCTGGGAATACGTTCCTGGTTGGGTTGTCTTCCTTGTTCCTGCGGGCGTTCCTGATTTTGAGGACGTTCCTGTTTGGGTTGCCGTTCTCTATTCTGCGGACGCTCTTGATTCTGCGGACAGTTCGGATTCTGTGGACGTTCCTGATTCTGTCCTCTTTCCGGACGTCTGTTCTCATTATTCCGTCCTTGATTCTGTCCTCTGTTCCGGTTATTATTGTTATTGTTATTGTTTCTCGGACGATTTTCTCTGTCTCCTCTTTCTCCTCTGTTGCCGTTCTCTGACGGTTGGGGACGATTCTCGTTCTCCCCCCTCTGAGGTTGCTGCGGACGATTTCCACCTTCGGCCTGTGCCTGCGGGCGGTTGTCATTATTTCCTTTTCTCTTCTTCTTGTTCCGGTTACCGTTGTTTCCGTCCTTATTATTTCGGTTACGGTCGAAGCGGGTGAGGCTTTCCTGTTCCAGCAAGTCAATCGGCTTTTTGGATTCTTGCTTCACTTCAGCTTCGAGCAGACTATCCGGTTTCATTCCTTTCTTGTTCATGGCAATTACCTCAAAGGCACGTTTTCCACTGATTGTTACCAGATTGGCGGGGAAGTTCTTGTCCGTAGAGTAAGAAACATGATTACTCAGAATATCAGCCTTGAAGAAGTAGAAAGTGCCGTCCTTTGTTTCCAGTTCGATTTCTTTGGAAGGGAGGCGCTTCTGAGCTTCCACATAGCAGTCCACCTCATAGTTGAGACAACACTTTAACTTTGCGCACTGTCCGGCAAGCTTTTGAGGATTCAGTGAAATGTCCTGAAAGCGGGCGGCACTTGTAGATACCGATACAAAGCTCGTCATCCAAGTAGCGCAGCAAAGCTCCCGTCCGCAAGGACCGATACCTCCGATACGTCCTGCTTCCTGTCGTGCACCGATTTGTTTCATTTCAATACGGACACGGAAAGCTTCGGCAAGTACCTTAATCAGTTGGCGGAAGTCCACACGTTCGTCAGCAATGTAGTAGAAGATGGCCTTATTGCCGTCGCCCTGATATTCCACATCACCGATTTTCATATCCAGGTTCAGGTTCAGTGCAATCTGGCGGGCACGGATCATGGTCGCATGTTCCTTTGCTTTCGCTTCGTTGAATTTCTCCATATCCACTGGTTTTGCTTTCCGGTAGATTCTCTTTATTTCAACATCAGTCTTGAAGTTGGCCTTCTTCATTTGCAGCGGGACGAGTCTTCCCGTCAGGGTCACGACGCCGATGTCATGGCCCGGAGCAGCTTCTACGGCAACGATGTCTCCCTTTTCCAGTTTGATCTTGTTGCTGTTGCGGTAATAGCCCTTTCGGGTGTTTTTAAATTGCACTTCCACCATATCACACTCTTCCGCGTTGCCTGGTATGTCTGCCAGCCAATCGTAAGTGTTCAGTTTCTTATCTTGTCGGGAGCATCCTTTGCAGCAAAGACCGCCGCTCCCATTATGAAGTTTATATTCCATAGTTTATATATTTATTATTGCTTCAACAGTACGATCATCTTCAGAGAGAAGTCGAAGAATACCATCTTGGCATTTACATTTTGTTCTATATGCAGTTGCGCTTCGCTTAGTTCATCCATGATGCCTATTACGTTCCTTTCGTTGACGAAAGGAGCAAAGCGAGAGGCGAAATTCTGTTCGTTGATTGTCATGTATGTCAGATCACGCTGATGGAGATTGAATATAAAGTTTTCGCGGATCATGCGCTGGCAGTATTCCAGAAAGTTCTTCTGGCGTTCACGTCCCATGCCGGCAACCTGTTCGCTCCAGAGCTTCATTTCCCTGATTTTCCGTTGATAGGACAATCGCATCAGGCTGACAAATAAGTCGAAGAAGAGCTGATTCTCTTCATTCAGATGAATAGTTTCCAGTGCTTTGATAAAGTTCCCGTTTGCCAGATGGGCAATGGAAAGGCTGTCGGCAGGCTGGATACCGTATTTGGACTGCAATACGCGGTCGATGGCCGACTCGTCTATTTTTCGCACGTTCATGCGTTGAGTACGGCTCAGAATAGTAGGCAGAATCATTTCCGGAGCTTCCGATACGAGCAGGAAGATGGTTTTCTCAGGTGGCTCTTCGAGCAATTTCAATAATTTGTTGGCACATACCGGATGCATCTTTTCGGGCAACCAGAGAATCGTGATCTTGAATCCTCCTTCGCTTGATTTGAGGCTGAGTTTCTTCAGGATTTCATCGCTCTCTTTTGCGTAGATGATGGCCTGTGCATTCTCGGCATCCATTTCTCTCAGCCAGTGATTCAGGTTGAAGTACGGATTCTTCAGAACGAATGGTCTCCAGTCGGCGATATAGTCGTCGCACACTTCCCGTTTCCCTTTAGAACTTTTCACGATGGGGAATACGAAATGTACGTCCGGATGTACCAGTTTGTTGAATTTCACACACGACGGACATACTCCGCAGGCATCCGTCTCACCCCGGTTGGTGCAACTGATGTAGCGGGCATAAGCGATAGCCAGCGGCATTTTACCGACTCCTTCGGGGCCACAGATCAGTTGGGCATGCGGTATGCGCCCTTCACTCACTTCCTGAATGAGTCGTTGCTTGATTTCTTCTTGTCCGATTACGTCTCTGAAAAACATATCAATAAATGATTTTAGCCACTTCTTTGATACTGTCCACTGCTCCGATGGAGTAGAAGTGGATGCTTGGCACTCCATGTGCCATTAACTCTTTGCATTGGGCGACGCACCATTCGATACCAACCTGTTCGGCTTCCTTGTCGTTCTTGCATTTCAAAACCTCCTTGACCAAATCTTCCGGCAAGTCTACTTTGAATGTCTTGGGCACCATACTGAGTTGAGACAACTTCTTGAATGGCTTGATGCCCGGAATGATAGGCACATTGATACCTGCTGCCTTCGCTTGCTCTACAAATTCGAAGTATTTCTTATTGTCGTAGAATAACTGTGTCACAGCATATTCTGCCCCTGCTTCTACTTTCTTTTTCAGCCAGAAGAGATCGGATTCGATGTTGGGAGCCTCCTCGTGCTTCTCCGGATAGCAAGCCACACCGTAGGAGAACGGACTGTTGGTTACTTTCATCTCCGAGCCGTCTACAAAGATTCCCTTATTGAAGTTATTGATTTGTTCCTGCAACTCGATAGCATGATGGTACCCGTCGCCCTCGGGAGTGAATACTGATTCATGTTTGGCCTTATCTCCCCGAAGTACCAGCAGATCGGTGATATTGAGGAATTGCAGGTCGAGCAGTACATATTCGGTTTCTTCACGGGTGAAGCCGCTGCACAGTATGTGCGGAACCACCGTTATATTATACTTGTTCTGGATAGCGGCAGCTACGGCAACAGTCCCCGGGCGTCTTCTCAGCCGGTTTCGCTGGAAAAGTCCGTTGCCCAGATCCTTATATACGTATTCGCTGCGATGCGTGGTGATATTGATATATTTCGGATCAAACTCCCGAAGGGTATCGATAGTCTGATACAGCTTTTCGATGCCTGTACCTTTCAGAGGAGGAAGGATTTCGAAAGAAAAAGCTGTTTTTTCGCTGTTATGTATTAAATCAATTACTCTCATTCTTTTTCGTTGATGTTCGTTGTCTACTTGAATTAAACGTGCATATTGGGACAAAAATACGAAAAAAGAAAGATTTCTTCTTGATTTGTTTGAAAATAGTTTGGTTTTTATCGCACTATTACGTAAAAGTGGGGATAGATAAAATAAAACGGACTCTTATTTAGAGTGTTCCAGGAAATTCTCCAGAGCGGTGATCTTGTCATTCCGCAGATATTGCATATCTATGACCGGAATGTAGCTGTAAGGAATAAACTGTAACAATCTCACTGCTGCGAATTTCTTGTCAGCTGACATGAGGACATCCAGTCGAAGATTCCCGTCTGTTCCTTTCTCTATATTGATATTGTTGGAAAAATTCCCTGATTCGATCATCTCTTTCAATTCTCTATATTGATATTGTTGGAAAAATTCCCTGATTCGATCATCTCTTTCAATGGTTCAAGGTATTTCAGATTGAAGGAATAGTTCTTCTCTTTGACCACGCTTTTAGTCGGCAGATATCTCATTTCCCTGGAACGGAATTTAAGTTGGTATATGCCAAGCAGACAGAGTAATATATTGCCGATAAGATACAATATGCTATCTAAAGAAATGCCGTCCATAATGAGGAGGATCGCTTCAGGTAAGTGACATAATCCTATTAATAAAACAATAACCCCGATGATTGTTTTTTTTACGTTGAATCGTTGTCTGATATCCTGATTGGATGAGCTATCAGTTTTTGATAATTGATTTGCCATAGTCTTTTCTTTTTATACTCTTTATACCTATTTTCTATGCACTTGTGATTAAGTGTGGTTGCAAATGTAGCGGGAATCAACTGAAATGCGGTGTTCCATTCAGGACGAAAATTGTTCAAAAGGAGACTAAAGGAGTCTAAACTTCGGGATCGTTTTCGCATCTATTTGTGAAAAAAGGCAATCTTGAAGAGAGAATGTTTTGATATTCTCTTTTTAAGACTGCCTTTCGCTCATTCTCTGACGAGTCGGAAATTACTTGTCGAGAAATGATTTTTTCATTCTGGCAATGTCAGTCAGGTAATCCTGAAGATCTTGTTCATGCTCTTCTTCTTCAGCAAGGATATGCTTGGCAATGTCGCAAGTAGTGAAATCTTTTCCATTGGTAAAGTCAGCAATTTCCTGATAACGCAGTATTGCGCAACGCTCAGAAGCTACATTATCTTTTAGCAGACTTACAGAATCAAACCCTTGGGGAGCATCATATTTGCATCTTGCCAGTTCGAACCATTTCTTCGGGTCCAATACGGGTACTCCTTCCAGTTCGATAATGCGGTCGGCAAGCAGTTGCGCATGTCTGCGTTCTTCTTCCGCATGTTCTTCGAACTCGCCCTGTACGTCAGCACGCATGGCGCCTTCTACTACTAATGCACCTACCCAGTATTGGTAATATGCCAACCATTCTTCGGACAATGCTGCATTCAACTGTGAAATCAAGCTTTCTACATCAAGCTTTCCTTGTAAGATTTTTACGCTTTCTCTAGCCATAATTTAAAAGTTTAGGTTACTATATTCAAGTCGGGTATGTAACAGACGGGAGATGTTTTTGTTTGAGAGTTCGCAGTGATTTAACAGTGATTTTATATATGCATGGTATGCAGGCGTTGAAATGAGATTTCTCCTGTAATATATATAAGTGTACAAGGTAGAAAAATGCCAATATGGCAGATGGATTGATTGATTTAGGGGTGGATGTTCGTGTGCCATTTGGTATTCTTTTTTTTGTGTTCGGTAACCGGGAATGCTTGCTTCATGCTGAATCAAGCACAACCGGTTTGCTAAGACAAATGATTGAAGCATCAATAGCAGGCAAATAATAAGAGTAGATTCAAGGCGAGTATATTTTCTGCTTACTATGAATTAAACACGTGTTTTGCTCCCATGCTCTCACTTTTTGCTTGTATCGTCTTATTCATCGTTGTTACAGCTGTTGTAGCAAGTGTGGTAGCAGTGTGAGAGCAGGCATTTGCTCTCACTCTATATCCATGTTTTAATACACATCTTTCTTGATACTATGATCTGATATTCAGTGTATTAATGTCTGATGGCCCTTCTTTTATTGTCTGTATTGTATTGGATTTAGTTGACAACCTCGATTGTTATACAGCAAGCGTTAGTTTCCTCGGAGGAAACGGCAGTTCCCTTTAAAAGGAACGGTCGTTTCCATTAAAAGGAACGCCCGTTCCCTCACCGGGAAACGACAGTTTCCATTCCAAGAAATGATAGGAAACTATAAGTTATTGAGATCTAGCTGTATAGAGTACTATCGGTAATGCTATAGAGTTTATGTTCATGTCTTAACTGATTTGAATCATTTCAGTATAATTTTGATTCAACTACTGATTCACATTTTTAATTTTAAAATATGCAACAGGGTTATTTGTAGTTTAAGAAATAATTCATATCTTTACAAGACAGCATAATACTTTTGAAACTGAAAAAATAATTATTGCACATATTGATACTATCTGTGTTTTCAAGGGTTCAACGGAAAAATGGGAAAAGAATTTTTTATCCCCTCGTTTAACTTACTTGTTTGTTTTTTATTCATATAAGCAAAACTATAATAATGAAACATTTATCATATGTGTTAACCTAGTGCTAATATTTTTTGTAGCTTGTAGACGGCAACAATCAGTGTCTACTCCGTTAAATGCTGCAGAGCGAATACTCAAAGACAATCCGGATAGTGCTTTTCGTATTATACAAAGTATTCCTTATCCTGATAAACTGGATAAGGAAGATTTAGTGCGTTGGTGCTTGATAGCTGGTAAAGCTGCTGACAAATTGAATACGTCTCTTCCTCCTTCTTACTATTTCGATCATGCATATTCTTGGCTGATTAAATATGGAATAACTAAAGATCAAGTAGATATAGGGTTGTTTTGGGGGCGCTCTCTAGTGGCTGATGGGGAATATGATAAGGCAATGAGCATTTATGCAGAAGTATTGGCAATCGCAAAAGAGAAAGAACTATATAATGAAGCAGGCTATATATGTACGTATATAGCCGATCTATATGATTTTAGGGATATGCAAAAAGAGGCCAGACATCAATATGAGGAAGCGCAAGGACTATTTAAGAAAGCGGGAAATATCAAAAGTCATGTATTTGCTTTGCGAAATATAGCTCGTGAATGGGCCTTTTTCGATTCTTTGGAATGTGCATTAAAATATATGGGAATAGCAGATTCTATTGCTCAGCAGTTGCATGATAATGAGGTTAGATCTTCTCTAGATAATGCTTTGGGTAACATTTATTTGGCAATGAATCAATATTCTAAAGCAGAATATCATTTCCTTAAATCAACATCTTTGGATAAGGAAAATGAATTGTATAATACATTCTGTCTGATCAAACTATATCTGCAAGTTGGTGATATTTTAAAAGCTCGTGAGCTTTTGTCTACACTGCCTTTAGATAACTCTGAATATGAATATGGTATAGAGCGGGCTTTTTATCAGGTAACTAAAGCGGAAGGCAACTATAAAGAAGCACTTAAGTATCTCGAAAGTTGTAAATCTTTTAGTGATTCCATTACTATACTACAGAATAATACAAAAATACTGGAAGTAGAAAAGAAATTTAATAATTTGAGACTTAAAGAAAAGAATCATCAATTGGAACTCACTCAGCAAAAGTATATGATTATAATTTGTATATGTTTGATTTTTGGTATAGCTATCACATTACTCTATTTGCTGTACAGGCAAAAAACCAAAAATGAAATGAATAAGCAAGCCCTTGAGTTGAATAATATAAAACTAGAGTTGGCTAATGCCTTTATAGAGTTGGATAAAAAGAAAAATCAATTAGTGGTTTCGCAAAAAGAGAATGAAAGTAGTCAAAGTCGATTAGAAAATGAAATTAAAAACTTAACCTCTAATTATAAGAAATTGCAGCGAAGAAGAATTGTTACGTCAATAATTTTTAGAAAATTAGTGAATATTGCTGAACGTAATACGAATTGCAATGAACCATTACTAACGGAGTAATTATGGTTCTCTATTGTTTCTGAAATAACAGAAACTTATCCGAATTTAAAAATGTATTTATTAGAACGATACCCCAATTTATCAAGTCAGGAGTGGGAATATTGTTGTTTATGCATGTTTAATTTTGATTCGAAAACCGAAGCTAGATTGCTTGGTATTAATCCTAGTTCAGTTTCTACAAAGCGATTAAGGTTCAGACAAAAATTGGGAATCTCTGCTTTACAGGAAGAAGCCAACTTGTGTGAGTATCTGATTAACGAGCTTTTAAAATAATCCTATTTAAGTAGTTCTTTTCTGAATAAGGCAATGCATGCTGCTATATTGATAGTGGCATGCACTTTTTTTATTTTAATGCTCTGAAAGTCCCTTTGAAATAGTGAATGTATACTATATGTCTATGTTGTTTTTATAAGTTGTTGATAATCAAGCTGTATTTGTCTATTCTGATATTGTTTTGAATATAACAAACGAATCATCTATCCCCTATATTTGCAAAAAAACAAAATTAATAAATATGAAAAAGTTTGAGCTTGTATTATTAGTGATGTTATTAATGCCTGTTTCTTTTGCAGTAGCTAACAGACATGTTGATATTAAAATGGAATGGCGAGAGGGGCAAAAAACTTCTGTTGACCCCGAATGGCTTAAAGTGTATGTGGATGATGAAAGCAAAAGTCTTTATTTAAATTTTAAAGACAGTTTTGCTCCTATAACTATTGAAGTAAAAGACATTGAAAAACAAATCGTTTTTCGAACTATAATATTCCCTGTTGTGGCAGGAGAGTATACTCTTTATTTAGGTGATCTATCATTAGGTCAATATGAGTTGTATATATACAATGCAAATGTTAAGGTTATAGGAAACTTTAACCTTTAAGGATTGATATATAGATATTTCAGAAGAATAGTATTATCAATGCAATAATTATTTAAATCTAAAGTTATGAGAGCAAACACAATGTCTAATTTAAGGATAAGACTACCTACATTTAGGTGAGATACTAATCTTTATCAAGTAATTTTTTGACACTTAATGTTTAATTTGAATAGTCATGAGAAAGTTATTTATGTTATTTTCTTTTTCTATGATGATTCTCTGTGGATGTACGGACGAATCGGAGGAAGTAAATACGAACAATGAAACTACTACTGGTATAACTACTAGGGCGGTTGGTGTGGTTGTATGGGAAGCTCAACCTGGCACTGTAGATATTCCTTTTGGACAAGCTGTAACCATAGGATTGGATGGCTCAGTAACAAAATGATGTCTAAGGGATATGTGCCTTTATTTATATCGAAAAGTTATTAATTAAAACTTGTAATATTATGAAATCATTATTTTTAAAAAGTATAGTTTTAGTGCTATTCTTGGCTGTTGCAGTTCTTGCAAATGCACAAATTAAGTATTATTCGAATGGTAAATTGACAATTGGCAATACCGAACCTTATTCATTTTATCATACGACGTTTAGTGGAAACGGAATATATATGAAATGTAATGCTAGTAACTTCTTTCAAATTGATTGTAGTCCGGCTGCAACTCGATTGGCTAGTCATTATGATCAAGTTGTTTTCTATAATACAGCATCCGGAGTATATAATAGCATTCAGGTGAAAAATGTATATAACTATTCTGATGCTAGAGCAAAAATTAATATTAATCCGTTAGGTTATGGTTTAAATGTTCTGTCTAAATTGAATGCTGTAAGTTATGATTTCAAAGATAAGAATGAACCGGCAGCCGCTGCTTTTCGAGTAGGTGGAGATGGTAAAGAAATTGGGTTATTGGCTCAGGAAGTCGAGAAAGTTCTTCCGAATATAGTATTGACTGACCCGGATGGGAATAAACTAATTAATTATACAGCAATTATTCCTATAATGATTCAATCAATCAAGGAATTAAAAGCAGAAGTTGAGGCTTTGAAAGCAAATAAATAGATCGACTATGCAGCAAAGACATATAGATAGATATTCCTATTTTAATGAACTTGCAATAACTTCTCGAGACTTTTATATTGATTATCTCGAGAAGTTTGTTGCTATAAAAAGAGGTCTGAATATATTGGAGATAGGGTGTGGGGAAGGAGGAAATTTGTTACCATTTGCCGAAAAAGAATGCAATGTAACAGGAATAGATCGTTCCGAAGAACGAATCTCTCAGGCAATTAGTTATTTTAAACTTTTAGGTTTTAATGGGCGGTTTATTTATTCTGATTTTTTTGATTTTAGTTCTGAAGAGGATATGAATAAATATGATATAATTTTGATACATGACGTTATAGAACATATAGATAAATGTCGGAAAGTTGAATTTATACTTCATGCTAAAGAGTTTCTGTCTGAAACAGGTATAATCTTTTGGGGATTTCCTGCTTGGCAAATGCCGTTTGGTGGACATCAACAAATATGCCGTAATGGATTTTGTTCTAAAATGCCATTTATTCATCTTTTACCTTTATCTGTGTACAATAAAATTCTATTTATTTTTGGTGAAAATGATTCATGTATTAAAGAATTGTTGAATATAAAAGCTGCGGGGCTGTCTATAGAGCATTTTGAAAGCATAATAAAAGAAAGTAATGGCAGAATTGTAGACCGAATTTTGTGGTTTATTAATCCCCATTATAAGCAAAAGTTTAAATTAAAACCGCGCAAACTTATGCCAATACTTAGTTCTATTCGATATATTCGAAATTATTTTTCTACTTCCTGTTTCTACATAACTAAATGATTGTATCTTATAAAGAATTGGGGTTTCATATGTCCAGAGGGCGAACGAAGCCCTATTTTGTTTTAAGACATGCAACAAGCTGTGTGACTACTCATGACAGCTACTTTCAACTTCCAGAGCTCCCCTCTACTGTATCTATCCTGTGTTTTATATAACAGACTATTTCATGAATCTGATATTTCCTCTTCATTTCCCTGATGTATACGCCCGCGCTCACTCACCTAACGCGCGTGTGAATATAATAATGTGCATGCCTTTCCTCTGTTCCTCCTGTATCCGAGAAAAATATGTTCTACAACATCCTTATGATTCAACACTTTAGCGAGTCTTTTCAAAAATAATTCAAAAAAA